>ERZ1026854.6-NODE-6-length-209992-cov-17.476119_pt1 | contig 209992 bp, 179 predicted proteins | sample MGYA00380157_ERZ1026854 | MGnify/ENA primary metagenome ERZ1026854 (study PRJEB33269, sample SAMEA4719793) | human gut metagenome | biome: human-associated habitat; feature: organic feature; material: feces | place: Cameroon | collected 2013-10 ...
TGCAAATAAATCATTTCGTTTTGCGGTGACGAAACATTTCGTTTTGCGGATTATAAATATGGAACAAGCTTCTACATTTAAAGCGAATAGTGATCAAGCAAACAATTCGCAAAATAGTTACTCGCAAGTCAGCAACTCTCCATTAGACCATTCGCAGAGAAAGGTTTCTTTAATCAGTAAGCTTGCCTATGGTATGGGGGATGTGGGCTGCAACTTCAGTTGGATGTTCGTGGGCAACTTCCTCATGATTTTCTACACCGATGTGTTCGGAATCAGCATGAGTGCCGTAGCTACACTGATGCTTGTTTCCCGATTCTGGGACGCCATCAACGACCCTATCATCGGTGCACTGACAGATAAGACTCATACTAGATGGGGACGATTCCGCCCTTGGCTGCTCTTCGGAGCTCCGATCACGGCTCTGATACTGATACTCACCTTCTGGGCACATCCGGAATGGAGCCAGACCGCCAAGATTATCTATATGGCAGTAACCTACTGCATCCTGGTGCTGGGATATACCTGCGTGAACCTGCCTTACGGCACACTCTGCGGAGCCATGACGCAAGACATTGATGAGAGAGCCAAGCTCAACACCAGCCGTTCAGTGAGTGCCATGATGGCCATCGGAGTAATCAACATCGTAACCGTTCCGCTCATCAGCTGGTTTGGCGCAGGCGATACCAAATATGGTTATCTGGCTGTGGCAGTACTCTACGGCATCATCTTCGCCGCCTGCCATCTGTTCTGCTTCCACAAGACCAAGGAAGTGGTAGAAGTTCCTGTGGGACAGAAGCTCCCTTTAAAGGTGCAGCTTCGTTCCGTGATGAAGAACAAGCCCTATCTGCTCGCCCTCTTAGGACAGTTGCTCTTCGGTTTTATCCACTATGGGCGCAATGCTGATATGCTCTACTATTTCACTTACGTGGAAGGTTCGGCAACACTTTTTTCCTACTATTCAATGGCCATCATTGTGCCAAGCGTAATTGGTGCAGCATGCTTCCCTATGGTATTTAGAAAGACAGGTAACAAAGGTTTAGCGGCTGCATTCTTTGCCTTCCTTACAGGCATTACAATGATAGGTCTGTACTTCTTCAGCCCTAACGGCAGCGCCATCATGTTCTATCTGTTCTCAGCTTTGTCGTGGTTCTTCTTCTCAGGCTTCAATACAGCCATCTATGCCATCATCCCCGACTGTGTGGAGTATGGCGAGTGGAAGACGGGCATCAGAAACGACGGATTCCAATACGCCTTCATCTCGCTGGGCAACAAGATAGGAATGGCACTCGGCACATCGCTTCTCGCCATTGCCCTGGGCAGCGCAGGATATGTAAGCAACGCTGTGCAGAATCCTGAAGTATTGAGCATCATGCACCACGCCTTCAGCACCATTCCTGGAGTGTTGTGGATTATCACCGCAGGCTGCCTCTGCTTCTACAAACTCAATAAGAAGCAATACAAGCAGATTATGATTGATTTAGAGAATAAGAATAAATAAAGTAATGAGTCTATTTTTTTAATGAACTCTGCAAAGAAATTAAGATAAACAGGGATCTTTTATCCTATTAACATAACAAAAAACAAATTTAAAACATTACAATTATGAGACAGGCTATATTGGTAGAACCAAAGCATATCGAATTCAAGGAAGTAGCAGAACCAAAGGCAGCAGATTTAACAGCTCATCAGGTTCTCGTCAACATCAAGCGCATCGGCATCTGCGGTAGCGAGATTCACTCTTACCACGGTCTTCACCCAGCCACCTTCTACCCAGTGGTTCAGGGACATGAGTACTCAGGAGTGGTTATGGCTGTAGGCAGCGAAGTTACCGTCTGCAAGCCTGGCGACCACATCACCGCTCGCCCACAGTTGGTTTGCGGCAAGTGCAACCCTTGCAAGCGCGGACAGTATAATGTTTGTGAGCACCTGCGTGTTCAGGCTTTCCAGGCAGATGGTGCAGCACAGGATTTCTTCGTTGTAGATGACGACCGCGTGGCTAAGTTGCCAGAGGGCATGAGCCTCGACTATGGTGCCATGATTGAGCCTGCAGCCGTTGGTGCTCATGCCAGCAACCGCACCGATGTGAAGGGTAAGAATGTAGTAGTGAGCGGTGCAGGAACCATCGGCAACCTCATAGCCCAGTTCTGCATTGCCCGTGGCGCCAAGAATGTACTCATTACCGATGTAAGCGACCTCCGCCTGGCTAAGGCTCGCGAATGCGGCATCAAGCATACTCTCAACATCACCAAGAAGACCTTGAAGGAGGCAGCCCTGGAACTCTTCGGTGAGGAAGGCTATCAGGTAGGTTTCGAGGTAGCAGGTGTAGAAGTTTCCATCCGTTCGCTGATGGAGACCATTGAGAAAGGTAGCGACATCGTGGTTGTGGCTGTCTTTGCCAAGGACCCAGCCCTCAGCATGTTCTATTTGGGCGAGCATGAGTTGAGACTCATCGGTTCAATGATGTATCGCCACGAAGATTATCTCACTGCCATCGATTACGTAAGCAAGGGCATCGTCAACCTCAAGCCACTCGTAAGCAACCGTTTCGCCTTCGAGGAATACGATGATGCCTACAAGTTTATCGACACCCATCGCGAAACCAGTATGAAGGTTCTCATCGATTTTGAACAGAAACCTGGTGAGAAGAAGTAAAGACGAAGCGTTCTTCAATGTGCTTACGGAAGGATTTTTCTGCAGTTTTAAGTTAGGTTTATAATTGTTTTATAGTTCAACCATGAAAAGAATTGTAGTTATTGTTTTGATGATGGCTGCTTGCTTGGAAAATGCCCAAGCACAGCTTCATCTGAAAGCCAACGTTCAGAACAATCATCTGTGGCGTGGTATGGAAGTTTCCGACGGCATCGTTCTCTTAACGGACTTGAGTTATACGATGGTAAACAACCACGTTACCATAGGACTTTGGGGTGGTTGCAATTCAGAAGGCTCATATAAGGAGTTTAATCATTATCTGAACCTTAAGGCTGGTGGTTGGTCTTTTGCCTTATGGGATACCTACAACTTCTCTCCTAATGCTACATACAATAATAAGGAGTATTGGAACTATTCTGCCCATACTACAGGTAGGTTCCTTGATGCTACATTGAGCTATTGCTTCCAGGAAGAGAGGTTTCCGCTACTCTTAAGTTGGTCAACAGTAGTATTCGGACGCGACCGTAATAGCGACAATACAAAGCAGAAATATTCCACCTTCGCCTATGCGGAATACCCTATCTACCATAAGGATGGCTGGAAGGTAGATGCAGGAGTTGGTGGAGCCTTCGCCCTGAACAGAGCTGGCGAGGATGCCCACTTCTTCGGAACCACGGCAGGCATTGTTCACGTATCGCTGCAAGCCTCCCACGACCTCAAGCTCGGCAACTACACCATTCCGGTTTATGCCAAGGGCATGTGGAATCCTTAGAGCAACGAGAGTTATTTCCAGATTGGAGCAGAAATCATCCGTTTCTAAATCTTCAAAAAATAAAGAAAGTTTTATCATAATAATCATCTAAACACAAATTCATTATGAAGATCAAAGATTTTACAACAGGCGTGCAGCACATCGGCATTCCTACCAACGATATCAATAAGACTATTGAGTTTTATCATACCTTGGGCTTCGAGACTGTCTTCCGCACAGTAAACAGCAATGAGGAAGTTGCCTTCCTTCAGCTCCATAATCTCATCATTGAGACCTATCAGAACCATCAGGCTAAGATGGAATATGGATCTATAGACCATATAGCTATAAATGTAAATAACATCGATGAACTCTTCAAGGTAGTAAAGGATAACGGAAAGTTTAAGATGCTTGATCAGCAAGTAAACAGTCTTCCTTTTTGGGCAAACGGAGTGAAGTTTTTCACCATCGAAGGTCCTAACAAAGAGAAAATAGAGTTTTGCGAGAAACTCTAACATTAAAATAGTAATAAGTCTATTAAAGGTAAAAAGGTAAAAGTGTACAACATTGTTTACCTTTTTACCTTTTTACCTTTTTATTTTTCCCTATATATCACGCTTCCGCTTGCTTGATGAGTTGCAAGTATCAGTACTTCGGCAATCTGAACATGTTTAGGAGCTGAGGCTGCATAGAATGCCACATCTGCGATATCTTCGCCAGTAAGTGGTTTTATACCTTTGTATACATTGTCGGCACGCACGTTGTCGCCATGGAAACGTACGTTGCTAAAATTTGTCTCCACAAGTCCAGGCTTAAGATTCGTTACCCTTACTGCCGATTCTGCAACATCTATTCTTAAACCATCTGTGATAGCCTTAACTGCAGCCTTGGTTGCACAATACACGTTGCCACCTGCATATGCAGCATCGCCAGCCACGCTTCCCACGTTTATCACGTGTCCCTCGTTGCGCTTCACCATTCCTGGCACAATCAAGCGAGTCATCGTTAGCAATCCCTTAATATTAGTATCTATCATGGTGCTCCAATCTTCCATGTCGCCCTCATACTCCTTCTCAAGTCCGAGCGCCAATCCTGCATTGTTTATCAGCACGTCCACCTTTTGCCATTCGTCCTCAAGTGAGTCTATAGCAGCTTTTGCAGCATCAGCATCGCGAACGTCGAAAACCAATGTTCTCACTTTTACGTTGTCGTTCTCAGCCTCCAACTGTGCCTTTATCTCCTCTAACTTCTCCTTGCGACGAGCTGTCAGAATAAGGTTGTAACCACCATGAGCAAACTTTCTTGCACAGGCTTCTCCAATGCCACTTGTGGCACCAGTAATGAGTGCTATCTTTTTCATATTCTTAATAGTTTATTATTCTACTAACCACAAAGTTAGTTATGTTCATTGATAATTCTCCACAATTCCTTTATTTTTTTACCTTTTTTACAATAAAAAGGCGTAACTTTACCGGCATGAAAGGTATAAAGAAACGTAAACTATAAAACATAAAGCTACTATATAATGTCAAATACAATCGTGAATCCTGGAGTTTACGAGACTCTTATCTCGCAGGCTATAGAAGATAAGTTAAAGGAACTACCTGACTCTAAATATTATATTCAGAAAGAAGGTATAGATAGCGCAGAATCATATAAGATGCTGGCAGAATATCTTACTGAGATAGTTTCTGGTATTCTTAAGACCTATTTCCGATTAAAAGATTCTAAAGATACAATCTCTGCTCAAGTAGATGTTGTTAATCGTATATTAAAATTTATTGAGCAAGAATGGAATACCCAAGGTATTGAAACATCGCCCGACCAACTTTCTGAGGAGGATAAACTGATGTTTCTCCGTGGAATATATAGTAAGGTGGGATTGACTAAAGAACAAGTAGAAGCTAAAGCCAAAAACCATCCTGTAAGTGGCTATAGAGTGAGCAACCTCTTTACTGGAGGAAACGATATTTCTATGGACGACGAAGTACGTCGAGATATTCAAACAGCCGACGAGATTGACTTGGTAGTTTCGTTTATAAAGTTTGAAGGCTTACGATTGCTTATTGATGATTTGCGTAAGTTTGTTATGCGTCAAGATACTCGTTTGCGAGTGATGACGACTACGTATATGGGAGCTACTGACCCAAAGGCTGTTAGGATGCTATATAGCCTTAATGAAATGGGTAATGTAGAGATTCGTGCTTCTTTTAATACCAAGCAAGAACGCTTGCATGCAAAGGCTTATATTTTTAGTCGTAAGAGCAATTTTGATACTGCATATATCGGCTCAAGCAATATCAGCCGTTCTGCTCTGACCAAAGGCTTGGAGTGGAACATGCGAGTAACAACTATCGAAAATCCGCATATTATAAATAAAACCAAAGCTACGTTTGATAGTTATTGGAATAGTGATGATTTTGAGCCGATAGATAGTGATGAGGCTCTAAATCGTTTTGAAGAATCTATATGGAACGAACGTCATAAGGGATCAAGCAATACTAATGGCGAAACGGAGTATGTTACACGCTTCGAACGCAAGACGCATCAAATAAAGGTACTTGAAAAGTTGCAATTTGAGCGTAATGTTGCACATAGCAATAAAAACCTTATTATTGCAGCCACAGGTACAGGTAAAACAGCTATTAGTGCCTTCGACTTTAAGGATTTCAATAAACAATATAAGAAGGAGCATGGACGTGATGCACGATTGCTCTTTGTGGTGCATCGCGAAAAGATATTGAAGCAAGCTCGCAGTACCTTCCGTTCTGTTATGGTGGATGGTAATTTTGGTGAAATATGGACAGGACGTATCACGCCTGGCTTCAGTAGCAATCTTGACCACCTTTTTATAACAATTCAAACTCTGAATAATAATTGGAAAACCTTCGAGCAGATGGGTGCCGATTACTACGATTATGTGGTTATCGATGAGGTTCATCATAGTGCTGCAGGTAGCTATCGCGAATTATTCTCACGTTTTAAGCCTGAGATATTTGTTGGTCTTACTGCTACTCCTGAACGTATGGATGGCAAGGAGATTCGTCCTGACTTCAATAATCGTTTTGCTGCAGAAATACGTTTGCAAGAAGCTCTCAATCAGCAACTTCTTGCACCTTTTGATTACTTCTGCGTTACCGATGATAGTGTAGACCTTAGCCGTTTGGCTTGCAAGGGAGATAGATACGATGTTACTGCACTTAATCAGGTATATAGTAATAATCCGCAACGATTTGGCGTTATTCAGAAGGCACTTGATACTTATGTCAACGATCCTCACGATTGTAAGGCAGTTTGCTTTTGTTGTAGCATTAAGCATGCAGAGTATATGGATGCTATGTTTCGCCAGTATGGCTATAAGTCTATGGCTGTAACGTCGCGAAATTCGCATGAAATAGACCAGGCTTCGATGCTGTTAGCACATGGAGAAATAAATTATCTTTGTGTGGCAGATATTCTCAACGAGGGTATTGATATTCCAGAAATAGATACAGTTCTTTTCTTGCGTCCTACAGAGTCTCTAACCATTTTCTTGCAGCAGTTGGGACGTGGACTCCGTCTTGCAGATGGGAAGACATGTCTTACAGTCCTCGACTTTGTAGCTCATGCTAATCAGTCTTACAACTATGAGAGTCGCTTTCGTGCACTCGTTGGTAAGAGCACTCGTAGCATAGAGAAAGAAATAAAAAATGGTTTCACATTCCTGCCTCGTGGTTGCTCAATAACCATGGAGAAGCAGGCCCAAGAGTATATCTTGAAGAATATCCATGAAGCTATTTTCAATCTTTCACGCCTTAGAAGAGAATGTCGTGCGTTTACTCAGAATACGGGTCAAGATCTTACCTACGAGAACTTCATCAATAACTTTAATCTCGATTGGCGTATTGTATATAAATCACCTGGCTCGTGGGCTCGATTAAAGGTGCAGTCTGGCATTCCTGTAGCTGATTTTGATGAAAATAACAAGTATACCAAGTTGCTTGAAGGTGGTTTAGCTCGTCTATATCATACCAACAGCTACGACTATCTCTCGTATCTAACTAAATTAATGAATGATGGTATGCGCTATCCTGCAAATCCTTCATCACGTGAAAATAAATTCCTCCAGCTATTCTATTATACAGTATGGATGGATGATGTGGATAAGGTGAATAAAACCTATAATCAATCATTTGATAGCTTGGAAGATGCTGTTTGTTCGGTAGCCAATCTTGAATGGTTTATGGACGAACTTCGCTTTATGGTTTCACTACGTAGTAGCCAGCTTAGTCAGACAACGAAGTGGCTTAAGGTTGATGACCAAGGCGAAATAGAGCTATATGGTTGCTATAGTGCCGACGAGATACACTTGTTGCTTGAAAATAAGTTGGGTCGTTGGCAAGTCTTTGGCACTCAATATAACATGGAACGAAAGTTTGCCATGGTATTCGTTACGCTCAACAAATCTGATAAAGATTATTCTCCAAGTACACTATACGAAGACTATGCTATCTCGCCTCAGCAATTTCATTGGCAGTCGATGAATAAAGTCCGCAAGAATAGCGAAGAGGGATTGCGAATCTCTGAGCAACGCACTAATGGCTGGAAATATCTGCTCTTTGTGCGAGATACTAAACAAGATGAATATGGCATTACCAACGCCTATTATTGTCTTGGCTTTATGGACTATGAAAGTAGTCATGGCGAATGTCCGATGAATGTAGTTTGGAATATGCATAATAATATTCCTGGCTTTATTCTAGAATCGGCTAAAGCTATATAATATAAAATATAGGCTGTTGTAACTTTAATAATAAGAAACATATGAAGCACATAGAAGTTGTTGCTGCAATAATTTGTGATTGTGACAAGATATTTGCCACTCTGCGAGGATATGGCGAGTGGAAAGATTGGTGGGAGTTTCCTGCAGGAAAAGTGTAGGAGTGCGAAAGTCCTGAGGAGGCTCTGCGCAGAGAAATTCGTGAGGAGTTGGCTACAGATACATAATAATTATGAAACAGCAAAGCTTAAAGTTGAGATTTTGGCACATTTCTCCCGATTTTTCCGCTTAACTTCCCTTTTCGCAGTTTATCTTGCTGCTAATTCTTTATGGTTTATGCGAGTGGTTGCATGGAGTTTTTCGAATAGTCGCATCAAGCATTTCGAATAGTCGCATGGTGCATTTTGAATAGTCGCATCAAGCTTATGAGAAATAGTCTTCGTAATATTGGCGAGCCTTCCAATATGTATTCCATTTATTGCTCCTAATTGCCACTTTCTGCTATCATTTTTTCAAAATGCTATTTCATTTCAGCCATCTATGGTTTAGAAATATAAAGTTAGCGCCATTTTCCTTAAAGCCTATGAGAGAAGTTGTTGCAAGAAAGAATGGCGAATACTTGATTCAGACACTTGTAATCGAATTTTGAGGTGAATTTAATGCCTTTAAACACCCCAAATATGTAGGATAAGTGGAAGATTTTGTCTTTGCTTCCAGCAATTGGAACAGATATAAAAATGTTGTTAGTGATTGATTATCAGCCTTTTAGGAGGAGATTGAAGTATGTTTGTTCCAGTTGTTCCAGTTGTTCCAATTAATTTTTTCAGCATTCCAATTTTCTTTCTCTTATATATAACTACTTAATAATCAATTAATTATATAGTATATATAGAGGGGTGTTGCATGTTGATAACCTAATTGGAACAACAGGAACCAACTGGAACAACTGGAACACGACGAAGATTGCCCCTTTCGTTTTCTTGCCTATTTTTTCTCCAAGGCAAAATATTTCCATAAGGGTGCAACCATCATGGCTTGATGGAATTCGTCGCTTATTAACGAAAAAAGACAATAGGTTAGAATCGATTGTCTAATCCTATTGTCTTTTTTATCGGGAAGATTTTATAGTCTTTTTTGTTGAGAAGATTATTTTGTAGTTTAATCTCTCGGTTGTGGCTCAAAAAGCTTACATGGTTTTGAGCTTAAGCTTCTGAGTTTTGTAGCCTTCGCCCTTTACTACGAGAGTGATGTTTGAAGGAGTGCGACCGGCACGAAGTATTACGAGGGCTGAACCGTTGTAGAGCGAACGGGTGTTGCCTGTATGAAGCTCGTTTGACGACAAGTTGCCGTTGTCTACGGCTACTATCTGCGCATCGCCCTCTACGCTAAATTCAAGCTTCTCGTTGGCTGTCCACGCACGACGATTCTTGCTGTCTACAGCATTTATGCGAACATGCATCAGGTCTTGACCATCGGCTTTCCATGTTTCTACATCAGGAGCAAGAACCAGTTTGGTAGCCTTTGTTGTGGTTTCGATACGATGGCGAGCCACCACCTTGCCAGCATTATAAGCTATCGCCTCTATGTAGCCTGGTTGATATTCAATATCGTTGAAGCGCATCTTGTTGCGGTTCTTAGCCTCTTTGCTATTCTGCTGTGAAGCCACCACCTTGCCATTAACCTTGAGATCCACCTTTTCGGCATTTGTATACACGTTTACGCTATACTTCTTGCCAGGAGTGCGATTCCAATGTTCGCTCAATCCGTCGTTGCTGAATATGATGCCATTCCATTCCTGAGCATCAGCCTTAGAATCGATGATGCCAATATGCACAACAGGCTCTTCTGGCTTGAACATAGAGCGGAGAAGGTAAGCGTATGGCTTAGGCTGTAGAGAGATGTCGAACGAACCGTCGTTGAATCCCTTTGCAGGCCATCCACGGCTCTCGCCAAGATAGTCAATCATGCCCCAATATGCCAATCCCATCACCTTGTCGAGATCCATACCAAAGAAGTTTGGTCCCATATTAGAGAGGTTGGCTTCGCTCTGATAGAATGTCATCCAAGGGAAACGCTTTCTGTCGCCAGGGAAATACATATAGCGATAGTTGTAGGCTGCGATATCTGTTTCCTGAACCAATGGTGCAGGCAGAGATTCGGTCTCAAGACTACGGCCACGTGGGTGCATGGCTACAGTTATCTTGCGAGTGTTGTCGTAGCGCTGAAGCACAGGCTTCATCATGCGATAAGGAGTTACGCCCCAGTCGCCAAATGGCAAGTTAGGATATGTCTGCAATTCGTTGCCCAAACTCCAAGCTATCACGCAAGGATGGTTTCTGTCGCGCTTGATAAACTCAGGCAGCTCGTATGGCCATTGCTCCATCCATGGTCTGCGTCCGCCTGTATATTGGTCGAGCCACTTGTCGTAGAGTTCGTCGAGCACAAGGATGCCGAGCGAGTCGCAGAGGTTGAGGAATGATGTGCTATAAGGGTTGTGGGATGTGCGGATGTGGTTGAAACCGAAGTCTTTCAGCATCTTCATTCTCTTCTCCATAGCACGAGGGTAGGCAGCTGCGCCAAGAGCTCCGAGAGTATGGTGGTTGGCAATACCCTTGAGCAATACCTTAGAGCCATTAACCTTGAGTCCGAAGTCAGGTCCAATCTCTATTGTTCGAATACCGAAGCGTGTGGTGGCGCAATCCTTCTCTTTGCCGTTGGCGTCGAGAATGCGTACGGTTGCGGTATAGAGGTTAGGAGTGTCGCAATTCCAAAGCTTAGGGTTTGCAATATCGATAGTCTCCCATTTCAGCTCGTTGGTACGCATTTTGCGGTTGAAAGGCATGTCTACGGTCTTGTCGTAAACGATGTTGCCTTGTGGGTCTTTAACTACGGTCTGAAGCTTAACGTTGTTTTGCTTAGTGTAGTTTGCCACTTCCACCTGTAGGTTTACAAGATGGTTGTCGGTAGTTGTCACGTAGAGCGGATGGCGAACGAAATAGATGTCGGCAGGAGTAGACACAATCTTCACGTCGCGATACAGACCGCCACCTGTATACCAACGAGAGTTTAGCGGACCGCTTGTTGAAGCATGAACGGCTATGGTATTAGCCTGACCATACTTAAGAAGCTTGGAAACGTCGATATCGAAGCCCAGGTAGCCATAGTCGGTACCACCTATGCGCTTGCCGTTGAGGTATACGTCGCCAACATACATGATACCCTCGAAGTCGAGGAGTATGCGACGTCCCTTCATGTCGGCAGCAGGAGTATAGGTCTTCACATACCAGCCGTCGCCCATCTCTTTGAAGCCACGAGCAGAAAGGCGTGATTTGAAGTTGGATGCTCCATCCGAGTTGTCTTCCGACTCGTTGGCAGCAGGAGCCACCCATGGTTGAGATATCTGGAAGTCGTGTGGCACGTTGATGGTTTCCCATGAGCCATCAGAAGTGTTGATGGCTGCTACATCGATATTGCCACGATGAAACTGCCAACCGAAGTTGAAGTTCTCTACATTTCGCTGAGCCGAAGCTGAGAGAGCAGCCACGGCAAAGAGCGAAACGAATGATAGATGTTTGTAGGTCATTACGTTATTGTTTTAGTTTTTAGATTATTCCTTAATGAGTTTCACCTCAGAATTAAGACCCGAAGCAACAGGAGTCCAGTCGGCATAAGAGGTCTTCTTGTAGTTGATGTCTACCACATTAATCTCATCAAACTTACGCCACTTGTAGCCTTGGCGGTCGAGTTCCGAGATTCTGTTGGCAGGCAGGTTGGTAACCTCTATGCGAATCTTGTTGTTGCCCTTGTGCAGAAGGTTGGCAAACGAAAGACGATAAGGCACAGCCCAAGCGCAACCTATCAAGCTGTCGTTTACGTATACTCGCGCACTCTCTCTAACGTCGCCAAGGTCGATAGTCCAACTGTTGCCTTTCTTCAGCTCAGCAGCCGAGAGGTTTACGGTACATTCATAAACGCCAGTTCCCATCAAAGTGCGGGTAGAGTCGTCGAGATTTTCCCACGCCTTAGTGGTGTCGAGGTTGTAAGTCTTAGCGATGGCTGGAGTAGCTTCGGTAAACGACAATTTCCAGTTGTTGAGAGTCTTAACGACAGGCGAAGTCTTTGTCCATTCGCATCTTAAAGGAAGCGAAGCCAGCTCTTTGCTCAAAGCTTCGTCCTCGTGGTTGAAAGTCTGAAGAATGATGCTCTCGCCCGAACGAAGATTAACGAGAATGCTGTCGCCACAAATCTCAGCTCGCTGACGGTTGCCAGTCATTGGGTCGAACCACATAGCGGTAGCCATAGGAACAGCCAACGTGGTGAAGGCTTGGATGTCGTTAGGAGTGAGGTTGGCTATGAAGTAATGATGTCCCTTGTCGTTGGAGCGACGTATAAGCTTCAATCCCAATTCTGTCTTCATCTTCTCAGCCTTAGCAGCCTTGGTGAGGTCAGCTGCACTTGTGCCTACGATGATATTTGCTCCCTGTGCCTTTAGCTTTTCGATATGCGCCTTTACGGCAGGAGTAAGAATGTTGTCGGCAGAAGGAATCACAAGACCCTTGTATGTGGTGCCACCAGGAGTATGGAGCATACCATTATTATAATAGGTGTCGAGCAATATTCTGTCTGAGATATAATCGCAATCGAAGCCTGCTTGGTCGATGGCGTCGATACACTTCACAAACTCAGGAGCCAACTTGCCCATGGCGTGGATAGAGAACTGCATCAGGCGTTTGCCCGTAGAGCGCTTTGCCCACATGTCGTGGATAGGCAAATAGGTGAGGAAATCGTTGTCAGGACGACCCATCTGGAGCATGCTTTGGCAACGCTCCACATACTTCATGAAGTAAGGAGCATCGCGCCAAATGGTGTTGTTAGGACTCATGTCTACAGAAGCATAGAAGCGCCAACCTGGCCATGTCTCGTGTTGAGGAGAGTAGGCTGTGCCGTGGAAGAACATGTGGTTTACGCCAGCACAGAACATAAGGTCCATATCTGGTTTCATCTGGCTTAGCGATGTGCGGAAATGCTCAGTAAGCCATGTGAATGTCTCCGACGAAGTGTATGGTTTGCCCATGATATGCGCAGCCGAAGGAGCATATTTGAGCATAGAGAAGTCTGAATCGTTTTTGCGAGTCTTGCCTGGGTCTTGGCGCAAGCCTTTGATGCCAAAGTTGGTAAGACCGAAGCCTTCGATTTCAGGAATGTCGACAGCAGCATAGCAGTCGATGAGGTTTGCCGGGCTACCGTGAGCCTGGTTGCGAGTGATGGCTCCATGGCTATGTGCCCAAGCTGTCCAAGTGCGTGTGAAATTATCGAGAAGCATGTCGCCAAGAGTTTCGCGATAGTCGGCAACAACCTTAGTGTCGCCATCCACGAGCTTATCGAAATTCTCTTCAAGACTATATCCGCGACGATTGTAGAATTCTTGGAATAGAGTAGGGGTATAGTCAGACTCCGACACCTCGTAAGAGTCGTTGAAGAAGGTGTGAGGATATGGAGTGCCTGTCTTCTCGAAAGCCTCTTCGATATGCTTAAGATAGTTGGTTACAGCCTGCTTGTCGAAATGGTCGATAACAAGACCTGCTCCGCCTGGTGCTGCACGCTTGACAGCCATCACGCCCTTTTTCTGATACAAGGCTATGATTCGCCATGTGCCCTTCGATGGAAGCTTTGTGGTGAGTGTGCCCTCAACGAGCGGAGTTGTTATCTTCAGGAATTTGCCCTCAGAGAAAGCATAGATGCCTACGAGCGATGTGTTTTTACGCTTCTTCTCAATAGGACGAAGGTCGAGAGCTTTAATCTTTTTGCCAACGACAGTTGTGTCGACGATAAGCATCTGAGATGCACTCTCGTCGAGTGGTACCCAAGGACCGCCAAAAGGCCATCCTGTGCCTGTAGCCATATCAAACTCTATGCCGTCGGCTTTGCATTCCGCATTAACGTATCTCAATATCTCCATATAGCGAGGCGAGAGGAACGGAATATTGTTTTTCTCATTTCCCTGCACGCCATAGATAGGAGTAATCTCGATAGCGCCAATACCATGGTCGGCATATTGGCGAAGATTCCACTTTAGGTCGTTTTCTGTAACTGCTGAGCCAAGCCACCACCAACGGGTGCCTGGTTTGGCTTCTTGACTTGGTACTGGCCATTGCTGTGCAAACATGTTAAGGCTCATAGCCAACGCGGCAATAGTCACGATTTGTTTTTTCATATTGCTTTTTAGTTTTTAGTTTGGTCGTAGATTTATATGGAGGACTTATCGTTTCCTCAACGAGCTTGCTCCTTAATGGAGCTTACTCATTCTGAGAGCTTACTCATTCTGAGTGTTTACTCATGATGGTATGGTTCGCCCTTGATGATGGTGCAAGCACGATATAGTTGCTCAACGAAGACGAGGCGCACCATTTGGTGTGAGAATGTCATCTTCGACAAGCTTTGCATGCTGTTGGCTCGAGAGTAAACAGATTGTGCAAAACCATAAGGTCCGCCTATGATAAACACCAGTCGGCGAGCTGTAGCCTGCTGTTTCTCAAGCCATGATGCCATCTCTATACTTCGCATTTCTTTGCCACGCTCGTCGAGCAATACTACGGTATCCGAAGGTTGCAACAGCTTTAGTATTGCTTCGCCCTCCTTATCCTTTTGTTGGTCTTGGCTGAGGCTCTTGGCATTACGCAATTCAGGGATTACCGTAACCGAGAATGGCATGTAGTGATGTATGCGCTCTATATAGTCGTTGATGGAAGCTATGAAATGCTTATTTGTAGTCTTGCCAACCACGATTAGTTCAGTCTTCATATTCTTTCTTTCTCTTTGGGTTCATAGGAAACCATCCCTTCTTAACTCTTTGCTTTTGCTCGAAGAGTTCGCCTATGGTCCAAAGACACGAAGCGCCAAGGATGCCGAGAAGCGACGATATAAGCACGTCGGCAACAAAAAAGGCTACGCCTATGCTGGCTATTCCTGCTACGAGGAATAACCACCATGGGCGTGTGCCAAAATAGTATTCCACCTTTATTACTATAGGATGGAACAAACCTATTATTAAAAATGTGGAAATGGCTATCACCATTCCTTTGAAATGTAAATCCATTACAAACAATCTTAGTTGTCCTAAAAATCTATACTAATACGCTTATCGTTTAGTCTTCCATCAACTTGCGGTATCTGCCCTTCTTGATTTCGGCATCGGTACCTAAGCGATGAGCTTTGTTGATTTCGTATTCCGAATAGCTACCTTCGAAGAAGAATACTTCACCATTGCCTTCGAATGCAAGGATGTGAGTACAGATACGGTCGAGGAACCAACGGTCGTGGCTGATAACAACAGCACAACCGGCAAAAGTTTCAAGACCTTCTTCAAGAGCACGGAGAGTGTTTACGTCGATGTCGTTGGTAGGCTCATCGAGCAACAATACGTTGCCTTCTTGCTTCAAAGCCAAAGCCAACTGCAAGCGGTTGCGCTCACCACCTGACAATACTCCGCAAAGCTTGTTTTGGTCGGTACCCGAGAAGTTGAAGCGAGAGATATAAGCACGTGCGTTGACATCACGACCGCCAAGGCGAAGAGTCTCGTTGCCCTGAGCAATAACATCATATACCGACTTTGCAGGGTCGATATCCTTGTGCTGCTGGTCTACGTAAGCAAGCTTAACTGTTTCGCCTACCTCGAATGTGCCGCCATCAGCATTATCAAGTCCCATTATAAGACGGAAGAGAGTGGTTTTACCAGCTCCGTTAGGACCAATAACACCTACGATGCCGTTAGGAGGAAGCATGAAGTTGAGGTCGTTGAACAATACCTTTTCGCCGAAAGCCTTCTTCACATGCTGAGCCTCGATAACCTTGTTGCCCAAGCGTGGTCCGTTAGGAATAAAGATTTCAAGCTTCTCCTCGCGTTCCTTCTGCTCTTGGTTGAGCATCTGCTCATAAGAGTTAAGACGAGCCTTACCCTTAGCCTGACGAGCCTTAGGAGCCATGCGCACCCATTCGAGCTCTCGCTGAAGAGTCTTCTGACGCTTAGAAGCCGACTTCTCTTCTTGTGCCATGCGCTTTGTCTTTTGGTCGAGCCATGAAGAGTAGTTGCCCTTCCATGGAATACCCTCGCCACGGTCGAGCTCAAGAATCCATTCGCTCACATCGTCGAGGAAGTAGCGGTCGTGGGTAACGGCAATAACTGTTCCCTCGTATTGCTGCAAGTGCTGCTCCAACCAGTCGATACTCTCGGCATCAAGGTGGTTGGTAGGCTCATCAAGCAATAACACGTCTGGCTTCTGAAGAAGCAAACGGCAAAGAGCCACACGACGGCGCTCACCACCTGAGAGGTTTGTGACAGGCCAATCGCCTGGAGGACATTTCAAGGCTGCCATAGCACGGTCGAGCTTAGAATCCATGTTCCATGCGTCGGTAGCGTCGATGATGTCTTGAACTTCAGCTTGGCGTTGCATGAGCTTATCCATCTTGTCTGGATCGCCATAATATTCTTCGAGACCAAACTTAAGGTTGATGTCTTCGTATTCTGCAAGAGCGTCGTAAGCCTTTTGTACGCCCTCCATAACATTCTCCTTAACGGTCTTTTCCTCATTCAACGGAGGATCCTGTGGCAGGTAGCCAACACTATAGCCTGGGCTCCATACAACTTCTCCTTGAGTAGGCTGCTCGAGTCCGGCAATAATCTTCATAAGAGTTGACTTACCGGCACCATTCAAACCGATGATACCAATCTTTGCTCCATAGAAGAACGAGAGGTAGATGTTCTTCAATATCTGCTTCTGGTTTTGTGGGATGATTTTAGACACTCCCACCATAGAAAATATAATTTTCTTGTCGTCTACTGTTGCCATAAAATATGACTAATGTTTAGTTAATAATTCTTGGAGATTTAATAGGCAAAGCCTAACCTTTGCAAAGTTAATGAAAAAATGTCGAAGTATGAAACTAAATTTGCATAATACAAGGAAAATGAGTAGCTTTGTGGCAAAAATTATAGTATTATATATGGGTAGAACTAAATTTTCTCAACACGAGATAGATATTATTGCGATGTTGCTTAGACGAAAAGAGGCTGGCACAAGGTTTCAACAAAAGCAGATTAGACATCAGCTGAGAGTGAACTTTGAGTTTAGTATAGCCGACTTCAACGAGCCTGGCAAGTCGTTTGGTGAACCGGAATTGCGTGATGCTATTAAGCGTGGCGCAATACAGATTTTGGATGATGCAACAATTGCTTCGATGAAGGAGAAGCGTGCTCGCGACAAAGAACGCGATGAGGCTGTTAAGGAAGCTGAAGCTATAGAGAATGGAGCTACCGACTGGAAGGCTGCTATGAAGGAGTGGGAGGATTATTATAAAGAAGACGAGAAATAGCCTTCTATGAATGTAGCAATTATAGGTGCTGGCGCAGCTGGATGTTTTGCTGCGATACAGATAAAACGCAACAATCCTAAAGCAAATGTAACGGTATATGAAGCGGGCATTAAACCGCTTATTAAGGTTGCTGTTACAGGTGGCGGAAGATGTAATCTTACTAATAGCTTTGATGGCATTCGTAGCTTGGATGAGGCTTATCCTCGAGGCGCACGATTGTTGAAGAGATTGTTTAGGACGTTTGATTATAATGATGTGTTTCAATGGTTTGAGTCGGAAGGCGTAAGTCTTACTACGCAAGATGATGAATGCGTGTTTCCTGTATCGCAAGATGCTATGGAGATTGTAAATACCTTGGTTAGACTTATGCGCTCGCTTGGCGTAAAACTCATTACAAGGCATAGAGTTGCTGCTATTGATCATGATGCTGAAGATGGTGAATATTTATTAACCTTTTCGCATGGCGATGTTGCTAAGGCTGATGCTGTAGTAGTGACAGCAGGAGGAAGTCCGCAGGTACGAGGATTGGAGATGTACGAGAAACTTGGTTTGGAGATTGTGAGTCCTGTTCCTTCGCTCTTTAGCCTTAATCTTGAAAAGAATCATCCTATGACGGCTTTGATGGGAACGGTTGTTAACGATGTGCAGGCACGATTGGTTGGAACTAAACTTTCGGCCTTCGGACCATTATTGATTACTCATTGGGGAGTTAGCGGTCCGGCTATCTTAAAGCTATCGTCTTATGCTGCCCGAATATTGGCAGAAAATGATTATAAAGCGCAAGTGGCTATAAACTGGTTTGGACAAGCAAATGAGGCTGAGGTGATGAGTATCATTACAGAAATAGCCGAGCAAAACCAAAAGAAGCTCGTATCGAGTGTGTGGCCTGAGAGGTTTAATAATAGAATGTGGTGTTATCTGATAGATGCTTGTGGATTACGCCAAGATATGCGATGGGGTGAATTAGGAAAGAAGGGACTAAACAAGATGGTGGCTTTGTTGACTAATCATACTCTAAACATAGTTGGAAAGAACAAGTATAAGGAAGAGTTTGTGACATGTGGTGGTGTTGCGCTTTCGAATGTGAATTCATCAACACTTGAATCAAAAAAACATCCACATCTGTATTTCGCAGGTGAAATACTCGATGTGGATGCTATTACTGGAGGCTTTAATCTGCAAGCTGCATGGACCATGGGGTATGTGGTGGCAGAACAGTTTAAGCCTTGATATATTAAAGCTTTATAGACAGGCTTTTTTATTCCAATATCTTAACCATATTGAGCGAAGAAATCTTGCCTTCTGCTCCGATGGTAGCTTTGATATTATATTTTGCCGACTTCTCCTTGCTTGGGTCGGTACGTTCAATATTCTGGGTGGCAGTAAATGTGACAGTATACTCATATTGATTGCCGCCCACATCTTTTTTCTCTATATTCCAATCGTTGTTAAGACGCCAATTCATGTTGGTGATGTCGTCCTTATATATTTTGTGCATAAAGGTGATGACATCGCTCTTTGTAGCATCGCTCTTACCAAGGAAGGAGGTGAGGAACGAAGAGACTGTACTTGCCAATCCGTCTTCGTTGCGTGAGTTGATGCTTTGGAAGAAATGACGGAAGATAGTTGCAATAGCCTCTTTCTCTTCTGGCTGAACAGTCTTGGAGTTTAGAGTTGCAAGATTCTCCTTGCAATCATCAATATGCTCGCCTGTAGCATGTTCGTCCATATAGAGTTTGTAGCTCTCAAGGGTGTTGGCTGTTGTGGCTGCTGCCCAATCAATAGAGTCAATCTTGTGAAGAGCCACGCTATTATGTGGGCTATCAGGATGATTGTTGATGTATTCTTCGAGAGCCGACTTCGAACCGCTTGCTAAAGTGTTCATCCATTCTTCATCGCCTTTGCGCAACATAGCCAATCGTGAACTAACAGAATCTATCTGCTCTTGTGGTGCGTCGCCATAGTTGTTGAGGAAGTTCTCAAGGAGTAATGGATCGTCGCTCTTCATAGCAATCTCGTAAGCTTCTTGACATCTGTCGCTCTTGGCGCTACTATAGAAATAGAAAATGCCGCCACAAATGACTAAAGAGATAGCAAGAGCTATGATGATAGTTTTGTGCGATTTTCCTTGCTCGTTTTCTGCTGGCTGTTGTGGGGCAGAAGGACGCTTAGGAGTTGGAGGTACAGGCTGTGTGGTTGTGCGAACAGGAGGAGGAGTCGCTTTAAGCGGTTCGCCACAATTAGGGCATGTTGCCTGGTCTTTAAAAACAGCTTCTCCGCAATTCTTGCATAATGTGATTTTACCTGCTATTTCTACACCACATGATGGACATACTGGTGCGCGGTCGCTAATTTGATGACCGCATTCTGGACATTTTATTATTGCCATTTGTTAGTTAATTATTTATGTCTAAATCTTATTTCTCTCAATTTGTGTTTACCCATAAATCGGCTCTTGTCTACATAGCCATTAATGCCGTTTATGCGTCCTTTTCCTGTATATTGCCAAAGCACGAAGTCGAGGTCGTCTTTCAATACAGGTATGCGCTCGGTATATTGAGCTATCATAACTTTATAGTCGTGGAGCTCGCCAAGAAGGTAGCGGTCGTAGAAGTTGGCTCCTGTATAGATAAGCGGCTTCTGGCGATAAGCTTTCTCTACGAGATGAAGGAATTTGAACAACGAATCGCAAAACTCCTCGGTACCGAGTCCGCTCTTTGTCTCAACATCTATCATAGGCAACAGATCTTGGTCTGATGGTCTGCATTGGGTCATAAAGTTGTTGAGCTGCACTTGCTGAGGTATTCGCGGACGGTAGAAGTGGTATGAGCCAACTTTGAGTCCATAGCGATGGGCAAGGTCGATGTTGCGTTCGTATTTGTCGTCTATTCTGTCGCCACCTTCGGTAGCTTTTATATATACGTAAGCCATGTTGGTATTCTCGCCAATAGTTTCCCAAAACACGTTGCCTTGGTAATGACTTATGTCGATGCCATGTATGTGCGAACATGTGTCTTCGCATTGAACATATTGGGCGAAGGCAGATGCTGATGATAATAATATGGTAAGGAATGATGATATGAGTCTTTTCATTTTCTGTTTTTATTCTTCAATTTCAGATAGGCTACGGGCAAAATTGCTAATAAAATTGCTCGTGGTTTCTATTGGGGCGTATGTTATATATCCAAGGCTGCGACGAAGGTTGCGTCGTAATACCGTGGCGTTGTTTTGAACAAATCCGCTACGTGTTTGTTTGAAATGCCACTCTTGTGCTGTATCTATAGCTTGGTGGTCTATCGTGCGCATTATGATTTTCCAAGTGTATGGTTCGATGTTGGTAACGAACGGTATCTCGTCTTGCTCAAAGTTGAACACCTTTATCAAGATGCTTCCTTGAAGTTGTGCCATTCGTCGCATATGGATATGCTGAAGCCAATCATCAATCTTCACGAAGTCTACTTTGCCTCCTTGTGTGCGGAGGAATTTGCCTAATGATAGAATACCTCCAAGCGACATGCCGTGGTTGAGGATGGTTTGAACATTGTCTACAAGGATAGCCAATAGTCGGAGAGAGTGAATATTCGTATCAATAGCATGGCGCTCTTCGTCGAATATCTTTTTCAGTCTGTTGTCAAGAAGAGTGTTGCTAAGTTCCGGCACCTCTATATGGTGACTAAAGTCGAAGCGCTTATCTTCTATGTTGCCATCGCTTGATGCAAGGTCGTCAAGAATATCGCTTGGCATATTGTAGCCTTCGTCGTGAGAGTGTTGTGATAATCCGTCGATGGCAATCGCAACAACATCTTGTGCCTTTATCATCTGCACAAGTCTGTTCCACTTGAATCGTGTCATAGGTTCAAGTGCTTCGTTCTCGCCCAAGGCTCCGGAGAGCAAAATGCGGAAGAAATTTCGTTTAATGATGTCCATGAGGAATATTGAATTTTAGTGGATAATCAGTTGTTTGAGGGTGTTGGTAGATTCTACCTGTTAACTATATCGTCGAGGTAATCTAAAGATAATAGCCACGAAGGCTGCAATACCAATAGCTACAGGATAATATAAATAAGGTATAATCTGCATAGGATTGATGTTGGCAAGACCTGCTGCAAGGAGCATCTGTACGCCATAGGGTAGAAGACCTTGAATCGCACACGAGAAGGTGTCGAGAATGCTTGCAGCTTTGCGATTATCTATGCCATATTTATCGCATATCTTCTTTGATATTCCACCTACAGTTAGTATAGCTACCGTGTTGTTGGCAGTACAAACGTTGACCATGCTGACAAGTGCTGCGATAGATAGTTCTGCTCCACGTTTAGAGTTGACGCGGGATGTGAGTTTAGATATCAGATAGTCGATACCGCCATTTTCGCGTATTATCTCAAGCATGCCACCTGCAAGCATAGCTATTATCACGAGTTCGCCCATGCCTGCAATACCTTTTCCCATGGCTTCCATCCAGCCTATGAGGTTGTAGCTGCCAACTAATATACCGATTGCACCACTAAGTATGACACCAATGGTGAGTACAGCCATGACATTCATTCCTGCAATAGCTGTTATAAGCACGGCAAGATAGGGGAGAATCTTGAGGTATTCTACATCCTTTGTCAACGGAGGAACATTAAGACCATAGCCCATGTAGAAATATACAAGTAGTATAGCGATAGCTTCAGGAACTACAATATAGGCATTAACCTTGAATTTGTCGCTCATCTTGCAGCCTTGGGTTTGGGTTGCTACGACAGTTGTATCTGATATAAATGATAGGTTGTCGCCAAAGTATGCTCCACCAACGATGATGGCTGTAAGGAGCGGAATGTCGGCTCCTATAGTGTGTGCCATAGTAGCAGCTATAGGTACAAGTGCAACAATAGTTCCAACGCTTGTGCCTATAGAAAGGGATATAAAGCAGGCTGCAATAAACAATCCTGGCAACAACATATTTGAAGGAAGAAACCGAAGGGCGCAATTGACGGTTGCGTCTACACTTCCCATCTCTTTTGCTGAAGCGGCAAAAGCTCCTGCCAGCACGTATATCCACAACATGAGCATAAGGTTGTCGGAACTGGCGCCACGATTGAATAAATTGATTCGTTTTGCTAAAGGGAAACCGCCGCATGTTGCTATGGCATAGATACTTGACGCCATGAAAGCAACTGTGACAGGAACTTTATAAAAGTCGCCTGCCACTATGGAGGTTACCACATATAATGTGATAAATACTATCAGGGGCGATAATGCCCAAATTCCTTTCTTATTACTCATTTTATATCATAATTGTGGCGGTAGTAGGATTTGACCACCGCCACAATATATTGTTGTTGTTTTTATAGAGTAACTCCGTTCTTAAAGATGGAAATCTCGCGATAGCCATTCTTCTCGTTCTGAGTAGGCTCACCATTTGCTACGGCAATAATCTTGTCGATAAACTTGCCCACCAAAGTCTTCATATCTGTACCCTCAACGAGCTCGCCTGCATTAAAGTCAATCCAATTGTGCTTGTTGTTGTAGAGCTGCGTGTTGGTAGAAATCTTCATAGTAGGAACGAAGGTTCCAAATGGAGTTCCTCTACCTGTTGTGAACAACACAATCTGACAACCTGCAGAAGCCAAAGCTGTAGACGCTACAAGGTCGTTGCCTGGAGCTGACAAGAGGTTTAGACCCTTGGTCTGAAGACGATCGCCATATTCAAGCACGCCACTAACAGGAGCACGTCCGCACTTCTGGGTACAACCCAAAGCCTTGTCTTCGAGTGTAGAAATACCGCCAGCCTTGTTGCCTGGTGATGGGTTTTCGCCTACAGGCTCTCCATGAGAAAGGAAGTACTCCTTAAAGTTATTGATGAGAGAAACAGTCTGGTTGAAGAGCTCTGGAGTCTCACAACGATTCATCAATATTGTTTCAGCACCAAACATCTCAGGCACCTCGGTAAGGATAGATGTTCCGCCTTGTGCTACGATATAGTCAGAGAATTCACCTACGAGTGGATTAGCTGTAATACCGCTAAAGCCGTCTGAGCCACCACACTTCAAACCTATGCGAAGTTCGCTTAGTGGAGTTTCTGTACGCTCGTCGTTAGAAGCCTGTGCGTAAATCTCCTTCAAGAGCTTTAAGCCTTCCTCAAGCTCATCGCCTTGAACCTTCTGTGTTACAAGAAGTTTGATACGGTCTTTATCGTAGTCGCCAAGCATCTTCATAAACTCATCAGGCTGATTGTTTTCGCAACCTAATGATAGTACCAATACACCACCTGCATTTGGGTGCAGGCAGATGTCGCGAAGCACTTTACGAGTATTCTCGTGGTCGCCACTAAGCTGTGAACAGCCATAGTTGTGATGCCAAGCATGAACGCCATCAATACCCTTGAGACCTGTTTCTGCTTTGAGCATTTCTGCCAACTTCTCTGCAATACCATTCACGCAGCCTACTGTTGGCACAATCCATATCTCGTTGCGCACGCCAACTTCGCCATTCTTGCGATGATAACCCATGAAGGTGCGGTTCTCGCAAGCGATGTTAAGTTTTTCATTTACAGGAGAATATGTGTACTCGAGAGTTCCCTTAAGATTTGTTTTAAGGTTGTTCTCGTTTACCCATTCGCCTGCTTTCAAGTTTTGCTTAGCATGACCAATAGGATAACCATACTTAATGATGTTTTCACCCTCTGCCTTGTCCTCAAGAAGCACCTTGTGTCCTGCAGGAGTATCCTGGAGTAGGGTAATCACTTTGCCATCGATGGTGATAGTCTCACCTTTTGCTAATGGCTTCAGACAAACCACTACATTATCTGCAGGGTTAATCTTTATGAAATTTGCTTGTTCCATTTGTTTTTATTTAGCTTGTTAAGTTTATATATATAATATATGTATTTTTTTATAAATATGTCTATAGAATTCTTCACTCTTCGTTCTTCACTCTTCACTCCCTAAAGCTGTGTTCTTCTGTAGAAATCGACATTCTCTTTTGTCAACAACTCTATAGGCATGTAGTTAACAGGTGAAACTTTCTTCTTAAGCACGATGGCCTGGAACAAGGCGTCGATACATGAAAAGCCCTGCTGATATGCATGCTGAGCTATAAGGAACGAGATACTTCCCTGACGAAGACATTGAGCATTCTTGCCTACCATATCGTAGCCCATTATCTGAACATCGCGACGGTTTGTCTTTAGCAAGAATTCGCCTACAATATGTGCTTTAGAACATAGAGTGATGCAATGGTGCGTACGAGGATGAGTAGAGAAGTAATTCTCTAATAATGTGTTAAATTGCTTGCGTGTGCCATCAATAGGCAATTCAAGGTCTATGATGTTGATGCTTGGGAAATGGTCACGCATATAATGGCAGAAACCAACTTCGCGGTTTGCTTGCTGCTTACTTAGTACTCGACCATCCTTGGTGAGCTTCAACTTCATAATCTCCGTATCTTTTGAAGCTATGAGCATCAACATCTTTGCTGCAAAATATCCACTTGCAAAAGAGTCTTGACCATAGAACGAAAGAGGCTTGAGGTCTGGCATGTATGAGTCGAGCAATATAAATGGTATATTTTTCTCATGCAAGATGTCTGTAAAGAGAGACGTAACCTCGAGATCGGCAGGCACAATAACAACACCATCAGGCTCGCAATCAAGAATAGCCTGATATTGCGCTTTAAACGAATCTTCATTAAAGCGCTCGTAATATATTATTTTTACGTTGATGTGGAAATCACGGCGGGTCTCCATAGCCTTCTTTGCCCCTTCTTCTATTTCTTCCCAATAAGCTTCCGATTCATGCTTTGGGATAAGAAGGTAGAAAGTATACGATTTGTTGTATGCAAGAGCTGACGCATACATATTCGGCTGGTAGTTCATTTCTTTTAGAGCCTTTTCAACTTTCTCTCGAGCTGATGGCGACACATTCGGACGTTCGTGCAACACACGGTCTACTGTGCCAACAGAAACTCCGGCTCTAAGTGCTATATCCTTTATTCTTATTTTTTCGTTCATAGTCTGACTTTTGTGCAAAAGTAGCAATAAAAGTTGAATTGTGCGAAAGCACAGCCGTTTATTTTGGTTATTTTTGCAAAAATACCGCATTTTATTTTCTTAATATGAAAAATATCGTTACTTTTGCAATGCAAACGAAAGAATTAATCAAATTAAAACGAATTACAAAATTAACTAATTAACTAAAAAGAAAAGAAATGGCTAAGATTGTAACATTAGGCGAGATTATGCTTCGCCTTTCGCCAAACGGCAACGACCGCTTTATACAGAGTGATTTATTCCGTATCATTCCTGGTGGCGGTGAGGCTAACGTAGCAGTAAGTGTGGCTAACTATGGTCACGATGCTTACTTTGTTTCTAAATTGCCAAAGCATGAAATCGGTCAGATTGCTGTCAACGCTCTCCGTCGTTATGGTGTTAATACCGACTTCGTAGCTCGTGGTGGTGATAGAGTAGGTCTTTACTATGCAGAAACAGGTGCAAGCATGCGTCCTTCAAAGGTTATCTACGACCGCGCTCATAGCTCTATCGCAGAGGCTGATCCTTCAGACTTCGATTTCGATGCTATCATGGAAGGTGCACAATGGTTCCATTGGTCAGGTATCACTCCTGCTATTAGCGACAAGGCTGCTGAACTTACTAAGTTGGCTTGTGAGGCTGCAAAGCGTCATGGCGTAACAGTTTCTGTAGACCTTAACTTCCGCAAGAAGCTTTGGACATCAGAAAAGGCAATCTCTGTTATGCGTCCTTTGATGAAGTATGTTGATGTTTGCATTGGTAACGAGGAAGATGCACAGCTTTGCCTCGGCTTTAAGCCAGATGCTGACGTAGAAGGTGGTAAGACTGATGCTGAGGGATACTATGGTATCTTCAAGGGCATGATGGAAGAGTTCGGATTCAAGTATGTTGTTTCTACTCTCCGTGAGTCTATGTCTGCAACACACAACGGCTGGAAGGCTCTTATCTATAATGGTAAGGAGTTCTATCAGAGCAAGCACTATGATATTATGCCTATCATCGACCGTGTAGGTGGTGGTGACTCATTCTCTGGTGGTCTTATCCACGGTCTTCTTACAAAGGAGACTCAGGGCGAGGCACTTGAGTTTGCTGTTGCAGCTTCAGCTTTGAAGCACACTATCCCTGGCGACTTCAACCTCGTTTCTGTAGAAGAGGTAGAGAGCCTTGCTGGTGGTAACGCAAATGGTCGTGTTCAGCGCTAAATAAAGTAAAAGGAAGAGTGAAATGTTCGGCTGTTTAAGTCAATTCTTTTACTCTTCCTAATTAAACATTAAACAATAAACATTAAACATTATATAGATAATGGCAAAGTTTAGCAAAATGCAGGTTATGGCAGCCATGAAGGCTACCGGTATGGTACCTGTATTCTTCCACAAGGATGTAGAAGTTTGCAAGAATGTTATCAAGGCTTGCTACGAGGGTGGTGTACGTGTATTTGAGTTCACTAACCGTGGTGACTTCGCACACGAAATCTTTGGTGAGTTGGTAAAGTGGGCAGACAAAGAGTGTCCTGAGTTGATTCTCGGTGCTGGTACAGTTGTTGATGCTGGTACAGCTTCTTTGTATCTCCAGATAGGTGCTAACTTCATCGTTGGTCCTAACTTCAACCCTGAGATTGCACCTGTTTGCAACCGTCGTTTGGTTCCATATAGCCCAGGTTGTGGTTCTGTTACAGAAATCAATAACGCTCAGGCTGCTGGTTGCGACGTAACAAAGGTATTCCCAGCAGGCAACGTAGGTGGTCCTTCATTCGTTAAGAATGTAATGGCTCCTTTGCGTTGGAGCAACATCATGGTTACTGGTGCTGTTGAGCCAACAGAGGAAAACCTCACTCCTTGGATCAAGGCTGGTGTATTGTGCGTTGGTATGGGTTCAAAGTTGTTCCCAAGCGACGTAGTTGCAGCTAAGAACTGGAAGGCTATTACTGATAAGTGTGCAGAAGCTCTTGGATACATTGCTAAGGCTCGTGCATAATATAAAACTCTTTGGATGCTCCATTTGGCTTGTTAGCCTATGGAGCATTCTTTTGTTTTCAGCTTGTTCGTCAAATGATTCTGAAGTTGCTGACAAGCTGAATACCCTTTCGTATGCTTACCACTATCGCTCTCTGGATTCTACTGAGGTTTATGCCAGCAAGGCTTTCGCTGCTTCTGAAAGCTATAATGCAGGTATGGCGGAGGCTCTTAACAATCTTGCTTTTGTTAATATTGCAAGAATGGACTATCAAAAGGCTGCTCAACAGTTGGATAGTGCCATCAATATTACCGACAACCAAGTAGAACTATTGGTTGCCGAAATACAATATATGCGATTGTGTCAACGACAGTCGCACAATAAGCTTTTCTATATTCATCAAGAAAAAGCAAAGAAATATTTAGATAGAATTATAGAAGATAAAAATCTTCTTAATAACCATCAACTCAAACGATTAATCTACGCTCAATCAGAATACTATATCAACCTTTCTGCATATTATTATTATGTAGGATTGGTTGAACCTTCAATAGAAACTATGAAGTGTATTGATCCAGAAGGAGAAATACAAAAAGATACTGCACAATATCTTAATTATCTGTATAATGTGGGTGCTGGTGGCATCATAACAAATGCAGATGCTAATGTTGTTGCTAACGAAGAGTTTAATTATCTTACCCAATGTTATGTTGTTGCCTCGCAGCGCAACTACCCTTATTGGAAAGCTCAAGCGTTGCAAGCAATAAGCGAACATCTTCTGTCGCCTTCAACAAGACAAATGCTGATAACAAACTATCGTCCATTCCTTGATTATATAAATACAGATGGCATGGATTATTCTTTCTTGGCTGGTAATCTTGCACAACGTTCGCTCAACATATTTACAGAATATAAGGATGTGTATCAAACGGCTGGTGCTTATCGTACTTTGGCTAGTTGCTATTGGGAAATAGACGATTATCCTTCAGCTTTGATATGCCTAAATAGTGCGTTGGAAGCAGATACCATTATAAATAGATCACCCGATTTGGTTGCTTCTATTCGTGAGCAGTTATGCTTGGTATATTCGGCTCAGAACGATAAGGTTAATAGCGATATCAATCGCAACTATTATCTCGACCTACAGGAGCAGACTCGACAAGACAAACAGCTTGAGGCTCGAGCATACCAGCTTGATAACTCTTCAAAGACATTGAATGTGATGATTGTGGCTGTGTTGTTTATGATTGCTGTAGTGCTGTTTGTTCTTGTGTATTTTGCAAGAAAGAGAAAACAAAAAGGTGCAACCGTAGATATAAACGAACTCTTTTTGCCATTGAAGAAATGGAATATTGAAAACAATAAAAAGCTGACAGCTCTTGACGATAAGTTGGAAGAAGTTCAGGAGCAGACTGCTTTGGTTAGACTTTCTGAGGAGAAAAACAAACAACGTAATCTTGAACAACGAGCAAAGTTAGCTTTGGTAAATAGTATAACTCCTTTTATAGATCGTATTATTAATGAAATAAATAAGCTCAATAGCCGACATGAGAATGCAGAACTTAGAGAAGAACGATTAAAATATATTTCTGAACTTACTGAAGAAATCAACGAGTATAACAACGTGCTTACTCAATGGATTCAGATGCAACAGGGCAGGGTTAGTCTGCGTATCGAGAGCTTCTCTATAAATGAACTTTTCGATATAGTGGCTAAATCCAAGATGAGCTATTCATTAAAAGGAATAAATCTATGCGTAGAGCCATCTACGGCTGTTGTAAAAGCTGATAGAGTATTGACTCTCTTCATGATAAACACTCTTGCTGATAATGCTCGTAAGTTTACACCTGCTGGAGGTAAGGTGACAATTAAAGCTGAAGAAAAGCCTGACTACGTAGAGGTAAGTATTTCGGATACAGGTTGTGGTATGGATGAAAATAAACTTGCTCATGTATTCGACAATAAACATATTGTCGATGATGGGACTACATCTGTACAAAGTCATGGTTTCGGACTATTAAATTGCAAAGGCATTATAGAGAACTATAAGAAGATAAGCCGCATCTTTAATGTTTGCGATATTAATGCCGAATCTTCGGTAGGCAAGGGTAGTCGTTTCGCTTTCCGCTTGCCTAAGGGTGTGGTCAGAATGATAATGGCTTTGATGGTTATGGTATTTGGCTTTACTATGCCTTCATACTCCATAGGCAACGATAAAGTTGGAAGTAATAGTAAGAAGCCTACAATATCTCGCTTAAATACGCAAGAGCAACATCTTAATGATGCTGCCCGATTTGCTGATAGCGCATATTATTCAAACCTTAATGGTACGTATGCCCACACTTTGGCTTGCGCAGATAGTTGTATAAAGTATCTCAATATGCATATCTACGCACATGCAAAAGGCAATATGGATATGCCAAAGATGGTTTTGTTTACAACGCCATCTGCCATACCTGCTGAAATATTGTGGTTTCACAAAGAGATTGAAAGCGACTATGCTGTAATCCTTGATGTTAGAAACGAGACTGCAGTAGCTGCTTTGGCTCTACATAAATGGGACTTATATAGATATAATAATAAGGTGTATACGCGCCTATTCCATGAATGCTATGCAGATGCTTCGTTGCCTCACTATGTGCAGACTATGCAAAAAGCTGAAAACAACAAATGGGTAGCTATAGTAATATTGGTTTTGCTGCTCTTTAGCATCCCACCTATATATTATATTGTATACTATCGACATATTATATATTATAAGGTGTGTGTAGAGAGAATTCATGCTATAAATGAAATTCTTTTAGGTAATGGTACTGATGAGGATAAGCTAAAGTGTGTAGAGGAATTCAATACCAAAACAGGTAATCTAGGCATCGCAGTTCTTGATAAGGTTGTTGAACAGATATTGGCTACCCTTCGTGCAAATGCGGAGTCGTCAGAACATAAGGCTGAGCAATTAGAGTATGCTAACGACGAGCTTAGACAAGCAGAAAGAGAGAATAATATCTTGTATGTTGATAATAGCGTGTTGGATAATTGTCTTTCAGCTTTGAAACATGAGACTATGTATTTCCCATCGCGCATTAAGCAGTCTATAGAGACAAAAGATTGCGACATACAGGTTGTTGCAGAACTTGTGACATACTATAAGCAGCTATATTCATTGCTTAGTGCACAGGCCATGCGACAGATAGATCGACCTTATAAAGTTGATAGGGATACTATGAGATATCTGTTCGACTTACTGAAGAAACTGAATGGAGGTTGCAAACCTGATTATCAGGTCAAAGAGAAAGATTGTGTTTATGTTCAATTGGCGTTTGCCATGACATCACTTAATCTTACAAGTGTGCAAGCACAACAGCTCTTCACACCTTTAACCTTGGATGTAAACTTCCTTATCTGTCGACAGATAGTTCGTGAATTAGGAGAAGTAACAAACCTTAGAGCATGTGGCATCGTTGCTACTGCTGATAATATAGTTGAAATAACAATACCAAAAGCAATATGGAAGAATTTAATATCATAATTGTTGAAGATGTAGCCCTCGAACTCAAGGGTACAGAAGGAATCATACGCAACGACATACCTGAAGCTCATATCCTCGGTACTGCCGACAACGAGCCTGCATATTGGAAACTCATTAAGCAACAGGTGCCAGACCTTGTGTTGCTCGACCTTGGGCTTGGTGGTTCTACAACCGTAGGTGTGGAGATTTGCCGTCATACTAAAGATATGTATCCTAATGTGAAGGTGCTTATCTTCACAGGCGAGATACTCAACGAGAAGTTGTGGGTAGACGTTTTGGATGCTGGTTGTGATGGAATTATCTTGAAGAGTGGCGAATTGCTCACCCGCTCAGACGTGGCAAGTGTGATGAGTGGCAAGCGATTGGTTTTCAATCAGCCAATCCTCGAGCGCATAGTAGAGAGATTCAAGAAGAGTGTTGAGAGTCAGATATTAAAGCAAGAAGCTTTGGTAAACTTCGAGATTGATGAATATGATGAGCGCTTTCTACGTCATCTAGCACTTGGATATACCAAGGAGCAGATAACCAATCTTCGTGGCATGCCTTTTGGTGTGAAGAGCTTGGAGAAACGTCAGAATGAGCTGGTTCAGAAACTTTTCCCTGGTGGTAATGGCAAGATGGGAATAAATGCCACACGACTCGTTGTGCGTGCCTTTGAACTTCATATTCTTGATATCGACAACCTTGTACCCGACGAAGAATGAAACGATTTTGCGCGATATTCTCTATAGTATTGATGGGACTACAGCTGTTGCTAATCCTCGCTTCATGGATAGTGTCTGCTGTATTTCCATCATATCCTATTCATGCCCTTATTGGTTCTGGAGGATTACGATGGTTCATAGGTTCTTTTGCCAATAATCTTGCCTCGCCTTTATTAGCTTATATCATTCTGTGCTCAATAACATATTCTGCTATAGTTAAGAGTGGTCTTATATCATGCGTGACAAGTGTTATGGCTAAAAAGCAATCATTCTCTATGCAACAAAAGTTTGCTTTCAGAATAATGCTTATTGAATTCGTCTTGTTTGTAGCAGGAGTCATATTTATTTCTGCTATGCCACATGCAATATTGCTTAGCGTAACAGGAGCGTTATTCCCAAGTAGCTTCTCAAGCGGCTTGGTGCCTATGATATGCTTTGAGCTATTCGTGCTATCTATGATATATGGAATTGTAGGTGGCGAGGTTAACACCTTAGAGAAGTTTTGGGATTGTATTATATCGGGTGCAAACTTTTTACCAACTGTGTGTTTTCTTTATATTCTTATAGTACAATTATTCTATTCTACATGCTATGTCCTAGGTATATAATAAAAAAGCGGATACCTTCACAGGCAACCGCTCCTAATCTTCAATAGGTATTAGTCTTCTTTTAAGGTAAAAAGATTGTTTTCAGGATAACGATGCAAAGGTAAGCATTTTCCTTGAAACTAACAAGTTTTATAGTGTTTATTTTTAATATATTTTTTATGTGCCTTAACTTTTTCTCACAAGAACATAAAAACACAAACACACAACAATAAAAAGACCGCACGATTTCTACTATCATGCGGTCTTGATCTATCTTGTGTTTGTGTAGTCTAAACAAATACTTTTTTAATAAGTACAAGCTTAATGTTATCTCTTATGTGTATATTAGATAGAAAATTTGTGCTTGTGTGCGTATTTGGTTAAATAACACCCTGAGCCATCATTGCCTTAGCAACTTTCAAGAAACCTGCTACGTTGGCACCCTTTACATAGTTGATATAACCATCAGGCTCTGTACCATACTTAACACAGTTCTCGTGGATGTTATTCATAATTTCATGAAGCTTAGCATCTACTTCCTCGCGGCTCCACTTCAAGCGCTCAGAGTTCTGGCTCATCTCCAAACCTGATACGGCAACACCACCTGCGTTGCTAGCCTTACCTGGGCAATAGAGAATCTTAGCATCCTGGAATACCTTAGTAGCCTCAGGAGTTGTAGGCATGTTAGCACCCTCAGAAATAGCTATTACGCCATTTGCAACAAGAGCCTTAGCTGCTTCCTCGTTGATTTCGTTCTGAGTAGCACATGGAGTAGCGATGTCTGCCTTCTCGAACCAAGGCTTTGCACCCTCTACATACTTGCAACCATACTTCTCGGCATATTCCTTGATACGTCCGCGCTCAACGTTCTTCAATTCCATGATGTAAGCCAACTTCTCTTCATCGATTCCGTCTGGATCGTAGATGTAGCCATCAGAGTCTGAACATGTAAGAGGCTTAGCACCAAGCTGAAGGAGCTTTTCAATAGTATACTGAGCAACGTTTCCAGCACCTGATACGAGAACAGTCTTGCCCTTAAGGTCGATATTGCGAGTCTTGAGCATATTCTCAAGGAAGTATACATTACCATAACCTGTAGCCTCAGGACGGATGTTTGAACCACCAAACTCCTGACCCTTACCAGTAAGCATACCCTGGAACTGGTGTGTGAGCTTCTTGTACATACCGAACATGAAGCCAACCTCACGTCCACCTACACCAATATCACCAGCAGGAACATCCTCGTCTGGACCAATATGACGATAAAGCTCAGTCATGAAAGCCTGGCAGAAACGCATTACCTCAGCAGCACTCTTACCACGTGGAGAGAAATCTGAACCACCCTTAGCACCACCCATAGGCAATGTTGTCAATGAGTTCTTGAATGTCTGCTCGAAAGCAAGGAACTTCAAGATAGAAAGGTTTACTGATTTGTGGAAACGAATACCTCCCTTGTAAGGACCAATAACGTTGTTATGCTGAATACGGTAACCCATATTTGTCTGAACGTTACCCTTATCGTCTGTCCAAGTTACACGGAACTGGATTACTCTATCTGGAATGCAAAGGCGCTCAATCAAGTTTGCACGATCAAACTCTGGGTGCTTGTTGTATTCTTCCTCAATAGTTCCTAATACCTGACTAACGGCCTGGATGTACTCTGGCTCGTTTGGAAATCTCTGCTTAAGAGTTTCTACAACTTCTGTTGCTTTCATGTTTGTCTTATGTTTATTGGTTGTTAATTATCCCCTTAAATAGGTGTTTGTATCGTTGTTTACGTTTACGGTTGCAAAGTTATAGCTTTTCTTGTAAATACCAAACAAAAAGACATCTTTTTTAATATAAAAACATAAAAAAGTTATGTAATGTCACTTTTATATGTCTAAAAGTAGGTGTTTCTGCTTTTGTGTGCTCGTTTTTATACCATTTAATGTATTGTCATATATTTCTTTTGATACCATTTTATGTCTTGTTACGTCTTTCTTTTTGTATCATTAATGGCATTTTAATAAGGTTGCAGAATGTTACACTCTTTTTAACTACAAAAGGCTATTAGTTGCGTTGACAGTACCACCTAAGTAACACTCCAGTACCAACTAAGTGAAACTCCAGTACCATATAGGTGAAACTCCAGTACCACTTGGCTGGTACTAAAATCGGTACTGGAAGGCTTGTGAATCACGTCTAATTGCGAGCTTCATTATGGTCAAAAAACAAAATAGGGCATATCATCATGCGATGGTATACCCTATATATAATAATGCGTATTTAAAATAGCTTTTATAGCTTATTTTTATCAACTCTGCTATTAAGCGTTCTTGATGTTTGGTTCCTCAAGACCGAAACCTCTCTTCTTGTCGAGTGCCTTAAGATAGATAGCAAAGAGAAGAGCCAAAACTCCGAATGATGCGAAGACTATCAAAGGAATTGTATAGTCATAAGGAATGAAGTCTTTACCATATTTCTTTGCTGCGATAACAGCAGGATTGTTTTCGTTGGTTGATGCAAGAAGGTTACCGATAATCTTTGGTACGAAGCAAAGACCTATGTTCTGAACCCAGAAGATAAGGCAGTATGCCGAACCAAGAATCTTCTCGTCGATAATCTTTGGCACACTTGGCCACAAAGCTGCAGGCACAAGAGCAAATGAGATACCGAGGAGAACGATAGTAGAGTATGCTATCAATGGGCTCTTTGTTGCTGGCAAAACGAAAGCGAATACGAGGTGACAGCAGATAAGAAGCAATGCACCACCAATAAGCATTGTCGCACCCTTACCCTTACGGTCGAGGAAGTTGCCAAGGAATGGAGTGATGACAGCAGCACCAATAGGGAACCAGCGGAAGATGTTTGATGCGCCTTCTGGTGAGATACCATTGAGGTTGCATTGCAACATGTTGGCACCATAGCGCTGGAATGGGAAGATTGCTGAATAGTAGAGTACGCAAAGCAAAGCTACAATCCAGAATACCTGTGAAGAGAAAATCTTGCCAAGGTCGCTGAACTTGAACTCCTCCTCTGGGTCGCCAGCTTCTTCTGAAACACCCATCTGATTGTCGAGAGCCTTATCCATGAATGTGAACACGATGAAAGTGATAAGACCGATGAGCAACAAAACTGTACAGAATGCTACAGGAGCAACAACAGTTCCGAAGTGGCTTGCAATGATTGGAGAGATAGAGAAGATTGCAAACACACCTACACGTGCGATAGCCATCTCAAGACCCATAGCGAGAGCCATCTCCTTACCCTTAAACCATTTTGCGATAGCCTTTGATACTGTAGTACCTGCCATTTCGCAACCACAACCAAAGAGCATAAAGCCGAAGCAAGCCATCTTGGCACTTGCAGGTAGAGTTACCCACCATGAGTTGAGCCAATCAGCAAAAGCTGTTGTTGCAAACCAGTCGGTGATACCGATAAACTTAATCAAAGCTCCGATAAACATCATCGAGGCTGACAATACACCTGTGAAGCGTACGCCCATCTTGTCGAGGATGACACCTGCGATGATGAGGAATCCCAGCACGTTTACGATATACTCTGATGCGGCATATGTACCAAAGGTATCAGGACCCCATCCTTTTTCGCTCTCCATAAGAGCCTGAATTGGTGACATTACATCGACAAACATATAGCCGAAGAACATCATTGAAGCGATAAGTACAAGAGCTGTCCAACGAGCCCAAGCCTTATCATTCAACAGTTGATTAACTTTCTGAACCATTTTTATTTTTATTATTTGTTTATTATTCAAATTGTTTTTTCTTCAGCTCTATTACTTCTTCAACCATCTATCGAGCCAGTTGAAGTAAGTACGCTGCCAAAGGATACCATTCTGTGGCTTTAATACCCAATGGTTTTCATCTGGGAAGATGAGAAGTTCTGCAGGTATGCCATGTAGGCGGGCTGCATTGAAAGCTCCCATACCTTGATTGGCATTGATGCGATAGTCTTTCTCGCCATGGATGCAGAGGATAGGAGTATCCCACTTATCGATAAACTTATGAGGACTATTCTCATATGTCTTCTTAGCATTTGCCGATATGTCTTTGTTCCAATAAGCGTCTTCGTATTCCCAGTTGCTAAACCAAGCCTCTTCAGTATCTGTGTACATAGACTCAAGGTTGAAAGCACCATCGTGAGAAATGAAACACTTAAAACGCTTGTTGTGGTGACCTGCAAGATAGTAAACAGAGAATCCACCAAACGAAGCTCCTACACAACCCAAACGGTCTTTGTCTACATAAGGCAAGTTGGCTGTTGCATCATCAATAGCTGTTAGATAGTCGTTCATACATTGACCAGTCCAATCACCTGAAACCTCTTCATTCCATTCGCTACCAAAACCTGGCAAACCGCGACGGTTAGGAGCTACAACAACATATCCTTGATGTGCCATAATCATGAAGTTCCAACGATAGCTCCAGAACTGGCTAACAGGACTCTGTGGACCACCTTCGCAGAACAAGAGGGTAGGGTATTTCTTGTTGGCATCGAAGTGAGGAGGCAATACTACCCAATAAAGCATTTCTTTGCCATCCGTTGTTTTTACCCAACGCTTCTCTACCTGTATCTTACCGAGCTGGTCGGTGATATGTTTGTTCTCGAACGTAATCTGCTTAATGGCAGTCTTCTTGATATCCTTACCTGGAGTAATCAAGTAGAGGTCGGCAGGTTCGCCATAGCTATGACGCTCTGCAATAATCTGCTTTCCATTACCAAGCATCTGCAAAGAACCGAAGTCTGCACAATTATCGGTAAGCTGCTTTACTTCACCCTTGCGAGTTACGGCATAAAGGTTTTCTGTTGCATGCCATACACCAATGAAATAGATTTGAGCATCCTTGGTGTCGCTCCAGCAATAGTCGTCTACGTTAGAGTCGAAGCTTTCTGTGACATATTTCTTCTCGCCTGTTGCAAGGTTGTAAACGCACAAACGGTTGCGATCACTCTCATATCCGTTGTGAGCCATGCTCTGCCAAGCAATATACTTACCGTCTGGAGAGAATTTCGGATTTACATCATAGCCGACATTCATGTCGCCCTGCTGGTGGTTTACAGCCTGGTTCTTCATCGACTTTGTTGCGTCAATCTTAGGTTCCTTATATCCTTCTGGTTTGCAAATGTTGCGAGTCTGCTTAGTCTCCACATTATATATATATATGTCGGCATCAGTAGAGATAGCATAGTCCACACCTTCTTTCTTGCGACAGGTATAAGCTACGAGCTTAGAGTCGATACTCCAATCAAGTTGCTCGATACCACCAAATGGAGCCAATGGACATTCATATGGTTCACCTTCAAGGATATCAACCACGTTGGCAATACCATTTTCTGTTACATCAGCAACAAAAGCATGTGATATCTGCTCAACATAGTGATCCCAATGGCGATAGTTCATATCTGTTACCAATCGTCCTGTAGCCAAAGGAAGGTCTGAAGGATTCTTCTTTATAGTACCATGATAGTCGAGACTCTTAAGCAAGATTACTTTCTTGCCATCAGGCGAGAACTTATATCCCTCAATAGCTCCTTCGGTATCAGAAAGCTTCTTGCGGTTTTCGCCATTGGCATCCATTGTCCATATCTCGCCTTCGCGAAGGAAAGCAATCTTGGTGCCATTAGCAATCCATGAAGCATCGGTCTCGCTCTTTGCATCTGTAGTAAGCGCCTTAATGCCAGAACCATCTACATTCATGATGTAGAGCATCTGGTGGCTCTTGTTTTTCTCTACACTATAGTAGCCAACTTGATAGACAATCTGCTTACCTGAAGGTGAAGCCGAATATCCACCGATACGTCCCATAGCCCAAAGAGCCTCAGGCGTCATGACGTCGCTCTTTAGGGTGACATTGTTCTTTTGAATCATGTCTTGTGCAGTTACGAAACTGCCGCTCATTGTTAGAGCGGCAGCTATCGTTAAGGTTTTAACTATATTCATTATATTAGTAAGTTTATAATCTTACAACATTAAACCGCTTTATATAAATATTAGGTATTATATAAAATGGTTTATTTTCTTCTTTGGTTCATCTGCTGCTGACGCATTTCCATCTGCTTCTGCTGCATTTCCTGCAAAGCCTGCATACGCGCCATCATACCCGACATCTTGCCAGGGTTCTTCTTGTTCTCCTCATATTTAGCTTCAAGAATCTGAAGAAGCTTTTCGTCGTTGGTAGTCTTGCGGAGCAACCACATGATAGCTGCGCTAAAGAACAACGATACAAAGTAGTAGAAGTTAAGACCTGCAGAATAGTCGTTGAACATGAAGAAGAACATTAATGGCATGAGATACATCATCCATTGCATCATCTTCATCTGCTCAGCCTGCTGACCAACCATCTGGTCGCGCTGCTGACGCATAGTCATCAACGTGTAGAGAACGTTGGCAACACAGAACAAGATACATGTCAACGACAAGTGGTCGCCAATGAGCCAAATATTAGTGTTCCATTCAATGATTGGGTCGTATGTGCTAAGGTCGCTAATCCAAAGGAAGCTTTCGCCACGAAGTTGGATAGCATTAGGCACGAAGTTGAACATCGCAATCCAAATAGGTGCCTGAATAAGCATAGGCAAACATCCTGATAATGGGCTAACACCATATTTGCTATATTCTGCCATCATAGCCTGCTGCTTCTGCATCTGATCCTCAGGCTTATTGAATTGTGCTGTTGCTGCATCCAACTTTGGTTTCAATACTCTCATCTTAGCCGAACTCATGTAGCTCTTCTTCACCATAGGGAAAGTGATGAACTTAAGCAAGAGTGTGATAAGGATGAGCACGATACCCATGTTGATATTCAAACCTGTAAGGAAGTCGAATACGTAGAGTGTGAACCAACGGTTGATGATGCGGAACAAAGGCCAACCAAGGAAAACCAAACGTTCCATCTGTAGGTCTTTGCCAAAGTTGCATTCCTTCTCCATGCGTTGCAACAAACGGAAGTCGTTTGGACCATAGTAGAAGTCAAACTCTGTAGCCTTCTTACCAGAAGGGTCAAAGAAAGCCTTCATCTTAGCTTCATACTGCTTCAAATAGCCAGAACCCTTTTCCTGAGGAACGCTTGTCATCAAAGCATTGGCCTCAAAGTCGTTCTTTGCAATCATTACTGCAGAGAAGAACTGGTTTTTGAAAGCCACCCAGTCAATTTTATCTTCAACAGCCTCATCGGTCTTTGCGCTTGTCTCGCTGAGATTACCAGTTCCACCATCAACATTATGATATGTAAGTGATGAATGACTATTCTCAAACATGAAACCCTTCTCCTGCTGACGACACTTGTCCTTCCAGTTTACGTCTACACTCTGTGTGCCAGGAGCAAACATGCCTGCCATACCATTTGCTGTCATCTGCATGTGGAGCATATAGTCCTTGCCGAGCTGATAGCTAATGGTGATAGTCTTACCCTCTGCTGCCTGAGCTGTAAAGGTTACGGTAGAGTCTGTAACATTTGAAGGAGTGAAATAAAGTTCTGATGTAGAGATATTTGTCTCCTTAGCTCCAAAGGTATAGTTGAGCTGCTGATCCTTACCGTCGAAGAGAGTAACATTCTTGTCACCCTTATAATCTTCGAAACCTTTGATAACAGCTTTCTCTACAGTAGCACCCTTAGTATTGAACGAAAGCTCAACCTTCTGGTTCTTCAGAGTTACGGTTTTCGACTCGCCCTTCAAAGCAGAATAGAAGAGACGTGTGGTGTCAGACGCAATAGCTAATTTCTCTGCTGCTTCCTTAGCAGCTTTAGCCTGAGCCGCTTGTGCCTCAGCCTTCTTCTTAGCTATGTTGTTAATAGAGTCCTGAACAAAAGCAGCTCTCTGCTCTTCTGCTGAGGGCTGCTGATACCATGTGAAACCAATTAGAACAAGCGCTATTAGCGCAAATCCAATGATGTTGTTTTTATCCATTTACTTTTTTTTGATTGTCTATTGAGTGTTTTATAAAATCCACAAATAGAGGGTGAGGATGCAATACTGTGCTTTGGTATTCAGGATGGAACTGTGTGCCTATATACCAGTTTAGTCCTGGTATCTCAACAATCTCTACGAGATCGCTCTCTGGATTGCGACCTACACACATCATGCCAGCTCGCTCGTATTCCTTTTGGAAATCATTATTGAATTCGTAGCGATGACGATGACGTTCCTGAATATGAGTCTTACCATATATATCACATACTCTTGAACCTTGTTTTAGCACACATTCGTATGCTCCGAGTCGCATTGTGCCACCCATATCGGTGATGTTTTTCTGTTCCTCCATGATGTCGATGACATTATGTGGAGTCTTCTCGTCCATCTCTCTGCTATTGGCATCTTTATATCCCAATACGTTGCGAGCGAACTCTATCACCATCATCTGCATTCCCAAACAGATACCGAATGTTGGTATGTTGTGGGTGCGAGTGTATTTGGCTGCGACAACCTTTCCTTCTATACCACGTTGACCAAATCCAGGGCAGATTACTATACCGTCTTGTCCTGCCAGCTTCTCTGCGACATTCTCATCTGTTAGATTCTCAGAGTTGATGAATGTCAGAACTGTCTTGTGGTCGTTGTAAGTTCCTGCCTGATATAGAGCTTCACGAATACTCTTATAGGCATCCTGCAAATCATATTTGCCAACGAGTCCGATACGAACCTCTTCTGTTGCTTTGTTGCGACGTTCCAAGAAGCTTTTCCATGGACCGAGAGTAGGCTTTTCGCCTGGCTCTATACCAAACTTCTTAAGCATGGCTGTATCGAGACCTTGGTTTTGCATGTTGACAGGCACCTCGTAGATACTTGGTAGGTCTTCGCTCTGTATCACGCAGTCGAAATCTACGTTACAGAAAGCTGCAACCTTTTTCCTTATATCATCGTTTAGATGCTTTTCTGTTCGGAGTATCAAGATGTCAGGCTGTATACCCACACTCTGAAGCTCCTTTACGCTATGCTGAGTAGGCTTAGTCTTAAGCTCTCCTGCAGCCTTAAGATAAGGCACGTATGTCAAGTGGACATTCAAGGCATTCTTACCGAGTTCCCATTTCAGCTGTCGGATAGCTTCCATATATGGTGCACTCTCAATGTCGCCTATAGTACCACCAATTTCCGTTATCACAAAGTCGTAGCCACACTTCTTTCCCAAGAGTTTTACGTTGCGTTTAATCTCGTCGGTGATGTGTGGAACTACTTGTATGGTCTTTCCCAAGTAGTCGCCATGGCGTTCCTTGTCAATTACTGCCTTGTAAATCCTACCAGTAGTCAGCGAATTCGCCTTTGTGGTTTGAATGTCTGTGAACCTCTCATAGTGTCCGAGGTCAAGGTCTGTTTCCATACCGTCCACAGTCACATAGCATTCTCCATGCTCGTATGGGTTCAACGTGCCCGGATCAATATTGATGTACGGGTCAAACTTTTGGATGGTGATATTGTAGCCTCTTGCTTGAAGAAGCTTACCAATAGAAGACGAAATAATTCCCTTGCCGAGCGAGGAAACTACACCACCCGTAACGAAAATGTACTTAGTTTCAGTCACTTTTTTATCTATTTGTGTTTATGATGGTGCAAAGTTACGATATTTTTATTATCTTTGCAAGCAAAAACAAAAAAAGATGGTTTCCAGATACATACTGCTATTATTTTCATTTCTTGCTTTGCAAGCCTCTGCCAAACAAGCCTTTAATGAGGAAGAAGATGAAGATGCAGCTTACAAAATAAAGAATATTCATAAAATGGCAGAAATGCCTCTTACTAATATTGATTCGCTTGCTCCTGAGCAAGAGGCAAGATTATTTATGCCTCTAACATTCTATAAAGGTGTAGCTCATAGACTTTTCTCCCTCGACGAGGATGCCGATAGCTGTTCGGCAGCTTTGCTTGATGATGCATTATTACATATTTACCTCAAACGTCCTGATCTTATAGAAAGTAAGGAGTCTGAGATAGATAAGGTTGCTCCACCTGTAGATACTCGACCAATAGTTGTTGCAGCGCCAATAAGTGAGTCGAAGCATAATGTGACAGAGGTTAATGATATTATCGAAGCTCCTGAGCCGGAGATTGTTTTGCTGAAGCCAAACTTCTGGTCTTTCAAGGGCGACTACTTCCTTCAGTTTATGCAAAACTATGTGTCGGGCAACTGGTATAAAGGAGGTGAGAAAAACTATTCGTTCTTAGCAAGTGCGACATTAGAAGCCAACTACAACAACAAGCAGAAGGTGCGTTGGGACAATAAGTTGGAACTTAAGGTCGGCGCTCAAACAAGTTCGAGCGACACTATTCATAAGGTGAAGACAAATACAGACCTTATGCGACTCACTACTCGCTTGGGATTGCAGGCTACAAGGAAATGGTATTATACCATACAGGGTATTGCCAGCACGCAGATGTTCCGTGGTTTTGGCGGTAATAGCGACAAAGTGTTGAGCGATTTCCTTTCGCCTCTTACCTTCAACCTTTCTATCGGTATGGACTATAAGCCTTCATATTTTAAAGGTAAGTTGACTGGTAACGTTCACTTGGCTCCTTTGGCTTATAACCTTAAATTTGTAGACCGTAAGAATCTTAATACTCGATATGGTATAGAGCCTGATCGTCAAGCACTTAACGACTTTGGTTCGCAGCTTACTATAGATCTCACTTGGCAGATGACGAGCATGATTAAATGGCGTTCGCGTCTGTATGGTTATACCACTTATGAGCGTGCTGAGATGGAGTGGGAAAACACCTTCTCGTTCCAGTTCAATAAGTATATTTCTTCTATGCTTTATGTATATCCTCGTTTCGATGACTCGAAGAAGAGAGATAAAGATTATGGATATTTCCAGCTGAAGGAGTATATCTCGTTCGGTTTCGCTTATTCAATGTAGAATATAAATTATGCAAAGATATTTTATAAACCTTAGTTTCGATGGCAAACGATATCATGGTTGGCAAATCCAACCAAATGGTATTTCTGTACAGGGGGAGCTGCAACGCGGACTAAGTCTTTTGCTTCGACGAGAAGTGGAAGTGATGGGAGCAGGACGAACAGACTCTGGTGTTCATGCTCGAACTATGGTAGCTCATTTCGACAACCCAGAAGCTATAGATGCTAATCAGTTGTGTTATCGATTGAATAGGGTGATGCCTACAGATATTGCTATTAACAGTATATATCCTGTGGATGAAGAAATGCATGCTCGCTTTTCTGCAACCAACCGCACTTATCGCTATTTCGTTCATACCAAACGAGATCCTTTCTGTCGTGATCATTCTGTTGAGATGCATTATCCCATCAACTTCGAATTGATGAACGAAGCAGCAAAGATGCTACTTGATGCAGAAGATTTTAAAGCTTTCTGTAAATCTAATCATGATGCAAAGACCACCTTGTGTGATGTTCGTACAGCTCGTTGGGTGCAGATTGATGATAGTCATTGGTATTTCGAAATTTCAGCCAATCGTTTTCTAAGAAATATGGTAAGAGCTGTAGTAGGCACTCTTATCGAGGTAGGAAGAGGCAGAATGTCGATAGACAAAATGCGAAGTGTGGTTTACGAAGGTACTCGTTGTGATGCAGGTGAAAGCATGCCTGCTCATGGATTGTTCCTTTGGGAGGTAGAGTATTGATTATAGAATAATTAATCAAATAGGTAACTTAAAAAGTTTTTCAGGAATATACATTATTATAATATGTGGTTATTATTAGCTTTTCTCTCAGCCACGTTGCTGGGATTTTATGATTCGTTCAAGAAAAAGGCATTGTCAAGCAATGCCGTTATCCCAGTATTGTTTCTCAATACTGTTTTCTCGTCTTTAATATTTATTCCTTTCATCATCCTCTCGTATGGTTCTACGACTCTTGATGGTTCTATATTTCATGTAGCATCAGGTGGATGGGATGTACATAAATACATCCTTTTGAAGAGCTGCATTGTTCTCTCTTCATGGCTTGCAGGATATTTTGGAATGAAACATCTGCCATTGACTATTGTAGGTCCAATAAATGCTACTCGACCTGTTATGGTGTTGGTAGGTGCATTGCTGGTATTCGGAGAGCAGCTAAACCTTTATCAATGGATAGGTGTTGTTCTTGCTGTTATCTCGTTTCTTCTCCTTAGCCGTAGCGGAAAGAAAGAAGGTATCGACTTCAAACATGACAAATGGATATATTGTATTGTTATAGCTGCCGTGCTTGGTGCAGTAAGCGGACTATATGACAAATACCTCATGGCTTCGCCAGAGAATGGGGGAGTGGGACTCGATAAGATGATGGTGCAGAGCTGGTATAATATCTATCAGATGTTTATGATGGGTGCGATGCTCCTTATTATATGGATGCCTGTACGTAAGAAGACAACTCCTTTCCGTTGGGATTGGACTATCATCGGAATATCAATATTCCTTAGTGCTGCCGACTTCGTATACTTCTACTCTTTGAGTCTGCCTGGAGCAATGATTTCTATTGTATCAATGATTCGAAGAGGTAGCGTAATAGTAAGTTTCTTGTTTGGTGCAGCTGTTTTCCATGAAAAGAATCTAAAGTCGAAGTTCGTAGACCTCGCCTTTGTGCTATTAGGAATGATATTCCTCTATCTTGGTTCACGATAAAATGCTATCTGTGGTCAGAAATATAGGCTGCATTGGTTAACCGTGACAACTATATTTTACCAAAATCGTCACAGATTAATAATTTTTGTGGGCAAAGTGTTTGCATTCTGATATAAAAACAGTATCTTTGCACAAATAATTGAAACAATAACATAATTATTTATGGCACGTAATATATTCAGAGGATTAGGTATAGCGTTGGTAACACCATTTACTTCAGATGGACAAGTTGATTATAAGTCACTTAAGCGTCTTGTGGAGTATCAGATAGATAATGGTGCCGACTTCCTTTGTATCCTCGCCACTACAGGCGAAACTCCTTGCCTTACTCAAGATGAGAAGGAAAAGATAACACAACTCGTTAAAGATGTTAACCACGGACGACTCCCTATCTTGAAAGGTTGCGGAGGCAATAATACTGCAGCCGTAGTTGAGGAATTGCGTACTGCAGATTGGTCGGGTATTGATGGAATATTGAGCGTGTGTCCATACTACAATAAGCCTTCTCAGGAGGGATTGTATCAGCATTTCAAAGCTATTGCAGAGGCAAGTCCACTTCCTGTAGTATTATATAATGTGCCAGGTCGTACGGGTATCAACCTCAAGCCTGAAACTACAGTACGTCTTGCTAACGATTGTGAAAACATCGTTGCTGTTAAAGAGGCATCTGGTTCGTTGGAACAAGTAGACGAGGTAATCAAGAATAAGCCTCAGCGTTTTGATGTGCTTAGTGGTGACGACGCTTTGACTTTCTCTATGGTAGCGAGTGGTGCTGCTGGCGTAATCTCGGTTATTGGAAATGCTTTGCCTAAGGAATTCTCTCGTATGATTCGCTTGGAGTTACAAGGTGAGTATGAGCCAGCTCGCAAGATACACCATATGTTTACAGAGCTTTATTCTTTACTCTTTGTAGACGGAAACCCAGCAGGAGTAAAAGCTTTGCTTCATGAGATGGGCTTCATTGAGAATCAGCTTCGCCTTCCTTTGGTGCCAACTAAGGTGTCTACACTTCAGAAGATGGCGGAGATACTGAAATCGCTAAGAATTTAATAATATCCTAATTTATAAACCTATGTTTAAAACCTACAAAAATGCCACAAGGATATTCTTTGTGGCATCTTTTTTTCTAGTAACAACATCTTGTGTCTATAAGCAAAGTAGAACAGTTGTACAGAATGAGCCTATAGAAAAATCAAATGCAGAGTTGAATCAACATGCAGAGGTTGAAAAAGATGTAGTTAAAAACCTTACTTCGGCGGAGTTTAAGCAACTAATCATGGATTTTGATTCGTCGCCAAACGAGTGGAAGTTTAAAGGCACGCGTCCTGTCGTTATAGACTTCTATGCTACATGGTGTGGTCCATGTCGCCAAATGGCTCCCATATATAATAAGGTAGCAGCACAGTATACCTCCAAAGTCGATTTCTATCGTGTAGATGTAGATGAAGAAGGTGAACTTGCTAATTGGATGCAGATTCAGTCTATTCCTACTTTTATGTTTATACCGGCTAAAGGAATACCTACTGTTAGTATGGGTTCTATGGCTGAAGAGGAAATGAAACATCAAGTGGCTGCTCTTTTACGTTCTGAATGATTTATTACATGGTTATTTCTTGTAATAACCAAAATTAACACTATAAACAATTACTTATTGAATAAAAATAAGTAATTTTGAACCCAAATTAAAATGCAAGAACGCCTTAGAACGAAAAAAAAAGGCATTCTCGTTGATTTTGACATAAAATAACCAAGTAATAAATAATGGACGAAAATCTAACAATTGACCACGACCGCATCCTCAAAATTAATATTGAGGAGGAAATGAAGTCGTCGTATATCGACTATTCCATGTCGGTTATCGTGGCTCGTGCGCTTCCTGATGTCAGGGATGGTTTCAAACCTGTACACCGTCGTATCTTATACGGTATGCTCGGTATTGGAAACACAAGTGATAAACCATACAAGAAATGTGCCCGCGTAGTAGGTGAGGTATTGGGTAAATACCACCCTCATGGCGACTCTTCTGTTTATGGTGCACTCGTGCGTATGGGACAGGAATGGAACATGCGCTATAAGCTTGTTGATGGTCAGGGTAACTTTGGTAGTGTAGACGGTGACTCGCCAGCTGCCATGCGTTATACTGAGTGTCGACTTTCAAGAATGGGTGAGCAGGTGATGGACGATCTCGACAAAGAGACAGTCGACATGACAAACAACTTCGACGACTCTTTGGTTGAGCCAACTGTTATGCCTACCAAGATTCCTAACCTCCTCGTAAATGGTGGTAATGGTATTGCTGTAGGTATGGCAACTAATATTCCTACCCACAACCTTACAGAAGTAATTAATGGTTGCTGCGCTTATATCGACAATCCAGAGCTGACTACTGAGGAGTTGATGCAGTATATCCCAGCTCCTGACTTCCCAACAGGTGCTTATATCTATGGTCTTCAGGGAGTAAAGGATGCTTATGAGACTGGTCGTGGACGTATTATTATGCGTGCAAAGGCTGAAATCGAAAGTGATGAAAGCCACGACAAGATTGTTGTTACCGAGATTCCTTATGGTGTCAACAAGCAACAGCTTATTGAATATATAGCAGAACTCGTTAAGGAGGGCAAGCTTGAGGGTATCTCTAACGTAAACGACGAGACCGGCCGTCAGGGTATGCGTATCGTTGTTGATGTGAAGCGTGATGCTAATGCTAACGTTATTCTCAATAAACTCTTTAAGATGACAGCCCTACAAAGCTCATTCTCTGTGAATTGCATCGCTTTGGTTAAGGGACGTCCACGCACTCTTACTCTCGTAGAATGTGTTAAATACTTCGTTGAGCATCGTCATGATGTAACTATCCGTCGTACTAAGTACGAATTGCGTAAGGCTCAGGAGCGTGCTCATATCCTTGAAGGATTGATTATCGCTTGCGACAACATTGACGAGGTGGTACACATCATTCGTGCAAGCAAGACTCCAAGCGAGGCTCAAATCAACTTGGAGAAGCGTTTTGAGATTGATAACATCCAGTCAAAGGCTATCGTAGATATGCGTCTCTCTCAGCTCACAGGTCTGCGTGTAGATCAGCTTCACGCTGAATACGATGAGTTGGAGCGTCAGATTGCTTACTTTGAGCAGATTTTGAGCGATCCAGAACTTTGCAAGAAGGTTATGAAGGATGAGCTTAATGAGGTTAAGGAGAAATATGGCGATACTCGTCGTACAGAGATTATCCCTGACGAACATGAGTTTAACGCTGAAGATTTCTATCCTAACGACCCAGTTGTTATCACAGTAAGTCATCTTGGCTACATCAAGCGTACTGCTTTGTCTGAATTCCGTGAGCAGGCTCGTGGTGGTGTAGGCGCTAAGGGCGCTCATACTCGCGACAAGGACTTCACAGAGTATATCTATCCAGCAACAATGCACCAGATAATGCTCTTCTTTACAAAGAAGGGACGTTGTTACTGGCTCCATTGCTACGAGATTCCTGAGGGCGATAAGACTTCGAAGGGTCGTGCTATTCAAAACCTTTTGAATATCGATTCTGACGATAGCGTTAACGCATTCCTACGTCTTCGTGGTCGTGGTCTTGAGGATGAAGAATTCATCAATTCTCACTATATAGTATTCGCAACAAAGAATGGTACCGTTAAGAAGACTCCATTGGAGGCTTACTCTCGTCCTCGTGCTAATGGTGTGATTGCTATTAACATTGCTGAAGGCGATGAGGTTGTAGACGTACGTCTTACAAATGGTCACAACGAGCTTATCTTGGCTAACCGCAATGGTCGTGCAGTACGCTTCGATGAGGAGACTATCCGCACTATGGGTCGTACTGCAACTGGTGTTCGTGGTATGCGCCTTGATGGCGGCGACGACGCTGTTGTTGGTATGATTGTTATCAACGACTCTGAGAATGAGACCGTTATGGTAGTTAGCGAAGAGGGTTATGGTAAGCGTTCTGAGGTAGAAGACTATCGCAAGACCAACCGTGGTGGTAAGGGTGTGAAGACTCTTAACATTACAGATAAGACAGGCCGATTGGTTGCTATTAAGAATGTTACCGACGACAACGACCTTATGATTATTAATAAGAGTGGTATCGTTATCCGTCTTGCTGTAGCTGATTGCCGTGTAATGGGTCGTGCTACCCAGGGTGTACGTCTCATCAATCTTGCTAAGAAGAACGACGTTATAGCAAGCGTTTGTAAGGTGATGTCGTCAGAGCTTGAAGCATCGGTTGAAGAGGAGAGTCGCTCTGCATTCTCTCAGAAGAGTGAAGAAATGAAGCAGGATACATCATCGCCTGTAAACGAAGATGAAGCTCCTATTGATGAGGTAGATACTACACAGGTAGAAAACCCAGAAGAAGATAATCAATAATTTTAAACTTATAAAACTATGAAGAAAATTTTTGTAATGGCTGCCATGGTACTAGGAGTATCTGCAGCTTATGCTGGCGATAGTGAGCCATTGAAGGCTATCACAAAGTCTAAGACTTACGCCGAGGCAGAGGCTTTGCTTAATAGCACTCTCGACCAGTTGGCTTCTCCACAGGAGAAAGCTAAAGCCTACAATAAGCTTTATGAGCTTTCTATGAAGGATTTCGAAACTGTATCTGCTGTAATAGCTGAAAATCAGAGAGCTGCAGTTATGAAGACTGAACAGCAGGCTTATGATACAGCTGCTTACTACAATAGCGCATACAATGCAGTTAAGGCTGCAGTAGAGTGCGATAAGTATGATGGTCAGCCAGACGCTAAGGGTAAAACAAAGATTGCTTACCGCAAAGACGAGACTCGTCTTCAGAAGCTTACACAGGCTCGCTTGGAATTGGTAAATGGCGGTCAATGGATTGATGGTAAGAACGACGAGGCTGGTTTGTTGAAGTATTGGGGTTTGTTCCTAGAGAGCCGCAACACTCCTTTGTTCGAGTCATTGCCAAAGGAGCCTTTCTTGGGTCAGGTAGCCTTCTATGCAGGTGCTTATGCTGAGCGTGCTAACAAGCTCGATAAGGCAAATCAGTATTTCGATATTGCTATGCAGGATTCAGAGTGGGCAGAGAAGGCTGAGAATGCTAAGTTTGAAGTAGCTGGTAAGAACCTTAAGACAGAGGCTGATACTCTCCGTTACATCGGTCAGCTTAAGGATCTCTACACACAGAAGAATAGCGAGGCTGCTTTCAGCGTATTGTGCAAGCTCTATAGCTCTTCAAACAAGACTGCTGAACTCAACGCACTTGTTGAAGATATGTTGAAGAAGAATCCTACAAACTTCTTGGCTTTGGCTTATCATACACAGAGTATCGCAGATGCTGTATCTCGTCAGGAAGAAAACCAGAACTGGGATCCTGCTATCGAGGCTTACAAGAAACTTCTTGATGCAAGCGACAAGAATCAGGCATTCGTTTATGCTGGTCTTGGACAGTGTCTCTGCAAGAAGGCTGGTCTCGTTCAGGATCGTAATGCACAGAAGGAACTCTTCAAAGAGGCTTTGCCACTCCTTGAGAAGGCAAAGGAACTTGATCCAGACAACAACAACAACTGGGGCTACTTCCTCTATGTATGCTATGGTTCAGTATTTAGCTACAACGACGACCGTGCTGTTGAGCTAAAGAATCGTTTCGGTTATTAATTTATACTGAATATTCATATTTATGCGTATCAATCCTTTGGATTGGTACGCTTTTTTATTTGTCTTTTTTGGTGATTTATCGCGATAAAAGATGGTATATATATACTAAATGTGAAAATCTGACGTTATAATATATAATGGAAAACAAAGAAAAGCAAAACGGCTACTCACATATAATGAAATATACAGGTTTGTTTGGTGGTATTCAGATGCTAAACATGCTTGTAGGAGTTGTCAGAAACAAGTTGGTCGCCATGATATTAGGTCCTGGTGGCATGGGATTGCTTTCTTTGTTCAACTCTACTATAAAACTTGTGTCGGAGTCTACCACCATGGGTATCTCTATGAGCGGAGTTAAAACAATTTCTCAGAATTTCGATGATAAAGCCAACGATAAGCTCTGTGAATCAGTTAAGATGATAAGATTATGGAGCTTACTGACTGCATTATTGGGCTTTGTTGTATGTGCATTATTTGGCTCAAGCATCAACTCGTTGACTTTTACTTGGGGTGACCACTCGTTTCATTATATGATGTTGTCGCCAGCTATTTCCTTTATGGCTATAACTGGTGGTGAGACTGCAGTCTTGAAAGGAACTCGACAGCTCACAAACTTAATGCTGATTTCTTTCTACTACGTGTTGATTACTGCAGCCATTAGTGTACCTATATATTATTATATAGGCGAGAAAGGAATCGTTCCGTCTTTGGTGTTGGCAGCCTTTGTCAATATGGTGTTAGCGCTATATTGTTCAACAAAGAAATATCCATATCGTTTGTCGTTCAATAAAGAACTGTTAGTCAAAGGTTCTAGTATGATACGTCTCGGTATAGCATTTGTTTTTGCTGGTATTTTGGGAAGTGGCGCAGACTTCTTGATACGTACTATCCTAAATACTTATGGCTATCTTGACGAAGTGGGATTGTATAATGCAGGCTACATGATGATATTTGTGTATGCAGGAATGGTTTTCTCTGCCATGGAATCTGACTATTTTCCACGCTTATCTGCGATACGCGATGATGTAGAGGCACAAAACAAATGTGTAAACCAGCAGATAGAAGTAACCTTATTGCTGATATCTCCTTTGCTTATAGCTTTTCTGATAGGAATGCCTATACTGCTTCCGTTGCTATATAGTGGTCATTTTATGCCTGTATTGGGAATGATACAAGTAGCCGTTATGGCTATGTTTATCAGAGCGTTAGCTTTGCCTGTTGAATATATTCCTTTGGCAAAAGGCAATTCTATACTATATTTCTTTATAGAAGCACTCTATGATATAATGATTGTTGTGCTCACTTTTGTGTTATACAATTGGATAGGGCTTTTGGGTGCAGGAGTTGCATTAACATTATCTATGATTGCTGACTATGTCGTAGCCTATATAGTGATTAAAGCAAAATATGGTTATAGTATATCTACAGAAGTTTTGAAATATGTGGCTATGCAATTTCCATTAGGTATCTTGGCTTTCTTAGTTACTATGGTTGAATCTCGTTTGCTTTATTGGTCTATGGGATTATTGCTTATAATGGTTAGCTTAGCAATATCTTTAACAATACTTCATAAAAAGACAACATTATGGGAAAAACTCAAGAAGAAAATATTAAGACGATAAAATCTGATATGACTACAACTCCCATTGTAACAGTATTGGTGGCAGTTTATAATGCTGAGAAATATATCAGAAAATGCCTCGATTCTCTAATCGGACAAACATTAACTGATATACAGGTGGTATGTGTTGACGATGCTTCTACAGATAATTCTCTGTCTATACTTAATGAATATGCTGAAAAAGATAGCCGAATAGAAGTAATCTCTCTTACTGAGAACCATGGTCAAGCTCATGCGCGAAATCAAGGACTAGGTAAGGCTAGAGGACAATATATTTGTTTCTTAGATAGTGATGATTGGATGTCGACTGACTGTTTAGAGAAAGCTGTAGATTGTTTTGCCCAGCATCCTTTAACAGATAGCGTGCTATTTGATACAATATATGTATATCCAGATAGAGAAGAATCTTACCCTATGCCTAAGTTTGGGGCAATGTCGGGCAAAGAGGCTTTTGAAGCTTCGTTAACATGGAAAATTCATGGAGTATATATTGTAAAAGCAGAAATACACAAAGATTTTCCTTATGACGAATCATGTAAGGCTTATAGCGACGATAATACCACACGTCTTCATTACCTTTCGTCAAGAGAAGTGAGAACGTGTGAAGGTCGTTATTATTATCTGCAGCATGAAGAGTCTACTACACACAAACCTGGACTACAACGCTTTGACTATCTTAAAGCCAATATGAGTATGAAACAAACTCTGCTAAAGATTGGAGCTGAGGAGAGAATTTTGGATATATATGAAAATGTGAGATGGCTTAATGTAGTTGGATTGATGTATTATGTTTTCTTAAATCGCAAATTGCTTTCAAAAGGCGATATTAAAGAGGGTATGCGAATAATAAGATGGGCATGGAACAGCATCGAACAAGAACGATTGGAGCCAAAATATAAGAGAAAGTTAGGTTATATGCCGATGAAATGGTCATGGAACGCATTTGTGGTACAAGAAAATGTATATTTTACTCTGAAAGCGTTATTGAATCGAAGATGATATACTTTTGGATAGAAAAGACATGATTTGAAAGTTGGACTAAGCAGAAGATAGTTCTATTTAACCATTAGAATTTCAATTTTGTGAAATATCGCGTTAAACGAGTATAATTTTCTTGCAATAAGTTTTTTATTTTACGATAAATTATTATCTTTGCGTCTGAATTAACAAAATAAACTTATTGAGCAAGGTTAGTTTTGGTTTAGCCAATAGAACTATTGGTGACACCGATAACCACCAAGCTTTATATACTTTTGACCATGGCTTTGATAATTGTAACTATCCTAATCTTTAGTTATGTGATTCTGGCAACAGAAACCATAACAAAGGTAAACAAGGCTGCAGTAGCCATGTTTGCCGGCACCATTGGCTGGGTACTGTATATCTGCTATGGCACAGACTTTGTGATGAACATGCATGCAAAGGAATACCTTTCATTCCTTGCACGAGCAGAGGCAACAAGCTCTAACGTAAAAATGTTTATCGCAGACCATATCTTCCTTAAATATGTTGGACAAGGTGGTAGTATAGTTCTATTCCTCTTGGCTACCATGACAATAGTGGAGATATTAAACAATAATGGTTGCTTTGACTTTGTGCTACAGTTACTTAAGACTCGTTCGTCAAAGCGTTTCTTGTGGATAATATCTTCCGTAACATTCATAATTTCTGCCAATCTTGATAACCTCACCACTACCGTGATGATGCTTACCATGATGCATAAGCTTATACCAAATCGTAGACATCGTCTACTTTATGGTTCTGCTATTGTATTAGCTGCAAATTGCGGAGGCGCGCTGACTGTGATTGGCGACCCTGTAGGACTTACGCTTTGGAATGCGGGAGCTGTAACAGCAACTAACTTTTCTATGAGCTTAATGTTGCCTTGCTTGGCAGCATGGGCGATACCTACTTATCTTATTGGACGCACTTTACCAGAAAAAGTGCAGACAGAATGGATAACGATGCCTTATCGTGGCGATGATACACGATTAAATGTTTGGCAACGTTTGCTTATGCTTTTTGTTGGAATTGGAGGTTTGTGGTTTATCCCTACTTGCCATAATATTACAAAGTTGAGCCCGTTCCTTGGTGCTTGCTGTGTGTTAGCGGTATTGTGGATGGTTAACGAATTGTTTAATCGTAAACTAATGAATGACGACGCTATGATACAGCGTCAGGTACCAAGAGTGTTGCAGTATGGTGTGATACAAATGATGCTCTTTGTGATGGGTATTATGCTTGCAGTAGGTGTGGTAAACGAAACCGGCGCTTTAGCAACTGTTAGAGAATTTATTGATACCAATATAAATAATGTATGGGCTTTAGGATTGATGTCTGCATTCTTTAGTTGCTTTATCGATACATTTGCTAATGCATATAGTTGGTTCTCGATATTTGGTATTTCGGATTTGCAGATTGCAACACCTGATGTATTAAAGGATGTGTCAGCCTTTGCTCAAAACGGAAGTTTTTGGAAGGTAATAGCCTTTACATCAGCTCTTGGTGGAAACATATTAGCTATTGGCTCTATGAGTGGTTTGGCACTGATGAAAGCAGAAAGAGTACACATGTGGTGGTATCTGAAGAACGTCGGCTGGAAAGCTCTCGTTGGCGGACTTGTAGGAATGATGATAATGTTTTTCACTCTATAAAAGAAACTGTAAAGTGAGGGTGATAATCTAAAGAGAAAAAGATAACAATAATAAATAAAACAATTTATGGCTAAAATTAAAACAATAGGTATTCTAACTTCAGGAGGCGATGCACCTGGAATGAATGCAGCCATTCGTGCCGTGACTCGTGCCGGCATCTATAATGGTTTCAACATTAAAGGTATCTATCGTGGTTATGATGGTTTGATTAATGGAGAGATTAAGGATTTCACGACTGAGAATGTAAGCGGTATCATCACTCAGGGTGGTACAATGCTGAAGACTGCACGCTCAAAGGAATTTATGACCGAAGAGGGCAAGCAGAAGGCTTACGATAACATGGTTAAAAATGGTATTGATGCCTTGGTTGTGATAGGAGGTAATGGTTCGCTAACTGGTGCCATGGAATTTGCACGCGAATTTGATGTTTGCTGCATTGGTTTGCCAGGAACTATCGATAACGACCTCTATGGTACTGATAACACCATCGGTTATGATACAACTATGAATACTATAGTAGAATGTGTTGACCGTATACGTGATACTGCCCAGAGCCACGAGAGAATCTTCTTTATTGAGGTGATGGGACGTGATGCTGGATTCTTGGCACAGAACTCTGCTATAGCAAGTGGAGCAGAAGCAGCTATCATTCCTGAAGACAGCACAGACGTAGACCAGTTGGCACAGTTCATGGAGCGCGGTATTCGTAAGTCTAAGAAGAGCTGTATCGTTATCGTGTCAGAGAGTCCTAAGTGTGGCGCTTTGTATTATGCAGATCGTGTGACAAAGGAATTCCCAGAATACGACGTTCGTGTATCTATTCTTGGTCACCTTCAGCGTGGTGGACGCCCAACAGCGCGTGATAGAATCCTTGCAAGCCGTACTGGCGTTGGAGCTATCGAGGCAATCATGCAGGGACAAAGAAATATCATGGTTGGTGTGAGAAACAACGAAGTGGTATACGTTCCATTGTCAGAAGCTATCCGCTCAGATAAGCCTTTCGATAGAAAACTTATCAAGGTGCTTGATGAATTGAGCATTTAATATATTTCCGTAATAGCGAAATAGTATAAAAAAACTAACATAAAAGATTAACTTATGGCACAAATTAGTGGACACATTTCACAGATTATCGGTCCTGTTATCGACGTCTACTTCGATACCAAGGGACAGGATGCTGAGAAGGTGTTGCCAAAAATCCATGATGCCTTGAAGATTGAGCGTCCTGATGGCCGCGAACTTATTGCCGAAGTGCAGCAGCATATCGGTGAAGATACTGTTCGTTGTGTTGCTATGGACAATACCGACGGTCTTCAGCGCGGATTGGAAGCAAAGCAGACAGGATCACCTATTGTGATGCCTGCTGGTGAACAAATCAAGGGCCGAATGATGAACGTTATCGGACAGCCTATTGATGGTATGAAACCTTTGGATATGCAAGGCGCTTATCCTATCCATCGTGAACCACCTAAGTTTGAAGACCTCTCTACACATAAAGAGATGTTGGCTACAGGTATTAAGGTCATCGACCTTTTGGAACCTTACATGAAGGGTGGTAAGATCGGATTGTTCGGAGGTGCTGGTGTAGGTAAGACCGTGCTTATCATGGAGCTTATCAACAATATCGCTAAGGGACACAACGGATATTCTGTGTTTGCAGGAGTAGGAGAGCGTACTCGTGAGGGTAACGACCTTATCCGCGACATGATTGAGTCTGGCGTTATCCGTTATGGCGATAAGTTTAAGAAGGCCATGGAAGAAGGTAAGTGGGATCTCTCACTTGTTGATCCAGAAGAACTTCAGAAGTCGCAGGCTACTCTTGTGTATGGTCAGATGAATGAGCCACCTGGTGCACGTGCTTCAGTTGCGTTGTCAGGACTTACTGTAGCTGAGGAATTCCGCGATCATGGAGGTAAGGATGGAGAAGCTGCCGATATTATGTTCTTTATTGACAACATCTTCCGTTTTACTCAGGCAGGTTCTGAGGTGTCGGCTCTTCTTGGTCGTATGCCATCAGCGGTAGGTTATCAGCCAACATTGGCAAGCGAGATGGGTTTGATGCAGGAGCGTATTACTTCAACAAAGAAGGGTTCTATCACATCAGTACAGGCTGTTTATGTGCCAGCTGATGACTTGACTGACCCTGCTCCAGCAACTACATTTACTCACCTTGATGCTACAACAGAGCTTAGCCGTAAGATTACTGAGCTTGGTATCTATCCTGCTGTAGACCCACTTGGTTCTACCTCTCGTATCCTTGACCCACTTATCGTTGGTAAGGCTCACTACGATTGTGCGCAGAGAGTAAAGCAGATTTTGCAGCGCTATAAGGAGTTGCAGGATATTATCGCTATCCTCGGTATGGATGAGCTTTCTGATGAAGATAAGCTTACCGTAAACCGTGCACGTCGTGTGCAGCGTTTCCTCTCTCAGCCATTTGCCGTTGCAGAGCAGTTTACTGGTGTTCCTGGCGTCATGGTATCAATCGAAGATACTATCAAGGGCTTCAATATGATTCTTGATGGCGAAGTTGACGACTTGCCAGAGCAGGCATTCCTCAACGTAGGTACAATCGAGGATGCTATTGCCAAGGGTAAGAAGCTTATCGAGGCTGCTAAAGAATAATTCCACACACCAACTCACTAAAACACTTTAACTATGAGTTTGAACTTAAGAATCGTCTCTCCTGAAAAGGTTGAATTTGTAGGCGAAGCCGACAGAGTAATCGTACCTGGCTCTTGTGGTCAGTTTGAAATTCTCGTTGGTCATGCTCCTATCATCTCTACTTTGGAAAGTGGACGTATTGTTTATTTTGACTCTAAAGGCGAGCATGAGGTGAAGGCAATGGGTGGTTTTGTTGAAGTACAGAACAATAACGTAAATATTTGTGTTGAACTTTAATGAACGATGTTAACATGTTGGACAACAAGATGATATCTAAACTTACTAAACGATATTCTATACAGACTCTATTGGCTGTAGCTGTAATGTCATTGGTGGTTATACTTATTAAAACGTTTGCTCATGTTGACACTCTTGTCTATCCGCTAGTGGTAAGTGTGGTGTTTACTCTTGTGATAGAATTTGCTGATGTTATAATTTGGAAGTTCTTGGCAAAGAATAGTGTAGATACTCTACCAACATTCTTTTCTGCTGTTTCCGGATTCAGAATGCTATTAGCAATAGCCACTCTCATTGGTTGCTATATTGCAGTAGGTCGCGATGCTATGCTGGAATATTGCCTTGTGTTTTTGGTATTCTATCTTTGGGTTATTGTACATCACTCTGTATTTTTCTCGCATGTGTCGAATAATCACATAGTGTGTGACAAAGAAAATAAATAAATGATAATGAAACAAATTAGGTCATTATTGCTTCTCTTGATATTGGCTATGGCGCCAACTTTCGCTCTTGCAGACCATGCCGAGGGTGAGGAAGATGGCAAGACTATCAATATACCTGAAACGGTACTTGAGCACTTGTCAGATTCCTACGAATGGCATATTGCTTCATACGAGGGTAAAAGTTTGAGCATACCATTGCCGATAATCGTCAGAAGTTCAAATACTGGCGAATGGACTTTCTGTACAGAAGCTTCTCTTCCAGATAACTTCTTCTTTGATGCCAAGCATCATGGTAAGATATATGAGAAGATGGCTGATGGTACAACAGTTCGTCCATTAGACTTAAGCATCACAAAGACTGTGGCTCAGATATGGATTGTTGTTTTCATTCTGATAGCAGTATTTTTGTCGTGTGCCCGCTGGTATAAGGGCAAAGATGAGAGAAGCGAGGCTCCTGGTGGATTTGTCGGAATGATGGAGATGTTTGTGATGACAATCTATGATGATGTTATTAAGGCATCTATCGGAGAGAAGCATTTCAAACCGTTTGCACCATATTTGCTTACGGTATTCTTCTTCATCTTTTCCACCAACCTCCTTGGACTTCTTCCTATATTCCCTGGTGGTGCCAATGTTACTGGCAATATCAACATTACGTTGTTCCTTGCGCTATGTACAATGGTTGCCATCAACCTTTTCGGAAATAAAGAATACTGGAAGGAAATCTTTTGGCCTGAGGTTCCTATCTTCCTCAAGGCTTATCCTGTGCCTTTGATGCCTGTCATTGAGTTCTTCGGAGTATTCACAAAGCCATTTGCTCTTATGGTTCGTCTCTTTGCCAATATGATGGCAGGTCACGCAATTATATTGAGTTTCACCTGCGTCATCTTCCTTGGATGGTCTATGGGTGTAGGCTTCGGAATCGGACTAAACTTCGTCAGCATCATTATGATGTTGTTCATGAACTGTCTTGAAGTTCTTGTGGCATTCGTTCAGGCTTATGTATTCACACTTCTAAGTGCCGTATTTATCGGTCTTGCACAGAAGGACGAACACTAAACTATCATATCATGATTTGAACGTATAGAATTCAATATCAAGATATTAACAATAGAATTTAAAATTTAGATTATTAAACGAATTTATTAACAAATTTAAAATTATAAAATTATGATTATTTCATCACTTTTGGCTGCTGAAGGTCTAGCACAGCTAGGTTGCGGTCTCGGAGCAGGTATTGCTGTTATTGGTGCAGGTTTGGGTATTGGTAAGATTGGTGGTAGCGCTATGGACGCCATCGCTCGTCAGCCTGAGGCTACTGGCAAGATTCAGACAAACATGATTCTTACCTCAGCTTTTGTTGAGGGTTGTGCTCTTTTCGCTATCGTAGCTTGCGCATTCCTTATCTAAAAAGGATTTGAATAGAAAGTAAAATATTGCAAATGGATTTTGATAAATTGCCATCAATATTGACTCCTGACCTGGGACTCCTCTTCTGGATGCTGTTGGCTTTCCTCGTGGTGTTCTTCGTGCTCGCTAAGTTCGGCTTTCCTGCTATAGTAGGAATGGTAGACAAGCGAAAGAAGTATATCGACGAGAGCCTTGATAAGGCACAGAAGGCTGCAGCAAAGCTTGAGAATATCAAGCAGGAGAGTGAGGCCATTCTTCAGGAAGCACGAGAGAAGCAGGCTACCATTTTGAAGGAAGCTGCTGATACTCGTGAGGCTATCGTGGCAAAGGCTCAGGAAAAAGCTCGCGAAGAAAGCACTCGCATCATCAACGATGCTAAGGCTGAGATTGAAAGCCAGAAACAGGCTGCAATCAGCGAGATCCGTCAGCAGGTTGCTACGTTGAGTGTTGAGATTTCTGAGAAGGTCTTGCGTCAGAAGCTCGGCACAGATAAGGCACAGATGGATTATATTAACCAGATGCTTGATGAAGTTGCAGCAAATAATAAACAATAAACGCTATGGATTTAGGATTAATATCGGTCAGATATGCCCGAGCCTTGCTTAAGGCTGGTATTGAGGCTAAAGAGACTGAGAAAGTATATGCAGATATGCAGACGCTGGCTCAGAACTACTCTCAAATGCCTGCGCTGAGGATTACGATAGATAATCCCATGCTCTCAAACGCGCAGAAGGAATCTTTGCTATTGTTGGCTACAGGTGGCGAATCTTGTGAGTTGACAAAACGCTTTGTTGCCCTTGTGCTCAAAGAAGACCGTGAGAGTATCATGCAATTCATTGCCAACTCGTTTATTACTCTGTACAGAAAGCATAACAATCTAATTAGTGCTAAACTCACTACTGCCTCAGAAATAGACTCTAAAACAGAGGATAAGTTGAGACAGTTGGTTGAAGGAAGGACAAATGGAAAGGTTGATTTCCAAACAGATGTAGATCCTGAGATTATTGGCGGATTCGTCCTCGAATACGACACTTATCGCATGGATGCAAGTGTGAAGAAACAACTTAATGCCATCTTGTCGAATCTTAACAAATAAAACAAAGTATTATGTCAGACAAAATAAAACCAAGTGAGGTATCACAGGTTCTCCTCGAACAGCTGAAGGGTATCAACAATAGCCAGCAGTTTGACGAGGTAGGCACAGTACTTGAGGTAAGCGATGGCGTGGCTCGTATCTACGGTCTGCGTAATGCAGAGGCCAACGAACTCTTGGAGTTCGAAAATGGCATAATGGCTATCGTGATGAACCTTGAGGAAGACAATGTCGGATGTGTGCTCCTTGGTTCTACAGAAGGTATCAAAGAGGGTATGGTGGTGAAGCGTACTAAGCGTATCGCATCTATCCGCGTCAACGACAATATGTTGGGACGTGTTATCAACCCTCTTGGTCAGGCTATTGATGGTAAGGGAGAAATCGACCTTACAGAATCATTCGAGATGCCACTTGACCGTAAGGCTCCTGGTGTTATCTACCGTCAGCCTGTAAAGGAACCACTTCAGACAGGTATCAAGTCGGTAGACTCTATGATTCCTATCGGACGTGGACAGCGTGAGCTTATCATCGGCGACCGTCAGACTGGTAAAACAGCTATCGCTGTAGATACTATCATCAATCAGAAGAGCTTCTATGAAGCTGGTAAGCCTGTATATTGTATATATGTGGCTATTGGACAGAAGGCTTCTACTGTTGCTGCGTTGGTAGAAAACTTGAAGCAGCATGGTGCTATGCCATACACTATCATTGTTAGTGCTACAGCTGCTGTTCCTGCTGCTATGCAGTATTATGCTCCATTCGCAGGTGCTGCTATTGGTGAGTATTTCCGCGACCGTGGCTATTCTGCCCTCGTTGTATATGATGACTTGTCTAAACAGGCTGTTGCCTATCGTGAGGTTTCTTTGATACTTCGTCGTCCTTCAGGACGTGAGGCTTATCCTGGTGATGTGTTCTACCTCCACTCTCGTTTGTTGGAGCGTGCAGCTCGTATCAACGACCAGCAAGAGGTTGCAGAGCAGATGAATGACCTACCAGAATGTATGAAGAATCATGTAAAGGGTGGTGGTTCTTTGACCGCTCTTCCTATCATCGAGACTCAGGCAGGCGACGTGTCGGCTTACATCCCTACAAACGTTATCTCTATTACCGACGGACAGATTTATCTTGAGAGCGACTTGTTCAACCAAGGTTTCCGCCCAGCTGTTAATGTGGGTATTTCTGTGAGCCGTGTAGGTGGTTCTGCTCAGATTAAGAGTATGAAGAAGGTTGCCGGTACGTTGAAGATTGATATGGCTCAGTATCGTGAGCTCGAGGCTTTCTCTAAGTTCTCAAGTGATATGGATGCCGTAACAGCCATGACTATCGACCGTGGACGTAAGAACAATCAGCTTCTTATTCAGCCTCAGTATAGTCCTATGCCTGTAGGCGAGCAGGTTGCTATCATTTATTGTGGAACTAAGGGATTGATGCACGATGTTCCTGTAGAGAAGGTTCGCGAATGCCAGGATTCATTCCTCGATAAGATGCGCACAGCTCATCCTGAGGTTATAGAGACTCTCGCATCAGGTAAGATTGATGATACTGTAACTTCAGTCATTGAGCAGGTAATGGCTGATATTGCAGGTCAGTATAAAAATTAATAGCCTATGCCGTCGCTAAAAGAGATAAAGACTAGGATAGCCAGCGTAAATAGTACTCGCAAGATTACGAGTGCTATGAAGATGGTTGCCTCGTCTAAACTTCACCATGCACAGGTGATGATAGAAAACATGCTTCCTTACGAGACGATGCTTGAGCATATCCTCAAGACTTTTCTCGCTTCAGAAGTTGATGCTTCGAATGTGTTTACTATCGAGCGCCCTGTAAAGAGGGTGGCGATAGTGGCTTATTCTTCGAACAGCAGCCTTTGTGGAGGTTTCAATGCAAATATCATCAAACAGATGCAAATGGTGGCGGCTGACTATGAGTCGCTTGGCAAGGAGAATATCGTTATCTATCCTATCGGAAGAAAGGTTGCAGAAAAGGCTGCTAAACTCGGATATCAGATAGGTGGCGATTTCACAGAACTTGCAGACAAGCCTAATGTCAAGCAATGTATTGAATTGGCACGCGAGCTTGGAAAGAAGTTCATGGATGGTGAGATTGACAAGGTTGAGATGGTATATCATCATTTCAAATCAGCAGGTTCGCAGATTCTTACTCGCAAAACTTTTGTACCTATTGACATAAAGTCAGAGCTTGGTCGTGACCATGTACGCGACTTGAAGTCGAAGGCAGCAACTAAGGAAGCTCAGGAGTATCTGCGTAAGCGTGATAAGGAACAGATGGCTACTAATCAACGCCAATTGGATGGCAAACCGCTGAATGATAATTTCATCGTTGAGCCAGACATGAATACTGTGCTTTCAACTCTCATCCCTAAGTTGGCTCATCTCATGCTTTATACTGCATTACTCGACAGCATAGCCAGCGAACATGCAGCGCGTATGGTTGCCATGCAGACTGCTACAGACAACGCTGACGAATTGCTACGTGGTTTGAACTTGCAGTACAACAAGAGTCGTCAGCAAGCTATTACTAATGAGCTTCTCGATATTGTTGGAGGTAGCGTAAACAAATAGTATTTTCTTAATGATTAAATACTCTATCTAAGATGCGATGCTCATATTATATATATTAATGTGTGCGTCGCATCTTTCTTTATATAAGAACATTAAAATCTATGAATAACAAATTATCTAAAAACTTAATTCTACTTTGTGGTGGATTGATGTTTGGTTTATCTTCTGCAGCTCAGATAACTAAACCTAAACGCGCTTATCTTGAATATCTTGTTTCTACGAATTCTGCGGATAGAAACTACAAGATGGGCGAGCAAGCTAAAGTTGAAGTAAGAGCGTTTGAAGGTGGTCTGCCTGTGAATGGGTATGTTCATTACTCCATATCTAATGATATGATGCCTACAGAACAAAATGATTCTGTAGTCTTCCATGATGGCTTAGCAATAATAAACGTAGGTACTATGCACCAAGCTGGATTCAAAACGGTTAATCTACGCTTTAACGCTGATAATGCTTGGCATAAAGATATGGTGAAGGTAGGCTTCTCTCCTGATAGTTTGCGCTCTTTGACTCAGAACCCCGTAGACTTCGATAAGTTTTGGGCAAAATCGTTTAAAGCTATTGCTACTAAAAGCCCTAATGTGACTTCTACTCTTATTCCTCGTTTATGTACAGATAATGTAGAGGTTTATCTCGTAAAGATGGTCTATGGTAAGAAGGGGGAAACAATGTATGGTTATATGTCGAAACCAAAGGGTGGAGGCAAACATCCTGTTTTGTTTAATCCACCGGGTGCTGGCTCTAAGAAGATTGTGCCTAATAACATGTATGCAGAACAAGGTTTCATCTCTATAACTTCAGAAATCCATGGACTTAATCCTGAATTATCTGATGCAGAATATGACAAGTTGCGTAAAGCTGTTGATGGATATAATAGAATGGGAATTGAAAATCGTGATAGTTTCTATTATCGTAAAGTGTATGTTGGCTGTAGCAAGTTTGTTGATTATCTTTGCTCTTTAGCTGACTGGGATGGAGAAAATGTTGGTGTAACTGGTGGAAGCCAGGGTGGGGCATTGACTATTATAACCGCCGCCCTAAATCCAAAGGTGAAGTTTATTGCATCATTCTATCCAGCTTTAAGTGATCTTGAAGGTTTCCTAAATGGTACAGCAGGTGGTTGGCCTCAATATTTCCGAGGCAAAGAAACTATCAATAAAGATAAGTTTATCGCTACAATACCATATTATGATGTAGTAAACTTTGCGCGCAGGTTAAAAGTTCCTGGCTTCTATAGCTATGGCTATAATGACGAGACTTGTAGTCCTACAAGTGTTACTGCAACTATAAATGAAATCTCTGCACCTAAGATTGTTGAAGTGACTCCAACCTCTGGTCATTGGCGTTATATATCAACTAATGATAATAGCATTGAATGGATGAAAACAAAATGCCTGATGCCGATAAATGAAAATTAAGAAATGAGCAAACATATCGTTTCCTAAATAGACTGAGTTGATACGAAAAAAGCAGGAAGAAACAATTTCGTTTTCTTCCTGCTTTTGTTATTTTATAGATGTTTGAATATCTATACTATTACATTCCGCAACAGAACAGAACTATAATCTGTGCTGTGAATATTCTGAGGAACATACTCAATGGATAAACTGTAGAATATCCAATTGCTGGAGCTTCCTTCGAACAAATAGAGTTAGCATATGCCAATGCTGGAGGGTCTGTACATGTACCTGCAAGCATACCCATGATGGTGAAGTAGTTGAATTTGAACTTCAGGCGTGCAATAGTTCCGATGATAAGGATAGGGATTATAGTTATCAAGAAACCAGTATACACATATTTCAAACCATCACCCTGTACTACAGTCTCCATAAAGTTTGCACCTGCCTTGATTCCCACACTCGCCAAGAACAACACAAGACCAATCTCGCGAAGCATCATGTTGGCTGATGTCGTAGTATAGGTAACGAGTTTCATGCGATAGCCGAAACGACCTACCAAGATTGCAATAATCAGAGGACCACCAGCAATACCAAGCTTCATAGGCACTGGCATGCCAGGAACTGCAACAGGAATGCTTCCAAAGATGATACCTACGAGGATACCAATGAAGATAGTTGCGATATTTGGAGCATCAAGACGCTTCACAGAGTTACCCATGAGTTCAGCAACGCGGTTTACGTTGTCCTCAGGACCAACAACCATGATCTTATCTCCATAATGGAAATGGTGGTCGCGGCTTGCAAAGAGGTCCATACCCTGGCGGGTGATACGAGTAACGTTGACACCATAAACGCTTGAGAAGTGCATCTTACCGAGTGTCTTACCATTGATAGAAGGGTTGGTAACGATAATACGACGGCTAACCATAGGTTGCTTCTCATCCTGTTCTGTCCATTCAGTCTCTTGCTCAGGGCCGATGAAAGCTTTAATAGCTTCTGCGTCAGCCTCTGCACATACTACCAATACCTCATCATTCATGTTAAGAATGGTGTCGCGCATAGGTGTAGTAACATTACCTTCATGCAACAGACGTGTACAAACGATATCACGATTCAAGAATCTAGAGATTTCTCCAAGAGTTCTACCTGCGATATAAGAGTTGGCAACTTTCAAGCGCATGCTGTGAGCCTTTGTGTGTGGGTTCTCAGCCTCTGCTTCTTCAAGTTCCTCTTCTTCACTCTCAAGATTTACTCGGCAGATGTACTTTACAGCTATGGTAGCTCCGATGATACCAAGTACACCAAGAGGGTAGGCACAAGCGTATCCAGAAGCAATCTGTGGCACGTTGCCATTTGTGAATACAGATGTAAGAGCTTCGTTGGCAGCACCAAGACCTGGGGTGTTGGTAACGGCACCATACAAAGTACCAACCATCATAGGTAGATTCTTTGGATCCGAAGTGTCAAAGAAGAGATAGTAGCAGGCAAACATCACGCCAATGTTGAGCATGATAAGAGCTGTAGAAAGCAGGTTTAGGGTTACTCCGCCTTTCTTAAAGCTCTCAAAGAAGCCTGGTCCTACCTGAAGACCGATGCAGAACACGAAGAGGATAAGTCCAAAGTCCTGAACGAATGTCAGGATATTGGTAGGGCCTGTAAACCCAAAGTGTCCTGCTACGATGCCTGCAAAAAGCACAAACGTAACACCAAGCGAGATACCTCCGATTTTGATTTTGCCGAGGTAAACGCCGATGGCAATTACAACCGAGTAGAGTAGGGCGATGTGCGCTACCGAATCGGTAGTAGTAAAAAGATTAATTAACCAATCCATATTTATTTATTATAAATGTAATATCAGATGGATGTAGGATTAGAGAGGGTCATCCAAGCTTCCAATGGCTTATCCTAAGTATTTCATCAATATCTTAGAATGTCCACTTTCGCGTAGCTTGATGATACTCTTTTCGCGAATCTGTCTCACACGCTCACGTGTCAGACCAAGCTGATCACCAATCTCCTCAAGACCTTTCTCGTGGCAACCAATACCGAAACATTCTCTAACGATGGTTATCTCACGATCTTTCAACACGCTTTTCAACACGTTATCAAGTTCCTGTGACATTGATTCAAAGTCTACATGACGGTCAGTTCTGCTGTCGTCGCCAGAAGCCAATACGTCTGCCATACTGTTGTCTTCACCATCGGCAAAAGGTGCATCAATACTCATATGGTGGTTGTCAGCCTTGATAGTCTGGTCAATCTTGGCTTCTTCCATATTTGTTATGCGCGACAACTCAGTAACAGAAGGTCTACGTTGGTTTTCTTGCTCAAACTTAGATATTTCGTTGTTGATTTTGCTCAAAGCGCCAACCTGATTCAATGGCAATCTAACGATACGGCTTTGCTCGGCAATAGCCTGAAGAATGCTTTGACGAATCCACCATACAGCATAAGAGATAAATTTAAAACCACGAGTCTCGTCAAATTTCTCTGCTGCCTTTACAAGTCCGATGTTGCCTTCATCAATCAAGTCGGTAAGAGACAATCCTTGGTGCTGATACTGCTTTGCTACAGAAACTACAAATCGCAAGTTCGACTTCACCAATTTGTCTTTGGCACGTTCGCCCTCACGTCCGCCTTTTCTGATGGCTTGTGCAAGTTCAATTTCTTCATCTACAGAAATCATGGGCACACGACCAATCTCTACCAAGTATTTATCTAATGCTTCGCTCGAACGGTTCGTAATACTCTTCTGAATTTTTAATTGTCTCATGTTAACCTAAAAAATATGTTTATCTAATATACCTAATTTAATTTGGACTGCAAAGTTACAAAAAAATCGTGATATCTTTGGTATTGCCTAGTATATTTTTGCTCATTCCATGCTATTTCTCGATTTTTTGCATTAACTTTGCAAGAGATTTTGTATTTCTTTAATAAGTTAATAGGTAGTTTATATGAAACAAACAAAGATTGTATGCTCGATAAGCGACAGAAGATGTGAAGTGGAGTTCCTCAAGAAATTGTTTTTTGCAGGAATGAATGTTGTTAGAATGAATACTGCTCATGCTACTCCTGATGGCATTAGAGCTATTATCAACAACACCAGAAGCGTTTCTCCACATATAGCCTTGCTTATCGATACCAAGGGTCCAGAAATCCGAACTACCAACGTAGAGTCTCCTATCCAATATAAGACTGGCGACGTGGTAAAGATTTTCGGTCGACCAGGTATGGATACAACCCACGATATTATTAATGTTTCATACGACGATATCACCAAGGATGTTTCTGTTGGTGACGACATTCTTTTCGACGATGGTGCTTTGTGTATGCACGTTGTTGAAAATACAGGTCCTATGCTTGTTGCTGAAGTTATGAATGATGGTGTTCTTGGCGCTCGCAAGAGTGTTAATGTTCCTGGAGTTCATATCGATTTACCAGCTGTAACAGAAAAGGATAGGGCGAACATCAATCTCGCTATTGACGAAGATATTGATTTTATTGCTCATTCATTCGTGCGCAATGCAGCCGACGTAAAGGCTGTTCAAGATATTCTTGATGCTCGCAATAGCGACATAAAGATTATTTCAAAGATTGAAAACCAAGAAGGTGTTGACAATATCGACGAAATTATTGATGCCTCATATGGTATTATGATTGCTCGTGGCGACCTTGGTATTGAAGTTCCTATTGAGAGAATCCCAGGAATTCAGAGAACTATTATTAAGAAATGTATACAGAAGCACAAGCCTGTAATCGTGGCAACTCAGATGCTTCATACAATGATTAATAATCCTCGTCCTACACGTGCTGAAGTAACAGATATTGCTAACGCTATTTATTATCGTACTGATGCTTTGATGCTTAGTGGTGAAACTGCAACCGGAAAATATCCTGTAGAGGCGGTTAAGACAATGGCTGCTATTGCAGAACAGGCAGAACGTGACAAGATGCGTGAAAACGACATCATCGTTCCTTTGTCAGACAAATGCGACCAGCGCGAATTCCTTGCTCATTCAGCAATTGAAGCTACTCAGAAGATTAATGTTGCTGGTATTATTACTGATAGTGAAACAGGACTTACAGCTCGTATTTTGGCTTCTTTCCGTGGTTCTAATCCTGTATTGGCAATATGCTATAAAGAGAAGACCCAACGTTGGCTAAACCTTAGCTATGGAGTTATTCCTGTACATCAAAAGGAAAAAGGATTGGTTTCTGCTCAATACGTCTTCTATGCGGCATTGAGAATGCTTCGTCAGAAAGGATATATCTCTCTCGACGACAAGATTGCTTATCTTAGTGGTAGCTTTGGTGAAGGCGGTGGCACAACATTCCTTGAGATAAACAACGTTAAGGATGTGTTTGAGAAGAAGTATAAGTTCCACTTGCCAAACTTCGAATAATCAGCGAGTTATATTTATTATCAAAATAGTTGCGAGATGTAAGAAATGTATCTTTCTTACATCTCGTATTATTCTAATATAAATAAGTGTATTAATTAAGGATACACCTATTATAATATATATCTATTATGAATACTGTACACTTTGAAACAACTCTTTGTAATTTCCTTGATCGCTATTTGGTAGATAGGGATTGTATAGACATGCATAAGCCAGAATGTCCAGATGTAGCCGACAAAATGGTTGGCATTCTGAATTCTTTTATCCATGACGCTGTGAAAGAGTATAATTCTTATCCTTTAGCAATCTTATCATGGATGATGTATACGGGTATGGCATTGGCAAAATATTGGGATTTAGAATGGGATGTTTATTCTAAAGTAGATGACCTGTATGTATATCTTAGAGATAAACGAGGTTACGATGCTATGGATGATTATATAATGGATGAGATTTTATGCTTAAAAGGAGAAGATAAAATCAAACTACAGAATCTCGTTATGAATTGTGCATCTGGTGCTAACGATATGCTCATACATAGTGGCGTTGAAAGTGGCACACGAGAAGCTTTTGAATTATTTGTTTCTTGTTTACGACAAATGTATATGTACGGCATGTATATAGAACTTAAGTCTCTCGGTTATCACATGACTGCTATCAACTAATTATATTTCACCGAGTATTGAATATTATAGCTCACTTCAATTACTATTCATAAATACGTAATTGGTGTGAGCTATTTTTGTGGCTTAATAGATAAATGTCATGTGGCTATAATAGTAATAAAGTCACCATGTTCTTTAATTATATTTGATAGTAATCATATTGACATTTGATGGTAAGCAAAAATACGTTTGCTAGAAAGCATAGATACATTTGCTAGAAAGCATAGATTGCTCGAAGCATAGCTTCAACAACGAACCAAGCCAGTTAAGTTGTTGACTGCAAGCTACTTATTTTATTACTGCAACTATAAACATCAAATTTTGTACCAATACAGTTTATTCTTGCATTTACCAAGAAAAATCCGTTACAAATACCATAATAGTCCTTCAAACATATATTGATTATTACTTGTAAGAAAACAAAATTATTAGGTGATTCTATTTCCATAATTAATTATTTTAACTGATAATAAGCTTATAGTCATATTTAAATATAATGGAAGTTATGATAAATAGCTAAATCTACATACATTATTTCACTAACCTATATGCTTTTCTATACACTAATTCATCCCTTGTTAATCCATCGTACAGAATCTATTTGTCTGATTAAAGTAAGAAACAAAAAAAGAATTCCGAATGATAATTAATACCAAACGGAATTCTACCAATAATATAGATTTAAAAACTATTTCTTGTTTATATAGTCGACGATCCATGCACCAACCTCAGTTGTGCCATATGCCTTGCCGCCTTCTACCTGAATCTCAGGAGTTCTGACGTTTGCATCCAAACTTGCATTTACAGCTTCACGTATCAAGCTGCCCTCTGCATTAAGGCCGAAATGCTCGAGCAACATAGCTGCCGACAAAATCTGTGCAACAGGATTTGCAAGGTTCTTACCAGCTGCCTGTGGCCAACTACCATGTACAGGCTCAAACAAAGGTGTATGCTCACCAAGCGAAGCTGAAGGTTGCAATCCCATAGAACCTGTGATACATGAAGTTTCATCGGTAAGAATATCTCCAAATGTGTTTTCTGTTACGATAACATCAAAGAATGTAGGCTCTGTGAGCACACGCATTGATGCATTATCGATAAACATATAGTCGGTATTTACATCAGGATATTGTGGTTCCATTTCTTTTGCTATTTGGCGCCATAAACGGCTACTAGCCAAAACGTTAGCTTTGTCTACTACGGTAAGATGCTTATTGCGCTTCTGAGCAAATTCAAATGCTACCTTCAATATTCGCTCTATTTCATGACGATAATAAATATCGGTATCATAAGCCTTATCGTTATCCTGATATTTCTCTCCGAAATACATACCACCGGTAAGCTCACGGATAACAATGAAATCAGCACCTTTCAGCAATTCATCTTTCAAAGGACTCTTGTGAAGCAAACAATCGAAAGTTGCTACAGGACGCAAATTTGCAAACAATCCGAGTTTCTTTCTCATAGCCAACAATCCCTGCTCTGGTCTTACCTTTGCAGTTGGGTCGTTGTCGAAACGAGGGTCGCCAACAGCTGCAAACAATACAGCATCTGCATCCATACAAGTCTTGAATGTCTCCTCAGGGAATGGATCGCCCACAGCATCAATAGCATGAGCACCACAAAGAGCCTCATTGTATGTGAATTCGTGATTAAACTTCTTTGCTATAGCATCCATAACTGCCACACCCTGTTTCATAATCTCTGGTCCTATACCGTCGCCAGCAAGAACAGCTATATTAAGTTTCATATTCTAAAAATGTTTATTTGTTTATATACTAATAGTTTTATGGAGCTTTCTTTCTCGTTCCATTCCTCCTTTCTCGTTTCAGTATCTTTATGCCTTATAGTTCTCGTCCTCAAAGAGGTTGAGCATTTTGAATGTAGCCTTAATGGCTGCTTCAGTCTGGTCGGCATCAAGACCTCGTGTGCGAATCACCTTGTTGTCATATTGCCAAGTGATGATAGTTTGTACGAGAGCGTCTGTGCGACCACCAGGCGGGATAGAGACAGTATAGTTGGAAAGTATAGGGAATGTACGGTCGAGCTTTTCCTTATAAATCTTTCTCAAAGCCTTTACGAAAGCATCATACTGACCGTCGCCTGTAGCATCTGCAGCAAACTCCTTACCATTTATCTCAACCTTGATAGAGGCTATAGGTTTCAGTCCGTAGCTTGTGCTAACCATATAGCTTACGAGCTTCACCTTGTCTTCAGGAGCGCTATGCTTCAATACGTCTGAAACAATATATGGCAAATCGTCTTGTGTAACAAGCTCTTTGCGGTCGCCAAGTTCTGTAATGCGCTTAGTTACTCTCTTAGTTTGCTCTGGCGTAAGCGACAAGCCAAGTTCTTCAAGGTTGCGAGCGATATTAGCTTTACCGCTATTTTTACCCAACGCATATTCACGTTTTCTGCCAAATCTTTCTGGTACTAAGTCGTTGCAGTAAAGGTTGTTCTTATTATCGCCATCTGCATGAACACCAGCAACTTGCGTAAATACGTTTTCGCCAACGATAGGAGTGTTTGGAGCTATTGCTATACCAGAATATCCTTCTACCAAATGGCTCAATTCTACAAGTTGGCTCTCATCGATGTTTGTCTTGGCATGATACATGTCTTTGAGAATAACCTGTACGCTTGCCAAAGGAGCATTACCGCATCTCTCCCCCATTCCATTTACCGTTACGTGCAATCCCTTGCATCCGGACAGTACAGCTGCCAAAGAGTTTGATACCGCCAAGTCGTAATCGTTGTGTGCATGGAAATCGAAATGAGCTTCGGGATACCTTTTCACCATCTTGCGCATAAACTCCACACATTGTAGCGGATGCAAGATGCCTAAAGTATCTGGCAACATAAATCGCTTAATAGCAGTCTTGCTTAATACATCGAGTAGCTGGTAGACATATTCCGCGGAATCTTTCATACCATTGCTCCAATCCTCAAGATAAAGGTTCACATCGAAACCTTGTTCTGTTGCGTATTCCACGCTATGAAGTATATCCTGAATATGCTCTTCTGGACTTTTATGAAGTTGTTGATTACAATGCTTTAACGAACCTTTAGCAAGTAGGTTAATGACCCTTCCTCCACAACTTTTTATCCAGTCTATTGATAACTTGCCGTCTACGAAGCCTAAAACCTCTACCCTATTGAGTTTTCCTACAGACTTTGCGTAGTTGCATATCATGGTTACTGCATCCTTTTCACCCTCCGATACTCTTGCAGAGGCTACCTCTATACGGTCAACGTTGACATCAGAGAGTAGCTTCTTGGCAATCATCATCTTCTCGTGAGGCAGAAACGACACTCCGCTGGTTTGTTCACCATCGCGGAGTGTGCTGTCCATTATCTCGATGAAAGGATGACGCAGACCATCGTGAGTTACTTGTTCTGCTGTTCCCATGCTTCAATCTTATCCTTATTCTGTATCAAATAGTCTATATCATCAAGACCATTCATCAAACAATGCTTTTTATACGCATTTATCTCAAACTTCTCGCTCTTGCCTGTTGCAAGGTTTGTTACAGTCTGGTTTGGTAAATCCACCTTCACCTGCGTTGCGTGGTCTTTAGCGATAGAATCAAACAATTCTTGCAAGAATGGTTCTGAAACAACTACGGGCAACACGAAGTTGTTGAGTTCATTATTCTTATGAATATCTGCAAAGAAACTGCTGATAACAACTCTAAAGCCATATCCAGCTATAGCCCATGCTGCATGTTCACGTGAAGAACCAGAACCGAAGTTCTTGCCTGCTACAAGGATTACGCCAGAATATGAAGGATCGTTGAGCACGAAATCCTTCTTTAGCGAACCATCCTTGTTGTATCGCCAATCGCGAAACAAGTTGTCGCCAAATCCCTTTTTGTCAGTTGCTTTAAGGAATCGTGCAGGTATTATCTGGTCGGTGTCTACGTTTTCCAATGGAAGAGGATAACAAGACGATGTTATTATATCAAATTTCTGTTTCATGTTGTTTGTGTAAATTAAAGTTTTCGCTTATGAGAATTCCTACATCAACTCTCGTGGGTCTGTTATCACTCCTGTAACGGCAGCTGCAGCTGCTACCAATGGCGAAGCCAAGATGGTACGTGAACCTGGTCCCTGACGACCTTCAAAGTTACGGTTGCTAGTAGAAACGCTATACTTGCCTGCAGGAATCTTATCATCGTTCATGGCCAAGCAAGCAGAGCATCCTGGCTGGCGTATAGCGAAGCCTGCCTCTTCCAATACCTTGTCCAATCCCTCTTCTCTAATCTGCTTATCTACAAGCCATGAGCCTGGTACAAGCCATGCTGTGATGTTATCAGCTTTCTTCTTACCCTTTACTATGCTTGCGAAAGCGCGAAAATCTTCTATTCTTCCATTTGTACATGCACCAAGGAATACATAATCAACCTTATGTCCTGCAAGTTTTTCGCCTGGCTTAAAGCCCATGTAGTCAAGGCTCTTTAAGAAGCTTGCCTTACCATTTTCGTCGATTTCATCGAGTGTAGGTACAGAGCCTGTTATGCCAATTCCCATACCTGGGTTTGTTCCGTATGTAATGCGAGGCTCAATATCTGCACCATCAAAGTTCAATTCCTTATCGAATACTGCATCATCGCCACTCTTCAAAGTCTTCCAATATTCTACGGCTTTATCCCATTCTGCACCCTTAGGAGCATATTCTCTGCCCTTTATGTATTCGAATGTAGTTTCATCAGGAGCTACGAAGCCTCCACGAGCACCCATCTCTATAGACAAGTTGCAAAGTGTTAAGCGACCTTCCATCGACATGTCGCGAACCACCTGACCTGCATATTCTACGAAATATCCTGTAGCACCACTTGTAGTGAGTTTTGACATAAGATATAGTGCTACATCCTTTGCAGTAACACCTTTACCAAGTTTGCCATTTATATTGATTCTCATAGACTTAGGCTTCTGCTGCAATATGCATTGGCTTGCCATTACCATCTCTACTTCAGATGTTCCAATACCGAAAGCTACAGCACCCATAGCACCATGAGTAGAGGTGTGAGAGTCACCACAAACAATTGTCATTCCTGGCAACGACAATCCCTTTTCTGGTCCAACAACATGGATTATACCATTATCCTTTGAGAACATCTTAAACTCTGTAAGACCAAACTCTTCGCAGTTTTTGTCCAATGCATCAAGTTGCTTCTTTGAAACGGGGTCTTCAACAGGCTTATCCTGATCGTGAGTTGGAGTGTTATGGTCAGGCATGCAATAAATCTTATCTGGACGGAAACATTTCAGTCCGCGTTGACGCATACCGTCGAAAGCCTGAGGTGATGTTACCTCGTGGCAATAGAGTCTGTCGATGTAAAGTTGTGTGGGACCGTCGTCTACCATCTGTACTACGTGCTTATCCCAGATTTTGTCGAATAGTGTGTTCATGCTTTTATTTCTTTAATCCTGATATCTTTATTTTCTAAATTTGTTTATACAATCTATGTAAGCCTCTACCGAAGCTGTTACGATGTCGGTATTTGCTCCGAAGCCGTAGTATACGTTGCCATCGTATTCCACCTGCATGTGTACCTTACCCACATCGTCAGAGCCCTTAGATATGGCTTGAATGGTGAACTCTTTCAGCACCATATGCTTCTGGATAATCTTCTTAAGAGCCTTGATAGCAGCATCCACAGGACCGTTGCCTGAACTTGCCTCTTCAAACTTCTGACCGCTGATATCCAATCCAATGCTTGCTACACTCTTGCATCCCATACCTGTTGTAACCTGCAAGAAGTCGAGCTTCACGGCATGAGCCTCTGCCCTATCAGCACCTGCCAACATCAATACGTCATCGTCGGTAATCTCTTTCTTTTTGTCTGCCAAGAGCAAGAACTGCTTATATATCTTGTCGAGCTTCTCTTCATCTTCGATATCGCAACCATTTACATGCAAACGATATTTCAAAGCTGCTCTACCCGAGCGTGCTGTCAAAACGATAGCGTTGTCGTCCAATCCCACATCCTTAGGATCCATAATCTCGTAGGTCTGCACATTCTTCAATACGCCATCCTGATGGATACCGCTTGAATGAGCGAAAGCGTTTCTTCCTACAATTGCCTTATTAGGCTGTACAGGCATATTCATCAAGCTTGATACCATGCGAGAAGTAGGATAAATCTTCTGAGTATTGATATTTGTGTCGATATCTATGTTTTTGTGACATCTCAATATCATAGCAATTTCTTCAAGCGATGTGTTGCCTGCTCGTTCGCCGATACCGTTGATAGTTACTTCTACCTGTCGAGCTCCATTCAACACACCTTGAAGAGTGTTGGCAGTAGCCATACCAAGGTCGTTATGGCAATGAGTAGATATAATGGCTTTATCGATGCCATCTACATGCTCCATCAAATATTTTATCTTTGCGCCATATTCGTCTGGCAAACAATATCCTGTTGTATCTGGAATATTAACAACTGTAGCTCCTGCCTTGATAACAGCCTCTACCACACGAGCCAAATATTCGTTGTCTGTACGTCCTGCATCTTCGGCATAGAACTCTACATCTTCCACATATTTCTTGGCATAAGCAACAGCTTTTACAGCTCGCTCAATAATCTCTTCTCGAGTGCTATTAAACTTATATTTGATATGACTATCACTAGTACCGATACCTGTATGAATACGCTTATGCTTAGCATATTCCAAAGCTTGAGCTGCCACGTCGATATCCTTTTCTACCGCACGAGTTAGGGCACAGATAGTAGGCCATGTTACAGCCTTTGAAATCTCAATCACAGAATTGAAGTCACCTGGCGAAGAAATAGGAAATCCTGCCTCTATCACGTCTACTCCCAACTGCTCCAATTGCTTTGCCACTTGAATCTTCTCTACAGTATTCAATTGGCAGCCTGGCACTTGTTCGCCGTCTCTCAGGGTGGTGTCGAAAATGAAAAGTCTGTCGCTCATGTCTTTTATGTTTTTTAAGTGGTTATTATTCTTTTATTGATTCCGTAATTCGAAAGTTTACGATATTCGAGTTTTAGAATACGAAAAAAGCCTTTCTTACTCCGGTCGGAAGTAGAAAGGCTTTATTTTTCTGTATACTATCATACATACAAGCACACCTTATTACCTCCGACCATAGGAAATAGTCGAATTCGAATAATAAGGGCGATTAGATTGTATGTAATTGCTTTCATATCGTTGTTGTTTCTATATTTCTTGTTACCAATTATAATCTAAACCATACAGATTTGATTAAATTGTTATTGTTTAATGAGCGCAAAGTTATACATTATAGTTTAAACCTGCAAATATTTTGCTATATTTTTATCTATATCACTTACATTTTATCTCTATTATACGCAAAAACACGACATTTAATCATATAAATGCCGTGTTTCTATCATTTTATTCGTGATAAATAGCTATGTTTATCAGAATGCCAAACCTTCTATAGGTGGACCACCTGCTCCAAAAGGATCGTCTTCATTCATCTTGCTACCAAGAATTTCACCTCCACCCATGTCTGGCATATCGGTAGCCATAGCGGCTTGTCCTTCCTCAGGATTGGCAAATCTCGTATATTTACCGATAAATGTCAGTAGCACATCGCCTGTGGCACCCTTACGATGCTTTGCAATGATAATCTGTGCCATACCATGCAGGTCGTTTCCCTTTTCATCTTGGAAAATGTGATAGTATTCTGGGCGATGCACAAACATAATCATATCGGCATCCTGCTCAATGGCTCCCGACTCACGGAGGTCGCTCATCTGCGGACGCTTACCTTCCAATCCTTCACGACCTTCAACCGTACGGTTCAACTGAGATAGAGCTATGATAGGAATATTCAGTTCCTTTGCCAATCCCTTGAGCGAACGAGATATCGTAGACACCTCCTCCTGACGGCTGTTAAACTTCATACCCGTAGCATTCATCAGCTGCAAATAGTCGATCATTATTATCTGCACCTTTTTCTCCTTAACAAGTCGTCGAGCCTTGGTTCGCAGTTCAAATACCGACAAGCCAGGAGTATCGTCTACATATAATGGCGCACCAGTCATTCTTCTTAGGTTTTTGTCGAGTCGTGACCATTCGTCGTTGCTCAGCTGACCATTCAAAATCTTTTTACCTTCCACCTCGCACACGTTGGAAATCAAACGATTCACCAACTGTACGTTGCTCATTTCAAGCGAGAAGAATGCTACAGGAATCTTTTGGTCAATAGCAATATTCTTGGCTAACGACAAGGCAAAAGCTGTTTTACCCATGGCTGGACGTCCTGCAAGAATAACCAAGTCGGAAGGTTGCCAACCGCTAGTCATATCATCCAACTTGTTGTAGCCTGTAGGAATACCAGTCAAACCATCCGAATTAGCAGAAGCCTTTTTCAATACCTCCATAGCCTGACTAATCACAGGGTCAATCTGTGTATAGTCTTGCTTCATATTGCGTTGTGATATTTCGAATAGTTTACCTTGAGCCTCTTGCATCAACTCCTCTACGTCGACCGTAGGGTCGAAGGCTTCTGTTTCTATCTTGCTTGAAAACGAGATAAGCTGTCGTGCCAAATATTTCTGCTGTAATATCTTTGCATGATATTCGATATGAGCCGAAGAAGCAACAAGCGAACTAAGCTCGATGACATAAGGACTTCCTCCTACTTCCTCAAGAGTTCCTTCTCGTGCGAGTTCCTCCGTTACTGTCATGATGTCCACAGGGTTCTCGTTCATATTCAAAACCCTTATGGCGTTGTATATCTTTTGATGACGAGGCTCGTAGAAAGTTTCAGGCACCAACATCTCGCTGACGATAGAAAAAGCATCTTTATCTATCATCAACGCTCCCAATACCACCTTCTCCAAGTCTATAGCTTGTGGCTGTAAGTGGCCGTAGGTGTTGTCTATCACGGGCGAACTCTTCTTTCTGCCATAACTGGCTCTACTATTTTCTGCCATTTAATCTCTTTATATATATAATAAGGTGTATATCCTATAAATGGATATTAGTGCAAAATTACAAAAAATATCTATTAATCATTTGTCGTCACATGATTTTTTGCTATTTTTGCATTATCATAAATTAAAAAACTACCTGCGATATGATAAATTTCCCATGCGCCAAGATAAACCTTGGACTTAACATTACATCCAGACGTGAGGATGGCTACCATAATCTTGAAACGGTATTCTACCCTATTCCTATCACCGACGCTCTAGAGATAAAACTTATGAGTGATAAATTCCCATGCCCTACAGACTGCGACCTTAAGGTGTCTGGAAATGCAGTAGAATGCAATGAGGCTGACAACTTGGTAGTAAAGGCATATAATATATTGGCTGCCGACTTCAACATTCCACGCATCCATGCCCACCTCTTTAAGCGCATACCTTCGCAAGCCGGAATGGGTGGCGGAAGTAGCGACGCTGCTTATATGATACGCCTGCTCGATGAGCGTTTCCGCCTAAATATCGGCAATGCTGAGATGGAACGATATGCAGCTCGCTTGGGTGCCGATTGCGCATTCTTTATAACCGCAGAACCTTCTTTTGCTTCTGGTATTGGCAATATTCTTGAACCTGTAGAAGGTCCACAACAAGCTCTTGAGGGATGTTATATCGTTGTGGTAAAGCCCGATGTTGCTGTTTCTACACGCGATGCATACTCAAAGATTACGCCTCGCCAGCCACAGAAATGTTGCCGCGATATAGTACGCCAACCTATCGAAACATGGCGCAATGAACTTGTCAACGATTTCGAACAACCAGTCTTCGCTCTCTATCCACAGCTTGCTGAAATAAAAGAAAAACTTTATTCTCTTGGAGCTGTATTTGCTTTGATGAGTGGAAGTGGCAGCGCCCTATTCGGAATATTCCGTCATAAGCCAGAAGGCATTGATGCAGCATTCCCTGATTGTGCAACATTCGTAGAGAGACTATAGTCATGGCAGATAATTCAAAAGAGCTATTTCCTGTTGTAGATGCCGAGGGCAAAGTTCTCGGTTCTATCACTCGTGGCGAAGCCCATGGTGGTAGTATGGTGTTGCATCCTGTTGTTCATCTACATCTATTCAATTCTGCAGGCGATTTATATCTTCAGCAACGTCCATTATGGAAAGACATTCAGCCTGGCAAATGGGATACTGCTTGCGGAGGACATGTTGACTATGGCGAAGATATACCATCTGCCCTGCGTCGCGAAGTAAGAGAAGAACTTGGTATTACCGACTTCACACCTCGCTTTCTTGGTCGCTACGTCTTTGAGAGTAGTCGTGAGCGAGAATTAGTTCATGTGCATACTACAATCTACGACCTTCCTGTATGTCCCTCAGACAGCGAACTTGCTGGTGGTCGCTTCTGGAGTCGTGAAGAGATATTGTCAAATATAGGACACAACATCTTCACCCCAAATTTTGAAAGTGAATATCAACGCTTCTTTCTTGACTCTTCTAACGAATCGCTTTGATATGAAGTCGAGTTATTAGAAATTTATACAAATAAAAGCGCCTTGCAAAGACGAAAGCATTAAATGAATATAGTGCATTTCGCTTGCAAGGCGCTTATATATTATGATGTAATCATTTGATTACAAAATCTGCTTGTAAAGAGCAACAATATCGTCGCGAGTAACCTCACGTGGGTTACCTGGAGTACATACGTCTACAATTGCCTGATCAGCCAAAGCGTCGATATCCTTTTCTGTTATACCCAATTCTGAAAGATGAGTAGGAATACCTACCAAGCGGCTGAGGTTATCGATTTCTGCGCATGCAGCATCAGCAGCTTCCTGCTGTGTCATACCATCTTTGTATACGCCCAAAGCCTTAGCGATATCTACATACTTAGGCAAAGCTGCAGGAGCATTAAACTTCATTACTGTAGGCAACAACATAGCGCAGGCTACACCATGAGGAATATCGTGGAGAGCACTTAAAGGATGAGCCATACCATGGTCTACGCCCAAGCCTACATTCGAGAATGCCATACCTGCAACATACTGAGCCACAGCCATACCATCACGACCTACAGGGTTTGTAGGTTCGTTAACTGCAATAGGCAAATATTTATGAATCATCTCAATAGCCTTGATTTCAAACATATCGCTAAGTTCCCAAGCACCCTTGGTGATGAGTCCTTCGATAGCATGAGTCATGGCATCCATACCTGTAGCGGCAGTAAGACTCTTTGGAAGAGAATACATAAGTTCTGCATCAATGATGGCAACGGCAGGAATGTCGTTAGGGTCTACGCAAACCATCTTCTTCTGCTTTTCTTCGTCGATGATTACATAGTTGATAGTTGTTTCGGCAGCAGTACCTGCTGTTGTAGGAAGAGCAATGATAGGCACAGTCTTCTTCTTAGTGTCGGCAACACCTTCGAGCGAGATTACATCAGAGAATTCTGGGTTGTTGCAGATGATGCCAATACCCTTAGCAGTATCCATAGACGAACCACCACCGATAGCGATGATGAAGTCAGCTTCAGCTTTCTTGCAAGCCTCTACACCCATCTTCACATTTGTAACTGTTGGGTTTGGCTTTACTTCGTCGTAGATTTCATAAGGAATGGCAGCCTCGTCCAATACATCAAGCACCATCTTAGCAACGCCGAATTTCATCAATCCTTTGTCTGTTACTACCAGGGCCTTCTTATAGCCAAGTCTTGCTACTACTCCTGGCAACTCTTTGCGAGCGCCTGGTCCGAAATAAGATACTTCGTTCAGAATAAATCTGTTTACCATAATAATTTAGTTTTAGTTATTTAGTTAATAATATTGGGGTTTCTCTACAGTTTGTCGTCGGTTTCAATATCAAGTAATATCTGTAAATCAGACTTCGATATTTTGAAAGTCTCCGAAGGATTTTCGACAATGTATGGTTCGTAGAATTTTTCGTCGGTCTTCGCTGATATTCTTGCACATATAGCTCTCGTAGCCTTTGTCCATTCTCCTTTGCTTCCATAGCAGAATGCCAAAGCTCTGTTGTCTAAATGATTATTTGCTCCCATAGTTTGTAAAGCAGCATAGTTAGATATGGCTTGGTCGGTCTTACCCTGAAGAACCAAACCTAGAGCCAATGCACGTATCACCTCTGCATTATCAGTAAACTCAAACGACAATCGATAAAGGTTGCTTACAGCCTTGTCAATATCACCAATTCGTAATAGCGACAAGCAATAATACACCTGATGCTTCATAGCCTTTTCGCCATGAGTATTTATCAATGCATCATATAGCTTGGCGGCCGATACATAGTTTTCTGACCTAAAGGCAGTCAAAGCTGCACCTTTCAGAGCTTTTATGTTTGCTGCTTCCTTTTGGTATACCTTATAATAATATGTATATGCTTTGATATTGTCGCCACGTTTCATATAGATATATGCCAACAACATGCAGTCCGCATCGTTGTTAATATCGAAAACTGATAGCATAAGCGGCAAGGCATTGTCACCACGTTTAACGAGGAATTTCACGAGTGTGCGCAATTCGTCGGGCATATACCATGCAAATGGTTCTTCTCCTAAGAATTTTGAATGTCGTGAAAATATGTTGTCAAAGCTATTCTTCTGTGGATAAAGCATGAAGAAGCGATACAAATCCTGAAGATACAATCGGCGTATTTCGGCTGCATTGTTCTTGTTTTCCATAAGCTTGCTACCGATAATTTCTCCTGGAACAGCATCCTTGATATTCTCAGGCAACTTCGAGAATATCGACGACATACTCAATACAAGCGAATATTTATCGTTATCGCAGAATGAGTTGCTTGCAAAAAGCATTTTTAGCAACGAAGACTCCTTGATTTCTTGCGAAATATTACCGAAGGCAGGATGATTAATATTAAATGGTGCAAACCAATTGGACATGGTGTAGAAGAAAGCATATCGCTTCATCTGCTTAAAGCCACCGAAATAAATATCGGCACCTGCTTTCTGCATGTCCACCATCTTGCGCATTGATTGTTCCAATTCGTCCATCTTGCGGTCGGTAGCATCAGGATTAAGGATATCTTCCATAGGGTCGTCTTCCTTCTCTATGATGCCCGTCTTGGTAATGTCGACCGGACGGTTTTTCATTATTTCAGGAAATATGTTGCGCTCCAAGTATTCGTTGTCCTTTTCAGCATTATTGCAGAATACCACTTGAATAGCAGTTTCAAGGATTTCATTGCGCACACTCTCCTCTTTCAACATCTCTTCCACCAGTTCATCAACCTCGTGCAAATATAGTTTGCATTCTATAACAGCAAACACAAAGCCTACGAGTCCACGCTGACGCAATGATTCATCTTGAGTTTGTTTATAAATAGAAGCAAGAACGCGTACCTTGTTGAAGTCTGATGAAAGAAGTGTAGCCAAGGTTATGGCTGAAGTAAGCCATTGAGCATCCTGAATGTCGATAGTTGGTGATAGCAATACTTTAGCTATATCGTCTGCTTTCGACTTGCTCCACGAACCACCCGTAACGATAGCGCTAAACAGACGGTCCATGTACGAATAGTGTTTGCTATATATAGGAGCCAACGAGTTGTTTGCATTTGCAGCATCGTTGTTGCCATCTATATCAAACGAAGCAAAGGCTACATCCTGAACGTATGTCTCCAGTTCCGACAATATTTCAGCAGCATCCACATTTACCTTTCTACCTTTATTATAAAGTTCAGTAAATGCCGAATCATTCTTTATCTTTACCATAAGCGCTGCGTCGGCAGCAATACGCTTTACATGCAATAGCATGTCTGTATACATGCTTTGTCGCATCTTGTCGTCGTAGCCATTACGCATATAGTTTTTCATGAGCTGATAGTTAGAGTTAATGGTCTCCAACTCCTCATTAAAGCCTGAATATGGTTCTGCTTCGAAATACTTGCGAAGCGTTTCTATACACAAGCCAAGCGTCATGTTGCTTAATGTTTCTGGAGCAAACGTCTTATTGCTATCTCCTTGGTTCATATTATTTTGCGTGCTTATAGTTAAGTTTAGGTAAAGCCTTGATAGTCTTGTTGTCGGCTTCAGTATATTTCTTTATCACGTCGGCATAGCTACCCACACCATATTTATTTATCGAGTCGCAAGCCTCGTTGTATGCTTTTACAAACGATTTCAATTGTTGCTTTCTGCGATTATCTTCCATAGCCTTTTTGCGGAAAGCAATCACGCCAACGTGTGTTTGAGAGAATGCGCTATCGGCAATCTCCTTGTGATTATGGAGCAAGGCTGTCGTTGCTTGAGGCTGTGGTAACAACATAGCATCCATCTCGTTGTTCAACAACATTTTCAGTCGCAACTTCACATCGTTGATTTGAATTTTATAGATACCTTCTTTTACTTTAGCCTTAGCTATAGCCACGTCTGCAAGCGAGTCGGTAGCCGAAAAACGTGTCATTGCAATCATCTTATCAGCCAATTGCTCAAACTTCTTGATTCGTTGTGCTTTGTTTGTGATGAATTTCCATTCAAGGTTAGTTTCTGCAACATACTTCAACTGGCATCCCTTGGCTTCAAGCTTTGAAGCGCGAACACGTTCTGTAGCAGCACCCTCTATATATCCTCCAGCCAACAAAGTGTCGAGGTCGAGATGTGAATTGCGCAATCTGAGGTTCACCTGCAGACTGTCATGGTCAAACATTCCACGCTCTTTAGCTACGAATATTGGTAGACAGTCCATAGTTGGTGTTACACCTACTTTCAACGCCAACGAGTCTTGTCGGCGAAGCTCCATGCGCTGTTTATACGACAGGCGTTGCTTTTCTTGGCTTGTTTCATCACACGATGTAGCCAAATTCAGCATGGCTATCATAGTGGCTATATATATAATGTATCTTTTCATGAATTGTTTCTTATTCTATGCAAAAATAAGCATTTATTTTGTAACAAAAAAAAATATTAGTAATTTTGTGGCATTATGGCAAAAGATAAGACTGTTTATGTATGTTCCAACTGCGGACAGGAGTCGGCAAAATGGATAGGTAAATGTCCGTCTTGCGGACAATGGAACACCTTTAAGGAACTTCGAGTGTCTGCCGATACTGGTAGTCAGGCTGCTCGTAATGCTGCTGTCGATATGCATCGTGCTATGTCGCATAGTGGCGCTAAGCCTATGTTTCTAAAAGATATATCTTCGCAAGACGAGCCACGTATCGATATGCACGACAACGAGCTTAACCGTGTACTTGGAGGTGGACTCGTACGTGGAAGCATAGTCTTACTTGGTGGTGAGCCTGGTATTGGTAAGAGTACTCTCACGTTGCAGACGGTGCTCAATATGCCCGACCGTCGCATACTCTATGTGAGCGGCGAGGAGAGTGCACATCAACTAAAGATGCGTGCTATGAGAATCAACCCAGATGCTGCCGACAACGTTATGATTCTGTGTGAAACATCTCTTGAAGACATCTTTAAACATATTACAGAGGTTAAGCCAGAATTTGTTGTTATAGACTCCATACAAACCATTTCTACAGCCGATGTAGATAGTTCTCCTGGTAGTGTTACTCAGGTCAGAGAGTGTGCCTCTGCCCTACTCCGCTTTGCTAAAACAAGTGGTGTGCCTGTGCTCCTTATTGGTCATATAAATAAGGAAGGAACTATAGCTGGTCCAAAGATTCTTGAACATATCGTCGATACAGTTATCCAGTTTGAGGGCGATAACCATTATATGTACCGCATTCTGCGCTCTACCAAAAACCGCTTCGGTAGCACAGCCGAACTTGGAATCTATGAGATGCACCAACAGGGATTGCGCCAGGTTGCAAATCCTTCAGAACTGCTCTTGTCGCAAGACCATAATGGACTTTCAGGAATTGCCATAAGCTCAGCTATTGAGGGTGTGCGACCATTTCTAGTTGAAACTCAAGCTTTGGTATCGTCGGCAGCTTATGGAACTCCACAACGTTCAGCCACAGGTTTCGATCAGCGTCGACTAAACATGCTTCTTGCTGTTCTTGAAAAGCGAGTAGGCTTTAAGCTCATGCAGAAGGATGTCTTTGTAAATATCGCTGGTGGTTTGCGAGTTACAGATCTCGCTATGGATCTTAGTGTTATTGCAGCCGTACTATCAAGCAATGTTGATACTGCCATTGAAACAGGATGGTGTATGGCTGGCGAAGTGGGATTGAGTGGCGAAGTGCGCCCTGTGAGTCGCATTGTTCAGCGTATAGCCGAAGCTCAGAAACTCGGCTTTACAGATATGATTGTGCCATCTCACAACATGCAGGGGCTTGATACCTCGAAATTCAAAATCTCTCTACATCCTGTACGTAAGGTTGAAGAGGCGCTTCGTTATCTCTTTGGATAAATAAACAAACAAAAATAATAAGAAACAATAATATGAAAACTTCTGTAATCATTGTGAGTGGCGGAATGGATTCCATCACCCTACTCCACGATAAAAAAGACGAAATAGCTTTAGGAATATCATTCGACTATGGTAGTAACCACAACGCTCGTGAAATTCCTTTTGCTATGATGCATTGCGAACGTTTGGGTATTGAGCATATCACCATACCTCTCGACTTCATGCATCAATATTTCAAGAGTTCGTTGCTTCAAGGTGCCGACGCCATACCCGAAGGTCATTATGCCGACGATAATATGAAGTCTACGGTTGTGCCTTTTCGTAATGGCATCATGCTTGCTATAGCTGTAGGAATAGCCGAAAGTCGAAACCTCACCAAGGTGCTTATTGCAAACCATGGTGGTGACCATACAATATATCCCGACTGCCGTCCAGAATTCATTTCTGCCATTGATGCTGCTGCCTCGGCTGGAACATATGTCAATGTTAAGGTTTGTGCACCATATACCAATATCACCAAGACTGACATAGCCGCCATAGGCAAACGTCTAGGCATCGATTATACCGAAACATGGAGTTGCTATAAAGGTGGCGAAAAGCATTGTGGCAAATGTGGCACATGCGTAGAGCGCAAAGAGGCTCTAGAGGGTGCAGGAATAGAAGATCATACAGAATACGAAGAATAACTATATTTTAAATACTCATCTCGTAAGTTCGAGGTGAGTATTTTTAGGGCAAAAAAGATATAAACTTCGAAGCCCAACGAAGCAGGCTTCGTTGGCACATGAAGCAGGCTTCATCGGGCAACGAAGCAAGCTCCATTTTTTAGGGGCGTTTTTATTTAAATAGTTTTTGCTCAATATAATACTTGGATTTTTAATAAAACAATTGGTTCTACCAAATTGTTGTTAGCAGAAAGTGCTTACTTCCTTTTACGTTTGCTCACTCTTGTATATAAATGTTGTAGCGAAGATGGTGAAACACCAAGCTGAATAAGCTTCTTTAGATCGGCTTTAGCATCTGGCCACAAACCAAGTTTCGCTCTCAAGTCAGCTCGCATCATTAGATAGTCCGTATTTTTAGGGTCGAGATTAATAGCCTTGGTGATGTCGTATTCTGCAACAGAATACATCTTACGATCTTTTTCCATATTAGCGCGAGCAGCAAAAATCACAGCACTATTTGGAAATTGCGAAGCAAGATGGTTCATCATATCCATGGCCTCAGTATAATGTTTGCTTTTGTGGTTGAGGAGAGCCAAGCCAAGTTGAGCTTGATAATTGCCTGGTACAATACTCAAAAGCTGCTCATAGTCAAGGCGAGCAAAATTAAATCTGTTTAATCGTTCGTTGGCATAAGCACGAAAATATAGAGCCGCTATATTTGTAGGCTCTTTAGCAAGTACTATGTCATAAGAATCCTTTGCATATTGCCATTGCTCGAGTTCTATATTCCATGCTGCTTTTTTTAGCAGCAAGTCTACAGAATCAGGATGATACGCCAACACTTCTGCTGCAACTTTCAGGCTGTCACGCAATGGATTAGCTTCTTGGGCTTCAATAAAAGATGGAAGTCCAAAAGATAACAATATGCTAAATAAAATATTCTTGTTCATAAGCAATTAATTCTCATTTCATCTTTGTTCTGGTTGTATGTGACAAATAAGAATTATCTTACCGTAATGTGGAAGCAACCCTGCTTTACTTCATACTTAATCCAACAACGATTAGCCTCTCGCATATCTTGCAATACTTCGCTAAACACCCATTTCAACGTGTCATTTCTGACAGCTCGACGTTGTTCGCCAGGAGCTTCTACTGTCTTATACCTATTATAACATATGTCGAAAGTAGTGGCGTAAAGGTGGCAACTATTCTCCGTTGCATTACTATTGCGTTGGCGAAGACGAGCTACATCGTCAGTAGTACGAAGTACGCTTGTTACAATAATCTTATGCAAAGGAATGCCCTTACATTGTAGGCTATCAAAGAAGTTGCGACCAATATCCTGTAGCAAAATCGATGCTCGAGGTACAAGGTAGGGAATACTATTGTTGAGCTTGTCTACATGGAAGAATGGATTAGAGCCAATATAAACAAGTTCTGCCTTGCGCTTTTCTGCATCAGCTCGATTGTGTACAGGTTTTACTCCCCATTTTTTTGCAGAAGCTAGCTGAACATCATTTTGGTCAGGGAATGTATTCTGAAATCCAGGTACACTCCATATTTTATTTTTAGTAAGAGAACCGTCAGGGGCGAAAAACCTCGATTTTACCGAATGAGCAACAAAACTATTTGCTTGATTGTCAATTAATTCATTTGCAACGCTATCTTTGTTTGTGCTATCTATGGATGTTTGTTTCGGTGTAATGGCAGAATTCTCGTCCATGTTGCCTGCTACACTTGGAAAAACACATCTTACAAGAGCAAGTGTGATGGTGGTAGCAATAAAGCCCTGGAGGTATGCAGATTTCGATATTTTCATTTTCTATATTTGTTTTTCGACATGCAAAGATAATACAAGAATACGTAATTTCAAAAGAATTAAAAAGAAAATAAACAGTTTTTATAATTAGATAAACAGAGTTATACTCTTACAAATAGAAATATTTGACGCTTTATTTTGTGTTTCGCAATTAAAGTTGTAATTTTGCAGCGTTTAACAAATTAAATAATAAGAATAAGACTTTGATAGAGAAACATATTGTACTCGAAGACATAGATCCGATAATGTTCTATGGTGTAGGCAACTGTCATTTGCAGATGGTGAAATCGTTATTTCCTAAGCTTAGGATAATGGCTCGCGGCAACGTTTTGCGAGTTCTTGGCGACGAAGAGGAAATAGCTAAGATTGAGGATGATGTGGAAACAATGCGAAAGCATCTGTTGACTCACAATACAATATCCGAGGAAGATATCCTCGATATCATTAAGGGACGCAAAACAGCATCAGAAAGCTCGAAAGGAGTTATCGTATATAGCATGTCGGGACGCCCTATAAAGAGTAAATCGGAAAACCAACAGAAGCTTATCGATGCCTATTACGAAAACGATATGATATTTGCAGTAGGTCCTGCAGGAACTGGTAAAACCTATCTTAGCATCGCCCTTGCTGTAAAGGCTTTGAAGGAAAAGACCGCAAAGAAGATTATTCTCTGTCGTCCTGCTGTTGAGGCTGGAGAGAAGTTGGGTTTCCTTCCTGGCGATATCAAAGATAAGATAGATCCGTATTTACAACCTCTCTATGATGCCCTTGAAGATATGCTCCCAGGAGTAAAACTTCAGGATATGATGGAGAAACGAATAATTCAGATTTGCCCATTGGCATTTATGCGTGGACGTACTTTGAGCGACGCCATAGTAATACTCGATGAGGCACAAAATACCACCCCAGCCCAATTGCGCATGTTCTTGACCCGTATGGGATGGAACACCAAAATGATGATTACTGGCGACCTTACACAGGTTGACTTGCCAAAACAATCGAAATGCGGACTGCGCGAGGCGTTATCAATATTGAAAAACACAGAAGGTATAGCGATGATATACTTCAATCAGAAGGATATCGTGAGACACAAACTCGTGACTCGTATCGTGAATGCCTACGACGCTTACGATAAAGCAACTTTAAAAAAAGATAACAGAGATGAAAGCATTAACAACGACTGATTTCCATTTCGATGGACAGAAGAGTGTTTATCACGGCAAAGTTCGTGACGTTTACAACATCAATGATGACATCATGGTGATGGTGGCAACAGACCGTATTTCGGCATTTGATGTTATTTTGCCAAAGGGTATTCCTTTCAAAGGTCAGGTATTGAACCAGATTGCTGCTAAGTTCCTTGACGCTACAGCAGACATCTGTCCTAACTGGAAACTTGCTACTCCAGACCCTATGGTGACAGTTGGATTGAAATGCGAAGGCTTCCGCGTAGAAATGATTATCCGCGGTATCCTTACAGGTTCAGCATGGCGCGACTACAAGAATGGTTGTCGTGAGATTTGTGGTGTAAAACTTCCTGAGGGAATGAAGGAAAACCAACGTTTCCCAGAGCCTATTATCACTCCTACAACAAAGGCTGATGAGGGTCACGACCTCAACATCTCTAAAGAAGAAATTATCGCTCAGGGTATCGTTAGCGCAGAAGACTATGCTGTGATGGAAGACTACACACGCAAGCTTTTTGCTCGTGGTCAGGAAATTGCTGCAAAGCACGGTCTTATCCTCGTAGATACTAAATATGAGTTTGGTAAGCGTGATGGTAAAGTATACCTTATCGACGAAATCCACACTCCAGACTCAAGCCGCTATTTCTATGCTGATGGCTATGAGGAGAAGTTTGAAAAGGGTGAGCCACAGAAGCAGCTTTCTAAGGAGTTCGTACGTCAATGGCTTATCGAACACAACTTTATGAACGAACCTGGACAGACAATGCCTGAGATTACTGATGAATATGCAGAAAGCGTGAGTGAGAGATATATCGAACTCTACGAGCATATCACAGGCGAGAAGTTTGATAAGGCTCTCGAAGGCGGCGATATCGCAGCTCGTATCGAAAAGAATGTCAGCGAGTTTCTTGCTACTCGCTAAAGATAATAATGAGGGGTTGTGGGAGTAAATATAGGTTTGCTCTCATAACTCCTTTATTGCTAAAATATGTACAAACAGGAAGAAATAAAACCCTACGACGGGCAAGGAGACAAAGGAAAGTTGGTGGAGAAAATGTTCGATAACATCGCTCCTACTTACGATACTTTGAATCATCGTCTATCGTTCGATATCGACAAGGGATGGCGCAAAAAGGCTATTAAGCAGATTGCCAAATGGAATCCGCAGCATATTCTTGATATTGCTACCGGTACAGGCGACTTTGCTATTCAAGCTGCCAAGATGCTTAAGCCAAAGCAAATAATTGGTGCCGACCTATCGGAAGGCATGATGAATATCGGACGCCAAAAGGTAGAGGCTCAGCAGCTGTCGGATGTAATCAGTTTTCAACGCGAAGATTGCATGAAGATGTCTTTTGCTGATAACACTTTTGATGCCGTGACTGCAGCCTTTGGTATTCGCAACTTTGGCAACTTGGATCAGGGATTAAAAGAAATGTGCAGAGTGTTGAAGCCTGGCGGACATTTAAGTATCGTTGAACTTACACGTCCTGTATCGTTTCCTATGCGACAGTTATTTGCTATCTATTCGCATACCATTCTGCCTGTTTACGGCAAACTTGTCTCTAACGACAACGATGCCTATAGTTATCTCACAGCCACTATCGAAGCCTTTCCGCAAGGCGAGCAGATGGTGGAAGCATTCCACAAAGCAGGCTTCAAAAAAGCCTCATTCAAGCGACTCACCTTCGGCATCTGCACTATGTATCTTGCCGAGAAATAAATCGTTAATATATGGACAAATACGGACTTATCGGTTATCCTCTTGTTCATTCTTTCTCTAAGGGATATTTCAACGAGAAATTCCAAAACGAAGGAATCGACGCAGAGTATGTGAATTTCGAGATTCCATCGATAGAAAATCTGATGGAAGTTGTTGACGCCAACCCTGAACTGAAGGGTCTGAATGTCACCATCCCTTATAAGGAGAAGGTGATAAGTTATCTTGATGCGATAAGTCCTGAAGCAAGGGCTATCGGAGCGGTAAATGTGATTCGTGTTACTCACAAGGGTGACGACGTAGAACTTAAAGGCTTCAATAGTGATGTGATTGGTTTTACCCAAAGCACCGAACCGCTATTGGAGAAGTGTCACAAGAAAGCTCTAATACTTGGAACTGGTGGTGCCAGCAAAGCTATTAACTATGGACTCAAGTCTCTCGGACTAGAGACTATGTTTGTGAGCCGTCGCGAAGTGGAAGGAACTATCCAATATGAAAAGTTGACTCCTGAGATTATTAAGGAGTACAACGTGATAGTAAACTGTACCCCATGTGGTATGTATCCTCATACCGACGAATGTCCAAATCTTCCTTACGAAGCTATGGATAGCCACACCCTACTTTACGACCTTATCTATAATCCTGACGAGACTTTGTTCTTGAAAAAAGGTAAGGCTCAAGGAGCAATAGTAAAGAATGGTCTTGAGATGCTGCTGCTTCAAGCTTTTGTTAGCTGGACATTTTGGAATTCAACGGATTAAGTACAACACCCTAAAGGAATGCTCGTAGTAGCAGCTCCTACGATAAAATCGATAATAATAAACAATTAAATAATACACAACATCACTCCATGAACAATAGGTATATGATGCGTGGCGTTAGCGCCGCAAAAGAAGATGTTCATAACGCTATTAAAAACATCGACAAAGGTTTGTATCCACAAGCTTTCTGTAAGATTATTCCCGACGTATTGGGTGGCGACCCAGATTATTGCAATATCATGCACGCTGATGGAGCTGGCACAAAGTCGAGCTTAGCATACATGTATTGGAAAGAAACTGGCGACCTAAATGTTTGGAAAGGTATTGCACAGGATGCAATAGTAATGAATACCGACGACTTGCTTTGTGTGGGTGCTGTTGACAACATTCTTGTATCAAGCACCATCGGACGCAACAAGATGCTTGTGCCAGGAGAAGTAATCTCTGCTATCATTAATGGAACAGACGAATTGCTATCAGAACTTCGCGAGATGGGCGTAGGAATCTATCCTACAGGCGGCGAAACTGCTGACGTTGGCGACCTTGTACGTACAATAATTGTCGATTCTACCGTTACTTGTCGTATGAAGCGTAGCGATGTTATTGACAACGCAAATATCAAACCTGGCGATGTTATTGTAGGTTTGAGTTCTACAGGTCAAGCAACCTACGAAAAGAAATATAACGGAGGAATGGGCTCAAATGGTTTGACAAGTGCTCGCCACGATGTATTTGCAAAATATCTTGCAGAGAAATATCCTGAGAGCTTCGACCATGCTGTGCCTAACGAGTTGGTTTATAGCGGAAAATATAAACTCACAGATAGCGTTGAGGGTGTAGATATCGACGCAGGTCAGCTTGTGCTCTCTCCTACTCGTACTTATGCACCTGTTATCAAGAAGTTGCTTGACGAGCTGCGTCCTGAAATCCATGGTATGGTTCATTGTACAGGTGGTGCTCAGACCAAGGTTCTTCACTTCGTAGGTGACAACTGTAAGGTTATTAAGGACAATATGTTCCCTGTACCTCCTTTGTTCAAGGCTATCCACGACTGCTCTGGTACTGACTGGAAGGAAATGTATCAGGTATTCAACATGGGTCATCGTATGGAGATATATGTTCGTCCTGAAGTTGCCGAGAAGGTCATTGAAATTAGCCGTAGCTTCAATATTGACGCTCAGATTGTTGGTCATATCGAAGAGGGTGAAAAGAGCCTTACTATTAAGTCTGAATTTGGAGAATTCAATTATTAATCATATAAATACAAAATGCCAGAGAACAACAGCATCTTGGAGAAACTCGACGGACTTGAGAGCCGTTACGAGGAAGTGTCGACACTCATTACCGACCCTTCGGTAATTGCCGACCAGCAGAGATACGTACGTCTGACTAAAGAGTACAAAGATTTGGGCGATATCATGAACGCCCGTAAGAGATATATAAATTGTCTAAATTCTATTAGCGAGGCTAAAGATATCCTTGCTAATGAGAGCGATCCTGAAATGAAGGAGATGGCTCGTGAGGAATTGACAACCAACGAAGAATTGCAGCCAAAGCTTGAGGAAGAGATTAAGATATTGCTCGTTCCAAAGGATCCTGAGGATGCAAAGAATGTACAGATGGAAATTCGTGCAGGAACTGGTGGCGACGAGGCTTGCCTGTTTGCTGGCGACTTGTTCCAGATGTATAAGCGTTATTGCGAATCTAAGGGATGGCAACTATCTGTAACCGACGTAAGCGAAGGTGCCGTAGGCGGTTATAAGGAGATTGACTTTGCTGTTAGTGGCGAAGATGTATATGGTACTTTGAAATATGAGTCAGGTGTACATCGTGTTCAGCGTGTGCCTGTAACAGAATCAAATGGTCGTATGCAGACTTCTGCTGCTACTGTAGCCGTATTGCCTGAGGCAGACAAGTTTGAGGTTAGCATCAACGAGGGAGAAATCAAGTGGGATACTTTCCGTTCAAGTGGTGCAGGTGGTCAGAATGTAAATAAGGTAGAGTCTGGTGTGCGTCTGCGCTATATGTGGAAGAATCCAAATACTGGTGAAACAGAAGAAATCCTTATCGAGTGTACCGAAACTCGCGACCAGCCTAAGAATAAGGAACGTGCTCTTTCGCGCTTGCGTACATTTATTTATGATAAGGAACATCAGAAGTATGTAGATGATATCGCTAATCGTCGTAAGAGTCTTGTTTCTACAGGCGACCGTAGTGCTAAGATTCGTACATACAACTTCCCTCAAGGTCGCGTGACAGACCATCGTATTGGATATACCACTCATGACCTTCAGGGTTTCCTAGGTGGCAACATCCAAGATATGATTGACGCATTGACCGTGGCTGAGAATGCAGAAAAGATGAAGGAAAACGAATTGTAAGATGCATTTTGCTACTTACATGTTTTATCGTAAAAGTTTCCTGAAACTTGGAGTTTACCTGGCAAAAAGTTCAAAAACAATAGAATAATCATGAACAGAAAACAACTCGTAGAACAGATTTTTAGCAAGAAATCATTCTTGTGTGTAGGTCTTGATACAGATATCAGCAAGATGCCACAGCATATTGCAGAAATGGAAGATCCAATCTTTGAATTCAACAAAGCTATTATCGACGCTACTGCCGACTATTGTGTATCATACAAGCCAAACCTCGCTTTCTATGAGGCTTATGGTGTAAAGGGCCTTGTTGCTTTCGAGAAAACAGTTGACTATTTGAAGAAGAATTATCCAAATCATTTCATTATAGCAGATGCTAAGCGTGGCGATATCGGCAACACGTCAGCTATGTATGCAAAGACATTCTTCGAGGAATATAATGTAGAAGCTTTGACTGTTGCTCCATACATGGGCGAAGATAGTGTAACTCCATTCCTTACATATGAAGGAAAATGGGTTGTATTGTTGGCATTGACAAGCAATAAGGGTTCTCACGACTTCCAGCTAACAGAAGACGCAAATGGTGAACGCCTGTTTGAGAAAGTCTTGAAGAAGAGCCAAGAATGGGGAAATGACGAGAACATGATGTATGTCGTTGGTGCTACACAGGGTGCTATGTTTGCCGACATTCGTAAGTGTGCCCCTACTCACTTCTTGCTTGTTCCTGGCGTAGGTGCTCAGGGTGGTAGCCTTCAGGAAGTTTGCAAATATGGTATGACCAAGGATTGCGGTTTGCTCGTAAACTCTTCACGCGGTATCATCTACGCAAGCAAGGGCGAAGACTTTGCTGAGGTAGCAGGTCAGAAAGCAAAAGAGTTGCAGGAGCAAATGGCTGCAGAATTGGCAAAGTTGGCATAATTGTTTTATAACATATTAATGTTGGCTTTATTTTGCGTTATTTTGGCGTAAAAATACCAAATATATAGTATTTAAGGACTTGGATAATAAAAAAAACGCAAATATTATCCAAGTCCTTATTGTATATCAGCAAAAATTGCTATATTTGCAAATTATAACATAACGATTAAACAAATATGGAATTTTCAGCTAAGCAAATTGCCCAGTTCGTACAGGGCGTTATTGAAGGTGACGAAAACGCTACTGTTAACACATTTGCTAAGATTGAGGATGGAAAGCCTGGTGCTATTTCGTTCCTTTCAAATCCTAAATATACACATTATATCTATGACACAGAGTCAAGCATCGTGCTCATAGATAAGAGTGTAGAACTTGAAAAGCCTACCAAGGCTACCCTTGTCAGGGTAGACAACGCATACGAATGCGTGGCTAAGCTTTTGCAGCTCTACGAATCTATGAAGCCTAAGAAGACAGGTATCGATTCTTTGGCTTTCGTTTCTCCTTCGGCAAAGATTGGCGAAAATGTATATATTGGTGCATTCGCATATATAGGCGATAATGTTGTTATTGGCGACGGATGCCAGATTTATCCAAATGTTGTTATCTGCGAAAATGCCAAGGTTGGCAACGACTGCTTGTTCTATCCTAACGTTACTATCTATCATGATTGTCATGTTGGTAATCGCGTGACCCTTCATGCAGGTAGCGTAGTAGGTTCGGATGGCTTCGGTTTCGCTCCTTCAGAGAATGGCTATGATAAGATTCCTCAGATTGGTATCGTAACTATTGAAGATGATGTAGAGATAGGCGCAAATACCTGTATCGACCGTTCTACCATGGGTAGCACATACGTTCGCAAAGGCGTTAAGCTCGATAACCTTGTACAGATTGCCCACAATACCGATATTGGTGCAAATACCGTGATGAGCGCTCAGGTTGGTGTTGCTGGTTCTACTAAGGTTGGTCAATGGTGTATGTTTGGCGGTCAGGTTGGTATTGCTGGTCATATCACTATTGGTAACAAGGTGTTCCTCGGAGCACAATCAGGTGTGCCAAGTAGCTTGAAAGATGATCAGACTCTTATCGGTACACCTCCTATGGAGAAGTTGCCTTACTTCAAGTCACAGGCTATCTTCCAAAGACTTCCAGACCTCTATAAGCAAATTCAGAAATTGCAGAAGGAAGTTGACGAATTGAAAAAATCAAAATAAAGATATTATCCATTATGGACGCACAAAAACAAACAACCTTGAAAGGTAGCTTTTCCCTCTTCGGAAAAGGATTACATACAGGATTAAGCCTAACTGTAGTCTTCAATCCTGCACCTGAAAATACAGGATACAAAATTCAGCGTACCGACCTTGAAGGCGCTCCTATTATAGACGCTATCGCAGAGAAGGTGGTTGATACTCAGCGTGGTACCGTGCTTGGTGAAGGCAACATCCGCGTTTCTACTATTGAACATGGTATGGCAGCCCTTTATGCCCTTGGCATCGACAACTGCTTGATTCAGGTTAATGGTCCTGAGTTCCCTATCCTCGATGGTTCTGCAACTCAGTATGTACAGAAAATCAACGAGGTTGGAATCGAAGAGCAGAATGCTCCTAAAGACTACTATATCATCAAGCATAAGATAGAGGTTAAGGACCCAGAAACTGGCTCTTGCATCACAATATTACCAGATGAGCAATTCTCTATCACAGCTATGTGCTCGTTCCAGTCTAAGTTCATCAATAGCCAGTTTGCAACTCTCGACGATATTCGCAACTTTAGCGAGGAGATTTCTCCTGCTCGCACATTCGTGTTTGTTCGCGATATAGTACCTTTGCTCGAAGCAAACCTTATAAAGGGCGGTGATTTGGATAACGCTATTGTTATCTATGAGCGCGAGGTTACTCAAGAGAAGCTTGATCAGCTTGCAGACGTGCTTAACGTTCCTCACATGGATGCTAAGAAGATTGGCTACATCCAGCACAAGCCTTTGATGTGGGAAAACGAATGTACTCGTCATAAGCTCCTTGATATCATTGGTGATATGGCACTTATCGGCAAACCTATCAAGGGTCGTATCGTGGCTACTCGTCCTGGTCATACCATCAACAACAAGTTTGCTCGTTTGATGCGCAAGGAAATTCGTAAACACGAGATTCAAGCTCCTGTTTACAACCCTAACGATGCACCTGTAATGGACAATATTCGTATACGCGAACTGTTACCACATCGCTACCCTATGCAGTTAGTCGACAAGATTATTGCTGTAGGTTCTACAAGTATCGTAGGTGTTAAGAACGTAACTGCCAACGAACCTTTCTTTGTAGGTCACTTCCCTAAAGAGCCTGTAATGCCAGGAGTATTGCAGATTGAGGCTATGGCGCAATGTGGTGGATTGTTGGTACTAAATCAGGTTGAAGAACCTGAGCGTTGGTCCACCTACTTCTTGCGTATCGATGAAGTTAAGTTCCGCCAGAAGGTAGTTCCTGGCGACACCCTACTCTTCAAGGTTGAACTTCTCGCTCCTGTACGCCATGGCATAAGCTCTATGAAGGGTTACATGTTTGTAGGCGACAAGGTAGTTTCGGAAGCAACATTTACTGCCCAAATCGTAAAGAATAAATAAGAATAATGAATCAGATTAGTCCTTTAGCATTTGTACATCCTGAGGCAAAACTCGGAGACAACAACATAATCGGTCCTTTCTGCTATATTGACCGCAATACCGTAATTGGCAACAATAATGTGTTGCAAAATAGTGTTACTATACATGTTGGTGCACGTATTGGCGATGGCAACGAGATATTCCCTGGTGCCAGCATCTCTACTAAGCCACAAGACTTGAAGTTCCGTGGCGAAGAGACTACCTGCGAAGTTGGTAACAACAACAGTATCAGAGAGAACGTAACTATTTCTCGCGGTACTGCTTCTAAGGGTAAGACCGTGGTAGGAAGCAACAACCTATTGATGGAATGTGTGCATGTGGCTCACGATTGCGAGCTCGGAAGCGGACTTATTATAGGTAATTCTACTAAGTTTGCAGGCGAGGTTGTCGTTGATGATAATGCTATCGTTAGTGCCAACGTTCTTGTTCATCAGTTCTGCCACATCGGCGGTTACGTGATGATTCAGGGTGGTTGCCGTTTCAGCCAGGATATTCCTCCTTACGTGATAGCAGGCAAAGAGCCAACAAAATATTGCGGTTTGAACCTTGTAGGTCTTCGTCGTCGTGGCTTTAGCAACGAGCTCATCACAAAGCTCCACGATGCTTATCGTTTGCTTTATTCTAAGGGTATCCTTAAAGAAGGCTTGGAAGAGATAAAGGCAAATATGGAGGTTACTCCTGAAATTCAATATCTCATAGACTTCGTTACAACTTCAAAGCGAGGCATTATCAGATAATGGTAATTTCTGATAAATATCGAATTGTGAAAACAAACGAGATTTTATAGTATTGAATTAGAGAGATATTACAGCTAAATAGTGAAAGGAATTTAGATGACATCATCCAAACTAACATTTGTGAATGTGTCTTCTATATTCCTTTTTCTTTTAATTATTAGTTCCCACTTTTTGTCATCAAGTTTTTTATATAGATGAGAAACACCTTGATAGTAATCGTTGGCCCTACAGGCGTTGGCAAGTCTGAACTTTGTCTTGATATTGCCGAACATCTTGGCGTACCGATAATAAATGCCGACTCGCGTCAAATCTTTAAAGAACTGCCTATAGGAACGGCAGCCCCTACCCCTGAGCAGCAGAAGCGTGTTTACCATTATTTCGTTGGTAACCACACCCTCGACGACTATTATAGCGCTTCGCTCTATGAAGAAGATGTGATGAAGTTGCTTCAGCAAATGTTTTCAGACGATAGCCATGAAAATCATGTTGCCTTGATGTCTGGTGGTTCGATGATGTATATTGATGCTGTATGTAAGGGTATTGATGATATTCCTACTATACGAGATGACATACGCGAGATGATGAAGCAAAGACTTGAGAACGAAGGTCTTGAAGCTTTGGTTGCAGAACTCAAAGAGCTTGATCCAGAGCATTGGGCTATTGTAGACCGTAATAATCCGCGTCGTGTTGTTCATGCTTTAGAAATATGTCATCAGACAGGTACCACATATACTTCCTTCCGTACAAACTCCGTGAAGCAACGTCCGTTTAATATCTTGAAGATTGGACTCAACCGCGATCGTGAAGAAATGTACGATAGAATAAATCGCAGGGTTCTTATGATGATGGAACAAGGCTTAGAAGACGAAGCCCGACGTGTATATCATAAACGCTCTTGCAATTCTTTGAATACCGTAGGTTATAAAGAGATGTTTGCTTATTTTGATGGTGCGATAGACCGCGACGAGGCTATCCGACAGATACAATCAAATTCACGTCGATATATGCGCAAACAGCTCACTTGGTTTAAGAAAGATGAGAATATCCGTTGGTTTTCGCCCGATAATATTGAAGAAATCATAAAATATATCGACAATTCGCTATAGTTGTCGTTATTATTATTACTTTTGTATGTATAATTTGCTAATTAGGCATAAGTATGTATAAGAAGATTAAACGCTTTTGCAGTTGGTGTGCAACAAAGATGCGCACTTTCTGGTCGTGGTACAAGTCGCTCTACAGAGGACGTGCCTGGTATACAAAAACCCTTGTTGGTTTTGTTTCGTTTATAGTAATGCTGTTCCTCTATCTTGGAGCAGTAGATATCAATTTCCTTTGGCTTTTCGGTAAGAGTCCAGGCTATTTCTCAGGTATTAATGATCCTCAGACAAGTCAGGCTTCTGAGATTTATAGTGCAGATGGCGAATTGATAGGAAAATACTTCAACGAAAACCGTACTCCAGTAAAGTACGAAGAAGTGGCTCCTGACTTTTGGCGTGCTCTTATAGATACAGAAGACGAGCGTTTCTATAAGCATATGGGTATTGACCCTATAGGTCTTTTTGGTGCCGCTAAGGATGCCTTGCTTCGTCATGATGGTCGTGGTGCATCAACCATCACCCAGCAGCTTGCTAAGAATATGTTCCGCGTACGTTCACAATATTCTACAGGTTTGCTTGGTAAGATTCCTGGTCTTAAGATTCTTATCGTAAAGAGTAAGGAGTGGATTATTGCTACAAAGCTTGAAACCGTCTATAGCAAGAAGGAAATCATCACCATGTATGCCAATACCGTTGACTTTGGTTCCAACGCTTTTGGCATAAAGACTGCTGCTAAGACATATTTCAATACCACACCAAAGGAGCTCACTACCGACCAATGTGCTATCCTCGTGGGTATGCTTAAGGCTACAACATACTATAATCCTATCTCACATCCTGAGAATAGCTTGCGTCGTCGAAATGTTGTGATGATGAATATGGTTAAGCATCACGACCTCGATAAGGCTCGTTATTCAGAACTATCGCAGCTACCAATAAAGCTTGACTTTAAGGTAGAGAACAACTATGATGGTAAGGCGCTATACTTCCGTCAGGCTGTTGCTGACGACTTGAAGGCATGGTGTGAGGAGAATGGTTACGACCTCTATAGTAGCGGTCTTAAAATCTATACCACTCTCGATTCACGTATGCAGAAGTATGCAGAAGAAGCTGCTATCAAGCAGATGAAGCAGATACAACGCAACTTCAAAAACCATTGGGGCAACAACGATCCTTGGATTGACGAACATGGTAAAGTAATACCAAACTTCATCGAGGATATCGCTAAGCGTCAGCCTTTCTATAAGCAGTTGGAAGCAAAATTCGAAGACAACCAAGACTCTATAAACTATTATCTCAACAAACCTCACAAGGTTAAACTCTTCGACTATGAGAAGGGATCTATTGAGATGGAGATGTCGTCGTTAGACTCTATTCGCTACATGGTGAAATTCATGCATTGCGCTATGGTTGCCATGGAACCACAAACAGGTGCTGTAAAAGCATGGGTTGGTGATATTGATTTCAATTCTTGGAAATACGACAAGGTAAAAGCTATGCGCCAGCCTGGATCTACCTTCAAGCTCTTTGTTTATACCGAAGCTATGAACCAAGGATTAACTCCTTGCGACAAGCGTCGCGATGAATATATCTCTATGCAGGTATACGACAGCAAGAAGCACGAGATGACAACATGGACTCCAGGCAACGCCAACGGCTCTTTCTCTGGCGACTCTATGGCTCTTAAGAGTGCATTTGCTAAGAGTATCAACTCGGTAGCTGTTCGTCTTGGTCAAGAAATGGGTATCAAGCGAATCATAGAGACTGCTCACAAGATGGGCGTTGACAGCAAACTTGATGATACTCCATCATTGGCTCTTGGTTCAAGTGATATGAATCTCCTCGAACTTGCCGACTCTTATTGTACCGTAGCTGATAATGGTCGTCATCATGCTCCAATATTGGTTACACGTATTGTCGACCGCGACGGCAAGGAGGTTTATCGTGCTCCTGAGGATGCCGAACAAGTTATTCCATACAAGAGTGCATTCTTTATGCAGCAACTTCTCAAGGGAGGTATGATGGAACCTGGAGGAACTTCGCAAAGTCTTTGGGGTTATGTCGGACAATTCAAGGATACCGAATTTGGTGGTAAGACCGGAACTTCCAACAACCATTCCGATGCTTGGTTCGTAGGCGTTAGTCCAAAGCTTGTAGTTGGTGCATGGGTAGGAGGCGAATATCGTAGCATCCATTTCCGTACAGGTGCTCTCGGTCAAGGTTCGCGTACTGCGCTTCCTATTTGTGGCTACTTCCTTCAGTCTGTTCTTGCCGATCCTGCTTTTGCTCATTATCGTGGCAAATTCGATAAGCCTAAGGATAGTGATATAACTTCCGACATGTATACATGTGCAAGCTATTATCCAAGTGCTAAGAACGATACTCTCGACAACGATAGCACTCTCGTAATAGAAGAAGAGATTGTTCTCGACGAGAATGGCAACCCTGTACATCGTGTCGTTAAATCTGAGGGTGAAAACCACTCTTCGGCTAATGGCACATCGACTCCAAGTCAGGAGAAACCACGCACACAACCAAAAGAACAGGCAGTAAACTTCGATGACCTATAATAAGTGAACATTCACCTTACATGGCCGAAACAGATTTTGAGAATATAGATAAAGACAATCCTGAGCTACAACAGGCTCTTCAGATTATAAGATTTACCCGTCGCTCGCTTTTCCTTACCGGTAAAGCAGGGACGGGTAAGTCTACTTTCTTACGTTATATAGCCAGCCATACCAAGAAGAAAAATATCATTCTTGCTCCTACAGGTATAGCTGCTATTAATGCCGGAGGTTCCACTCTCCATAGCTTCTTCAAACTTCCTTTTCATCCTTTGCTTCCAACTGATGTCAGCTATAGTCCGCGCAACATACGCGACACGCTAAAATACAATCGTGAGAAGGTTAAGCTTATTCAGGAGGTGGAACTTATCATCATCGATGAGATAAGTATGGTACGTGCCGACATCATCGATTTCATAGATAAAGTGTTGCGCATATATTGTCGCAATATGCGTGAACCTTTTGGCGGCAAGCAGATGTTGTTTGTTGGCGATATCTATCAGCTTGAGCCTGTTATCAAGGAGGAAGACCGCCAGCTGTTGCGTCCTTTCTATAAGTCAGGTTATTTCTTCGATGCCAACGTGTTTCGCCAAATGCGCCAGGTGTGTATAGAGTTACGCAAGGTATACCGCCAAAACGACCCTGAGTTTATTGGCATACTCGACAATATCCGCATATCGCAAGTTTCCGACCTCCAGCTTTCTATGCTCAATACTCGTGTAGGAGCCGAGGTTGACAACAACGATGGTCAACTCTCTATTACCCTTTCCACCCTTCGCGATACAGTCGACTTCATTAACCAACGAAAGCTTGACGAGCTTGAAGGCGAGCAGATGATGTTTCAAGGTAATGTGCAAGGCGAGTTCCCTGTTAACAGCCTCCCTACCCCTATGGAGCTAATCTTGAAGATTGGTGCACAGGTGTTGTTCGTGAAAAACGATAAGGAGAAAAGATGGGTAAATGGAACCCTTGGCACTATTACAGGAGTTGATGAAGAAGGCTTCAACTATATCACCATCTTGCTTGAGAATGGCTTGGAATTTGATGTTGAGCGCGAAGTATGGAGCAACATGCGCTATACTTTCGACGAAACAGAAAAGAAAATCGTAGAAGAGGAAATAGGCACTTATACCCAATTCCCTATACGCTTGGCATGGGCAATAACCGTACATAAGAGTCAAGGTCTTACCTTTAGCAACGTAAAGATTGATTTCACGGGTGGTGTCTTTGCTGCTGGTCAAACCTACGTGGCTCTATCTCGATGTAAATCCTTAGAAGGAATAAGCCTTAACCTACCTATACGTCGAGGCGATATCTTCGTAAATCGTGCCGTTGTCGACTTTGCTCGCAACTACAACGATAATGCCGTCATTCAGTCTGCCCTATCGCAATCCAAGGCCGATCAACAATATCATGATGCTATAGAAGCTTTCGACAAGGGCGACATGCAGTCGGCACTCGACAATTTCTTCCTTGCCATTCATAGTCGTTACGATATCGAGAAACCTATCGCCAAACGCTATTTGCGTAAGAAACTATCTATCGTCAATACCTTGCAAAACAAGGTTGCTCAACTGCAGCAAGAAGCCGATACTCAACGCAAAGCCCTTATGAAGTTTGCTACAGAATATGTGGTAATGGGCAAAGAATGCGAAAGCGAAGGCATGAAGGATGCTGCTATCCGAAACTACGAAAAAGCACTTGAGCTATGCCCCGACCATACTGTGGCTAAGCGCAGGCTAAAGAAGCTAAAGAAATAGTTAAACGAAAAAGGCAAGCGAAACAAATCGCTTGCCTTTATTATTAACTATCAATAAATATACTTCTTTTTTTAGTAGAACTTGAAGTAGTTCTTTGCGTTGTTGTAAGAGATATCCTCAACCATACGAGATAGGCTCTCCATATCGTTAGGAAGCAATCCCTTTTCAACGTCGTTACCCAAGAGGTTGCAAAGCAATCTTCTGAAGTACTCATGACGAGGATAGCTCAAGAATGAACGGCTATCGGTAAGCATACCTACGAAACGGCTCAACAATCCGAGTACAGAAAGAGCGTTCATCTGGCGTGTCATACCATCGAGCTGATCGTTGAACCACCAACCAGAACCAAACTGAATCTTACCTGGGCAAGAACCATCCTGGAAGTTACCAAGCATAGTAGCGATAACCTCGTTAGCACATGGGTTAAGAGTATAGAGGATAGTGCGTGTGAGCTTACCTCTCATATTGAGCTTGTTGAGGAAGTGGCTCATAGCCTTAGCAGTTGTGAACTCACCAATAGAGTCGAAACCAGTATCAGCGCCAAGCTTGTCATACATCAAAGTATTGTTGTCGCGAATAGCGCCATAGTGATACTGCTGAGTCCAGTCTGCATTATAGTCCATTTCTGCGCAAACGGTAAGGAATGCGTTCTTGTACTGGCGAACCTCTTGAGCAGAAAGCTGCTGTCCGCTCATAGCCTTAGCGAAGATTGTCTCAATCTGAGAATCTGTATACTCCTCATCATAGAACTCCTCGATACCGTGGTCAGAAAGCTTGCAACCATTCTCTGTGAAGAAGTCGTGACGCTTCTGAAGAGCATCAACCATATCCTTGAAAGTAGTGATGGTAACACCTGCTACTTCGCCAAGCTTATTGATATATTCAGCATAGTCAGGCTTCTCAATGTTCATAGCCTTGTCAGGACGCCATGCTGGAATCATCTTAATCTCGAAACCACTCTCGCGAGTCTGCTTGTGGTAGCGAAGATCGTCGATAGGATCATCTGTAGTACATACGCACTCTACATTATAACGACGCATCAAACCACGAGCGCTAAACTCAGGCTGCAACAATTTCTCGTTACACTCGTCATAAATCTCACGTGCAGTCTTTGGAGAAAGAAGCTTGTCGATACCGAAAGCAGTCTTAAGCTCAAGGTGAGTCCAATGATAAAGAGGGTTGCGGAAAGTATAAGGTACGGTTTCAGCCCACTTCTCAAACTTCTCCCAATCAGAAGTATCCTTGCCTGTACAGAAGCGCTCATCAACACCATTAGTACGCATAGCACGCCACTTATAGTGGTCACCGCCAAGCCAAAGCTCTGTGATGCTCTTAAACTTGTGGTCGTTAGCAACCATCTCTGGAATCAGATGGCAATGGTAATCGATGATAGGCATCTTAGCCGCATGATTGTGAAACAAATCCTGTGCAGTTTGTGTATCCAACAGGAAGTTTTCATCCATAAACTTTTTCATGTTTTCTTTCTGTTTTAATAGATTATAGTATTGTTATAACTTACATTTTTAATGTTAAGAGAGCAATATCTCTTTCAACTTGCAAAGTTAATAGAAATTGTAATAGCAACAAAATAATTAGCCGTTAATTTTCAGCAACTTTGTATTAAAATAAGTTACTAAGGTGCATAACTTACAGATTGTAACTTGGCTAACATTTTGTCACATAAATATATGATATTATTTGTCTATTCCGTAGTTTTTAACTAAATTTGCCCAAAATTAAGCACGAGCGATGTCACAAAAGGTATTAATCATTTATACAGGTGGTACTATAGGTATGGGATGTAACCCTTTAACGGGCACTTTGGAGCCGTTAGATTTCAATCATTTGGTTGAAAGCATGCCAGAGTTTCAGCAACTTCAAACTGGTGTAGAAGTATATCAGTTTACACCTCCGATAGACTCCAGCGACATGAGTCCACGTCTTTGGGCGCAGATAGTAAGAATTATAGCTGAGAGATATAATGACTACGATGGCTTTGTTATCCTTCATGGTACCGACACCATGTCGTATACAGCAAGTGCCCTATCGTTTATGCTCGAAAACCTCACCAAGCCTGTCATCCTTACTGGTTCACAGCTTCCTATGGGTCAACTACGTACTGATGGTAAAGAGAACCTTATTACAAGTGTAGAATTAGCATCGTTGAAAGACAGCCATGGTCATGCTATGGTGCCAGAAGTATGTGTTTACTTTAGTGGTCGTCTGCTCCGTGGAAATCGCTCTATTAAGAAGAACGCCGATGGTTTCAACGCCTTTGAGTCGTTCAACTATCCACACCTTTGCGATGCTGGTATCAACTTCACATTCCATCCTCACCACATTCTGAAGCCTGATTTCTCCAGGCCTATGATTCCGCATTATGCTATGGATCCTAACGTTGTGGTGTTTAGCCTTTTCCCTGGCATTCAGGAAAGCATCATTCGCCACGTGCTTGATGCTCCAGAACTTCGAAGCATCGTTATGCGAAGCTATGGTAGCGGTAATGCTCCTCAGCAGCCATGGCTCAATAAGCTTCTTTATCAGGCAGCTCATCGTGGTGTGGTAATAGTAAACATTAGCCAATGTATTGCTGGTAGCGTAGAAATGTCGCGCTACGATACGGGCTATCATCTCAAAAAGGCTGGCGTCATTAGCGGTATCGATTCTACTGTTGAGGCTGCTGTTACCAAGCTGATGTTCCTACAAGGACAATACAGCGATTCCAACATCATTCGCAATATGATGTGCCGCTCAATAGCAGGCGAAATATCTTTGGCGTAGAGGGCGAAGGCTACAAGACTCAGAAGCTTAAGCTCAAAACCATGTAAGCTTTTTGAGCCACAACCGAGAGATTAAACTACAAAATAATCTTCTCAACAAAAAAGACTATAAAATCTTCCCGATAAAAAAGACAATAGGATTAGACCATCGATTCTAACCTATTGTCTTTTTTCGTTAATAAGAAATGCCAAGAGAAGAAGATGCTATGAGAGAAGAAGATGCTCACATGCATACTACCAAGCGAGAGGAAATCTTCCAATATTCCAGTTCTTCCAATATTCCAAATAGGGTATGAAATTGCGAACATGCCTTTTAAGAGTTATATAACTAATTGATTATTAAGTATATATAATATATATATAATAAAAAAAGGAAGAAAAACATACCTTAAAAATTAATTGGAAGATTTGGAATTGGAAGATTTTCTATCAACCAATCTCTTCTAAAAGGCTGATAATCAATCACTAACAACTCTTTACATCTGTTCCAATTGCTGGAAGCAAAGACAAAATCTTCCACTTATCCTACAAATTTGGGGTGTTTAAAGGCATTAAATTCACCTCAAAATTCAATCACAAGTGTCTGAATCGAGTATTCGCCATTCTTTCTTGCAACAACTTCTCTCATGGGCTTTGTGGAAAATAGCGCTAACTTGTAATTTCTAAACCATAGATAGCTGAAATGAAATAGCATTTTGAAAAAATGATAGCATAAAGTGGCAATTGTGTGCAATAAATGGAATACATATTGGAAGGCTCGCCAATATTACGAAGACTATTTCTCATAAGCATGATGCGACTATTCAAGATGCTTGATGCGACTATGCGAAATGCTTGATGCGACTAATCAAAATGCACCATGCGACTATTCAAGATGCTTGATGCGACTATGCGAAAAGCTCCATTCAATCACTCGCATAAACTATAAAGAATTAGCAGCAAGATAAGCTGCTAAAAGGGAAGTTAAACGGAAAAATCGGGAGAAATGTGCCACAATCTCAACTTTAAGCTTTGCTGTTTCATAATTATTATGTATCTTTGAAGCGTATTCGAAATAGAAACCATCTTATTCTTATATTTGCATACATGAAACTATCAGTAATCATACCTGTATATAATGTTGCAGACACCCTCGACAGATGTCTGCGAAGTATTTCTGAGCAATCGTTCAGAGATATGCAAATAATTCTCGTGAATGATGCATCAACGGATGGTTGCGACGAGATTTGCGAACGATGGAGGAATGACGACCATAGAATACAGGTGATAAGCCACAAAGAAAACCTGGGACTTTCGGAAGCAAGAAATTCGGGTATAAGCAAAGCCAAAGGCGAATATATAACCTTCGTAGATAGCGACGACGAGGTGGAGAGGTCAACCTACAAGAAGCTATTCGAAATATTGAATGTGCATCCTGATTACGACATTCTTGAATATCCTGTGTATGAGCATTACGGCAATCTGAAACGTCAGCATAAGCTAACATTTGGTATCGACAAGGAGTATACTGATTTTTCGTCATACTGGCTTCAGGGTAAAGCCTATGAGCATACGTATGCATGGAATAAGATTTATCGGAAATCGTTGTTTAACGGAGTAAGATACCCTGCAAACAAGAAGTTTGAAGATGCCCACACGCTACCTCTGATTCTTCAGAAAGCAAATATTATAGCCACAACTTCGGTTGGTCTATATTATTATTACGACAATCCGAAGGGCATAACAAGGAATGCTAATGGCAAGGATATTTCTGATTTACTTGAAGCTCACATGAAGGTGATGCCGAAATTTTGTGATGCTGATTATTATGCCAAGGTGCTGAATATTGCTTTAACAGCTCACGAATGTACGGGCAAATACCCCGATTTCCCTAAAATGCCTTACAACAAAGGAATAAAGCCAAAACTTAATAAGATAATAGGATTTAAAACACTATGCTTGATAAACAAATACTTACACAAGGTTTACAGAAGAGACCGCTGATAAGCTTCATCGTGACAACATACAATCTGCAACCCGAATTGCTTGCAGAATGCTTGGATAGCATCATGGCTTTGTCGCTAAGCGACCAGGAACGCGAAGTAATCTTGGTTGATGATGGTAGCGATATTCCGGCTATAATGCAACTTACCGATTATCAAAACAATATAATGTACATTCGACAGCCCAACCGCGGATTGTCGGAAGCTCGCAATGCAGGCATGCGAATTGCTACAGGCAAATATATTCAGTTTGTAGATGGCGACGACAAGCTGCTGCCTACTCCTTACGAACATTGTGTAGACATAGCTCGATATAATGATCCTGACGTGGTGATGTTCAACTTCACTCACAAACCTGCGGCTGACGTTCCTTTCGAGTTCGACGAACCAACTTCAGGCGTGGAATATATGAACAACAATAATCTGAAGGCGAGTGCATGTACATATTTCTTCCGAAAAGAGATTCTTGGCTCGTTGTCGTTTACTCCAGGCAGAATATGCGAGGACGAGGAGTTTACACCGCAGTTGATGATTCGCGCGCAAAAAGTATTCAAGACAAATTCTAACGCCTATTTCTATAGAGTGCGCAAGGGGTCTATCACCAACAATCAGGATAGTCGAAAGATTGTGACCAGACTCAACAACGTGTTTGACATATTATGCAATCTGCAGCAACTGAGCACTCGTGTGCCCGAGGATGCTCGCCAGGCTCTTCAACGAAGAATAGCTCAGCTGTCGATGGATTATCTCTACAACACGGCAACCATGACGCATTCTATGCATCAGCTGGAAGAGGCTATCAACAAGCTATACGAAAAGGGACTCTACCCCCTACCCGACAAGAGCTATACCATAAAATACAAGACTTTCAGAAAACTTATTAGCAACAAGGCAGGCAGATATCTGCTGATATTAAAGGGACTGAGGGGATGAAAATATTGCTGATAGGCGAATATAGTAATGTGCACAACACGTTGGCTAAGGGACTACGTGTGTTGGGACATAAGGTGACTGTTATGTCGAACGGAGACTTCTGGAAAAACTATCCGCGCGACATAGATATGGCTCGCCGTGAGGGAAAACTTGGCGGCATGGCACTTATGGCAAAGACTATAGCCGTGATGCCCCGCCTGCGTGGCTACGATGTGGTGCAGTTTATAAATCCTATGTTTCTCGAGCTAAAGGCGCAAAGGCTGTTCTCAATCTTTGATTATCTGAAAAAGCATAATGGCAAGATTGTGTTAGGTGCGTTTGGTATGGACTATTATTGGGTGAACGAGAATCGCACTCGTAAGCCTTTCAGATATGGCGACTTCAATATCGGCGAAACGCTTAGAGATACCGAAGATGCACGCAAAGAGATAGCCGACTGGACAGGTACTGAGAAACAACTACTAAACGAAAAGATGGCTAAAGAATGCGACACAATAGTTGCGGGACTATACGAATATCTTGCCATCTATAAACCTTTGTTTCCAAAGAAAACGGAATTCATTCCTTTCCCAATAGTATGCGACGACGATACTCCAACAATAGAGTTTCATAAAGATGGCGAACCGCTAAAGATTTTTATTGGAATAAATAAGTCGCGCTCGGCATACAAGGGAACAGACATTATGCTTAAAGCTGCAAAAGAGGTGGAAAGCAAATATCCAGATAAGCTAAAGCTAACGGTAGTAGAAAGCGTGCCGTTTGATGAATATCGCAAGTTGATGATGTCGTGCGACGCTATAGTAGACCAGCTATATAGCTACACACCATCGATGAATCCGCTTGAGGCTATGTCGCACGGATTAATATGTATTGGTGGTGGCGAACCGGAAAACTATGAGGTGTTGAACGAAACAGAATTGCGACCAATTGTCAACGTGGAACCAACGTTCGAAAGTGTTTATAGCCAAATAGAGAATATGGTTTTGCATCCCGAAAACATATCAACGATGCAACGCCAAAGTATAGAATACATTCGAAAGCATCATGATTATATAAAGGTGGCGAAACAATACGAGAAGCTATATATGAAGTAGCCTATATATAATAAGGTGTAAACAGCACGGTGTAATAAAAGGCAATAATAAAAGGCAACACTCACAAGATGAAGTGTTGCCTTTATATTTTTGTGATAAATGAATTATCGAATTCTATCCATGCTTCTAACAAGCTTTTCGTCTTTGTTGACGCCTGCATGAGCCATGACATATAGAATCAAGCATACTACTGGCAAGCATACTGAGAAGTAAGGATGGAATGTTCCTGCCACAGGGAATACGCTTACGCAAAGATAAGCAAATGCAAGATACCATACTGCCATCAACGCAATACCAAGAGAGCAAAGCTTCATTTGCAACTTTCTGTTGTTAAACAAGAAGATTGTTGCCAACGAAAGGATTCCATTCAAGGTATAGATGACCAACAAAGGTAAAGAAGCATAGCCACGTGAGCCATCAGCATGCAAGATGCAGAGGCTATACACATTATCGCCTACACCCATTCCTGAAGGTTCGATATTGCCAACCTGAAGCATAGCTCCAACAATAGACAACACGAAAACTACCAAAAGGAATAGAGATTGCTTACGCTGTATCATTATTCCTGAGTTTGAGCTGCGTCCTTAGAAGGGTCGCGCCAATAAATATTACCTTCAACAAATTCTTCTGTAGCAAGAAGTGTTGGCTTAGGCAACTTCTCATAGTATCTTGAGATTTCAATCTGCTCGCGATTCTCAAACACCTCCTCCAAAGAGTCGTTGTAAGAAGCAAACTCAGCGAGCTTCTTGCTCAAGTCTTGCTTTATCTCTGCAGAGATTTGGTTAGCTCTCTTTGCGATAATAGCTACACTCTCATAGATGTTTCCAGTCTCGTCACACAAATCCATAATGTTGCGAGTAACGGTGTTAACTGGAGCCTTTGACTTTTTGTAATCCATTGATGATATAATTTTTATATAATGTTAATCTTTAGTTACTTCCTTACATTTCTTAATATACTTTTCCGCGGTTGCTCTATCCTTTGAGTCAGGATATTCGTTGATGAAGCCGTAGCACTCATCTTCAGCATCTTGGAAACGCTCAAGCTTCTTTTCCTCAACACTCTGCTGAGCCAACTCATACTTGCTCTTCATGATAAGCAAAGAGAACTCTTCGCGAAGAGATGTATATGGATAGTCTTTCAGAGCATTCTGAGCGGTAATGATGCAAGCTTCATAATTGTTGCCGCCGCTTGTGCAGTTGCCGAAGTATGAACCAAGATCATAATAAAGTTGTGCAGAATACAACTCCTTGGTAACGAGCTTGTCTTGAAGTTCAAACAATCGCTTCTGCGCCTGTGGCTTCATCTTTGAATCAGGGAAGAGATCCAAAAACTCTTGGAAAGAAGTGATGGCTTGAACAGTCATCGACTGGTCGAGACGTGGCTCTGGAGTGCTCTCAAACAAACTTTGACCAACATAGTATTTAGCTCTTTCAACATAAATACCACGTGGATAGCTTGAACAATACTTCTTGAAATATTCAGCTGCAGTCTCGTAGTCTTTATTGTTATACTCTGCCATGGCAAGCATATAAAGACTCTCCTGAGCATTCTCTGTACCCTTCTCCAAAGTGATAAGTTCTTGAAGAAGAGTTATCGCGCGAGTGTATTGTCCCTTGGCGTAACATTCCTTTGCAAATTCATACTTGTAATGGAAGTTATCAGCCTTGTACACACGATTAAATTCGTTTGCACAACTGCTCAACAAGAGCAAGGATGACAATGCATAAAGTATTCTTTTCTTCATATTTTGTGTTTTGAATTGCAAAATTACACATAATTCCTTTATTATCAAAGTATGTTACACGTTTTTTAGCAAAAAATTACAGTAAATAATGGAAAATTAGTACTTTTGCGGTATGAATTTCAAGTTGACATCAAAATATAAGCCTACAGGCGACCAACCAGAAGCCATTAAGCAACTTACAGAAGGTATCGAACAAGACGTACCGGCTCAGGTACTTTTGGGCGTTACTGGCTCGGGTAAAACCTTTACCGTGGCTAACGTTATTGCCAACGTTAACAAACCAACTTTGATACTTAGCCACAACAAAACTCTTGCAGCACAATTGTATGAAGAAATGAAAGGATTTTTCCCAGATAATGCTGTTGAGTATTATGTGTCGTATTATGATTATTATCAGCCTGAGGCTTATATTCCATCAAAGGATGTATATATTGAAAAAGACCTGGCTATAAACGAAGAGATTGATAAACTTCGTCTTGGTGCGGTAAGTGCCTTGTTGTCAGGTCGCAAAGATGTTATCGTTGTATCTTCTGTTTCATGTATCTACGGTATGGGGGGACCAACTGCGATGAACGAAAGTATCATTAAGATTGATCGTGGACAGAAGCTTGACCGCAACGAATTCTTACGCCAGCTTGTAGCTTCATTATATGTAAGAAATGACATAAATCTTGAACGAGGCAATTTCTCGGTAAAAGGCGATACTGTTAGCATCGCCATGGCTTATAGCGACAACATTCTGAGAGTAAGTTGGTGGGACGATGAGATTGACTCTATCGAAGAGGTTGACCACATCACCATGCACAGATTAGCATCGTTTGAAACTTACCAGATATACCCTGCCAATCTCTTTGTAACATCGCAAGACCAAACCACAAAGGCGATAAAGATGATACAGGATGATTTGGTTAAACAGATAGACTTCTTTACCGACCTTGGAGACAACATAAAAGCGCAACGAATAAAGGAGCGTGTGGAATACGATATGGAGATGATAAAGGAGTTAGGGCATTGTTCGGGTATAGAGAACTATTCAAGGTATTTCGATGGTCGCGAGGCTGGCGAACGTCCTTATTGTTTGCTCGACTTCTTCCCTAAGGATTATCTCATGGTTATTGACGAGAGCCACGTAAGTGTGCCACAGATTAATGCCATGTATGGTGGCGACCGTGCAAGAAAGCAAAACCTTGTGGAGTTTGGCTTCCGTCTGCCTGCTGCTTTCGACAACCGTCCATTAAGGTTTGAGGAGTTTCATGAGATGATGAACCAAGTGATTTATGTTTCTGCCACTCCTGCCGATTATGAATTGCAAGAGGCTGAAGGAGTTGTGGTAGAACAAATCATTAGACCAACCGGACTCCTCGACCCTGAGATTGTGGTTCGATCATCAGAAAATCAGATAGACGACTTGATGGATGAAATTTTGACTCGTTGTCATCGCAACGAGCGAACTCTCGTTACGACCCTTACTAAGCGTATGGCTGAAGAACTTACGGAATATCTCTTAAATCACGATATACGAGCTAATTACATTCATAGCGATGTAGCAACACTTGACCGTGTAAAGATAATGAATGACCTTAGAGCGGGAGTCTTTGACGTGCTGGTAGGAGTAAACCTTCTTCGTGAAGGTTTGGACCTTCCTGAGGTGTCGCTTGTTGCCATCTTAGATGCCGACAAAGAAGGCTTTTTGCGTAGTCATCGTAGTCTGACTCAGACAGCAGGACGTGCGGCTCGTAATGTTAATGGTAAGGTAATTATGTATGCCGACAACATCACGGAGAGCATGCAACGTACTATCGACGAGACCATGCGCCGACGCACTATTCAGCTTAAATATAATGAGGAGCATGGCATTACGCCACAGCAGATTCAGAAATCTATAAAGGGTTCGCTCACATCTGCTACGGCAAGCGAATCTTCAACAAGTAAGAAGTCGACAGGCTACGCATCACAAGTTTATATCGAACCAGATGCAAGCGCATTTGCTGCAGACCCAATAGTAAGAAAGATGTCGACAGCCGAACTAAAGAAGAGTATCGAAAATACCGAGGCTCTTATGAAGCAAGCTGCCAAGAATCTCGACTTCATGCAGGCTGCACAATATCGAGACGAGATGTTAAGATTGCAGGCTATGCTTGAAGAAAAATAGACTGCAACGTTGTTGTTATGGGTTTGATTATGAATGGTTTACAGCATACCATTCATACCAAGCCAACACAAAGCCAAAATAACCAAAAGGACGATAATTCTTGAATAGCCAAAGATGGCTTGAATTCTCTTTGCAGTTTCCATATCCATATGCTTTTAAGTATTTTGCAAATATATAGTGATATTGTTACCTGCGGGTAACAACATCATTACAAATTCATGTCAAAGCATAATGTAACAGTATTGTAACATCCATTTAATTGTTAAGTAACGGAAATGTAATAACTTTGCAAGCAATATTGATACAATACATTTTTATGAGCACTTTAATCAACATTTTCTCCTTGGTAGGCTCGTTGGCTTTGTTCCTTTACGGAATGAAGATAATGAGTGAAGGATTGGAGAAATTTGCAGGCGATCGCCTTCGCTCCATACTCGGAGCAATGACAAAGAACCGATTGATGGGTGTGTTGACAGGTGTGGGCATTACAGCCCTCATCCAATCGTCGTCAGCTACAACCGTGATGGTGGTGAGTTTTGTAAATGCCGGGCTGATGACGCTACGTCAGTCTATCGGCGTGATAATGGGAGCCAACATCGGTACCACGGTCACGGCATGGATAATCTCAGCTGTAGGATTTAAGGTTAACATTTCAGCCTTTGCCATCCCTCTCTTAGCTATCGGATTACCTCTTATTTTCTCAGGAAAATCCAAGCGTAAGAGTATCGGAGAATTTGTTTTCGGATTCTCATTCTTGTTTATGGGATTGACATTCCTTCAGGATGCAGCTACAGCCATGAACATAGGCGACATGGTAGCAGGAATGCTTGCACATGTGCCTTGCGACTCGTTTCTCACAATCATCCTCTTCGTAATAGTTGGCGCATTAGTAACTATGCTTGTGCAGGCTTCTGCCGCAACTATGGCTATCACCTTGATGCTCTTCGGAATGAATATTCCAGGATTTGGCTTTGAGCAAGCTGCAGCCCTTGCGATGGGACAGAATATCGGTACTACGATAACTGCATTTATAGCCTCGCTTGCAGCAAATACTCAAGCCAGACGAGCCGCCTTGGCTCACATGTTCTTCAACGTCTTTGGAGTAGTGGTTGTGTTATTAGTCTTCTACCCTGCTTGCGACTTTATCAGTTGGATGGTAACAGATGTGATGGGCGGAGCAGATAATCCTCTCTACAAGCTTTCTGCTTTCCATACAGCATTTAATATTGCCAACACCTTATTATTAATATGGTTTGTGCCACAGATTGAGCAGTTTGTATGCAAAGTATTGCCTGAGAAGGATGCAGAAGAGCCTGAGAAATTGCAATATATCACAGCAGGTTTGCTTTCTACTGCAGAGTTGTCGATAATTCAGGCTCGCAAGGAGATATCTCAATTTGCTATACGTTGCCAAAGACAGTTCAACTTTTTGCTCGAGATGCACAACATCGACAAAGATGAGGATTTTGAAAAACTCTTCGAGAAAGTTAAGAAGTACGAGAATATCACGGATAATATGGAATATGAGATAGCTCACTATCTGCAACATATTACCGAAGGTCGACTTTCTGATGAAGCAAAACTTCAGGTGATGAGAATGCTTAGAGAGATTGACGACTTGGAGAGTATTGGCGACTGCAACTTTAATATTGCAAGAACATTATCCCGCAAGCGCAGCAACTGCAAAGAGCATTTTACAGACAAGCAACTTGCAAACATCAAGAAGATGGAAGGATTGGTTGGCGAAGCCATGCAGCTTATGGTCAACACCTTAGGACAAGCTGAGGGCGAAGGTCACGATATAGCAAAGAGCTACGAGATTGAAAACTCTATAAACAACTTGAGAAATGATCTTAGAGCTGACAACTTAGAGCAACTCTCAGAAGGAGCATACGACTATAAGCTTGGAGCTTTCTATCTTGATACTATTAATGGATTTGAGAAGTTGGCTGACTACATTCTGAATGTAGCTCAAACAAAAGCAAGACAAACACGAGTTTAAATTCAAATCAAACAAACGGATTTGAGAAATAAAAAGAAACGCACTTAGAGATTGGCATTTACCAAAATCTAAGTGCGTTTTATTATGTTCAATAATTATTGGCTACACCTTATTATATATATAGGTCTTTATATACAGGTCTATTTAGCTACCGACATATGAAGTTTGCCATCAAAGCCTACTACAACTTCTACATCATAAGAAATTCGAGTATCACCAATTCCTAAAACAGCTACATAATGCACACCAGATGCATCAATCTTTGAGAATAGCATATCGCTCAATATAGCTTCTTGAAGAATTTCTGCAGGCACAAGCTTCTCAAAGTCACGCTTCTTGAAATCGGAAGAAAAGACCTTGGCAGCTCCCTTAAAAAAACTAAGGTGAATAATATTGTCGTGATAGATATTGTCTACAGCCACACCCTCATCATTATAGCTTGACTTAACAACCTTGAATGTAGTTGGGTTTACTTGCACGTAGCAATGATATTTATCTTCACCATGTACTAAAATAGTATCACGCTTAATCAGCTCGTTCTGATTTAAAGGTCTTACCTTCTTACCCTCAAAGAAGTAATCATCAGATGCATCCTCGCTCTTCACAAGTTTTATCTGCTCACCATTTTGATTAGCAAAGATAAACAAATGTGCCGTCTGCTTTAATATTGGATATTTAGAACTCTTAGCACCATTCAGTACCAAAGTGTCGGCTAAGACTTTAAATGCAACAGGCATGCTCGTAGTATCTGGATAGAAAATGGTGTCACCATGTATCTTGAAAACCACATCGCCAGCATCGTCATCGAGCCAAATACCTTGCAATAGTTGCTTTGCCTTAAGGTCTTCTTTCACCTCAGGTGCATTCTGCTTTTGTTCTCCACCACAAGCAGAGAGCAACAACAGCATAGATATGTATATTAACGACTTTCTCAAAACTTAAGTATTTAGATGTATATATTAGACAAACAAATCGGCATCATTAAGAGATTTGCCCTTAAGATCCTTTTCGCTTGTCACAACTTTGCTCATATCTATCGGCCATTCAATAGCTAAGGTTTCATCATTCCATCTTATTGAGGCTTCCGACTGTGGAGCATAAACATTATCAACCTTATAAGCAAATATAGCTTCTTGACTTAAAACCAAAAAGCCATGTGCGAAGCCACGTGGAATGAAAAGCTGACGTTTGTTTTCTTCGCTCAACTCTACCATCACATACTTTCCGAAAGTTGGAGAAGATTTGCGTATGTCAACAGCTACGTCTACAACCCTACCCTTGATAACTCTAACAAGCTTAGCTTGCGAGAAATCTCCTTTCTGATAGTGCAGACCACGAAGAACGCCATACGAAGACTTAGACTCATTATCTTGCACAAAGTCTACTTTGCCGACATGAGCCTCAAACTCTTCCTTCTTCCAAGCTTCCATGAAGTAACCACGGGCGTCATTGAAAACTTTAGGTTCAATAATCCAAACACCCTTGATGTCTGTTTCTTTGTATTCCATAGTATGTGCAAAGGTAGAAAATAAAAACAAAAAGCACAAAATGTTTATAGAAAAATGTTCATCAAACATAAAAAATAATGCTATCTTATGGGCAAGTGATTAAAAATCAAGCAAATATTTTTGTGGAAAAGAAATAAATTCGTAACTTTGCAGCCAATTTGTGGGCAACAGGCCCATTAATCAATTAACATAAAGTCCAACTTTATTAATTTTAAAACATTATTAATTAACATGTCAAACTTAAAGAACGTTGAGCCATTACAGGACTTCAATTGGGAAGAATTTGAAAATGGCGCAAGCACAGGCGCAAGCAAGGAAGAGCTTGAAAAGGCCTACAACGAAACCCTTAACAAGGTTTCAGAACACCAGGTTACAGAAGGTACTGTAATCTCTGTAGACAAGAAGGAAGTTATCGTTAACATCGGTTACAAGAGCGACGGTATCATTCCTGCATCTGAATTCCGTTACAACCCAGACCTCAAGGTTGGTGACAAGGTTGAGGTTTATGTAGAGAACCAGGAAGACAAGAAGGGTCAGTTGGTACTCTCTCACAAGAAGGCTCGCTTGAGCAAGAGCTGGGAGCGTGTTAACGCTGCTCTTGACAACGAGGAGGTTATCCAGGGTTACATCAAGTGCCGCACTAAGGGTGGTATGATTGTTGACGTATTCGGTATCGAAGCATTCTTGCCAGGTAGCCAGATTGACGTTCATCCTATACGTGACTACGATGTATTCGTAGGCAAGACTATGGAGTTCAAGGTTGTTAAGATCAACCAGGAGTTCCGCAACGTGGTTGTTTCTCACAAGGCTCTTATCGAGGCTGAACTCGAGGCTCAGAAGAAGGAAATCATCTCTAAGCTTGAGAAGGGTCAGATCCTTGAGGGTACTGTTAAGAACATCACATCTTATGGTGTATTCGTTGACCTCGGTGGTGTTGACGGACTCATCCACATCACAGACCTCTCTTGGGGTCGCGTAAGCGATCCACACGAGGTTGTTGCTCTTGATCAGAAGATTAACGTTGTTATCCTCGACTTCGATGATGAGAAGAAGCGTATCGCTCTCGGTTTGAAGCAGCTCACTCCTCATCCATGGGATGCTCTCGATGCAAACCTCAAGGTTGGTGACCACGTTAAGGGTAAGGTTGTTGTTATCGCAGACTACGGCGCATTCGTAGAGATTGCTCCTGGCGTAGAGGGTCTTATCCACGTTTCTGAAATGTCTTGGAGCCAGCACCTCCGCTCAGCTCAGGAGTTCATGCACGTAGGCGATGAGGTTGAGGCAGTAGTTCTCACTCTCGACCGTGAGGAGCGCAAGATGAGCCTTGGTATCAAGCAGCTTAAGGAAGATCCATGGGAGAATATTGAAAGCAAGTATCCTGTAGGCAGCAAGCACACAGCAAAGGTACGCAACTTCACTAACTTCGGTATCTTCGTAGAGCTCGAGGAAGGTGTTGATGGTCTTATCCACATCTCTGACCTCTCTTGGACAAAGAAGGTTAAGCATCCATCTGAGTTCACAACTCAGGGTGCAGAAATCGAGGTTGTAGTTCTCGAAATCGACAAGGAGAATCGTCGTTTGAGCCTTGGTCACAAGCAGCTCGAAGAGAATCCTTGGGATACATACGAGACAATCTATACTCCAGGTTCTGTTCACACAGGTAAGATTACCGAGATGATGGACAAGGGTGCTGTTATCACTCTCAACGAAGGTGGTGAAGGTTTCGCTACTCCAAAGCATCTCGTTAAGGAAGATGGCACACAGGCTCAGCTTGGTGAGGAGCTCGACTTCAAGGTAATCGAGTTCGTTAAGGAAACAAAGCGCATCATCCTTTCTCACTCTCGTACATTCGAAGAGGGCAAGGAAGAGCCAAAGCCAGCTAAGAAGCACACAGCTAAGAAGAACGACGCTCCTGTAATCAACAACGTTGCTGCAGGTACATCACTTGGTGATCTCGACGTTCTCGCTGAGCTCAAGGCTAAAATGGCTAAGGGTGAGTAATCACATCTAAACCATATATTTATAAGAGTCGACTCTATTTAGGGTCGACTCTTTTTTATTTCATACATTAATAATCATCGATATTAATATTTGTTAATGTAGACGTCTTTTTCTAATTATATTTAAATATATTCAGACAAATTCATTATCTTTGCAATGTTTTTAGCAATTAGGAGTTACAGTTCTTGAAACTCCTTTATAAATCAATCAAAACTTCTTATACACATTATATATGTATAGCAAAGACGAATTAGTATCTAAAAGTATCTCCGACTTGGAAGATATTGCTAATACCTTGGGTATAAATTCCTCTAAGAATTCCACTCAAGAAGAATTGGTTTACGCCATTCTTGACCAACAAGCAATTGTTGAGGGTAGCAAGAATCCATTAGGAGGTAAAAGAAAACGCACACGAATACTGAAGAAGGACACAGACAGAGTTTATTCTGTACATGGCAAAGAAGGCGAAAATTATGACGTGAAAAAGAATAAAATACAGCAGCCTTCAGAAAAAACACTATTCAGCGATGTAACAACAGCAAATTCCAATAATGCAAATTCTAATATAACAACCCCAGAAGTTGCAGAAGATAACCAAACTAAAGAGAGCATGTCTACGGAAAACACTAAAGAAGAAATTCTTGATAACACTCCACAAGATTTGTCTACAAACACCAACGACATTGATGTAGAGGCTCTGAAAGCAGAACTTGCAGCAATGCCTAAGCATCGTGGACCCAAGACAAAGCGCGAAAGAGAAATATTAGCTCTGCTCGAAGAAGCTCATAAAAATATGCCTAACAGCATAGAGAGCGTTGATGACAGCATAGATAACGTTGAACAAGATGATAATGCTATTGTTCCAACAGCTGAAGCAGAACTAAATGAAGAGGTAGCTGCAGCCGAAACAAAAGATTCTGTACTGCCTGCCCAAGCAGAAAGCTTCGTGCCAGAAGAGCAATATGTACCAACAAATTCTGACGACAACAAGGAACTTATAGAACAGCTTCAGACAAAGATGGCTAACCGTCAGAATACCAACAACGAGCCAGAAGAATTCACCCAAGAGAATATCGATGGCGTATGGAGTGGAGACCCTGCTGATGGTACTGATTTCATTATTATGGTCGACCTTCCTATTGAAGACCAGGGCGTAACTCCAAATTATGATATGTTTGATAATCCAACCATATCTACCCCTACTCCTGCTCAACCACAATATCAGCCACAATATCAGCAGCAACCAGAAGAACCACAACAAAAGGAATACGACTTTGCTGATATCATCAAGGCTAATGGCGTGTTAGAGATAATGCCTGATGGATATGGTTTCCTTCGTTCAAGTGATTACAATTATCTTTCATCACCTGACGATGTTTACGTATCTACACAGCAGGTAAAGAAGTATGGTCTGAAGACTGGCGATGTAGTGGAATGTTCGGTTCGTCCTCCACACGATGGCGAGAAATACTTCCCTCTTACAAGCATCAACACTATTAATGGTCGTACACCATCAGAAATACGCGACCGCATACCATTTGAACATCTTACACCATTATTCCCTGACGAGAAGTTCAATCTTTGTGGCGACCCACAGACAACAAACTTGTCAACTCGTATAGTAGACCTCTTCTCTCCTATCGGCAAGGGACAGCGTGCGCTCATCGTGGCTCAGCCAAAGACAGGTAAGACAATATTGATGAAGAGCATCGCTAATGCCATCGCAGCTAACCATCCTGAGGCATACCTTATGATGTTGCTTATCGATGAGCGTCCTGAGGAAGTTACCGATATGGCTCGTACCGTGAATGCCGAAGTCATCGCTTCTACTTTCGACGAACCAGCAGAACGCCACGTAAAGATAGCAGGTATTGTTTTGGAAAAGGCAAAGAGAATGGTAGAGTCTGGACATGATGTAGTTATCTTCCTCGACTCAATCACTCGTTTGGCACGTGCATACAATACCGTAGCTCCTGCTAGTGGCAAGGTGCTTACTGGTGGTGTTGATGCCAACGCACTTCAAAAGCCTAAGCGCTTCTTTGGTGCAGCACGTAATATAGAAGGTGGCGGTTCGCTCACCATCATAGCTACAGCACTTATAGATACTGGTAGCAAGATGGACGAGGTTATCTTTGAAGAATTCAAGGGTACTGGTAATATGGAGTTGCAACTCGATCGCAGCTTGTCAAACAAGCGTATATTCCCAGCTGTCAACCTCGTTGCTTCAAGTACACGTCGCGACGACTTGTTGCAAGACAAGACAACTTTGGATCGTATGTGGATACTTCGCAAGTATATTGCCGACATGAATCCTATCGAAGCCATGAACTCTATCCACGATAGAATGGTGAGAACCCACAACAACGACGAGTTCTTGCTATCTATGAATGGATAATAATATATAGTAGGGTGTCAGATATGAAATCAGCAGCAACGATTTCATACCTGACACCCTTCTTTTATAAACCACACATTGCAGTTTGATACATGCAAATTAGGTTCTAAGCAAAAAAAACTAAATAATTGGTATTGAATAACGACATATTGAGTTTTTTTGTTACCTTTGCAGTATCTTTGAATGTAGATATTATAGAGAATAGTTTTAATTTTATTAATATACAAAGTAAAATGACAATCGATCAATTTAACTTTGCCGGTAAGAAGGCAATCGTTCGTGTAGATTTTAACGTTCCATTGGACGAGAATGGTAATGTAACCGACGACACCCGTATCCGTGGTGCCCTCCCTACTCTTAAGAAGATTTTGGCTGATGGTGGTGCTGTCATCATGATGAGCCATATGGGTAAGCCTAAGGGTAAGGTTAATCCAAAGCTCTCTCTTTCTCAGATTGTTGCTAAGGTTTCTGAGCGCCTTGGTGTAGAGGTTAAGTTCGCTAACGACTGCGCTAACGCTTCTGAGGCTACTGCAGCTCTTAAGCCAGGTGAGGCTTTGTTGCTTGAGAACCTTCGTTTCTATCCAGAAGAGGAAGGCAAGCCTGTAGGTGTTGAGAAGGGTACTCCTGAATACGACGAGGCAAAGAAGGCTATGAAGGAAAGCCAGAAGGAATTTGCCAAGAAGTTGGCTTCTTACGCTGACGTATATGTTATGGACGCATTCGGTACAGCTCACCGCAAGCACGCTTCTACAGCTGTTATCGCAGATTCATTCGACAAGGATCACAAGATGCTCGGCTTCCTGATGGAGAAAGAGGTTAAGGCTGTTGACGCAGTTCTCGGCAACATCAAGCGCCCATTCACAGCTATCATGGGTGGTTCTAAGGTTTCTACCAAGATTGGTATCATCGAGAACTTGCTTACAAAGGTAGACAACTTGATTCTTTGCGGCGGTATGACTTATACATTCGCTAAGGCTCAGGGTGGTAAGATTGGTATGTCAATTTGCGAGGACGACAAGCTCGACGTAGCTCTTGACGTAATGAAGAAGGCTAAGGAGAATGGTGTAAACCTCGTACTCGGTACAGACTCTATCTGTGGTGACGCTTTCAAGAACGATTGCAACACTATGGTTTGCCCATCTAACGATATTCCTGACGGTTGGGAAGGTATGGACGCAGGTCCTGCTACACGCGAGCTCTTCGCTAATGCTATCAAGGGTGCTAAGACTATCCTTTGGAATGGTCCTGCTGGTGTATTCGAGTTCGACAACTTCGCTGGTGGTTCAAAGGCTATTGCTGAAGCAATCGCAGAGGCTACTAAGGAAGGTGCATTCTCACTCATTGGTGGTGGTGACTCAGTAGCTTGTATCAACAAGTTCGGCTTGGCTGATCAGGTTTCTTATATCTCAACAGGTGGTGGTGCTTTGCTCGAGGCTATCGAGGGCAAGGTTCTCCCAGGTGTAGCAGCTATCAAGGGTGAGTAATCATTCTATCATAAAGAATATCATTACATCCAATATTAAGGGTGCATGCCGTTGTGCATGTACCCTTTTATTGTTTTCCTCTTTCTCGCCTGTTTTAGCACAAAGACACGAGATTCTCTCGCCTACCATTACTTCACTACAAGTAGTCTCAGGCAAAGATTGGCTTTTGCCTCCAATCACTCAGCTTGATGGAGAACCAATAAACATTTCGTTTGATGACCTCACTCACGAGTATCATCGATATACTTATCGCATAGAACATTGTGAAGCAGACTGGACAACATCCGAAGAAATCTTCATAAGCGACTATAGCGAAGGCTACTATGAGGACAATCCTATCGACGACCTCGTAGAGTCGATAAATACCAACACTCTCTACACTCATTATTCGCTACAGATACCTAACGAGCGTTGCCGACTTAAGATAGGTGGCAACTATCGCCTTACTGTAGTCGACAATAATAATGACGACACACCTATCCTTACCGTCTGCTTTATGGTTGTTGAACCTTTGATGAAAGTTGGGCTTTCTATGACTACCAATACCGACTACGACATCAACAAACGTCATCAGCAGATAGCTATGGATTTGAAATACGGAAATCTTACTGTCACATCGCCAGAAACACAAATAAAAACTGTGGTGATGCAAAACGGAAGATGGGATAATGCTGTTGTCAACGCCAAGCCACAATATGTGATGAATGATGGGCTGCGTTGGGATCATTGTCGCGACTTCATCTTTAATGGCGGCAATGAATATAGAAAGTTTGAAATTCTTGACCCTGGACATCCTACCCTCGGTATAGAAACAATATCTTGGGATGGCGAAAACTATAACGCCATGATTTGGACAGACGAGCCACGCCAAAGTTATGTCTATGACGAGGATGCTAATGGCGCTTTCTATATAAGAAATAGCGATAATTTTGAGAATGACTATTCGTCTGATTACATTCTCACTCATTTTCGCTTAAAGTCTCCACGCCTTGAAGGCAAGGTTTATCTCAATGCCTCTTGGACTTACGACCGCTTTGAGCCTAAGTACGAGATGCAATATGATGATTTGGCACAACTATACACAACAACTCTTCCGCTAAAACAAGGCTACTACTCTTATCAATATCTGTGGCTACGTAATGACGGAACCACAGCACCTGTGCCTTCAGAAGGCAACTTTTATCAAACCGAAAACCAATACCAAGCCTTGGTATACTATCGCCCTATAGGCGGACGTACCGACAGACTGGTTGGCTTCGGGCAGATTAGAAGATAAGTGAAGAGTGAAGAACGAGGAATTGAAATGTAAAGAACTAAAAGTTATTTAACGCTTCGTATATTCTTTGCACAGGCAATCCCATCACATTAAAATAGCTACCATTCAGCGAAGTTACGCCAATATATCCTATCCATTCCTGAATGCCATAGGCACCAGCTTTGTCTAACGGTTTATATTGTGTGACGTAATAATCTATTTCTTCGTCGGTAAGAGTCTTGAAAGTTACATCTGTTGTGACTGCAAAAGCTTGTTGCTTACTAGTAGTAGTCAAGCAAACACCAGTTATAACCTGATGCGTCTTGCCGCTCAATTCTCTAAGCATACGTTTAGCGTCAGTTTCATCTTTTGGCTTTCCCAAAACTTCATCGCCAAGCACCACAACGGTATCTGCAGTCAGCACCAATTCTCCTTCGCCAATAGTATAAGCAGCAGCCTTTTTCTTTGATATGTATACTGGTATTTCTGATGTCGGAAGGTCGTGAGGATAGCTCTCGTCGATGCCATCCACTACCCTAACCTCATAGTCTAAATCAAGTCCTGCCAACAATTCTTTTCGACGAGGAGAGTTAGACGACAATATAATTTTATACTTCATAGTTTCGAGATAAATATATTGTTAAACAATAAGTTACCACCCAAAGGCTTTTGCATCATCAAGCCATTTGCCTTGAGCTCTAAGCACCTGCTCTATCACATCACGAGCACAACCGCACCCGCCATTCTTATCGCTAATATAAAGACTTATAGCCTTAATATCTGAGCAAGCATCCTTAGGACAACAAGGACAACCACAAAGGCGCATTAGCTGGTAGTCAGGAATGTCGTCGCCCATATACATAATCTCATCATCGCTAAGCGAATACTTCTTCTTCAGTTCAGCATAAGTTTCTGTCTTTACGGCAGCCTTCATGTATACGTCTTCAACTCCCAGGTACTCATATCTCTTTCTTATTGAGTCTGAATGTCCGCCTGTTATAATGGCTATCTTCAGTCCCAACTTTTGAGCCAACTGTATGGCATATCCATCCTTAATATTTACTGTACGCAGAGGTTGTCCCTCAGCATCCATAGCAACTGTTTGCATCGACAATACTCCGTCTACATCAAACACGATGGCTTTAATCTTTTTCAAATCATAGTTTATCATATTGCAAAGATAGTGCAAGCGAATGGAATGACAAAACAAAATACGCAGTTTTTGTTTTTCATTTCCTTATTGGTTAAAGACTTATAAAAGTTTTGAACTTCATCGATATTTTTCTAATTTTGCATTATGCAAAACATCAGGGTAAGCATAATAAGCAATAGCAAAGAGTTGCCACAGATGACATGCAACAACTTCTTTCATAGCGTAGAGCTGTTTGGCATTATAGAACGCTCTTCGTCGCAATCGCCGTATATGGCAGTTGCTACTACCGACGAAGGAATAGTTGTTGCCCATTTGTTGGCAATCATACGTAGGCGTGGCTCACTCATGCCTCCATACTTGTTTACCCAAGGGCGCATACATGGCGAAGGCGACTATGAACCTGTATGTACTGACAAAGAAAAGGTTTTTGGCATGATGCTTAGAGCCATAACGAGGAAGTTTCGCCGTAAGCTTTGCTTGTTTGTAGAATTTAGCGACCTTTCGCAAAAGATGTTTGGCTATCGCTATTTCCGTAAGGAAGGCTATTTCTGTGTAAACTGGCAAGAAGTTCACAACTCTCTTCATTCCAAATCACCAGAAGAGCGACTTTTGCCAAAAGCTCAGAAATATATCGCGAATATGGATACTGATAATATCAGAGTAGAAATAGCCGATACTGATTCTGATATTAAGGCGTTCTATACCATCCTTCGCAATAACAACAGGCTTAACCTGCGCAGACTCATCCCACCCTACGATCAATTCCTTGAACTTGCTAAAAGCAAGAATGCTAATGTGTTTGTATTGAAATACAAAGACAAGCTTATTGGTGGATGCGTATGCGCCTATTCAGAATCAAATGCTTATCTTTGGTTTCTTGCATCACGCAATAAGCGCTATATGCATCTGCACCCTAATTATATTATGGTGTGGAAAGCTATAGACTATGCCTACAACCAAGGTTATGCTCACTTCAGATTCCTTGATGCAGGACTCCCTACTCCAGGTAACCCACATCGCAAATTCATTCTTAATTTTGGTGGCAAGCCTGTAGCCAAATACCGTTGGTTTAAATTCTCCATCGGATGGATAAACAAACTTTTATTTAGAATTTACAACGAATAACAACAAAAGAAATATCAACAACAAATGAACTTATCGACAATAGGAAATAAAATCAAGGGCAACCATACTATGACTGAAGGAACCGTCTATTCGATGCTAATAATATGCGGCATCTCACATTTCCTAAACGACATGATACAGTCAATAATACCTTCTATTTATCCGATATTGAAAGACAAATTCGACTTTTCTTTTGCACAAATAGGCATCATCACTCTGATTTTTCAGATGACGTCTTCCATACTTCAGCCTTTCACAGGACTCTATGCCGACAAACATCCACGCCCATACGCTCTATCCGTAGGTATGTGCTTCACTTTAGTAGGATTATTGGTTCTTGCTTTTGCCGAAAACTATCTACTCATACTTCTTGCCGTTAGTGTTGTCGGTCTTGGCTCGTCAGTCTTCCACCCTACAGCCTCACGCGTAGCCCAATTGGCTTCTGGAGGCAAAAAGAGTTTGGCACAATCTATCTTCCAAGTTGGCGGTAATGGCGGTTCTGCTCTTGGCCCACTCCTTGCAGCAGCCATCATCCTCCCCTTTGGTCAGCATTCCATTTCATTCTTCGCTTTAGCGGCCTTGCTGGCAGCCATTATCATGGTTAGACTTGGCTCTTGGTATAAAGCTCGTATGGCATATGCTACCAAACATCCGCAAAAGACTGTCGGTATAAATACAAACATCTCTAAACGTGCTAAATACGGAGCATTAGTCATTCTCATCATGCTTGTATTCTCGAAGTATTTCTATACTTCTTGTATCACAAGCTATTTCACATTCTTCCTGATTGACAAATTCGGCATTTCTGTCGGAGCTTCACAACTATGCCTATTTGTCTTCCTTGCAGCCTTCGCTATAGGAACAGTAGCAGGAGGACTGTTGGGCGATAAGTTTGGCAGAAAATACGTAATCTGGTTCTCCATTCTTGGCTCAGCTCCATTTGCCCTTATCATGCCTTATGCCAATTTTGCATGGACCATCGTCTGCACTTTCCTCTCAGGTTTGATTATTGCATCAGCATTTTCATCGATAGTAGTCTATGCAACCGACCTTATGCCAGATAAAGTAGGTTTGATTGCTGGTATATTCTTTGGCTTGATGTTCGGTCTTGGTGGTCTTGGCTCAGCCTTCTTTGGTTGGCTTGCCGATAAAACAAGTATAGAATTCATCTTCCAAGTTAGTTCCTACCTTCCACTACTTGGCATAATTGCTGGGTTTTTGCCAAACACACAAACTCGAAAATAGCGAAAAAGCGATGCTAAGGTATTGCTACTATACTATATATTAAAAGGTATACCAGATTAAATACGATTTTTTAGTTAATAAACGTAAATAATTCGAGAAACATTCTTTATTTTCAAAATAAAAGCATACCTTTGCATCGCTTTTAGAAAACGGGTAGTTACCAGAGTGGCCAAATGGGGCAGACTGTAAATCTGCTGGCGATGCCTTCGGTGGTTCGAATCCATCACTACCCACAAAAAGCAAAACTCACAACTTAATTAGTTGTGAGTTTTTTTTATTTTATAACCTCTCTATTCCCATTCCATTCTTAAACACTCTACAGCTCTTGCTGTTCTCCTCTCCCTCCGCTTGCTTAATGAAGAATTCATATTTGTTGAGTGGATATTTCTTCATCACATTTGATATCTGATTTGCAAGTTTCTCCGAGAATGCAGGACTAACCATAGAGAAGAAATGCGAGAAGTTGAATACCACTAACGACGGCACCTCTGAAACTCCAGCCCAGAAGTTGGCATCTAATTGTGAAAAACTTCTCACCTTATGGAAACATGCTTTATCTCCATAACCATCCTTCATCATCTTTTCTGCCATATCGAGCATAGCTTCCGATGTGTCTATTCCGTAATATTCCACGTTCGAAACCACGTCGCCAAACACATCCATAAAAGCCAAGCCTGCAGTAGCAGGACCACATCCCATATCTATAAACAAGACATTATTTGGAATGCCAGCTTTACTATATGCATTATACATGGTCTTAGCTTCATGATAATATTCGCTCATATAATGATAGCAATATAGCTTCACCATGTCGTGAGCTGAGAATTCCCGCATCTGCTTTCTTCCCTTGGCATCAGCATTATCCATTTGGCATATTTTGGGCGACGAGAAGTTAATTCGTCCATAGTCAATCAACGCCTTGTTTGTTTCCTCGCAGTTGCCCATAACATATTGTGGCAACTCGCTATAAGCGTCATCCTTTATTGGCTTTAGAACGAATTTATTGAATAGTCTCTCGAATGTTCCACCTATTTTATATAAGGTGTCTACTTTCTTTTCAGCCAAACTGAAGTTGCCCTCAACGAAATCCTCTGCCGCTATTTCGAAATAGCTATGTCTACTCTTCGTAAACTCCATGAGCTTATAGAAGATGATATTTTCGCGCAACAGTCTTGCGTCGCCTATCATTATCAGGTGTTTCATAGCCCTGGTCATAGCCACGTTGAGCTTGCGGTCGATAATCTCGCCCGAGGTTGCATCAACATACTGATTGCTCGTCAAGAAGTTTAGCTGATAGTATTTCTTGATGGTGAAACCATACACGATATTCTCGCATTGGCTACCCTGATAGCGCTCTACGGTATCTATCATTATATCATGCAACTCCTCAACCCCATATTTATCAATCTCGTTTCTTATGGTCGATATTTGATTGCGATAAGGCACTATCACGCCCACGGTCTTAGTCTTGTCAAACTCCTTTTCGTTGAGCTTATAGATACGATAAACCGCTGCTGCCACCATCTTAGCTTCGCCTATGTTCACCTTGTCCGAAATCTCGTATTCCCATTCCGTTGTCTTTGGTTGAGGATACGTCACAAACGATACTCGCCTTGTTGTAAGTAGATTATCCAACCCATTCTTGCTGTCGCCCACGCATGGCGTAATCTCTTCCTGATGCGAAAGAGGCACAGGTATGAGCTTATTCTGATAGAAGGCGTAGTTAGGAAACTTTGCAATATCTTGGTGCATTCTGCCCTGACGTGTTAGCATGTAGCTATACTCGTTGTTCTCGCCATTTTGGCGATAAGTCTTAATCAAACGTTCAAATAGCGATAGTCGGCAGTCGCTTAGGTTTATTGCCTGTAGGTTTGGCTCTACAACCTTCGATTCCGATTCCTGTTGTTGAACCACAGCTGGCAACTGCTTTTCGTCGCCTATTAGTACAAACTTCTTTATAGCACACTCGTCTGTGCCATTCTTCTTTTGCGACAGCAAGCCAATTATCTGCGGCTCCAATATCTGCGAAGCCTCGTCTACTATAGCCAAGTCAAACTGCTTTATTCCGAGTAGCGCTATGCTGCTATTGAAGGCTGTGGTAGTTCCACAAAACACCCTACAACTGCTTATCAGTTGCTGTATCTCTTCGCCATCCTTGCATGCCTCTGAGCGTTTGTTCAGCAAGTGGCTTCTGTATTTCTCGCTACATCCCAGTTCGCTACCCAAACGTATGAAGTCGATACCTTCTTCCACCAACTTGCTACACATCTCGTCGACAGCTCTATTTGTAAACGACAATAGCAATACCGAGCTACCCTCTTCCAACAATTCCTCCTTCAGCACATTCAGCATACCAAACGAGGTCTTACCCGTACCTGGAGGTCCTATTATCAAGAACAAGTCGTTGGCTTGCTTCACTCTTAACACAAGCTCGTTAAACTCCGCATTTCCGTTGTTGGTATAGTCGCCCTTTAGCTTTCTGCTCGCATCAATCTCAGGCTTGCGCTGAAGCATCAGCAAGTCTCTTCGGCTCTTTGGTGCTTGCAGGAATAGTTGCATACCTTGGAATAGCGCACGATATGATGATTCCATAAAGTCGTGCTCTATAGCCCACACTTCGCCCTCGAAAACCTCGGTTGTGGTCTGCGGATTGCGTAGTGCCACCTTCACGCTTTTGGTTCCGGGATTTGTTGCCAACGAGCCACGGAACACATAGTGGCGTGTAGGATTTGGTTCATCTACCTTTCGTGGGTCGTAGGAATAGAAGAACACCACATCGCCCTGTCTGAAGTTCGACATATCGTTATCTTGCTCTTCAGGGAACAAGAACTCCACCTCTTCTATTGGTTCACCTTCTTGTTTGCGCACAGGCTTGATGCTGAGGTCAGCATATATGTTTCCAGCATTTCGTTTCTCTTCGAGAGTAGAATTCCATGTCGATGCAAATCCCGATTCTTCCTTGGTGCGGTTGCCCACCTTCGACAGTATCTGTTCGTTTTCAATAAACGCTAAGAAGCGGTAATAATAGTCGCGTTCCAGCTGACTTGCACCACGCACTTGGCACAATATATCCTCCAATCTCGGACGCACAAAGTGAGTCCACGCATATCCGCTCTCGTTAGGATAGATATGCTCAGGAGTAAGCGATTCCAGCATGCGGAATCCACCCTTGCTTAATAGCAATTCCATCCACGCTACTTGGTTACGCAGTTTCAAAGCATCAAAGAGCAATCCTGGAGCTGTAGCAATATCCAAAAGGCTGTTGGGGTATTTAGAGTATAGCATATACGAATGGAAATTGCTATACGCCACGCCATAGTTGTATCTGAATATCGCCATATACAATAGCGCCTGCACATAATGCTCAGGGCGAATACGAGGTGTTGCAGGGTCTGACGGATTATAGGCTGCCTTGCCCGATTTCTGCTCCACCATCATCGTCATATCCTTCTGTATGAAGTCCATACGAGCCTGCAATCCCAACGTCTCGCTATAGAACGAAGGTTCCAGTATGGTGTTTCGTCCGTCTGCCTGATATGGTATTGTGGCTGCTTCTGCCAAGGTCTCAAATATGGCTCTATGGATATGCTGCTTCTGCATCTCCGCATTCTCTCTAAACTGTTCCGATAGCGGACATACAGCAAGGTTTACCGCATTATTGGCACAGAAGGCACGCAGACTGCGCTCATAACTACGCTTAATATGATACACCTCTTCGTCGAGTATCTGACCGGCAAAGTTACCGAGCATTATGGCCTCGCTATTTGCCGAAGGCGACAACTTCCTTATAAGATAGGCATATGGTGTAGCTATCTCGTGTTCCGAAAAGCAAGCAGCAAGCGACGATACGTCTATCAGATAGTCGGGATTATAGATTACGATGGCAGGATAGATAATATCGTTTTCTGTTCTTGGCATCACTATGTTCAGTTGGTCGCCCTTTTGCAACATATCCTTCAGATATCCATGGTCGCCAAGAGCATAGCGGTTGTCGGCCTTGCGGTAATAAATCTTCTGCTCCAAGCCCGATTCGCTATCAGTAGCCATTATAAAGTCGTCGTCCCAACTGTCTATCACTACTCGCATCACGGCTCCCATGCGGTAAAGTGGACGATAATAGGCATCAGCTACATAGGGGAAACGGCGGTTTAATTCTTCTGGCACAGGACGACCATAAATCATGCCAATAAACTTAGCCAAAGCTGCCACATCGTGAGTCAACGACTTTGTGAGCTCTTCGTCGGTCACGCTTTCTTCGTCCTTAGTTTGATATCTTGCGCTACGAGGTTTCAGTCTGCGAGTTCTGATACGGAAAGCGTTAATAGCCATTGCCAACGACCTGTCCATCATCTTGTCTTTATATTCCGACAGCAGGTATTCCACCTTGGCATAAAAGCCCGAGAACTTTATGTTGTTGTCCTGCAATCTGCCGTCGACAGCCTGATGAAAAATCTGTGCCAACATTCTATATTGTAGTCGGATATCAATATAATGAGGCATCGACAATATCTGACCAAAGAAGTCGGTAGCCACGTCGGGAGAATAAATTCCCGAATAGCTGTTAGCAGAACCTTGCTGAATATCAAACTGCGATAAGCGCAACTGGTTGGGGATAGCGTTAAAAACCTCATCACTTATCACTCTTGCTCCAAGCAATGCCTTGTCTAAAGAGTCTGCAATAATATTGAGGTCGCAAACCGTCAGCCAGCTCTTCGTTGATTCCGAGAGAGCTGAATCATCGATAGCTGAAGGCATGCTAAACGCAACCACCACTTTCACTTCTGCTACCTGGCAACCAAGCAACTTGCTCGAACTTGAGCACAGGCGATTTCTCACCATTCTCGCATTCACCATCGGACTCTTGCCATAGGCTCCTCCAGCTACGGAGTGGTCATTCTGTATCCACTCTCCCACTTCTCGTGCCACGATGTTGCCTCCACCATTCTTAAAGTCGAAAACCATGACACCATGATGAGTCACAACCAGCGCATCAATCTCTACTCCCTCCACATTATAGTTGCCCACGACTATGCAATCTTCCTTGCCATCCTCACATCTTTCAACAAGCAGTTTGCATAGTTCGTCAAACAACACGATCTTTGCCTTATGGTTAAACTCAGATATCTTGTATATATTTAGTGCCATTTATATTTTCTTCTTTTTTATTCTATGCAAATATACTGTTTTTATCTCTATTATCAGCATTCTTTGTCTACTATTTTTCTCTTGTTTTCATATCATCATTGACTATTAACGTAGAACAAAGTTTATGCTAAAGGCAATAATTCATTATAATCCTTCGTTGATTAATTACGACTATTATACATTAACAGAAAATATGGATAAACAAGAAAAAGACCCTATGGCTTGGCAAGTTCTCGAAAGCGAATATCTATTTAAGCAACCATGGCTAACAGCACGTCGCGAACATGTGAAGCTACCAACAGGAGCCGAGATAAAAGACTTCTATGTGTTGGAATATCCTGAGTTTTGCAACGTAATAGCCATAACAAAGGATGGCAAATTCCTCATGGAGCGCCAATACCGCCATGCACAACACCTCACGGCAATAGAGATTCCTGCAGGCTGTGTGGAGCCAGGCGAAGACCCTATGGAGGCTGCCAAGCGCGAACTATACGAAGAAACAGGTTATGCTGGAGGCGAATGGAGCAAACTGATGACCATAAGTCCTAATGCAGGAGCATGCACCAACTATAGCCACACTTATCTTGCCATAGGCGTAGAGAAAGTGTCTACCCAACATCTTGAAGCATCCGAAGACATCAAAGTCCTACTCCTCGATCGCGACGAAGTGTGGCGCATGCTTCAAAACGATGAATTCCATCAAGCCATGATGGCTGCGCCTTTATGGAAATATTTTGCCTTGGAGAAGAAATAGGCAAGAAAACGAAAGTGGTTTCTTACTCTTCGTGTTCCAGTTGTTCCAGTTGTTCCAATTAGGTTATCAACATGCAAAACCCCTCTATATATACTATATAATTAATTGATTATTAAGTAGTTATATATAAGAGGAAGAAAAATGGAACGCAAAAATAATTAATTGGAACAACTGGAACAATTGGAACACGAACCTTGTTTGCTCTCTCTAAAAGGCTTATAGTCAATAAGTTATATTACGTTTAAACTCAAATTAATTGGAACACTATATCAGTAAAACAACCAATTTATTGAAGCAAAAACATGATATAAGTGTGAAATTACAGGCATTTCAAAAGAGTTTATGCGACTATTCGAAAGAGCTTATGCGACTATTCGAATGGCGTAACGCGAGTAATCGAAACAGCCAATGCGAATAGTCGCATAATAATATGAGGCAAACAAGAGTTTTAGATACAAATCACATTACACAACCTGCCAAAACTACAGTTTTAACAATAGGAGTGGTATAGGAATATGGAATAAAATCGAGCGAAGGGATAGGATGTGTGATGAAGAAGTTCGCCACTTTTCCTTTGGCTATGCTTCCATAGTTGTCACTCTCGCCCATGGCATAAGCACCATTTATCGTAGCTGCATTCAACGCCTCGCTTGGTTGCAATCGCAACTTGATGCACGCTAACGACACCACAAACTTCATGTCGCCCGAAGGTGTAGAACCAGGATTATAGTCGCTCGCTACGGCTACGCTCAGTCCTGCATCAATCATCTTTCGAGCCTTGCCATAAGGCATATTTAAGAAGAACGATGTGCCTGGTAATACCGTTGGCATAGTGTTGCTATTGCGCAATATCTCAATTTCCTCTACAGTCATACTCTCCAGATGGTCTACCGACAAGGCATCATGCTCTACGCCAACCTCTACTCCACCCGACGAAGCTAATTCGTCGGCATGAATCTTTGGGCGCATACCCCATGTGGCAGCAGCTTCAAGTATGCGTGCTGTCTCCGTAGGAGTGAAGAAACCACGGTCGCAAAACACGTCGACAAAGTCGGCAAGCTTCTGACGTCCAACCTCAGGTATCATCTCATCGATAATAAGCCTCACATATTCCTCTTGCGACATGCCACGAGCCACGGCATGAGCACCAAGGAATGTAGATACTATCTTAGCCTTAGATGTTTCCTTCATGCGTTGAATCACGCGAAGCATCTTTAGCTCATCTTCAAGGTTTAGTCCGTAGCCACTCTTTATCTCTATGCAGCCAGTACCCTTCTGTATCACCTCGTTGAGTCGCATCATAGCTTGGCGATATAGCTCATCTTCAGAAGTGTTGTGAAGCAAGTCGGCAGAATTGAGAATGCCGCCCCCACGACGAGCTATTTCCTCGTAGCTTAAGCCATTAATCTTATCTACAAACTCTCGTTCGCGACTGCCAGCAAAGACGATATGCGTATGCGAATCGCACCACGAAGGCAACACCATGCCGCCTTCTGCATCGATAATTTTGTCTGCTCCTTCACTTGCAGGCATGCCGTCAGCCATGCTACCAAACTGCGCAAAGCGTCCATCTTCAACCAATAACCAAGCGTTGGAGATGGTGTTAATCCTCGCCATCTCCTTGCCCTTTAGTCTAAGTTTCGGCTCGTATTCTACACCTGCAAGTGTATGAATGTTTTTTATAAGTAATTTCATTTCAAGAACTCTATTGAGTGAGCGATATGAGGATACATCACCTCGTCGTCGACGATGAAAGGCACCACTTTGCGATAAGCAGCATGGATTGCCTCTACTGCAGGCGACGATTTGAGCGGACGACGGAAGTCGAGAGCCTGAGCAGCATTAAAGAGCTCGATGGCAAGCACACGCTCCGTGTTGAGCACCACCTTGTATAGTTTTATGGCTGCGTTTGCACCCATGCTCACATGGTCTTCCTGACCTTGGCTCGATGGTATGCTGTCTACCGACGAAGGTGTAGAGAGGGTCTTGTTGAGACTTACTATCGAGGCTGCGGTATATTGAGGAATCATGAAGCCACTATTTACTCCAGGGTTGGCAACCAGGAAGCTTGGCAGACCACGAGTGCCACTCACAAGTTTGTAGATACGGCGTTCAGAGATGTTTGCCAATTCGCATAGTGCTATAGCCAGGAAGTCCATAGGCATGGCAATAGGTTCGCCATGGAAGTTGCCTGCAGATATTATCAAATCTTCATCAGGGCAAACTGTAGGATTGTCGGTAGCGGAATTAACCTCTACATCTACTACCGACCTCACATATTCTATAGTATCTTTTACCGTGCCATGCACCTGCGGAATACAACGGAATGAATATGGATCTTGCACATACGATTTAGGCTTTTCCATGATTTCACTACCCTCTAAGAGTTCACGCATACGAGCAGCCGTAACGATTTGACCCTTATGAGGTCGCACTTGGTGTACGGCATCTGTGAAAGGAGCTGTAAGACCATAGTAGGCATCGAGCGACATGGCAGCAATCTTGTCTGCCCATTTGCTGAGTCTTTGCGATTGCAACAACGACCATACGGCAAAGGCTCCCATATTCTGCGTACCGTTGAGCAAGGCTAATCCTTCCTTAGAAGCAAGCTGAATAGGTTGCCATTTGAATTTCTTCAGCACCTCAACGCTTGTCAGCACCTTGCCTTTATATTCCACCTCACCAAGACCCACGAGAGGCAACGAGAGATGAGCCAAAGGCACCAAGTCGCCCGAAGCGCCAAGCGAACCTTGCATATAAACTATAGGATAAACATCGTTGTTGAAGAAGTCGATGAGGCGGTTTACTGTAGCGAGCTGGCAGCCCGAGAAACCATAGCTGAGCGACTGAATCTTGAGTAGCAACATTATCTTCACGATGTCGTTAGGCACACGGTCGCCCGTGCCACAAGCATGCGACATCATAAGGTTTATCTGCAGTTGTGCGAGATAGTCGGAACCGATACTCACGTTGCATAGCGAGCCAAATCCTGTAGTAACGCCATAGATAGGCACGGTAGACTCCTTTATCTTTTTGTCGAGATACTCGCGACATTCTAATATGCGTCTTTGTGCGTCGTCGCTCAATTCTATCTTGTAGCCACCATATACTATTTCACCTATCTGCTCAATTGAAAGGTGTTCGGCTGAAATCTTGTGAATCTTCATATAAACTTAGGCTTTTTAGTTTGCGTATTTATTGATAATATCGTCGTCGACGAGGTTAGGCATTGTTACTTGCAAACCCTGCGAACGCATCATCTCTCGCTCTATGCTATGAATGGAACCCTCGTTGCGAGCCCATGCTCTGCGAGCTATACCGTTGTTGACATCCCAGAAAAGCATTTCGCATATGTGGCGGTCGCTATCTTCGCTACCATCGATAACCATACCGAATCCGCCATTGATAACTTCGCCCCAGCCTACTCCGCCACCATTATGTAGCGATACCCATGTGGCACCACGGAAGGAGTCGCCAATGACATTCTGTACAGCCATGTCGGCACAGAACTGCGAACCGTCGTAGATATTGCTTGTTTCACGGAATGGAGAGTCGGTACCCGAAACATCATGATGGTCGCGACCAAGCACTATCGGACGAGTAATCTCGCCCTTCTTTATAGCCTCGTTGAAAGCCTGAGCTATCTTTGAGCGTCCCTCGGCGTCGGCATAAAGGATGCGAGCCTGAGAACCCACCACGAGGTTGTTGCGGCTTGCTTCACGAATCCAATGAATGTTGTCTGCCATCTGTCCCTTTATCTCGTCAGGAGCATCCTGCATTATTTCTTCAAGCACAGCAGCAGCTATCTCGTCGGTCTTGGCAAGGTCGGCAGCTAAGCCCGATGTGCACACCCATCTGAATGGTCCAAAGCCATAGTCGAAGAACATAGGTCCCATGATGTCTTGCACATACGAAGGATAGCGGAATTTGCCATTCTCCAAGCAGATGTCGGCACCTGCACGTTTAGATTGCAACAAGAAGGCGTTGCCATAGTCGAAGAAATACATGCCGTTGGCAGAAAGGCGGTTGATAGCTGCCACCTGGCGACGCAACGAAGCCTGCACATGCTGGCGGAACTCGTCAGGATTTTCAGCCATCATAGTCTTCGACTCCTCAAGGGTGAGGTCGGCAGGATAGTATCCGCCAGCCCAAGGATTGTGGAGTGAAGTCTGGTCACTACCAATATCTACATGTATACCTTCGTCGGCAAGTCGTTCCCAAAGGTCTACCACATTTCCTACATAAGCCATCGAAACCGTGCGCTTAGCCTCCACGCTCTTGCGTATGGCAGGAATCAGTTCGTCGAGATTATCATGAAGCTCGTCTACCCAACCTTGGTCGTAGCGTTTCTTTGCAGCCAACGGATTTATCTCAGCCACTACGCTCACCACGCCAGCTATGTTGCCAGCCTTAGGTTGTGCGCCCGACATGCCACCAAGACCCGACGATACGAAGAGCATACCGTGAATATCCTTACCTTCGCCCTTGGCTTGAAGCTGCTTGCGACAAGCGTTGAGCACGGTAATAGTAGTGCCATGCACGATACCTTGAGGACCAATATACATATACGAGCCAGCCGTCATCTGACCATATTGGCTTACTCCGAGAGCATTCATGCGCTCCCAGTCGTCGGGCTTGGAATAGTTAGGTATCACCATTCCGTTAGTCACCACCACTCGTGGAGCATTCTTATGCGAAGGGAACAAGCCGAGCGGATGACCGGAATACATCACCAACGTTTGCTCGTCGGTCATCTCGCTAAGATATTTCATCGTTTGTCGATATTGTGCCCAGTTTTGGAATATCGCACCATTACCACCATATACTATAAGCTCGTGAGGATGTTGCGCAACCTCAGGGTTTAGGTTGTTTTGTATCATGAGCATTATGGCAGCAGCCTGCTCAGAGCGATGAGGATATTCGTCGATAGGTCGAGCATACATCTCATAGCTTGGGCGATAACGATACATATAGATGCGGCCATAGCGATTTAGCTCGTCGATAAACTCAGGAGCCAATTGTGCATGTAGATGCTTAGGAAAATAGCGAAGAGCGTTGCGTAGCGCCAACTGACGTTCTTCGGCTGTTAGTATCTCTTTGCGTTTAGGCGCATGATTAATATTTTTGTCGTAAGGCATAGGTTCAGGCAAGAACTCAGGAATGCCCATTCTTATTTCTTCAGCAAAAGTCATAGTCGTTAGGTTTTATAGTTTTTCTTCTACCATCTTTGTTATCTCAGCCTCTTCGCTATTAGCCTTGGCTATAAGCTCGTTGGCTTGAGCAATAAGAGCCTCTGCCTGCTCACGATTCTTGAGCGAACCGGCATTAATCTTCACATTCATGCCAGCACCAAGCACAGCAGCACGAGCAGCCAAAGCACCTACGCCAGCATCTGAAACACTATTAGGATTGCCACTCTCAACCATCTTGCGGCAAACGGCAAACACTTCGAACGAAGCCTTCATGGTTTCTAATGGCACCTCGGCAGCAAAGAGTGTTGCCGTCTGTATGGCTTCTGTTCGAGCCGCCTTCTCTTCAGGAGTATTCTTAGACATACCGAAGGCAGACATGATGCGATTGAATGCTTCTGTATCTTCGTCTACAAGATGCAACAAGCGCTCTTGTAGCGCCATGCCCTCTTCGGCTACGGCAGCAAACTCGCTCCATTGGTCGTCCCAGCCTGGCTTATGGCTCGAAAGGTTAGCAACCATAGTTGCGAGCGACGCTCCCAAAGCTCCCATATAAGCTGATACCGAACCACCACCAGGAGCTGGACTCTCGCGCGAAGTTTCTTCTGCAAATCCCTTAACGGTAAGGTCTACCAACAAGCGTTGCTTTTCTTCGCCCTCAGCCATCACATATTCTATAATCTTCTCTTCTGGTTTAAACTCCTTTAGGTCGGATAATCCTAACGACTTGATGGCGATATTTAGGATGTCGCGCTTTGGAATACCAGCCGAGCGCTGCTGCTTAGCAAGGAAATAGCGACCAGCCTCGAGAAGAGTGCGCTCAGGCACAAGACCAACAATCTCGGTACCTGTAACGCGAACACCACGATTTTGAGCGCAACGACAAACCTCGTCGAAAGCTTTGTGGAGAGGAGTGACGTTGATATTTGTGATGTTCATCGAAACCTGTGCGATGCCATATTCATCAATATACCATCCGATAGCTTTGGTACATTTCAAAGTACCAGGCTTCATCATAGGAGTGCCGTCGGCATTAAGGAGTTTCTTGCCTACAATAGGATTGCCCTCACGTATAGGGCGACCTTTCTCTCTAACGTCGAAAGCAATAGCGTTGGCACGACGAGTGGAAGTGGTGTTGAGATTAAAGTTGACAGCAATCAGGAAGTCGCGTGCACCAACTACGGTACAGCCCGTGCGAGCAACCTGCTCGTCGAAAGGACGACGACCGAAATCTGGTGCCTCGGCATCATCATTTATGCGTTCTGCTATTCTCTCGTATTCTCCCTTGCGACAAATGGCAAGGTTCTGACGTTCAGGCTTGTAAGCTGCAGCCTCGTAGCAATAGCAAGGAATATTTAGTTCGTCGGCAATACGCTTAGCAAGTTGGCGCGAAATCTCAGCACACTCTTCAAGCGTGATACCGCTAACAGGCACGATAGGCAACACGTCGGTAGCGCCAATACGAGGATGAGCACCATGATGTTGGCGCATATCGATAAGCTGACCAGCTTTCTTTACAGCTCGGAAGGCTGCTTCTACCACATCGGCAGGTTCGCCTACGAAGGTAACAACCGTGCGGTTGGTAGCCTCGCCTGGGTCTACATCGAGCAGTTTCACACCCTTTACGCCCTCAATCTCGTCTGTTATCTGGCGAATAACATTCATGTCACGGCCTTCGCTGAAATTAGGCACACACTCTACTATCTGCTTAATTTTTGCCATAGTATAAAAGATTTTTAGTTAGTAGCAATTCTGTATAATACATAGGTATCTTAATGATACTCTGCAAATATAGCGAAAAAGAATATTTGAAACAAATAAAAACCGTATTATTTATCAATTATTATACTATTTCGGGTTAATTGTTTTCAAGCAACAATTGTAAACATCACTTTTAGGTATTGCTTAAATCATTATAAAATTGTATCTTTGCATCACCATATATTCCTTATTTATAAACAAAAGAAAAGATGACAGAAACAACAATAATGATTATCGGACTTATAGTTCCGTTATTAGGCACAATGCTTGGTTCAGCATTCGTATTCATGATGAAAAACGAAATGTCGGCACGACTACAAAAGTCGCTATTAGGTTTTGCATCAGGCGTAATGGTGGCAGCTTCTGTATGGTCGTTGCTTATTCCTGCTATGGAGATGAAGGCTGATAGCGGAGCATGGTCGGTAGTGCCTGCTGCAGTTGGCTTTCTTTTAGGTATAGGCTTTTTGCTGCTTATCGATGAACTAACTCCTCACCTCCATATTGGTACCGACAAGCCTGAGGGCTTACGCTCGCATCTATCCAAGACTGCCATGCTTGCCCTTGCTGTAACTATCCACAATCTGCCTGAAGGAATGGCTGTAGGCGTGGTGTTTGCAGGAGCCGAGAATGGAGTTGCTCATATTTCGTTGGCTGCTGCCATTTCTGTATCTTTGGGTATTGCCATACAGAATATTCCAGAAGGGGCAATCATTTCTATGCCTATGTGTGCAGCTGGCAATAGCCGTTGGAAATCTTTTATGCTTGGCTCGCTAAGTGGAGTTGTTGAGCCAATAGGTGCCTTAGCCGTTATATTGCTTGCCTCACTTCTTATGCCCGCCCTTCCCTACATGCTTGCTTTTGCTGCAGGTGCCATGTTTTATGTGGTTGTAGAAGAGCTGATTCCTGAAGCTTCAAATGGTAAGCATAGCAACCTTAGCACTATCGGTTTCGCCATCGGTTTCGTGCTCATGATGGTGCTCGATGTAGTAATGGGATAGTAAATAGTATATGGATAAAATAATCAACATCCAACATTATTTCTCTCCATGCGGCGAGCTTGTCTTGGCTTCTTATGCTGATAAACTATGCCTTTGCGATTGGTTCGATAGTCCATGTTACGAGCGTAATAAACGTCGAATAGAGAGATATTTTAAAGCCTCTTTCAAGACCGAGACTACCTCTGTCTTGGAAGATGCCAAAAGACAACTTGATGAATACTTTGCAGGCATTCGCAAGGCTTTCACTATTCCGTTGCATTTGGTAGGCACGGATTTTCAACAGCAAGTATGGAACGAATTGCTGAATATTCCATACGGAGTTACAACAAGTTACAAAGAAATAGCTCAAAGCATCGGCAAACCTAAAGCCGTAAGAGCTGTGGCAGGAGCAATAGGAGCCAACGGCATCAGCATTCTAATTCCTTGTCATCGCGTTGTAGGTAGCGATAATTCTCTTACTGGTTATGCTGGAGGATTGGAAGCTAAGAAAATGTTGCTGCAAATAGAGACGCAAATAAAATAGAAATCATTACCTTTGCAACTTCAAACATTATTCCAAAGAGAACCATCATTATGAAAATACACCAAATTACATTTAGCCCAACAGGCGGAACTCGCCGAGTAAGCGAATTGTTATGCAAAGGAATCGTAGCCGACAGCAATCTTACAGAAATCTGCACCAAGCAGGGAAACTTGAAATATCCAATTATTAATGCAGACGACTTGGTAGTTTTTTCTATGCCTGTATACGCAGGTCGTGTGCCTGCTCTTGCGGTAGAAAGATTGAAGGACATTAAGGCTAATGGAGCCAAGTGCGCAATAGTTCCTGTCTACGGCAATAGAGCCTATGAAGATGCTTTGGTTGAGATGCTGGATGTAGCTTCAGAAATAGGATTCCAAGTAATAGCTGCCGTTGCTGCTATTGCCGAGCATAGCATTTGCAGAATGTATGGTGCAGGCAGACCAGATGATGAGGATGCTAAAGTTTTGGCTTCCTTTGGCTCATATATATTAAATAAGGTGAAGACACAACAGCCTTTTGTACCATTAGTATTGCCAGGTAATCGTCCTTACAAACAAGGTTGCTCTGGTCCCTACCCTGTTGCCAACGATGATTGTACAGAATGCGGAACATGCGTAAGCGAATGTCCTACAGGAGCTATTTCTCTTCAAAATCCAAAAGCCAACAACCAGGAACTATGCATCGGCTGTATGCGTTGCATTTCGGTTTGTCCTACCCAAGCAAGAGGTATTGGTGAGCGTCTAAACCTCCTTACTGCGCATCTTAAGCCTCTATGTAGCGACAGAAAGGAGAATGAGCTTTTCATATAACAAAATCAGAAAGCTATGAATCAGTTTATAAGAAAGCCAAAATCATGGGCTGCTTTATCGCTCATGCTAATCATATTTTCCTTGTTTTGCCTAACCTCTTGCAAGGTTGCAAAAGAAGTAGCAAAAGAATCGCTAATAGAATCTATTGCTGACCACAAAACAGGCACCCAAGTATTCGTAAAAGATTACGATACAGACCCTTATGCAATAAATGTTGGAGGAATTATTAAAGCGAGAAAGGAAACGAAAAAGGCTAAAGAGATATTGGATGAATATTAAATAATTAAGATTTTATCGCTAAATATCCTATGGTCTGTAAATAAATAATTTAAAGATAGCTATATGTTAAGAGATGAACTTGTTAAAATTGCTTTGCAATGGCAAGTAAAATATGGTATTGCACCACAGATTACCACAGTTATATCAGAATATGATGCTGCAATGTTAGTAGGTATGTTAGAAAGTGATTATTCTGATTATATGCAAGATAAAACCGCTGTAAACAAAGGTTCGGATTTTGTATATAAGCACATTAGATATCAAGTAAAAGCTAATCGTCCAAGTGGTAAACCTGGTAGTAAGGTTACAATAGTTGCCAAAGCTTCTAATTATCTATGGGATAAACTCATATGGATTCTATATGATAAATATTATATAATGCAAGAAGCATGGGAATGGGATGTTGAAACATACAAATTAGAGTTTGACGACCGAAATAGAATTTCACCTGACGATTACAGAAAAGGGAGATGCTTGTATCAAAAGAAGTAATAATAAATTTTCTAGTTTGTAATAATTGACTCTCAAAGAAATCATTTAGACGTATGAAATACGTAGAATTAAATTTGTTTCCTGAAGAGGACGAGGAATGTGAAAAGAGCATTGGCTCAAAAGGTAACCAAGAGTATGCACCATCAGGGATGAAAGACTACGACTTTAAAGACTTGTTTGATAGGCTTTCAAAGTCTAACTTTCGTAGCCGATTCACTCTTTCTGCAAGGGATAAGGAATATATCGCAGAAAAGGGATTGACAACAATTCGTAAACATGCCGAGGATTTTGTAGCCAAGCGACTTGCTCCTGCTGTTATTCCAAATGATGGTAAACAGACTCCTATGAAAGGACATCCAGTATTTGTTGCTCAACATGCTACGGGGTGCTGTTGCCGAGGATGCTTCTCCAAATGGCATCATATACCTGCTGGAAGACAATTGACAAGAGAAGAACAGCAATATGCAGTAGCTGTTCTAATGACTTGGATTAAAAGGCATATATGATAATTGAACTTAAAGAGGTTTTGCAATTATCATAACTTAGTTGTATATTATTATATGATAAGCATCGGATTCGATGCAACAATTGATGAATTGACTATTATTGTTAATAATGTGTAATTATTTAAGTTTATATATAAATTATGCTTTATCTTTGCTAATAAGAAACTATCCATAATCTAAGAAATAGAAATAGAAAATGGCAAAGAGCAAAAAAGACATTACCTTACTTATCATTGCGCTCTTTTGCAGTTCTTTGGCTCATGCACAAAAGCAAGATCCGGCAGAACGGAAAGATTCCATTGACAATGGAAGTAATATTATAAAGATAGTTGGAAATCATTCCAACAAGGGTGCTGTCAACAACGCCCTTGATGTGTTGAGTGGTCAGGCGGCAGGTGTCAACGTGACATCCAATGGTTTGGACCGCATGGCTATGCTCAATAGTGTGCGAGTGCGTGGTACAACCTCCATCATAGGTGGCAATGACCCTTTAGTACTGATTGATGGTGTCACTTCTGACGTACTTACCTTATCCACAATCTATCCTGCTGACATCGAGAGTTTTCGTATATTAAAGAATGCTGCAGAGACAGCCATGTATGGTTCACGAGGAGCGTCAGGTGTGATTGAAGTCAAAACGAAAAAAGGAACTGGACGTGGTTTTCAGATATCCTATGAAGGAAATGTTGGCTTTGAGCGAATGTACAAACACCTTGAAATGCTCAACGCTGCCGAATATGTTGCTACAGCAAAGGCTTTGGGTATCTATTGTAATAATGGTGGATTCAATACAGATTCTTATAATGTCATCACACGTACAGGTCTTGTAAACAATCACTATCTTGCATTTAGTGGTGGCACACCTCAGTCTAACTATCGTGCTTCATTCGGCTTCATGGATCACAACACAATCATCAAGAAAAAGGATTATGGAGTTTTTGTTGCAAAAGTTGACGTGACCCAGAAAGCCTTCAACGACAGACTAACAGGAGATTTCGGAGTATTTGGCTCATCGTTCAAGAATCATGATATCTTTGATACACAGATGTTGTTCTATTCAGCAGCATGTCAGAATCCAACATTCCCTGCAGGAACTGACGAGCATGGAAACTGGGTGAAAAACGAATCAGCAACGTATATCAACCCACCTGGAATATTGCTTGAAGAGAAAAATGACTCTAAGGATTTGAACTTTGACGCGCACATAAAGCTGAGCTACGATTTCAATAAGAACTGGCGTGTATCCACCTTCGGTTCTTACCTATATGGCTCTACCGAGAACGGACAATTCTGTCCGACATTGGTTTGGGCACAAGGCAACGTGTATCGTGGCGAGTTCAAGAAAGAGGAATGGCTTGGCAATGTATCTCTTGATTTCAACAATGATTTCGGCATACATAAGGTCTCGGCAGGAATAAGTAGCGAATACAGAAAACTGAGAAAAACTGCTTTCTGGGTGTATGCAAAGGGCATACCGACAAATGATTTTCATTACGATAATCTTGGAGCTACTGCAGCCCGCCCATACGGCGGTACTGAAAGCACATACGAAGACCAGTCTTTGGCTTCTGTAATGGGAAGCATTACTTATAATCTGCTTGACAGATATACCTTAGCGGTAAATGCACGTGGTGACGGATCATCAATGGTAGGTGACAACAATACATGGGGATTCTTCCCTTCTGTATCATTCACTTGGGATTTGAAAAAGGAGAAGTTTCTCAACAACGTACAGCCGCTATCTATGTTAAAACTACGTACTGGTGTGGGACAGGCAGGCAATCTTGGAGGTATCTCTGCATACACGACTATGAATACCGTAAGGCAAACGGGTATTGTTCCTGTCAAGAGTTCACCAACTGTAACCCTTGGCATGGTAAGAAACAACAACCCTGATTTGAAGTGGGAAACGAAGACAACATTTAATATAGGTGCTGATATTGGATTCTTTGCCAACAGACTTATGCTTACAGCAGAGTATTACTATTCCAAGACTACTGATATGCTCTATGCCTATGAGGTTCCTGTTCCGCCATTTGCCTACAACACATTATTGGCAAACATCGGTTCCATGTCTAACCGAGGATTTGAGTTGGGCATGTCTGTGCAGCCAATAAGCAAGAAGGATATGGATCTTAACATTAATATGAATCTGTCGTTTCAAAGCAACAAACTTATCTCGCTAAGTGGAGAATATAAGGGAATGAGTATGTCTGCAGCGAACGTTACTGCCATTGGCTCATTGAATGGTGCTGGACAGAATGGTGGCGACAACAATGTGGTTTACCAGATTGTAGGTCAACCACTTGGCGTATTCTACCTTCCACATTGTAAAGGACTTGTTAAAGGTGATAACGGCAGATATTTTTATGACATAGAGGATCTCGATCATAACGGCAATGTTGATTTGAGCGATGGTGGCGACCGATACATAGCTGGACAAGCCACACCAAAAGTAATTCTTGGCTCAAACATCAGTTTCAGATACAAGAATTTCTATATCGCTATGCAGATGAATGGAGCATTCGGACACAAGATATTCAATGGAACAGGATTAGCCTATACGAGTATGGCTTCCTTCCCTGCTTACAATGTATTAAAGGATGCCCCACAGAAGAATATTGTAGACCAGAGAGTATCAGACTATTGGCTCGAAAAGGGCGATTATCTGAACTTTGAGCACTTGACATTAGGATATAATGTGCCTTTGAAGAGCAATATTGTACGTTCCTTGCGTGTATCATGCAACATCAGCAACCTTGGAACTATCACGGGCTATAAAGGTTTGACCCCTATGATTAACAGCTATGTTGTTAACAGCACGATGGGTATTGACGACAAGCGTAATTATCCATTATACCGGACTTACTCATTGGGACTGAGTGTACAATTTTAAAACTAAAAAAGCATGAAGACGATTATTAAATACATATTGGCAATAGCATTAACGCTTTGCTTTTATGGCTGCCTTGATGAACATCCTAAAGATCAGATTGACCAGGAGGCCATCTACAACAATGCAGATAATATATACAAAAATGCTGTAGCTTCCTTATACAACTACATAGGTAGCAACCAGGAGTCTGAAGGTCTTCAAGGAACTTGTCGTGGTATTTACGACTACAATACTGTAACTACCGACGAGGCGATGATTCCAATTCGTGGAGGAGACTGGTATGATGGCGGTTTGTGGGAGAATCTGTATCAACATAAGTGGAATGCCAATGATATTAACTTATATAATGTATGGAAATATCTCTTCAAGGTAATTGTTATATCCAACCAGTCGCTTTCTGTCATTGATAACCATAAGAGTCTGCTTTCACTAGAGCAGATTAAAGCTTTCACGGCAGAGGTGAGAGCGGTACGAGCCTTATTCTACTATTATGCGATGGATATGTTCGGACGCGTTCCTATCGTGACGTCATACGATGTGAAATTGGAGCAAGTAACGCAAAGCGAAAGAAGTGAGGTATTTAAATTTATTTTTGAAGAGTTGCAAGATGTGTTACCACAGCTTGACGATGAGCATTCCAACAAACAGGGAGACTATTATGGCCGAGTGACACAACCTGTAGTCAACTTCTTGCTTGCAAAATTGGCACTTAATGCAGAAATATATTCTGATGACAACTGGACAGACGGCAAGCGCCAGGATGGCAATAACATCTACTTTAATGTGAATGGAGAGAAGATGAACGCTTGGAATACCTGCATTTGGTATTGTGAACAACTTGCCCAAGAAGGATATGAGTTGGAAAGCGATTACGCCTCAAACTTCGCTGTTCACAATGAAAGTTCCAAGGAGAATATTTTCACCATCCCTTTGGACAAGAACTTATATTTGAACGAATACCACTATCTGTTCCGCTCGCGCCACTACAAACATGGCGGGGCTTATGGTGGTTCTTCCGAAAATGGAACATGTGCAACGGTCTCAACCGTCAAGGCTTATGGTTACGGAACTAACCATGTTGACAATAGATTCAAGACAAACTTCTATGCCGATACCGTGTTTGTTGACGGCAAAAAGATATATCTTGACAACGGAACCCCTTTGGTATATATGCCAATGGAATTGAAGCTGAATCTAAGTGATAGTCCGTATAAACAAACGGCTGGAGCCCGTGTAGGTAAATACGAAGTTGACAGAACCGCTTACTCAGACGGCAAACAAGTTGACAACGATATAGTGCTATTCAGATATGCCGATGCTCTATTGATGGAAGCAGAGGCTAAAGTCCGAAATGGAGAAGATGGTTCAAAAGAATTGAATGCCATAAGGGACAGAGTTGGAATGCCTCATTTGGAAGCCAATTTGGACAACATTCTAAAGGAGCGTCTGCTGGAATTGGTTTGGGAAGGTTGGAGACGTCAAGATTTAATTCGTTTTGGTAAATATACCAAGGCATACGACCAAAGGACGCCTTTAGAAAACGAATTTACAGGATTTACAACGGTTTTCCCAATACCACAAAGATGTTTGGATTTAAATAAGAAATTAAAACAGAATACGAGTTATTAATATAGTTGACATAATACTTGTACTCACATGAAATAATTTTATGGTAACAAGAACTCTATGACTAGGGCAGACAAAATTATATTAGTTTATATTTTTGTCTGCCCTATCGATATAGTAATAATAATATTAAATATTATATCGCCAACGTATATAATAATGTTTTGCCTGTAGGAATTCTATGTAGCGAACCTTCTTGGCAGAATTGAGCGAGCTCTTTTCGTGCTGCATAGTCGGTGCAGTTTGTGAGCTGACGGTATAAAGTTGTTGTAATTACGATGTCTTCGCGTGGTTTCCCATAGGTGTTCATTTGCTCAAGTACGTAATTGTATAGTGCCACCCAACGGTCGTCGGTTGTATTCTTACGTCTCTTAGTATCTCCTTTTTGTAGGTGTATTTCCTGACTATATAATTTGCGTTTAAGCACCTTCGAAGGCTTAAATCTTATTCCCTTAATCTTTATATCCTGTGTATTTACCTCTTTGAAATCCTTCACAGCCTTTTTGGTTATTCCAAGTCGAATAGAGAACGAGCCAAATTCATCAAGCGAAACGGTTTTGCCTTCGCCCAACTCTTCTGTAATAATGCTGAAAGTGTCGTCCAAAACAGCTATAGCAATAGAGCCATATTCCTTCTTCAACTTTTCTCTAAGATCTTTTGAAGTAAATGGGTGTGATTCTACTTGTTGTGCGAATACATCACCAGTCAGTTTCGTCTTAAGTAATTTGTATTTTATCATGATTATATTCGTTTTTTAAGCTTAGTTTTGCTTGATAGCTACAAAGGTAATATAATAGTTTTATATTTTAAGGGAGATTTGAAATATTTTTTCATTTGTTAGTAAGCAAAGTTAGATTTGAGAGAAAGCAAATTTATCTTTGATAGAAAGCATAGATAGATTTGACAGAAAGCTTAAATCGAAGGAAGTCTGTTTCAAACGTCTGGTAAGCAAGCTGTTATGAAGCTTGAATATAGCTTCAAACAAGATTTTAAGCTGTTTGCAAATATGAACAAAAATACCGAGAATAATCATCGAATCATTTTTACATCTATGAAACCATAATAGGCTATTATTGATGAGCATTAATGTATTTTAATAAAACAAATATGGATATTGTAAAAGATAAGAATTACATTTGTAGTGAATTAAAACGATATTTGAAGGAATTTAGAACGATATAGGAAACATGCAGATATTATTAGCAAATGCCAAAATAATGTATGATAAGGCTGATAAAGCCCCATGCTCTACTCCACTCTTTGAATCTGTTGCCGACAAGTTGGCTACGGAAATGGCAAGGATGGATGTTGAGCAGCTTGTCCAGCAACTGGATTGCAGCATAAAGATAGCTGCCGAGAACTGGAAGCGCTATCAAAACTTTATGGTTGCCGACAAGCTACCAGCCATACTTGCTTATAATGGTCAGGCTTATAAGCATCTGCGGGCTAACAGTCTCAATGATGAGGCTTTGGACTATGCACAAAAACACCTTTGGATAACTTGCTTTCTGTATGGTTTGCTTCGTCCTATGGATGGCATAGTACCTTATCGCATGGAGCATTGTGTGAAGCTTGAAGCTACCAACGACAAGCCAATAAACCAGTTTTGGAAAGACAAACTTACGGATGTGCTTATAGATAGCGTAAAAGCCGACGACGGCATTCTTATTCATCTCTCTACCGAAGAATATGAACATCTGTTTGATTGGAAGAGAGTATGCAAGGAGGTGAGAGTGATACAGCCACTATTCTATGTTCGACAGAAGGATGGCAGACTGAAGATGCAGGCTGTATGGGCAAAGTCGTGCCGTGGAGCTATGGTGCGATTTATATTAAACAACCAACTCCTTACGACAGATGAATTAACCGCCTTCAGCTACGAAGGCTTTGAATATGCACCACAATTGGGCGAAGAGTCTTTTCCTCATTTCGTGAGAGAGTAATCAACTAAAAAGTAACTGATATTGATGTGCCTAGAGCGTCCATCCGTATAGAATGGATATACGTGATGAAATCTGAGCGGATTAATGGAGAATTGATTTATTCGGAGGTATAAATATATTAAGGTGTTAACTTTTTGACCATAATAGATAATGTCTATATTCGCATAGATAAAATAGTTTGTCTGTCTGCATATTGCTTGCTATCTTTGCATCAGAAAACAAAGAAAGGAACAAAAATATGGATAAGTTTACAGACATAATAAATAGCGAACAACCTACATTGGTTGATTTCTTCGCAACATGGTGCGGACCTTGCAAGATGATGCACCCAGTATTGGAACAGCTAAAGGAAGAACTTGGCGACAAGATTAGAATTCTGAAGCTTGATGTTGACAAGAACGAAGCTCTTTCACAGCAATACCGCATTCAGTCGGTTCCAACCTTGATGCTCTTTAAGAAAGGAGAGATGATGTGGAGACAAAGCGGAGCTATGAGAATAAACGACCTTCGTGCAACATTAGACCCAATGCTATAAAATAAACATTAAACATTAAACAATAAACATTAAACTGATTATGAAGAAATATGTATGCGACGTTTGTGGTTGGGAATACGACCCAGCAGTAGGAGTGCCAGAGGCTGGAATCCCAGCAGGTACAGCTTTTGAAGATCTTCCAGAAGACTTCGAGTGTCCACTCTGCTCTGTAGGCAAGGATGAATTTTCTCCTGTAGAGGAATAAAGAAAGTAGTTAACCTCAATAAATATAAGATGCAAAAATAAGCAATAGCAGGACAAACATAGATTTTGTCCTGCTATTATTTTCTTGATGTATATACTAATAAATTCCATTTCATTTTCCCTTCTTATCAATACTATTTCGTACCTTTGCATAGATTTCTATATATGAAAACAAAATCGCTCGCTTTTATAGCAGGTATCATTTGGCTTTTTGCAGGCTTCAACGTTTGCAGAATTGATATACATCTCTACCCTTCTCTGCCCTAAAGATTTATAATAAACAAATTCAGGATTAAATATAAAGGATTCACAGTTTATGATTAAAGCATTATTCTTCGATGTTGATGGCACACTCGTTAGCTTCAACACCCACAAGATACCGGAGTCTACTATTAAGGCTCTACAAATGGCTCACGACAAAGGTGTTAAGATATTTACCGCTACGGGTCGCCCTCTGCAGTTACTCAATAATATACCAGAGGTGCAGCACCTTATGGACGGTTATATTCTCGCTACAGGTGCCTTGTGTATTTATGGCGATACCACCGTTCGTGAAGATTTTATTCCACATAATGAAGTAATGGCTTTTGTCGACTATTGCAGCAAGAACAATATTCCAACCGTCTTTGTGGGCAAGAAAGATATTCAAATCTATAATCGCAACGAGATGGTGAACCATGTGTTGTACGACATGCTAAAGGTGACATACAATAAATATGATGTGCCTTTGGAAGAAGTTATCGACCAAGGAATATTGCAGATAACATCGTTCATTACAGACGAACAAGAGAAAGATATTCTACCCCAGCTTCCTGGTTGCACCTCGGCACGTTGGTATCCATCATTTACCGATATAACATCAGTAACAGCCGACAAGGCCAACGGCATACGAGCTATAGCCAAGCATCTTGATATCGATATAAGCGAGACAATGGCTTTTGGTGATGGTGGCAACGATAAATCGATGCTCATGGCTGCAGGCATAGGCGTGGCAATGGGAAATGCCGTTGACGATGTGAAAGCGCATGCCAACTATGTAACCACAAGTGTGGATGAAGACGGAATAAAGAATGCACTTATGCATTTTGGAGTAATATAAAAATAAAATTGTATATTTGCAATCGGTTATTATTAATCTCTACAATTATGAAAAAACTTCTTTTAGGTATTGCAGCAGCTCTCTCTATGACAGCATGCAACGAGAACAAACAGCAGCAGCAAACAGCAGATATAGATACTGCAAGTGTGGTAAACGACTTGATGATGAGTCGTAGAAGCATTCGTGCTTATAAAGATTCGGTAATTAGCCGTGAGACATTGAACGAGATTCTGAAATATGGTATCAATGCTCCTAATGGACAGAATCTGCAATCTTACGAAATAAGAGTTATCGACTCACCTGTCCTTATCGACTCTATAACTCAGGCTGTAGTAAAGGACAATCCAAAGATTGCTGAACGCGATGGTTTCAAGAACATCTTTGTAAATGCTCCTTGCGTAGTCTGCATAGCCTGCGATACTAAATACGATATGGCACAAATAGATTGCGGACTGCTTGGCGAGAACATCATCCTTGCTGCCTGGGCAAAAGGTATCGGCTCTTGCTGCTTAGGTAGTTCTGCTCGTTGGATTCTTGATTCTCCTTCTGCAAAACCATATCTTGACCGTATGGCTTTCTCTAAGGGATACAAGTTGCTATATTGCATAGCCTTGGGCTATCCTGCAGAAACACCTAAGGCTAAGCCAAGACGAGACGATATGATTAAGTTTATGGATTAAAACAAACAAAAATAATATAGCTATGAATATCGGAGATAGAATACCGGAGATTCTTGGTATAGACCAAGACGGACGAGAGATTAAGGCAAGCGACTACCGTGGTCGCAAGATAGTATTATATAGCTATCCAAAGGCTAACACAAGCGGTTGTACAGCTGAGGCCTGCTCGTTGCAGGCTCATAAAGAAGAGCTTGCTGCAGCTGGCTACAAGATTATTGGTGTGAGCAAGGACAAGCAAGCGCTACAGAAAAAGTTTGCTGATGCTCAAGGATTGCAGTTTCCTCTTATTGCCGATACCGAGACTACCCTATTGCAAGAGCTTGGATGTTGGGGCGAGAAGGTGGCTTGCGGCAGAAGAACTATTGGAATCTTGCGCACTACATACCTCGTGAATGAAGATGGAATAATTGAGAAAATCTTCACTCCAAAGGAGATTAAAACCAAGATTCATGCAGAACAAATATTGGATTACATTAATAAATAGTGTGCTCCAATAATATTGTTCAGATATTTATTGTATGTTAGACATGCTATAACGCAACAATCAAAAAAAAGGATGACAGGGGCAACCTTGTCATCCTTTTATTTTGTGATGTTATAAATGGATTATTTCATAACGTCTTTAGCCTCTTCGATTTCGTCGTCATCAAACCATTGAGCCAACTTTGCGTAGGCTTTAGCTTTGATGTCTTCTGACACATCTCCCCACACCTTGTGCAAAACATAGACGAGCACACCAAGGTCGTCGGTAAGACCAACTATAGGGAAAGCATCTGGAATAACGTCTAATGGACTTATAAGATAACCCAAAGCACCGATAATGATAGCCTTGTCCTTGAGGGATACTTTGTCGCTTTGCAAAGTATAATAAAGAACTAAAGCCACATACACCAACTTGGCGCCTGCACTCTTTGCAACTCTCGATATTTTCTCGACAAATCCACTATCGGTGAACTTGTCCTTATACTTCATAAAATCAGGTAAGTTATCCATATATTTAATGTTTATTGGTGAATGCTGAATTGGGATGTTTAACAAAGAAAGACTAATAATTTTCTACTGCTTCAAGATAGTTTTCTACATTCTCATTGTATAGAGCCTTGAGTTTACTGTTTACTCTGAACTTTACAATGAAAAACCAGATACACGATAATACTACACCAACACCCATACCTATTAATGAAGCATTAGTGCCAAGAGCTGTATCGATATGGTCGAAGGCTGAGAAGATGAGCATGCTGACTAATATGATACCAGCAAAAACTGTCATTCTATGGGTCTGGGTACCTGGAATATCCATAACGTCTTGCTTTTCGGAGAGATAGTCTTCCATCTCAGATTTAGTAATGCCAAAATCATCAAGCTTAGGAAAATCTGGAGTTATGTCATGGCGACTTATCTTTCTAAGAATATACATCTGGTAACTTTCTTCTTCAATTGGTTTCATAATGTTTAGGATATTAAATGGTCAAATTAATAAATATGAGAGCAAACGATGATAATTGCTCTCAAAATATAAAAAGCAAGGCAGCGGTCACGTAAGCCGGGTTCTGTTTCCTACGTTGCAAGAACGCAGGTGCTCTGTCATCTATCTAGTTTGCAAGTCGCCCTGCAACTCAAGCGTTCTACCCTCCATCGTTACTCCTCAAAGGGTGTATCGGGCGGGAACCCTCCAACGATGGTATACATGAACTTGCAGCCTCCAGCAGATACAGCCCAAATGATCACCCATTGGCTGGTGGTCTCTTACACCACCTTCTCACCCTTACCTACCATGAAAGATAGGCGGTTATTTTCTTCTACCTTAGCCTATTGTCACCAATAGCTTCTAGTTTCGGAAGTGGAGCCCCTATGCTGCCCGGACTTTCCTCTCGCACCCTAATGGATGCCAGCGACAAAGCCTGACCGCTGCCTTACAAAGTGCAAAGTTAACAAAAATATCGCTTAATCATATACTATAGCAACATTTATTTTTCTTAAACATCATAAAAGAATACAGAATATCTAATTTCTATTAAATACTATAGCGTGCAGATTAAGAGCCGTTAATACGTTAAATCGAAATGTTAAATTCAGATAAACATCTATGACTTTTTGACATAATTACGATTTTTGCTTCTATATTTGCATGCAAAATCATATAAAGCACGATTGGATTTAACTTAATACGGTTTTCCGATATGCTAAATATGACAGAGATAATAAATATGTAAAACCAAAAAACATTGAAGATATGAAAAAGTATTCAAACTATTTGCTTGCAGGAGTATGTGTAGCTTCATTGGCTCTATCGGCAGGCTCTTTTATTAAGGTTGAAGCAGCAAGTCCTGCAACACAGATTGCTGGTCAGCCTGTAGATTTGACTTATGCAGCAGAAAAGGCATTACCTGCAGTAGTACATATTAAATATGTGCAGAACTCAAAGGTACAGACTGTAGACGTACAGGCAGATCCATTCGACTTCTTCTCTGATCCATTCGGATTCTTTGGTAATCCACAAGGTGGTGGCACACGTAAGCGCCAGGTGCAGACTCCTAAGAAAGAAGCTCAAGGTTCTGGTGTTATCATTAGCACAGATGGTTATATCGTAACAAACAACCACGTGGTAGAAGGTGCTGACGAATTGACAGTAACTCTAAATGATAACCGCGAATTTTCTGCTCGTATTATAGGTACCGACAAGACTACCGACCTTGCCCTTATAAAGATTGATGGCAAGAATCTCCCTACTCTACCTATTGGCGATTCTGATAAGTTGAAGGTTGGTCAATGGGTGATTGCTGTAGGTAATCCATTTGGTTTGAATAATACAGTGACTGCAGGTATCGTAAGTGCAAAGGCTCGTTCACTTGGTGCTAATGGTTTGGAAAGCTTCATTCAGACTGATGCTGCTATTAATCAGGGTAACTCAGGTGGTGCTCTCGTTAATACTGAAGGTCAGTTGGTAGGTATTAACGCTATGCTCTACTCTCCTACTGGTTCATATAGCGGTTATGGTTTTGCCATTCCTACAACTATCATGAACAAGGTTGTTGATGACTTGAAGAAGTATGGTAGCGTGCAGCGTGCTTTGCTCGGTATACAGGGTGGCGATGTATTGAACTACATCAACGACCAGAAAGAAAAGGGCAAGGATGTTAACCTTGGTACAAACGAAGGCGTATATGTAGCAAAGGTTCAAGATGATGGTGCTGGTGCTTCTGCAGGTCTGAAGGAAGGTGATGTGATTATAGCAGTAGACGGAAAGAACGTTACCAAGATGGCAGAACTTCAAGAAGTTATGGCAAGCAAGCGCCCTGGCGACAAGCTCTCTATAACATATATGCGCGATAAGAAGAAGACTACAAAGACTGTAACATTGAAGAACGAACAGGGTACGACAGCTGTTGTTAAGCCTGCTGACTTGGATGTACTTGGTGGTAACTTCCGCGAGATTACTAACGAGCAGAAGAAGCAGCTCAACATCAACTACGGTCTTGAGGTTATGAAGGTTAACAAGGGTGCGCTACAGAATGCTAACATCTCTCGTGGCTTCATCATTCAGCGTATCAACGATGAAAGTGTGAAGACTATCGATGATTTGCAGAAGATTGTAAAGGCAGCATCTACAAGCAAGGATCCTGTTCTCTACATCCAGGGTATCTATCCTACTGGTAAGAAGGGTTACTTCGCAGTACCTTTGAACGAAGAATAAACAATAGACTTAAAGAATACTTAAGAGGATTAAGTTTTGAGTTAAGATAAATATTTAATAAAAAGGAAGTCCGACAAAAACAGATTCAAACCTGTTAATGTCGGACTTTCTTATTTTTTATGCGATTATTCTATTATGCTATTATGCATTGATAATCTCTTTAGCTCTATCAAGTGCAATATCAATATGGCTACAGATATTGTCTTGTCCTACAATATCATAGAAACCTGCCTTGTTGAGCTGTGAGTGAACTTTCTCGGTTACACCAGAAAGAACAATCTGTATACCTTCCTTCTGACTCATCTCACAAAGGTTAGTAAGGTTGTGGATACCAGTAGAGTCAACAAATGGAACTTTACGCATACGGATGATTCGTACCTTTGGACGGTCGCCAAGAGTTGCCATAATCTCCTCGAAGCGGTTACCAGCACCAAAGAAGTAAGGACCATTGATTTCGTATACTTCAACACCCTTAGGAATAGTGAGATGCTCTATATTGCCAAGATGCATATCACTACCTTCATCGTCTGGATTAATCTCATTAGATATAACATGAACATCTGTAGTTTCTGACATACGGCGCATGAAGAGCAAGCATGCAATGATGAGACCAACCTCTATAGCAATGGTGAGATCGAAGATGATAGTAAGGAAGAAGGTGATGAGCAATACTGTGACATCGCTCTTTGGATTCTTCATCAAAGCAAGGAACGAACGCCAGCCTGACATACCATAGCTAACTACAACGAGCACACCTGCCAAACATGCCATAGGAATATACTTGGCTAAAGGCATGAGGAATAGGAATATAAGCAACAACACAACAGCATGCACAATACCTGCGATAGGTGTGCGACCACCATTGTTGATGTTTGTCATAGTGCGGGCAATAGCTCCTGTAGCAGGGATACCGCCAAAGATAGGTGAAGCAAGGTTGGCTACACCCTGAGCAATAAGCTCTGTGTTAGAATTATGATGGTCGCCAATAACACCATCAGCTACGGCAGCAGAAAGTAAACTCTCGATAGCTCCCAAGATGGCAATTGTGATAGCAGGAGATACAAGGTTCTTGATAGTTTCCCATGAGAGTGCTGGAACTGTAGCCTCTGGAAGTGAATTGCTGATAGCAAAACGGTCGCCAATAGTTTCTATGCTCTCTACACCTGCAAATTGCTTAAGAAGCAATGCTGCTACTGTCATCACGATGATTGCTACGAGCGAACCAGGAATCTTTTTGCTCACTTTTGGTGTTAGCATAATGATTACTACACTCACGATACCTATAACAGAACTCCAAAGATCGACAGTTGAGAAATTATTGAAATAACATATCCACTTTTCGATGAAGTCAGAAGGTACTGAGGCAATATTCAAGCCAAAGAGGTCTTTTACCTGAGTAGTAAAAATGGTAACAGCAATACCGCTTGTGAAACCTACTACTATAGGATATGGTATGAACTTGATGATGGTGCCAAGATGCAAGAATCCAAAAAGAATGAGGAATACACCTGCCATAAGAGTTGCAATTGTAAGACCCTCCATGCCATATTGCTGGATGATGCCATAGATGATGATAATGAAAGCACCAGTAGGACCGCCAATCTGAACTTTGCTACCTCCAAGAGCTGAGATCACGAAGCCTGCAACGATGGCTGTGATGATACCCTTCTCGGGGGTAACACCAGAAGCAATACCAAAGGCAATAGCCAAAGGCAGAGCAACGATGCCCACGATAATTCCGGCCATAAGGTCGGCAACAAATGTTTTACGATTGTAGTTTTTCAAGCAATGCAACAATCTTGGCTTGAAATCAAATGTTTGTACCATAACTAATTACTATTGAACAAATATTCTTTGTGTTATTTTATCCTTGTAATTTTATCCTTGTAATCTTTTACTTTTTACCCTTTGCTCTTTTACGCTTATATCATTTATACTTGCGCAATAAAAAAGATGTGTGTTAAGTGTTTGCAAAGGTACAACCAATATTTTAACCAACAAAATATTTATTTAATAAAGTTTCACAAGATGCATGGCGAAATATTTGGGAGCCTAAGAATTAATTACTAATTTTGCAAGATAAAATGCACTTATAAACACATATATATAAATATGAAGAAAAAAATAATGTTGTTGGCAATGCTGTTTCTCAGCATCATGTCAATGGAAGCAAAGAATGAGAAACAACCTACTTATTTGTATGGCTTTGCCACTTCATTCAATGATTCTACAGTATATTTTGCTGAAATTCAATTACTTGATGATGCTTGGGTAGACTCAAAGACTAAATTCTTGTATGGTCGTGATTCATATTCGTACCAGCTACGTGACTATCTGAAGGCTAAAGGATTGAATGCTCCTACATGTGTAACAGGATTTGCCAATACAAAGAAGAAAGCTGAAGAGAAATTCTTGAAACTAAGAAATAAATATCTTGTTAAAGGAAAATATGATATCAAATACTTGAGCGTTAGTGACTTTAAGTATACTCCAGTTGAATTTGACGAAGAAACTGTATATGTAGACTCTTCTAAGTCGAAGAATCTTACACCAAGGCAAGTTAAAAAAGCAGAGAAGAAAGCTGCAAAGCAAGAGCAGAAAGCGGCTAAGAAGGAACAGAAAGTACAGGGAGAATAATGACACTTAAGACGGACACAGCTACTTTCTTTTACCGTATAGCAGAACATAGCCTTCGGCTGACGTTTGCAGAGTCGGATATCAACAATATGGAGTTGTTGCCATCGATGAAGCCTTTTAGAATAGAAAAGGAAGACGGCGTGGGTGAAGACTTGTTTATCGATATGCTGGTAGATGACAATATTCGACCTGTTGATAAAACAAGACGCGAGCGTATAAGGGTTTTCGATACTGGCAATGGTGATACTATCGTTGACAAGATTGACGATGGTGGCTATCAGTTTATCATCAAGAATATAGACGGCTATTCATGTTGCTTGCTTATCACAAATAGAACCTTCGATAAATGTAGATGTGCGTTGAATGGTAACAATAGCATGCGACAGTTTGGACTTAACAATGCATTGATGTTGGCTTTTGCTTTTGCCGGAAGTTTTAAAGATACAGCACTTATACACGCATCGTTGGTAAGACAGAATGGCAAAGGATATGCTTTTACTGCTAAGAGCGGAACTGGTAAGAGTACGCATGTTGGTTTGTGGCTAAAGCATCTGCCTGGTTGCGATCTAATGAATGATGATAACCCTATTATAAGAATCATTGATGGCAGACCATATATATATGGTGGACCATGGAGTGGAAAAACTCCTTGCTATAGGGATGTAAAAGCAGATCTTGGTGCTATTGTTCATATAAACAGAGCGTTGGAGAATAGTGTTGAAAAGAATTCACCTATCGAAGCTTTTGGTAATGTATTGCCAGCATGCTCGACAATGAAATGGGATAGTACTATCTTCAACAACCTTTGTAACATAGTAACTAAAATAGTAGAAACAACAGGCATATACACCCTTCATTGCCTGCCTAATAAAGAAGCGGCAATAATATGCAACAAAGCAATATCAAAATAAAAGAACTTCAGTTTACTAACGCTTATTTTCTACCAGAGGTAGTGAAGCTTGTAGAAGAGGGACATACTTGCACAATTCAACTTCGTGGTTTCTCTATGCGCCCATTCTTGGAAGACAATCGCGACAAAGCATTGCTTGCAAAGCCAAAAGCTCTGAGAGTTGGCGACCCTGTATTAGCAGAAGTTAGAAAAGACTTTTATGTATTGCACAGAATTATTGATATAGACACCAAGAATAACATCGTTACGTTGCGTGGCGATGGTAATATCAATAACGAAACTTGCCGACAGGAAGATGTGAAAGCTTTAGCTGTAGGTTTCTATCGCAAAGGACGCAAAACTCTGGATAGCATAGACAGCAGAAAGTGGAAGATTTATTCGGCTATTTGGACTAGACTCTACCCTATTCGCCGCTATCTGCTATTCATATATCGTAAGGTGTTTGTTTAGAGATAACAAACTTGTAATACTAAATAGAAATATCAAAACTAAACCATATTGAACATGAAAAAGAAATCAGGTTTCGTACTTAGACAAGTATGTGGAGAGAATATAATAGTTGCAGAAGGCAAAGAGAATATCGACTTCAGCAGTATCATAGCTATGAACGAGAGTTCTGCTTATCTTTGGGAAAAAATAGGCAAAGACTCTTTCACTCCTGAGTCTATGGCAACAATGCTTACCGAAGAATACGATATCGATAATGCCACAGCCCTTGAAGATGCAACAACACTTGCAAAACAATGGATGGAAGCAGGTATTATTGAGGAATAAAAAAGACAGCGACCAGTTGTATCACTACAACTGGTCGCTTTATTATGCTGGAATGTGTTTTGGCTCGAATAAATTACTCACCAAAATATCTTTTGTAAAGACCGATAAAGCCTGCACAATGACGGGCTTCGTCTTTAGCCATTTCATGAACTGTATCATGAGTTGCATCCATGCCTGCTGCCTTAGCATTCTTAGCAATACGGAACTTGTCTTCACAAGCACCACGCTCTGCCTCGATACGTGCAGCAAGATTACTCTTAGTATCTTTCAATACATCACCGAGCAACTCAGCAAACTTACTTGCGTGCTCAGCTTCTTCAAAAGCATAACGCTTGAAAGCCTCTGCAACTTCTGGATATCCTTCGCGATCTGCCTGACGAGACATTGCAAGATACATACCTACCTCACAGCATTCGCCATTGAAGTGAGCCTCGAGATCCTTTATCATCTCTGGAGTAGCATCCTCATTGCGAGCAGCGCCAAGAGTGTGAACTGTTGCAAACTCAGGAGCATCAGAAGGATCTGTTATCTCTTTGAACTTGCTACGTGGAGCTTTACACAATGGACATACTTCAGGAGCCTCGGTTCCTTCATAAACGTAACCGCAAACGGTACAAATGAATTTCTTCTTCATAGTTTATAAAAATTTATGTTAGGTTATTGTATTATTATATTGATATTATACATCAATGATGTATTTATCACTTACAAAAATACCTAATTTTGATGAGAAGAAGAAGAAAAAATTGATATTTCTGCAAGCCTTTAACAATATTTAGTTAAGACTTGCAGAGATATTAAGTATCGTTTGCGTTTATGAGTAAACTACTATTTACTCTTTTTAATTTCAGCTCCTGGATATAAATCGAAACGAATTTTCTTGCCTTTAGTATCAATCTTCGACTTATCCCATTTGCCATCAAGAATATAGATGCGAGTGGTTTTACCTACAGGAGCATCGTCTATAGCTTTTTGCAATGACATATAGTTGCCAAAGCCACGCTTAGAAACAACAAAGTCATAATGGCGCACATGTTTCTTAAATGCTGGTACTTCCTTAGCTAAAGCATCAACAAGGAGTGAAGCAACATTGTGAGCACCATATATATTATAATGTGTATTGTCTTGACGACCCTTAGGAATAGATGCTACTTCACCTGGCTTAAACCACATATGGAGTTTACGTGAACCTAAAATGCCAAGAGACTGTTCATAGTCGTGAGTTATCTTATTTGCATCAACGAATGGTACATTCATCTTCTTAGCAACATTTCGTGGTGACAATAGATATGCTCCATGAGTATCTATAAGTGTGTCGGAATTGATTTTCTCGTCTGTATATACTGTATTGCGAAGAGATTCATCATCAATGCCATCATCAGACTTGCGGAAGAAGTTACGTCGAACTACAGAGTTCATCAATATAGGAATACCGCCCTTCTCGCGAGTCTCGGTTACATAACGAGCAAGAGTAGCATCAAATGTAGTGCCAGGTTCTGTATATCTATCAGCTTTCTTCTTTTCATCGTTGTGCCCGAACTGAATAATCACATAGTCGCCAGGTTTGATGAGGTCGAGCACTTTTGCCCAATGGCCTTCACCTATAAAACTCTTCGAAGAACGACCATTCAAAGCATGATTGTCTACATGAATCTTTGAATCAAAGAATCCTTGTAATGCCATACCCCAACCACGTTCAGGATTGGTATCAGGATGAGACTTGTTGGCAGCTGTTGAGTCGCCAACGATAAATACTGTAGTCTGCTTATTGCTTGAAGCAAATAAAATAGCAGCCACGCAAAGAAGCATTGAATTAATGATTGTTGATAGTTTCATAATAGTTTTTTGTTGTTTGTTTTATTTAAATTCAATATATGATAAAGGCTTTGCTAAAAATATAAAAATGGTGGAGCTTATTTATAGCTCCACCATATTATATAGATATAAGTTAAAATCAAGCCAATACTTCAGCAATGAGCTCTTCTGCAGAAACTAGTTTTTGTTCACCAGTCTCCATATTCTTCAAGGTAAACTTACCCTCATTCATCTCGTTCTCACCAGCAAGTGCAACGAAAGGAATATGCTTAGCGTTAGCATAGCTCATCTGTTTCTTCATCTTTGCAGAATCAGGATACATCTCTGTACGTATGCCAGCAACACGAGCCTTGGCAACTGCAGGCATGCAATAAGCAGTCTCCTTGTCACCAAAGTTGATGAACAACAACTGAGTAGCGTTAACAGCATCTTTTGGATAAAGGTCGAGAGTGTTGAGAACATCGTAGATACGGTCTGCACCAAATGAGATACCTACTCCACTCAATCCTGGCATACCAAAGATACCAGTTAGGTTGTCGTAGCGACCACCACCTGTGATAGAGCCAATCTGAACATCAAGAGCCTTGACCTCGAAGATTGCACCTGTATAATAGTTAAGACCACGTGCCAAAGTAAGGTCGAGTTCTATCTCATTATTCAAGCCGCAAGACTTTAATGTATCAAGGATGAAGCGTGTTTCTTCAACTCCCTTGAGTCCGATTTCGCTGTCTTTCAATACCTCTGCAATAACGTTGAGCTTTTCATCGTTAGTGCCAGAGAGCGAGATGATTGGCTGAAGCTTTGCTATAGCCTCTTCGCTGATGCCGTCGTTGCGCAATTCTTCGTTAACATTATCAAGACCAATCTTATCAAGTTTGTCGATAGCTACTGTGATGTCTACAATCTTGTCTGCTTCGCCAATAGTTTCTGCAATACCAGAAAGAATCTTTCTGTTGTTGATCTTGATACATACGCGAACACCAAAGCGTGTGAACACAGTATCAACAATCTGCATAAGCTCAACCTCATTGATAAGTGAATCTGAGCCTACAACATCAGCATCACACTGATAGAACTCACGATAGCGACCCTTCTGAGGACGGTCAGCACGCCATACAGGTTGAATCTGATAACGCTTGAAAGGCAACTGAAGTTCGTCGCGATGCATAACGACATAACGTGCAAAAGGCACGGTGAGGTCGTAACGCAATCCCTTTTCACACAATCGTGCAGCAAGGCGTAGTGGGTTACGCTCCTGAAGCTCTTCCTCACTTACCTTCGACAAGAAGTCGCCAGAGTTAAGAATCTTGAAGAGTAGTTTGTCTCCCTCTTCGCCATATTTACCCATAAGAGTCTGCAGGGTTTCCATGGCTGGAGTTTCTATCTGTTGGAAACCATAAAGAGCGTAAACACTCTTTATGGTGTCGAAGATATAATTTCGTTTAGCCATTTCCAAAGGTCCGAAATCTCTCGTACCCTTTGGTATGCTTGGTTTCTGAGCCATTTATTAATGTTTAGTGTGAATTTATTTACGTACGATAGTCTGAGCACGGTCTGGACCGATAGAGATGATACCTATTCTTGTTTCAAGGAATTCCTCAACAAAGGCAATATAATCCTTGAATTCCTGTGGGAACTGATCCTCAGAAGTAAACTGTGTCATATCAGTCTTCCATCCCTTGAACTCCTTGTATACAGGTTCTACGTCATCTATCTCGTAAGGGAAGTCTGTTGTTACAGAACCATCCTTAAGCTTGTAAGCTACACAAGCCTTGATAGTGTCGAAACCATCGAGGACGTCGCTCTTCATCATGATAAGTTCGGTAACACCGTTAACCATAACAGAATATTTGAGCTGTACGAGGTCACACCAACCACAACGACGCTCACGACCAGTAACAGCACCATACTCATGACCAAGATCGCGAATCTTAGCACCTGTCTCATCGAAGAGTTCTGTTGGGAAAGGACCTGCACCAACACGTGTGCAATAAGCCTTCATGATACCATATACATTGCCGATGCGGTTAGGACCGATGCCAAGACCGATGCAAGCACCTGCACAAATAGTGTTAGAAGAAGTTACGAAAGGATATGAACCGAAGTCAACATCAAGCATTGTACCCTGAGCACCCTCGCAAAGAATATCCTTGCCAGAACGTAGCACCTTGTTGATTTCAACTTCGCTATCAATAAGCTGGAACTGCTTCAAGTATTCAATACCCTCCATCCATGTCTTCTCAATCTCTGTGATATCGAAGTCTGTATAACCAAGACTAGCGATAGTTTTGAGGTGAGCAGCCTTGTGTGCTGCATACTTCTCCTCGAAGTTGTCAAGGATATCGCCTACGCGAAGACCTGTACGGCTTACTTTGTCGGTATAAGTAGGACCAATGCCCTTACCTGTTGTACCAACCTTGTTCTTGCCCTTAGAAGCCTCGATAGCTGCATCAAGTACACGGTGGGTTGGCATAATAAGATGAGCCTTCTTAGAGATATAGAGACGACTCTTGAGGTCGTGACCACTCTTCTCCAAATCCTTGGCTTCACCCATGAAGAGGTCTGGAGCCAATACGACACCATTACCGATGATGTTTACCTTGCCTCCCTGGAAGATTCCTGAAGGGATGCTACGCAAGACATACTTCTCGCCTTCAAACTCAAGGGTATGACCAGCATTAGGCCCACCCTGAAAACGTGCAATAACATCGTAGTTAGGTGTCAACACGTCGACAACCTTACCTTTGCCTTCGTCGCCCCACTGCAATCCGAGCAGGACATCTACTTTACCTGTATTCATTTCTTCGTATTTGATTTATGATGTTCCATCAATGTTTTGTTTCTTGTATTCTTAGCCATGCACGACGAACATATACCATATATATATAATGCAAATCCCTCTTTGCGGAATCGCGAAAGTTTGGTATTGTTGACGGCATCTATTACGATTTGCGATTTAAGTTCCGTCACCTTGCCACAGACTGTGCAGATTTGATGGCAATGATTGTTGGCAACATCGCAAAGTTCGTATCGAGTACCCGTGGGCAACTTATGTCTAACAATAATCCTCAACTTGATAAACAGTTTAAGAGTATTATATAATGTGGCTCGGCTAACGATGAAGTTTACCTCAGCCAGTTTGTCGCTAAGTTGCTCAACTGTGAAATGTCCGCGTATGTCACATACAGTATCAAGAATGGCATACCTTTCAGGAGTATGCCTGAAATGGTTTGTTTCGATGTAGCTATCAAGGATAGCTTTCATTCGTTTCTTGATATCGTTGTTCATATTAATATATGTATAGCTTACTAATAAACTCTCGGACCAAAGATGAAGGTTCCCACTCTAACTTCTGTAGAACGACAAGTGACAGCTATCTTATAGTCGTCGCTCATGCCCCATGATCTTTCGCAGAAAGAATCATCGTCGGCAAAATATGCAGCCTTTACTTCATCAAAAAAGTCGGCAGCAGTATTCATCTCGCTTCTTATCTGGTTTTCATCGTCAGTATTTGATGCCATCATCATCAGTCCAGAGATATGAACATGCTTCATACTGCGCCATTCTCCATCGGCAAGTAACTTTCTGCAGTCGTCGAGTGAGAGTCCGTATTTTGTAGCTTCTTGCGCTATATGTAGTTCGAGAAGTACGTTAATAACCCTATCGTGCTTAGCTGCCTGTTTCTCTATTTCGCGAAGTAGCTTCAATGAGTCTACTGCATCTATCATCGAGATATAAGGAGCTATGTATTTCACCTTATTAGTCTGCAGATGTCCTATGAAATGCCATTCGATATCAGAAGGCAATTCTGCCACTTTCTGCTTTAGCTCTTGCTCATGACTTTCGCCAAAGACTCTTTGTCCTGCATTATAGGCTGCCATGATATACTCCGAAGGGTGATATTTGCTGATGGCAACCAATCTCACGCCATCAGGCAAATTGCCTAGCACTTCGTGAAGATTTTGTGCGACATCAACATTTATCATACCTGCTCTCCTTCCTTTGGTTGTTCTGTCTGTTCATATTCTGGCACATCGTTGCGCTCAGCAGGCTTCTTTGTAGATACATGCTCGTATACATCCATAATCATTGTTTCTGCAAGATTAGAGATGACATAGTCAATCTGGGTTGTACCCATTACTTCCTCAATATGCTTTACAGCACCAGGGAATGAACTTGCTTGAACGAGATAGTAAACAGCTGTACGCTTCTCCTTCTCTGTTTTTTCATCAATAGTGATGAATTGAAGTTTTGCCTTATACCAGCGATCATCGTTGACATTCTCGCTAAAGAAAATCTCTTTATACGAAGCGTGCTTGATGTCTGTTATAGTGAATTCGCCACTAATATATGAAGACATTTCTTCAATAATCTTGTTCTCAGCTTCTGTAAAGCTAAGAGCGTCGACAACATACTGCTCAGAAACTTTCTTCTGCATGCCGTCTTCCATTGTCTTTTCGTAGCGTATCTTGGTTTCGTACCAATCAGATGTTCTGCTTCTCATGTTATATTTATGATAAAATATTGATGTTTAGCCATTGTCCTTTTTGCAGACGTTGACTATTATTTATAAACTTGATTGCAAAGGTAACAAATTTTATTCAAAACCATGCAAAGCTAAACAAAAAGTAGCATCGAAGAACAAAAAACTATAAAATATCTAGTCCTGCAGCTTTAGTTGCATGCTTGGCAATTCTTTCATATACTAGGCCTAAGTCTGCAAATCTAACTAATGAGTTCATTGCTGCATGTGCAACACCGACATTAGTTCCTTGTAGCGCAGTTATTGCCTGGTCTACATATTCATTAATACCACGCTCGTTAGGTTCTTGTCCATTACTAAAGAGTCTACCAATAATACAGAAGCCACATAGCTGATATAATGGCTTGTCAGAAGCCATCCATTTGTATGCAATCTCAGGAGCGTAATCTACATACTGCAAAAGATTGAGAGCAAGCATCTCTGCCATTTCTTGAGACACCACCTGCTCCATCCATATATCAGCAATCTCTGCATCCATCTTGTCGGCAGGCATAAGCATTGTTGCCAATATCTTACACTCACGGATATTCTCTTTCCAAAGTGCAATAGCCAATTCGAAATCTTTGTCGTATTTCGAAGCAAGTGTTCTAAGATTAACGAGGTTTACTCCCCAGTTAATTTTATATTCTACACCTTTCTCTCTCATAGAGTGGCTCGCAACTCCATTCATCATAGAACGGAACGAGCGCTTTATCTCTTTCAGTATTTCGTTTTTCTCTTCAGTCATAATATATAAATATGTATTAACATAATTAAGACGTATGCCATACGTCTTGATGACGATAGCATACGTCTGATAATTCATTTATAGTAACCCATATTCGTGGCTATATCTAAGCATCTGCTGCTCGTAGGTTTCGGTGTAGTCTGCTACTACATCCTTTACTTCACCATTATCTGTGTAAATAATTTTAAGCCAAGGGTTTAAGAAACCTTTATAAGGCGCTATATTAAGAGTCTTATATCGCTCGAGAATCTCGCTATGAAGTTCAGCATCAACCTTCACTCCATAGGCTTCTACAAGTTCTCTTGCAGCCAAGAAATCACCTTCGCTCTTTATGCGCTGTACTTCTGCAAGCAGATGAGCAAAGACTTGACGAAGCTTCTGATAGTCGTTGACAATAACATAAGTTTTGCCATCTATTTTCTTTAGTTCTACTGCACCGTAGCCATTATCTAAAGCCCAACGAGTTATCAATGCACGATTACGCATATGGGCTTCCTCTATCTGATGTCCAGGTTTGATTCTAACTAGCTGAGTCATCAAGCCATTCATCATATAGGTATAATATTGCGACTTATAAGCCTCTGAATCTGGAACAAGTCCAAGCTCTCCAAGCTTTTGATCGGCAATATAATATAGTCCGAACAAATCGGCACGAGCTTCCTCTATGGTATTGGAATACGCCTTTAGCGCATCAGGGTCTACTCCAGGAAGAAGTTGACCACTACCATGACCAAGACATTCGTGCAAATCTGTATGTAAATCATCGCAGAGATCACCATACTTCTCAATAATTGCGCGAGTTGTCTCGTCTATAACAAACTCTTTATCAAAACCATTGCCTCTTGCAGCCTTATTATAAGCGTCAGTTAGATTGCCTATAGTAACACTCTTAGAACCATGTTCTGCTCTTATCCAATCAGCGTTAGGGAGATTAATACCGATAGCTGTTGATGGATATTCATCACCACCAAGCATTGCTGCACAAACAACGTTGGCTGTTACACCTTTCACAGTCTTCTTCTTGAAACGAGAGTCTACAGGCGAGTTGTCTTCAAACCATTGAGCATTATCGCTAATAGTACGTGTACGACGAGTTGCTACAAGATCTTTATATTCTACGATGCCTTCCCATGAAGCTTTTAATCCAAGCGGATCGTTATAGACTTCGATAAAGCCATTAATAAAATCTATTCTTCCATCTTGCTCTTTAAGCCATTCGATAGAATATTCATCAAATATTCGCAAGTCGCCTGTCTGATAATAACTTATAAGCAGAGATATTATCTTTTGCTGCTGCTCGTTTTCTGCATATTCGGCAGCTTGACGCAGGTAAGACACTATTGTTTCTATAGCCTTACCATACATGCCGTCTATTTTCCATACTTGCTCTATCAATTCTCCATTCTGTTTTATCAAACGAGAGTTGAGTCCAAATGAAGGAGGATTCTTGTCGACTGTAGCTTTAAGCGCAGAATAATAGTCCTCTACTTCCTTTTGCGAAACATCATGATAGAAGTTGCAAGCCGAAGTTGCCACAAGATCGCATCCGTCAGCTTTATTAACCTTCTTTGGCTGGAAGCTTGGGTCGAAGATTGCAAACTTAAGTCTATCAAACAAACCTTCAACAGTCTCACCTTCGGTTAATGGTAACAAAGAAGGCTCGATGCTTTTCATAGCATCAAGAAGGAATGTTGGAGAGAATTCTGGAGCAAACTTCTCGGAACCATAATGATGGTAAATACCATTGCTAAACCATATACGCTTAAGATATATAGTCATAGCGATGAAGTCTTCACACTCTTTGTTACCCTTATAATTGATATATAAGGCCTCTAACACCTTTCGGATGTCGAGGTTATAAAAACCAAATTGGTCGGTAGTGATATCTCTACCGGCCAATGTAGCTTTACTCAAATAATAAACATAGAGTTTCTGTCTTAAAGACAAAGATTCGAAACCATTGAGGCGATAACGTAGCATCTGTAAGTCTGCAAAACGCTCGCCAGAATAGCAAAAACCTTCAAACTCTGAATTTCTATTCTGCTGTTGCATTTTTTACTTTATTCTTAGAACCTGGTTTTCTACCTCTCTTCTTGGGCTTTTCAGCTAATTGAGGATGTTGAGCCAGATGTGCCATCTTATATTCACGAGGAGTCATACCTTTAAACTTGTAGAAGGACGCATAGAATGACTGACGGTTAGCAAAACCCACCATATCAGAGATATCCTCCATGTTTAGGTCTTGGTAACGTTTGTCGACCAGCAAAGTCATCGCCTCGTCAATACGATATTTATTGACGAAAGAAGTGTAGTTCATGTGGAAACGAACATTGACAACTGCTGAAATGTAACGAGTATTAGTATGCAAATCTTCTGCAAGCTGTTTGGCAGAATAATCCTTGTCCTTATACTTCTTTTGTATAAGAATAATTTCTAGGATTTTCTCCTTAAGCTCATCCATTAACTTTGGGCTTACCAAGGTACGATAGGCAGCCTCTTTCTCTTTGCGTTCAGTAATGTTATACTTTGCCATGATCTTTACCTTTTAATTTTAAATATTTCTTTCTGCAAATTTATGCATTTATTCTTTAATATAAAAAGTTTTTGTAGTTTTTTTATCGTTAAAAAAGTAAAAAGTATGACACCGCAATTGTGCCAATTCAAATATTTGTTCATATACACTTGCAACAACACCCATTTACCATTGCGGTCAATAAAAAAGAAAATGACATTTTATTATTTAAACCTTCATTATATATAAAGAAAAGCAACTTATATTTTTGTTAATCCACAGGTTTTATATAACTTTGCATTATCTTTACACAAGTTAGAAATATACAAGAAAAATATGAAAAAACTATTCTTCACTACCATTTTATTGGCTTTTGTAGCTATCAGCATTTCTGCAAAGAAACATTATACCGTAGTTTTATCGCTTGATGGCTACAGATGGGATTATACACAATGGTATAATACTCCATTTATGGATATGATGGCAGAAAAAGGCGTAGAATCAGGACTTATCCCCTCCTATCCTTCTAAAACATTTCCAAATCATTACACTTTGGCTACAGGATTGTATCCAGACCATCATGGCATAGTGGCTAACAATTTCTACGATGTTAAGACTGGGGAATCATTCTCTTTAGGCAATGCAGAACAGAAAACTAACCCTGTGTATTATGGTGGCGACCCTATATGGAATACTGCTAAACGTCAAGGACTTAAGACTGCAGTTTTCTATTGGCCTGGTTCTGATGTATGCGTAGGTGGCAGCTACCCTAACACCTATTATATATATGATAAGCAACCAAGACTCACTATGCAACAACGTTTGGATGGAATAATTGAGCAATTAGCATTGCCGGAAATGAAGCGTCCAGACCTTATAATGGGATATTTGGAAGAACCCGATGGCAATGGTCACAACTTTGGACCACAAGGAAAACAGACTAGAGCAATGGTACAAAAGGTTGACTCTATGCTATCAAACTTTTATAAACGTATGCAAGCTCTTCCTATTGCCAATGATATAAACCTAATTATCCTCTCAGACCATGGTATGGCATGGGTGGCAAAAGGTAATAATGTGCCAATACGCCATTTGTTGAAAGACGAATGGTTGGTTAAGATTGAGGGTAACATTCCTGCCAATATCTATGTAAAACCAGGATGCCAGGATTCTGTATATAATGCTTTGCAGGGTATCGAACATGCAAGAGTATGGAAGAAAAATAACATACCCGCTCGTCTCCACTATGGTACAAATAGTCGCGTAGGCGATGTGATTGTAGACCCGGATTTAGGATGGCTGATACAAGATAAGGAAGCAAACGAAGGTGGAGCTCATGGCTTCGATCCTGAATACAGAGATGTTCATGCTTTGTTTCGAGCTGTTGGTCCAGACTTCAAACATATCGAACACCCTCACTTTGCCAACGTTAATGTTTATTCCCTTGTCTGTCACCTTTTAGGTATCAAGGAGTCTAAAAACGATGGAAGTATAGACAATATTAGTACTATTTTGCAGTAATATGTACGATATTGCACCTTAAATATAAATAATACCGCTAACTTTGCACTATCAATTAAACAAACTATAAAAAGCAAAATATGGAAAGAACCTGGAGATGGTTTGGCAAGAATGATAAGATAACTCTTGCCATGCTACGCGAGATTGGCGTGGAGGGAATTGTAACTGCCCTACACGATGTACCTAATGGCGAGGTGTGGACTCGCGAAAAGATTAATGACCTCAAGTCTTATATCGAAAGCTATGGTATGAGATGGAGTGTTGTTGAAAGTTTGCCTGTGTCAGAAAGTATAAAATATGCAGGTGCCGACCGCGATCAACTAATTGAAAATTACAAGCAGAGTTTGCGCAATCTTTCAGCAGAAGGAATACACACCATCTGCTATAACTTTATGCCAGTATTGGATTGGGCACGTACAGACCTTGCTCATCCAAACCCTAACGGCACAACAAACCTTTATTTCAGTTATCCAGAATTTGCATACTTCGATATTCATATCTTGAAGCGTGAGAATGCTGCAGAAGACTGGAAGGTTATGGGCGAAAAGATTAATCGCGACATCCTTGGCGAAGTGGAAGAGTTGAAAGCTAAGATGACTCCTGCCGACGACCATAAGTTGGTAGATAATATTATCGTAAAGACTCAGGGATTCGTTAGTGGTAATATTAAGGAAGACGACGAGCATCCTGTTGAATTGTTCCGCCAATTATTGAACCTATATAAAGGCATCACTAAGGAGCAACTCCGCGAAAACATGCGCTATTTCCTCAATGCCATCATGCCTGTTTGCGAAGAGTGTGATATGTATATGTGCGTGCATCCTGACGATCCTCCATTCCCTATTCTCGGTTTGCCACGTATCGTGACATGCGACGAAGACATAGAATGGTTCCTCAATGCTGTTGACAACCCTCATAATGGCTTGACATTCTGTGCAGGCTCGCTTTCAGCAGGCAAACACAACGATGTTGTTGCTCTTGCTCGTAAATACGCAAGTCGCACATGGTTCGTACATCTACGTTCTTGCCATATCTTCCCTAATGGCGACTTCACTGAAGCAAGTCATCTTGGTGGACGTGCCGACATTATCGAACTGGCTCGCATCTTCGAGAGCACAAATCCTAAACTTCCTATGCGTGTAGATCATGGTATGACCATGCTTGGCGACGAGACAAAGGGATATAATGCCGGCTACTCTTTCCTCGGTCGTATGTTTGCCATGGGACAAGTACAGGGTATTCTTGCTACTGTTGACCGCGAACTTGGTATTCCATATCATCAGCCAGGATTCTTTGAATAACAATCTCTATAAAACAAATCTTTAAAATATAATATTAATATAATGAAAAATATATTCGATGTTAAAGACCACGTTGTGGTAATAACAGGTGGAACAGGAGTTCTTGGTCGCGCTATTGCAAAATATCTAGCAGAGCAAGGAGCTAAGATTGCCATCCTTGGAAGAAAAGAGGACGTTGGCAACGCTATCGTTGAAGAGATTAAACAGAATGGTGGCGAGGCTTCTTTTTATAAGACCGACGTAATGAATAAGGAGATATTGATTAAGAACCGTGAGGATATTTTGGCAAAATATGGTCGCATCGATTCTCTCCTCAATGCTGCTGGAGGCAACATGAAGGGTGCAACTATAGGTCCTGATCAAAACTTCTTTGATCTCGACCCAGCTCAGTTCCAGACTGTCTTGAATCTTAACCTCACAGGTACCGTTATCCCTACTCAGGTATTTCTCGAGCCTTTGGTAAAGCAAGGCAAGGGAACAATAGTAAACTTCTCTTCTATGGCTGCTTTCCGTCCTATGACCCGCGTTTGCGGATATGCTGCGGCTAAGGCAGGTATCTCTAATTTTACAGCTTATATGGCTCATGAGTGTGCAAAGAAGTTTGGCGAAGGCATTCGCGTAAATGCTATAGCTCCAGGTTTCTTTATTACAGAACAAAACCGCTCATTGCTTACAAATCCTGACGGCTCATATACAGAACGTGGTAAGGACGTTATCCGTCAGACTCCATTTGGTAGAATGGGTGAACCAGAAGAATTATGTGGTACCATACAATACCTCATCTCTGATGCCTCTAAGTTTGTTACCGGTACTGTAGCAGTAGTAGATGGTGGCTTCAACATCTTTGCAATGTAAGGATATTATAATACTGCATTTTAACAAATAAGCAGACAAAACAAAAATGGCTAGATTCACATAGAATCTAGCCATTTTTGTTTATCACTATTCCGAGGTTGGCTTCAAAGCTTTACCAATACTGCTTCAGCCGTCAACGATACCTGTTAACTCGGGTTTATGCTTGTTGTCAAATCCTCGTTTGACTAATAACAAATCTACATTTGACTACTATCAAATCTTCGTTTGACTTCTAGCAAACGTAATTTTCAACATGAAAACAGAGCTTTTCTACTTAATCTTATCGAAGCCCTCACCAAAGACACCTTGGCAGAACGACTGCGAAACAAGTGCTACAGGGTCGATGCGTTTTACGAGGTTGAATACTTCTTGCGATTCATACTTACGTGCCAAAACTATAAGTATATGAACATCGCCCTTAGAATACCATCCCTTACCATTCACGACGGTGCAACCACGATCTACAGCCTTATTGATGGTGTCGGCAATCTCTTCATATTTCTTTGAAATGATAAGGAATTGAACTGTCTGGCGCGAACCATTGATAACATAGTCGCAACAGACGCTGGCAACGATAGTAAATGCAACACCATATACTATAAGTTCTGCACTGTGGAACAACAAGTATGATGAAGAAATGATACAGCAGTCGATAACCTGCATCGCTCTACCAAAACTCATACGAGTATACTTGTTGAGCAAAGCCACGATGATGTCTGTGCCACCAGTAGAACCGTTGTGCGAGAATACGATTCCAAGGCCTGCACCACCAAGCGCACCACCAATAAGAACGTGCATAAACTTATCTTCGCCTACTGTGATAATAGGATGTGCTTCGAAGAAAGGTTGTAACACACCAACAAACAATGACATGATGCTCACACCGATAACTGTTCGAATAACGAACTGCTTATTCAATGCTTTAAACGCGAGGATAAGCATCATCACATTCAATACCCAAATCATCACGCCTGGTGGTAAATTGAATGCATAGAAAAGCAAGGCGGAGATACCTGCCACACCACCCATCACAACCTTCTCTGGAAGAATAAAGGCAGTATAACCTATAGAATAGGTCAAAATGCCGAATGTGATAAAAAACAAATCCTTATAACGCTGAAAATACCGCATAGTAGTGGTATTGGAGCTTATGTCTTTACTCATAATATTTAAGATGTTTAAGAAGTTTTTTTCTATAAAGGTACTTTTCTCATACAGAACAGGGCTATAATAGCCGCAATGTCTTTGACAACTGCAAAGTTAAAATAAAAAAATGAAAAACAAGCATAAACTACTAATAATAAGATATTTTTGCCTATTAAGAAAATATTTCGTACCTTTGCAGCAAAATATAAATTTTATATAATAGGTATACACAGAAATGATAACAGTCAGCAATCTTGCGATCCAATTCGGGAAGAGAGTCTTGTATAAAGACGTTAACCTTAAGTTTACACACAGCAATATCTACGGTATCATTGGCGCAAATGGTGCGGGAAAGTCTACTTTCCTTAGAGCTATTAGTGGCGACCTTGAGCCTAATAAGGGTACTGTAGAGTTGGGACCAGGCGAGCGCCTGTCTGTATTGGAGCAGGACCACTTTAAATATGACGAGTTCAGCGTGATGGACACCGTATTGATGGGTCATCAGCCACTTTGGCAGAACATGAAGGAACGTGAGGCACTTTATGCTAAGCCAGAAATGACAGAAGAAGACGGCAACCGTGCTGCAGACTTGGAATTGAAATTTGCAGAAATGAACGGATGGGAATCTGAGAGTGAAGCTGCCCAGCTGATGCAGAATCTTGGTATCAAGGAGGAGTTGCAGTCAAAGCACATGAGCGAGCTTTCAAACAACGAAAAGGTTCGTGTGATGCTTGCGAAGGCTTTGTTCGGTCATCCAGACAACTTGTTGCTCGATGAGCCTACCAACGACCTTGACCTTGAGACAGTTGAGTGGTTGGAGGACTACCTTGGCAATATTGAGCAGACAGTTCTTGTGGTTAGCCACGACCGTCATTTCCTCGATGCTGTTTCTACTCAGACTGTGGATATAGACTTTGGTAAGATTACAGTATTCTCTGGTAACTATTCATTCTGGTACGAGAGTTCACAGTTGGCTCTTCGTCAAGCTCAGAACCAGCGTCTTAAGGCGGAAGAAAAGCGCAAGCAGCTTGAAGAATTTATTCGCAGATTCTCTGCCAATGTGGCAAAGAGCCGTCAGACAACATCAAGAAAGAAGATGCTTGAACGCTTGAACGTTGAAGAAATTCGTCCTTCAAGCCGTAAATATCCAGGAATCATCTTCCAGATGGAACGTGAACCTGGAAACCAGATTCTTGAAGTAGAAGGATTGAAGGCTGTTGATACAGACGGAACAGTATTGTTTGATAACGTATCGTTCAACATCGAGAAGGGTCAGAAGACAGTGTTCCTCTCTCACAACCCTAAGGCGATGACAGCTCTCTTTGAAATTATTAATGGCAACAGAGAGGCTGACGCAGGTACATATAAGTGGGGTGTTACTATCACTACAGCATACCTTCCTTTGGACAACACAGAGTTCTTCAACTCGGATATGGATCTCGTAGAGTGGCTTTCACAGTATGGTCCTGGTAATGAGGTTGCTATGAAGGGCTATCTTGGACGTATGCTCTTCTCTGGCGAAGAGGTATTGAAGAAGGTGAATGTACTTTCTGGAGGTGAGAAGATGAGATGTATGATTGCTCGTATGCAATTGCAGAATGCTAATTGTCTTATCCTCGATACTCCAACCAACCACCTCGACCTTGAGTCAATCCAGGCATTCAACAACAACCTTATACAGTTTAAGGGTAATATCTTGTTTGCTTCTCACGACCATGAGTTTATCCGCACGGTTGCTGACCGCATCATCGAGCTAACTCCAAGTGGAACTATCGATAAGCTTATGCCTTACGATGAGTATATCTATGATGCTCAAATCAAGGCTCAGAAGGAAAAGATGTATAATGTTTAAACTATAAATAAACATATTTTTATATAGGTGGGTGCTAACACATCCACCTATTTATATTATATGGCACAATATTTGTATTGTAATACATAAAAAACATTAACGATCAAATTATGAACAACGAAGAAATAAAAGAGAAAGAGAATACTGCACAGACAGCCAATGAGACAGCAAATGCAGAAAATGATACAGAAAACACTTCAGAAGCAAACACAGAAGCTTGCGACAACAAAGAACAAGCTGCTGCTGAGGAAAAAACTGAAGAAAAAGACCCTCTACAGAAGGCTCAAGAGGAATTAGAAAGCCTAAAAGATAAGTATCTGAGAACTGTAGCAGAATTTGACAACTACAGAAAACGCTCATTGAAAGAAAAGACAGAACTCGTGCTTAATGGTGGCGAAAAGACTATTACTGCCATTTTGCCAGTACTTGACGACATGGAGCGCGCTGTTGCTAATGCAGATAAAGCAGATTCTTTGAAAGCTTTAGAAGAAGGTTGGGAACTAATCTTCAAAAAACTCAGAACTATTCTTGAAGGATTGGGAGTTAAGAAGATTGATACCGACGATAAGGAATTTGACGTAGACTTCCATGAAGCTATAGCTATGGTTCCTGGCATGGGTGATGACAAGAAAGGCAAAGTTGTAGACTGCGTACAGACAGGCTACACTTTGAACGACAAAGTGATTAGACATGCAAAAGTGGCTGTAGGTCAATAACTTTTAAAACAAACAATAATTTAAAAGAACAATGGCTAAGAGAGATTATTATGAAGTGCTTGGTGTTGACAAGAACGCTTCAGAAGACGAAATAAAGAAAGCCTACCGCAAATTGGCTATTAAATACCACCCTGACCGCAATCCTGGCAACAAGGAGGCTGAGGAGAAGTTTAAGGAAGCTGCAGAAGCTTACGATGTTCTCCACGATGCAAAGAAAAGACAGCAATACGATCAGTTTGGCTTCAATGGTCCTAGCGGATTTGGTGGTAATGGTGGCTTTGGCGGTGCAGGCTTCAATACCGAAGATATCTTCAGCATGTTTGGAGATATCTTCGGAGGACACGGAGGTTTCGGAGGTTTCGAAGGCTTTGGTGGCTTCGGAGGTAATGGTGGCGGTCGACGTCATGCACAATATAGAGGAGCAGACTTGCGACTAAGAGTAAAGCTCAGTTTGCAAGAAGTTGCAACTGGTGTTACCAAGACTTTCAAAGTACGCAAACAGGTAGTATGTTCACATTGCCATGGCACAGGAGCTGAAGGTAACAGCAAACCAGAAACTTGTCCAACATGTCATGGTAGTGGTGTTGTTTCACGTACCGTACGTTCTGTTTTCGGTATGATGCAAACTCAGTCGGAGTGCCCAACATGTCATGGCGAAGGTACTGTTATAAAAAATAAATGTAAAGAATGTAATGGCACAGGAGTCGTTAATGGCGAAGAAGTAGTTGAAATAAAGATTCCTGCTGGTGTTGCTGAAGGTATGGTATTGAATGTACCTGGCAAGGGAAATGCAGGTCAGCACAATGGTATTAATGGTGACATCCAAGTTTTGATTAGCGAAGAAAAGAACGACACCTTCGTTAGAGATGGGCAGGATGTTATCTATAGCCTATTGCTCGACTTCCCTACTGCAACTCTTGGTGGAGATGTAGAGATTCCTACAATCTCTGGTGACAAGATTAAAATCAGCATTAAACCTGGTACCCAACCAGGCACAACCCTCAGAGTAAGAGGTAAAGGTCTGCCGGCAGTTCAAGGTTACGGAAGTTCCATTGGTGATTTAATAGTAAACGTAAATGTTTATGTGCCAAAGACTTTGAGCAAGAAGGAAAAAGAAGCACTTGAAGAATTTAAGAATAGTGACAACTTCAAGGGCGATGCTAACACCAAGCAGACTATATTCAAGAAGTTCAGGAACTTCTTCACAGAAAATAGATAAACATGAATTATCAAGAAACATTAAACTATCTATACAACAGCACCCCTGTTTTCGAACATGTGGGTGCTGTTGCGTATAAGGAGGGGTTGCAAAATACTCTTGCTCTTGACAAACACTTTAATCATCCGCATACCAACTTTAAGACAATTCATATTGCCGGAACAAATGGCAAAGGTTCTTGTTCGCACTCACTTGCTTCAATATTACAAGAAGCAGGCTATAAGGTTGGATTATACACTTCTCCACATCTTGTAGATTTTCGCGAACGAATAAGAGTTAATGGTCAGTGTATCAGTAAAGAACGAGTTGTAAAGTTTGTTAAAGACGAAAGAAAATTCTTCGAACCTTTACATCCTTCTTTTTTTGAATTGACTACAGCTTTAGCCTTTAAATATTTTGATGAACAAAAAGTAGACATAGCTATTATCGAAGTTGGACTTGGCGGCAGATTAGATTGTACAAACATCATTTCACCAATACTTAGCATCATCACGAACATCAGCTTTGATCATACACAATTCTTAGGTGATACTCTTGCAAAGATTGCAGCGGAGAAAGCTGGTATTATTAAAAAAGGTGTGCCTGTAATAATAGGTGAAGCAAATGAAGAAACACGTCCTGTTTTCCAATCTAAAGCCAATGAGGTAAATTCGGATATTGTGTTTGCTGAAGACAATGCAATCGTAACATCATCTTCACCAATTGTTGATGGAGGAAGAAGATACAATCTTTCAAATAATAGCACTTTGATCGGTGAACTTTCAGGCGACTACCAAGAGCGCAACATGAATACCATTCTTTGCGCTTGCAACATCCTAAAGCAAATGAATATTATAAAAAATGATGATATCATCGCTAAAGGACTTACTAATATTTGCAAGAATACTGGACTATTGGGAAGATGGCAAACAATTCAAAACAATCCAACCGTTGTTTGCGACACAGGTCATAATGTAGGCGGATGGAATTATCTTGCTCCACAGATAAAACGGCAGCAATGTAATCAGCTAAGAATTGTATTTGGTATGGTAGACGACAAAGATATTAATTCTGTTATGTTTCTTTTGCCCAAAAACGCTATCTATTATTGGACACAAGCAGAATCTAAAAGAGCCATTAAAGCAGAAAGGGTTGCAGAGATAGCAATTAAACATGACTTGCGTGGCGAAATATTTGATAATGTTGAAGTTGCGTATACAAAAGCGCTACAAGATTCTAATAAAGACGACTTCGTTTTTGTGGGAGGTAGCAGTTATATTGTTGCTGACCTACTAACATTTTTGTCACGTTAATAGTTTTTAACGTACAAAACACTAGATTTTTTCGGCTTTTCGTTTGCAATTCTAATTAATTTTTAGTTACTTTGCAGATATCAAAGAGTAACTAAAAACTTTTTAATTATGAATACTAACGAAACCGAAAACATCTGTGGTCTGAAACGTGCAGATTTTCAGACCACAATAAATGGCAAGCAGACAGACTTGTATGTTTTGAGAAACGATAAGGGACATGAAGTTGCTATAACAAACTATGGTGGTGCTTTGGTTGCTATCATGGTGCCAGATAAAGAAGGCAAGTTGGCAAACGTTATCCAGGGTCATGATAACATACAAGATGTAATAAATTCTCCAGAACCATATCTCTCAACTTTGATTGGTCGTTATGGCAATCGTATTTGCAAAGGTAAATTCCAACTTCACGGTAAAGAGTACAACCTTCCAATCAATAATGGTCCAAACTCTCTTCATGGTGGAAAGAAAGGCTTTAACGCTAAGGTTTGGGACGCTCTTCAGATGAACGATTGGTCATTGGTTCTTAAGTATGTAAGCCCTTATGGCGAAGAGGGTTACTCTGGCGAAGTTAGAGTAACAGTTGTATACTCTTTCACTAATGACGATGAGCTTGTTATTGAATATATGGCTACAACAAACAAAAAGACCATTATTAACTTAACAAGTCATGGTTTCTTCTCATTATCAGGTATTGCCAACCCTACCCCAACTATCGACAACCTGATTTGCGAAATCAATGCAGACTACTATCTCCCTATTGATGAGACAAGTATTCCTACAGGTGAAATTCGCTTCGTAAAGGGTACACCTTTCGACTTCCGTACACCTAAGCCTGTTGGCCAGGATATTGATGCTGACGATGAGCAGATTAAGAATGGTGCAGGATATGACCATTGTTATGTTCTGAATAAGAAAGAGGAAGGAGAATTAAGCTTTGCTGCAAAGATTACAGAGCCTGTAAGTGGCAGAACTATGGAAGTTTACACAACAGAACCAGGAGTTCAGCTTTATACAGACAATTGGGCTGATGGCTACGCAGGTCAGAATGGTACAACATTCCCACGTCGCTCTGGTATTTGCTTTGAAGCACAACACTTCCCTGATTCACCAAATCATCCATATTTCCCTTCTGTGGTTCTTAATACTGGTGACCAATATAAACAGAAGACAATCTATAAATTTGGTGTAGCTAAATAACCAATAATAGCATAACAGGAGTGGCTGATTTTTTTATCAGCCACCCCTTTGCGTGAATATACTATACATTATTATATTACATCCCATATGATGTTGTACAGATATAAGCGCACATAAATTCTAAATAATAAATTATCAACATTAATAAAACAATCTTAAATCAATGTCAGAAACAAAAAACGAGAAGAACATTGTTGCTATTATCACCATGTTCTTTATTTTCGCCATGATTAGTTTTGTAACAAACATGGCTGCGCCTTTCGGTAACATTTGGGGTATGACCTACAATTGGGCAGGTATGGCTGGTAACCTTATGAACTTTACAGCTTACCTCGTTATGGGTATTCCTGCAGGAAACATGCTTATCAAGTACGGATACAAGAAGACTGCTCTTATAGCACTCATCGTTGGTGCTGTAGGTCTTGGTATTCAGTTGCTTTCTGGTGTAGTAAACAACATCTATGTTTACTTGCTTGGTGCACTTATCTGCGGTTTCTGTGTATGTATGCTCAACACAGTAGTAAACCCTATGCTCAACCTTCTTGGTGGTGGTGGCAACACTGGTAACCAGCTTGTACAGGCCGGTGGTACCCTTAACTCACTTTCAGCAACAGCAACTCCTGTTCTCACAGGTTTCCTCGTAGGAACTTTGACTAAGGATTCTTTCCCAGATGTTGCTCCTCTTATCATTACAGGCATCGTAATCTTCCTTGCTGCATTCTGCATCATTTCGTTCATCAAGATAAAGGAGCCACAAGGTGACCTTAAGAACGTAACATACGAAAGATCTCCACTTGCATTCCGTCATTGCTTGCTCGGTATTATAGCTATCTTCTTCTATGTAGGTATCGAAATTGCGACTCCAGGTATGATGAACCAATGGATTAGTCGCGAAGGTGGCTTCGAGGGAGCAGCTGCAGTAGCAGGATCTTTGGCTGGTATCTACTGGTTCTTGATGCTTTGTGGTCGTCTTACTTCTACTATCATCTCTGGTAAGGTTTCTACTCGCACTCAGATGATTACGGTTTCTACAGTAGGTATTATCCTCATTGTTGCTGCCATCTTTACAGGCGATGTAACTACAACTCTTAATATCGACCTCGGTATCATCAAGATTGAAAATGCAACAGTTCCATTGTCTTGTGTATTTATCTTCCTCTGTGGTCTTTGTACATCTATCATGTGGGGTGGTATCTTTAACCTTTCAACAGAAGGTCTTGGCAAATACACAGCAAAAGCTTCTGGTATCTTCATGGTAATGGTATTTGGTGGTGGCATGATGCCTTTCTTCCAGGACCTTATACTCGTACAGCAACTCGGTATTAGCTACCTTAACTCATATTGGCTCATTGTTGCCATGCTCGCTTACATCCTCTTCTACTCTATCTGGGGTTGCAAGAATGTGAATAAGGATATCAAGGTAGACTAATCATTATTTGATTTATAATTAAGTTTTAAATAAAACTATCTAAGTTAAACCTTTAAAAACATTAAAGCTATGGATATAGAATTTGTAAGAAGTAGATTTATTAAGCACTTCGACGGTAAGACAGGAAACATATATGCGTCACCAGGTCGTATCAACCTCATTGGTGAGCATACAGACTACAATGGTGGCTTCGTATTCCCAGGCGCAGTAGACAAGGGTATCATGGCAGAGGTTCGTCCAAACGGACTTAATACTGTTATCGCCTACTCTATCGACCTCAAGGATAAAGTTGAATTCAAGGTTGACGACCCTGTAGGACCTAAGACAACATGGGCTCGCTATATTTATGGTATAGTTCAGGAGATGAAAAAGCTCGGTGTTGATGTAAAGGGCTTTAATACAGCATTTGCTGGTGATGTTCCTCTCGGTGCTGGTATGTCTTCAAGTGCAGCTCTCGAAAGCTGCTTTGCATATGCTCTTAACGATCTTTTTGGCGACAACAAGGTTTCAAAGTGGGACATGGCACTCGCAGGTCAGGCTACAGAGCACAACTACATCGGTGTCAACTGTGGTATCATGGATCAATTCGCAAGTGTATTTGGTCAGCAGGGGAAACTTATGCGCCTTGACTGCCGTAGCCGCGAATTCGAATACTTCCCATTCAATCCTCAGGGATACAAGCTCGTATTGCTCAACTCTAAGGTTAAGCACGAATTGAAGGGTTCTCCATACAACGACCGTCGCAACTCTTGTGAGAATGTTGTTAAGGCTCTTGCAGCCCACTTCCCTAACAAGAAGTTTGAAACTCTTCGCGATGCTGATTTGGATGAGCTTGAGGCTGTAAAGTCTGAGGTTAGCGAAGAAGACTACACACGTGCTCATTTCGTACTAGGCGAAAAGGATCGCGTACTTGCAGTTTGTGAAGCTCTTGAAAAGGGTGACTACGAGACTGTAGGAAAGAAGATGTTCGAGACACACTATGGTCTTAGCAAGGAATATGAAGTAAGCTGCGAAGAACTTGACTTCCTCAATGACTTGGCTAAAGAAAATGGTGTTACTGGTAGCCGTATCATGGGCGGTGGCTTTGGTGGTTGCACCATCAACCTCGTTAAGGATGATGTTTATGACAACTTCATTGCTACAGCAAAGGCTAAGTTCAACGAAAAGTATGGACATGAACCAGAGGTTATTAACGTTGTTATCAGCGATGGTTCAAGAAAGATTTGCTAATTCATAAGAAATCATTATTATTAGCTTAATAATACAAACAAAAGGTCTGCAAACTCCTGTCTTGCAGACCTTTTTTTGTTTAAATAGTGTAAAAACCACACTTTGTACATAAAAACTTAATGAAACATTATTGGCTTTTAAAAAAATAGTTGTATCTTTGACGCTGAAAAAAAACATATTATAACAACTAATAACCGAATATTAATTATGAGTAACTTAAAAAACCTAATTCTCGGAGCAGGTGTTGCCGTTGCATTAATGGCATCATGCTCAGGCAATCAAACTCTTTCGGGATTAAACCCAACAGCGTTCGACACCACTATCAATGGTAAGAAAGTAGCACTCTACACTCTCACCAACAAAAGTGGTATGGAAGTTTGCATCACTAACTTTGGTGGTCGTGTTGTTTCAATGATGGTTCCTAACAAAGACAACCAGATGGTAGACGTTGTTTTAGGATACGACAACATTAAGCAGTATGCAGATACTGTAAATAGTCCTAGCGATTTCGGAGCAACAATCGGTCGTTATGCAAACCGTATTAATAAAGGTAAAATGACTATTGCTGGTAAAGAATACCAGTTGCCAACTAATAACTTTGGTCATTGCTTGCATGGAGGTCCTTCAGGATGGCAGTATCAGGTTTATGATGCAACACAGATTGACGATCAAACTCTTGAGCTCAAATTGGTCTCAAAGGATGGAGATAATGGCTTCCCTGGAACAGTTACTGCAACAGCTACTTATAAGCTTACAGACGACAATGCACTTGATTGCACATTCGAGGCTACAACTGATAAGGAAACTGTAATTAATATGTGCAACCACTCATATTTCTCACTTACAGGCAATCCTTCTCAACCAGGTACCGACATGGTACTCTTTATCAATGCTGATAAGTACACACCTACAGATTCTACCTATATGACAACAGGTGAAATCAAGGATGTATATGGTACTCCAATGGACTTTACCAAGCGTCGTCCTCTCTACGAATGTATTGGCGACACAGCCTTCCAACAGATAAAGAATGCTAATGGTTATGACCACAACTGGTGCTTGAACACTTATAAGAATGGTAAGGGAGACGATAAAAAGGTAGCAGCAAGTCTTTATGCTCCTAACACAGGTATCTATCTTGAGGTGTTTACTAACGAACCTGGTATACAGGTATACACCGCCAATTTCCAAGGTACAGGCATTGCTTGCAAGCATGGCAATAAATATCCAGTACACGCATCCGTTTGTATGGAAACTCAGAAATATCCTGATGCTCCAAACAAAAAGAATTTCCCTTCAGCAAATCTTAAACCAGGAGAGAAATATCATAGTCATGTAGTTTACAAATTCTCGGTAAAATAATTATTATCAACTAAAAAATAAACCTAACCAATTAAAAACAATGAATTGGAATTCAACAGAGTTCGTATGGCTTGACTGGGCAGTACTCGCCATTGGTGTAATCGGTGTTATATGGGCAGTATGGCATGCGATTGTAAAAGACAGAAAAGCACAGAAGGGTGAAGACTCTTCAGCTTACCTATTCGGAAAAGGTGAACCATGGTATGTAATCGGTATGGCTATCTTTGCTGCCAACATTGGTTCAGAACACCTTGTAGGCTTGGCTGGAACTGGCGCCAAGAGTGGTGTTGGTATGGCTCACTGGGAAATGCAGGGATGGATGATCCTTATCTTAGGATGGTTGTTTGTACCATTCTATCAGTTGCTCATCAATAAGATGGGAAAGATAATCACCATGCCTGACTTCTTGAAGTTCCGCTACACACAGCGTACAGGTTCATGGCTCTCGATCATTACTCTTGTAGCTTACATACTTACCAAGGTAAGTGTAACAGCCCTTACTGGTGGTATCTTCTTCGAATATCTTTGGGGCTTGAATTTCTGGGCAGGAGCTATCGGACTTATTGTACTAACTACCATCTTTACAGTATTTGGAGGTATGAAGGGTGTGATGACTTTGTCTACTATCCAAACCCCTATCCTTGTAATTGGTTCATTCTTGGTTCTCTTTCTTGGTCTTTCAACTCTTGGCGGTGGTAGCATTGCTGCTGGTTGGGCAGATATGATGGATTACTGCGGAAAATTGAACAACGGCTATGGAACTACACACATGTTCCACTGGGAGGCTGGCGATTCTATGTACCAGGAGTATCCAGGCTTCGTAGTATTCCTTGGTGCAACCATTATCGGTTTCTGGTATTGGTGTACAGACCAGCACATCGTTCAGCGTGTACTTGGTCAGGTCCCAGGCGAGAGCAATGCCGAAGTTATGAAGCGTGCTCGTCGTGGTACTATCGCAGCTGGTTTCTTCAAAGTTCTCCCTTGCTTCATGTTCTTGATTCCAGGTATGATTGCTGCAGCTTTGGCTCAGAAGGGCGCAATCCAGATGAATGAAACAGACGCTGCTTTTGCCATCATGGTTAAGAGTGTATTGCCTGCAGGTATTAAGGGTATTGTAACTATCGGTTTCATCTGTGCACTTGTTGCTTCATTGGCAGCATTCTTCAATAGCTGTGCAACACTCTTCACAGAAGACTTCTACAAACCATTGAAAAAAGGTATGTCTGAGGCACACTATGTACTCGTTGGTCGTATTGCAACAGTAGTAGTTGTAGTTCTCGGTTTTGCATGGTTGCCTATCATGATGAAGATGGACACCCTATACAACTACCTTCAGGGAATTCAGTCACTCTTGGCTCCTGCCATGGTTGCAGTATTTGCTATGGGTATCTTCTTCAAGAAGATTACTCCTAAGGCTGGTGAATACACTATGATTGTAGGCTTCCTTATCGGTATGCTCCGTCTTGTTACAAATGTTATCACCGACACAGGTAAAGCAACAATGGATGGTGCATTCTGGGATGCTACCTCATGGTTCTGGCAGACTAACTGGCTTGTATTTGAGTGCTGGTTGCTCGTATTCCTCATTGCTTTCATGGTTGTAGTGAGCTGCTTCACTCCAGCTCCAAGCAAGGAACAGGTAGAAGCTATTACTTTCACATCCGACTTTAAGAAGTCTATTCGTGAAAGTTGGGGCACTTTCGATATCGTTGGTTCACTCATCGTTATCGGTCTTTGTGCAGCATTCTATTGGTACTTCTGGTAAATAACAAACTTGGTGTCTTGGAGGTAAAGTCCCTTCAAGACACCAATATTAAACTATAAAGCATTTAAACACCCCTTCAAAACCTATTCACTAAAAAAATACCTACACCTCTAATATTACTAAACCTTTAAAATAACTAAGAACTATGACAAATTTCTATGTTCAACATAATAAAGCATACGTTGCTGTTGACTGTATTATTTTTGGATTCGATGAAGGTAAGTTAAAGCTCCTTATAGGTAAGCGAAAAATGGATCCAGGATTTGATGAATGGTCGTTATATGGCGGTTTCGTAGAACAAAACGAGAGCATAGACGAGGCAGCAAGTAGAGTATTGTTCAATCTAACAGGTATGAAGAATGCCTTTATGAAACAGGTTGCAGCATTCGGTGCTGTTGATCGTGACCCAGGAGAACGTGTAATCTCTATTGCTTACTATTCTTTGATAAACGTCAAAGACTATGACGACAAACTTCGTCAAGAGCACAATCTTACATGGGTAAGTCTCGAAGAAATGCCACAGCTCTATTCCGATCACAACAAGATGGTTCAAACAGCCTTGGCCATTCTTCGTCACAACATTAGCACAGAGCCTTTAGGCTTTAAACTCCTACCCGATCTATTCACACTTACACAACTCCAACATGTATATGAAGCTGTGTTGGGAAGTGAAATCGATAAGCGCAATTTCCGCAAGCGCATAAAGCAAATCGACTTTATAGAAAAGACGGAACTCATTGACAAGAAAACATCTAAACGTGGAGCTGCACTATACCGCTTCAATAAGAAGTCGTATGCTGAAGATCCTTCGTTTAAACTACAATAATAACTTATTATCACATTTTATATAAAAACCTATTTAAACATATTATTATGTTAGAAGAACTCAAAGAGAAAGTTTTCCGTGCAAACCTCGATTTGGTTAAGCACAACCTTGTAATCTTTACTTGGGGAAACGTTAGCGGAATCGACCGCGAAAAGGGTCTTGTTGTCATCAAGCCTTCAGGAGTTTCATACGACACTATGAAGGCTTCCGACATGGTAGTAGTAGATCTTGAAACAAGTAAAGTCGTAGAGGGCGACTTAAATCCTTCTTCCGACACACCTACCCACCTTGTCTTGTATCGTGAATTCCCTGAAATAGGAGGTATCGTACATACTCACTCTACCTACGCTACAGCATGGGCACAAGCAGGCAAGGATATTCCTAACATTGGAACTACACATGCAGACTACTTCCATGATTGTATTCCTTGCACTGACGACATGACAGAAGCTGAAGTTAAAGGCGAATATGAGCTCGAGACAGGCAATGTTATCGTTAAGCGTATCAAGAAAGGAAACATCAACCCAGTCCACACTCCTGGCATTTTAGTAAAGAACCATGGTCCTTTCTCTTGGGGTAAAGATGCTGATAATGCTGTTTACAATGCTGTAGTAATGGAGCAGGTTGCAAAGATGGCATTCATCTCATTCTCTGTAAATCCTAACACCACCATGAACCCACTTCTCGTAGAGAAGCATTTCAGCCGCAAGCATGGTCCTAACGCCTACTACGGTCAGAAAAAAAGGGATAAAAATCTTTAAAAACCTATAAAACAATAATAACAATATAATAAACCATTAAAAACTTAAAACTATGATCAAAGCATTTGAGAACTTAGAAATTTGGTTCGTAACAGGCGCACAGCTTCTTTATGGAGGCGAAACAGTAAAAATTGTTGATGGTCACTCTAAAGAGATGGTCGATGGACTCAACAATAGTGGAATCATTCCTATCAAGGTTGTTTATAAAGGCACAGCAAATTCTTCTGCCGAAGTAGAGGCTATCATGAAGGCTTCTAATAACGACGAGAAGTGTGTTGGTATTATCACATGGATGCACACATTCTCGCCTGCAAAGATGTGGATTAAGGGTCTTCAATCGCTTAAGAAGCCTCTCCTCCACTTCCATACACAGTACAATGCTGAAATTCCATGGAACGACATCGACATGGACTTCATGAACCTCAACCAGTCTGCACATGGCGACATTGAGTTTGGTCATATCTGTACTCGTATGCGTGTACCTCGCAAGGTTGTTGTAGGCTACTGGAAGAGCGAAGCTGCTCAGAAGCAGATTGCTACTTGGGCACGTGTTGCTGCAGGTGTTGCAGATGCTCACAACGTACGTTGCTTGATGTTTGGTATGAACATGAACAATGTTGCCGTTACCGATGGCGACCGTGTAGAGTTCGAACAGCGTCTTGGCTATCATGTAGACTACTATCCAGTATCTTCATTGATGGAATACTATAAGAAGGTTACTGATGAAGAGGCTGATGCTCTCGTTGAAGAATATAAGAAGGCTTACACCATCAAGATTGATGAGTCGGGAGAAGAAGTATATTGGGAGAAGGTCAAGAACTCTGCTAAGGCAGAAATCGCTCTCCGTCGTGTACTCGAAGATGAGGGTGCTACAGCTTTCACAACAAACTTTGATGACCTTGGCGATGCAAACATCGACGATCCAAACTTCTGCGGTTTCGACCAGATTCCAGGTCTTGCTTCACAGCGCTTGATGGCAGAGGGTTATGGTTTCGGTGCTGAGGGCGACTGGAAGACAGCTTGTCTCTATCGCACACTTTGGATTATGAACCAGGGTCTTGAAAAGGGATGCTCATTCCTTGAAGACTACACTTTGAACTTTGCTGCCGACTGCACATCTTCTCTCCAGAGCCACATGCTCGAGGTTTGTCCATTGATTGCTACAGATAAGCCAAAGCTCGAGGTTCACTTCCTTGGCATCGGTATTCGTAAGCAGCAGACAGCTCGCCTTGTATTCACATCAAAGACAGGTCATGGTATCAAGGCTACAGTTGTTGACCTTGGCAACCGCTTCCGTCTTATCACAAGCGAAGTAGAGTGCATCGAGCCAAAGCCAATGCCTAAACTCCCTGTTGCTTCAGCCCTTTGGGTTCCACAGCCAACATTCGAGATTGGCGCAGGTGCATGGATTCTCGCAGGTGGTACACACCATAGTGCATTCTCTTACGACATCACAGCTGAATACTGGGAAGATTTCGCAGAGATAGTTGGTATCGAGTACGTAAACATCGACAAGAACACCACTATCAGCAGCTTCAAGCAGCAGCTCCGTAACAATGAGATTTATTACATGCTTAACAAGGCTCTCAAGTAATCAATATGACTGCAAAACAAACAATAGAATCAGGTAAAGCCATTCTCGGTATCGAGTTTGGCTCTACCCGTATCAAGGCTGTTCTCATCGACGAAGAGAACAAGCCTATAGCACAGGGTAGCCACGAGTGGGAAAACCAACTCGTCAACAACCTTTGGACTTACAGCATTGATGCCATCTGGTCAGGTTTGCAGGATTGCTATGCTGATCTCCGCAAGGATGTTAAGGCACAATACGATTGTGAAATTGAGAAGCTTGCAGCTATCGGAATCAGCGCTATGATGCATGGCTACATGGCTTTCAACGACAAGGAAGAAATCCTTGTTCCATTCCGCACATGGCGTAATACAAATACAGCTAAGGCAGCAGCAGAGTTGTCTAAACTCTTTGTTTACAACATTCCACTTCGTTGGAGTATTTCACACCTATATCAAGCCATCCTCAATGGTGAAGACCACGTTAAGGATATTGCCTTCCAAACAACATTGGCAGGTTACATTCATTGGCAGCTCACTGGCGAAAAGGTACTTGGCGTAGGCGATGCTTCTGGTATGATGCCTATTGACCCTGAGACAAAGAACTATAATGCCGACATGGTGAAGAAGTTCAATGGTCTTATAGCATCAAGGGGCTATAAATGGACTTTGCTCGATATCTTCCCTAAGGTGCTAAATGCAGGTCAGGATGCAGGGCGCTTGACTGTTGAAGGCGCTAAGAAACTCGACGTTTCTGGTCATTTGCAGTCAGGAGTTCCTCTTTGTCCTCCTGAGGGCGATGCTGGCACAGGTATGGTTGCAACAAACGCTGTTAAGCAGCGCACAGGTAACGTTTCTGCCGGTACATCTTCATTCTCTATGATTGTCCTTGAGAAAGACCTCACCAAGCCATACGAGATGATTGATATGGTAACAACTCCTGATGGTTCACTCGTAGCTATGGTTCATTGCAACAACTGCACTAGCGACCTCAACGCATGGGTAAACCTCTTTAAAGAATATCAGCAGCTGTTGGGTGTGCCAGTAGACATGAATGAAGTATTCGGTAAGCTCTACAACCACGCTCTCGAAGGCGATGCAGATTGTGGTGGTCTCATCTCTTATAACTACATCTCTGGCGAACCTGTAACAGGTCTAGCCGAAGGTCGTCCTATGTTTGTTCGCTCTGCCAACGACAAGTTCAACCTTGCCAACTTCATGCGCTCACACCTCTACGCTTCAGTAGGTGTATTGAAGATTGGTAACGATATTCTCTTCAACGAAGAGCATGTTAAGGTTGACCGCATTACTGGTCACGGTGGCTTGTTCAAGACTAAGGGCGTAGGTCAGCGCATACTTGCTGCTGCCATCAATTCTCCTATCTCTGTAATGGAAACAGCGGGCGAAGGTGGAGCATGGGGTATTGCTCTCCTTGGTTCTTACCTTGTCAATAGCGGTGCTCACGAGTCACTTGCCGACTTCCTTGAGAACAAGGTATTCGCTGGCAACACAGGTGTTGAGATTGCTCCTACAGCAGAAGATGTCGAAGGCTTCAATATCTATATTGAGAACTACAAGCGTGGTCTCGCCATAGAGAAGGCTGCAGTAGAAAACAAATATTAATCCCCTACTCCACGCATGAAAAGAATATTCACAGCATTAACTGTAGCTGCCATGTCATTGGCAGCTACAGCTCAAAACACTACACTCACCATACATGCCGACCAAGGTAATCAGAAAATCCATAAAGAGATTTATGGCCAGTTTGCTGAGCACCTTGGCTCTTGTATTTATGGCGGTCTATGGGTAGGCGAAGATTCCAATATTCCAAACATCAAAGGCTATCGCAAGGATGTCTTTGAAGCTTTGAAGTCTTTGCAGATTCCAGTTCTTCGTTGGCCTGGCGGTTGCTTTGCCGATGAATACCATTGGATGGACGGCATTGGTCCGAAAGAACAGCGTCCAAAGATGCAGAACAACAACTGGGGAGGCACCATTGAGGACAACTCATTTGGTACTCACGAGTTCTTAAATCTCTGCGAAATGCTTGGCTGCGAACCATATATCAGCGGCAATGTTGGTAGTGGCACAGTAGAAGAATTGGCTAAATGGGTAGAATACATGACCTCTGATGGCGAAACGCCAATGGCAAACCTTCGACGCAAGAATGGTCGTGAGAAATCATGGAATGTCAAGTTCCTTGGCGTAGGCAACGAGAGTTGGGGTTGTGGAGGCTCTATGCGTCCAGAATATTATGCCGACCTCTATCGTCGCTATTCTACTTACTGCCGCAACTACGACGGCCATCATCTCTACAAGATTGCTTCAGGCGCAAGCGACTACGACTACAATTGGACAAAGGTATTGATGAACAATGTTGGTCATCGCATGAATGGTCTTTCGCTCCACTACTATACTGTTACAGGCTGGAGTGGTAGCAAGGGTTCAGCCACAAAGTTCAACAACGACGACTACTATTGGACAATGGGTAAATGCCTTGAGATTGAGGATGTAATCAAAAAGCATTCTGCCATCATGGATCAGAAAGACCCCAAGAAGCAGATAGGTCTGCTTGTCGACGAATGGGGAACATGGTGGGATGAAGAGCCAGGAACTATCTCTGGTCACCTATACCAGCAGAATTCTATGCGCGATGCTTTCGTAGCAGCTTTAACTCTCAACGTATTCCATCGCCATACCGACCGCGTTCGCATGGCAAACATTGCACAGGTTGTTAATGTGTTGCAGTCTATGATTCTCACAGACACCATGGGTACAGGCCACATGGTTCTCACTCCTACTTATCATGTATTCAACATGTATAAGGATTTCCAGGAGGCAACCTACTTGCCAATGGATGTAAAGACTGACTCTATGTCAGTACGAGGCAACAGAACTATACCATTATTATCTACAAGCGCCGCTCGCACATCAGATGGCACAATTGTTGTTGCACTTGCTAATGTAAGTCTCGACAAAGAGCAGAAAGTTAACCTTTCTCTTGATGGTATCGCTTCTAAGCCAAAGACTGTAACAGGTAAGATTCTCTCTTGCAAATCAGTTGCCGACTATAATGATTTCGAAAATCCTAATCGCGTAGTCCCTACCGAATTCAAGGGTGCAAAACTCTCTAAACAGAATGTTTCAGTAAAGATACCAGCAAAGTCAATTGCGGTAATTAAAATTAAATAGAAAAACAGTTTAAATATTAACATCTTATGAACGATAACAAAGTAATGTTGCATGCAGCAGACAACATCCGTATTCTCGCTGCATCTGCTGTAGAAAAGGCAAAGTCTGGTCACCCAGGTGGTGCTATGGGTGGTGCTGACTTCATCAATGTGCTCTATTCTGAGTACTTGAAGTATGATCCAAAGAACCCTGCATGGGTAGGTCGCGACCGTTTCTTCCTCGATCCTGGTCACATGGCTCCTATGCTCTATTCTCAGCTCTGCCTTATCGGCAAGTTTACTCTTGAAGAGTTGCAGCAGCTTCGCCAATGGGGCTCTCCTACTACTGGTCACCCAGAGTTTGAGATTGCTCGTGGTATTGAGAACACTTCAGGTCCTCTTGGTCAGGGTCACGTTTTCGCTATTGGTGCAGCTATCGCAGCTAAGTTCCTTGCAGCTCATACAGGCAACCCAACATTCGAAAAGGAAACCATCTACGCATACATCTCTGATGGTGGTATTCAGGAAGAGATTTCGCAGGGTGGCGCTCGTATCGCAGGAACTCTCGGTCTCGACAACCTCATCATGTTCTACGACTCTAACGACATTCAGCTCTCTACTGAGACTAAGGACGTTATGAACGAAGATACTGCAGCTAAGTATCGTGCTCTCGGATGGGAAGTTATCGAAATCTGCGGTAACGATGTAGACCAGATTCGTCAGGCTCTCGATGCTGCTAAGAAGGTAGAAGGCAAGCCAACCCTCATCATCGGTAAGTGCGTTATGGGTAAGGGTGCTTTGAAGGCTGACGGTACTTCTTACGAAGCTAACTGCAAGACACATGGTGCTCCTCTTGGTGGCGACGCTTACGTTAACACTATCAAGCATCTTGGTGGCAACCCTGAGAATCCATTCGTTATCTTCGACGATGTTAAGGAAATGTACGCTAACCGTGCTAAGGAGCTCGAGGCAATCTGCGCAGAGCGTTATGCTGAGGAGAAAGCTTGGGCTGATGCTAACCCAGAGAAGGCTGCTGCTCAGGCAGAATGGTTTAGCGGCAAGGCTCCAAAGATTGATTGGAGCAAGTGTGTACAGAAGGACAACGACGCTACACGTTCAGCTTCTGCCACATGTCTTGGCATTCTTGCAGAGCAGGTTCCTAATATGGTTTGTGCTTCTGCCGACCTTTCCAACTCTGATAAGACAGACGGTTTCTTGAAGAAAACTCACGCCTTTACTAAGGGCGACTTCTCGGGAGCATTCTTCCAGGCTGGTGTTGCTGAGCTTACTATGGCTTGCTGCTGCATCGGTATGGCTCTCCACGGAGGTGTCATTCCTGCATGTGGTACATTCTTCGTATTCTCTGATTATATGAAGCCAGCTGTTCGTATGGCAGCTCTCATGGAACTTCCTGTTAAGTTCATCTGGACTCACGACGCATTCCGCGTAGGTGAAGACGGACCTACTCACGAGCCTGTAGAGCAGGAGGCACAGATCCGTTTGATGGAGAAGCTGAAAAACCATCATGGCAAACCATCTGTTCTCGTTCTTCGTCCTGCTGATGCTAAGGAGACAACAGAGGCTTGGAAGCTTGCTATGGACAACATGTCTACTCCAACAGCTCTCATCCTCTCTCGTCAGGGCATCGCTAACCTTCCTGAAGGCAACGACTACAGCCTTGCAGCTAAGGGTGGTTACATCGTAGGTGGTTCAGACGAAAATCCTGATATTATCCTCGTAGCTACTGGTTCTGAGGTTTCTACTCTCGTTGCTGGTGCAGAGCTTCTCCGCAAAGAAGGTGTTAAGGTTCGCATCGTTAGCGTTCCTTCAGAGGGTTTGTTCCGTCTTCAGAGCAAGGAATATCAGCTTTCTGTTCTTCCTCACGATGTTAAGAAGTTCGGTCTCACAGCTGGTCTTCCTGTCAATCTCCTAGGTCTTGTACCTGAGGCTGAGGGCAACATCTGGGGCTTGGAGTCATTTGGTTTCTCAGCACCTTACAAGGTACTCGACGAGAAACTTGGCTACACTGCAGAGAATGTTTACAAGCAGGTGAAAGCCATCTTGGGATAAACCAATAACAATCATAATGGAGATAAAAACTGTGGGCTTAGCCAGCGACCATGCTGGCTTTGCTTTGAAACAATTCGTTAAACAATATCTTGATGAGCACGGAATGCCTTATAAAGATTATGGCACCTACTCTGAAGATAGTTGCGACTATCCTGACTTCGGTCATGCTTTAGCCGAAGGCATAGAGAAGGGCGAAGTGTTTCCAGGAATAGCAATCTGCGGTAGTGGCGAGGGCATCAGCATGACCCTCAACAAGCATCAAGCTATCCGTGCCGGACTTTGCTGGATTCCTGAGATTGCTCATCTCATTCGTCAGCACAACGATGCCAACGTCCTCGTAATGCCAGGACGATTCATCGACAACAACATGGCTCGCAAGATTATGGACGAATACTTCGCTACCGACTTCGAAGGCGGACGCCATCAGAAGCGTGTGGATAAAATCCCTGTGAAGTAACTCCCTACCCGATTACAATTCTAATTCTACATCAGAATTATTTTTCTTATCACAAGAGTGAAGAACCCAACGACCTCTCGTCTAAGTTCTTCACTCTTTTTTTATTCCCCTTATTAAACCTCAATAGAAGCATAATCTCCTTAAATTCCATAAAAAATAATAAAGATTTCAGTTATTCCCCCATTTTTGAACATCTATTTAATAGTAATTGAATTAAATAGATTAATTTTGCAGCGAATTAAAGAAATGAAAATGAAGAAAACAAAATTTATTCTATTATCGGTCCTATGTTCATTCCTCGCATTTGGAATGACATCATGCGACGACGACGCTAAAGATGATGACTATCAGAAAGAATTCATCCAATTTGACAATGTTACCCTAACTGCTGGTAGTACACAAGAATTGGCTAAGGGCAAAGACCTTTCTTGGAAGTCTGACAACGACCTCGTAGCTTCAATAATGGGAAGCAAAATTATTGCCAAACGAGTGGGAACGGCAAAAATGGTAAGTTCAAAGGGTGCTTTCGTCGTTACAGTCAAAGGTCAGTATAATGACTTCAGCGAACCTTATATTCAGTTCGGACATAATCGCGAAACAGTGAAATACTATGTTAAAAACAGCGATCAGCTGATTCGCGACGAAGACACCTTATTAATATATAAGGGAAGCGACAAGATAGAATATACAATTTATCATTTCAACGACAAGAAATTGGATGGCTCCTACATCGCTACATTGCCTGAAAATCAAAGCGAAATGGAAAACTGGGCATTGGAAAGATACCTTCCAATAGCTTCTCTCGACAACAGCTTCAGCATGACAAGCTTAAATATGAAGACTCTCATCCGCATGACATCAGTTTCTATCTACGGCAAAGAGTATCGCATGCTTGGATTTACCCAACAATAAAAGATTATCCGACAAATATAGGGGACTTTTTGATAACAACCAGCCTGGCAAATCATAGCTATCCCCCAGATTTTGCGGATGAGCCACTATAAAACCATAAAAAGAGTGGAAAGTTTAGGAGTTTTCTCCATAAACTTTCCACTCTTATTTTTTATTTCCTTAAGCGTAGAACCTTACAATATTCTGCCGCGGAAGCTGAGCTTTATAACTGGCCAAACCTTGAAATCATTCATGATCTTGGTAATATCGTCAGATGCTTCCTCATCAAGCTGGTCCATAAGATTTTTAACATCTACGCCATCTGCATAAACCTTTGGCTTACCATGGAACTGCACACCCATTTCAAAACGGAAACCAATACGGTTCTTTGGAATCAAACGACCAAATCCAAGACCGAGATAAGGACGGAAATTGTTAACCTTCAATCCACCATTAACATCACCATTCTCATCAAAAGGAATGTTGTAGTCGCCAATCTGAATACCGTACTTTTCAGCCTGAGCATAGTTGTTCTGAATATAATCACTATGACCAGTAATCTGAACAAGCTTTTCGCCACCTACAGAGAAACCTGCAGTAACAAAGAATGTACCACCAGTTGGATAGCAATCAAACTTCACATCAAACGATGTACGCTTCAAAGAGCCCTTCACATTCAGAGTTGCGTCATCGCCACTAAGTGGTGGAAGACCTTCTACATTTGGCTCAATATCCACATCGGTCTTGATATTAATATCTGGCATAAAGTTCAAACCTGCTCTTACACCAAAATATTTACTCAGACAAGTTGAAACGTCAACGCCAATACCTTCAGTACCAGCACCAACGCCTATACCTATTCTGTTACCCAAACCATACTTAAATTCTTCACTCTGAGCAAACATAGCACCTACCGACATCATCGCAAGTGCTATTGAGAGAATTACTTTCTTCATAGCGTTATTAATTTTATTATTAGTTATATTAGTTGATGTTTATTTTGCAAATTTATATTATTTTTATCATTAAAACAAGAAAATGAACCAAAAAGTTATAACAACACTTAAATTTTGTCATTTCGCAGCATTTTCTTAACCTTCATTACTCCTACACCTTATTTATATTATAATGTGGCAGTCCTTACTAACGATATTTAATATTATAAACGCAATAATTTTGCTGTTTCAGATAGATTTTGTATTTTTGCAAGCAATATCATTATTAATGGGTATAAATACAACAATATAATATAAGTATGCTTACACTTAAACTCATCAGTGAGGAAACTGAACGCGTAATCAAAGGTCTTGAGAAGAAGCACTTCAATGGTGCTCGCGAGGCCATAGACAAAGTATTGGAATACGACAAAATCAGACGTGACGCACAACAGAAATCTGACGCCACTAAGCAGCAGGCCAACCAGTTGGCTAAGAAGATTGGTCAGCTCATGAAGGCTGGCGACAAAGAGGCTGCAGAGAAGGCTAAGAACGAAGTTGCAAACCTCAAGGCTGAATGCAAAGCCATTGAGGAGATTATGGAGAAAGCTCAAAACGACTTGACACAGTTGCTCTGCCAGATACCTAACATTCCTAACGACGATGTTCCTGAAGGCAAGGATGCCTCTGACAACGTTGTTGTAAAAGAAGGTGGCGAAATGCCTAACCTACCAGAAGATGCTATGTGCCATTGGGATTTGTGCAAGAAGTACAACCTCATCGACTTCGACCTTGGTGTAAAGGTCACAGGTGCAGGTTTCCCATTCTATATTGGCAAGATGGCTCGCTTCCAGAGAGCTCTCGAAGCTTTCTTCTTGGAGGAAGCTCGCAAGAGTGGCTACCTCGAGGTTCAGCCTCCATTCGTTGTCAACCAGGCAAGTGGCTACGGTACTGGTCAGCTTCCTGACAAGGAAGGTCAGATGTATCATGCCAACCTCGACGACCTCTATCTCATCCCTACTGCCGAGGTTCCTGTAACAAATATCTTCCGCGATGTTATCCTCGACGAAAAGGATCTTCCTATCAAGCGTTGTGCTTACTCTGCTTGCTTCCGTCGTGAGGCTGGTTCTTATGGCAAGGATGTTCGTGGTTTGAATCGTCTTCACCAGTTCGACAAGGTTGAGATTGTACGTATCGACAAGCCTGAGCACTCTTACGAGAGCTTGAAGGAAATGTTGGTTCACGTTGAGGGATTGCTCCAGAAGTTGGAGTTACCTTACCACATTCTCCGTCTCTGCGGTGGTGACATGAGCTTCACATCTTCTATCTGCTACGACTTCGAAGTTTGGAGCGCAGCTCAGAAGCGTTGGCTCGAGGTTTCTTCTGTATCTAATTTCGAAAGCTATCAGGCTAACCGCTTGAAGTGTCGCTATCGTCATACTGATGACAAGAAGATTGAGCTTTGCCACACCTTGAATGGTTCGGCTTTGGCTTTGCCTCGTATCGTTGCTGCCATCCTCGAAAACAATCAGACTCCTGAAGGCATCCGCGTGCCTAAGTGCTTGGTGCCTTATTGTGGCTTCGAGATGCTCGACGACAATAACTTTTAATTAAATCGTATATTGCATGTTGAATGTTGAGAGATGGATTATTATGCTCTCAGCATTCAACATTTTTGTTTTAACCGAAACATCAATACACAAATACTAAACAACCCAAAGAAACTGAAATGAACAAGATTATCAAGAAAGTGCAATTCTCTGAAAAGGTATTCCTTTTCGAGATTGAAGCTCCGCTGATAGCAAAGAGCCGCAAAGCTGGCAACTTTGTCATTGTGCGTGTTGGCGAAAATGGCGAACGTATGCCTCTAACTATTGCTGATGCCAACATCGAAAAAGGCACCATCACCATCGTTGTACAGGAGGTGGGATTGTCGTCAACAAAGCTCTGCCATCTCAACGAAGGCGACTTCATCACCGACGTTGTTGGTCCGCTTGGCAACCCTACCCACATCGAGAAGTTTGGCACCGTTATCTGTGCCGGAGGTGGTGTTGGCGTAGCTCCAATGCTCCCTATTATCAAGGCTCTCAAGGCTGCTGGCAACAGAGTGCTCTCAGTATTAGCAGGTCGCAACAAAGACTTGATAATCTTGGAAGACGAGGTTCGCAAAAATTCCGATGAGGTTATCATCATGACCGACGATGGTTCGGCTGGCGAAAAGGGTGTTGTCACTATCGGCATCGAAAAGCTCATCCAGCAGGAACACATCGACAAGGTGTTTGCCATTGGACCTCCTATCATGATGAAGTTCTGCTGCTTGCTCACACAGAAATACAACATTCCTACCGACGTCTCTCTCAACACCATCATGGTCGATGGCACAGGTATGTGCGGTGCTTGCCGACTCACCATTGGTGGCAAAACAAAGTTCGTATGTATCGATGGTCCTGAGTTTGATGGAGCCTTGGTCGATTGGGACGAGATGTTCAAGCGCATGGGCACATTCAAGACTGCTGAGCGCGAAGAGATGGAACACTACGAAGAGCATTGCAACGCAGTATTGGGCAGCAAGGTCACAACCTCTGTCGACCACACTCCTTCTCAATACGATGAGTGCGACCCTGACGTGTCTTCTCTCACCAATCGCGATGCAGAATGGCGCAAGCAGCTTCGTTCCGAGATGAAGCCAACTGAGCGAAAGAAGATTGAGCGTGTGCAGATGCCTGAGCTCGACCCTGTTTATCGTGCCACCACTCGTTTGGAGGAAGTAAACATCGGTCTCACTCCCGAAGTGGCGTTGCTCGAGGCTAAGCGTTGCCTTGACTGTGGCAAACCAACTTGCGTTGAGGGTTGTCCTGTCAACATCAATATTCCATCTTTCATCAAAAACATCGAGCGTGGCCATTTCCTCGATGCTGCTAAGGTTCTTAAGCAGACTTCTGCTCTTCCTGCTGTATGCGGACGTGTTTGTCCTCAAGAGAAACAATGCGAAAGCAAGTGTATCCACCTTAAGATGGGCGAAAAGCCTGTTGCCATTGGCTATCTTGAGCGTTTCGCTGCCGACTACGAGCGCGAGAGTGGCAACATTTCATTGCCTGAGTTGGCACCTGCCAATGGTATCAAGGTGGCAGTAGTTGGTTCGGGTCCTTCGGGCTTAAGCTTTGCTGGCGACATGGCAAAGAAGGGCTACGATGTTCATGTCTTCGAGGCTCTTCACGAAATTGGTGGTGTATTGAAATATGGTATTCCAGAATTCCGCTTGCCTAACAAGATTGTCGACGTAGAAATTGAAAACCTCAAGAAGATGGGCGTTCACTTCACCACCGACTGCATCGTGGGCAAAACCATTACTGTAAACCAACTCGAGGCTGAAGGCTTCAAGGGCATCTTCGTTGGTTCGGGCGCAGGCTTGCCAAACTTCATGAATATCCCTGGCGAAAATGCCATCAACATCATGTCGTCTAACGAATACCTCACTCGAGTAAACCTCATGGATGCTGCCAATCCTCTCACCGACACTCCTATGAACCTTGGCAAAAAGGTTGTCGTTGTTGGTGGTGGAAACACAGCCATGGACTCTTGCCGCACAGCCAAGCGTCTTGGTGCTGAGGTCACATTGGTTTATCGTCGTTCTGAAGCCGAAATGCCAGCTCGTCTCGAAGAGGTTAAGCATGCTAAGGAAGAGGGAATCAACTTCCTCACCCTTCACAATCCTAAGGAATACCTTGCCGACGAGAATGGTGCTGTAAAGGCTGCTGTGCTCGATGTCATGCAACTTGGCGAACCTGACGCAAGTGGTCGTCGTAGTCCTGTAGCCACAGGCAACACCATCACCATCGATTGCGACCAGGTCATCGTTGCCGTTGGCGTTTCTCCTAACCCATTGGTGCCAAACTCTATCCAGGGCTTGCAGCTCGGTCGCAAAAACACCATCGCTGTCGACGACTCTATGAAGAGTTCTTGCGATTCCATCTATGCTGGTGGCGACATTGTTCGTGGTGGCGCAACTGTCATCCTCGCCATGGGCGACGGTCGCAGAGCAGCTCTCAACATGGACGAGGCTCTTAGAAAATAATCATTTCCGTAGGGCTCACAGCCCTACTCAATTAATCCGTAATAATAGAACAAAAAATAGATGTTATACACTATCTTGTTGTTGGTATTGAGTAATATCTTCATGACATTGGCTTGGTACGGACATCTTAAACTTCAACAAACAGGGGTCATCTCAAACTGGCCTCTGTTTGGTGTTATTATATTCAGCTGGTTGATAGCGTTCTTCGAATATTGCTGTCAGGTGCCAGCCAATCGTATAGGCTTCGTGGGCAACGGCGGACCCTTCACTCTTGTTCAGCTCAAGGTTATTCAAGAGTGCATTTCGCTCATCGTCTTTGCCGTCATTGCCAACATGCTGTTCCAGGGTGAGGGTCTTCATTGGAATCATTTCGCAGCCTTCGCCTGCCTCATTGCCGCCGTCTATTTCGTGTTTAAATGAAGAACGAAGAGTGAAGAATCAAATACCCTAGGGTTGGGTTCGGTGCAGCTCGGCTGCATCGCTTTCCCCTCTTTCCCCTTCTTACTATTTGATTCTTCACTCTTCCCTCTTCCCTCTTCACTCTTCACTTAAATCCTCTCCACCTTTTTAGTTAAAGATATTAAACAATTTCTTTCTCTCATCTTTTTTCTTTATCTTTGTTATTTCAAAAAGTAAAAAAGATGAATCTTAAAATATTAACCATCGCCATTGCGTTGTCTACAACCTTGTCAGCCACAGCGCAAAAGAAAGGGAAAGTGAAAACCAAGCGTCCTACCACCACCGTAGTAGAATCGCCAGGCCTTAAACTATACAAGTCAATGATACCATCTACAGCAAAACTCATGTTTGTAGATAGCGTTGTTGTCGACAAAAAAGACTTCTTGTCGCGGATACCTCTTATTTCTGAAGCAGGCAAACTCACCATGCGCGACACCCTGCACTCTCAATATCTCAACGAGTTTGGCGACCGTTGGATTTTTGCTCATGGCGACAGCACCTCTTCAGCTCTTTATTCTGCCGACAAACTTGCCGACAAATGGTCTTCACCTACCCCTCTCTTCAAGAAATCAGAAGGCGTAGAGCGTGCCAACTATCCATTCCTTATGGCTGATGGCGTAACGCTCTATTTCGCTGCTCAGGGCGAAAACTCCATGGGCGGCTACGACATTTTCATGTCTACTTTCGACCTCGACAATGGTGTTTTCTATTCTCCTGAGAATATCGGCTTGCCATACAATTCCACAGCCAACGACTATCTCCTTGCCATCGACGACATCAACCACCTCGGTTGGCTCGTCACCGATCGCCGACAGCCAGAAGACAAGGTTTGTATCTACACCTTCGTACCTACAGCTTCACGTCAAGGTTTCGAAGACACCGACCTCACCGACAATGAGATAGAACCTTATTCACGAATACTCAGCATCTCCGACACATGGAAGTTTGGCAACCGCAAAGCTGCCATGGCAAAACTCGCCGACATCAAAAAGCGAATAGCTTCCAAGATAGTAAAATCTCAGTCTTCCAATAAGTTCGTCATCAACGACAACACCGTCTATTCTTCAGCCAACGATTTCAAATCACCTGCAGCTAAAGAAATGTATCGTCAATGGAAAGACAAAAAAAACACCTTCGAGTCCGTTTCTGCCAAACTCGACGAAGCTCGCAAAACCTATCGTGAGTCTTCCAACAAATCGGCTGATGCCTACAAGATTCGCACCCTTGAAACCAAACAAGAGTCCTTATTCAATGAGATAAATCAATTAGAAAAAAACATTAGAACATCAGAACTAAACAATCATTAATCATGGAAAAGAAACGTTTCGCAGAATCAGAATTGATAATCAACGAAGATGGTAGCGTATTCCACCTTCATGTAAAACCAGAGCAATTAGCCGACAAGGTAATCCTCGTTGGCGACCCAGGCAGAGTAAGTCTCGTAGCCTCACATTTCGAAACCAAAGAATGTGATATTCAAAGTCGTGAGTTCCACACCATCACTGGCACCTATCAGGGCAAACGCATCACCGTATTGAGCACCGGCATCGGTTGCGACAATATCGACATCGTGATGAACGAACTCGATGCTCTTGCCAACATCAATTTCAAGACTCGCTACGAGAACGACCAGCACCGCACCCTTGAGCTCGTGCGCATTGGCACCTGTGGCGGATTGCAAGAATACACTCCTGTGGGCACCTTCGTTTGCTCGCAAACCTCAGTAGGCTTCGATGGCTTGCTCAATTTCTATGCCGGACGCAATCAGGTTTGCGACCTCGAACTCGAGCGCCAGCTCGTTGCTCACCTCGGTTGGACTGGCAACATGTGTCAGCCTTATCCTTACTCTATCAATGCCGACAAAGAAATGGTAGAGCGCATTGCCAAAGACGACATGATACGTGGCATCACCATCGCCTGCGGTGGCTTCTTCGGTCCTCAGGGTCGCGAACTCCGCATCCCACTTGCCGACCCTCGTCAAAATGAGAAGGTAGAGTCGTTCTCTTACAACGGTCTCCACATCACCAACTTCGAAATGGAGAGCTCTGCCCTTGCTGGTCTTTCATCCCTTATGGGTCACAAAGCCGTTACCTGCTGCATGGTTATTGCCAACCGTCGCATCAAGGAGGCTAACACAGGCTACAAAAACACCATCGACAAATTGATTAAGACTGTCCTCGACAGACTGTAATCTCACAACACAATATTCCTTACATTTTTATTTGAATGACAATCATCGACAACAACGATACTATATGCGCAATGGCCACTCCTGCAGGAGGGGCCATTGGCATTGTTAGAATATCAGGCTCTAAAGCCATCGACATAGCCAACTCGCTTTTCTCACCTAAAAACAAACTCGCCAACGCTCGCCCATCGTCGCTCTCCTATGGTCGCATCCTCGATGCTCATGGTCAGGAAATCGACGATGTTCTCGTATCCGTTTTCCATGCTCCGCATTCCTATACAGGCGAAAACTCAGTAGAAATTTCTTGTCATGGCTCTCGCTACATCATGACCGAGATTCTCAAAGCGCTCATCCAATCAGGCTGCCGACAGGCAGAACCAGGCGAGTTTACAAAGCGTGCTTTCCTTAATGGCAAAATGGACTTGAGCCAAGCAGAAGCTGTTGCCGACCTTATTGCATCCACCAACAAAGCCACCCATACCATGGCTATGAGCCAATTAAAGGGTTGTTTTAGCGAAGAGCTCAAAACGCTTCGCACCCAACTACTTAAGCTCAACTCTCTACTTGAACTCGAACTCGACTTTAGCGACCACGAAGAACTTGAGTTTGCTGACCGCACAGAACTCCTCAACCTCGTCAATCGTGCAGAGAGCAAAATCTCTTCGCTTGCCAAATCCTTTGAAACAGGCGTAGCTCTTAAGCACGGCATCCCTGTAGCCATAGTTGGCAAAACCAACGTTGGCAAGAGTTCCCTCCTAAATATTCTTTTACACGAAGACAAAGCCATCGTCTCCGACGTTCATGGCACCACTCGCGACACCATCGAAGATTCTATCGACATCGATGGCGTCACATTCCGCTTCATCGATACTGCAGGCATTCGCCAAACCACCGACACCGTAGAGCAAATCGGCATTACCCGAACCTACAACAAAATCAGCGAAGCATCCATCGTTCTGTGGGTCGTCGACCAACAACCTACCGAAGCCGAATACTCCGACATGCTACAAAAATGCGAAGGAAAGAAGCTCATCATCGTTAAGAATAAATGCGACATTGCTTCTCCCTTCACACTATCTCATACCGACATTCCAAACGCTGAAATCAGTGCTAAAGCCAACATCGGCATCGATGCGCTCACAGCCCTTCTCATCCATGTTGCCGACATTCCGCAGCTCACCGAGAATAGCATCATCGTCAACAACATACGCCACTACGAAGCCTTAACTCGCGCCCTTGCCCATTTGGCTCGTGTTCGCGAAGCCTTCGACCTCGGACTTAGTGGCGACCTTATTTCCGAAGACCTTAAACTCGTGCTTATTGAGCTTGGCGACATCACAGGTGGCGCCATTTCGAGCCAAGAAACTCTCAACAACATCTTTAGCCATTTCTGCATCGGAAAATGAGCATGAAACAGATAGAAACACTCGTCTTTGATTATGGAGGTGTCATCGTGAACATTGATGATGCCTCTGTTGTAAAAGCCATGGAGAGCCTGGGCATTACGGCGTTCAAGCGACTAATCCATGTCCGCAAGATCAAGAGACAGATGCACCAATATATTAATGATCAGTCAGTCAGATGAAGCAGCTGGGATATTCCACGGACGAGCTGTTTGATGAAGTGTTCCTCTCATACGCCATGCGGAAAGAGAAGCCATCCATCGAAATCTATGAAGAGATGACGCAACAGACTGGATTGAATCCTTCCACTACGCTCTATTTCGATGACAGCACAGAGAATGCCGAAGCAGGCAAGCGCTTTGGCTTTCAGTGTGTACAGGTAAAGACCAATCATCTGGAAGAGCATCAGGAATGGCAAGAAATTAACAACGATATTAAAGAATAAGCTTATGCGCATAATAGGAAACTTACTTTGGTGGCTCTTCGGAGGTCTCGAAGCTGCCATCGGTTATTTCACCGGAAGTCTGGCTCTTGCATGTACTATCATCGGCATTCCCTTTGCGATACAGACATTCAAGATTGGCCTGCTCTGCCTATGGCCTTTTGGTTCTAAGGTGAGAGAAACAAATAGTCCAACAGGTTGCATTCGCATCCCGCTGAATTTACTCTGGCTGATTTTCGGAGGATTGTGGGCTTGCCTCGTGCATCTGTTCTTCGGCTTTATCTTATGTATCACCATTATCGGCATTCCTTGGGGAAAACAGCATTTCAAAATGGCAGGGCTTTCGCTCGCACCGTTCGGCAAGGATGTGGAGTTGGGATTATAAAGTGAAAAGAAGTTTAAAGAAATATGGCTATGACTATTGATACAACAAATCTCTGTTCACATCTTCAAAAGAAGTTGTTTGAACCTGAGGGTGTATATTATCCTATCTGGCAAGCCATGCAGAATGATGAGGAGTTGACTGCCGTGGTTCGCTCACGACAGCTTCATATTTATCGTAATGGCAAGAAGATTCTCATTCTCGCTGGCAAGGCTCAGCCTAAGATTATCAGAGAGGATAAACTGAATGAATTGATAAAAATATAAAGAACGAAGCTTATGAAAAGAATTTTTCGAAAATTGATGATTGCCATTTGCTGCATGGTTTCATGCAATATGGTGGCGAATGCGGGCAACGACAAGCCTATCTCTGTAAATGCACTTCCTGCCAAGGCCCAAACCTTGCTCAATAATCATTTCAATGGTCAGAAGGTGATGCTTGCAACGATTGAATCGGGAGTTGTCAGCAGAAGCTATGATGTGGTTCTGCAGAATGGCACGAAGCTGGAGTTCGACAAAAAAGGAAATCTTAAAGAGATAGACTGCAAGCAGGGAATCGTGCCAGCTCTGTTGATTCCGCAAGCCATCAAGAACTACTTGAAGGATAATTATGCAGGACAATCGGTGAAAAAGATTGAAATGAACAAGAATGAATACGAGGTGGAACTGACAAACGGATTGGATTTGACCTTCAACAAGCATTTCCAATTAATAGATATTGACTGATCTGCATTTTGTAAATAGATTTTCCTGCATAGGGTGAAAACAACAGATAAATTATATGAATGTTTTAAGTAAAAAGTTACGGAGAATATGAATCATCTCCGTAACTTTTTACATTTTCATCTTAAATCAAGTTCGACCTGCAAACCAAATTCATCCCTATAATCACATTTCTGAATATTTTTTTGTATTTTTGCAGATATATTGCGCTGATGGCGAATTAATAACAAAATAAATAACTAAGTATATGAGCATTAAAAAGAATGGGATATATTGGAAGGGCATCAAGCGCCGGATAGGGAAATTCTTTGAGAAGGTGCACGAATGTATACTTATCTTTACCGACTGGCTGGGGTAAGTGCACATAGTAAATAAAATGCAAAACATTGATATAATCTGATGGAAACAGAAAGAATTTACCTTCGCTATTGGCAGGAATCGGATGCAGAGGCGCTCTTCAAGTACGCCTCAGACCCTGACGTAGGACCTCGTGCCGGATGGCCGGCACATAAATCAGTAGAAGAAAGTCGGGAGATAATCCGAACATACTTCAATAACGACACGACATGGGCGATTGTGTTGAAAGAGACTGGCGAGGCTATCGGCTGCATCGGCT
>ERZ1026854.7-NODE-7-length-183546-cov-111.451597_pt1 | contig 183546 bp, 176 predicted proteins | sample MGYA00380157_ERZ1026854 | MGnify/ENA primary metagenome ERZ1026854 (study PRJEB33269, sample SAMEA4719793) | human gut metagenome | biome: human-associated habitat; feature: organic feature; material: feces | place: Cameroon | collected 2013-10 ...
AATTTTTACACCTTAAACCTGTAAAATTTTTGTGTTGACTAAATAGCGCATTTTACATTTCAAATAAAAGATGATTCAAGATTTCATATACAGAATTATTATTCTGAAGCAATATGTAAGTTTATTACTAATCTATTTTCAAATTTTAGACAGAATAATTGTTCTGAAACATGTTATAAAAATTATTCAAATATAGTTATAAAATTATTTAATGAAAGTGAGGAACAATATTTAGATAACCGTAATAATGGTACGGTTGGAATTGATTCCATTAATAATAATCTAAATTCGTCTAATTCAGAGTGCTTCACAGCTGTATTACAAATGCTTGTCTGGAACAGAGAGACTGATTCCAACTTTGATAATGCAGCATTATTGGAGTTTATGCAGCAACGCTTAAAAGGACAAAGCTCTAATATGTTATGTTCTTTTGGGCTCTATTTTAAATATTTTTGTCATTATCAAAAAGATTGGGTGGAGAATAATATTAAATTACTGTTTCCTAAAGATGATAAGTTGTTTAATGCGGCTTCTCAAGGTTTTTTATATGGACATCAGGAATATTTTCCTACTTATCTGACATACTTGGATTCAAATAATATTCTTGAGCGTGTAGTAAAAAATAATATAAATACACAAATGGAAAATACTATAGTGTATTATTTTGTTTGTTTTTATCTAAATGATGCAAAAATGCCTCATTGTAATTTAAATTTGTTGTTATCATTAGATAATTCTGACAATGGTCTTGTTTTGAAGTTAATAAATAATATAAATCGTTTTATAAATATTGAAAGTAAAACTATTACAGGAATTGAAAATTTAAAAAATAAACTAATTACTCTTAGAAAAGAAATTAAACAGCATTTAATAAATCTAAATAATAAAGAATATGAAATTAAATGTAAAATAGATTTACTATACTGGCTTTTTGTATTTAATCAGATTATAAAAGAAGATTATGAAGATTTTACAAATGTTGCTCCAAAATTAATTTCTTCAACAATGTCAATTAAAATGACTGAATTATTTATCTCTTTAAGTAAAGAAAATAATAATATTCTTCCCGTTATAAAAGCCATCGGAATCTTAGCTGATAATTTGTATTTTTTAGAGTATCCGCAGGAAAAATGTAAAGAGCTCTTTACAAAGCTCTATAGTATAAACCCGGAAGAAACACTTCAACTTTTAAAGAAATACCATTTCTATGGTCATTCAAAGTATTATTTAGAAATTGCAGAGAAGGAGAAAGTCTAATATGGAGAATATAACTCAGTCTCTTATTACTGTAATTGTTCCAGTCTACAAAGTAGAAAAATATCTAAACCGTTGTGTAGACAGCATTCTTGCACAGACATATACAAATTTTGAATGTATTTTAGTTGATGATGGAAGTCCTGATAATTCTCCTGTAATATGTGATGAGTATGCAAAAAAAGATAACCGTGTGCGTGTTATTCATAAGGTAAATGGCGGAGTGTCTTCTGCACGTAATGCAGGACTGGATGCAGCAAAAGGTGAGTGGGTTTGCTTTGTGGACAGTGATGATGAAATCAATTCTGAATTATTTAATGAAATTAACAAACATATAAAAAAGGATACTGAAGTTATTGAGTTCGGATTTTCAGCGGTATCAAAATCAGGAATGAAAAACTTTTTGCCTTCAACTCTCTCTCAAGAGGAGAAAGTCGATTCTTTTGGTTCTTGGTCTAAAGCATATTCAAGACAATTTCTGAGTAAGAATAAAATTAAATTTCCTGAAGGTATATCTTTAGCAGAAGACTGGTATTTTAACTATTTGGTTTTTAGTTATGCTAAAAATACTGAGAAAACCGACATAATATTATATATGTATTATCAAAATGAAACTTCAGTAATGCATACACTTTCATTAAAAAATATAACTGATGAAATTAAAGCAATAAATTTAATTGAGCAAAGAGCAGACCTTTTGAATGCTCCTTTATTAGAAAAGCGAAAAATTATTTCAAAAAGACATATTTTGTTTTCTTTAGATAAACCAAATGTTAAGCTTTTTAGAAGTTGTTTTCCCGAAGTAAATAGAAAAATTTTAATAGAATCCAGAGTAATCAGTAAAGTATTTGTAATACTTACTATGTTTATGCCACAGGTCTTTATGACTTTTTTATTTAAGATTTATAAATCTTGTAGAGGAACAATAAATGAAAGTTTTTAATTTTTTTTTACATCCTTTCTTCTTTATTTCGAAAGGGGTGTCCTATTTAATTAACAAAATTACTTATAAAAAATTTGGGACAGGGGCTTATATTGTTCGCCCTATGAGAATAGTTAACAAAAAATGTATTAGTATTGGTTCGCATGTATTAATTCGTGATGCTGCGCGTATCGAACCAGTTACGGAATATGCTGGTACTCGGTATACTCCGTTGATTAAAATTGGAGCCAAAACGATGGTGGAACAGGGGCTTCATATTAGTTGTAGCCAAAGTGTAGCGATTGGCGAGAATTGTCTAATATCTAGTTATGTGTTTATTACCGATACAAACCATAATTATGAAGATATAAATATTCCGATTTCTTTTCAATCTCTTTCTGTAAAACCAACTATTATAGGAAACGATAGTTTTATAGGAACTGGAGCAAAAATTATGGCTGGCGTAACAATTGGAATACATTGTGTAATTGGAAGTAATGCAGTGGTTACTCATGATATTCCAGATTATTGTATTGCTGTTGGAATACCTGCAATAATAATTAAGAGATATAATAGTGTTTCCCTTGCATGGGAAAAAACTGATGAATTTGGAAATTTTATTAAATAAAAAATAAAGGAATTTGGTATGAAAATTGCTGTTACTGGTGCAAATGGTTTTTTAGGTAAAGGTATAGTTGAAAGTTTGTCAAAATCAGATAATGAAATTATCGCAGTTGATTTTAATGAATTAAAAGTGGTTAATAATAATGTAAAATCCATCGCTTGTAATTTATTTGATATTGAAAATCCATTTGAATGTCTTGGAAAACCTGATGTACTTTTACATTTGGCCTGGAGGGATGGCTTTAAACATGGTTCTGATGCACATGTTGATGATCTTTCAAAACACTATCATTTTCTGGAAAAAATGATAGCCGGAGGTTTAAAAAAACTTACTGTTATGGGAAGTATGCATGAAGTCGGATTTCACGAAGGAAGTATAAATGAAAACACTTCTTGTCACCCGCTTTCGTTATATGGTATTGCAAAAAATTCTTTAAGAATGATGTGTGAACTTCTGGTTAAAAATACTGATACGAAATTTCAATGGTGTAGAGGATTTTATATTGTAGATAATTCACCACGTGGGTGCTCAATATTTTCTAAAATTATGCAGGCAGCAGAGCAAGGTAAAACACATTTCCCATTTACAAGTGGAATAAACCAATTTGATTTTATTGATTACAAAGAATTTTGTGAGCAAGTTGCTGCAGTAACATTGAATAATACTGAATTCGGAATAATAAACTGTTGTTCAGGTAAACCAATGAAATTAGCTGAAAGAGTAGAACTCTTTATAAAAGAAAATAAACTTAATATTACTCTCGATTACGGGACATTTCCAGACAGACCTTATGACTCATTAGCTATTTGGGGTGATGCATCTCGTATTAAAAGGATAATGGAAAATGCAACAAAATAGAAAAATAGGTATAGTTACTGTTCTTTATAATAGTGCGACTGTTCTTGAAGATTTCTTTAGGACTCTTGATATTCAGACTTATAAAAACTTTATTCTTTATATAGTAGATAATAAATCTCCAGACACATCTTTGGCTGTTTCAAAGAAATTGGCTAAAAGTGTATCGTTTGAAACAAAATTTATTGAGAATGATGATAATCTTGGTGTTGCAGCAGGAAATAATGTCGGAATTTACGCGGCTCTGAAAGATGATTGTGATTATATATTGCTTTCAAACAATGATGTTATTCTTAATGAAAAAACGATAGAAACTCTATTAAATGGAACGGAAGAAAACAAAGCAGACCTTTCAGTTCCAAAGATCTATATTTGGAAAACAAACAGATTATGGTGTGCCGGCGGAGACTTCAATAAAAGAAAAGCTCAGACTCAGCATTTTGGGTATGATAAAGAAGATGATGGTTCCTACGATGAAACGAAACAAGTTAACTATGCACCAACTTGTTTTATGCTTATAAATAAGTCGGTATTCGAGAAAGTCGGATATATGGATGAAAAATATTTTGTCTATTATGATGATACGGATTTTATTTATAGAACTCAAAAACAAGGTTTAAAACTATATTATATTCCTTCTTCAACGTTGATACATAAAGAGAGTGTAAGTACAGGGAAAAAGTCAGATTTTTTCTATCATTATATGTTTAGAAATAGACTTTATTTTGTAAGAAAACATTATAAAGCAGGTGAGTTGTTTGTTTTCTTAGATTTTTTATATCATTTTACAGTCCGTCGGATAAGATTACTAAATAATAACAGGCTTTGGAAACTGATTTACAATGCTCTAAAAGAAGGTGCAAAACTTTAATGTTAATAGATTTATTCCGTCGGATATATTATTTTAATCTTCGTTCTCTTTTGTTCAACTTTTATTATTTGCCATTTAAGCAAGCAATAAAGTTTCCTATAACAATATCACGAAAAGTTAAAATTAGAGATATGTCTAAAAATAATAGTAAGAAGAGATTTGTTTTAAATGCAGAAAAAATATCTCCTTGTATGATTAAAATAGGATTTGATGGTTGTGGTTTTATTGATTTTAAATATGAAAGGACTTTAATAGAGTTAAGTAAGAACGGACAGATTATATTTAGGGGAAATTGTTTTATAGGTTCTGCTTCAAAACTAGGAATTACAGAGAACGCAAAATTAGATTTAGGTACAAATTGCAGTTTTACAGGTAAAACAAAAATATTTGCCAATGAAAATATTCAGTTTGGTTCTAATTCATTGATAGCATGGGATACAATGTTTCTAACGAGTGATTTTCATAAAATAATTTATGATGGTAATGTTTGTAATTCTGATTCGGGTATAATAATTAAAGAAAATACGTGGATATGTAGTAATGTAACTATTCTAAAAGGTAGTCAAGTTCCTGCAAATTCTGTTGTTGTATCAGGGACAATTTTCAATAAAAAAATGGAGGAAGAAAATTGTCTATACGGAAATCGGGGGGGGCAGTTTCTGTGCTTAAAAGTGGCATAAGATGGTCTAAATAGATTAATGAATAGTTTTTCATTTGCATTACCCTACATTTTTATGTTTTCAATCCTTTTTCTTTCAATCTTTCCTGTAGTTGGAAGAAGTTATAAAGTAAATAAATTAATTTTACTTGAAACAGAAAAAGATTTTATAGTTTTATTAGTTTTTGCCTTATTCATTGGGTTTAGAGGATATGTTTATTCTGATTGTCTTGTTTATCATGATTTTTATTCAACAGTACCTTCTTTATTTGATAGTAAAGAAATAATTCATAGATATTTCTCAAAAAATTCGTATGGTTTTGAACCATTATTTTTAGTTTGGTCGCTCATATTTAAAAGTATTTCTGAGGATTATTTAGTCTGGCAAACTTTATCCACTTTAATCGATTTATTATTGATAAATAATCTTTTTAAAACCTATATTCCAAAACAAAGTGTATTCGGATTTTTAATTTTTTTCGTTTTTTACGGTTTTATTATTGAAGTAAACTTGTTAAGAAATGTACGCGCAATATTAATTTTCTTATATTCAATAAAATGGATAAAAAATAAAAAATTTTGTAAATACTTTTTTTCAATGATAGTTGCTTCTTTATTTCATACTTCTGCATTATTTTATATTCCTTTATATTTTGTGCTAGGAAAAACTATCAAAAAAAGAACGGTTTTATTATTAATAATTGTTGGCAATATTATTTGCATTTGTAAAATACAGTGGCTAAAATCAATTTTATTAATTGCAGCAAATTTTATTCCAGGAGCGCTGGGCCAAATGCTAAAAGGATATTTAAATAGTGATTTCTATTCAGGAACTTATTCACTAGGATTTGGATGGCTCGAAAGAAATATTTCCTTTTTCATTTTTTATTTTGTATTTTCAAATACAGAAGATAAAAATGAACGAATATTTTATAACCTTTTTGTTTTGTACATATGTACTTTTTTATATTGCTCTGAAATGAGCATATTGGTAGAAAGAATACCTTATCTATTCGCTGCATCATATTGGATACTATATCCTTTAGCTTATAAAAAGATTAACAAAAAATATAAGATTTATCTTCTGATTTGGTTGTTGATAATATGTTTCCTTAAGTTATCATTCGGAAATATGAATGTGTTGATGAGGTATGATAATATACTTTTTGGAGCTGAATCTTATCAGACTAGGCGTAATATAATTAACAGGTTTTCATCAAAATTAATTAAAATGGAGTAAAAAATGAAAGTTTTGTTTGATCATCAGCTTTTTTCCTTTCAAAGAATAGGAGGAGCGTCTAAATATTTTTGCGAATTACTAGCAAATATGCCACGCGAAATGTGGGAAACTACCACGATTTGGAGCAATAATAGGTATGTTGAAGATTTAAATTTGTTTCCTCATAAAAGTTTTATGCCTAATAGATATTTTAGGGGACAGGGGAGAATTATGAGTGAATTAAACTGGCCACATACAAAAAAAGTAATCTCTCAAGGTAATTATGATGTATATCATCAAACCCATTTTTATACAAATGGATTTAAGGCCTTGGGTAATAAACCTATGGTTACAACATTTCACGATATAAATTTTAGTACTTTAGTAAAAAACGATAATATCGTTAGACTTCAAAAACTATCTTTGGAAAGAGCTGATAAAATAATAACTATTAGTCAGAATACGAAAAAGGATATGTTACGATTGTTTGATATAGATGAAAATAAAATTTCAGTAATATATCATGGAGTAGAACAAGTAGATTTAAAAGAGTTATCTACTGAACAAAATCTTTATGATTTTCCATATTTACTTTATGTTGGAACCCGGGCTCCTAATAAGAATTGGCATCGCTTCATGCAGGCATTTAGCGTAATTGCTGCAAAATATAAAGATCTAAAATTGGTTTGTACTGGCAAAGACTTTTCTGATAGAGAAAAAGAATTTATCAATAGTTTAGGTTTAACTGGTAAGGTTGTACATATTCAGGCTACAGAGAGACAAATGCAGATTTTATATTTTAATTCAGTGGCATTTGTTTTTCCTTCCTTATATGAAGGTTTTGGAATGCCTCTTCTTGAAGCTATGGTTTGCAAGTGTCCAGTGATTTGTGCTAACTCAAGTTGTTTCCCAGAAATAGCCCAAAATGGAGTAGAATATTTTGAACCAGAAAGTGTGGAGAGTATGATAGCTTCAATTCAAAAAGTACTTTCAGATAATGAATATAGAAAGGAACTTGGAGAAAAAGGTTATAATCATAGTCATAATTTCTCCTGGAAAAAAAGTGCAGAAGAACACATTGCTGTATATCAATCGTTAATATAAGGAACTGATAATGATTTCTGTTTGCATGGCCACCTACAACGGTGAGCGATTTATAAAACAACAAATTGACTCTATTTTATGTCAGTTGAATTCTGAAGATGAATTAATTATCAGTGATGATGGGTCGACAGATGGTACTTTGGAAATTATTCAGTCCTATAATGACAAAAGAATAAAAGTACTTAATCATCATCATGATTCTTATCTTGAAAGTATGAAAAGGAGTAGAAATTATTATTTTGCTACTTCGAATTTTGAAAATGCATTAAAAAATGCAAAAGGTGATTATATTTTTTTATCTGATCAGGACGATTTGTGGAAAGTTAATAAGGTAAAATTATATCTTCAATATTTAAATTGCCATAAATTTGTCGTAGCAAATTATTCTGTTATTGATTCGGATAATAAAATTATACTTCAACAAAGATATTATAAAAATCCAATAAGTAAAACTATTTTCAAAAATATGATATTTAATAATTTAATGGGATGTACAATGGCTTTTAGACGAGAAGTGTTAAATATGGCACTTCCGTTTCCTCGAAGACTTATCGCTCATGATTTTTGGTTAGGATGTCTATTTTGTAAAGATATTTTCTATATACCTGAATGTCTGCTATTGTACAGACGTTATGGTAGAAACGTATCTTCTACTTTAGGTGTTTCAAATAATCCTATTTGGTACCGACTGCAATATCGATTTATTTTATATTTGCAAATTTTAAAGCGAAAAAAAGAGTTTCGAAAATTTCAAAGAAAATAAGTAATCAAATTCTCATTAATTTTAGTTATAACTTAAACTAGGAGGGCATTTTGTCTCTATCAGTTTTACAATCCGTTTACTTTAAAGATAACCCAAATTTTCTTTCTACATCATTAGAATCTTTAAAAAAACAAACTTTACCAGCTGATAAAATAATTCTTATTAAAGATGGAACCTTAACACCTGAATTAGAGGCAATTATTTCATACTGGGAAGACAAATTACCAATAAAAGTTGTTGGCTATGCGCAAAATAGTGGACTTGCCCATGCGTTGAATTACGGACTTCAATTTGTTGATACAGATTTAGTGGTCCGCATGGATAGTGATGATATTGCGAAACCAGAAAGATTTGAAAAACAAATTGAATATTTCAATACCCATAAAGACTGTGAAATTTTAGGAAGCGGAATTATTGAATTTTATAATTCTAATGCCAAGTTGTTTTCAAAAAAATGGGTTTACCCGGTCATTTCATCTAAAGATTCTAAAACATTATTTAAGGGGACACCTCTTGCTCATCCAACATTAATGATTAAAACTTCATTATTGAAACAATATAAATATTCTGAAGATACTTCTATGAATGAAGATATTGAATTATGGTTTCGATTAATAACTTCTGGACACATAATTCATAATTTATCTGAACTTTTGTTAAATTTTCGTATTACTGAGGGCACTTTTAAGAGAAGAAGTTTTAATAAAGCAATTAACGAATTTAAAATTTATTGGACAAATCTTACTAATCTTTTTGGTTTTAATTATTTGCTTATTTATCCAATTTTACGTTTGTTTTCACGATTTTTACCATATTCAATAAATAAGAAAATATATTTTTCAAAATACAGAGAAAAATTATTTAAAACTCCAAATGGACGGGGGGGGGTACTAATATATAGTATTTTAAATAAAAATAATATTTTCTCAATAAAGAAAACTGCCATTGGTTCGTTTATGTTATGTGCATAAATGTATTAATGGCAGTTTTTTTTATTTTAAACTTTGAATAGAAAATTTTATTAATAAAAGGTAAAGGTAAATGAAATGCAAGAAAACTTAGTACATCTCCCAAAAAACTCATTCAATGCAATAAGACTTTTGTGTTGTCTTATAGTAATTTTTGGGCATTGTCTTGATTTGAGCGGAATTTCCAAAACAATTTCTTGGCGTCCATTGATAGATATGCATACCTGTGTCTGCGTATTTTTTATTTTATCCGGATTTTTTGTTACTTATTCATATATAAAAAATTCTGATAAAGAAACTTTTATTCAATTTTATAAGAAGAGAGCAAAAAGAATTTTGCCTGCTTACTATATTGCAGTTGGGTTTTGCGCCGTTTCTTTCTTTTTCTTTTCTGGTTTAAGTGCAAAAGAATATTTTTTAAGCTCTCAGTTCTGGAAATATTTGTTCTGGAATTCAATTCTCTTGAACTTTATGAGCAATTGTCCTGTGCCTGCTATAAACGGGGGGGGGTATAACTGTATAGTACCTGTTAACGGAGCTCTTTGGACAATAAAAATTGAGGTTGCTTTTTATCTGGTACTTCCTCTTGTAATTTACTGGTTAAAAAAATGCAAAACTAAAAAGGGGCAGAATATTTTATTGATTGCATTTTACTTGATGTCAATTTTTTGGAATGAAGCATTTCTTTTTATTGGTAATAAACTTGGTTCTTCATTTATAAAAGATTTGGCACATCAGTTTCCTGGTTTTGTATCATATTTTGCTTGTGGAATGTTTTATGTACTTAATTATGAGTTATTAAGAAAAAATGAAAATAAAATTGTTATACCGGCAATCCTGATTTTTGCTTTACATTATATAACCAAAACAGAATTTTTAATGCCTGCGGCTCTTACTTTTATAGTTATGTATATTGGTTTTAAGTTCACAATATTTTCTGAAATTGGAAAAGTTGATTATTCTTACGGAATGTATCTTTTTCATTTTCCCATTATACAAATGTGCGTTATGCTTGGTTTTTTCAAGCAGATGCCTGCAGTAATTATTTTAATGATTACTGCTTCAAGTTTTTTATTATCTTATCTGACAATAATTTTGGATAAAAAAATAACTAAACGAAATTAACCATTTCTTAAATAAAATCTTCTTCTCACAATAAAAATCTACGGAGAAAAAAATGCATTACGATTATTTACTCGTCGGTGCAGGGTTGTTTAATGCGACCCTCGCTCAAGTGTTGTCAAAAAAAGGCAAAAAGTGTCTTGTTATTGACAAGCGAAGTCATGTTGCCGGAAATATTTACACATATGAAGATTCCGGTATTCAGGTTCATAAGTATGGTGCCCATATTTTTCATACTGATTCAAAAGCAATTTGGGATTATGTAAACTTATTTGCAGAATTCAACCGTTATACAAATTCACCTGTGGCAAATTATAAAGGCAAACTTTATAACCTTCCGTTCAATATGAATACATTTACAAAGATTTGGCCTGAAGTAATAACACCGGCCGATGCAAAAAAGAAAATAGAAGAACAGTCTTCTGTTATGAAAGGAAAAACTCCGGCAAATCTGGAAGAACAGGCTATATCTCTTGTAGGAGAGGATATCTATAAACTTTTGATTAAAGGTTATACCGAAAAACAATGGGGGCGTGATTGTACTGAACTTTCAGCCGATATTATCAAGCGTCTTCCCCTTCGTTTTATATTTGACAACAATTATTTTAACGATCGCTATCAGGGTATTCCGATTGGTGGTTATACAAAAATGATAGAAAAGATGTTGGATGGAGTAGATGTTCGTCTTAATACTGATTATTTTGACCATAAAGAAGAATTGGATTCAATTTGTGACACAATAATTTACACCGGAACTATTGATGAGTTCTTTAATTATGAATACGGAAAACTGGAATATCGTACACTCCGTTTCGAAACAGAAAAGATTGACTGTTCAAATTATCAGGGAAATGCTGTTGTAAATTATACTGAACGTGAAATTCCATATACGAGAATTATTGAGCATAAACATTTTGAAGATCAAAATCCAGAACTTTTAAATAATCCAGTAACTATTGTAACAAAAGAATATCCTGCAACATGGAATCCAGGTGATGAACCTTACTATGCAGTAAATAATGAGCGCAATTCAAGTCTTTACAAAAAATATGCAGAAAAAGCAGAATCCCTTAAGAAAGTAATCTTTGGTGGAAGACTTGGAATGTACAAGTACTTTGACATGGACGACACTATTGCCGCTGCATGGAATCTTTATGAAAAACTCTAATCAAATACAAATAAGGAATTTTAATTATGTCTAATCCAATGTTTTCAATTATTACTCCAATGTGGAAAGGTGCAGATTTAGTTGGAAAAACAATAGAATCTGTTTTGGCTCAAGATTTTCAGGACTGGGAAATGATTATTGTTGATGATTGTTCCCCTGATAATGGAGCTGGCGGAGATGTTGTTCAATCTTATGCAGATAAAGACAACAGAATTAAATTGATTCGGGCTACTGTAAACCGTGGTTCATCTGGTGCCAGAAATCAGGCAATGGACGCTGCTACAGGACGTTATTATGCTTTTTTAGACAGTGATGATATTTGGCATCCAAATTATCTTTCAACTATGAAAAAACATATTGAAGAAAATAAAGATGAATCAATTGCAATTTATTTTGCTTCTTACCGTAGAATGAACAGCAAATGTGATGCAGAAATTTTGTCTCCATATATTTTTGAAGGTAAAAGAAATTTTAAACAGTTACTTCGTCATTGTCCGATTTTCCCGTCGGTAGCAATTGTTGACACTCAAAAACTTTCAGAGCCGGTTAGATTCAATGAAGCATTAAAAGCTCTTCGTGATGATTATGCTTATTGGCTTGATATTATGAAGAATGGTCTTTGTGCAATGGGTTATAAAGATGTGTTGGGTGACTACCGAATGCGAGATGACTCAATGACAGCTTCAAAAACAAAAATGATTAAACCACAGTGGAATATTTATAGAAAAGTTCTGAAAATGAATCCAATTTCTTCTGCCTGGTATTTGTTCTGTTGGGGGATTAATGGGGTTTATAAGTATAAGGTTGGTAAATAAGAATATTACACAATAAGGCCTTTTATGGAACTAAACCAAAAGACAACAAAGTTTTATCAGTTGTTCCCCTCCCTGGTCAGGTTTTCGGACAGTTGAGACTTCTGCTGCTTGGCCTGTTTTTTGGTTTTGTCTTGGTCATTTATAAAAGTTTTGGCAAAAGGCTGAAACTATAGATTTTTTTTACTAAATATATTATAATCTTTAGTTATGAGTATTACATCACTTGGATTCCTGTTATTTATTGTAGCAGGATTATTTATTTACTATTTATTACCTCATAAATACAAGTGGGTATTTCTGTTGGTGATGAGTTTTATCTTTTATTCTATATCTGATATTCGCAATATATTTTTCATACTTGCGTTTACCTGTTCATCGTATTTCTATTCAAAAATAATTGAATCTAAATTATGTAAAAATACTATACAAACGGGGGGGGGGTACAGGTAAATCCCTTTCCGCTAAAGCAATAGTTATTTTTGCAATAATTACAGATGTCTTAATTCTTTTCTTGGTAAAATATCTACCAGAAATTTTTCCTTTTAATTATTCAATTCAGCAACATTCAAAATTTCTCAAATATTTTATGCCTATTGGTATTTCGTATTATACGTTAATGTCAATTTCCTATGTATTGGACGTATATTGGGAAAAAACAAAGGCTGAGCATAATTTTTTTAAGTTAATGCTTTTTACTGGATATTTTCCTCTTTTAGTTCAGGGACCTATCAGTAAATGGGGACAGCTTTCCCAAGAATTTTTCAAAGAACACAAATTTAATTTTAGTAATATTAAGTTCGGCACCCAACTTATGCTTTGGGGATTTTTTAAGAAATTGATAATTGCTGACCGTTGCGGATTATGGGTAAATGGTATGATGTCTTCTTCTCATGAATTACCCTATGGCGCAGAAGCCGTTTTGGTATTGTTTTTTTATGCTATTCAATTATATGCAGATTTTTCCGGTGGTATAGATATTATTCGTGGTGTTTCTGAATGTTTTGATGTTAAAATCAGTGAAAACTTCAGACAGCCTTATTTTTCAAAATCGCTCGGTGAATTCTGGAGAAGATGGCACATTTCTTTGGGTGCATGGATGAAGGATTATATATTTTACCCAATTGCTCTCTCAAAAACTTGTTCAAGATTCAAAAAATCTTTAAAAAAACATGGGTTCAATTCTAAAATTGCAAATCAGCTTTCATTTGCTTTTGCAGACCTTGTTGTTTTCTTTTTGGTAGGTTTATGGCATGGAGCTGCATCGAAGTTTATTCTTTGGGGTTTGTATAATGGTATAATTCTTGCTTTTAGTGAATTGATGAAAGAAGTGTATAATAAACAAAAAAAGTTTTTCCATATAAAAGAAACCTCACTTTTTTGGAATGGATTTTGTATTTTCAGGACTATTCTTATAGTTCTTATAGGATATTGTTTTGATATAACTGCAAATGGGGGCCAGGCTGTAGAACTATTCTGTAATATTTTTACACCAGGTCCTTCGGTTTGGCAATATGCAAGTATTACAAAATCCGGCATTTTATTGGTTGCATTTAGTTCTCTTATATTATTGGTTGTTGATATTCTTAATGACAAGGGAATGAGTATCCGAGATAAACTGAATAAAAAGAACTATTTTATTCAAGTTTTAGTTTGGAGTTTCATTTTACAATTACTTTTTCTGTTTGGAAAAGTGTCCTCTGAGGGAGGCTTCATGTATGCGAATTTTTAAGTCTCTTTTTTTTATAATTATAAATATTTTGATGGTTACAGTATTAAACTTTATTTTACTTAAACCTTCAATCCTAAAGTTGAAAATTCAAGAGATAAATCAAGCAAATAAGAGTGATAATGCTTACAATTTTATAACATTAGGCCAATCTTTAATTAATTCTGGTATCGACCCCGAAATTCTGGATAAGGAATTAGGCGTTAATTCATATAACTGTGCTCTTGGAGCGGAACAAATTTCAACAATAAATTATTTGTTCGATGAAATTAACAAGAGTAAAAAGGTTAAAACTATAGTTTTGGGGTTAAATGCCACTTATTGGACTGGTGTAGATTCTGATGGAATGGGTACTGGTGTTTTAGAATTTGCAACAGAACCTTTTACTAAGTTTAAGTATTTCTGTAAAGAATTGCTGCATAAACAATTTACACATCTTGGAATGTACTCTTTGAATAAAGCAATGGTATTAAATATTCCTGTTTATGTGAAAGTAAAAATTAATAAACTTTATCGACATCCTACTGATAATAGTCTTGAATGGACTAGTACCTATATAGCTGAAAATAATCCCCAAGGTATACGTAATTGTTATCAATATAAGCCTAGAGGATTTTCATATGGAATAGCATTGAGACCGGAAAGTAATGTTAGTTATAAACCATTATATTTTTCTGGGGATGAAGTGCCCAATGCAAAAATTGTTTCATTCGAAAATCTAGTAGAAAACTGTAGAAAAAGTAACATTGAATTAATTTGTATATCTTCAGCTATGTCTCCTCATAGGCTTCGTGAAGAGAATTATAGCGAAGTTCATGACTATTTCAAGTCTTTATGCGAACAGAACCATGTTCCGTATTATGATATGACCTATGCAAAAAAATTGAAATCTAGGACTGATAATGACTATCTAGATTGGGATGGTCACATGATGGGGCCTATGGCAGAGAACCAAACTGAATTATTATGTGATGTTTTACAATCTGAAAATCCTGAGGAATTTTTCTTTACAAATTATTCAGAATTGTTACATGCAATGAATATAGGTTTATAGGGAGAGTTTTTAACAATGAAAAATGTACTTGAATGGCTTGAAAAATCAAGCCTGAATTTTGGAGATAAAGCTGTTTATTCTTGTGATTCAAATTCCATGTCTTTTAATGAAGTTGAAAATTCGGCAAAAAGAATAGGATGTGGAATTTTAAATTTGAATAGCGAATCAAAATCACCTGTTGCCGTTGCACTTGGGAAAAATCCTTTAACAATTGCTGCCTTTCTTGGCGTTGTTTATTCTGGCAAAGCTTATGCACCAATTGATATCGATATACCTGAAGCACGATTGCTAAAAATTCTTGAAAACTTACAACCTTCAGTTTTAGTGACAGATTCTGCACATACAGAATATGCACAAAATATTTTAAATAAAGCTGGTTGCTCATCAGTAATTTTACAAATAGAAAATCTAACCAACTCCTCAATAGATGAAAATATACTTACGAAAATCAGAAGAGAAATGGTTACAACTGATCCACTTTATATAATTTATACATCTGGTTCAAGTGGAAAGCCAAAAGGTGTTATTACAAGTCACGAATCTCTTATAAATTATATTAATGCATATTCTTCTGTAATGGAAATTACAAGTTCGGATGTATTGGGAAATCAATCACCACTGGATTATATAGCTGCAATTAGAGATATTTATGTTCCTCTATTAACTGGTTGTTCATCTTATCTTTTTGAAAAAGAATTGTTTATGCAACCCGATGTTCTTTTTAATAAAATGAATAAACATAAGATCAGTTGTGTAGGTTGGAGTACTTCGGCTTTAACAGTTCTTACAAAACTAGGTGCCTTTAAGGATACTAAATTAAATTTTCTAAATAAAGTATGTTTTTCTGGTTCTGTTATGCCAGGCAAAGTATTGAATTATTGGCAAAAAAATCTTCCTTCGTGTAAGTTTGTTAATCAGTATGGCCCTACAGAAGCAACTGCGTCATGTACTTATTGGGTTGTTGATCATGAGATACAAGATGGTGAAAATATACCAATTGGAACTCCTTATAACAATTATAGAATTTTTCTAATAAACGAAAATGGTTCGGAAGCAAAACAAGGCGAACAGGGCGAAATATGTGTATCAGGCCCTGTACTGGCTCTTGGTTATTATAATGATTTGGAAAGAACTCATGCTACTTTTATACAAAATCCATTAAATATTTCATACGAAGAGAGAATATATAAAACTGGTGATTACGGATGTATTAGAAGTGATGGTTTGTTGGAATTCCATGGGAGAATGGACAGACAAATTAAACATATGGGGCACCGAGTAGAATTGGATGAAATTGAAACTGCTGCAATGCAAATTGTCGGAGTAAAAGAATGTGCTTCTTGTTATGATTTTGAAAAAGAGCAAATTCATTTATTTTTTAATGGAGAAGCAGAGGTAAGAGATGTTCTTATAAAATTAAGGGAAACTTTACCGTTGTTTATGGTTCCTCGAAAAGCTCAAAAAATGGAACTACCAAAATTACCTAACGGTAAAATTGATTTCGTCAGTCTTAAAGATACTTTTAAAAAATAATTTTAAGGAGATTTTAAAATGAAAAGTAAAGTAATGGAAATTTTACAGGATGTTCGTGCAGATGTAGATTTTGAAAATGAGACTAAACTTATTGACAATAAAGTATTAGAATCGTTTGATATCATTTCTTTGGTTGGAGAATTGAGTGATGAATTTGGAATTGAAATTGGACCAAAAGAAATGACTGCCCAAAATTTTAATTCAGTTGATTCAATCACTGCAATGGTGGAACGTCTTCAAAATGAGCAATAATACTACTATTTCTACACCGTGCTTTATTTATAATACAGATATTCTTAAGCAAAGAATTGAGTTGGTAAAAAGAACTTTTAACATTGGTTACGGAAACAATAATGGATTAGGCTTAACTTTCTCTATCAAGTCTAATTCATTTGTCATAGACCGTATTATAAATGATGTGAATCATCTCGAAGTATGTAGTCAGGGAGAACTTGAAATCTGTAAATCCCTCAAAGTTCCGGGTTCCAAAATTATTTACTCTGGTGTCATGAAAGAAATCACTGATATTCGTGAAGCTATTGAATATAATTGTGATATTCTTACTGCAGAAAGTCCTCTTCATTTTGAACTGATAAAACAGGCTGCAAATGAACTTGGGAAAAATGTAAAAGTTATTTTGCGTCTTTCCAGTGGAAATCAGTTTGGAATGGATAGTGACAGTATAGTTAAAATTATTTCTGAAAATATTCAGTCAAATATTACTATTTATGGTTTGCATTTTTATTCCGGGACCCAGAAAAATAAAATTCGACAAATAGAAAATGATTTTAGAAAATTAAGAGATTGTCTTGAGCGCTTGAATTCAGAATGCAATTATAAACCATCCCTTGTTGAATATGGACCAGGACTTGCTGTTGAATATTTCGTTCCACCTTATGAAGATAAAGATTTGGCAGTTCTCAATGAGCTTTCTGTTGCTATAAATAATTTCGCCAATAAGTATCCATTAGGAATTGAAATGGGGCGTTTTCTTGCAGCACCCTGCGGTCGTTATTTAACTTCTGTAAAAGATATAAAACGAACAGATGGTGTAAATTATGTAATTCTTGACGGTGGAATTCATCAGTTAAGATATCATGGTCAAATGATGGCAATGCAGGTTCCTTCTATAAATCAAAGTACAAAACGGGATGGGGTAGAGAAGTACTGTTTGTGCGGAAGTTTATGCACTGTTGCCGATGTATTGGTTAGAGAAGTAGAATTAAATCCTTTGGATATAGGAGATGTTCTTACCTTTAATCGTTGCGGAGCTTATTCTGTAACTGAGGGTTCTTCTTTATTTTTATCACATCCTTTGCCTGCTGTATATTTGGAAAGTGAACAGAAAATCGAATTATGCCGGCCAGTTATGCCTTCTTGGAATATGAATATTAGGAAACTTTAAATTCTTTCTTTCGGTAAGAGAAGCGATGACCTACACAATCCGAGCCATCGCTTCTAATTTCAACTTATCCTTTCCCCTCTGGTCATGTTTTCGGGCAGTTGTGACTTCTGCTGCTTTTTCCATCATTTTTGCGGCTATGTTCTGGCCGCTTCTCTGGTGTGCCTATCCTCTAACCATTTTCCCGACTTTTTCCAGTCGGCTTATGACTTGAATATACTTGTATTTGATGTATATAAATCACTTGGAAAAACAAAAAAACATATTTTTCATTGGCCATATTGGCTTGGCTATTTTGGCGGACTTTGTTTTGATTTACTTGCAAAAATCACTCACCGAAAATTCCCTATCAATTCAATCCGTGTAAAAAAAATTCTGTCAGAATACTTACTTTACTTCAAGATGTAGAGGCGGTGGTCTGTCTTTATTGCTGAATATGTTTTTTACTATCTCACATAAAAGTGTGATTGATAAGCATTAAAATTAAATAATTTTGTGATTTCGGTTGTAATTTTCATGGTTTTCGCATATAATGCATTCTGCACCGATCAACGGCCACAGAGGCGTTTGTGAACGGCCGGCCGTCGGAGTCAGAAATTGGCTAAAATCAGTTGTCTGAACGGCAGTTTATCACTACGGTGTAATGACGGGTAATCCGTTTTAAGATTGCATCAGCTGAAACCTGAGGTCGCCAGGATTAGATTCTTATACTACCATCACACAGTCCCTTTTCTTTCAAATACATTTGGACAATATCAGATGGTCCGCTCCACCACAATTTTGAAGATTCATCAAAAAGAAGCCTGCCGGTTTTTGAGTTAAGAAAATCCGATAAAATTTTGTCTTTATTCTGATTTACTTTTTCTGCAAGTTCGTCAACAACAGAGACCGTTATTAATTGAATGGCTGCTTCGGCCTTTTCCTTTGGGAAATTATCTACAGACATATCTTTTCACTTTCCTTAAAACTAAGGCAATTTATACTTTTTTGCGTTCTGAAACAAAATTGGTTTTGAAGACGCTCAGGAAGTAATAAACTTATACAAACTCTGTCTGCATTGTCTGTTCCCATAGGTCCAAAAATTCCGTCCATATAAGTTGCAATTGTAGCGTTAGTCTGGTCATTTGCAATCTTTCCTGAAATAACATCATACACAGACATTTTTTTTACAACAGAGTCAAAGGAACCGCATTTTCTGTGACCAACTACACAGTGCAACCAGGATGCATCGGTATCTGTAAATTCATAATAATTTAGACTTTCTTTTAAATTAAGGGTGAATACAGTAACATAACCGAAATTACAGTCTGTGCTAACCAGGTTTTGTGAAATAGCTTTTTTAAGAGAAATTCTAATAAAGTTTTGAGCCTGTTCTTTTGAAGATGTGAGATAAAAACCCTGTCCAAAATCCTTGTATTTAGCGCATTTGTTCAAATCGGGTTTTTCAACTGTGCAGTAACTTCCATGATAAAGTCTCATTCCGTTTACAAATTCAGGCATTAAAAGTCACTCCTTTTGCATTAAGGAATCTTTCTACATCTTCATAGACGCCTTCATCTCCTTCTAAATGAAGAGAATCAAAACATTGGCGTATAAAATTTAAGGCACCGTTTTCGTAAAGTAAAGAAGCGGCCTGGGAGATTGAATTATTCATTTTTTGTGCAAACATCCTGATTATGCGAAGCTGCATAAAAGTAATCTGCATAGATTCGTTCATATAATTTAATATACTATAAAAGCCGGCAGCAGTCTATATTTTCACCTGCACCCGCCGCATCATCGTGTGTATTTAAGTTCCACCACTTTGAGGTCATGAGAGTTGGTTGTCAATAAAATTATAGACAATTTGTTTTTTGTATAGTATATTAGAGAATGTAATGAGGTAACAATTATGTATATTTCTGTTGGAAGTGATTTTGTTCAGCCTAAGATTTTGTTGCATGGTTGCAAAGGTCGCGAGGTATATGAACGTATTATGACAGAAAAACTTGTTCCTACCTCTGCTATGTTGTCTTATTCAAAACGCCGAGAACAGGCTTTAAAAAAATTAAAAGCTGTTAGAAGGCAAGCTGCAAGTAAGTAATGAAGGCAACAATTAAAACTCATCCAATTATTGAAACAGAGATTTTTTATTGTGAAAGTGTTTCTTACGCTTCAGATTATGAACTTGGCAGATTCATTCCGCAGTATGATGAAAAAGTCTTAAGTGGATATTTGACAAAAAAAGCTAAAATTCACGAATCAGAAAAACTTTCAAGGACATATATTGTTCGTGATAAAGAGGATGCTGTTCTTGCAGGTTGGTTCAGTTTAGCAGCTGCAACCTTGCCTTATCAGGAAAATGATGTTGAATTTCAAATTCCAGCAATTAATCTGTCAAATTTTGCAGTCGATAAAAAATACAAACAGTTGCATGGAAAAGATTTTCAACCCGCAACAATTGGCGAGTTTATATTCAATGATTTTATAATTCCTATTTCAACTGTAGTTTCAAAACTTTGTGGTGCTAAAGAAATTTATATTTTTTCTTTAAAAGAAGACAGTTTGATTGAACATTATAAAAGCACATTCGGGTTTATAGAAGAAAATGACATGGAATCAATGATTCTTCTTCCGCAGCCGCATTATTACAATAATAATTCTGTTTTGTTTTTGCACCGTCCGTTAGCAGAGGAACTTTCAGTAATCCCGGGAAAAATCAATCTTCATGATGAACAAGTCACTATGGAAGTTATTGTGTAACATGTCCGCTATGCAAACAAAAGATTGACAGTATCTCAATATCACCCATTCTCCCTCATACACCGCATCATCCCGCCCTTAACATTCCTCACGTTTTCAGCTATAATGTTCGTAAATTAAACAATCTGTAGAGGTACTGTATGCAGCCTGATCTGGCACTTTTACAAAATATTTCTGATACTCTTGAACAGGACTCGCTTGCCAGCCAGAGAAAGCTTGCAGAAGGTTCTGGCATTACCGTTGGCTCAATGAATGCTGTTCTAAAGCGTTTTGTTGAACGCGGCTGGATTATGTTTACAAATGTAAACAAGAGAAAACTTGCATACGCTCTGACTCCAGCAGGACTTGAAGAACTTGCACGCCGGGGCAAAACATTTGCTTTGCGTACGTTGCAGATTGCAAACAATTATTCCAATTCAGTTGTACATTTGTTCAATAAAGTTCGCGCAGAAGGGAAAAATGAAGTTATCCTTTACGGAACAAGTTACATAAAATTTGTATTTTCATATGCGGCAGGTGAAGTAGGGCTTAAGTTTTCGCAGGTTTCAGCAGATGCAGAAGTTGAACAGGACGCATATTGTATTGCAGGTGAACTTAACGCAGAAGACGTGCAGAAAGATTTGGTCAATAAAGGCTGCGTAAGTGTTTATGACATTATAGAAGATGATCGGAATTTAATTTCAAAGGCAGGGAATTAGACCATGGAATTTTATTGTTTAATGGTTCTGACCGGTCAGGAAGAGTCCTTTAAGAAAGAAGCTGCAGATAAACTTTCAGAAGAATTTGCCGGAACAAAATTTTATTTTTTTAAGCGCAAGTTAAGAACAAACCAAGGCAAATATTTTGATCAGCCGCTGTTTCCCGGTTATTTGTTTTTTGAAGTAGAGGAACTTTCTGAAAAATTTTTTGACATTATAAAACGCGTTAAAGGTTTTGTTAAGGTTCTCTTAAAGAACGACCAGCCGACAAAAATTTGTGGAGTTTCCCTTGAAGAACTTAAAACTTATATCAGAAACGGTGAAACCTGGGGCATTTCAAAAGTTCTGTTTTTGCCCGGTCAGAATATCCGGGTAATTTCGGGCCCGCTCAAAGGTCTTGAAGGAAATATTTACAAAATAAACAAAAAGAAAAAGCATATTACGGTTATTTCGTCCCTGAGTCCCGACGGAAAAAAGTTCGACCTTCTGTACGAAGACGCCGTTGTAGTAGAATAAATTCTGTCAGCTATGAGATGTCCCGCTTTCGCTCGGGTTTCATCTTTTTAGAGGTAATGCGGTGCTACGTACTTGCTTGCACCTTATGCACCTTATAATTTGACAGAATTAGATAGATTTGGTATATTGAATCAAGGAAATGCCCGAACATTGGGTTATCTCCACTTTGGCGATAAGCCGCCCGTAGTATCGACAACTGATGGGCGGCTATTTTTTTTACTCTTTACTTATGTTTAAAGTAGGTGAGCGTTGTTATAACTGTGCTGATTATTGTGGCAACGCAAGTTACCAGTGCAATAATTGTATCACAAGTCATAGACAAGCCTCCCAAAATCAAATGTTTTTCGCTTCCTATACTACAGCATTTAAGTACCCACAAAACTTTTTTCTGCACATTCTGCAAAGTCATGGTATAATTAAATTTACTCATTGACTTTTTAAAGAGGAGTGAGTATAAAAAATCCGCCAAAATGGCGTCGGCTTTTTTAACTTAAAGTTTGCGTTGCAAACTTTTTTATTAACTGTACATTCTCACTTTGTTGCGAATGTACGTAAATGTTCATTCCTAAATCTGAAGATTTACTCATGAACATTTATAGGAGTAAAAAAAATGGACGAACTTAAAAACTATGATCCCACTGCTTTTTTGGATGAATTCCGCGGAAAATACTTTGAAGGCGAGTGGCCCACACTGCCGCAGATGTTTGACATAACCGTTGCCCGCTATCCAAAGCGTCCCTGTTTTACAGACTGGGACACAGATGACGGTTCAAAGCGCACTTACACGTACGAACAGTCCCATAAAATGATACTTGCTCTTGCAAACTGGATGTGCTTTGCCGGAGTAAAACCTGGTGACAGAATTGCAGTTTCGGGCAAAAACTCACCGGAATGGGCTGTAGTTTATCTTGCCGCCCTTTATGCCGGAGCAATTGTATGCCCGCTTGATTACGCGCTTCACAACGAAGAACTGGACAATCTTTTGGCAACTGCTCAGCCTGTAATGTTTTTTGTAGATGAAGAAAAATATTCTTATTTTTCCGGCCGCAAAAGCAAGTACAAAGTTTATTCCCTCTGCAGAAGACAGGGCGACACTTACGTATTTAATCTTGTTTCAGAAAAAAAAGTGCAAAATACACAGCCGGGTATAGAAGACACTGCGGCAATCCTTTTTACAAGCGGAACAACCGGTACACCAAAGGGCGTTATGCTCAGTCACAAAAATCTTGTAAGCGACTGCTATATTGCCCAGACCCACATGAAAATCTATTCAACAGACGTATTTTATGCACTTCTTCCAATCCACCACGCCTATACAATGCTTGCAGTATTTATAGAAGCAATTTCTGTAGGTGCCGAAGTTGTATTCGGTAAGAGCATGGCCGTATCGCGTCTTATGAAAGAGCTTAAGGAAGGCGAAATAACAATGCTTCTGGGAGTTCCGCTTCTGTTCAATAAGCTTGCAGCAGGAATTCTTAAGGGAATAAAATCAAAAGGTCCTTTTGTCTACGGAATTATGAAATTCCTTATGGGACTTTCGTTTATGATAAAAAAGACTTTCGGTGTTAACCCTGGCAAGCACATCTTTAAGGCTGTACTCAAGCAGGCAAATATTTACACTATAAGAATTGCAATCTGCGGCGGCGGTCCTCTTGCAAAGAGTGTGTTCAGGTTTTACAACGAAATGGGCATAGATTTTGTTCAGGGTTACGGTCTTACAGAGACTTCACCTATTATCACGCTTAATCCCATACACCACTTTAAGATAGAAAGTGTAGGCAAATACTTTGTCGGAAAAATGCAGATGAAAATTGACAGCCCCGACAAAAACGGAATAGGCGAAATTCTTGTCAAAGGTCCCATGGTTATGCAGGGGTACTACAAAATGAGCGAAGAAACTGCAAAAGTGTTTACAGAAGACGGCTGGTTCAAAACAGGAGACCTCGGCTGGATAGATGACGAAAATTACCTTATGCTGAGCGGTCGTGTCAAAAACATGATTGTTACCGAAGGCGGAAAAAACGTCTACCCCGAAGAAATAGAAGACGCCTTCCAGCTCGAAACCGACATCCAGCAGATTACGGTACAGGGCTACATTGCAGACACAGAGCACCAGTCCGAAGAACTCGAAGCGCTTGTTTATCCTTCTGACGATCTTTATTCAAGGCTGAATATAAAACGCGAAGACTGTTCAGAAGAAGAACTTTCTTCTATAAAGAAGGCTGTCAGCGAAATTGTAGACAAAATCAACAAAAAACTGCAGCCATACCAGAGAATTACAAAAGTCACTGTTCTTGAACAGCCGCTCGAAATGACCACCACGATGAAAGTAAAGCGCAATTACAGCAAATAGTCCGCGTGTGGACAAAAAACGCTGATTTGTGTTAAATTAAGGCTCTAAATTTTTTGCAAGAGGTAATTTAAAATTATGTCAGAAATAGATTATGACTCAAACAAGACTTTTGCTGCAGCCGTTGAACGCAGTAAAAAAATAGAAGAAGATATTGCCGTAAACCCAACAAAATACAGGGTTCTTACTGGAGACAGACCTACAGGAAGACTCCACATAGGCCACTATTTTGGCTCTCTTCAGAACCGCGTAAGGCTTTCAAAGATGGGTGTTCCCACAATGATTCTTATTGCCGACTATCAGGTTCTTACAGACCATGATGCATTCCAGGAGATAAGCCAGAATACAAAGCAACTTGTAATAGATTATCTTTCTGCCGGAATTGAACCTTCAGAAAACGTAATAATCTACCCGCACAGTTATGTTCCAGAGTGCAACCAACTTATGCTTCCGTTCCTTACTCTTGTAAGCAATGCCGAACTTTCAAGAAACCCGACCGTCAAAGAAGAAATCCAGAGTGCGGGTCTCAAGAATGTAAATGCAGGAATGTATACGTACCCCATTCACCAGGCATGTGACATTCTTTTCTGTAAGGGTAACGTTGTTCCTGTAGGAAAAGACCAGCTTCCGCACCTTGAGCTTACAAGAACAATTGCCCGTCGTTTTAACGAAAAATTCTGCAAAGACCGCGATCCTGTTTTTCCCATGCCGCAGGCTCTTTTGTCAAAGACACCAAGCATTCTTGGCCTTGACGGAAGCCAGAAGATGAGCAAAAGCCGCGGAAACGCAATATTCCTTAGCGCAACAGAAGATGAAACCGCCGCTCTTATCAAAAAGGCAAAGACAGACGCAGACCGCAACATTACATACGATCCTGTAAACAGACCTGAAGTTGCCAATATTCTTATGCTCATTTCGCTGTGCACAAAAGAAGCTCCCGAAGCAATTGCACAAAGAATAGGTGACGGCGGCGGCGGAATGCTCAAGAAAATGCTTACAGAAGCCCTTAATGAAGAACTCAGACCTTTGCGCCAGAAACGTGCAGAACTCGAAAAGAACCCCGACTACATAAGACAGGTTCTTCTTGACGGTTCCGAACGTGCACGCGCCATTGCGGTAAAAACACTTTCAGAAGTGCGCGAAGCCATGAATATGGTAATATGATTCAACAAGATTTATGACAAAGAATTTAACTGAAGGAAACCCGTTAAAGCTTATTCTGCTTTTTTCACTGCCGCTTCTTGCAGGAAACCTGTTCCAGCAGGCTTACAACCTTGTGGATGCTGCAATTGTAGGCCGCTATCTTGGAACAATGGCTTTGGCCGGGGTAGGGGCTTCGGGTTCCGTTAACTTTTTGGTTCTTGGATTCTGCATGGGAATCTGCGCCGGTTTTACAATTCCTGTTGCACAGAAATTCGGAGCCGGTGATTATTCAGCCATGCGCTCCTACATTTTTATTGGTGCTGTATCGCTTGCACTGTTTTCTGTAGTTGTTACCGTAGTCTGTTCCCTTTTATGCCGCTGGGTTTTGGGGTTTATGTCTACTCCTGCCGACATCTTTGATAACGCGTATATTTATCTTCTGATTATTTTTCTTGGAAGTCCTTTTACGCTTATGTACAATTTTTTGTCGGGAATTCTTCGCGCTATAGGAAACTCAAAGACACCGTTTATATTCCTGGTTGTTGCTACAATAGTAAATATAGTGCTTGACCTGACTTTTATTATTGTATTTAACATGGGCGTTGCGGGTGCTGCTCTTGCAACAGTTGCGGCACAGGCTGTGAGTGGCATTCTCTGTCTTGTCCACATAATGCGCAGGTATGAAATACTCAGGTTCAGAAAAGAAGATCTTGTCTGGAACTGGAAGAAACTTTCTGTTCTGTTCGGAATGGGTATTCCCATGGGACTGCAGTTTTCAATTACCGCAATAGGAAGCATGGCTCTTCAGGCTGCAAACAATTCTTTGGGAAGTGTATGTGTTTCGGGTTTTACTGCCGGAAGTAAACTCAAAATTCTGTTTATAAGCCCCTACGATGCCATAGGAACAGCGGTGTCTACTTACGCAGGCCAGAATCTTGGCGCACAGAAATTTGACAGAATCAAACAGGGTATTCTTCTTGGAACCGCAATCTCTGTTCTTTACGGAATAGCGGCAAGTATTTCCCTTATTGCATTCGGACGGCCGCTTTCGCTTATGTTCATTGACTCTTCTGAAACAGAAGTACTTAATGCTTCTGTACAGTATGCGGCCATAATAGGAATCTTTTACTGGGTTCTTGGAATACTGAATGTTGTACGGCCCTCTCTTCAGGGGCTTGGGTTTACCAGCCGCGCAATTTTTTCTGGTGTTATAGAAATGTTTGCAAGGTGTATCGTAAGTTTTGGTCTTGTTCCAGTAATCGGTTATAAAGCCGTTTGTTTTGCAGACCCATGTGCGTGGGTAAGTGCTGTAATCTATGTTTCAATAACAATGGTCTGGTGCCTGTCAAAAATAAAAAAAGCGCCCGACTCTGTCTGTTAGAATAAAGGGCTGTTCGCAGACCGTACGTTTTCACGGCTTTAAGAACAACCCTGTTTGTTTATGCCATAAATTTTTCGCGAAAAATATTTTTTGCAAGTGCCAGAAGTTTTTCTTTTTCATTCATTGCCGGTGATTCCGTAACGGTTTCAAACAGTTCATTCAGAATCATGCCCATGGCTTTTCCCGAAGGTATTCCTTCCTGCATCAAGTCCCGCCCGTTAACGGCAAGGTCTTTTATTCCCAGAGCCGACTTTTTTTCAAGAACAGATTCAATTCTTTTTCTGAACTCCAGCAGAATATTCCATGCAGGGCTTCCTTCTTTAAGAGGCGTTCTGTGCATTCCGTAAATGTCTGCAAGCCTTAAGGCAAACAGGTTTTCGATATTTTCGGGTTTGACTCTTATAATGAATCTTCTTACGGCAGCGTCTGACCACGAGTGTTCGTAGTAAAACATATGTTCCTGAACAAGGTGAACAACATTTTTTATTGTTTCATTGGGGAACTTGAGGGCCGTCATAGATGCAAGTGCTTTCTGTGCAGACTTTGTTTCGTGCCCGTGGAAGTGTACGCGTTCTTCTCCGTCAACAATTTCTGTAGTGCGGCATTCTGGCTTGCCTATGTCGTGGTAAAAGGCTGCAAGTTTTACTTCGAGATTTCCTTTCTGAGCCCCGTCGCAGGCATATAAAATGTGGTCGGCAACATCAAATTCGTGGAAGCCCCTTGAATCTTTCTGCGAACAGTTTCTGCATATGGCAAATTCCGGTATAAAAATATTCAGAATCCCGGTTTTTTCCAGAAGCTTAAGGCTGTCCGACGGTCTTTCACAAAGCAACATCTTGCAGAATTCGTCCCTGAATCTTTCTACAGAAATAGAAGCCGTTTTTTTTAATACTTCAGGCTCTGAAAGGGCAGCAAGGGTTTTTTCTTCTATACTGAACCCAAGCTGGCCCGAAAACCTCACTGCTCGCACCGGCCTGAGCCCGTCTTCAGCAAACCGTTCCTGCGGTTCTCCTACAGTGCGTATTATTTTGTTTCTTATGTCTTTCTGCCCGTCGAAAGGATCTGTCAGTTCACCGCTTTCCAAATCTGCCGCAATTGCATTCATTGTAAAGTCACGGCGCGAAAGATCTTCTTCTATTGTTGTTGCAAATTTTATGCTGTCGGGGTGTCTTCCGTCTGTGTAGTCTGCTTCGGTACGGAATGTCGTGGTTTCTATCTGCATTCCGAAGATGTGTATTGTTACCGTTCCGTGTGCAATTCCTGTAGGAATAACTTTTTTGAATATTCCCATTACCTGCTTAGGCGTGGCATTTGTTGCAAGGTCGTAGTCGTGGCCTTTTTTACCCAGAATCATGTCGCGGACAGCCCCTCCCACAAGATAAGCTTTGAATCCGTTTTTTCTGAAAATTCCGCCGATTTTTACCAATTCTTCAGGTATTTTTACACATTTTATTAAAGACATGATATAATAAATGTATCAACTTTTTAAGGAAAAATCTATTATGCATGCAGTTATTTTTACAGGCGGCGAGGCACCTCTCCCGCAGAATACAGCATATTATTTTGCAGGAACTCCGCCGATTGACTACATTGTTGCTGCAGATTCCGGTCTGGACACTCTTGAAGCCTACCGCCATTTTTACGGCAGTACCGTTAATTTTAAACCAAATTTTATTCTGGGAGACATGGACAGTTTAAAAGACAAATCGCTTCTCGAAAAATACAGCGGCGTCAAGTCAGAGATTTACAACCGCGACAAAGACTATACCGACACAGAACTTGCCCTTATGCAGGCAGTAAAAGTAGCACCGGACAGGGACAACGATACAGTTACACTCATTGGCGGTTCGGGCGGCCTTATGGATCATTGTCTTGGCGTTTTTGAAACATTTGCACAGAATTACCATGCCGACGTGTGGCTTACAAAAGAGCAGGTTGTCTGCTGCCTTGAAGAAACTTTTGCAATAGAAATGTCAAATCTTACTCCCAAAGACAGAATTTCTATTGCGCGTGCACCGTATTTTTTTACCGGCGGAAAGCTCAAGTCAGAAGGGCTTGCATGGGAATCACCGGGATTCAGGGAAAGCGGAATGCCCAGCATTTCAAACAGAATTGCAGTGGACTATTACCAGGAAAAACGTCCCGTTAAGCTTATGGCCCAGGAAGGAAGATTTCTTGTATTTATTCCGTTCCACACACACGTTCATCATCCCGAGCGTCTGCGTACAGAAAAAAAGATTGTTCCGGGAGTAGTGGATTTTTAACCCGTTTTGAGATGAATTCGGGCGCACTTTTTCTTATGTTGAATTTTTCAACTGTAAACTTTAGATTCCGTCGGCAAGAAAGGCTGCAGTGCGCATAAATAAAAATACTGCTGCCGACGGAAGTGCCGTAAAAATGCAGAGAGTAAAGTAAATCCAGTACCGGCGGCCTCCGTGAATAAAAAAAAGCGCAACACTTTCAATCATTCCGGCCAGACAGAAAAATATCAGTATAATTGAAGTTATTGAACACAAAAGCATTATAAAACGCTGTGTTCTGTCCAAAAAAAGCTGGAAGTTTCCGCAGGCATAAAAAAGAAAAAGAACAACCGTCATCATTGCAAGAAAAAGAATTGACCGTCCTATAAGCCTGTACAAAACGGAACTGTCTATTTTGGTAAGGTCTGTTTCTTTTTTCTTCATAAAATCCCCGGTGAAAGCTTCAGATTGAACAGTCTATTGAAAATCAAGGTTAATTTAGTATACAATATCTTTGGGTTTTTGTTAATCAGACTCAAATCAGACTTGAATTCAACAAGGTAAGTGTATGACTGTAAAACGATTTTTTGCAAACATTATAGTTCTTGCCGTTTTTGCGGCCGCAGTTTTTTTTATAGGCTGGGTTCAGTTTTTTGTAAAGCCCAGGCATTGTGCCGTAATGCAGTCAAAAACAGGCGGAATCTATTCAAAACCGATTGTTCCGGGAAGTTTTGAGTGGAGATGGGAACGTCTTCTGCCTACAAACGTAACGCTTACTGCGTTCAGCACGGAGCCGGTAAACTCTGTGCAGACAGTTTCTGGAACTTTGCCCGGCGGAGAAACTTATTCTTCACTTCTCGAAGGAAACCCCAGTTTTTCTTATTCCATGACTTTGCAAATTACGGCTTCTGTTGCCCCCGAAGACATTCTTGAACTTTTTTTAAACAATAAAATTTCTTCGCAGAAAGACCTTGACGCTTATATACAGGCAGCTGCAAAAGCCGCAGCATCTTCACTTGCAGAAAAGGCCCTCAAAAGCAGCACTTATGTTTCTTCTTATTCTGTTTCGCCTGCCGATGTAAGTTCTGCAATGACAAAGGCCGGCTTTGGCGGAATCACTGTTTTGTCTGCTTCGGTAACAGAACAGAATATTCCTGACATGCAGTCTTATGAAAATGCACGCTCTCTTTATGCTCAGTATTCAGAAACTCTTTCTGCGGAACTTGCAAAAAAAGCTCAGGAACAGGCTGCTATAATAGCAGAAGAAGACCGTTCCATGCAGAAACTCGAAAAGTTTGCGGAACTTCTAAAAAAGTATCCCGAACTTCAGGAAATTTCCAAAAGCGGTGATATTACAAAAATTATGGATGCACTCGGCGCTTTGCGCTGATTATGCTTAATAAACAGAACAAAATATTTTCAGGATTTTTTTATGAAAGACAAAAGACTTTTTGCAATACGCGGGGCAACCACTTCAGAAAATACAGCTGAATCAATACGCCTTGCCGTAGAAGAAATGTGCCGTGAGATTTTTATGCTCAATTCTGTAAAGGCACAGGATATTGTTTCTGTCCAGTTTACAATGACACCCGATCTTGACGAGCTTAACCCCGCCGCTGCCCTCAGAAAAAGCGATACAGGCCTTGATACATCAAAAATTGCCCTCTTTGCTATGCCCGAACTTTATATAAAGGGAATGCCGCCAAAAACAATACGTGTCCTTGTAACAACTTACTTGGACTGTGACGCAGCGGTTAAGCCTGTTTATCTTAACGGTGCAAAATCGTTAAGGCCGGAATTTGCCTTGGGGAACTGAATATGACAGTCTGGCTTGTTTCAAGGGAATACGCCGGAATTGCAGAGGCGGGCGGTGTAAAAAATGTTGCATGTTCACTTTCTGAAAGTCTTGTAAGGCTCGGTAACCGCGTAATTCTTTTTATTCCGCTTTATGCGTGCACCGATATGTCTTCTGTAAAAGACTTCAGGTGTCTGTGGCACAAGCCTGTAAAATTCACTGTCTGCGGTAAAGGTATAACGATAACTTATAGTCACGGAATGTGTGGCGGTGTAGAAGTTGTTTTTGTAGGCAACCGCGCTTTTTCTGAAAAACGTGCTGTCTATACCTATACGCCTGCTGACGAACAGGAAAACCCTTCCCATAAAACCGGCTACGGTCATGAAGATGCACCTTATCTGAATACTCTTTTTCAAAAAGCTGTGGCCTATTACTGTGCTGTCTGCGAAGAAACTGAACGGCCGCACATAATCCACTCGCAGGACGCAACCGCAGCACTTGTTCCTGTTTTTGTACATAACCTCATGTCTTTTAACGGACTGGCCGCCTCTTTTTATAAAAATACAAAATGCGTAGTTACAATACATAACGCAGGCCCCGGTTACCACCATGAATTTTCTTCGGTAGAAGAGGCGGCGCGCTTTACTTCGCTTCCTTTAGATGTACTGCGGCGGGGGCTTTGCGGCAGATATGTTGAACCGTTCCTTCTTGCTTCTGAATATGCCTGTATTACAACTGTCTCGCCTGAATATGCGCGTGAAATACAGGAAGGCAGAACAGATACAGCCGGTCTTTCGCAGGAATTCAATGCCCGCGGAATAAGCATAATCGGTATTACAAACGGAATAGACTTTTCAAAATATGACCCGTCAGACACAAAAAAATCGCTGCTTCCCTATGCCTTTGACCCTCAGAAAAAGGACCTTGACGGAAAGTATGCGTGCAGGACTTTTCTGCTGGAAAACGCGGACACTTACGGAACAAAGCGCTTTGGCAGAATATGCGGCGAGGGAGGGGCATTTGTAGTTTACCACGGCCGCGTTGTAAGACAGAAGGGAATTGATGTCATGGTAAGGGCTGCCGATTCACTTCTGTCAAAAAATCTTCCCATCAAGTTTATTTTTATGGGACAGGGGGAGCGTGCCCTTGAAGAAGACCTTGCCCGCTGTGCCCAAAAGTATGAAGGAAAATGTGTCTACTACAAAGGGTACAACCGCAAACTTGCAAGGCTTGTTGTAGCGGCTTCTGACTTTTCATTGCATCCGAGTAATTTTGAACCGTGTGGCCTTGAAGATTTTATTTCGCAGACTTTCGGAACTCTTCCCGTTGCACACAGAACTGGCGGTCTTTCCAAAATTATAGATGATGAAACAGGTTTCCTTTATTCCCCCAATTCTTCAGAAGTTCTGGAAAAGACCCTTTATTCTCTTTTGAAAATCATGGCTGCTGCAGGAAACTCAATATTTTCGGGAATGATTTCTTACGCAAGCCGTTATATCCACAAAAAATATTCGTGGGATCTCGTTGCGCGTGAAAGCTATATGAAACTGTATGCGGCTCTTTTGAACGGACAGAGTTTCACTGATTTATGATTGGGTTGCCGTTTACAAAAAAAATAAAAAAAATTATTAAAAAATGAAGATTTGTTGTTGACACAATTTTATGTTTATTATATAGTCTAACACATCAGTAGCAGTACACAACACTTCTTCTGATACAAAATAAAAAAATGCTGCCTTAGCTCAGCTGGTAGAGCACGTGATTTGTAATCTCGGGGTCGTGGGTCCAAATCCTACAGGCAGCTTTTCACGGGGAGTTTCCCGAGTGGTCAAAGGGGACAGACTGTAAATCTGCTGGCTCCGCCTTCGTAGGTTCGAATCCTTCACTCCCCAGAAGAGCATTGGTTTTTCCCGATGCTCTTTTTTTTTGCCTTAGTGGTAAACTTGTCAAGAACGCATTCTTTGTGTTAAACTTATAGTAAAGAATCCTTTGTTTCGGGGAGGAACACAACGTGCTGATACATTTTTGGGGTGTAAGAGGATCCCTGCCGTCGCCCCTGACAGGAGATCAGGTTCAGGCAAAAATTTCTGCAGCAATTGCAAGAATGTCGCCCAAAGATGCACGGGACGAAGATTCCAAAATGCGTTTTTTGTCTTCCCTTCCAGACTGGATTTACGGAACGGCAGGCGGTAATACTCCCTGTGTTGAACTCAAGGCGTCAGACGGCAACTCTTTTTTGCTGGACTGCGGGTCCGGTATACGCATGATGGCAAAATACGGTGTCCAGCCCAAAGATTCTGTTTATAATATTTTTCTTTCACACTTTCACTGGGACCACATACAGGGGCTTCCGTTTTTTGACCCTATATTCCGTTCTGCATCAAAAATAAACGTCTATTCAGTCTACCCCGATATGGAATTTTATGTCAGCGGCCAGAGTTCGCTTCCTTATTTTCCTGAAAATGCCTGTTACCCGGCTATGCGCGAAAGATTCAGTTTTCATCTTCTGGATGAAGATTCAGAGATAAGTATTGGTAATGTAAAAATCCGCTGTCATAAGATGACTCATCCGGGCGGTTCCTGTGCATTCAGGTTTACCGAAAACGGGCGTTCTGTAGTTTACTGTACCGATGCCGAACTCCAGGGTTCTGACTTTGACGAAACTGCTGCCAATTCAGCATTTTTTTCGGATACCGACGTTATAATTATTGACAGCCAGTATACAAGTACAGAAGCCGTAAGCAAGGAATACTGGGGGCATTCGGCTTACAGTACAGCCATTGATTTTGCCGAAAGGTGGAAGGTGCGCAATCTGTATATGTTCCACTACGATCCCACGTATGATGACAGAAAGCTTGACTCCATGCTTCGGGCCGGTATTGTCTACCAGAAATACAATTCTGACAGTTCTACAAAAATTTATCTGGCAAAAGAGGGGCAGGAAATTCAAGTATGAAAACTAAACATATTTTCGCAAAAGTTATTGCCTGGTTTTTTGCTGTCCTGGCTTTGTGTGTTACAGCCGGAATTTCTGTCTTTTTTGCAGCAGTACGTCCTGTTTCTGATAGCAAAGATGCAGCTTCCGTAAAAATACGTGTTCCCTCCGGAATGAGCGTAAAAGAAGTGGCTCTTGAACTAAAAAACTCGGGTGTTATCCGTTCTGACAGGCTTTTTTACCTTGCGGCAAGATTCGGTATTTTTGACGGTGGACGCCCTTTTGCCCTTAAAAGCGGTGTTTACAGCGTAAAGGCTTCCATGTCCATGGGCGAAATTTATGGGCTGCTTCAGTCCGGAATGCAGGAATATATTACCGTTTCTGTTCCGGAAGGGCTTACTGTTTCAAAAATAGCCGCTCTTCTTGAAAGAGAAGGTGTCTGCAAAGCGTCAGATTTTATACGCGAATGCCGTTCTTCACAAACTGCGGCAAAATATAATATTCCGGCTTCTTCACTTGAAGGTTTTCTGTTTCCCGACACATATTTTCTTATTCCCGAAATGGATGCCGCGGCTGTTGTTCAGAAAATGGCAGACACTTTTTTTGAAAAGGTTTCAGAAATTCCGTCACTTAAGGACAAGTCGCCGGCTCAGCTTTTTGACACCGTTATTCTTGCTTCCATTGTAGAAAGAGAATACCGCATAGAAGATGAAGCGCCTGTAATTGCAGGTGTTTTTGCAAACAGACTGCGCTATAATATTGGGCTTCAGTCCTGTGCTACAATTGAATATATAATTACTGAAATAAACGGCAAGCCCCATCCAGAACGCATTACTTACGATGACCTTAAGATAGACAGCCCTTACAATACATACAAATGGGCAGGGCTTCCGCCTGGACCTATTTCAAACCCAGGGATGGTTGCACTTAAGGCTGCCGCTGATCCTGCAGAAACACCGTATTATTATTTTGTGCTTTCTGACCCCAAAACCGGACGCCATACATTTACAAAAAATTTTGACCAGCACCGTGCGGCGGAGAATATAGAAAAATGGCAAGCTTTATAACACAGGAGTCCATTGACGAAGTTTCTGACAAGACAGACATTGTGCGTGTTGTGGGTGAATATGTTCCTCTTGTCCAGAAAGGTGGCGACTGGTGGGGTTGCTGTCCGTTCCACAATGAAAAAACACCTTCGTTTTCTGTAAGTTCATCAAAAAAATTCTATTACTGTTTTGGCTGTCATGCAAGCGGCACCGTATTCAATTTTATCATGAATATGGAAAAACTCAGTTACCCCGAATCAGTGGAATTTCTTGCAAAAAGGGCAGGTGTAAGGCTTTCGTATACAGACGGCGGTTCAGAAACGCAGCGCACCGACCCGAATGCAAAGCTTAAGGATGAATACAAAAATCTCTATACAAGGGTTGCCGGTTCTTTTCATTACATGCTTACCCAGACTGAAGGCGGAAAATTTGCCCTTGATTACATTTGCAAACGCGGCATAACGGCAGAAACGATAGAAAAGTTCAAGCTGGGCTACAGTCCGGCAGACAGAAAGTGGCTGCGCAAATTTCTTGAGTCAAAGAATTATACAAAAGATTTTCTTGACAATTCGGGGTTGTTCAGCAAAAAGTACCCTGAATTTGCCTTTTTTTCGGACAGACTCATGTTTCCTATTTTTGACAGAAAGGGCGATGTTGTGGCAATGGGCGGGCGCTTTTTAAGGGGAGACGCGTCAAAGTCACCGAAGTATCTTAATTCAGGCGACCTTATACAGTACCATAAGGGCGAAACGCTGTATGCGTTCAACTTTGCCAGACAGGCAGTCCGCGAAAAAAAAGCTGTAATTTTCTGCGAAGGCTACATGGACTGCATTGCCTACCATCAGTGCGGAATAGAATGGGCTGTTGCACCGCTTGGAACGGCTCTTACCGAAGAACAGGTGCGTATGGTCAAACCCTTTGTAGAAACAGTTTATCTTTCTTTTGATGCAGACGGCGCCGGTCAGAATGCTACAAAAAGGGCAATTCTCATGTGCCGCAGAATGGATATTACCGTAAAAGTAATCCGTCTTCACGGCGGAAAAGATCCTGCAGAAATTATGCTGAATTTTGGTGCTGATTACTTGACAAATGATGTAAACAATGCTATTATTGACAATGATTATCTGTTATCTAAACTGCAGGAAGTGTTCCCGAAAGATACTCCGGAGGGAAAGACAAAAGCTTCACTTGCATTTTTTGCTTATATAGATGCGCTGCAGTCAGATGTACAGAAGCAGGCGTGCCTTGACCAGTTGTGTCAGGTTTACGGCATAGAAAAGGAGGCTGTCAGAAAGGATTACGGCAACCGTGAGCAGCTTTCACGGCGCTACAAAAAGATGACTGAACAGCAGACTGAACCTTCTGAAAAACAGCCGGTTAAAGTTGATGCAGAACTTAAGGCTGTAATTACCGCAGTTGCTGACAATGTCTCTCTTTTTCAGAATATGCGCAATGAGATTTCTGCGGACGACCTGGATAATCCCGATGCCAAGGAATTGTTTAAAATCATGGAAGAATGTCTTGATGGCGGTAATTTTTCCGTGAGTGCCATACTGAACAGAATTGGTTCCGACGAACTTAAAGCTCTTGTTATAGAAGCAACGAATATCTATTCAAATTGCGCCGAGTTATCAGTTTCAGACAGTATAAAGCTTCTCAAATTTCATGCCATGGAAAAAAGGCGTGCACGTGTTCTTGAGAGAATCTCGGAACTGTCAAAAAGCGCCTTGAGCGAAGATGTTGCCCAGCTTAACGAGGCTATTCAGCTTAAGATGCAGTTGGACAATGACATAAAAAATATAAAGGATCGATAATGACCAAAAAGTCACCTGAAAAGAAAGAGTCAGTTAAAAATGAAGATGTTAAAAAGACCGCCACTGCAGAACCGCGTGCCGAATATACCGAAAGCGATGTTGCTGATGATCCTCTTGTAAAAAAACTTCTGGATGTCGCCTCTCAGAAACCCTTTGTTTCATGGGAAGAAATAACTGATGTCCTTACGCAGGATTTTGTAAATTCGCCAAAAATGGAGCCTGTTCTTTCTATTCTTCAGAAAAACAATATTCAGATTCTGAGTGAAGACGAACCGTTTGATGAAGATGAAGACGATGAGAATTTGGACGATGATGACGAAGAATCTGCAGGAATTGCAGAAGAGTTAAAGGATGAAGACTCTGGAAAGCATCGCCTTGTGGCAAATGACAAAGACAGTTCAATTGACGATCCTATAAGACTTTATCTTCGCGAAATAGGAAAGGAAAATCTTCTTACCGCAGAACAGGAAGTTTCTCTTTCAAAGAAGATGGAAGACGGCCAGAATATTATAAAGAATGTTATCAAAAACTCCGGAATGATGGTTCCTGAATTTTATAAGATTGGTCTTAAAATTTTCAAGCGCTTTGACCAGCATGAACCCGGAAAGGCACGCAAAGAAATAAATGAAGAAATGGCCGAACGCCGCAGACTGCGATCAGCTTACCTTGAATGCATGAAACCTGTAAAAGAGCAGATGAGTGAATATATTGCCCTCAAGAAAAAGCTTCATGGCGATGATCCTACTGTAAATATTTTTAAGGATGTACAGCTTCAGAATCTCAGAACCGTTATTCTTGCCAGTTTTGAGAATATGGATATCAAGACAGAAGAAATTGAATACTTTAGTTCCAAATTTATTGAAGCTTCCAAAAAGATAAATGAGTATCACCTTGTTCAGGAAAAGCGCATGAAAAAACTGCACATTACAGATGCAGCAGGTCTTCGCGGAATAGGCCGCCGTCTTGCCATGCATAAGGAATGCGTAAAGCTTGAAAATGAACTTGGGCTTACGGCAGATGAAATAAGAACTGACTATACAGAAATCCAGAAAATTGAACGCAAGCTGCGCGAACTTGAATATAACTTTGAAAATTCTGTAGACGAAATAATTGCAATGAAAAAAGAAATAGAAGACGGACGCCTTCAGATGGAACAGGCCAAAAACCGTCTTATCAATGCAAACCTTCGTCTTGTAGTTTCCATTGCAAAAAAATACACAAACCGCGGTCTTCAGCTTTTTGATCTTATTCAGGAAGGAAACATTGGTCTTATCAAGGCTGTAGAAAAATTTGAATACCGCAAGGGATACAAGTTTTCTACTTATGCTACTTGGTGGATTCGTCAGGCTATTACAAGATCTATTTCTGATCAGGCAAGAACAATCCGTGTTCCGGTTCATATGATTGAACAGATTAACAAGGTTGTGCGCGAAAGCCGCCAGCTTGTACAGAAACTTGGCCGCGAACCAACTGACGAAGAAATTGCACAGCAACTTTCATGGCCGGTGCTCAGAGTAAAGCAGGTTAAGAATGTTGCAAGGGAACCTATTTCTTTGGAAACTCCTATCGGAGAAGAAGAAGACAGTTCACTCGGAGATTTTATCGAAGACAAGGAAGTTGAAAATCCGGCAAACCAGACCGCCTATACTCTTCTTCAGGAACAGCTTCATACTGTTCTGAGTTCCCTTCCTCCAAGAGAGCAGGAAGTTCTTAAAATGAGATTCGGTCTTGATGACGGTTATTCCCTTACCCTTGAAGAAGTCGGACTTTTCTTTAACGTCACAAGGGAAAGAATCCGTCAGATAGAAGCCAAGGCACTCAGAAGACTGCGCCACCCAAGACGTGCTTCTGGTCTTAAGGATTTTATGGATTTTTAGTCCGCTGGATTCAATCCTTTGCGGGTGAGGGTTGTGTGGTTATAGACACAAGACTTTAATTCGTGTATATTGTTACTTTAGAGCAAAATACGTATGCTATGCGTGTTTGTATTTTTTAACGAGGTTGTTACCAATGCAGATGTCAGAAGAACTGGACAAACTTAAGAGTTTGCAGGAAGTGCTTGCCGAAAAGTACGAAATTGAGGCCAAGGTAGAGGAATTACCAAAGACTCTTGACGGAAGTACAGAAAGTCTTGAGCGCTTCAAGAAAGAATATATAGAAAAAAACAGTGAGTACGAAGCCGAAAAGGCAAAGGTTGCCGAACTGCGTACACAGCTTGACGAGGCTCAGAAATTACGCGAAGAAGGTGAGAAGGGAATGGATTCTATTACTACCCACCGCGAGTATGAGATTCTTGACAAGCAGATCAACGAAGCCCAGGAAAAAGAAAATTCAATCCGCAAGGAACTTCAGAAAGAAGAAAAGGTTCTTGCAGAACTTAATGATATTCTCAAAAGCGAAGAAGAACTTATTGCTTCTACAGAAAAAGATGTTCAGGACTCAAAAGAAAACCTTGACAAAGAAATTGATTCCTACAAAGAAAAGCTTGCGTCCCTTTCTGCACAGGAAGAGCAGATGTCAGAAGGTATTGATGCCGAGACAATCATCAAGTTCCAGCGAATCATACGCAGAAACCACAAAGGTATTGTTGCTGTTAAGGGAAACGTTTGTGACGGATGCCATATGATTCTTCCTGCACAGTTTGCAAACGAAGTACACCGCGGAACAAAAATTCTTTTCTGCCCGTACTGCAGTCGCATTCTTTATTACGAAGAATCAGAAGCTGGTGCATCAAATTACTTTACTCTTGATGACGCAGGCAGTCTTTCTGATCTTGATGATGAAGACCTCCTTGATGAAGACGGAATCGATTCAATGTCAGATGAAGATGACGATTCTTCAGATGTAAAGTCAATGGATTTTGACGATTAATTTGTAATTATTAAAGGATATATGGCCGCGCGCATATTTTCTGATGATAGATTGTATGCGTGAGGTAAAGTCCGGGCTCCACCGGAAAAGATGCCGGGTAATAACCGGGCGGAAAATGTAAGTTGTCTTAGTTGGATTTTTCCAGACCTGGCATAACACATTCTTCCGACAGAAAGTGCTACAGAAAATAACCGCCTGTATGGGTAAGGGTGAAAAGGCAGGGTAAGAGCCTACCGCGTGTCCGGCAACGGGGACGGCATAAGTAAACCTCATCTGGAGCAAGAGCGTATAGCAGTTTGGTTTCCGGCCTTATGCTGCGGGTAGCTCGCTGGAAAAGACAGGCGACTGTCTTTGCGGATAGATGACCATGCGCTTCTTTGGAGCGTACCAGAACCCGGCTTACTGTATCCTTTTTTTTATTTTAAATAGTTTTGTGGCAGGTTGTTTGTTAAATGAAGGCGAAGCGAGTTTCAGAAAAAATTGTCCGCAGAAAGAATATGATTGTTGTGCGGATTATTCTGCTTGCCGGCATTTTGTCTGCCGTTGTTTTGGTTTCATTCTTTTCTTATAAAGCAATCCACCGTTATCTTTTTGCTTCTTCTTCTGTTTCGGCAATGTACGACAACTGGGGACTTCACAGCCGCCAAGGATATGAAAAGGTTTACGAAATTTCAGAAAATATTATTCAAAAAAAGAATTTCCACAATTCTGCACGTACTTTTCGCGGTTACAGTGCCTTTATGTTGGCCGAGTACGAAACAGACAATGCAAAGTCACAGACTTATCTTGACGAAGCCGTATACAATCTCAGAATTGCCCTTCAGAACTGCAGCAAGGATGCTTTGCCGCAGATAGAATACATGCTGGGCCGCACCTATTTTTACAAAAACAAGCTTTCTTCATACCATTACTATTCCGACCTTGCAGTAAAATATCTGAACCTTGCCCTGGATCACGGCTACAAGTCAGATGACATTCCGCTTCTTCTGGGACTGAGCTATGCTTCACTGGGGCAGACCGACGAAAGTATTGCTGCTTTTACCGAAGCTCTCCTTGTAAGGGAAACGGACACACTTCTTTTTGACATAGCAAAGCAGTATTATAATAACGGACAGGGGTCTGCTTCAAAACAGTATCTGTACCGCGTTATTTCTACCACTCGGAATGAAAGTCTTCTTGAAGAAAGTCGCATTCTTCTTGGGCAGATTTATACTGACGAAGGCGCACTTTACGATGCAGAAAAAGAATTTACGGCAATTCTTGAAAAAAACGAAAATTCTGCTGACGCGCACTATGGACTTGGTGTATTATATGAAAAGCGCGGTGACGCTGTAAGGGCAAGAGCTGAATGGCGCAAATGCCTTAAAATAAAATTTGATCATCCCGGTGCATTACAAAAAATGTCCGAAGCAAAATAAAAAACAGAAAACAAAATGGAGGATTCTTTATGAGTTTCTTTGATAATTTTACGACAGATATTGGTATAGATTTAGGAACCTGTAATACGTTGATTTTTGTACGCGGGCAGGGAATCGTTATTGATGAACCTTCTGTAGTTGCAGTAGAAAAGGGTACAGGAAAGGTTGTGGCCGTTGGAGCAGAAGCAAAAAGAATGCTTTGGAAAACTCCTGGAAACATCGAAGCCATTCGCCCGCTTGCAGACGGTGTTATTTCTGACAGCGATTCTACAGAGAAAATGATTAAATATTTCATTTCAAAAGTTGTTCCCAAACACCATCTGTTCAAGTCCATAAGAATGAAAATCGGTATTCCTTCATGCATTACTCAGGTTGAACGAGATGCAGTTATGGCTGCTGCTCTTAAAGCCGGTGCAAAGGAAGTTGAAGTTATAGAAGAAAGTCTTGCTGCTGCCATCGGAGCCGAAATTCCTATCTACGAACCGGCAGGACACATGGTCTGTGATATTGGCGGCGGTACAACTGAAGTTTCTGTTATTTCTTTGGGAGGCATGGTTATTACAAGTTCTATCCGCACAGGTGGAAACGAATTTGATGAAGCCATAATGAAGCATATTCGTGCCGTACACAATCTTATTATAGGACAGCAGACTGCCGAGCGACTTAAGGTAGAAATAGGCAATGCTACTGCAGACAAAAATATAGAAAAAATGGAAATCAAGGGAACAGATGCAATTACAGGTCTACCAAGAAGACTTGAAGTAGACTCTGTAGAAGTACGCGAAGCCCTTAAGGAACCTATTACAAAGATTGTAGAAGAAATCAAAAAGACACTCGGACGCACACCGCCTGAACTTGGTGCAGATATTGTTGAGCGCGGAATTGTTATGTCCGGTGGCGGTTCCATGCTTAAAGGACTTCAGAAACTTATTTCTAAAGAAACAGGTGTTCCTGTTATTCTTGTTGAAAAACCGCTTGAATGTGTTGCAAGGGGTGCAGGTGAGGCATTTGAACTGTTCCGCAATATGTCGTCCAACCGTTCAATTTACGATAATCTTAACGACTAGACGGTTTTTGTCCTATGGGTGGAAGAGTAAAGTCACCGCTTCATTTCAGACTTTCTGAGTGTGTCCTTGTTCTCATGATTGCCTTCAGCGGAATTTCTCTGGGATTTTCTGGGGGCGGCTTTATTGTTAATTTTGACAAACTTGGTTTTACAGTTTTCTCTTCTCTGCAGAAAGCCGTGCATGCTGTTGAAAATGTGTTTACTGGAACAGTTACTGCTGTCCGTGATATGGCGCATCTTCGCAGCGAGTACCAGCAGCTTACCGAAAAACTCAAGGATTACGAATTCCTTCAGCGCAACAATACAGAAATTCGCAAGGAAAACGAGCGCCTTAAAGAACAGCTGGACTTTGCGACAGAAATCAAGTACAGGAATATACCTGCCCAGATTATAGGCCGCAACCCCGACAGCCAGTATTCGGGTATAACGCTCAATAAGGGCGCACGTAACGGAATAAAAAAAGGAATGCCTGTTATTGCCGTGCAGGCAGGAAACGTTGGTGTTGTAGGAAGAATTATTACTGTTGGTGTCGGAACAAGCATGATGATGCCTGTTTATGACGTGAGATGTAATATTTCATCGCGCATTCAGAATACAAGGGATCTTGGTATTGTTTCTGGAAACGGTTCTTCGGACGGCGCACTGAGCCTTAAGTATATTCGTAAGCGTGTAATGGATGATTTTAACTATGGTGACATTGTGGTTACCAGCGGTGAAAACGGAAACTACATGCGCGATATTCCGGTTGGAAGAATTTCAAAAATTACTGTTTTGGACTATGATTCTTCTTTAAATATTGAACTTGATCCTATTATAGATTTTAACCGTCTTGAAAACGTTCTTGTTATAGACCAGTACAATGAAAATGACAGGGAGGCACAAAAATGATACGCTCTTTTTTTTCAAGTGCACTTGTTCTTTTGTGTACAGCATTGGTCGAAACGGCGGTTTTTTCAAACATTACTTCGCTTCCGGCTATTCCGGATCTTTCTTTAATCTGTGTGCTTTATCTTTCGCTGAGCAACGGAAAACTTTTGGGAGAGACTACGGGTTTTGTTTCGGGGTTGCTCCTTGATTTTTTAAGTGCAGGTCCGTTCGGTCTCAACTGTCTTTTAAGAACAATAATCGGGTATCTGGGCGGAATGTTCAATAAACTTCTTAATACTGAAGGTTTTTTTATTCCGCTGGTTCTGGGACTGTGTGCAACTCTTGTAAAGGGAATTCTTCTGTGGATAATTTCGATGCTTTATCCGTCTTCAGTTATTCTTCCTTACAGTCCGTTTACTTTTCAGTTTCTTTTTGAACTGGGAATCAACAGTATTCTGACTCCTTTTGTGTTCAGATTTCTTCATCTTTTCAAGAACTCACTGATTATTGGTCCGGAGAGCACAATCTGATGAATTCTGAAAATTTTCAAAATCACGGTGAAGATTCCTTAAGAAAGAATTATAAGCTTGCATTTCTTGTTGCGCTTCTTATTGCTATGCTTGCCATTTATACGCTCAAACTTTTTTCAACGCAGATTGTTGAAGGCGCAAAATACAGAAGCCAGTCGGTTTCTATTTCAAGTACGGTAACTGTTATTCCTGCTCAGCGCGGAGAAATTTTTGACCGCAATGCAAATTTGCCTCTTGTTATCAACACTGACTCTTTTGCCATTGATATTATTCCGGGTGAAATTCCTGAGGGGTATTATGACACTGTTGTACTCAAACTTTCGGAATATCTTGGAATTGACAAATCGGTTATTGATAAAAAAATCCCCAAAAGACTGAGACGTACTTTTTCTTCAATAGAGGTTCGAACGAATGTTCCGTTTAATATAATCAGCAATATTGCAGAAAATGCAGCAGACCTTCCGGGGGTTTCATGGCGGAACAAGCCTGTTCGAAACTATGTAGAAACAGGTTCGATGAGCCATATTATCGGTTACGTAGGTGACATTACAAGTGAAGAACTTAATCTTATGTACAACCGCGGTTACAGCCGCAATTCTATTATTGGAAAAACCGGAATTGAAAAGCAGTATGATGAACTTTTGCAGGGAAAGCCGGGAAGGGAAAGCCGCACTGTCGATGTCCACGGACGAATTCTGAGCGATACTCCTATTCTTGAGCCTCCTCAGAGCGGAAAAAATCTTGTCCTTACGGTAGATACTACAATTCAGAAACTTGTAGAAGAAGCACTTGGCGAGCGTGTAGGAGCAGCAGTTGTTCTTAAGCCTGCAACGGGTGAAATTCTTGCAATGGTTTCTTACCCTTACTTTGACTCGAATATTTTTTCTACTGCTGAATATTCCGCAGCGTATACCAGGCTTACAAATGATCCCAACAAGCCACTTCTTAACAGAGCTGTCAATGCCGTTTACCCGCCTGCGTCTACATTTAAGACGATTATGGTAACTTCGATTTTGAGTGAACACGCTATTGCTGCTGAAAAGAAAATAGAATGTCCTGGACGCATTCTTTACGGAGACCGTGTATTCCGCTGCCATGTTGGTTACCCCGGACACGGAAACCTTGACTTAAAGAACGCTCTTGCACAGTCCTGCGATGTTTATTTCTGGGTTGTCGGTCGTGATAATCTTGGTGTCGAAACAATTTCGAGTTATGCAAAGGAATTTGGTTTTGGCCAGAGCCTTGAAGTGGATCTTCCTGCACAGAGTGACGGTTTTGTTCCTACTGCGCAATGGAAAGAAAGGCGCTTTCATGAAAAATGGCTTGGCGGTGATACGATGAATATGTCTATCGGTCAGGGTTATACTCTTGTTACTCCGCTTCATGTAGCGAACATGATGGCTATGGTATGCAACAGCGGTAAAATTTACAAGCCTCATCTTCTTAAGGAAGTAAGGGATCCTGCCGCGGGAAATGCCGTAATTCAGAAAGTAGAGCCCGAGGTTCTGCATGAGTCTACTGTTTCTCCTGAAGTATGGAAAGAAGTGCAGGCTGACTTAAGATATACAATTACTGACGGAACTGCAATTTATCCTATGCACAACAAAACTGTTCAGATTGCAGGAAAAACAGGTACTGCCGAAGTTGCAGGTTATGCAAAGGACCACTGGCATTCGTGGATGGTTGCTTACGCTCCTTACGATGCACCGCCTGAAAATCAGGTTGTAGTTGCAACACTTGTCGAAGCCGTAAACAAGTGGGAATGGTGGGCGCCGTATGCTACAAATATAATAATTCAGGGTATATTCAATGACCAGACATACGAAGAAGCCGTTAATGCACTTGGATTCCGCTACCTTATGAAGCAGAGAGGACGCCGCGAATGAAAAACAGGATTCTCAGCAAATTTGATTTTATTCTCATTGCCTGTGTGTTTATTCTTACTTCAATAGGAATAACTTTTATTTACTCTTCGGGAATCAATTCTGACGGAATTCTTGTTTCGAACGAATATATAAAGCAGAGTATCTGGACTGGAATTGGCCTTGTAATAATGCTTTCAGTTGCGCTCATAGACTACCGCAAAATTTATCGTTACACACCATATCTTTTTGCGACAGCACTTGCAGTTCTTGTTTATACACGCTTTTTCGGGCGCTATGTCAACGGAGCACGCAGTTGGATTGGTATCGGCGATCTTGGAATTCAGCCTTCTGAAATTACAAAAATAATTTTTATTTTATTTCTTGCATCTTTTCTTGACAAAAATTACAACGAAAACCAGCGTAAAAGGTTTTTCTTTTCCCTTTTGATTCTTATTCTTCCCATGGGAATAATTTTGCTCCAGCCTGATTTGGGAACAGCGAGTGTTTTTCTTCCTATTTTTATCTTTATGTGTTTTATGGCAAATGTTCCGGTCAGATACATAATGATTGTTATTCTTTCGGGATTTCTTACAATTTTTTTTACGGTTCTTCCTATTTGGGAAACAGAAATTTACCACGGATCAATCCCAATAATCCGGGCTTTGACAAATTTCCGCTTAAGAATGCTTATCGTTGCGGCGTCACTTGCGGTAACTGTTGCCGGTATTCTGGGCCAGATTTTTTTTAAGAAAAAATATTTCTATTGGATTACATACGTCTTCGGAATAATTTCTTTTTCACTGCTGGCGTCGGCCGGTGCTGGCAAGGTGCTTAAACCCTACCAGATTCAGCGTCTTATTGTTTTTATTGATCCTTCAAGTGACCCCAGAGGTGCAGGCTGGAACATCATCCAGTCAAAGATTGCCATTGGTTCGGGGCTTTTGCGTGGGCGTGGTTTTATGCAGGGAACACAGAGCCATTACCGTTTTCTTCCGCAGCAGAGTACCGACTTTATTTTCAGTATTTTTGCCGAAGAAACAGGTTTTATAGGCGGAATTTTACTGTTTGCGGTTTTCTTTTGTATTTTGTTCAGAATTGTATACATAATGAAACAAACAACCAACAGGTTCGGATACCTTATTGCGTCAGGAATACTAGGGATGTTTTTCTTTCATTTTATTGTCAATGTCGGAATGGTTATGGGAATTATGCCTATAACCGGAATTCCTCTTCCGTTCCTTTCTTACGGGGGGTCGGCACTTTTGACAAATATGCTTGCCGTTGGCATCTTGATGAGCATAAACAACAGACGGCTGGATTTTAAAGTTGCCCTATGATGAAATTAATTGATCCCCTTAAGCAGTTTGGCAGTGAGCTGAACAGTGTACAGTCACCTTCGCGTTATATTGGCGGCGAATATGCACTTACTGTAAAACCACATTCCGGGCAGGATGATTTTTTTAATGTAGGAATTGCATTTCCCGATTTGTACGAAATTGCAATGTCCAATCTTGCCGTTAAGATAATTTATAACGGACTTAACGCACTTGACGGGATTCGCTGCGAACGCGTCTTTGCTCCCGACACAGATTTTGAAGCTTTTCTTAAGCACCGCAAAGTTCCGCTTTATACTCTTGAGACAGGTATGCCTTTAAAAAATCTTGACATGCTTGCTTTTTCAATAGGATATGAACTTGGAATTACCGAAGTGCTTGCTATGCTTGAAACCGGCGGAATTTCCCTTACCGTTCAGGAACGAACTGAAGATGAACCTCTTGTAATTGCAGGCGGCTGCGGTGTAACAAACCCGGCTCCGTTTGCAGATTTTTTTGATGCAGTAATGATCGGTGAAGCAGAAGACGAACTTTTTAATCTTACAAAAGAACTGCGTGACTTAAAGAAAAACGGGGCTTCCCGTAAGCAGCTTCTGGCCCATATTGAATCAAAACCCTATATGTGGACACGAAACAGTTGCTCTGAAGGAAAAAAAATTGCCCGACGTTCAGTTCAGGGAAACTTTGGTCTTGTTCCATCTGTTCCGTCGTGGTATCCAATTCCGTCAATAAAACCTGTTCAGGATCACGGCGTTGTAGAAATTATGCGCGGCTGTCCCAACGGCTGTCGGTTCTGTCATGCAGGAATTTATTACAGACCAACGCGCGTAAAAAACCTTAAACTTATTATTGATGAAATTGATCATCTTGTTTTTGACGCAGGTTACAGGGAAATAAGCCTTAACTCGCTCAGCAGTGCAGACTTTCCTGATGTAGAAGGACTTTTGGATCTTCTTAACAAAAGATACGAAGGATACAATGTTTCATTCCAGCTGCCGTCACTTAAAGTAAACAGTATGTCGCTGGGAATCCTTGAAAAACTTTCTGCAGTACGTAAAAGCGGTCTTACCTTTGCAGTCGAGACACCAGAAGAACTCTGGCAGTTGAGTCTTAACAAGGAAGTTTATGCACAGCATCTCGAAGATATTGTGCGCCAGGCAAAGGCAGCAGGCTGGACAACTGCAAAATTCTACTTTATGATAGGTCTTCCTTTGGGCGATTATTTTGCAGAAAATCAGGACTCTCTTGCGGTGGGTTCTGAAGGAAGCGAAGAAAAAGTCATCGTGGACTTTCTGCTGAATCTTCAGGCCAGAACAAGAATCCAGTGCAATGTTAACGTTGGTATTTTTATTCCAAAACCGCATACGGCATACCAGTGGGTTACCCAGATAACACCGGAGCGCGCCCAGAAGAAGATGGAATGGATTTTCCAGAACCTTCCGCGGGGTAAATTCAGGCTTGGCAGACATAATTATGATGCTACAATTCTTGAAGGTCTCATAAGCCGCGGAAACTTTGACACTGGTAAAATAATTCTTGATGCATACAAAAGGGGCGCGCGTTTTGATGCATGGGATGATCATTTGAGAGAAAATATGCAGTTCTGGAATGAAGCCTTTGACAATGCAGTCTGGGACGTCAAAAAATGGATTTTCAGAAAATGGGATTTGGATGAAAGTCTTCCCTGGGACGGTGTTTCGCTTGGTACATCAAAAGCATTTTTTAAGAAGGAATGGAAAAAATCCCTGTCCCACGAGCTTACAAAAAGATGTGCTTCTGACTGTGACCACAAATGCGGAATCTGTAATTCCAAAGAAAAGGTAAGCGTACATACAAAAGAAGAAATAGAAAGTGTATCAACATGTATAAAAAATAAGACAGTTGCTGTTCCAGAACAACATCCCGAGAGCAATATACCTATTCTTTACAGAGTTGTTTTTAATTTTACACGGACCGGCGGCGGTGAATATATTGCTTACCTTGCGCAGGTAGAAAGTTTTCACAAGGCAATTTTACGCAGCGGACTTCCGTTTGTTTTTTCTTCTGGCTTTAATCCGCTTCCGAGAATTGAATTTGCTACTGCAATGACACTGGGTATTCCTTCAGAAGAAGAAACTGCTTCTTGCTGTCTTTATTCCCTGGTGGATGAAGATCGTTTTAAGAAAGTAATGAATTCGGCGCTTCCGCAATCTTTTAGGGTTACAGATGTGATGATATTTCCCGTTACCACTCTTAGAAAAAGGGAATCATTAAGTCAGGGGTTATGGGGGTGTATATATAAGTATACATCTTTAGAAAGTTTCGATTTACGTGCCTTCCTTTCTTCACAGGAATACAGAACTCTTCGTGAACAGAATCCTCAGATAAAGACTGAATGGAAGGAAGACTCGCTTTTTGTAACGTCCCCTTCGAGTGACAAAGCTTTTAGAACGGCACTCGAAGCTTTCTGTCAGAAAAAATGGTATGAAGTCTGCCGTATCGTCAAGACAGCAACTCTTGCCAAACCGCAGATTTCGGGCTGGACTGCACGTGACGAACAAAACTGGCGCTGTGACAACAAAAACTTCAAAAAAGACGAAACTCTTTTGACCCCGGCAGACTCAAGTCCTGTTCCGTTTATGGAGCTTTATGCAAAAATTGCCGCAATAAACGCTGAACTCATTGACCAGCGCGAACAGATGAATGAACTTAAAAATGCCAACACCCTTGACGACAATAACTTACCTCATTAAAATGGTTTCATTGTGTTGATTCGTTATTCGGCAGACAGCAAAGGAAAGCCGGTTCAAAAAGCTGTAATATATACTAAGACAGAACATAACATTTCTCTAAAATCAATTGACCCTGATGCGCTTTACGTAATAAGTCGCCTGCGTGAAAATTGTTTTGATGCATATATTGTTGGCGGTGCAGTAAGAGATTTGATAATCGGCAGGACGCCCAAAGATTTTGATATTGTTACTGACGCCACACCCAGTAGAATAAAAAAGATATTCAGAAATTCACGCATTATAGGCAAAAGATTCCGTCTTGTGCACATTTTCTTCGGACAAAAGATTTTTGAAGTAAGCACATTCCGCTCTACGGTAGACGGTTCTGTAGGCAATGCTTTCGGAACAATGGATGAAGACGTTATGCGCCGTGATTTTTCACTGAACGCGCTTTACTATGATCCAATCAAAGAACACGTCATAGATTATGTCGGTGGAGTAAAAGACATCAGAAAGGGGATTGTGCGCCCGGTAATTCCCCTTAACCGCATTTTTATAGAAGATCCGGTCAGAATGCTCAGGGCTGTAAAATACGGTGCTACTACCGGATGTAAAATTCCGCATTCGCTCAAAAAAAAGATACGCAGTTCTGCACCTCTTTTGGCACCAGTTTCCCCGTCACGCCTTACCGAAGAGCTGCTTAAAATAATCAACAGCGGACATTCTTATGACATTGTTTCGGGAACACTGGATACAAACCTGTTCGAATACCTGCAGCCTTCAGCTACAAACATGATGATAGAAGACCGCAAGTTTGAAAAAGCATATCTTCAGAGTTTAAAAGAACTGGATGCGGCCGCTGCGGCAAATCCCGGAATGAGGCTTGGGGACAGGCTTTTCTATATTTTGAGGGATTTTGTCACAAATCTGACGGACTGGAGCAGGGAAGAAAAAATTACTTCAATTGCCGCGGAACTTTACAAAAGAACCTGGGCCAGCTGTAGAAATTTCATTCTTCCCATGAACCCGCAGAGAACTGAACTGGATTATGCAGTAAGAAAAATTCTTCTTTCTCTGGGAGTCCAACTCAAGCAGAGAAAACCCCGCAAAGTCCAGCCAAAAAATTAAACCGAACAGGCAGTGCACTAGGCATTTTGATTCAGAAAGGCGGTACTTCCCTGGCGGCTTATTTTTGCTTAGTTTCTTTTGGGTTAACACCGGTTATCTTGTCTATGATAATGCTTACTTCTTCTACAAGAATACCGGTAAAGCGCTCGATATTTTCTATAATGTACTGTTGCAGATTGTGAATTTCACCTGTAAGCTGCTTTCCGAAAGGAACGTCGATTGTAATTATGAGTCTGTAACCGTGGCTGTCTGTTTTTATCGTAAGCTTTTTTACCCTTATATCAGAATCAAATTCACTTACGCAGTGCATGGCCATCTGGCTTAAGGCGGCTTCTGAAATTTCTATGCGTCCTTTTTTGCTGAATTCCGGGGTAACAATTGATTTTTCAGAAAGGGAACCGTCTTTTTTAAGGATTTTAATTTTGCTCTGACCCTTTGAAAGAATTTCGCGTATTGATTTATAGAAAATCTGTGAATAACTCTTTTTTACTTCAATTGCTGGAACGGGAATAACGTGTTTTCCTTCTATCTGGCGGCTTCTTATTGCTTTTTCTATTTCTTCCCGTGTAGAAATGTCTTCTATCTTGATTATTTTGGAAGGAGGAGGCAGCTGAAGTCTCATTGCTATCTTTCCGACCATTTTTTCACTTGTTCCAAGAATAAGTATTTTTTTGATTTTGTTTTTCTGAAGAACACGCGCCACTTCATCTCTGTGCTGCTTGTCGTCAAAAAGAGCAATGCGTACAGCACCCATATAGGTCTTTTCGTGCTTTGCTGTCCTTCCGGCAAGAATTTTGTCATCCTGAATGAGAAGTCCGTCATCTATAAGGGCGTTTATTCCGTATTTCTGTGCAAGAAGTTTTGCTCTGAAACTTTTGCCTGTTCCGCTTTCGCCGACAAGTGCAAATACTGTTATTCCGTGGTTTGATAATTTAGAAAAAATATTCATATATATTATTGAATTATAAGTTGTCCGTCCCAATTTATCAAGGCTGAATGCATAAAATCGTTGAATTCGGCAGGAGGGTCTGCTTTTATTATCTGGGGAAGTCCAAGCGGATTATCTTTCGGGAAGACAAGTGCCGCTGCATGAAGAAAAAAACGGCCGTTTGTGCGGCTTTTGTACGCACTGTCCCCATAAAGCGGGTGTCCGTGCAGACTGCTCTGGGCGCGGATCTGGTGTTTTCTTCCTGTTTGTATGTTGAATTGAACCAGTGTTACCTTAGTGTTGCCGGCTGTTCCGTATGCGAGTGGAATAACAGAAGTTACCGCTTCCTTTGAAGTGCTGCCTTTTTTTTCAGAAGCTGCAGTTACCGTGTGGAAGGCTTTGCCGTTTGTGGTTTCATCACATTCAATATAGTCTGTCCAGAGTTCACTTCTGGCAATCTGACCTTCAACTATTCCTATATATATTTTTTTTATAAGATGTGTTTTTATTCCTTCTGAAAACCATCTGGCTCCTTTTGAACTGACTGGAAAAGCAATCATTCCTGAAGTTCCGCGGTCAAGACGGTGCAGGGGACCCGGTTTGAACGAAAGGGACTTTTGTACTCCCGACGCTTTGTATTCTTTAAGGACAGCCTCAGTAAGAGATGTTCCGCCGCCGCTTCCTGGCTGGACATTTATGCCGGCGTCTTTGTATACAATCTGCAGGTGTTCGTTTTTGAATATTGTGTTTACTGCAGGGCAGCCGGCATTGTTTTTTTGAAGCGGTGTCTGCTGCCTTGTGTTCTGTTGCGGCGCTTTCAGTAAAAAAGATGCAACTGTTATTTTGTCACCGCATGAAACTTTTGTGTCTGCAGAAGTTTTTTTTCCGTTAAGGCGTATAAGATTTTTTCGGATTGCAGAATGTGCGTCTGGAATTCTGCCGTTGGATACAGTTTTTATTATTCTGTCAAGTCTTCTTCCGGCGTCATCTTGTGATGCAGTAAAATCAGTGAAATCCATGCGCAGATTATAGAACAATTTTGCATCATGTGCTATACTGGAGAATATGGCAAACGCAAAAGAACAGTTGAACTTATTTCTTTCACAGCCGGTTTTAATGTCGTGCATTTTCAGTTGGCTTTCGGCCCAGCTTATAAAGACTCTCATAAAGCTTTTTTCAGGCAAAGTCCACAGTATCAGGGAACTTTTTGAACTTCTTTTCTGGAGAACAGGAAGTATGCCTTCAAGTCATTCGGCTCTTGTTGCAACTCTTTGTACTACAATAGGCTTCCGTTCTGGAATTGACAGCGATGTTTTTATTCTTTCGCTCGGATTTTTTCTCATAACAATCAGGGATGCCGTAGGTGTAAGGCGCGCCAACGGAATTCAGGCCAGAATGCTCAACAAAATTGGCCGGGCTCTTGGCGACAAGGGTATTATAGATTTTAAACCAATAAAGGAAGTGCAGGGACATACTCCGGCAGAAGTTTTTATGGGATGTCTTCTCGGATTTTTTATAGGTCTTGCATTCAGCGTATTAAAATAAATGAAGACTCAGAAATCTCTTCTTTTTTGTGCGCTTACTGTTCTGGCGTCTTTTTCTTTTCTTTTTGTTCTCAGAACCATTCCTGTAACACGTATATGGAACGATTATGCTGTGGTTTATGCAGACAAGTCTCTTTCCGAAGCTTACGTGGCTTCAGTTCTTGAAGATTCAGGCTGCTCGGATATTGTAAGGCTTGGTGTACAGCAGGTTCCTGTCAAAACAGATTTTCTCAATGTGATTCCAGATTACGAAGATTCGTATATTTCAAAAAGAGCCGGCTATTTTTATGACAAAACCGGAGCATTCCGCGTTTTTTATGTTCCGTCTTCCTGTGATGACGCGGCGGTAAAAGCTGTTTCCAAAATAATCCGCGAGACCGGAAAAACTGTGGGTCTTGACGGAAAGGGGCAGTTTCCGTGGCTTGTTCCTGTTATTGCACTCTCTGTTGCTGCATTTTTTCTTGTATTTACTGTTTCAAAAGGTGTTTTTGCAGCCGCCGCTGTTCCTTTTTTGCTGCTGTGTTTTTCTGCACCGTTTTATACTGTTGCTGCAGCTTCTGTTCTTTTTATGCTCTCTGTTTTTCTGATTGTTCCGCTTTTGGGCCGGCGTAATTTTATTAAGGCTGTTTCAAAAAGCGCATATATTCTTGTGCCAGCCGCGATGTCTCTGGTTATACTTGCGGTTAACTCCTGGCGTACATGTATTCTGGGAATATTGTGCGCGGCATCTTCTGTTGCACTTGTTTGTCTTGTATTTAATGCACCCCGGCGTTCTTATGCCGCAGTTTGTTTTTCCTATATTTTTTCTGCAACACAGATTTCTGTAGTAAACGCAAAAAATTCAATGAGGGTTCTGTTTTGTGCAGCACCGCTTTTTCTTATTTTTATTTCATTTATTCTTTCATCAAGAATTTCTGTTCCGGCGGCAAAAATGTCTGCCCAGCTTCCTGTTCCGGTTTCTTCTGACAAAGAGTCCGAACTGCCGCTTTTGGATGATTTTTACAAGTGGTCGTGGTATGCAAAGTCCCTGCCTTATGTAAGCATGAATGATGTTTCAAAAGCACTTTCTGTCAGGGACGGGGACACAATTTCTGTTCCGCGTTTTTCCTATGCAGATGGCCATATATCCGAAAGTGAGTCTGTTGTAATGGAATACGGGCCAAAGTTCCGCAGCGGTATTGACGAAGAAGTTTCAGACTTGTCTTACGCTTCTTTGGAAAAGTTTTTGCTCAAACAGGATGACGGTATTTCTGTTGTATACGGAAGTTACGGTTCAAAGGGTCAGCGTCCCGACATTCTTTCACTTTTGCTTATTGCTGCAGGTCTTGCTGTTCCTGTAGTTCTGTTTTTATATTATAATCTGTTCGGAAGAAAAAACTATGAGATATGTTAGTAATTTTGTGCGTTCTGAAAGGCAGATGTTCAAAACGTGTGTAAGGGCTTTTCTGCCTCCATTTCCTGTTGTTGCATTCAGACAGGGTAAAGGTTCTGACTGCAGTGCTGTTGTTTCAGAAGGTGATGCCGTAAGGGAAGGTCAGCTTATTGCCGTTTTGCCTGATGGTGACAGTGTACATTCTCCTGTTCCCGGAACGGTCGATTCAATTTTTCAGACTACGCTTCCTGACGGTAAACTTGGTACTTCTGTAAAAATACGAACCGGCGGCTCTTTTTCTTTTTTGGGAAAAAAGGATGTTGAAACAAACTGGCACACTCTATTAAAGTCAGAAATTCTTGACGCAATAAAGTCGTGCGGGGTAGTAAATACTTTTTTTGAACCGGAGCCTCTTTTTGAAATTATAGAAAAATCTTCAGAAACAAAGAATAATTTTCTTGTTGTAAGAATGTTCGACGAAGACCCGGGAAGACTTACAGACTCTTTTGTTGCACAGTTCTGTCTTTCAAAAGTGACGGAAGGTGCGTGTATTACAGCCAGGGCAATGGGAGCTGCAGGAATTGTTTTTGTTCTTGACAAGAACCAGGAATTCAATCCGTCCCTTCTGAATGATTCTGTTCCTTTCTGTGCAGTAAGAGTTGACGCTTCAAAATATCCGGCAGGCTTCAGGGAAAATATAATCACTGCTGTAAGAAAAAATGCACGGCTTCCTGAGTACAAGTTCTTTTCGGCAATGAGCAGAAAGAGCATTTTTATTGATCCCGAGACAGCACTTTCTGTATATGAAGCGGTTGTTCTTGGAAAACCTGTTATAGAAAGATTTGTGCATGTTACCGGAAACTGTCTGCGTTCTGCGGCGATGATGAAGGTAAGAATTGGAACATCAATTTCATCTCTTGCAGAACAGTGCGGTGGTTTTAAAATTGCGCCTGCAAAAATTGCCGTTAACGGTCTTATTACAGGAAAAACGGTTGCCGACCCCGAAGTCTGCATTACCAAATCCATAAAATCAGTTTCTTTTATTCCGTCATTAGAACTGTTCAACCAGGTTTTGAGCCCGTGTATACGTTGCGGTAAATGTCGTTCTGTCTGTCCGGAACATCTTTATCCCGACTTAATGTACAGAAGCGCAACAGAAGGTCTTGCCACAGGAAATGAACTTAAGAAAACTGCAGCCCTTTGTTCACTTTGCAATCTCTGCAGCAGTGCTTGTCCGGCAAGACTTCCGTTAAGCATTGGCGTACGTCTTCTTCAGGAGAAATAAATGAATACAAATATATTGAAAAAATCATGCCGTGAAAGTGTTCCGCACCCTTTGTGCTATATAACAAATTCTGTCGGAACAGTTACTGTCGCGGTTCTTTCTGCGCTTGTCGTTCAGGTAATAATGCTTTGCGTTACAAAAAGTTTTCAGTCCCTTGTAATTGTGCTGTGCGCAACGGCTGCTTCTGTTCTTTCAGAATTTCTTTACGGGCTTGTCCGCGAAAAATTTTCCTATTCATGGATTACTTCCTGCATACAGGGAATTCTTCTGGGACTTCTTGTTCCGTCTCAGTACCCGCCGGCGGCAGTTTTTGTCACAGCACTTGCAGTTTTTTTTATTACCAAATATGCATTCGGGGGATTCGCCGGCTCATGGGTTAATTCAGTTGCACTTTGTGTAATTGTCCTTTACTTTATGAACGCAGATTTTTTTCCGGCATTTATTCTGGGGGCAGAAGATTTTCAGGTAAGAAATGCAGCACAAACTCTTATTTCAGGTGGAAGCGTTTCTATTCTGCCGTGCGATTCATCTGTTACGGCCTTTTTGAACAGAACTGTATTCAGGCTTATGGGAATTTCTATTCCTGAAGGTTATGTTTCCCTTTTCTGGGACAACGGTGCTTCAATTCCTGCATTCAGGTTCAATCTTATTACACTTATTTCTTCTATAGTGCTTCTTTCGCTTGATGTTGTAAACTATGAGATTCCCCTTTGTTTCCTTGCCGTGTATGCCGTGCTTGTACGCTTTGTTTCACCGTTCTTTACGGGATGTGCACCAATGCAGGGCGATATGCTTCTTGCTTTTCTTACAAGCGGAACCCTGTTTTATTCACTGTTTATGCTGCAGTGGTACGGTACTGTTCCCATGACTAAGGCCGGAAGAATTACTTACGGAATTATTTCAGGTCTGTTCGGTTTTCTTCTGCTTGGACCGGGAACATCATCGTCTGGATTTATGTTTGTAATTCTTGTCATGAATCTTATCTCTACGGTAATTCAGTTTGCAGAAGATGCAGCGGTAAAAAAATACGTTAACAAAAATCTGATTCCTGCAATGGAGGAACCCAATGTCTGACTCTTTTGACAATGAAAGCAAAGTTTTTTACAAAAAACTGTTGATTAAATATGGAATTCTTACCGGAATAATTGCGGTTATGTTTGGACTTCTGGTTTTGTTTTGCCTTATTTCACGCGGTTCATGGAAAAGGGGTCTTTCTGCTCAGGTAAATTCTGTTTTGGAACGCTGCGGTGAAGAATACAGAACTTTTGAATGGATACCCTCTGACAACGGATTTTCTGACAGTGCTTCTTTTTACTCACTTTCAGCCGGAGAACAGGGCAGAGAAAAGGATATGTATGCTGTAATTATACGTGTTACAACATTTTACGGTCCCCTGCCGGCAGTTTTTGTATATAATGCAAGGTCAGACAGTTCAAGTTTTGCAGGGTTTGCAGACCTTGAAGGACCTGTTGCAGACAAGATGACAGCCATTGCAGAACCGTCAGTAATTGAATTCTGGAAAAAAAGAATTCCTTCTATTGCCCAAACATTGAAGCATGAAAAAGCGGAGCGTTTGTAAAATGAAAAAAAACAGTCTTTATACATACATTGCATCTTCACTTATAATTTTGGTTCCGGTGCCGGGACGTCTTTCATACGGAATAATTCTCATTCTTGCCCTTAATGCATTGACAGCCCTCGGAATTTTATTCAGGCATCTGACAAAAAAACTTTCAGTCGACGAATACATGCCGGCTTTGATGACAGTTTTTCTTATAGGCCTTTGCATTATTTTAAAGCAGCTTCTGATTCTGTATTCACCGCTTACAGCTCTTACGCTGAGTTTTGTAATTTATGCACCGGTTCTTTCTTCTTTGATGATTTCTTCGCTCTATGAAAATACAGATATGTCTCTTTCCAGGGATTTGTCTTACAATATGAAGAAAACGGCATATTTTTCTATCTTTGCTTTTATAATATTTTTGTTCAGGGATATTTTCGGCTACGGAACAATTTCTTTTCCTGTTCCCTCGGGAATACATGAAATTGCACTGTTCAAGAATCTTTCTTTTGCCTTTATGGGGTCATTCTGGGCTTCTGTACCCGGCGCACTCGTTATTCTGGCGGTTGCATTTGTTGTAAATTTCAATGCGATAAAAAAAATAAAAATCGCAGAAGCAGTGTTTAAGGAGGAAGAAAACTAATATGCTTGGAATGCTTTTGTACTATCTTATATTTGCTTCTCCTCTTTTGATTTATGGAATCGGGCTGAACAGAGCTTTAGTTCTCGGAGACTCAGATAAGGGTGTTGCCTTAAGTTGTCTCAAGATGCTTATCTGTGTAGTTTCTTCTGCAACTTTGACTTATCTTTTAAATGTGAATCTTCTAGCAAAGGTTTCTCTTCACGGAATTTATCCTTTTATGGCTGTCCTTATTTTTGTAGTTATTTCTATTTTTATAGAATCAATTTTCAGACTTACGGCAAAATCAGGTACATCAGAATTTTCAGTTTCAATACTGATTATAATTCTGGCAGTCAACGAAAGCATAAGTCTTTATGAATGCGTTTTCTTTTCATGTGTTGCAGTGTTGTCTTTTTATCTTTTTATTCCGGTTTTGCGTTCTGTTGTCCGCAGAATGGATTATAACAAGCCTGAAGTAAAATCTGCAAATACCGGATTCATCCTGATAAGCATAGCAGTTATTGTACTTGCACTGCTTTCGTGGAATGTTACATGGCTTAACGGGGAGGCTTTCAAATGGTAGCCACAATAATTTTCACTCTGCTTTTTATAATTATTTTAAGCGCATTGATAGTTTTTATATTCAACATACTCATTCCGGCTTTAAAACAGAGACAGGTTAATTTTTCAGAACCGCTTTTTTCTCCTTCTGAAGTTGAACTTCTAAAAACACGCCCCGAAAAACTTGCTGTTTCAGGTAAAAGGGCTGTTGTAAAATGCTCGCCCCACAGAACTTCCGGTGCCAGAAGATTCTTATATAACGGTCCAAAAAACTGTGCACTTTTTTCTGAAGTCTGTGACTGCGAAGATGACTGCCGCTGGGGTTGCTGCGGATTCGGCAACTGTGCAAAAGCATGTCCTCAGGAGGCAATTTCCATCCAGAATGCAACAGCTGTTATAAATGAACTTTGCATCGGCTGCGGAAAATGTATAGACGCGTGTCCAAGAAATCTTATTGTTCTGGTAGATGCCGAATGCAAAAAAAGCGTATTGTGTTCGGCCCCGAACCCCTTGCCGCCAAATTGTTCTGTTTCCTGTGACAGACTGGCAAAAGAAGAAATAATTGAAATAAAATCAAAGAAACTCTTTCAATTATGGAAAAAGTGCTATACAATACTTAGATAGTCTTTATGCGTATGACAAATGTTTGTCTGATTTTATCTGCCGATGAAGAAGGAAACTGCAGCCCGCAGACCTTTGAGAAAAACTACGAGGCAGTTTTCAGACCTTTGCTGACATTTTTATATTCTCATCCAAAATTTCCTCTTGCGGTTTCCTTTTCAGGACTGCAGCTTGAATGGTACGCTTCAAAACATCCCGAAGCAATTCAGGTTATGCGTGACCTTACTTCGCGCAAACAGGTAGAAGTTCTTGGAGGAGGCTATTATTCTCCTATTTTTCCAATACTTTTCCCGGTAGACAGAAGCGGTCAGATAGAAAAAATGACGTCACTTCTTCGTTCCACTGTCGGCAAGCGTCCGTGCGGTATGTCTCTGTACGGCAGCATCTGGGATCCCACACTTGTAACAACGTTTCAGTCCTGCGGAATGGAATATGCGCTTCTTGACAGTACTCTGATTCCTGCCAAAAACCTGTGTGCCCATCCTCTTATTACAAGCGAACAGGGTAAGACCTTAAAAATTCTTCCGACATACAAAAATCTGATTCCCGAAGAAGACGAATCTCCTGAATCCTGGATTGAGAGAATAAATAATTTTGCAAAAAAGAAACGTTCCCAGACAGAATTTTTTGATTCAGAAAAAGTAGTTTCAATATGCTTTTCATTTGAAAAATTTGCTTCTTTTGTAAAAAGCCGTTGTTTTGCATACATTGCTTCATGCTTTGACATCTCAATGGAGTCAACATCCGGAGTGAATTTCGTTTTGCCCCAGACTGTTGCCAAAAATTCCGACTATTTTGAGCGTACCTATATTCCGGCTGGAATGGACTGGCAGATAGCAAGGCGCGCAGTTACTCCTTTTGAAACTGTAGAAAACAAAAGCCGTTTTCCCCTGACAATACACGATTATTTGAATGCTTATCCGCAGAACAGACGCCTTTACCAGCGTATGATGTACATAAGCATGCTTGTAACCCAGTGCAAGGGCGGCGATAAAATGCGTAAGCTTTCTGCTTCTGAAAAGCTTTGGGAAGCCCAGAGCGGATTCAACTTTGTTACAATGCCCTGCGGAATTCCGCCTACGGAACAAAAAGTGCAGGAATCTTACCGCGCTCTTAACGAAGCAGAACGTCTGATCCGTGATGCAAAAGAATTCAAAGAATCGCTTACCAGTTTTGACTATAACGGTGACGGCAAAAATGAGTACATCTGCCAAATGGAAAAATATCACGCGGTAATTTCACTTAATGCCGGTCAGATTACAGAATTTGATATTATACGTTCATGTGCAAATTATGCGGCCAACCTGTCAAGAATAGCCAAATTTGACGGCTCGAACGACCTTTACCAGCGCGGAATGTTTATTGAACATCTGATTGAACCTTCAGAAATTGAAAATTTTAAAAGCAGCGGCACTTCTTCAGGGCTTTTGTTTTCAAACATGCATTTTTCTGAAAAAAAGTTTGACAGCAAGCGCAATGAAATACAAATGGAAAGCAGGGGAGAGTTCTCTTCAATTAAACTTCCCGTGCAGTTAAGAAAAAATTATATTGCCTTTTCAAGCGGAATCACAATCCAGTATATCTTAAAAAACGAAAGTCCCATGGAGCTTGATGCATATTTTGTTGTGGAACTGAATTTTGCAAAAACGAAATTTTCTTCACTTAAATCTGCATCACAGTATTCTGTTGAACTTATCCACGGCGAAAACAGAGAACAGGTTCCCGAAAGCGGAATTTTTTCTGCCGCAGACGGTGTATCCTTTTTTCAGATTACAGACAATTCGGACAAAAAAACATTTGTTGTCGAGCCCAATGAAGACTCAGGTCTTTGTACCAGGGAAATTGTCTTTTACAGACCTGATGAATATGAAAAAACGACAGAAAGTTCAAGGACTATGTGCGTAAGTCTTTACTGGCATGTTCAGCTAGCACCCGGAATGGAAAAAGAAAAGACCATAAATCTGAGTGTAGTGCAGGCAAAGAAGAAGAACTGATAACAAATGCCGATTAGCGGCCAATGAGTTTCTTAAGGAACTTTTTGTGCCACCACGCACGTATTTTTTCTGCCGCAGAATACAGCGAATACATTACAGACCTTAAAGGAACATCTATACTGCCTATTCTGTGTATCTCCTGTCCGCCGAATCCTGTTTTAAATAGATAAAGACCATGCATCGGGTGATTTTCTGCATCTGTCGGGGGAATACCGTAAAAATCATATTCCGGGCAGCCATATTTCTTTGCATCCTGAATGGCAGTCCACTGAAGAAGATATGCCGGCATTAGATTGCGCTTGAGGTTTCCGCTTGCTCCGTAAAGATAAACAGCTTCCCTTTTGCAAAAGAGAGTAATAATTCCGGCTAAATAATCATCTTCATGTTTTGCCAGGTACAGCCGGATTTGTGGTCCGTCTGCGCAAACAGAAGGTTTTCCGCGTTCAAGCAGGTCTTTATAGTAACTTTTTGCATGAAAATTTACACCATCACGCTTTCCGGTAATTTCAAACAACGAATAGAACTGGTCGAATACAGTTTCAAATTCAGGGCTGTCGGCCGTGTAATAACTGACTTCTACACCTTTTTTCTGAGAGAGACGAATATTGTATCTCCACTTGCTTTTCATTGCGGCAAGAAGTTCATCACAGGACTTGTTAAGACCAAGAATTGTTGTATCAGGCGGCTGCACACAAACAGAGGCCGGCCGGGCTTTTGTATTGCGGTTGTGCCTTAATTTTTCTACAGCTTCATCGCGTTCTGTTGCTGTTGCAAAACCGACAGGAGGATCAAATCTTATATAAACCGTATTCTTCGGAAGATATTTCTTTAGGTTTGCAGAGACAGTTTCAATAAATTCAAGATTAGCGCATTCCGGTGCCATGGGAACATATGCTATATAAAATGCAGTAAGCTTAAGAGAAAACTTTCTTACAAGAACAGAAAGAATAGTCCTGTCTGGTGCACACTGGTTTTCACTGTTCCTCTCACTTACCGTTCCGTCGGGTGATAAAATGAAACTGTATTTTTTCCAGCCGTGTGCCGTCTTAAAGTCAGCCCAAAAATCTGTCTGAAGAAATCTTTGGGCCTGTTCCTGTCCGTTCATTTTACTGAACATCCCCATTTTGAGCATGTACAGACCTGATGTTCTTTCCTTCGGCTGTCATTTTTGTTCCACAGACAGAAAGACAACCGTCTTCTATTTTTAGTGCAACCTTAAAGAATTCATCTGCTGTAATTGAATCTGGCTTTTTGAAGTCTGCATCTGCTCCTTCAAGTATTACTTTTGTTCCTGGTTTTGCCCATGGAGCTTCGAGCGGTTCAACGCAGTTTTTTCCTTCACTGTCTTTGTAATGTACAGCAAGAAGCATACCACGGCTTTCTATTCCGCGCATTAGTCTTGGTGCAAGATTAGAAGCCAGAATAATATGCTTTCCAAGAAGTTCATCTGCAGATAGATAATCCCTTAACGCACTTTGAATTACACGTTCCTGACCGCTTCCGTCATCAAGTGTTTCTACATAAAGCTTTTCGCCTTCGGGGTTTGTGTCTACTTTTGTAATTTTTGCAACAGTAAGCTCTATGTTTTTATTGTAGAATTCAATCTGGTTTTCGGCGAGTTCTATTTTTTGGGGCTCTTTTTTTGATTTTTTCTGCTCTTTTTCCTTACGAGCTTTCTGGCTTCCTGAAAACTTTTCGCGGAATGCATTGGCTGTGTTCACATCAAGCGGTGTAAAATAAACGGAAGGATTCTTGACATCATAAAGTCCTTCTGTTTCACCAAGATTTTTCCATGAAAGACCTGTTTCTGTAAAACTTTCACCCAGTTTTGGTTCGGAAATTGTTTTGCCAAAATAAGACATGATTGTTTCTGTAAACTGAGGCATGTAGGGGTGTGCCATTATCATAAGATCCTTAATCATGTAGCACAGGTTGTGAATTAGTTTTGCAGCTTTTTTCGGGTCAGTGGTTCTTGTCTTCCACGGCTCGCAGTCCTGGAAAGCCTTGTTTCCAATGTCAGAAATGGCAAAAATTTCATGGAATGCATCTTTGAGGTCTGCCCATTCAAGTGATTTTGTAATCTTGTCTTCATGGGCGCGGATATTTGCCCACATTTCTTCATCAACTTCTGAATCGGGAATTATTCCGTCATAGTACTTTGTAACAAAAAGAAGTGTTCTGTTTACAAGATTTCCCAGATTACCTATGAGTTCTCCATTGTACTTTTCACGGAATTCTTTCCATGTAAACTGGTAGTCCTGCTTTTCGGGCCTGTTGTAGAAAATATAGAATCTCCACGCATCAGCCTTAATACCGGAATCTTTTGCATCTGTTCCGAATACACCAACACCGCGGCTCTTGCTGAATTTTCCGTCTTCGTAGTTAAGATATTCTGTAGACGACATATGGAAGAGTTTTGTCCAGTTATGTCCACTTCCAATTTCACTGCAGGGGAACACGACTGTATGGAACGGAATGTTGTCTTTTCCAATAAACTGGAATAAATCTACCGGAGCTTTGCCTTTTGCTTCTTCGCTTTCTTCGGGTAGCCACCAGCTTTTCCAGTCAAAGGATTTTTTTCCTGCTGCAGTAAGTTCGTTGGCAAATTGTTTTGTAATGGACATATATCCGATCGGGGCATTGAACCATACGTAGAATACTTTGTTTTCATATCCTTCTTTTGGAACAGGAATTCCCCATTTCAAATCCCTTGTAATTGCCCTTTCGTTAAGACCGTCACGAATCCAGGCTTTTGTTATGTTTATGGCATTGTCGGACCATTTTCCTTCTATACTGGCTTTTTTCATCCAGTCATCGAGTTTGCCGCTGATTGCAGGTAAATTAATATAAAGATGCTTTGTTTCGCGGACTTCAGGTGTGCTTCCGCAGGTATGGCAACGCGGTGCTTTAAGTTCAATAGGGTCAAGAAGCGATCCGCATTTGTCGCACTGGTCTCCGCGGGCATCTTCGTAGCCGCATTTTGGGCAGGTTCCTTCTACAAAGCGGTCAGCCAGATACATATTGCATTTGGGGCAGAAAAGCTGTTTGTTTGTATGCTCTGTTATGTAGCCGTTTTTGTCCAGGTCTTTGAAAATTGACTGGGTTATTTCGGTACATTCCTGGTTTGAAGTTCGGCCAAACTTGTCAAAAGCTATGTCAAACCATTTGTAGATTTCATCATGCTGCTTGTAGTAATAGTCACAGAGTTCGCGCGGAGTCTTTTTTTCTTCTATTGCACGGGTTTCTGTTGCAGTTCCATATTCGTCTGTTCCGCAGACATAAAGTGTATCATACCCGCGGCTACGGCAAAAACGTGCGAAAACATCCGCACTGAGCATTTGTATAAGGTTTCCCAAGTGGGGAATATTGTTTACATAAGGAAGGGCTGAGGTAATTAATCTTCTGTTCATAATTAACCATTATAGATTTTTACAGCCCAATAGTCAACGCAAGTATAGGCACAATAACAAACATGCATCGGCGTATGTCTGTTATTTTTCTTCCAAAACTTTCTGCTTTTGAATAACTGCCCTGTTTGCATAGTGAATTGCGCAGAAAAATACATTTACTCCTGCAAATGTACAGATAAGCAGAACAAGTGCTGCTGTTCCTTTTAGAGCCATTGCAATTCCGCACATTATGCATATTACAGACTGAAGTCCAAGCAGAATAAGCAGAATTTGTCCTACGCTGCAACCCATATTCATAAGCTTGTGGTGAAGGTGGGAACGATCCGGACTCATTATTCCTCTGTGATCACGGAATCTTCTCCAGATAGCAGCAATGCAGTCAATAAGCGGAATTGAAACCAGGTTTATGACGATAAAAAACTTGTTTGTTTCGAAAGTAGCCGTTGTCTGGTAAAGGGGAAGGGCGGCTATCATAAACCCAAGAAACTGGCTTCCGCCGTCTCCCATAAAAATCTTTGCCTTTGGTTTGTTGTAAAGAAGAAAACCGCAGATTGCAGCAATCAGAATAAAACAGGCCGCAGCGGGATCTGTTACTGACCTTGAATAAATAATCCCGAGTGCAAGAAGGGTTATGGCAGAAAGTCCACCGCACAGACCATCTACTCCGTCAATAAGATTGTATGCGTTGATTATGCCTATTATCCAGCAGAATGTAATCAGGTAACCCAGAGGAGCTGGGATTGTCCAGATATAAAACTGCTTGAACCTGAATCCACCGATCAGAACTATAAGAGCTGCTATTATTTGAATAAAAAGTTTGACTATTGCCCTTAAATCAAGAAAGTCATCAATAATTCCAAAGACAAAAATTACAAATCCCGCAATAACAAACGGAATCATTGTTTTACTGGAATCCCTTACAATAAGAACATATACAGCCATCATTATTGTAAAAGCAGGAACAAAACCCATGCTTCCAAGTCGCGGTATGTTTCCTTTGTGAACTTTTCTTGCATTTACGCTGTCATACCAGCCGTGTTTTTTGCAAAGTTTTATTATAATAGGAATAAAAACTGAAGAAAGTACAAAAGATGCAAGACAGCAAATCCAGATAAGGGGATTTTTTACTATAAAATCTGACAGCATAAGAAAAAAATCTTTAAGCATTTGCATTAGATTTTCTCCTTAATCTGTTTGACAACTTCCCTCATCATTCCGCTGGAACCTTTTTTCATTACAAGTGCGTTTCCGTTCTTTATTACAACAACAAGATCGTCAACTCCGCACAGAGCTACAGGTATATCGGAATATATAAAGTTATTTTCACTTGCGATCTGAACAGTTTTTCCTACATTTTCAGAGAATAGCCGTTCAAAGGCGTCCCAGCTACCTACATCATCCCAGTTGAATGTGGCGCGTACGGCAACAGCGCGTTCTGTACGTTCTGCAATGGCATTGTCTACAGCAATTGCTTTTACTGTAGCATAAGCTTCTTCCATTGGCTTCCATTCGCTTACATATTTTACCGAGTTAAGTGTTTTCTCAGGAGGAAGAACCGCTTTGTCAAAGGATTTGAAACTGTCTGCTATTTTGGGCTCGAACCTGTTTATTTCTTCTTCAAAGAAACTGGCCGTAAATCCGAACATTCCGCTGTTCCACCAGTAATTGCCAGAAGCAAGATAAGATTTTGCAGTTTCAAGATCAGGTTTTTCCTTGAACATATCAATTTTGAATACACCGTCCTGATTTTCCAAAGGTGCACCGGATTTGATGTAACCGTATCCTGTTGAAGGTTCTGTAGGAGCAATTGCAAAGCAGACAAAGTTACCGTCAAGTGAAACTTTTGCGGCTTTTTCACAGTCAGAAACAAATCTGTCTGCAGGGCTTATTACATGGTCGCTTGCAAGTACCAGAATATTGTTTTTTTGTGTTTTGGAGGTTAGTTTGAGAAACTTGCAGGCAAGAAGAAGCGGTGCACAGGTATGGCGTGCACATGGTTCCGCAAGTATATACAAATCTTCTGAAATTTTATCTGCATCTTCCTGGTTAAGTGTAAGCTTAAGAGAATGAACCTGTTCCGCTACAGAAGCAAGGAGGTCTTTTCTTGTAATTATAAGTATTTTTCCTGCAGGTTTGACTGCAATTGCACGCAATATTGAAGTCTGCATAAAGGAAAGGCCGCCCTCAAGCGAGATAAACTGCTTTGGATAATCGGGTCTTGAAGCAGGCCAGAGTCTTTCTCCGAATCCGCCGGCAAGAATAACAACGTCAGTAAAATTTGTAGAATCCATACGGGTAAAATACCCCCCCCCTAGACAAAATACAAGTGTTTATGACTTAAACACACATATTTATATTATAGTTTAAGAATAAATATTTGTCAAATGAGAAAAAAATATTTGTTATTTTCTTATTCAGTCTGAATTTTGTCAAAGAAATAGAGGCAGAATGTTTTTATTCTGTTCATAAACGAAACTTCTATTCTCTCACGCAGAAAAAATATGCTCGGAGCCTTTACTGCACCTATTCCGTATAAAACCCACCTGTCGCCGTCTTTGAATACACAGATCAAAGACTTCATCTTGCGCGGTGAAACACAGTCAAACTTATCATAATATCTGAGTTTTGAAAGATTCGTTGACTCATAGTAAAGGGATTCCGGGTTATTTTTAAGAATAATTTCAGTTTCAATAAGATCAAAGGGTTCCATTACAAGGTCTGCCCTGATTTTCTGGCCGCCTTCAATTTTTTGTGCAGAAAGAATTTTTGCTTCGGAATACAGATCATACCATTTTTCGGCACGTTCCGAATAATATGGGATTCCAGCATAGGAAGGAACATCTACAAGCAGGGATTCAAGCTGCTGCGGAAAATCTTCATTGCCTTCAACAGGGTAAAATTTAATGATTTCGGCAATATAAGCGGGCTTAAGGTCCCAGGCGGTTTCAAGTACGCTGTCCAGAACAGGGTTTCCGCCTTCTGCACAAAGTTTTTTTATTGAAGAAAGGTTTTTTATAACTGTTCCGCCGTTTTCAAGGTTTTTAACATCTTCGGCCGTCAGGTTTTCGTTAAAGACAGAACCAGCACAGGCTGGGGAAATGGCAAATGCAACTGTACAAAAAAATATTGAAATCATCCTAAAAAATTTGTGGTTTATGTTCATATTTTACTCCAGAGTTTCCGCATTGTAGCGGATTTTTTTACAAGTTACAACATTCTCATTTGTGTAAACCATTAAACAGTGATATAATTACAAAAAATATTTCCTAGAGGAGAATGTATAAAAAAACCGTCGATTGTCGCCGGTCTTTTTTACTTAAAGTTTGCGTTGCAAACTTTCCAATTTAACTGCGTTTTTCACGTTGTTGCAAAACGCAATAAAAACTTTTTCGACTGTTGAAACAGTCTTCAAATGTTTTTATGAGGAGTATGTATGGCGATTTCAACATATATTAAGGAAACAATGACCAGCAGGGCTTCGGGCGTTATTCGAAAGATGTTCGAAGAAGGAATTCAGCTTAAGGCAAAGTACGGTGCAGAAAATGTATTTGACTTCAGCCTCGGAAACCCCGATCTTGACCCGCCTGAAAGCGTATTCAAAGCCGCCGAAGAACTGGCAGAAGTTCGGGAAAGCAATTTTCACGGTTATATGCCCAATGCAGGTTATCCGTTTGCAAGAAAAGCCATGGCAGAAAAGACTTCGGCAGAACAGGGCGTTCCCGTTGATGCAGACTGCGTTGTTATGAGTGTAGGGGCTGCCGGTGCGCTTAACAGCCTTTTAAAAGCCATTCTTAATGAAGGAGATGAAGTTGTTGTTCCGGCTCCTTTTTTTACAGAATACAGACATTATGTAAAAAACTTTGGCGGCAAACTCATTGAAGTTCCTGCGGCAAAAGATTTTTCAATCGATGTAAATGCCATTGCTGCTTCCCTTACAGACAAAACAGCCGCAGTTATCATAAACAGCCCCAATAATCCTACTGGCCGAGTTTATCCAGAAGAAAATATTCGTGACCTTGTCTCTGTTCTAAATGCACATGCAGCTTCGGGCAAAAGAAAGCCTTATCTTATATGTGATGAACCTTACCGGGCAATAATTTATGACAATAAAAAAGTGCCTGCGATTTTTCCGCTTTATGACAGTGCAGTTGTTGTAACTTCTTTTGCAAAGAATTTAAGTCTTCCTGGTGAAAGAATAGGCTATATCTGCGTAAACCCAGTGTGCCCAGACAAAGATGATGTAGTTGCAGCCTGTACGTTTACAACACGCATTCTTGGTTACGTTAATGCACCTGCGTTTTTTCAGCGCGTTGTAAGCAAATGCTGGAATGCCTATGTTGACTATTCACTTTATGAAAAGCGGCGCAACGAACTTATGGAAGTTTTGGACGCAGCCGGAATAGAACATCTGGTTCCAGAAGGTGCATTCTATATGTGGTGCAAAGTACCAGACAATTTTGACGGTGACGATATGGAATTCTGCGATTATTTGAAAAAATATCTTATTCTCGCAGCTCCGGGCAGCGGTTTTGGAGGAAAGGGCTGGTTCAGGCTGGCATATTGTGTTGCTGAAAGCTGTATTTTGAATTCACGTTCCGCATTTAAAAAAGCGGTAGAGGATTTAAAGAAATAAATCCAAGTCATTCATATCAGAAGGCAATTTGTCTTCGGGAGGAAGTATGAAAATTCTAATGGTTTCTGCAGAGGCTGTACCTTTTGCAAAGACTGGCGGGCTAGCAGACATGGTCAGTGCTCTGGCCATTCAACTGTCAAAGATGGGACATGACGTAAAGATTGTAATGCCGCGCTATTATAAAATAGACCGTGCCAAACTTCAGAAACTTGAAGGACCAATGGCAATTTCGGCAGGCATCCAGGAAACATGGTCTGCCGTTTATACTACAGCAATGCCCGGTTGCGAATCTCTCAAAGTTTATTTTATTGACCATGAAGCCTGTTTCGGAAGGGACGGTGTTTATGGTGTTGCCGGTGAAACCGATTTCCATGATAATCCGTACAGATTTGCCGTTCTATGCCACGGAGCGTTCCAACTGTGCAGAAAACTCGGCTGGTTTCCTGATATAATACATGCCCACGACTGGTCTGCCTGTCTTGCGCCTGTTCTTCTGAAACATGTCTGCCGTTACTGCGGTTTTGAAAAAACAGCCAGTGTACTTACAATCCACAACCTGGGCTATCAGGGACAGTATTCCAAAGATTCATTCCCGGCGCTTGGAATTGACTGGGGACTTTTCTACGGTGCAAGCTTTGAACACAACGGAGGAATCAATTTTCTTCAGGCAGGAATTTCTTCTTCAGACATGATAACTACTGTTTCTCCGACTTATGCGCGTGAAATCCAAACTCCCGAAGGAGGATTTGGAATGGACGGTCTTTTAAGAGAACGTTCTGCAGTGGTTCGCGGCATTCTTAACGGAGCCGACTTAACGCAGTGGAATCCTGCTACTGATAAAAAAATTCCCTTCCGCTATTCTGCAAAGGATATGTCCGGTAAAGCAAAATGCAAGGCCGAACTTCAGAAAAAAATGGGGCTTCCTGTAAGGGAAGATGTTCCGGTCATTGGAATTGTAACCCGGCTTGCCGAACAGAAGGGTATAGCAGAAATTTTTGCTCCCGGCTATGGTTCAATGTACGATATGTGTACAAAGATGGACGTACAGTTTGCAGTTTTGGGAAGCGGTGAAAGCTGGTGTGAAAATGAGATAAATGTTCTTCAGTCCAAGCTCCCCAACATGCGTGCTTATATCGGGTACGATGACGCTTTAAGTCATCTTATTGAAGCAGGAAGTGACTTTTTCCTTATGCCTTCAAAATATGAACCGTGCGGATTAAATCAGATTTATTCAATGCTTTACGGAACACTTCCTATTGTAAGAAGAACCGGCGGTCTTGCTGATACAGTCGCAAACTACAATGAAAACAATGCAGACGGAACAGGTTTTGTTTTTGACAACCTTACACCGCGTGCAGTCTTTGACACTGTAGGCTGGGCGGTTTGGGCGTACTACAACAAAAAGCAGGATATACGCAAAATGCAGCTTCGTGGTATGGACACAACGTTCAGCTGGGATTCTGCGGCAAACGGATATCTGGAAGTATACAAAGAAGCTCTTTCACGCGGTTGCGGAATATAAAAAAAACAACCACCCCGTCTTGCGGGTGGTTGTTTTTTTTCATCTATCTTCAGTATAGACTGGAAAGGGACTTAGAGTTTTTTTAGAATTCAAACCAATCGCCGTCAACAGTAAGATACCAGTCTTTAAGGATGGTCTGTGAATTCGGTGCGTACCAGGAAATGCTTCCGTTGTGGTTAAGGACAGCAACTCTTTGTGAAGTACATTCAGCCTTAACCGGCATGGAAGCAGAGCGCCTGAGTGTCATATTCTGCCTTGTATTGATGTTGCAGACATAAACCTGGTTGCGCCCGATGTTTGTATAAAGATAAGGTGCATAAAGCGAAGTAAATGCAGAAGTGTCTTCATCTGAAAGTCTGAGCATTGCCTTATAGAGTTTTGAAGAAGGACTGTAAGAAAAAACTTCTGTAGACGGGCGGCCGTTAAGTGTCTTGATTGCAATTCCGTATACAGGGGAATTAGGTCTTTCATAGTCATAGCTTAAAGAAAATGCTACGTTGCCGGTAAATTTAAGCGGAACAGTTTCCTTTGTCTGAATATTTACAGAAATAAGCGGGGAATCATTGCTACCGGTACTTGTCTTTGCAACATAAAGTGTGTTGTCATCAATAAGAGCCGCATCCTGAATGGATGTTCCTGAATAAACTTCAGCGTTTGTGCGGGAATCAATGTCAAAAATTCCGACAGAAGATGTTCCGAGAATATAAACTATTTTATTTCCAAATACCCTGAGTGTTCTTATTTCATTTTGCGGGGTAAGAAGCGTTTCTGAAGGAGCCGTACTGTCAGAAAGATTTGCAAGCTGCACAGTTTTTTTTGTGTTTTTTGACCAGAGAATTGCATAGTCATTGTATTTAATCAGATTTGTATAACCTGAATTTCTGGAAAGCCTTTCAATAGTTTTTGAATATGACGTTCTGAAAATAGAGTCACGTGTAAGAATATAAAAATCGGTTCCGTCGGTGTCCAAATCATATATTTTTTCATACATTTTTTCTGTAATAGGAAAAAGTGAATATGTTTCGGACTCGGGAATATCTGTCATTGTATAAATGTTTCCGGACTGAGTTCCAAGAATTACCGAACCTGAATTTTTTGTTCCGCAGGTAAAAGTATCACGGCTTTTTAGTCCCGTAAAATACTTTACAAGAAGAGCCGCCGGCGGGTTAAATATCTGTGAAGAACCCGCGCCAATCTGTCCTACAAGCGTTTGGGCATTTACCATCATCAGCGAATAGTTGCGTCCGTTATTTGTGGTAAAATAAAGTCCCTGATCATCTTCGCCGTCCATGGGTGAAGAAAAAATAATTGGATCTTTGGCCGAATACTGGGCAATTGTTTTTCCGTTGGTTGCATCAATTATATAAATGGCATTATCTCTAACGCCGGCAAAAAATCTGTTCTGGAGTTTTCCTGAACCAAACAGAACCGGCTGCTGAAGTTTGCTTTCAGTAGAAAACTTTCTGATAAATCGCATTCTTGTCAAATCGTAATAAATCAAAGAACCTGTAGGCGAGTACATGACGGCTGTTTTTTCAGAAGGACCTGTCTTTGCCATAGTTACAACACCGGTAATGTCATTTGCCCTTTTTGAAATTGAACCTGTACGTGCATTGATTATATATGTTCCGTTTACAGAAGCTGTTCCGACAATAAGGTATGTACCTTTTTCTGAAAATGAAATCGATGTAACAGAGTCGGTAAAACGTTTTGTGTATCGTCTTGCAAACGTTTTTGAATTCAAAACACTCACACGGTGAACTGAAATTCCGTCAGTGTCATATACTGCAATATCACCTGTTGCAGGATTGCGAACAACCATCTGAAGCTGCATGTCAGTAATCTGGTAGTGTTCGCCCATTCCGTCGTCGGCCCATTTAATAATAAAGCCGTCATTTCCTATTGAATAAAATGACTTGTCCTGTGACGTTTCGCTTTCAAAGGGAAAAAGCATATTTACTTTTCCTTCATGCGACTGCGTTGAAGTGTATGGTTGTGCAACTATATTTGCAAAAAAAGCACAAAATAAAACCAGGGCAGACAGAATCTTTTTCACTTGGAGCCTCCTGTAAAGTAGAAAATGTCGCCTGCCAGAGCAAAAACTACAAGAGAGCCTACAATGACAAGACCGACAAACTGTATATAATATAAGAACTTGGGATGCAGTTTTTTTCCTGAAACCCATTCAATAAAGGCAAAAAGAATGAGTCCGCCGTCAAGAACCGGAACAGGGAGAAGATTCGTTAGAAAAAGGGAAATGCTTATAAGAGATAAAAGTTCAAATGTGCTGGCAAGTCCTTCCCGAAATCCTGCGGAAAAGCCTTCTTTTATTCCGTCACCAAGAATTGTTGTAATTCTGACAGGACCTGACACGGCATTTGTTACATCGACGCCTTTGAAAAGTGTTGAAACCGACTTTACTGTCAGAATAAGAATATCTGCGGTTCTTGAAAAACCTTCTGCAAACGCCTTGAAAATATTTCTTGGCGGATATTCCCGTTTGACTACAGAATCGGGGTCCGAAACAATTCCTATTTTACCGCCGCCTGAAGTTTTATCAAGTTCAGATTTTACGTCAAAAAACAATGTAGTGCCGTTGCGGTTTACTTCTATCTTAAGCACTTTGTCCGGACTGGAACCGACAATTTCATAAATCTGTGAAAAGTCTTCAGTTTTCTTTCCATCTATAGAAATAATTTCGTCACCGGACTGCATGCCGGCAATATGTGCAGGCGAAACAGTTCCTTCAAAAACTTCATCTGCCATGCTCACTTTTGTTCCTGCACTGTAATAGGAATACCCCACGCAGGCAACAACGGTAAGTGCAAGAAAAGAAAACAGTACATTTGCAAAAGGGCCGGCAAATGCAATTGCAAGCCGCTTAAGAGGATGAACACCGTAAAAAGAGTCCGGAGCTCCGTTTATACAGGAAGACTTGGATTCGATTGCATCCTGAAAATCTTTTTCACCCTTCATGGAACAGTATCCGCCAAGTGGAATAAGTGAAATCCTGTAGTCGGTGCCGCCAGTTTCTTTATGAAAAAGAACCGGTCCCATTCCTATAGAAAAAGCTTCTACAGTAACACCGCAAATTCTTGCAGCAATATAGTGCCCCAGTTCATGAAAGAAAACAAGAAAACCAAGTCCTAGAATTCCCCATAAAACAGACATCAAAAGCCTCCGTTCACCGAAAGCAGAATTCCGCGTGCCGTTTTCCGGGCCAGTTTGTCGGCTTCAAAAACATCATTTACAGAAAGCGGAACAGCCGACCAGTCTTTCTGTAGCGTAAGTTCCGTAATTTGTGCAAGCTGCCTGAACGAACATTTTTTTTCTATAAAAGCCTGAACAGCAATTTCGTTTGAAGCATTGAATGCTATAGGGTAGGAATTGCCTTTTTTTGCACATTCATAGGCATATTTCAAAAGCGGAAAAGATTCTGTCCGTGGCTTAAAGAAAGACATTTCGTTTCCAGCCAGATCAAACGGCTCAAGATAATTTTGTGCATATTCAGGCCAGACCAAAGCGCCAAAAATAGGATGCCTCATATCCGGATTTGAAATCTGCGCATAAAGTACGCCGTCTTTTGTTCTTACAAGTGAATGAATAAGGCTCTGCGGGTGAACCACAACCTTTACATTCTCTGCGTCAAATCCAAAAAGTCTGCAAGCTTCAATTACTTCAAGGCCTTTGTTGGCAAGTGAAGCACTGTCAATTGTAATTTTGGGGCCCATGTTCCAAGTAGGGTGCTTTAACGCCTGCTCAACGGTAACATTTGCCAGCTGTTCATCTGTAAAATTCCTGAAGGGACCACCGCTTGCAGTTATTACAAGTTCCGAAATATTTTCAGAACCAATTTTTTGCGTAAGATTGAATACAGCCGAATGTTCACTGTCAACCGGAATTATAGAAGCGCGTGATTTTCTTGCAATACCAAGAATTACAGGCCATGCCATTACAACAGTCTCTTTGTTTGCAAGGGCAAGATCTATTCCAGCTTCAAGAACCATAACAGACGGTTCCAAACCTGCCGCACCGGCTATTCCGTTAACAGCAATATCAGCATTTGAAGATTCAATAAGGTTTTTAAGACCTTCTGTTCCGTCAGAAGAAAAAACAGTCCCCTTACAGCCGAATTCCGAACACAGTTTTTCTACTGCCCTTGCATTATGACCTGCTGCAACGCCGCAAAGTTCAAAGCGTTCAGGCATATTCCTTATAATATCAATAGTCTGTGAACCGATAGAACCTGTGCATCCTAAAACAATAACTCTTTTTTTCATTAAATACCGTACAAAATAGAAATCATCAGATAGAAAACAGGGGCAGACATAAGAATAGAATCTATCGAATCCAAAACACCGCCTCTACCCGGAATAACATGTCCCGAATCCTTTACGCCCGCAGAACGTTTGAAAATAGATTCCGTAAGGTCACCTACAATAGAAGAGAATGCAATACATATTCCCATAAAAATTATTTTTAAAATTGAACCATGAAAAATATTCGGCCAGAGAATATATCCCAGAACACCGGCCGCAATTGAACCTGCAAAGCCGCCTATAAATCCCATAACACTTTTATTTGGACTAGCCTTTACGACCCCGCGGTTGTTTTTTCCAAGAAGCACACCGAATAGCCAGGCCAGACTGTCGCACATAAAAACCATAAGCAGAAAAACAGAAACCAGTGGTGTAGTAATATTATTACCGCCAATTTCAATAACAGTCATTCTTGAAATAAATGTAATAATATAACCTGAATAAAGTACAATAAAAACAGAAGACGCTATTCGGGTATTTGAAGTTTCAAATGTTTTTGCCGTAATCACTTCTGAAAAAAGCAGAAGAAGAAAGTCAACTATAAGCGCGTATGTAATAATTTCCTGTCCAACAGGGAAAGACTTTCCCGTAACAGCAGGAAGAACAGCATAAATCATTCCGATAACCGGAATAAAAACAGAGCATCCGACAATCAGTTTTTTTGACAAAAGCGGATGATTTATCTTATAAATATCATAAAGTTCTGTTGCAGCAATAAAAGTAATCGCACAAATCAAAACATGAAGTGCAAGGTGATTAAAATAGGGAAGGCAAACAATTAGAATAACAAGAGGAATGCCGACAAAAAAAACAAATAACCGAGATAATATTTTATTCATACCGGTACGGCTCCAAATCTTCTGCTACGTTTTTGAAATTCTTCTATATTGATAATAAACTCTTTTTCAAAATAATCAGGCCATAATGTATCTGTAAAAACCAGTTCAGCATAGGCCGCATGCCACATTAGAAAATTACTAAGACGCTTTTCTCCGCCAGTACGGATAAGCAAGTCAGCATCAGGAAGTTCCGGAATATCCATTTTTTCAGAAATGAAAGCATCATTAATTGCATCTGACTTACAGCCTGAATCAACAATTTTTTTTACAGCCCTGACAATTTCATCCCTTCCACCATAATTAATTGCAAGCGAAAGAGTCAAACCATTAAAAACTCTGGTGTCGTTTTGGGCAGCAGTAATATCAGTCTGAATATCAGAAGGAAGTCCGGTAATATCACCAAGAAGACGTACTCTGATATTATTTTCTTTATAGAACTTAAGTTCCTGCCTTAGATGAGTGTGAATCAGGCCCATTAAAAACCCGACTTCCTGCTGGGTACGCTTCCAGTTTTCAGTAGAAAAAACATAAAGCGTAAGGTACTTTATACCCATGTCAGCAGCAGCCTTCGCAATTTCTTTTGCACGCTTTAAGCCTTCAAGATGACCGTTTGTGCGAGGTAAATTACGATTTTTAGCCCAGCGCCCGTTTCCGTCCATAATAATTCCCACATGAACAGGTACGGCCGCTGAATTGTTTATTAATGAGCCGTCCACAGAATTATTCCATTATTTCTTTTTCTTTGGCTTCGTAGGCCTTATTTATTTCTTCTATATACTTGTCTGTAAGTTTCTGAAGTTTATCTGACTCAAGCTTAAGCTGGTCTTCTGTAATTTCGCCGGCTTTCTGCTGCTTCTTCAGATCTTCGTTTCCGTCTCTTCTTACATTGCGGATTGTTGTACGATAATTTTCAGCAGTAGCTTTTGCCTGTTTTACAAGATCCTTTCTGCGTTCAGCTGTAAGTGGCGGAATAGCGATGCGGATTACTTTTCCGTCATTACTTGGATTGAGTCCAAGTTCGGCTTTCTGGATTGCCTTTTCAATAGCGCCAATAAGAGATTTGTCAAAAGGAGAAACAACAATCATGCGCGCTTCAGGAATAGAAATTGTTCCAACCTGGTTTAGAGGTGTAGGGGTTCCGTAATAATCAACACGAACCTTGTCAAAAATAGAGGCGCTTGCTCTTCCTGTACGAATTGAATTGTATTCTTCCTTTAATGCGTTAACCGTTTTTTCCATGCGGCTTTCGTTATCGCCTGCCATATTTTCCCCCTGTGGAATTTAAAATAAGGAACAGGATGTTAAAAAACTTTTGTACCACAAAATATGCGCTTCAAAAAACTTTTTAACAAACCTGTTCCTAAAATGGAATTATTTTCCCAAAAGCAAAAGATCTATTTCACCGAATTCAAGCTTGGCTCCGACATCTTTACCGACTTCTGCGAGCTTTTCTGTAACTGACTTTTTGTCATCCTTTACGAACATCTGGTCTACAAAACAGATTTCTGCAAGATGCTTGTTGATCTTACCCTGAAGAATTCCGTCCTTAACATTCTGTGGCTTTGATGCCATCTTCGGATCCTGATCCATCTGAGCCTTAAAGATATCCTTCTGCTCATCGATGTAAGACTGAGGAACATCTTCCTGCTTAATGTAAGAAGGTGTGAATGCTGCAAGGTGCATACAACAGTCGCGTGCAAATTCCTTAACCTTGTCGTCTGTAGAACCCTTAACGATTGTAACTGCTGCTGTCTTGAAGTCTGTATGAATGTAGATTCCGGCAACTGAGTTTTCAGGAACATCGATTACCTTAATCTTTGCAAGAGACATGTTTTCGCGTGTACGTGTTGCAAAGTCAAGAAGTGTATCAGAAAGTTCCTTCTCGATTGTTGTGTATCCCTTTTCGAAAATTTCATCAAGAATCTTTTCACCACAGGCAATGAATTCCTGGTTTTTGGCAACAAAGTCTGTTTCGCAAACAAGTTCAACAACTGCAACTTTATTTCCGTTCTGGCGGATAAAGATGCGTCCTTCACTGGTTGCACGCTCTGCACGCTTGGCAACTGCTGCAAGTCCCTTTTCCTTGAGAAGTTTTGCAGCTGCGTCAAAGTCACCGTTTGTGTCAACAAGTGCCTTTTTGCAATCCATCATGCCAGCGCCGGTCTGTTCGCGCAGGTCTTTTACCATAGCTGCTGTAATAGCCATATTTTACTCCAAAAAGAATTAAAAATTCCGGCCAGAAAAAACTTTGACAGGCCGGATAGGGGAGACAAATTTATTTGTTATAAACTTTGTCTTCGTCGATAAGATCTTGCTCGTCTTTCTTGTCTGCTTCAGCATCCTCTTCTTTTGTTTCAGTAGGAGTGTAGTTTGAATAATCGACGATTTCTTCATCTTCTTTCTTTGTAGAAGCATCTGTTGTAATGTCTTCTTCGTCACCGAGAGTCTCAATAATCTTGAGTCCCTGTTCGTTGTCTGCTTCAATAACTGCATTTGCAATGATAGAAGTAAAGAGGCTGATAGCACGGATAGCATCATCGTTACCGGGAATAGGATAATCAATTCCTTCTGGGTTGCAGTTTGTATCTACAATAGCAATAATAGGAATACCCATGCGGTGAGCTTCTGCTACAGCGATCTGCTCTTTGTGTGTGTCAATAATGAAGATTGCTCCGGGGAGTTCCTTCATATCTTTCATTCCGCCGTAATTCTTTGTAAGCTTTTCTTTTTCCTTAAGAAGACCGGCAACTTCTTTCTTTGTAAGATTGTCGAATGTACCGTCAATCTCCATTTTTTCGATTTTCTTAAGTCTGAGAAGTGATTTCTTTATAGTAGAGAAGTTTGTGAGAGTACCGCCAAGCCAGCGGTTATTTACGTAGAACATTCCGCAGCGCTCTGCTTCCTTCTGGATAGCCTGCTGTGCCTGTTTCTTTGTTCCTACGAAAAGAACTGATTTTCCTGATGCTGCGACCTTGCGAATCTGATCATAACTGTCTTTAATAGCAGTGATGGTCTTCTGAAGATCAATAATATGGATTCCGTTGCGTTCTGCGAAGATATACTTCTTCATGCGGGGATCCCAACGCTTTACCTGATGTCCGAAATGTACGCCGGACTCAAGCAGACTTTTCATGGTTACAACTGCCATGAGTAACTCCTTCACCGGAAAAACAATTAAGTTTTTCCACCTAGCCTTTTTTCTCGTGACCGACCCCTTAAAGCCGGTCCGGAAGATTTCGTAACAGATTACTGCAACTAACGGTTCGCAATCTGCCCGACAGAACTTCATTTATAAAAATGGGTAGCCCTGTTCCTTGAGAATATCATAAAGCTCATAAATAGGCAACCCCATGACAGAACTTTCAGTTCCTTCAATCTTCTCAATAAAGCACGAAGCCAGACCCTGTATCCTGTATCCACCGGCGGCACCGTGCCATTCCGCTGTTCTTACGTACCAGTCTATTTCCTTTTCTGACATTGGGGCAAATGTAACCTTATTTATACTTGTTCTGGTACTTATGTCATGAATTTTTCCATTAAAAAGGGCAATTCCTGAAATAACTTTGTGGGTTGAACCCTGAAGATCTGTTATAAACTTTTTGGCTTCATTCTGGTCAGAAGGCTTGCCGTAAATTCTGCCTCTGTAAAGAATGAGTGTATCTGCCCCAAGAATCCATCCGGGATTCTGTTCCTGCTGAAGACGGTGTGCAACTGCGTCAATTTTTCTTGATGCAAGATATTCTGCCGCATTTTCTTTTTTGATGTCTTCAGGAATTGTTTCGTCAATTTCTGCCGGGTTTACAATAAACGGAATATTAAGGCTGCGAAGAATTTCCTGCCGTCTTGGTGATGATGATGCTAATATAATTGGATCCATAATGTTGACAATTTTGATGTTAAACTATATTCTTTTTTTCATTAAAGGGAAGTTCTGGAAACAGAAGTTTTCAGAGATTACCAAAAGAAAAAACTTAAACTGAGAGATTGGCTCAATTGGATAGAGCATCGGCCTCCGGAGCCGAAGGTTGTGGGTTCGAGTCCCGTATCTCTCAAAAAAAACAGAGCGGCGCAGGTTAAGCAAGTACTTGCGCCGCTTTTTTTGATTACTGTAATTGTATATTATTTTGCAGCAGCAGTAGAGTTTGACTTTGAACCGCCACCCTGCATATCACGCAACAGCTGCAGAGCCTTTGTTCTGACAGGTGTTACATAATGATAATTTGTTCCTATTTCACTTATTGACTGAATCATTGCACTCTTGTCCTGAACTGTAGGAGCAAGTTTTTCATATGCATTGAGAACTTCAAGGGCAAGTAAACTGGTAGGGTTGAGTGCAGCATACTTTTTGTGAACAAACTGAATCATACTTACAACTTCGTCATTGTCATTGATACCGATGTTTCCGAGTGCACGGATTGCTGATGTAACAACCATAGGTTCTTTGTCGTCAAGGGCAATGGTAACAAGAGTATTCTTTGACTCTTCTGACGGAAGTTCTCCAAGAAGGTCACAGGCTTTTGCACGGATATCGGGGTAATTGTTCATTACACGGCCGTTTGTACGTGACTGTTTTGTTATTCCTTCACCTGCAAGTCCGTTAAGGGCTGTAATCATATCTGGAGAAGAACGTCCGTTTTCAATTGCGTTTTCAAGATACTGAAGCGCCACAAGTTTGTTGTCATATTCATCGGAGGCAGAAAGCTCCTTTATAATAACATCTTCAACACTGCTCAGATACTCATCTTCAACGGTTGTTTCGGAACGCTGCTCTGAAGTCTGCGCAAATAAAATTCCTGTAAACAACGCGCAGAATGCGGCTCCCGTTATAAGCTTTCTAAAATTCATTATTTTATTCCTCCTGATGGAATCTTCATTATATTCTAATATAAAGTATACAAAAAATCAATCTGTTATAAAAACAGGAATCAGTTGTCAATCGGTGGCAGTGAAAGTTTCCATTTTCCGTCAATCTTGTGAAAATTATAATAAACAACATCAGTTTCATCAGAAACCTGGACTGCCTTTACAAGACTTTCTGTTTCGTAACGGATTTCGTCAACTGTATGTCCTGCCCTTGATGGAACAAAGACAAACTTAAAGTAATCCTGAAGGGAGTTCAGCTTGAGACCTTTTACAGGAAGACGAGATGCTGCTTTCTGAAGGTTGGCGCGTCTTGACCAGTAAGCGGCACTTTCTTCATCCAGGTAGGTAACCCATGCCCCGTAATCCATTTCCTTCATTATTACATCAAGATCTGCAATTATATCGAGAATTTTCTTTTTGTCATCTGTAAAAACTTCTTTACTTACGCTGACATTGGAAGTAGAGCGGGTGTATTCATCATCTTCCGAAACAGAACCGATAACTTCTTCATCTATTATGACATCTATAGAAGATTCTTCTTCTGTTTTCTGTACGGGAGCCGGCTGAGGTTCAACTTTCGCAGATTCACATCCTGTAAGACCTGCAGCTGCCGCGACAAAAAGTCCTGCAATTTTAATTAATTTATTTGTTTTCATGAAAATTATTTTAATACGATTATCAACTTTGGTCAATTTTTTATTGTTTAAATTGCTGAATTCTGATAAACTTTTCCCATGACAACTGCTGTTTTTCCCGGATCTTTTGATCCTCCAACATACGGTCACCTTAATATTATAGAAAGAGCAAGCCGGCTTTTTGACAAAATTGACGTTCTTATTTCTGTAAATCCCGACAAAAAATGCCTTTTTACCGAAAAGGAACGTTTTAACATGATTTCTGAACTTACAAAAAACTACAAAAATGTTACAGTTCACTGCTGGAACAAACTTGTCGTAGACTACTGCAAGCAGACGGGTGCAAAAGTTCTCCTGCGCGGAATAAGAAATTCAATGGATTTTTCATATGAATTTGATCTTTCCCTGCTGAATAAATCCCTGGACAGTGACGTGGAAACACTTTTTGTTCCGACTGAACAGAAATTCTTTTTGATACGTTCCAGCAGTATAAAAGAAGTTGCAAGATATAACGGTGACGTAAGTGCCATGGTTCCACCAGTTGTTGCCGAAGAATTAAGAAAAAAGTATTGTCAAAAGGCTGATTAACCAGGAAAACAGCTTAAAATCAATTATTTTGACAAATTTTGTGATTTTGTCAGATTTTTTTATTGACATTTAGCACAAAATGGCTATATAATTCTTGACATGAAATAGGAATCTGTAGTAATATAAGCAACGTTATACAGACGACTAAAAATTATAGCGAGGTTATATATTATGGCAGTACCTAGATCGAAAACTTCAAAGGCCGTAACAAAAAGAAGACGCGGTGTTAATATGCATCTCGACACACCACACCTTGTTGCTTGCAGCAATTGTGGAAACCTTGTTCTTCAGCATCATGTTTGCCAGAAGTGCGGTTTCTATCGTGGACGTCAGGTGATTACACCGGAAGTTAACGGCTAATAATTCAGGAGAATAAAATGGACGAACTTTTTGAGAAAATTCAGAAGCTTATTGCAGAGAAACTTGATCTTGACCCAGCTAAGGTAACAATGGAATCTTCATTCCGCGGAGACCTCGGAGCTGACAGTCTTGATACATACGAGCTTGTTTATGCCATCGAAGAGGAAATGGGAGTCCAGATTCCGGATGACAAGGCTAACGAGTTTGAAACTGTAAAGGATGCTTACGACTTTATCCGCTCACAGCAGCAGTAATTTTCGTAGTTTCTTTAAGGGAGGCACTGTATTAAATGTACAGTGCTTTTTTTTATTTAAATAACCGGGCAAAAAAGAATGAATTTAAGAGACATATTTTACGAATCAAAAAAACTGGACAGCAAAAGACGCCGTATGCTTGAGGAATTCTGCAGAAATCTGAACCTTAAATTCAAAAGTCTTAACCTGCTTGACCTGGCTTTTCACCACAGATCCTTTTCCAACGAAAACAGCGAATACAAATGCTACAATAACGAACGGCTTGAGTTTCTTGGAGACAGTGTTCTGGGGCTTGCAACTGCTGCGTTTTTATATGAAGACATGATGGACAACCCTGAAGGGGACCTTGCAAAAATCAAGGCAAATGTTGTAAGCGAAAAAACTCTTGCCCCGATTGGTCTTGAAAAAATGCATATTGACCGTTACCTGATTATGGGCCGGGGAGAGGAACTTTCGGGCGGAAAGACAAAAAAGGCAATTCTTGCAGATGCGGTTGAAGCGGTTATAGGTGCGCTGTATCTTGATTCGGGATATGAAGCGGCAGAAAAATTTGTACTTGAATTCATTGTTCCTGAAATCCGCAAAGTGCAGAATGACCGTGGAACAAAGGATTACAAAACAATTCTTCAGGAATTTTACCAGAAAAAAATGCGTTCCTGTCCATTGTACAAGCTGGAGCGTACTTCAGGCCCTGATCACGACAGAACATTTTATATTTCTGTAAGGCTTGGAGATGTTGTTTATGGTCCTGCTGCAGGAAAAAACAAAAAGTCCGCAGAACAGGCAGCGGCAGAACAGGCATGTATGGCACTGGGACTGGAGTGATTTTTGCAGATTCCAATATAAGTTGCAATTAATGAATAAAAATAGTATAATTATTGAAATTTATTTTAGGATTTGCAAATGATTTACACCGATACCCGTGATAAAAAAGTAGCCGTTGATTTTAGAACGGCAGTGATGAACGGAATGAACTCCGAAACCGGGGGACTTTATATTCCGGTTGAATTTCCAAAGCTTGATTCAGCATTTTTAAATAGAACACCTGAGCCTTCGTTCAGGGAAATTGCCTTTGAAATGGCAAAACCGTATGTAAAGGGCGAAATTCCGGATTCAGATTTGGAATCAATTATCCAAGATGCATATCCTTTTTCTGCACAGATTGTTCCGATTGATCCTGTTACATATGTTCTTGAACTGTTTCACGGACCTACATGTGCATTCAAGGATTTTGGTGCCAGATTCATGGCCCGCGTAATGTCTTATTTTAACAGGGGTGAAGACACAAACCTGCATATTCTTGTTGCTACAAGCGGCGATACAGGATCGGCTGTTGGAAGTGCTTTTCATAATGTTCCCGGAATTGATGTAACCATTCTTTACCCCGACGGAAAAATTTCTCCTCTCCAGGAAAAGCAGCTTTCTACATTTGACGGAAACGTGCGTGCTCTTAAGGTAAAGGGGACTTTTGATGACTGCCAGAAACTTGTCAAAACAGCATTTACCGATACCGAACTCAGAAGCAAATTCAGACTTTCATCTGCTAATTCAATCAACATTTCACGACTTTTGCCGCAGAGTTTTTACTACATGTATTCTTCTCTGGTTGTAAAAAACAGGATTCCGCATGACAGCAAAATTGACAACGCATCTATAATTGCAGTTGTTCCGAGCGGAAACTTCGGAAATCTTACAAGCGGTCTTATTGCTGCAGAAATGGGTGCTCCTATAGACGGTTTTGTTGCGGCTACAAATTCAAACCGCACTGTTCCTGACTGGATTTCTACAGGTGAATACAAGGCACGTCCTTCTGTTGCAACACTGAGCAACGCTATGGATGTAGGTGCACCGAGCAACTATGAAAGAATCAGTTCTCTTTATACACTTGAGCAGGTAAGGGCAAAATTTGCTTCTTACTGGACTGACGATGCAGGTACACTTGAAGCCATCAGAGCCTGCCACGACAAAACCGGTTATATTATTGACCCGCACGGTGCTGTTGCATGGAAGGCATGGAATGACATTCGCAACGGTGATATGGAAAAACTTATGGAAGGCAAGCTGGATACTGACCCTGCAAAACCTGGTCTCAGCAACAATGTTCCGGAATGGGCACAGAGCGTTGCTGATAAAAAAGCAGTCGGAATTGTTCTTGAGACGGCACATCCTGCGAAATTCGGTGCAACTGTAGTAAATGCGATTGGCCGCGAACCGGGAATTCCTGACAGACTTGCAAAGGTTATGTCTCTTCCTGACCATGCAATTCCAATGGGAAAAGATTACGAAAGTTTCAAGTCATGGCTTTGTGAAAATCTGTAGTTTGGAATCAAGTTGACAAAAGCGGCTGTCCGGTAAGAAGATAGCCGCTTTTTTATAGAATTAAAGAATAACATCGATGCTTTTCAAATAGGTTTCGGTAACTGTTATATTTGCGTGGTTAAGAAGTTTTGATACCCTGTAAATATCATGATCCTTTGCATATTCTGTTGCGGCAAAGTAGTGGCGGAAGTCATGTGCCGAGTAGGGTGCATTTATTCCGCCTGCAAGATACATTTTTTCTACTTCATATTTTATCTTTGACTTAAGGCTTACGGTATCAAGATCTGCAAATGGTGCAGTAAGAGGCAGTTTCTGCGCTTTAATCATTTGGATTATCTGAGGCGAAAAAGTTCCTTTGTATTCTTTTCCTTTGCTGACAGTCTTGAAATTGCATTCACGTATTGAAATACCCTGAAATGCACCGATTCTGAGTCCGCGGTGTGCAATAATGTAGACAATCAGAGAAAGTTTCTTGTCTTTTAAATGGGAAATTATGTATTCAACTTCTTTTTCGGTAGGGTAAGCGCTTGGCCTGACAGGTGTTTTTTTTGGTCTGGCACGTGTTCCTCGGAACGGGTTTGAAATTCCCTTGTGGCGCCGCTCAAGAAATGTAAAAAAACTTGATACAGCCGCAACATCACGTCTTATTGATGCAGGAGCACGGTTTTTCTGTGAATAGATGAAATCGTCGGCTTCGGCAGGTGTAAATTCCAAAAGCGACTTATCCAGGGTTGCTGCATATTCTTCTGCAAAATTTATTGACCTGCAGTATGCGTCGCGTGTGTCATCACTTTTAAATGTATCAAGAAACAAATCTTTTTCGCCGTCGTATTCAAGTTTGGAAAGTTTGATTTTGCGGTTGAATGCTTCCTGCCGTTCAGCTTCTGTGTATTTTTGGAACCGCTCCAGAAATTCCTGTGCAGATATATTGGTTAAATCTGTTGCCTTGTCTGACTGGGATTGAATAAATTCTCTGAAGGAATCCTGTGTTTGTGCAAGGGGATGCAATGCTTTTTCTTCCATAAATGGTATTATCGGCAGAAACGGCAGGTTATATTACATATCTTCCACATAAACGTTCTGTTTCAAAACGTAACAATTTTTTTCGTATAAATCCGTAATTTAAATAATAGCAGCAAAATAAATAGAACAATAAGCCGGATATATGTTATGATGAACGTTACATCATTCTATAAAAGAGAAGAAAAGGCAACTGACACCATAGCACACGCTGGCAATTTTACATCAGATACGGTTAGACCTGAAAACCTTTTCAATGATGAAATTATAATCCATACCCGACCCAGAAGTCAAATCCGTTTTCGAGATATCAACTTAAAGACGGAGGTTATCAGAGATGAAAAAAAGTACAACTCAATAATTATTGTCTTTGGAAAAGTTGCCTGAAAAACTTGTGCTGATTGGAGCCGGCTATATCGGAATGGAATTTGCTTCACTTTACGCTGCTTTCGGTTCAAAAGTATTGGATTACGGAGTATTCAGAATTTTATAATTACAGACTGCAGGTTCAGAATGTGCATTTTCGTGAAGGTGAATTCCGTTTCCAAGGCAGTTGTTCCAGTTGCGGCATTTTTTACAGCGTCCGGTTTTTGCCCACGAATGATCTCTCATGTTACAGAATTTTTTGTTCCAGATATCCATAAAATTATCTTTGTAAATGTTGCCCTGGATAAAATCTTTTGCACGGACAGAAAGACAGGCGCTTATATCACCGTTGCACATTACCGAACCAATTGAAATTCCAGCCTGGCAGAAAAAGAAATAATCGCGTACTTTGAGTTCGTATTTTCCAAGATATCCTTCACAGGAATAATTTACATGGATTCTTTTATTCTGCTGGGTTTTAAATTTTCTCGTAGAAGAAATAAATTCTATCAGTTGCTTGTATTGTTCTGCAGAAAGAAAAAGTTCATTGTTTTTTGCACGCCCTTCCGGAAAAATAGAAAAAATCCTCCAGCGTTTTACATTTTCTGAAATCAAAAAATCACGCACTTCATTAAGTGAATTTATATTGCCCGGATGCACACATGTTATTACATCAAAAATAAATGACGGAAATTTTTTTTGAAAAGTAACTGCTGTACGGATTGCATTGACGACTTTTTCAAAACTATGTTTGTTCCGGCGCAAGTAATTGTGTTCGGCTTCAAGCCCGTCCATATCAAAACTGATTGAAGACATTCCGGCTTTTACAAGAGAAATAAATCGCTCATTGGTAAGCAGCATTCCGTTTGTGACGATTCCCCAGTTGTAACCGCGTTTGATAATTTCCTGTCCTGCCTGTTCCAGATCATTTCTAAGTAAAGGTTCGCCGCCTGTAATGCAGATAAATAAATTTTTAATTCCACCGGCTTTAATTTCATCAAGAACTTTTACAAAATCTTTTAAAGGTGTGTCAGGAGTTTGGGAATTCTTTAAGCAGTCGCTTCCACAGTGAAGGCAATCCAAATTACAGCGCAAGGTACATTCCCAAAAGAGATAATTCAATTTGTGATTTTTAATCTGAATATTTCGCCATATTCTGAATACTGACTGACGGAAACTTTTCAGGAACATTTTAATTATCTTTTTCCATTTTGATCAAATCGCCGTCATAAACGGATCTTTTGATTTTTTTTGTTTTAAATTTTCCGCCGTTTTCTACGCCGTCGGTATCTTCAATTAAAAGTGTTCCTTCTTCCATATTTTGCGATACAATAAAATAGAAGTCTCCGTTTTCATCTGTTAGGATAGTTTCTGAAGTATCTTCAAGTTTAACAGATAGTCCTTTTATTTCTTCACCCTCATCATAACTGGAGTTATTGTTTTCATCAAAAAAAATTCTTCCGCCAATTGCATTAATTGGAACACCGTAGCAGGCTACAAATGTTGAGGAAATTCCGAAAAAACCAAGTATGGTTGCGATGATTCTCAAAATACGTGCTTTTAAACTCTGCATAATAAAATTATATCATGGTGTTATCATGTTTGTCCAGTAAATGTTATGAGAGTTATATTTTCAGAATTCAGCAAAATCTCTTCCACATGATACGGTGTTGTAGTAAAATTGTAACAATAATAATTTCACAAATACAAAAAATTATGGGAGAAAATATGGCAGTACAAATATTCGGAACAAGCAAATCTTTTGAGACAAAAAAAGCGGAACGTTATTTTAGTGAACGGCGAATTGCGTTTCAGAAAATTGATCTTAAAGAAAAGGGACTTTCAAAAGGTGAACTCGAAAGCGTAATTTCTTCTATTGCAAAAAGGGCAGGGGACAGGCAGGCCGCAATTGATTCTCTTGCTGATAAAAAAAACAAAGACTACGCTTCATTTGCATATCTTGACGACAGTGAAAAAGAAGAAAAACTTTTGGAAAATCCGCTGCTTTTGGTTCAGCCTGTTGTACGAAACGGAAAGACTGATGCAACTATCGGGTATCAGCCGGAAATCTGGAAAAACTGGAATTAATTTTTTTTGCAAAGAGGATTTTTATGAAAAGCATTCTGATTAAAGACACCACAAAAGAAGAGCGCGCAAAAATTGTAGCCGACTCCCTTGGTGATGATTACGAACTGGGTTGCGGTTACGAGTCTGCGGGAATAAACTATGACTTGTATATAGAAGGAAAAAAGGAACTGCGCGAACTCAACAGTGAAGCCCGCTGCGGATTTGAAGTAGCATACCCCGAAGAAAGTTCCAGTTCGAGCTGCATGAAGTTTTAGTTTTTTTTGGATTGATGTATGATTCTAAATTGTATTATTGTTGCAGCTGGCGGAGGACTTGGTGCCTTAAGCCGGTACTTGTTTGGATTTATTCCGGTTAAGGTTGTAGGAGATTTTCCTCTTTCTACACTGATTATTAATCTGGCCGGATCTTTTTTAATTGGATTTGTTGTATCCATTTCAGGAAAAATACTTGGTCCCAAAACGATCCTTTTTTTTAAAACAGGATTTTGTGGTGGATTCACAACTTTTTCGACTTTTTCTCTTGAGAATATGTTGTTGATTCAAAGCGGTCACTATGCAACCGTAGCGCTGTATATGTTTTTGTCTTTTGCCGTATGTCTGGCAGGCTGTTTTGGCGGTTTTGCAATCGCAGGCAAGTTGTGGTAACCTGCACAAACTATTGTGGTTGTACAGCCTGATTCATTGCCCTCAAAGACATTCAAGTAGACTGTTTTGGTTTTTCCACATAAGACACTATTATGTGGAAAAATGACATGCATAAGTCTGCAGGCTGGTCCTGTTGGATGGGTTCTGCCACATTCCCATGCTTTCTACATAACGCACATTATTTGTATGGTTTGTAAAATCAGTGTCGCTGGCAAAAATTTTCTGTGAATAAACACAATCATTTTCTTCAAACTCAGTTTTAAATTTTGCAAATTTATATTCGTGTATCTTTTTTTTTCCTGCTTGAATCATGTAATCATTATAGGAAATTTCAACGTAAATTAAAAGAGTACGGATTGGGAAACCTATGAAAATAAGTATAACAAAATTATATATCAAAATGTCAATACATCCTGCTGTAATTACTATGTCAAGTAACTACAGCAGGATGTCAGATTATGTTTTTAAGAAAAATACCGTTTCAAATATGTTTATTCTTCGTAAACTGAAATAGATGTTATTTCTTTTAGTAACGTACCACTCCTGCAAGTTTTTCTTCATGCAAGGAGCTGTTCCAGTTTTTCTTTGATAAAGTCACTTTTGGACTTTAGGTCTATGGACTTAGCTTCAAGAATAATTTTGTTGGGCTGGGCAGGATCCAGTTTTAAACGTCCGGCGCTTGTCTGAATGAGTTTTAATATTTTATTTACGCTTATCTTTGACACATCAGAAAATTCTACATAGACAACACCGCGTTTTTCTTTAAGCGAACTTATTGAAAGCCTGTTGCAGATTATTCTGATTTTGGCCAGATTCAAAAGACTTGCCACTTCGTCGGGAACAGGACCGAATCTGTCCGAAAGTTCATCCCAGACTGAATCAAGATCGGCCTGTGTCTGAACGCCGGCAATTTTTTTGTACATTTCCATTTTTGTTTCGGCTTCACGGATATATGTGTCCGGAATAAAACCGGAATATTCAAGTTCAAGAAGGACTTCATCAGGTGCATGCCAATTGCTGTTTGAAAGACGCTCGATTGCAGAATTAAGCAGACTCAGATACATTTCGAACCCGACGGCATAAACTTCACCGCTCTGGTCTCTTCCCAAAAGGTTTCCTGCACCGCGTATTTCCATATCTTTCATGGCAATTTTAAAGCCCGAGCCCAGTTCTGTAAAATCGCTTATTACCTGAAGGCGTTTCATTGCAACTTCACTCAAAGCCTTGTTTTCGGGATAGAACAGATATGCATAGGCTTTTCTGTCGCTACGGCCTACTCTTCCCCTGAGCTGGTAAAGCTGGCTTACACCGTACATATCCGCGCGGTCAATGATTATTGTGTTTACGTTGGGAATATCTATTCCGTTTTCGATTATTGTAGTTGCAACAAGTACATGAAAGCCGCCCATCTTGAATCTTCTGAAAATATCATCCAGTTCTTCACTTGTCATCTGGCCGTGTGCTACATCTACAAGCATTTCAGGAACGAGGTTTTCTATTTTTCTGCGGGTATCTTCAAGTGTTTCGACACGGTTATGAAGATAAAAAACCTGCCCGCCCCTTTTTACTTCTGCACGGATTGCCATTGCAACTTTTTCGTCGCTGTATTCTTCTATTGCAGTTTCTATGGGCTGACGGTTCTGGGGCGGTGTTGTCAAAAGCGACATGTCTCTTATCTTGAGCATACTCATGTGAAGTGTACGCGGGATAGGTGTTGCACTCATGGCAAGACAGTCTATGTTTGTCTTCATTTCCTTGAGTTTTTCCTTGTCTTTTACACCAAAGCGCTGTTCCTCATCAATTATGAGAAGCCCCAGATCCTTGTACTTAACATCTTTCTGAAGAATCCTGTGCGTTCCGACAAGAATATCGACTCCTCCGGCAGAAAGGCTTGCAATAATTTTTTTCTGTTCTGCAGGCGGAACAAATCTTGAAAGCTGTGCTATTCTTACCGGAAAATTTCTGAAGCGTTCAATACAGTTTTCATAATGCTGTTCGGCAAGAATTGTTGTAGGCGCAAGAAAAGCAACCTGTTTTCCGCCCATGACGGCCTTGAAGGCTGCTCGCATAGCTATTTCTGTCTTTCCGTAACCTACATCGCCGCAGACAAGCCTGTCCATTGGAACGGGTTTTTCCATGTCTTCCTTGATTTCCTGTGTTGCAGAAAACTGGTCGGCGGTGTCTTCGTAAGGAAATGCAGCCTCGAATGCAGCATTCCATTCAGTGTCTTTTGGAAAAGCATATCCGCGTGAAGCCTGCCTTTTTGAATAAAGGTCAATGAGCTTTTCTGCCATCTCCTCTACTTTCTGCTGAACTTTTGCCTTTCTTGCACTCCAGCTTTTTGAACCTATTCTGTCCAGCCTCGGGTGTTCGCTTTCACTTCCGATATAGCGCTGAACCATGTTTACCTGCTCAATCGGAACAAAGGCAAATTCTTCGTCGGCATATTCAAGTTTTATGTAGTCACGTTCGGTTCCCATCGCCTTAACGCGCTCAATGCCTTTGAACAAACCTATTCCGTAGTTAACGTGAACAACATAATCACCGGGGTTCAGTTCAACAAAAGTATCTATTGCCTTGGAACGGGCTTTTCTTATTGACTTTGGTGCGTTTCTCTTGCGTCCGAAAATTTCGTTTTCCTGAATGACAAGAATTTTTTCATCGGCAACAGAAAATCCCTGTGAAATGGAAAGCGGAAAAACTCTTACAGGAAAAACAGAAGTATCTGAAGGTTCTGTATAGTCTTTGATAATTTCATTTATTCTTAAAGCCTGATTGGGGTTGTCTGCAAAAACATAGATATTCCATCCTTCTTTTTGCAGTGTCGAAATGCGTTCCTTAAGATAATTGATGTTGCCGAAATAACTCTGCGGTGATTCAGAAGAAAGATGCAGTGAACTTTTGAAATAGTCATTGCCCAGAACTTCTGAATCCTGAACTTCATTTTCCATTCCACCGAGTTCTGATATTCCGTCAAGACTCTTGAATGCAAACGAACGTTCGTGTGTTTTTGCCAAAGAGAAAAAGTCAAAGAGCATGTAAGCAGGCATAAGAACCGGAATTGTCTGTCTGGCTGCCCTGTATGACTTGGAATATTCGTTTTCCATAAGACGCATTGCATTTACAAGGCGGTCCCAGTCATAAAAAAAGACGTAAGAAGAGTTTCCTGCGTAGTCCAAAAGCGAATACTGTCTGTTCCAGAGAACTCCGTAGAATAACTCTTCGCCTTCTGTCTGGTGTGCTACCGAAAGTTCGGTAAGAATATGGTCTTTTTGGGCACGAGACATATCTGTAAGCGCCAAATGAACGCTTGTACTACCAACTGTTCGTAAGTTATTTACACCGGCAAAATCACCAAAAGCATTTTCTAAACTATCGTTAGTTAATTCCAACGACCGTTCGTTAGTATATAAACTACCGTTCGTTTGACATTCTGTCCCTAGAACAACGGCTCTTCCCTTTCTGCGCTGTTCATCAAAGCCTGCAAAATCATTGATTATTCCGTCTTTGTCTTCCTGGTCAAGTATGTTTTCGAGCTTTTGGGTAAGTTCATCTGTCCATACAACTTCCTTCATGGGATAAACCAGAAGATAATCTATGTTTTCTTTTGAAGACTGCGACTCAAAATCAAATACTTTAATCTGGTCAATCACATCAAAGTCAAATACGACTCTGTGCGGGAACTGTTCACCCGGCATGAAAAAGTCCAGAACTTCACCGCGTACGGCAAATTCACCCTTCATTCCAACTCTGGGAACTCTTGTATAACCCAGGGCCGACAGCTGTTCGGCAAGTTTTTCTATATCGTATTCACCGCCTTTCCTTAAGCTTATGCTCAGAGAACGCATATATTCAGGCGGCGGAACAGGTGTAAGAAAAGAACGCTCGGGTACAATAAAAATGCGCGGCTTTTGCGACCGGCTGTTTTTGCATGCCATTTTTGACAGAACACCTGCACGTTCACCAAAAACAGACGAACCTTTTGCGGCCGGCCTGTAAGGAAGTGTTCCCCACCACGGAAGCTTGTGTATTTCAAATTTTGATTCGGTTATAGTCTGAAGATCCGACTCGCACTCATCTGCTTCTTTCTGCGTGGAAACAACAATATACATATCTCTGACATCCGCTTTTCCGCCGCCAGAATACTGCTGATCGTGTATTGCGTTAAGTACAGTCCTGTCCATAAACTGCGAGACAAAAAATCCCGGAAGGCTTCCGCGCAGTCCGTTTATCTGTACCGGTGACTGAACTGTTCCGTCTGCAGCTGCAATTACTGCATCATGCATTTCTTTCCATGCAGAGACAAGCGCTATAAGAGAATTTGTGGATTTTGCAGATAATGAATTCATGTTAATATTCCGATATAATAGAAAAGCCGGCTTAAAATTCCAGCGGCTCTTACAGGAGATTTTACCGTGAAACGCACAGTTCTTGCCATTATAGCCATTTTTAGTATTTTTGCCCATAGCGTAAGTGCACAAAACAATATTCCGCCGGACGCGGATGTTTCGATAAAATTTTACGACAGAACAATGTATTACCCCGGAGAAGCAGAATCAAATCCTGTTTATATACACGTAACCGTAGCAAACAACGGCTCTGATACCTTAAGGTTCAAACTAGCCGATGACCGTATGTTTTCCATAGATTTTTCTGTTTTTAACGTAAGAAATTCACGTCTTTCAGATACCGAAGCGCTGACAAGAAAAAGAACAACAAACAGAACAGTATACTTCCGCGAGATTTCACTGGAACCGGGTGAATCCTACTCTTTTGTAGAAAACCTCAAGCATTATGTTCAGATAGACAATCCTTCGGTCTACTATGTTGAAATGAATTTCTACCCTGAACTTTACCGCAATAAAACAAATTATGTTTCTTCAAACCGCCTGAGTCTTGAAATTAGACCCTCGCCTTCTGCCGCTGCTTCTACGGCAATTCCCGTACACTCTTCAAGTGCTGCCGTTCTGCGTCCGGAAGAAATCGGCCCTGACAAGGTTGTTGAACAGACGATTATTGCAAGACAGAAAAGTCTCTGGGACCAGTTTTTCCTGTATATAAACCTTGAAGAAATACTCAAAAGGGATCCTTCAAGAAGCCGCAGATACAACAACGTAAGCGCCGATGAACGTGAAAGAATGATTGCTTCATACAAGGCAGATCTTATGCAGCAGCGCATTGACCACGACATTGTTGCCATTCCGTCACGGTTTGAAATTGAAACTACAATGTATTCCAAAACAGACGGTTCTGTCAAAGTTCTGGAATGGTTTGACAACAATACCTTTACCGAAAAAAAACGCTATACCTATTATGTAAGGCAGCGTGACGGAATCTGGGAAATTTACGATTACACAGTTGACAATCTTGGAACAGAATAATGGCTTCAAAAAAGAATGATTCTGCAAAAAAAGCCAAATATTTCTGCGAAAACTGCGGTTCTGAAGTAGCTGCAAAAGCAAGATTCTGCCCTTCATGCGGAAAATTTTTTGCGGCAGTCAGATGCCCTTCATGCGGCCACACGGGAACAGTAAAAGACTTTGCTTTAGGCTGCCCTGTATGTCACTATGCGATGAGCCATTCTGAAATTTACGGAGACGAAGACAGTGAAACTTCCCTTGACGGAAGAAAACACAGACTTTCGGGAAAGTCGCGCCGCGCAATAGACAGGGCATTTTCTGAACATGAAAAAAGAACCGGTGGGAACACAGACAGCGGCGCTCCAGCATGGCTTTTTGTAGTAAGTATTGCCGTTCTTGTAATAATGTTTGTGCTTTTGTTTTTTAGATGCAAAGAATTTTAATTTTCTGATGCGGAATAAGGCGGCGGTTATTGACAGACAAATACATTTTGTGTTAAAATAAACGCACTTGCCCGGATGGTGGAATTGGTAGACACGCTAGTTTCAGGTACTAGTGCCTCACGGCATGCCTGTTCAAGTCAGGTTCCGGGCAGATTCAAGACTCCTTACGGAGTCTTTTTTTTATGTCTGCATGTTTTTTTATTTACCCAGCATCGTGGATTTGGATTTAAACAAGGGAAAATATTTCTTTTTTACCTGTTACCGGATTGGGAAATTCAATTTTTACCGCACTAAAATCAAAGCTTTCTTCTGGGGTACAGTCCGGGTTATAACAGGGGTCGTACAGGGGGTCGTTTCTGACGGGAATCCCCAGCCATGCAAGGTGACAGCGTACCTGGTGTCTGTAACCGCTTGTAATTGAACAGAATATCTCTGCAGTATCTAAAGCCAGGCATTTCTTTGCACAAATTACGGTACTGTATTCTTTGCCGGACGCTTTTTTTCTTGCGGCTTCACCAGAGTATTCTGTAACAGGGCGCACCTGCTTTGAACCGGCAGAATAAGGACGAAATTTTGATTTTACCGTATAATTTTGTTTACATGTTAAGAAACTTTCTATATTAAAATCCTGCGGTAGAGGCGCAAAACCGCACTGCCCCTGTCCTTTAAGCTGACGGCAGACTGCCCTGTATGTTTTTACAAAAAGACCGCTGTCCTGGGCAGCAGAAAGTCTTTCGTATGCAGCCTGTGTCGACGCAACAAGAAGCAACCCGCTTGTAAGAGTGTCAATTCTGTGCAGAAGGCCGTGTTCGCAGGGCTTTTTTCCATTTACACCAAGTAGAAAAGGATAAATCGCCGCTGCCCGTGTAAACGCGCTGTCATCACCTTCGTAAAGAGGCGCTGAGGGTAAAAAACGAGGTTTGTCTATTACTGCGAAAGGTTCATCGTCTGAAGGCACATGTATAATTCTTATATCATCCATCATTTTATTTTTCTTCTGGAATTATTGCCTTTTTGAAATCTCTATGCAGAACTTTCAGAACTTCTATAAATCTTTTTGGAGTCGGTGATTTGAAGAATGAAAGTTTTTTCTGGCCGGGAAGTCTTATTCCAAGCAGGGCTGCATTAAGCATGAGCGTTGCCTTTGGAAACTTTTTATCGGATTTTGAATAAATTCCGTCTCCAAGGATGGGACAGTTAAGGTACTTCATATGTACCCTTATCTGGTGCGTGCGACCTGTTGCAAGGCGTACTCTTATGAGCGAATATTCCCCGTAACAGCAGATGCATCTGTATGCTGTCTCGGCATATTTTCCTTCACCGGTTGCAGTAACCGCTTTGAAACGCCGCCTGTTTTTTGGGTCCCTTATAATCTGAGTTTTTATTACACCCTGTCTGTGGGCGGGACGGCCGGTACAGATGGCAATGTATTCCTTGACCATATGGCGGTGGTCACGGAACTGGGCAGAAAGCCATTCTTCACTGTCGCGGTTTTTTGCAGTAATGATAATGCCCGATGTTTCTTTGTCCAAGCGGTGTACAATACCTGGACGGCGGTTTGCAAGAATAGCCGAAGGGGGGCCTTCCTGAAGTTCAGGGATTTTCTGGCGGCCCCAGTGGAATAAAAGTGCGTTTACAAGTGTTTCTGTCCAGTTTCCGCAGGCGGGATGTGTTACCATGCCCTGCTCTTTGTTAACGACACAGACATTTTCATCTTCGTATACAATATTAAGGGGAATATCCTGCGGTTCTATATCGTCCGGAATCTGGTCTTCCCATTCTATGTCTATCTGGTCAGAGGCCTTTACTTTGAACGAAATTTTCTGTTTTTTTCCGTTTACAAGAATGTTTGTAAGACCGCTTTTAAGACGGCTTCTGTTCATTCCGTTGGGAAGAGAAGCTATATATTTGTCAAGACGCTCACCGCCCGTGTAGTCAGGGGGAACTTTTGCAGAAAAATACGGCATTATTCAGACAATTCCCCGCTGTCCTGTGGCTGTGGCGGTTCATCAGGTGGCGGCAGCTCTAAAGGCGGCGGGTCAACAGGCTGTTCCAAAACCGGGTACACAGGTGTAACTGTAATGGAAGATCCGTTCAGTTCTGCATTGCGGCGGCTGTTATTGATATTGATTATTCTGTTTATAATAAAATCGACAATTCCGATAACGCAACTGATTCCGAGTGACATTCCGAAAATTTTAAGTTGCTCTTCCGAAGAAAATGAGTTGCCGCTTTTGTCCAAGGGATTCGGAAAAGAAGATGTTGAGCCCGTAAAATAAAGGTAGGAACCATAACCCATGGTAACACCGATTGTAACAAAAGGGAGCGAACCGAACGAGACTATTTCTGCACGGCGCAAATCCTTTGACCACTGGGGAAACTCATTTTTATCATAAGGGACAGGCTCCGTAGAAGAAGCTGAATCAGGGAAAACAGGTACATTAATTAAAAGAAGAATAGCCGCCACAATGACAGCAGTTCGCTTTATCATGCGCTGTACTCCCTCTCGCCAAAAAGTGCCGTACCTATTCTGACCATAGTACTTCCTTCTTCGATGGCAATTTTATAGTCACCGCTCATTCCCATGCTCAGTTCATTGATATTAAGTGCGGGAAAAAGAGATGCGAGTTTTTCTTTTAACAGCCTGAGTCTTTCAAACGATTTTCCTATAAGAATTTTATCTTCTGTAAAAGGAGCCATCGTCATAAGCCCAGCCGGAACAATATGGGAAAAGTCCCCGTCGGCAATTTTCTGCACAGACTCAATAAGTTCGTCTTCCGAACCATAACCCGACTTTGAGTCTTCGGCCGTGTGAAGTTCAAAAAAAACATTAATTTTTTTGTCCAGCTTGGAACACTGCTTTTCTATTTCTGAAAGAAGTTCTTCGCGGTCAACAGACTGAATGCACGAGGCAATCTGAACGGCTTTTTTTACTTTGTTAAGCTGAAGGCTTCCTATTATGTGAAGCTGCGGCTGCAAAAGAGTCCCGTCTGTAACCTGGGGCAGACTCCGGATCGAATTGAATTTTTCAAAAGCTTCCTGAACACGGTTTTCGCCAAAAAGTGTCTGGTGACATTCGAGGGCATCAACTACACTTTCCAAAGGGTGGAATTTGCTTACTGCACAAAGCTTTACACTTCCTGGAGCCCTGCCTGAGTTAAGCTCGGCATTTTTTATGTCTTCTCTGATTTTTGAAAAATTATCTGCAATCTGCTGTTTTGTCATTCTGCACTCCGGCTGTCAATTATAGCAGAAGCGACAGTGTCGGACAAGCGAATAAAATCCTGCGCCGAAAGATTTTCTGCCCTGTCCGAACCTTTGACACCTGCTGCTGCAAAAAGCGGTTCACTGTCCATTCCTTTTGGAAGAACGGCTTTTATGTTGTTTGCAATGGTTTTTCTTCTGCTGGCAAAAAGTGCGTGAACAAGTTTTGTAAACATTTTGGGATCTTTGCACTCATACGGAACGGCCTTTTTTGTCATGATAACGGACTGCGAAGCAACATTCGGACGCGGCCAGAAGTTACCTGGAGCGAGTTCTATTCCGCATCTGACGTCGTAACCCCACTGGCAGAGCACGCTGAACGAAGAATAGTTTTCTGTTCCCGGAGCGGCGGCCATTCTCTGTGCCACTTCTTTCTGTACTGTAAAGACGCATCTGTCAAAAACAAGTCCGCCGGTAATTGTGTCTGCAATAAAAGTTGCGGCAATATTATACGGAAGATTTCCCGAAAGTTTTACCGGCCGTTCAGATTCCTGAAGCTGCTTTTTCCATGTTTTAAGAACATCACCTTCAACTATTCTGAAAGTATTTTTCTTTGCATAGTCCGAAAAGAATTCCCTAAGCATTCCTATAAAACCGCGGTCAATTTCGAATACAGTAAGATTTGCACCGCGCTTGAGTATATCTTCTGTCATGCAACCGAGGCCGGGCCCTATTTCCCATACAGCTTCCCCTTCTGACGGAGAAAGTTCGTCAATAATTCTTTTTCTTGCGGCAGGATTTACCATGAAATTCTGGCCGAATTTTTTTTGCATTGCCATTCCGTTTTCATCAAGCAGATTCTTGAGGGCGGAAGGTGAATTGTAGTCAGGACGGTTCATATTTTTTCCAACTTAATCAGATTTCAGGTAATCTCTACAGGCGGAACCATGGCAAAAAAGCGTACCATTCCGCAGATTACAGCATATATAAGTCTTATTATAACGCCAAATGGGTATGAAAGAAAAGGCATTAAAAGACATAAAAGTACCGCCGCTACAGATACTGTCAAAAAAACACTTACTGCCGGAGTCACCGCAACCGAAGCGATTATTCCTACAGGCATGAACATACCGAAAAGGCTTATGCTTACAGGAATTGTCGCAGTCTGGGCTCCGACAGAAGCAGAAAGAGAGTCTGCGATTGGCACTGGAAGAAACCACCTTACAAAACAGGACAAACAGTCTGCTGCCAGAAGTATTCCCGCAAGTGCACCGTATGAAAGCATAAAGGCCGCAGAATGTACGTCAGACGGAACAGCAACCGTGTGGACAAGAAAAGATGCACCAAGAACGGCAAGAGAGTCTACAGGTCCGCAAAAAACAGCACTGCATAAAAGCGTCAGAAGCGAACACAAAAGAGCCCTGAAAAGCGACGGCGAAAGTCCTGCATACCACACAAAAAAAAGAATACCTGCAAGACGAGCAAAAAGCAGATATCTTTTTCCGAAAACCCGGCGGCCGCCCCCGCCCGTAAGTCCTGCAAAAAATGAAAGATGCATTCCGCTCAGGGCAAGAACATGTGAAAGACCTGCAAGCTTAAAGTCATCACCGACACTTTTATTTACATATTCCCGCGAACCCGACAGAAGTGAGAGCACAAGGCCGCCGGCATCTCCCCACGAAAACAAAAGTCTTTTTAAGGCAAGACGGCACAGCGAGCGGAATCTGAGGATTTTTCCCTTAAGCCCCGGAGAATGTCCCAGAGAAGCAGCTTCTTTTACAAGAAACATTCCTGAAGAAGAAAGCCATTTTCCAGAACACGCAATTTTTTCACCGGACTCAAGCAGAACGCTTTTGTTTGAAAGTGAATAAAGTTTTCCGGGGTAAACGGCTTCTGCGATTTTTGAAGGAACAAGAAGCTTGATTTTTCCGCGGGCGCAAAGCTGAATGTCTGTTTGGGAAACGGCGGCCGTAGCACTGTCTGCGCAGAGCATCACGGAATAATACTTTCCTGACGAAACAACAGAAGCATTCGAAGCAACAGTTCCGCAAAGGGAAGTAACACTTTCCATTCGGGCAGGAACGTAAAAAGGCGGCGTAAGCGGGCTTTTTACAAAGCCTGAATAGATGAAAACGGCACAAACAAATGCCGCAATTATCAAAGGATTGGCGAGTCTTGCTTTTAGTTTTTCTACCACTTAAGCTTGGCTAGGGCTTCTCTTGCTGCCGTCGTTACAGTTTCAGGATAATCAAGATACGTTACATAAAGCAGATAGTCGAAGGCAGATTTGTCGCCCAGACCTCCCAGAGCATTGATTACGGAAAGCACAACGGCTTCAACAGGAGCTTTATTCTGTTCTGTGCTCTTGTTAAGAAAATCCAGATAGGACGAAAGAACCTGGCCGGTATCGCTTGTAGCAACCGCAGCAATATTTGTGATTGCCATGGCAAATTCCTGTGCCGTAACAAGATTCTTTTCGTATTCCATTCTTATTGCAGAAAAACTGTCTGTTGCAAGCTTTGCAGCCCTTGTCCACTTTGTCTGTGCTATTGTAGAAAGCGAAAGAAGCTGCAGTGCAATCTGCTCTGAAGAAATTTCTGAATCTTCCCCTACATTATATATAGCCTCTGAAAGTGCATTTTCGGCAACTTCTCCGCAAATTTTTTTTGAAATCTGCGGATTTGTATTCATTTTGTCAAGAACAACAAGTTTTTTTTCTACCGGAACAGCAGAAAGTATGTTAAGTATTTCTTTTTCACTGTCTTTTGCCAGTGCGCCGTAAGAATCAGAAAGTGTGTCCTTAAGTTCGGGCCAGACATCAAGAATATCTGCTATAAAAAGAATATTAAAGGAGTTTCCGTTGCCCAGTATTTTAAGGGATTCAACGGCTTTTACAAGAACAGCATCAGAAGGAGAGCCGTCCTGCATTTTTTGCGAAACATAGGCATTTACCATAGAAACATTCGCTGCAGAAGGAAACATCGGCAGTGTTTCAAGAACAGCTGTCTTTATTGTGGCAGAAGAAAATGTCCTGAACGCGTCACCAAGTTTAAGTGATATTTCCTTATCAAAAGAAAGCCCTATTCCTGTAGAAAACACGCGCACACATTCCCCGGCAAGAAGATTAAGTTCTTCATCATCGCCAAGAGTTTTATGTGATTCAAGTGCAAAATCCATTGCAGAAAGAACAAAAGCGCAGTCACCGACAGAAGCAGCTTCTTTTACGCTGTGAGTTTTTGCCGCAAGATCACCGCGCACAAATTCAATCCTGTAGGAAGGAATTTTCTGTACAGCATCCTGCGCAAATGCAGAAAAAACAGTACAGGCGGCTGACAAAAGAAAAACTGCAACTTTTTTGGAAAATATAATAATTCTTTTCATCTGCTGTAAATATTACTCCAGGTCTTTACAAAAGTCTATATCAAATCAGGACTGAGCCGAATCAGGTTTTTCAGAAGGATTGTCTTCTTCCTCTGTCGCAAGTTCAAGGGCATCATGAACGTCTTTCTGTTCCTGCGGAATAATATTGTAAACGTAAGTCAGAATTGAATTGCGCATCGAAGGGTCTATGTGGGTACATTCAAAATGAAGCCGCGACTGGTTCAATGCCGCATTGTATTCAACATCACGGACTACCCCATACATCATTATAAGTATTCCTTCAAGCTGGAACTGAAGTTTTATTCTTACATTCTTGTGTCCTTTTCCACCGGTTCTGATAAGTGCACCGTCTTCGCTTATGTCTTCAAGAAGGCACTTGAATCCATCCTGGGTATCTACAGCACTGTAGTCAGTAACTTCGCTCTTTATTATAAAAAGCTGCGCATATATTTCGCATTTACACCTTATTGACTGGCGTTTCTGCGAGCGTACAAGATCTGACGACTGTTTCAGAAAAAGGACACTTTCGCTTCTGAAAAATCCAGACCCCAGAACTGTAGTCGTAAACGAATAGGCTGCATCTTCCTTTCGCCAAAGGTATACGGAAATGTCTGCAAGCTCCCAGTCTTTTCCAGGAATAACCACCGGAACACCGCTGCCCTTTATTCTCTGTGACGGAAGGGTTACGGCGAGTTCGCGTGCACTGTTTACTACTTTTGAATTGAATACGCCCTTTCCCTTGAGGATTATACTGAGCCGCTGTCCCGGAACCAGATATTTTGTGCTTTCAAGGCCGTGCTTTTTGTCGGATGCAAGGGCTATCCTTGTACGGAATTTATAGAGATTTTCAAGAAGTTTCTGAACCTTGAAGGTATTTTCTGTTCCGTCGCGGCGTGATTTTGCTATAAGCATGGAGATGCATCTGTTCATAAGCGGAATGGAAACAAACAGGGACTGCGGATCTTTGATTTTGCACTTTTTTGCCAGCTTCCACATGGTTGAAATTTCTACATGGAGAAAACCGTAGTCATAGCCTTTTGCAAAAAATTTAATCTTGTCGCTGAATAAAACACATATTCTTGCAAGAACCGCTACAACAGAGAGTGTAACGATGATAGGAACAAAAATATTCAATTTGACGTCTCCAATACTTTATTGTATCATATTCCGCATGAAAAAAAAATATCTTGCCGCTGAATTTGCCGCAATTTTTATACTTTTTGCACTCCCGCCGCTGTTTGCAAAACAACCTTCATCTGCTGTAATTCCATGGAAACCCGGGCTCAACACTCTTGTCCAGCTTGCAGTGGCTGCACTTCTTGACGTTCAGTGCGGCCGTACAAAGGCTTTTTTCAAAACAAGAGGCTTCAAAAGTGCTGTTTCACTTCTTGTCTGGTGGCCGCTTTCTTTAGGAACAATGATGCTAGTCTATGCCGCCGTATGCCTGGTCTGCGCGCTTGTTCCGGGTGGAAAAATGTTTTATGCAGTTCAGTCTGTTCCTTCGGCTGCACTCCAGTGGGGCATGCTTGCGGTAAACCTTGCGGCCGGTGCTTTTTATGAGGAAGTCCTTTACCGCGAATTCCTTCCCGAAACTGCCATTTTGCTTGGAGCCGGCGGAAGGTTAAGAATTGCGGCTGAAGGTACGGTAATTGCTATTTTTGCGTTTTCACACCTTTATATGGGAATTCCGGCCGTGGTCAATGCGGCACTCTGCGGTACGGTTTTGCGACTATGCTTTGTAAAAACAGGTTCTGTTGCCGCGGGATTTCTGGCACACTTTACATACAATATGCTTGTTATGGTTTTCTGCGCCCTTGTCTAAAAGCCGCTGAAGGTACAGAAAGGCCGTTTTTTACAAACCTGGATTTTTTTTGTTGTTGCATAATTTGTGCATTTGTCTAAAATGTAAATTATTATGAGAGCAACAAAAGCAATTATTCATCTTGACAACCTTAAAAGCAATATAAAGAACATAAAGTCCTTTACGGATCCGTCGCATACAAAAATGTGTGTTGCAGTCAAAGCCGACGCATACGGTCACGGTGCCGTACAATGCGCAAAGGCAGTACTTGAAGCAGGAGCTGACTTTCTTGCGGTTGCTACAGTCGATGAAGGTGCAGAACTCAGGCAGGCAGGAATAAAAGCCCCTGTTCTTATGCTGAGTCTGTGCTGTTCCGAAGAAGTACCGCAAGCTGTAAAAAATGACATTACGCCGCTGGTGTTTGACACGGAATATGCAGCGCTTTTTTCAAAAGAAGCGGTGGCACAGGGAAAAGACAATTATGCCGTTCACCTTGCTGTAGATACAGGAATGGGCAGAATAGGCGTTCTTCCTGAAGATGCGGGAAAAGCGGCAGAAGCAATCCTTTCATACAAAAATCTTTCACTCGGCGGAATGTGCACGCATTTTGCGGTAAGTGACTGTACTGACGAAGAAAGCCGCAGGTACACAAAGCTTCAGTTTTCGCGTTTTGAGGAAGCTGTCGGCAATGTAAAAAAAAGAGGCATTGACCCCGGAATAAGACACTGCTGCAACAGTGCGGCTACCCTTGACCTTAGGGAATGCCACCTGGACATGGTAAGACCCGGAATCATTGCGTACGGATACTACCCCGGAGACATGAACAGCGATTATTTTACACAAAAAGGAACACCGGTAGAACTAAAACCCGTAATGACCCTTGAAAGCGAAGTCTGTGCCGTAAGGCCTTTCACCAGCGGAAAAAGCATCGGTTACGGAAGAACATGGACGTCGGACAGCGAAACAGACATCGGTGTCCTTACGCTTGGATACGCAGACGGTATGCTCAGAAAATTCTCTTCAGCCGGAATATGCGTGGCTGTAGACGGAAAGGCATACCCTGTAAGAGGAAGAATATGCATGGATCAGTGCATGATAGATCTGGGACTGAACTCCGGTGTAAAAAGATGGGACAGGGCCGTAATCTTCGGGGACAGGCGCGACGGTGCTTTACAGACAGCAGACGACATTGCCCGCCTTACCGGAACAATTTCCTACGAAATCACATCATGCATCACAAAACGTGTTCCGCGGGTTTATACTGAATAAAACAGGTTTTCTGTTCCTGAAAAAAAATTGTCTAGCAGATGCACTTAAGGCCCGAAAGGTATTTTTTGACTTCGGCAACAAGATAAAAAGAGCCGGTAACCAAAAGGGTTGCGCCTGAATGACAGGCCTTTTCCAGGGCAAGTTTTATGGCTCTGTTGTAGTCCGAACAGACCGTACACTCTTCATTTGCCGCATTAAAGGCAAGTTCGGCTCTCTTGACGTCAGAAGCCTTTGCATCGCCCGGTTTTGTTATAATAATGTCAGAAAATTTTCCTGAAAAAAGAGGCGCGATGTCTTCAACATCCTTGTCAGCGGCACATGCAAAAAGAAGATGTGCAGTACTGCCGCTTTTGTTTCCGAACAGTTTTTCAAACGTATCCACGGTAAACGAAACGCTTTTTACGGTATGAGCCCCGTCCAGAATAATCTGCGGTATGCGTGAATAACATTCCGGGGCGTGTGTAATTTCAAATCTTCCGGGAAGAACAGCTTCTGAAAGACCTTTTTCTATAACAGATTCGTCCAGTTCGGGGATTACTGTTTTTACTGCAAGGGCAGCAAGGGCAGCATTTTGTGCCTGGAATTCACCCAAAAGCCTTAAATCTGCAGAAAGAGGCCTTTTAAATTTGTCAGAAGAGATTACAGTGTGCATAAAAGTATGGGTTTTGCCGTTTATCTGTCTGGTTTTATAGACAACTTCAGAAACTTTCGATACTTCATCAACAAATTCTATTTCTGCATTTCTTTCATGGGCAATCTTTCTGAATACATCCTTTACAGAATCTTTCTGGCCTGCAACAATTACCGGTATCCCATTTTTAATTATTCCGCCTTTTTCGAAGGCAATTTTTTCTACCGTATCGCCAAGGAATTCCGTGTGTTCAAGCTCTATTGCCGAAATACAGGAACAGACAGGAGTGATAACGTTTGTAGAGTCAAGTCTTCCGCCAAGACCTACTTCGTAAACTGAATAATCTGTACCCGCGTTTTTAAAGCAAACCATTGCAAACAGTGTAACTATCTCAAACCATGTCAGAGGCCTTTCACCGGGCAAATCAGTTTTCATAATGGAATCAATTCCGCCCATTACTTCTGAAGCAGACTTTGCGTATACTTCTTCTGGAAAAACACCCTGTACTGTTCTTATGCGCTCTGAAAAATCGACAATATGCGGTGAAGAATAAACACCCGTGTATTTTCCAGCGGCTGTGAGTATTGACGCAATCATTGCAGAAACAGAACCTTTGCCTTTGGAACCAGCCACATGAAAAGACGGGCAGCTGTTCTGGGGATTACCAAATCTTTTACACAGAAACTGCATTGTATCAAGCCAGAAAATGTTTTTTTGCGGCGTTTTTTCAAAATTCAGGTAACCGTCAACCCATTCGCAAAAAACAGACAATGCCGATTTGTTTACCATACTCAACGAAGCTCCAGAATTTTTGTACAAGTCCACGCGCTAACACTGTACCTGTAATTAAAGGATGAAAGCAGTTTTTTCATTTTCTCTGAGTCGGATGGATCTGCTGCAAAAACCGGAATGATTACAAACTCATCATTTTTGGGGTACACTGCAAAGGCCGCCGTTCTGCCACTGTCGGAACGGACTTTTACAACTTCCTGCGGCTTATTTGATTCACCGGGCGAAATGGCCAGAAGTTTTCCTCTTCTCAATTCAACGGATGTTCCGTCTTTTGCAGTATAGGTACCAAGACATTCAGGTATTATAAGAGGATCTGCCCAGAAGGAGGGGTCAGAAGAAAGATACAGTTCTATACCTGAATCTGCATCCCAGACTGTCTGTTCTTCCCAGGTTCTGAACGGAGTTCGGCGCGTAATAGGATCCATTGTTCCGAAATAAATAGAAGAAAAGATTTCTCCTTCAGAGCCGTAAAAACTGATGCTTCTGGCATTTTTTTCATCAAGTGCAAAAGACTTCCACGTGCGGGCACTGTCTGATTTTTTATACATGTTCTGAACTTTTATAGCATAATCAATAAGATTCTGAACAGTTTTGGAATCTGCCGGCCACAAAAACATATCATTGGAGTCAGAATCTGTACCCGTCCATATTCCAGACTGCTTTGTCAAAGTAACAACGGACCTTATTCCATGCTCTGGAGTAGAAACCACGATTTTTGAAACTGTCTGCGCGTATTTCGGATTCAAAAGAGCACTCTGCTGTGACTGTGGTCCCTTTTCTTTTTTTGCAAACGGAAGAAAAGAAAGCGCCAGTACAACCAAAAGTATGATGTCAAAAGAATAGAATAACAGAAGGGCTTTTCCCCTGCTTAACTGTTTCATTTGTTGAACCTCCGTCTTTTAACAATGAATATAACTGCGGCTGCAATAATTACTGCAAGCGGTATAAGAACTGACGACGCAACTGCTTTTTTTGCCGCTTCTTCAAGATTTTCTGCAGGAATTTTATACAGTGTTTTGTTAAAACTGTTTTTGTTTTTAAGAGCTGCAAGCGCCTCTTCTGCATTCAGTTTAAGGACGCTGTCAGAAAGGAATTCAAGACTTCTCATGTCTACAACAGAAGACGAACTGTACGCAATCATTCCTGAATGAAGCGCATACTGGTCTCCAAGAACAATAAGCGACGGCACACTGTCTCCGCGTTTTACGGCCTGTACTGCTACAGTGAACGAAGATTTGGGCTGGTCTTTTCCTGCCGCTTTTGCTGCAAAGAAAGGATTTGTTGTAAACGTCTGCGATTTTATGTCTTCCTGCCAGGACGCGGGTGAAGTGACAAGAAGCGGTGACAGACTGTACCCTTCCATTGCACCCGTTTCTGTATCCATAACTGAAGCTGACGGCCAGAAAAGTGTCATTCCGCGGGGAGCACAAGTCTGCGACAGAAGAACCGGCCACTGTGAGTAGTTTACGTATTCTGTTCTGGACTCAGCGCCTGTTCCGCCTGCCCTGGTGTCACTTGTCATCGTGAGCCTAAAGTTTGAAACATCAGATGTTACGCTGTCCATAAGGTTTATTCCGAATATGCCGAGCATCTGCGAAAAATAACCGTTGTCCTGTGTAATCTGCCAGTCATTTTTTATGTCAACAGTATATGGCTGGACTGCCGCAAATGCCCTTCCGCCTTCAAGAACAAAATCGCGGAATGCATCACAGTCGCTTTCTGTTGCTTCTGATGCGCCAATAACTACAAGAGGAATATTGGGATAAGAGGCAAAAGACGGAACATAAGCTGACGACATGGAAGGAAAAGCCGTTCTCAAAACAGAAAATCCCTGTGACTCAAGCCACGGAATTATATAGGAATAATCTTCATCAAGCGAAAGTCCGTTACCGCATGCAACCTGAACGATACGTACTTTTTCATCTGCGAGAGCCGAAATTCTTCCACCAAGATCATATTCCAGGGTATCTGTTCCCATAACAAACGGAATTATTTCTGTACGACCAAGGTAAGATAAGGTTACTGCCGAATATACTGTTTCAAAAGAAGTTCCGGTTTCTCCTGCAGTCTGAATAGTTCTTCCGGCAATTCCCGCGGACTCAAGCTTCTGTGCCGTACCGTTTTTTGACGGGTTGTGTACAAGAAAAGAAATTTTCGGATTAAGCGAACAGTACGATGCAAGATAGTCTGTTACATCACGAACCTGCGGGTAAAGGGATGTAAGGCGCGGGCTTAAATAATAGTCTACAGAAAGAGGTTCAGTAACACGCGATACAAGGCTTTTGCTGTATGCGCTTATGCTGAATTTCTTGGACGCTGTTGTATCTGTACGGAAGTAAACGCGAGGAGAAACTGCAAGAACAAGTACGAGACCTGCAAAAATAAGGTTGCGCTCTTTTTTGAAGAAAGGACTTGCGCCGCCCCTCCGTGATTCCTGCACGCAGACAGAAAACAGGTACAAAAGGCCCGAAACCGCCGCATAAAACAGAACGTCACGGCTGTCAATTATTCCTTTACCGAATGTGTCAAACCTCCATGCAAAGGAAATGCTTCTTAAAAGAGAAGATGCAAACGAGGGAAGCCTTACGTAAAGAGGCAGAAGATGTGCATAGTTTGCGGCGGCAAGAAAGAGTGCGCAGACCGGAAAAGCCGCAGCCCCGCTTTTGAAAAACGAAAGCGCAAATACACAAAGGGAGACAGCGCAGATTAAATAAAGGCATATTCCGAGGTAACCGCAAAGAACCTGGGCACATTCCACGTCCCCGAAAAAAGATGCGGCAACAGGAATTGCGCAGGAAAGTACAAGCGGAACAGAAAGCACTGCAAGCACAGAAAGTATTCTTGCAAAACCAGGAGTCCATTCACCGTAAGGCAGCCCCAAATCTTTGTTCCACGAAGGAAGAGCCGCCGCAAGAGCCGGAACTGCAAGAACACAGGCCTTTGGTATGGAAGCAAAAAAAGCGCGCATATCTGTTGTTCCCGCAGAAGAAAAAAAACGTCCCGCGGCAAAAAAGTCAAAGGAAAAGTAAAGGCACGAGGCTGCGCAGACAATGTATGAAAGAGGGTTTGAAAGCAGTGAAAATACATATCTTTTGAAAAGAGCTTTCATTCTTCAGAACCTCCGCCGGCATTTGTTCCACAAAGCTTCAGATAGGCTTCTTCCAGGGTTGAACAGCCGCATGATGTAGAAATTTCTGCTGCAGTTCCCGAAGCAAGAACTGTTCCGGCTGAAAGAATGTATATTTTTGAACACAAACGTTCTGCTTCTTCTATTCTGTGCGTAGAAAGAATTACCGCATTTTTTTTTGCATAACAGGCAATCGTTTTTCTTACCGACGCAGCCTGGGCCGGGTCAAGTCCGCCTGAAAATTCATCCAGAATCAAAAGACGCGGATTATGGCACAAAGCCTTTGCAAGACTTACGCGCTGGCAGTAACCCTTTGACAGGGAAGATATCCGTTTTGAAAATACGTCACCGAGCGAACATTCTTCCGTAACTTTTTCTACAGACCGAACTGCTTCATCTTTTTCAAGACCGTACAACGCGGCTTCAAAAAACAGCGTTTCTTTTACGGTAAGAGAACGGTCCAACTGCGGCACTTCGGGAACAAAACCGGCAGTTTTTCTAATCTGAGCGGGTTCTGAAAGTCCGAATACAGACACAAAACCCGACGTTGGGTAATGAACACCTGACAATGCTTTAAGAAGAGTTGACTTCCCTGCCCCGTTCGGTCCGAGAATTCCTGTTACCGAACCCGTGTCCGCGCTGAAGTCAAGATTATCGCAGGCAGGACGTGTCTTTGCGGAATAGATTTTTGTAAATGAAGAAACGCAGATGCTCTCATTCAACATAGGGAATCTCGAATCTCATCCTGTCTTTTGTAAGTTCTGCGGCAGGATAAACTTTTTTTGCCTGTGAAAGAAGAGTTTCAAGTTCCCTGTCATTGTATCTTGGGCTGTAATGTATCATTGCAAAACGTTTTACTTTGGCATCCCTGGCAATTGTGGCAGACTGACGTGCAGTCATATGTTTTTTTTCTTTTGCCTGGTCAGAACAGTCGTCGGCAAACATTCCTTCACAGATAAGAAGGTCGCTGCCCATAACTTCCTTTGCAATGGAAGGAAGATAAAGCGTGTCCGTAACAAAACTGAATTTGCGGCCACTGCGGTTTTTACCTACAACCTGTTCCGGCGAAACAGTTATTCCGTCTGCGTTGACAACAGATTCACCGTGCTGAAGCTTTCCCCAAAGAGGTCCCCTTGGAACATTGAGTTTTTGTGCCTGTTCCGGATTGAATTCACCGGGGCGGTCAAGTTCTTCGAGTGTATATCCTACACATGTCTTTGTATGCTCAAGGGGAAAAGCCCTTACGTAAAAGCCGTCACCGGAATAAACTGCACCTGGTTCTGTAATTTCTTTTACTATAATGGGATAATTGATGTACATATCCAAAACGCGGCGGCTTGTTTCTATATATTCTGCAATTTTTGGCGGACCGAATATGTAAAGGGGCTCCGTACGTTCAACCTGAGATGAAAGCATAAGAATTCCGGGAAGGCCGGTTACGTGGTCTGCATGCGTGTGTGAAACAAAAATGGCATTTATTTTCTTCCATTTTAAGTTGAGCCGCCTTAAAGAAACCTGGGTTCCTTCACCGCCGTCGAATAAAAACAAATCACCGTCCCTTCTCAAAAGAACCGATGTAAGATGTCTGTAAGGAAGAGGCATCATGCCGCCGCATCCGAGTACAAAAGCTTCCATATTCATATCTTTAAAGTATAACGCAAAACAGCCCTATTATGGAAGTAGCTGGCAAATGCACATATCTAAAGTAATATATATTCTACAAATGTAAAAAAATTGGCGCGCAAAACAGACTGTACCATTGAACATGACAGAAATTTCATTTATAATGAAACATTATGAATGAAGAGATACAGTCACAGAACACAACCGATGACGAAATCAGCCTGATTGACCTTTTTGCAGTTCTTCTGCACTACAAGCTGCTCATTATTATTACAACAGTTGCTGCAATGATTTTTGCGGTTACAATTTCGGTTATTTCACTTAAGCTTCCGGCAGAAAAATCCTTTTTACCGAATGAATACACGCCGAAAGCCCTGCTTCTTATAAATGACACAACCGGGGGCGGAGTGAGTTCTTCTATGTCAAGCCTTGCAAGCCTCGCGGGAATCAATCTTTCTTCTTCAGGCGGCGGAATTTCCTATTCAAGCCTTGCAACTTATCTTGCCGGAACAGACTCTTTTTTGGACTCGATTGTTGATGAATTTAACCTTATAAACAAGTGGAAAATCGAAAAACACGTAAGGACCGAAAGCCGTAAAGTCCTCAAGAAAAAGCTGGTTGCCAGTTTTGACGAAGACAGCGGTGTTTTTTCAATAAGTTTTACCGACATTGACCCGAACTTTGCATGCGAGGTCGTGGAATATGCTGTTTCCTACATGGAAAAAAGATTCCGTGAACTGGGCGTAGACAAAAATGAAATCAAAAAGGAAAACCTTGAAAAAAATATTACTTCCACCTATTCAGAAATTGAACGTCTGCGTTCACAGATAATGAATCTTGAAACAGAAGCACAGGGTTATTCAGGCTTTAATATTCCGTCAATTACAATGGAAACAACCAGAATTGAAATGGAAATTACCGCTCAGACAGAAGTTTACAAGCAGATGAAAACCCAGTATGAACTTCTTAAAGTAGAAATGCAGAGCGAAACACCCATTCTGCAGGTTCTCGAGCATGCATCCGTTCCCGACCAGAAATCTGGACCAAGCCGCGGTACACTGTGCATAATCATTACTTTTGCAGCAGTGTTTATTTCTGTGTTCCTGGCGTTCCTTTTGAATGCACTCAAAAACATAAGAAATGACCCCGAAGCAATGGCAAAACTCCGGTCTGGAAAATAACAAACACAGTAATCTTATTTTATAGCTTATATTGGAGGAATTTTATGAAAGGAATTATTCTTGCAGGCGGTTCTGGAACCCGTCTTTACCCTATAACAAAGGCTGTTTCAAAGCAGATTCTTCCGCTTTATGACAAGCCCATGATTTACTACCCGATGAGCGTACTCATGCTTTCGGAGATAAAGGAAGTTCTTGTTATTTCTACCCCGCGCGACATTACGCTTTTCAAGGAACTTTTTGGTGACGGTTCGTGGCTTGGAATGAAAATAGAATACGCTGTTCAGGATAAGCCGCGCGGACTTGCAGACGCATTTATTGTAGGTGAAAAATTCATCGGCAATGACAGCGTGGCTCTTGTTCTGGGAGACAATATTTTCTACGGCCAGTCTTTTACAAGCACACTCAAGTCTGCTGTAAAAAAAGTAAACACAGATGGCGGCGCCGTTATTTTCGGATATTTTGTAAAAGACCCGACTGCTTACGGTGTTGTTGAATTTGACAAAAACGGAACTGCACTCGGAATTGAAGAAAAACCTGCAAAGCCAAAGTCAAATTACGCTGTTCCGGGACTTTATTTTTATGACAATTCGGTAATCAATATTGCAAAAAATGTTAAACCTTCTGCACGCGGTGAAATAGAAATTACTGCGGTAAACAATGCTTACCTTGACGAAAAAAAGCTTAAGGTAGAACTTATGGGACGCGGAATGGCTTGGCTTGACACGGGAACATACGACGGGCTTCTTGAAGCATCAAACTTTATTGCCACAATACAGAAGCGCCAGGGTATGTACGTAAGCTGCCTTGAAGAAATTGCATACAGAAACGGCTGGATAAACAAAGAACAGCTTCTGGAACTTGCAGCCGGTTACAAAACCAGTTACGGTGAATATCTTAAATTTATTGCGGAGCAGCAGAACTAAAATGGCTTTTGAATTCAGAAAATGTTTTATTGAAGGACTTTACGAAGTACAGCCCAAAGTATTTGGTGACAACCGCGGTTACTTTTTTGAAGTATACAGCGAAAAGGATTTTTTTGAAGCAGGACTTTGCATGAAATTCGTGCAAGACAACCAGTCTTCAAGTTCCAAAGGTGTTCTGAGAGGACTTCACTTTCAGACAAAACATCCGCAGGGAAAGTTAGTGCGTGCAGTTGAAGGCAAGGTTTATGATGTTGCCGTAGATCTCAGAAACGGTTCACCGACTTTTGGAAAATATTACGGTGTCGTACTTGATGCAGAAAAGCAGAACCAGTTCTATATTCCTGAAGGATTCGCGCACGGTTTTTATGTTTTGAGTGAACATGCAGTGTTTGCATACAAGTGCACGGACTTTTACCATCCCGAAGATGAAGGCGGAATAATGTGGAACGATGCCACTGTTGGAATTGAATGGGACAAGATTGCACCAGGACTGGAACCGCTTCTTTCTGAAAAAGACAAGAAACATCCTTCATTCAGTACAAGTGAAAAATATTTTGATTTGAACGCAAAATGGATTGGCAAATAAGAGGTTTACTATGATTTGGCTTATCGGAAGCAAAGGTATGCTCGGAAGCGAAATAGCCCGACAGCTTACCGAAAAACATATTTCCTGGGTGGGAAGTGACCGCGATGTAGATATAAGCGACCCCCAGGCTCTGCTGAACTTTGCAGACAGTCACGACACTTCTGCCGGTTGCACCGGACGCACTGCAAGCAACGGAAAGGTTCCTGAAAAAATTACATGGGTAATCAACTGTGCAGCCTACACTGCCGTAGACAAGGCAGAATCAGATGCGGAACTTGCAAAAATTCTTAACGAAGACGGTCCGCGCAATATTGCACGTGCCACAAGAAAAATCGGTGCAAAGCTTATCCACATTTCTACTGACTACGTGTTTGACGGAACAGGTTCTGTTCCATATACAGAAGCTATGGAAAAAAAGCCTCTGGGCGTGTACGGTGTTACAAAAGCTGCCGGTGAAGATGCTGTAGAAAAGGAAATGACGCAGTATTATATTCTAAGAACAGCATGGCTTTACGGGTTTGACGGCAAAAACTTTGTCTACACAATGACAAAACTTATGAATGACCGTGATGCCCTTAATGTAGTTTCTGACCAGAAGGGAACTCCGACATGCGCTATGGATCTTGCTGCAGCTATCATTAAAATAATAGAAACTTCTGACAAAGCACCGGGACTTTTTGGAAAAAAATCTGCAATTCCGTATGGAGTGTACCATTTTACAAATCTTGGCGAAACTACGTGGTTCGAATTTGCACGCAGAATTTATGAACTTGGAAAAAGATTCGGACGCATTCAGTCTGACTGTTCAGTTAACCCCTGCACTACAGAAGAATACCCGACTCCGGCAAAACGCCCGGCATATTCTGTTCTTGACAAAAGCAAGATTCAGAATGCACTCAGGATAAAGATTCCGTCATGGGAAGAAAGCCTTGAGAAATTCATTAAAAGCCCGCGCTTTGAAATAAAATAAACTGTCCTTTGGAGGAATTTATGTCTGACAGAAAACTTAAGAATATACTTGTTACAGGTGGATGCGGATTTATCGGAAGCAATTTCATTAACTATATGTTCGGCCAGAGTGCTACCGGCAGCAAGGAATTTATGGATTCAGGATTTGACGGACGCATCGTTAACGTTGACTGCCTTACATACGCAGGAAATCCAGATAATCTTTCAGGTGTGCAAAAGGCATTCGGCGGAACAAGATATTTCTTTGAAAAAGCCGACATCTGTGACAGAAGTGCCATTGAGAGCATCTTCAAACAGTATGATATAGACACCGTAATTCATTTTGCGGCAGAAAGCCATGTTGACCGTTCAATTCTGGGACCTGAAGCATTTATTAAAACCAACATTATGGGAACATATACACTTCTGGATGTTGCCAGAAAATTCTGGAACGTGTCTTTGGACAACCAGCGTGACGATGTTCTTTTTCACCATATTTCTACTGATGAAGTTTACGGTTCCCTCGGAGAAACTGGATATTTTACAGAAACAACTCCTTATGATCCGCGCTCACCGTATTCGGCAAGCAAGGCTTCCAGCGATCATATTGTTATGGCATACTACCACACTTACGGACTTCCTATTACGCTTTCTAACTGTACAAACAATTACGGTCCGTACCAGTTCCCCGAAAAGCTTATTCCGCTTATGATTCTGAACATGCAGGAAGGAAAGAATCTTCCTGTTTACGGTGAAGGCAAGAATATACGCGACTGGATTTATGTAGAAGATCACAACCGCGCTGTCTGGCAGATTGTCAAAGACGGAATTACAGGTCAGAAATACAATATCGGTGGCGAAAACGAATGGCAGAACATTAAGCTTTTGGACAAACTCATTGAGCTTACAGCCAAAGAAGCAGGCCTTAACGCTGATGATGTAAGAAAAACAATTGTTCATGTAAAGGACAGACCCGGCCACGATGCAAGATATGCAATTGACTGCGCAAAGATAAAGAAAGAACTCGGTTGGGAAAGAAAAATGACTTTTGAAGAAGGCCTTACCCTTACCGTAAAATGGTATCTTTCACATAAGGAATGGATTGAACGCGTTCAGTCCGGGGAATACCTTAAGTGGATTGACAGCAATTACGCAGGAAGAAAATAATTAATAAATTCTGACTGACAAAACAAACAAACAAGGGGTTGTATCACTTTTGAAACAGCCCCTTGTTATTACACTTCTGTTCCGCGGCCGATGAAACAGGCGATTCCTTCTGTTATGAAAAGTTTTCTTAACTTTACTACAATATCCTGAATCTTTTTTGCCTCGTCATCGTCACAGTATATTATGTACATTAAGTTGAGCTGTGGCCAGACTGCATCTCCAAGATGAGGATTACTGTAGCCGGCGCCCATTACCGGCGAAATTTTTGTGTAACGTTTTGCAACACCTGCGTTTTTGAATTCCTCGTTAAAGTCTTCCTCCAGCGCCTGCGAGCAGATAATTTCTATGCGAACAAGATTTTTTGGACTTGAATCATTTACATTTTCCTGCATAACCTACTCCGTTTTCTGTGAATGAGCCTTGTCATAGGCTTCTATCTTTCTCTGGTCAGCTTCTGCTTTCTTTGCAGCCCTCTTTTGTGCTCTCTTCATGCGGCGTGAATTTACTATGCAGTAAATAGCGGGCATAAGAAAAAGTGTCATAAAGGAACCGAACGTCATTCCGCCAAAAACCGTAAGGCTTATAGGCTGCATCATTGACGAACCTTCACCCGGGAAGAAAGCCATTGGTGCAAGGGAAATAACTGTTGTAAGCGTACTCATAAGAATCGGGCGCAATCTGTTTCTTGCAGCTTCAACACACGCTTCTTCGAGATTGTAGCCTCTCTTTCTGAGAAGATTCGTGTAGTCAACAAGAACAATTCCGTTATTGACTATTGTTCCGACAAGAACAAGCATTCCCATTACGGTAATAATGTTAAGCTGTTCACCGGTAATTGCATAAATTGCTATAACACCGATGAACGAAAGCGGTATTGTAAGAATAACAATAAATGGATCTACAAGGGATTCAAACTGACTTGCCATGACAACAAATACGAGTGCCGCCGCCATAAGGATAATGAGCGAAAAGTTCGAAACGGCAACAATCATATCTTCATAGTCACCGCTAAATGAAATTGTAACTCCTTCATCCTTAGGAATATTGTCATTTATAAGTTTCATTACCTGCGACTGAACTTTATCAAGCGAAAGACCCGAAACAGGTTTTGCAGTAACATGGGCAATACGCGCTTGGTCTTCACGCAAAATAGAAACCGGAGCAAGATTTTCTTCATAACGTGCAAAGCTTGAAAGCGGAATGCGCTGTCCCTGTGCGTTAACGACAGAAATCTGGTCAAGGTCTGCCAGTTTGTTTTTGTCCTTTTCGGAAAGACGGACTATTACATCGATGTCATCGCCTTTTTCTGTATAGCGGCTGGCAGTTGTTCCGTTAATGGCCGCGTTGATTTCTGCACCAACGTTGTAAATATTCAGTCCAAGTTCATACATTCTTTCGCGGTCAACAATAATTTCGGCCTGCGGAAGTCCGCTTTCTATATCACTTGAAGCTTCTGTTACGACATCCTGGCCTTTTGTTTTCAAGACTTCTTCTATCTGGGCAGCCGTTGAGCGTACAAGATCAAGATCATCACTGCGGATATTAATGCTTAGTCCGCCGCTGGAAGCACTGTTCATATTGCTTCCAAAACTGAGCGTTGCGCCAGGGAACGAATTAAAGTATTTTCTGAGTTTTGCCTTTGCAGACTTTTCGTTATCCCAGCCTTCCTGTCTTTCTTCTGAAGAATAAAGAGAGAATGTAATTGAACCCTGGTTTGTGTCAGAACTTGAAGAGAACAGGCCGCCGCCACCGACAGTAACCGAAGTATACTTAACACCTTTAAGTTCCTGTCCTGCAATCTGCTCCATTTCGCGTACGGTTTCTTCTGTAATTTCAAGAGGTGTTCCCTTCGGAAGTTCAAAGTTCAGTGTAACAGAATTCGATGCTGATTCCGGCATAAAAATAAAGCCGATAAATTTTATTGAGAAAACCGAAACTACAAACAAAACAACCAGCGTAAGAATAAACGGCTTTTTGTGCCTGAGCACGAACTTAACGCCGCGTGCATAAGCATTGTCCAGATTATAGAAGAACTTATTGAATGCACGGTTAATTCCGTAAGCAAAGCCTTTCTTTCCGTCGTCAACAATTTTATCTATAGGAAGATATGTTGAACACAAAACAGGAACAAGTGCAATGGCAACAACCAGAGAACAAAGCAGAGAGAAAATAATTGTATAAGCAAGGTTATTGAACAGCTGTCCCATCATGCCCAGTTTTTTCTGGAACAAAAGCATAGGAAGGAAGATACAGACTGACGTAAGCGTACTTGAAGTGATAGATGAAATCATTTCCTGCGAGCCAAGAATTGCAGCAACCTTGGGCTTTGCATCGCGCTGTCTGTAAGAATAAATATTTTCAAGAACAACAATTGAGTTGTCAACAAGCATTCCTATTCCAAGAAGAAGACCTGCCATAGAAATTATGTTGATTGAAATTCCCTTGAAGTACATGAGCATAAGGGTTATGAAAACCGAAATCGGAATTGAAAGTCCGATAATAAACGTACTCTTGAGGGATCTTAGGAATATGAACAGAACAGCAACTGCAAGAAGCGCACCCTGAATAACGGATGTTACAACTTCAGAAATTGTCTGTTCAATAATGTCAGTAGTATTGTTTGTTTCTATAATCTGAATATCACCCGGAAGTTCTTTGCGGATTTTATCAATAGCCTTGCGTGCATTTTTTGCAGCAGTTACAGAATTCTTTCCGCTCTGTTTCTGAATATTGAGCATAACACTCGGCTGTCCGTTAAGATAAGCAAGAGTACTCTGGTCTTTGTAGCCTTCATAGACGTCCGCTATGTCCCGAAGGCGCACTGTAAGAAGAGCCGGTACGCTGAATCCGTCAGAAGCCGCGGCTTTGTAAGTAATTACAGTATTTTTAATATCTTCAAGGCTCTTATACTTGCCGTTTGTTTTTATCGTGTAGTTTGTGTCGCCGCTTGTAATTACACCGCCCGAACTCTGAATATTCTGCGCACCAATCATCTGTGCAACAGTAGAAATTGAAAGTCCGTAAGCTTCAAGTCTGTCACGTGGAATATCAACATTGATTGACTTTTCGCGGCCGCCTATTACGTTTGCAGAAGCAACACCGTCTACCTGTTCCAGTTTTGGCTGGACAACATCTTCTGCAAATTTTCTGAGTTCCTCCGGAGTACGCTCACCCTGAACACTGAGCATCATGATAGGCATCATAGAAGGATCCATTTTAATGGTAATAGGCGCTTCTGCATCATCAGGAAGATAACCGCGCACAAGATCTATTTTGTCCCTTATCTCGTTGGAAGCACTGTCCAGGTTTGTTCCGTAATCAAATTCAAGAAAGACAAGGCTTAAACCGGAATGAGACTGTGACTGCATTGTTTTGAGTCCGCTCAGTCCCGAAAGAGTGCTTTCCATTGTTCTGGTAACACTCTGCTCTACTTCTTCAGGACCGGCGTTTCTGTAATTTGTATAAACAACCATGTACGGAAGCGTCATGTCAGGAAACATATCAACCGGAAGACTGAACGTACAGAATATTCCGAGTGCGACCATTATAATAAACGTAAGCAAAGTCGTTGTAGGCTTATTTACGCATTTTTCAGAAAAAGTCATTTGTACTCCTTAATAAGAATGTTCGCAAAGCGAACGTTGAGTAGTAAAAGATGCACTATTTGTGCAGCTTTTATCTAACTCCTCCTGTAAAAAAGTCATGAGTAAATCTTCAAAGACTGTCAGAAACAGAAATTATATTTACGGTAGAGCCGTCATTGAGAAGGCCCTGTCCTTTAACGACAATTTCGTCTCCGGCAGTAATTCCGGAAATTACTTCTGTGCGGCCGTCAACAGAAATTCCGCGCGTAATTTCTGATATCCTAACAGTAGGTTTTTCTGATTCTGATACTGCAGGTACAATTATAAATACATTGTCTTTTGCGTTACGTGTAACAACAGATGCTTCAGGAATTACAATTGCATTTTTGCGGGTATTTGTAACAAGCCTTACGCGCGCATACATTCCCACGCGTATTCTGGGGTCTGCAGGTTCAACACGGAGTTTTATTGCCATGGTTCTTGTTGTAGTATCAAGTACAGGGCTTACTTCAAAAACCTTTGCAGTAAAGGAAACACCCGGGTAAGCATCGAATGTAACGACTGCAGTCTGACCGTCTGATATGCGGCTTATGAAACGCTCGGCAACATTTACTTTTATCTGAAGTTCGTCAGTGTCTGCAATCTTTGCAATTGACATGGACTGCGATACCATTGTTCCTACCGTAGGAGCAAAAGACGTAATCCTTCCGGAAATCGGTGCCTTGACCGGACTTGCGCTGTAGTTCATTCCTGGACGGCTTGCATCTACGTAAGCGATGATCTGGTCTTTCTGAACCATATCTCCTACAGAAACAAGAATCCTTGCAATTTTTCCGGCCATGTCAGGCAGAACGTCTACTGATGAAACAGAAGAAACATCACCGCCGAATTCAAGATATTCATCAAGACTTCCTTCCGAAGTTTTATAAGTGTTTACGGCAAACATTGTTTCTGTTTCTTCTGCTGCTGCAGGGGCTGCCTGTTTTTGTTTGCATGATACGGCCGAAGCACAGAAGATTATTCCGGCTGCACTTAATACGGTAATCAAAGCCGCATTTTTTTTATCAGAGTATTTCATTTATTGCCTCCCTCATTTTTTGCGGATGTCAAATTTATGTTAAGCGTTTTCTCAAGATCAAGAAGCGCGCTTATATAATTGAATTTCTGGTTTGCAAGTCCCAGTTTTGCCTGGTCAAGCTGTGACTCTGCATCCCTAACGTCAAGAAGTTCTGTTGTTCCGTTTCTGTAGGAACGCATTGTCATTTCGTACGAACGCTGGGCAAGTTTGATATTGCGTCCCATTGCGTCTATCTGCTGTCTGGCCTGTGTAAGAGTGTCAACGGCTTTTCTTACTTCCACCTTCTGATTTTCTACAGCCATCTCGCGGCTGAGTTCAAGTTTTTTAATATTGGACTCAATATTCTTTGCATTCTGTCTGTTTGACGACCACGGCAGAAGATTTGTAAGATTCCACGCAAGTGTTATAGAAAAAGAATTGCTGTCATTCCAGTTGTCTGCATCTGTGTATCTGTCAAAGTCCAGTCCGTAAATAAGTGCAGGCTGAAGCGAATAGTTCAGTGCAAGTGCCGGTGTATACGAACTCAAATTTATTGCAGAAAGATTGTCTTTTAACGAACTGATTGTTTCGTCAAGGTTTTTTATATCAAGGCTTGAAGCTGAATATTTTTGGATAAGTGTGTCTACATCCACATCAACGTATTCAGGCTCAATGCTTCCGTCAAGGACTATGTTTGTTCCTACGGGAAGTCCTATGATAAACGCAAAGGTGTCCAGCTGCTGCCTTAAAAGACGGTCGGCCTGTTCTACTTCGGGACGCTTGTTTTCGTAGGAGACCTGAGCCTGAAGCATTGACAGTTCGGGAACAAGACCGTTTTTGAAATTTGTTTCTGTCTGGACAGCGCGCAGTCTTGCATTTTCCAAAGAAGCCTTTTGTATGCGGATATTTTCCTGCTGCAATAGAAGCCCGTAAAATAATTTTCTTACATTGACTTCAGTTTCACGCACTGACTTTTCGTAAGTGATTTTTCCGCCTTCGTAGTCTGCCTTTGCCGCTTTTATCTGGCCAATGTAAGCAAGACTTAAGTTCCAGCTTACACCAAGGTTTCCTACTGTTGTCCAGTGGCCGCTTTCAGTGTCTTCGTAACCCATTCCGCCAAGAATCTGGTTGTACAAGGCTGCCTGATCACCAACAGAAAGAGGGCGGCTTCCTTCTTTTTCCAAAGCATTTTCCAAAGCACCGACTCTTGCAGAAAGAAGTGCGCTCTGTGCTGCGGCTTCCATAGAAGAATAGCTTGAAGTTCCTGAACGCGACAAGGTTCCGCTTGCCTGAACAGTTGGCAGAAGAACATTCCACGCATTGTCGCCTGCACGTTTTTTTATTTCAAGATCTATTGCGGAACTTTTTATTGAAAGACTGTTTTCAAGTGCATATGCCACGGCAGAATCTTCTGTAAGAGTTACAGTCTGTTCATCTTTGTCTGACTGAGCCTGGCACAAACAAACTGCAGCTGCAAACAGAGCCGCCGTTAAAATACATTTTTTCATTTTTACCCCCTATTTTATTTAATCTCACCAATTATATCTGTATTAAAATTACTATTTCTGGATTCAACACCGCCACAGACAAGGGAAAACAAAATCCTTAAAATACCGCACATCGTTTCTTTTGAAAACCTGTGTATGCGCCCCTGCACAACAACAAAAACCGGCATGGAAAAAAGCCACGGAATATAAAAAGGCGACATATCAGACATTTCATTGCGGATAAGCGTAATAATCATTTCAGATTTATTGCTGAACCATGTATACAGGCTGCTTTTTGCCATTCCAAGTTCCTGTGCAATTGCTTCTACTGTCACTCCGGTAAATCCATTTTTTGCAATAACACCGGACAAAGCCTTTAATATTCTGTCTACCGGTGCAAGACCGCCAATATCTTTTATACAAAGTTCATCAAGTTAGACAAGTCGTTTTTCATCCGACGGAATAAAACCTGCGCCCCTGTATACAAGATCTGCAAGCCCTGAAGAAAATGAACGGTCATCCTGCGAACACGAATTAACACGTCCACCTTTTCTGCCAAGAATAAAAGGTACAAAGGTTGTGCAGACAAAAATGCATGTAATGTATTTGGGCATGCTTTTGATGAAACAGTCTGCGCCGATAACATCATCGAGTCCTTCTACACCATGCCGCTTGAATTCCAAAAGAAGTGTGTCTACAGAAATGCAGGGCGAACTCATTATAAAAAATGACAGGAATTCAATATGCGATACAAAAAATTCTGCAATTGCCGCCATTGATTCCCTTGAAAGAAGGTCGGGATCTTTTTTTCTGAGGGCTGCCAGTTCGGCCTGGGTTGTGTCATAAATATAGTCAGACATTGCGCGTTCAAGATCTTCCCTGCCCGAAAAATGTTTGTAAATTGCAGCCTTTGTTATTCCCACACGTGCAGCTATTTTTGACAGGGACACTTTTTCCATAGACGGATTTTTATAAAATGAGAAAGCTGCTAGAATAATTTTTTCTTTTGTGTCTGTCTTTTTTGACATAAAAAAATACCGTCCGAAAGCAACCGAAATCACCGGAAAATTACTTTAAGGTTACCGATTGTTCGGAAACCTTAAAATCAATATAAATATTACATCACTTCAAGTCAATAGAATATGAAAAAAAAATGTTGACAGCAATGTCAGTAAGCTAATGGTTCAAGATTGAAAAAAAAGCCTTTATGTACTATTCTATGTGCATGGAGGCTTTTATGAAAATCGCAGTCGCCGGAACAGGATACGTCGGACTTTCAAACGCAATACTTCTTGCACAGAACAATACTGTTTTTGCAGTAGACATAATCAAAGAAAAAGTTGAATTAATCAATTCAAAAAAATCACCAATAGCAGACAAAGAAATAGAAGAATACCTTTCAGAAAAAAAACTTGACCTTACTGCCCTTACCGACGGAAAGGCTGCATACAAACAGGCAGACTTCGTAATTATTTCCACACCCACAAACTACGACCCCGAAAAAAATTATTTTGACACTTCTTCTGTAGAAGCAGTTCTCAAAGAAGTGATTGAATGCGGTTCAAAAGCAACTGTCGTAATAAAATCAACAGTCCCTGTCGGATACACAGAAAAACTCATTAAAGCAACCGGATACAAAAGCATTCTCTTTTCACCGGAATTTCTGCGCGAAGGACATGCTCTTTACGACAATCTTTACCCGTCACGCATAGTCGTAAGTTATTCAAAAGATGATGAAAAAATGAAAGAAAAAGCAAAGATATTTGCCGGTCTTCTGCAGTCAGGTGCAATCAAAAAAGAAATACAGGTTCTTTACCCTCACTGCACTGAAGCCGAAGCAATAAAGCTTTTTGCAAACACATACTTGGCGTTAAGGGTCGCATACTTCAACGAACTTGACACCTATGCCGAAACACGCGGACTTGACACAAAGTCCATCATAGAAGGTGTAAGCCTTGACCCACGAATAGGGAACTTCTACAATAACCCGTCGTTCGGTTACGGCGGATACTGCCTGCCAAAAGACACAAAACAGCTTCTTGCAAATTACAGTGATGTTCCGCAGAATCTTATACAGGCAATCGTAGACTCAAATATAACCAGAAAAGATTTCATTGCTTCACAGGTAATTGCAAAAAAACCGTCCACAGTCGGAATCTACAGGCTTACAATGAAGGCAAACAGCGACAACTTCAGACAGAGTTCAATTCAGGGTGTAATGAAAAGAATAAAGGCACGCGGCATTCCTGTTATAGTTTACGAACCCACATGCAAAGAAGACACATTCTTCAATTCAAAAATTGAACGCAGCCTGGACGCTTTCAAAAAAACATGCGACGTTATTATTGCAAACAGAATGACAGAAGATCTGCTTGATGTAAAAGACAAAGTTTACACACGCGACCTCTACAGCAGGGACTGAATGGAATGAACAGAATTTTAATCAACGGAAACTTTCTGTGCCGCAATCTTACCGGAATAGAACGCTTTGCATGGGAAGTTCTTGCAAGAATGGATAAGTGTATAAAAGACGAAGATATTTCCATTTATATTCCAGCAAATGCAAAAGTTTTCCCTGAATACAAAAATATTCACATTGTGATTTCAGAAAAACAGATTCGCTCTTTTCCTCTCTGGGACCTTTTTTATTTTAAGGGTGCATGCAAAAAACTTAAGGCAATCGGGCTTAATTTTTCAAACACGGCTCCGTTGGGCAAATACTGCGGCTTTGCATTTTTACATGATATTTACGCAAAGGACTATCCGAAAGATTTTGCCGGTTTTAAAGACAAACTCATTAAAATTTACTGCAGGCTCAACTACAGGAACATTGCAAAAAATGCAAAAAAAGTTCTGACAGTTTCAGAATTCAGCGCCGCAAGAATAAAAAAAGCTTACAAGGTTCCGGATGAAAAAATTAAAATTATTCCAAACGGCTGGGAACATTTCAAAGACATAATTCCTGACGGAACAGTATTTGAAAAATTCCCTTCGCTTAAAAAAGGCAGCTATTATTTTACACTGGGCAGTCTTTCCAAAAGAAAAAATCTCAGGTGGATTGCTGAATATGCAAAAGAACATCCCGAAGAACATTTTGCAGTTTCGGGTAAAGCAATATCGGGTCTTGTTCCGCCTGAACTAAAAGACCTCCAGACACTCAAAAATGTTACACTTCTGGGATACGTTTCTGACGCGCAGGTAAAATGCCTCATGCAGAATGCCGCGGCTTTTATTTTCCCGTCATACTACGAAGGCTTCGGAATTCCGCCTCTTGAAGCCCTTTGCTGCGGAACTCCAGCTGTAATTTCAAAATCTGCAAGTCTTCCCGGAATTTACGGAACAGCAGCCCATTATATAGACGCAGACAGCACTAACTGCAGCATTTCCGCTCTTCTAAAAGAACCGGTATCTTCACCTGATGAAGTTCTTGAAACTTACACTTATGAAAATGCAGCAAAAAAACTGCTTGACATTTTACAATCTTGTTAAGATGTTAAAAATGTGTTAAAATAATTTAATATCGTCCTTAAAATACGTTCGTTAAAATTGAACGATTGAGCAAGTATCAACTTGCGATTGAGTTCAATTAGTGCGCTTGAGCGCACACGTAAATAAAACCAGTTGCGTAGCAACTGAAGTTTTCAGGAACGATGGAATCTCCAGCGTTCCTGAAATACGTTCGTAAAAAAAAGACCGCCAATTACACTGGTCTGAATCAGGAGAATTTAATGTCCTTTGCAAATATACTTTATTCGGTAATCCTGTACCCGCTTGTTCAGGTTATAGAAATTGCATTCAAACTTTTTGACAAAGCATTTTCCAACACCGGAATTGCTGTTATAGGAGTAAGCCTTACTGTAACGCTTTTGTGCCTTCCGCTCTACATTGTTGCAGAACGCTGGCAGGAAACAGAACGCAAAATCCAGCTTAAACTTAAACCCGGAATAAAAAGAATCAAGGAAGCCTTCACTGGTGACGAGCAGTACATGATACTGAGTACCTTTTACGCACAGAATCATTACCACCCTATGATGGCCCTGCGTTCCAGTTTTGGTCTTCTTATCCAGATTCCGTTTTTTATGGCGGCCTATTCATGTCTGTCTTCACTGCCGGCCCTTCAGGGAATGCCGTTTCTTTTTATAAAAGACATGGGAAAGCCAGACGCTGTTTTTTCAATAGGTTCGTTCAACATAAATATTCTTCCTATAGCAATGACTGTAATAAACTGCATTGCCGGAGCCATTTATTCAAAAGGTCACGAACCTCGCGAAAAAGTTCAGATTTACGGAATGGCTCTTCTCTTTCTTGTAATTCTTTATAACAGTCCCGCAGGTCTTGTACTTTACTGGACGATGAACAACGTTTTTTCACTTGTAAAAAATGTTTTCTATAAACTCAAAAACCCGCTCAAAATACTTTACATTCTTATGTGCTCGGCGATTGTTTTTGTTTCTGTATTCATTATGTTCATCTATGACGGCGGTGCTTCCTTAAAAAAACGTCTGCTGGTCACGATGGTTCTTCTGGCGCTCATTCCTCTTCCAATTTACATAAAGTTTATAAATTTTATTTACAACCGCTTTATGACACCGATTGCGCAGAATTCAGCCCTAAGAATAAAAACATTTATTTTTACAGCCGCAGCACTTTGCATACTGTTTGGTCTTGCAGTTCCTTCGGCCATTATATCTTCCTCTGTTCAGGAATTTTCAAACATTGACTCTTATACAAACCCTGCAGCATTTTTACAGACTTCCTTTTGGCAGAGTTTCGGCGTTTTTATTTTCTGGTCACTTTGTATTTTCTTTCTTTTTGGAAAAAGAATTCAGACTATACTTTGTGCAGTGTATTCAGTTTTACTTTACTGCGGAATAGCTGACGCCTATATTTTTGTAGGAGATTACGGTTCAATGGACGCAACACTTACGTTCATTGAGGGACTTGTTTCTCCTTCAAAAATGTTTATTCTTGCAAACCTTGCTGTTCTTGCAGTTCTGTCCGTTGCGGCAGTATTTGTAATGACACTCAAAAAGAAAAAACTTTGTTCAAGCATTGCGTGCGTTTCCGTTATTGCACTTTCTGTTTTGACATGCATTAATGTATTCAAAATAAATTCAGATTACGCTGACTTTAAAAGAATAAGTGAATCAGGACAATCAGGCGAAACTTTCGGAACAAAATTCAATCTGTCAAAAGAAAAGCAGAATGTAATTATCTTAATGCTGGACCGCGCAGAAAGTTCTTACTTCAACGACATCTGCAAAGATCTGCCGCAGATTGCTTCTGCAATGGAAGGTTTTGTCTTCTACCCAAATACACTTTCTTTCAACGGACATACTCTTATGGGTTCCCCTGCACTTTACGGCGGCTACGAATATACACCGGCTGCATTTAACGAGCGCAGTGAGGTTCCGCTTAAAGACAAACACAATGAAGCCCTTCTCACACTGCCGCGAATCTTTACCGAACAGGCCGATTTTACAGCAACACTTTCTGACACTTCATGGGGAAACTACAGTTATGTTTCTGACATGTCATTTACAAAAAAGTACGATAAAATAAACGGAATCAAACTTCTGGGACGCTATACGGGCGACTTCAAGAAAAACTGTCCAGAACTCGAAAGCACTGCAAGTCTTTCAAAAAGCATAGAAAGAAATTTAATCTGGGTTTCAATTTTCAAGGCAGTACCGGCAGCACTCCGCCCTGTTGTCTATTACAAGGGAAGCTGGTGGGCAAGTGAAACTGCGGCTGACTTTGACGAAGTCCTCAACTGGTATTCTGAACTTTTCTATCTGCCAAAGATTACAGGTTTTGATTCCCATACAGGAACACTTTCTGTCATTACAAATGAAGTAACGCACAGCAACGAAGACATATCTTTCCTTAATCTTGTAGACAAGTCACGTCTCTCATACAAAGAAGAAGCATACTATATAAACTGCGCGGCATTAAGTTCCGTCTGCGACACACTTTCTTACCTTAAGGAAAACGGTGTTTATGACAACACAAGAATTATTATTGTTGCAGACCACGGCGTAGGTTACGGCTCTACAACAAACAAATACTACACAAAGAAAACACAGGTCGCAGGTTACGCAATGGATCACCTTAACCCTCTGCTTCTGGTAAAAGACTTCAACAGCCGCGAACCTCTAAAAACAGACAACACGTTTATGACAAACGCAGATGTTCCGTCTATCGCACTTGAAGGAATTGCAGACAACGCGGTTAACCCGTTTACAGGAAAGCCAGTCAACAGACAGGTCAGTGCAGAAGAAAAGAAAAAAGGAGTGCTTGTTACGGTCGACAACATTTTTATGCCGCACCACAGTTCAAGCAAAAACACATTTACAGTATCAAAAGATTCCTGGTTCAGGGTAAAAGAAAATATCTTTGACTCCGACAACTGGACTCAGGAACAGGCAAAGGAATAAACCAAAAGTGATTGGATAAGAGGTACACAAACAGTGCTGCTTTTATTCAATCAAAGTTTGCGTTGCAAACTAATTTATATTTTTTTAATCAGGACCGCATGCTTAAAAAAATGGGAATAGAAATAAAAGAAAGCGACTTTGCAGACATAAAAAACGTAATCCAGGATGCTACCGACAGTGCAGAACTTTCACACGCACGCGCACAGGCAAAAGCAGAAGCGTGGCAGCATGAAGGAGAAGCAGGAAAACTTACTGCAGACTTTATGATAAATAAGCTTAACTCCCTTAACAGAGGCAGTCTATGAAAACAGCAATTGTGCATGACTGGCTGGTAAATTACGGCGGGGCTGAACGCGTTGTTGAACAGATGCTTCTTCTCTACCCCGATGCCGACATTTACACACTTGTATATGATGAAAAAAAGATGGGAAAGATTTTTCCAAAAGAAAAAGTCCATACGTCATCGCTTCAGAAAATTCCTATGGCTGAAAAATTATATACAAAGTTTCTAAGCCTTATGCCAAAAGCATTTGAAGAGTTTGACCTTACTGGATACGATCTTGTCATTGCAAGTTCTTCATGTTGTGCAAAAGGTGTAATAACATCTCCTACAACTCCTTTTATTGCATACATTCACAGCCCTATGCGCTATGCATGGGATCTTTACTACGACTATCTTAAAAATTCAGGCCGACTTACAAAGTTTTTCATGAAGCGCTGGATGCCTGACATACGCAAATGGGATTACATCTCAAGCCAGAGAATAGATACTCTTGTTGCCAACTCCTCATACATTGCACGCCGTATAAAAAAATTCTGGAACCGTGACGCGGCTGTAGTTTACCCTCCGGTAGATACAGACAGACTTTCTGTTTCTGATGAAGCCGCAGGTGACTACTTTGTCGTCTTCAGTAGATTTGTTCCCTATAAAAGAATTGATCTCGCAATTTCTGCCTGCGCGCGGCTTAACAAAAAGCTTATAGTAATAGGTTCAGGCTCGCAGGAAAAAGAACTCAAATTACTTGCAGCATCCTGTAAAAATGCAGACATAAAATTTACAGGAAGAATAAGCGACAGTGAAGTTAAGGCATATTTACAGAAATGCCGCGCCCTCATTTTCTGTGCAGAAGAAGACTTCGGCATAATTCCGGTAGAAGCACAGGCCTGCGGAAGACCGATAATAGCTTTCGGCAAAGGCGGTGCACTTGAAACCGTAGTTAATGAAAAAACAGGAGTTTTCTTTGAAGAACAGTCAGTCGGAAGTCTTGTAAAAGCGATTGAAAAATTTGAAAAGCTCGACAAAGAAAACACTTTCAATCCAAAAAAAATCCGTGAACACGCAGAGAAATTTTCTGCAGAAAACTTCAGAAAAAATCTTTCGGAACAAATCAGGTTAACAGAAGATAAAGTCAGGAACTATATATGAAGACCGGCAGAATAGTGCCGTCCTTCAATTTCGAGGAATGTATTTTGAGGATTGTATTTTAAGGATTGTATATGAAAATTGCAGTTGACTGCAGGATGAGCGGTAAAAGCGGAATAGGTACTTTTCTTGACGGAATACTTCCCTACCTTCTCGCAACAGACAATGAGTTTCTGCTTCTTGGCGCGGACAGCAGATATTTTTCCAAAAAGAATGTAAGCTGCATTCCCTGCCCGGTAAATGCATTTTCACTTTCAGAAACATTTTTCTTTCCTAAAAAAATCTCCAGTGAAATAAACAGATGTGATATTTATTTTTCACCTTACTGCAACGTTCCTTCCGGAATCAAAATTCCCGTTTACACAACAATCCACGACATAGTATTTCTGGACATAAAGGGGCTTTCTGGAAAAGCCGGAACCTTCGCAAGAAAAATGTTTTACAAAAGAGCCGTAAAAAAATCCCGTGCAGTGTTCACTGTTTCACAGTTCAGCCGTGAACGCATAATAGAAAAACTTTCATGCAAAAAACCGATTTTTGTAGTCTACAACGGAATTCCTTCCTATCTTCAAAACATATCCAAAGTTCCGCAGGAACAAAAAGATGCGTCAATTATCTTCATAGGCAACATAAAAAAACACAAAGGACTCGGCTGCCTTCTTGACGCACATTTACTTATGCTCAAATCCGGCGAATTTACAGGAAAAGAAAGCCCAAGACTTCTCATTGTAGGTGCACGCGACAACTTCAGAACACAGGATTCATCAATAGAAAAGAAAATCGCGCTTATTGACAGTCTTTACCCCAGCAGCATAGAATTTACAGGTTTTGTAGAAAACGAACGCCTTAAACAGCTTCTAGCAAAAGCACGCGTACTTGTTCAGCCTTCACTGTACGAAGGGTTCGGTATTCCGCCGCTGCAGGCTCTTTTATGCGGAACACATGCAGTTATCTCTGACATTCCCGTCTTTAAGGAAATATACAAAGATTTTCCTGTAAGCTATTTCAGAACAGGGGACAGCAGTGATTTGTACGAAAAACTCAGAAAAGAATGGCTTTCAAAAGAAGAAGTCGGTCCTGTTCCTGACATATATTCTTACAAAAAAACTGCACAACTTGTTTTAAGAGGATTGGCACAATTCAATTAATTGAACATATTAACCGCATTTCATAGACAACAGGCGAAATTTATTATATAATAAATAAAATGTCAGAAACTAATTTCCAGCAGGCTATCCGTGCACAGTATAAATCAACAAGTTCTTTTCTTTCAGGTTTTGCGCTGATGTTCGTAGACGCAGCCGCACTGATTATCTCAATCGGTGCAGGTTTTTTCCTAATAAACGCTATTGACCCAAGTTGCATAAACTTCAAGTCTTTTATAAAGTATACTATTTTCTTTCCGTTTATCTTCATTATATTTTACATTTCTAACCTTTATCCCGGAATTCTTATTGCTCCAGAAGAAGAAATAAAACGCTTTTCATTATGCACATTCTGTTCGTTTATGGGTGCTGCAATATGCATGACAACAATAAAAGCAACGCGCGACTTTATTCCAATCGCACTTGCACTTGCAGCGGCATGGCCTGTAGCAACTGTTCTGCTTCCTGCAGGACGCGAAATCGGCAGAAGAATGTTCAGCCGTCGGAAATGGTGGGGTGTTCCGGCAGTAATTTACAGCAAGGGAACAAGGGCAAATGTAATTGTAGACAGACTTCTTTCGCGGCCAAATCTTGGTTACAAGCCTGTTCTTATCATAACAGACTCCCCGCTTCATCAGGAAACATACAACGGTGTTCCGGTAAGGGAAAGAACCCCCGAAGTTCTTGAAACAATCAGAAACCTCAATATCAAAGTTGCAATACTCTGCGGCTATGACAGCAATGTAGAAAAAATCCAGACTTATTACAGATACGTTATCCGTGTTCCGCACAACCAGTTGAACACAAACATGTCCCTGCACATGAAAAACTTCGGCGGAATTCTGGGCTTTTCGTTAACAAACTACCTTACAAAACGTAGCTCACTTTTGCTCAAAAGATGTCTGGACATCTTCCTTTGCCTTATTGCAGCCCCTATAGTTCTGCCAGTTTCGCTTGTAATAGCCGTTGCAATAAAAATAACTTCACCGGGACCAATTTTTTACGGGCACAAACGAATCGGAAAAAACCACACCCAGCTCAAATGCTGGAAGTTCAGATCAATGTGCATTGACGCAGACAAAAAACTCAAGGAAATTCTTGCGACAGATCCGGTACGTGCGGCAGAATGGGAAAAAGACAGAAAATTTACCGATGACCCCCGCGTCACAAAACTGGGCAAATTCTTAAGAAAAACAAGCCTGGACGAACTTCCGCAGCTGTGGAACATATTCATAGGTCAAATGTCCTTTGTAGGCCCGCGTCCTGTTACCGAACCAGAGCTTTCAAAATACGGCCAGTTTGCAGACTACGTTCTTTCTGTAAAACCAGGACTCAGCGGAATGTGGCAGATTTCGGGAAGAAGTGACACCGGCTATGAAGAAAGAATTACGCTTGACACATACTATATTCAAAACTGGTCCATGTGGCTTGATATATGGATTATTATAAAAACTATATGGGTAGTAATTAACGGCAAGGGAGCCTACTAAATGATTTGTTCAAAAAAAATCGCTGCAATAATTGCTTTTTTAATGGCAGCATGTTATTCCTTCGCACAGGAAGCAACCCCAGAGGAAAGCAAAAACTACAAAATCCGGTCAGTTGAATTCAATTCACAGGATAAAACAAAAGTTTCGGCATTAAAGAAGAACATAGCAGACATTAACTACGAAAAAATCTTTGCTACAAAGGCTGAATTTGAAACTTATCTTGAAGAAATAAAGCAGGAACTTATAAACACAAGAACTCTCGAAAATATCTCATACAACTATTCCGCCGAATATAATTCTGAATCAGATACAACGCCGGCAGATGTTACCTACACCTTCTCTGATTCAATATCAATTCTTGTATTCCCGAAGCCGTCCTTTGACTCAAACTCCGGTATAGAAGTAAAACTAAAACTCAAGGACACAAATTTTCTGGGACTCTTGAATACACTTGATGCGGATTTCAACATAAATCTTGGAAATGAAGATGCCCCGACTGATTTTTCCAAAGTTACAACAGGAATTAATTATGCCTACGACTACCCTTTTGACATAGGAATTACACAGAACAGCTGGAACAATGACTTCACGTTCAACTGGACAATCGGCAGCGATTCCCCTGAATTTTCTTACGATACCGGCATTACTGTAGGAATCCCGTTTAAGCACAACAAAATAAATTTTTCGCTCACCCAGTCAGTTGTCAAAGAAAATGACTATGCACAATACGGCGACAGCCTCTACTTTACAGAAAAAGCCGCTGTTTCAATGCCTCTTACTCTGGGCTATCTTGGAAACACGACAGAAGTTTCTTACACACCGACCATTCAGATTCTGCAAAGATGGGACAAAGACGGCATAAATGAAGACAACAAGGACTTAAGGCAGACACCGTTCCTTCAGTTAAGCCAGACAATCGGTGTAAGCAAAATAGACTGGAGAAACGACAACAGTTTCAGAAACGGATACTCACTTTCCACAACACAGACAATAGGATGGGACTTTCACTCGACAAGTGTAGATGACATTGTTGTACCGACCGTAGAAGGAACAGCACAGTTTTTCAAAGGCTGGAAATATGCCGGAATCGCCGCACGCGCCACTTTCTATGCAGGAACCAACTCCAATACAAAAATTGGCGGTAAACTAAGGGGCGCTCTTGACAACCAAACTTTTGCAGAAAGCATAACACCTGTAGACGCAGACAATTATGCCCTTGAAACACCAACAGCAGTTGTATTCAATATTGATGTTCCTGTCCACATAATTACAACACACTGGCTTGACTGGAGCCGCGCGCTTTTTGGTCCGTATGAAGAAAAGTCCAAATTTGTCCAGACACTGGCTTACGTACCGCGTAAACTGTTCAAATACCTGGACTTTGAACTGCAGCTAAACCCGTTTATGGACATTGCACTCCTTAAAAACCGCGGAACAGATACTTTCTATGACTACAAGGAAGGCATTTACACGGCAGGACTTGAAGTTCTGGTATATCTTCTAAAATGGAGAAGCTTTGTAGTAAGAATGAGTCTGGGAACAGACATCGGAAGCAAAGTTCTGGACGGAAAGTTCGGAATAGACAACTCATGGCGCAACCCGTCATCCCTTACAGAAATATACTTTGGACTGGGGTTGCAGTTCTAGTCAACAAGTCTTTTCGCTGCTACCTTGCGCCAGTATGGTTCGGGAACACAAACAGAAAGTTCACCATACATTTTTCTGGCAAACAAAAGGTAGCCGGCAGAAGCGGCAGAATCTGCCAGATTAACAAATGCATTCCATACACCGCTCTCATTCCCCCAATTTACAATATCTTCAAAATCAGCACAGCGTACAAATGCATCAGAAAAAGTTGTAAAAGAATAGTCCGTAACCCTTCTTTCCAGAACTTCTTCGAGTTTTGTAACAGAAATAATAGCAGCAAGTGCATTACATCTGAGTGCTTTGACTCCTTCACCCTTTTTTAAATAAAAATCACCAAGTTCAACAAAAGCCCTGAGAGTCTGCGGCTGGCCGGCTCTGTAAAGTTCAAAGAATTTTTTTACGGCAACATCAGTATCTTCAGAAATAATCCTGAGCATGGAACGCATAAAGTTTTCGTCCATAAAGCGTTTGTTGTCTCCTGCAGCAAGAAGAAGATAAGCTTCATAGTCGTCAAAATTACCGGTATCTTTTGAAAGAGATGCCAAATCATACAGAATACCATATTTTTCATCGGGAATATCAAGATTTATGCTGTTTTTTAAGGCACGCTTCAGATAATCAGAAGCAATCGTATATTCTCCCTCGTGAATATAGATATTACCTATAAGAGAGTCGGCTTCGGGATACTGAATGTAGGAAACAACAAATTCAATAAGGGCAGAATATGAATTTTTAAATAAACCTTCACCGAATTTGTCAAAGTAGCGTCTGACAATCTGCAATTCGTCAGTCATTCCGTCTTTTTTGAATACGGCAATAATGTTCGTCAGATTGTCATTTGCCAGGCGCACGGCCTTCTTTTTAAGCGCATTTTCAAGAACATAAGCCTGCCAGGTACATTCCTGTTGTCTTGAAGCTCTGCTTTTTTCTGCATAATTCAGGGCTCCGCCAAAGTCCTGTGCATAAAACAAATCTTTGGCTTCGTTCAAAAGCCGCCAGTCTTCTTCCCCGACCGCAATTCTTCTGGGAACCGACTGGGAAAAAAGAGAATATGCTGCAAAAATTCCAAGAGCAAGAAATAGTAAAATCTTTTTCATAAAAATAGCGCCACCCACACACCTACAGGGATTCAAGTTCCTCCCTGAATACTTTATCGGCATCTTTGGAGTCGACTGTGCGCACTATTTTTCCTTTTTTAAAGATTATGACTTTGTCTTTACCGCCCGCAATACCAAGGTCAGCGTGTTTTCCTTCGCCGGGACCGTTAACGACACAACCCATTACGGCAACTGTAATATTCTTTTTCATACCAAGCAGTTCATTCTGCCATCTGTCTACAAAAGAATGCACGTCAAACCCGATTCTTCCGCAGCGGGGACAGCTTACAATAGAAACACCGCCTTCACGCTTTCCGCATTCATGCAGAATTTCCCTTCCTGCAATAATCTCATTTTCAGGAGAAGAAGAAAGGCTTACCCTGATTGTAGAACCAATCCCTTCGTTCAAAAGTGTACTGAATGCAAGAGTAGACTTTACAATACCGCCAATAAGAGGACCGGCTTCAGTAACTCCAATGTGCAACGGAATATCAGAAACTTTTGCAAATGCTTCATTTGCATCTACAGTCTCTTTTACAGAAGAAGCTTTCATGCTTACAACAACATTTGCAAAATCAAGGGAATCAAAAACTTCTGCTTCCCTTAAAGCAGTCTGTGCAAGAGCTTCTGCACGTGTAAGTTCCTTAAGTTCAACCTTATGTTCCAGATCAGACGGAAGGCTTCCGGTATTTACACCGATTCTTATCGCGCATCCTTTTTCTTTACAGCCGTTAACTACAGCTTCTACACGTTCCCTGCTTCCTATATTACCGGGATTAATTCTTATTGCAGCAACAGGCCCTTTAAGGCATTCAAGTGCAAGACGATAGTCAAAGTGAATGTCTGCAACCAAAGGCATTTCTGTATTGGCAGCAATAAGACAAAGAGAGCGTGCACTTTCCATATCGGGAACGGCAAATCTTATTATATCACATCCGAGATTGCGCATTACGGATATACGCTCCAAAACAGAACGAAGGGCACCGCTATCCCCTGTAAGGTTAGCAATGCCCTCCTTCCACATTGTCTGTATAGTTACGGGATTATTGCCTCCCATAACTACAGAACGTACACCGCAGGCTCCTCCCAGTGTTACAATTCGGGGAGTCCTGTACATAATTTTAGCAGGCAATCATTCCGAATACCATGCTGAACAAAGCGATTGTTTCGCAAAGTCCGACTACCATGATATACTGTGCAAATCCCTTTCCTGTTTCTGCAAGAGCGTCAGAACCTGCAGCTCCGGCTTTTCCCTGAGCAACGGCAGACATACACATAGACAAACCACAGGCAAGTCCCAGTCCAAGAAGGAACAGAGGATCAGCAGTTGAAGTTCTCATTGTATTCATCAAAAGAAAACCGTAAATTGTCTGTGTAAGAGGTGCACCGGCAAAAACAACAAGAAGGAAAGGAGCAGGTTTATTGTTAAGATAACATCTTTTCCAGGCTCCAATAGCACCCTGTCCGGCAATACCGATACCAATTGCACTTCCCATAGCAGCAATACCCATTACAATACCAGCACCAATCATTCCCCAGTTCATAATTACTCCTTACGGAATTTTCCGCAATATTAAATTCTTTTTTTTAAGGCAGACAAAGCCGCCGTATTCACATTTTATTTTTCGCTGAACGGACTGTATTTTGTTCCGCTCCAAGACATACCAAGATGCTGCGAAAATTCCAGCGTATTAAGACGCACACCGTGTACAATAACAGACAGAAGATTCAGAATAATATTGAGTCCGTGTCCGAAACACAAAAGTACAACTCCAAACACAACAATTGTAAGCTTTCCGAACATAGGTCCGGCCATTGTGTTTATGGTACTGCTTATTGCGGCACCGGCAAGTGCGACTGCCCAAAGTCTTATGTAAGATACGATGTCACTGAACACATTTACAATGCCCAGAAGAACGCTGATTATATTCCTGCAGCTTTCCAGAACAGAGTCTTTAATACTTCCGCTGTAGTTCGAGAAAATGAAGTTCAGCGCAAAGCCTGCAAGAAGAACAGCAATAGCCACGTAAGGTACAGGCAGGTAATCAACACCAAAGAAATACAGTGTCTCGGGCGTAATTCCAAGCGGATACTTTACTGCGTCTACAACCATATCCATTACAACATAGAACATTCCCCACAATTCCAGCATGGAACCAAGTTCACCAAGACACCTCAGCGAATGCCTGTAACGGATTACGCCTTTAAGATGCGCAATGCTCAGCTGGATAATTGCAAGAATAAAACAGAAAATCTGCTGGTTGGTATTTGCGGCATCAGAACCAATCTTTGCAGCCGAAATTGGGGCAAACGAAATGTCCACCATCCATGAAGGAAGCTTTGAAGATTCTATGCCGAACCATGTGCAGGTAAGGACACCCCATGCCATTGTACATAATCCAAGAAGAAGTACAAGAACGTTAATGGGAGCCAGAGCCTTGCCTGACTTTGCACCCTTTGCCATCATGATAAATGCGATAATGCTTACAAGTGCACCGTAACCCGCATCACCAAAAATCATCGCAAAGAAAATGCAGAAGAACAGAAGGAACCAGCCCGAAATATCATACTCGTTGTATCCCGGTGTAACGTCAAGAAAGTTCGTAAGCGGGTAAATAAGACTTACAACCTTATTGTTCTTAAGCTTAGTCGGAACAGGATCATCTTCGGCAGGATCACAGGATGCCATTGCCCAGCCATACTCAGAGCAGGCTTTCTTAAGGCTGTCCATAGAATCTACCGGAACATAACCTGTAAGCCATGCCAGATTGCAGTCACCGGGTTTTTCAGAAGACTCATGTTCCATTCCGCTACAGACATTTTCAAATTCAATATCAGAAGCAAGCAGGGATCTGTAATTACGGAGTGCATCTTCATACTTTTTTGCAGTAAGAATATCGTGGTCAATTCTGGAAATTTCCTGTTCTGCACTGCGTATACCGTCTGCAAGAGCCTGAGTAGATTCAGCAGGCAGAGGAACAGCGTATGCTTCAGGCGGAAGTCCGGCCGGTCTTTCTTCTACAGGTTTTTCGCTTACCAGAAGAAAACGTGCAGTTTTTGAAACGGTATTCACCAGAACAGTTTTGCACTCTGAACCAATAAGCGAATACTTTTCTGCAGGAATTTCGTACATATAAAGGTACATTCCCTGCGGAACAAAAGACTGCAGCCAGGCAGGATCAACAGCCCCCCATCCGTCAAAGCGCGAAAGTTCAACAGAATCCTGTGACATTGAATCAAACAGGGACTTTTTGCGTTCAGTCAAAGCAACAATTTCTTTTGCCTTTGCAGCCGCTTCTGCCTTGTCAAGCGTTACCTGGGCAACAGGATGCTTTTTTGAAGTCTTTGTTTCTTCAAGAATTGCTATAGCCTTGTCGGTTTCAGAAGAAGACTCCCTGTAGGCAGAAAGAACTGCACTGTTGCCTTCCATCTTTTCCAGATGAACAACACCAAGCTTTCTGAGTTTTTTAAGGGAATCCTTCTTTGTCGAGTCAACAACAACCAGGGAAACCTTTTTCATCTTAACTATCATTGGTCGGCCTCCCCTGAAACGACAGCCGCAGCCTGAAGTTTCTTCTTTGAAATCTTGGAACGGACAACGGCGTTAACCTGCTCATCACCAAGAAAAATTCCTATGCGTTTGATATTCGCTTTTGTTTCAGGAATCTTAACCTTTTCAAAAAGATTTACACGCTGAGTAGTAGTCCTGAGCTCTTTTGACAAAAGTCTGACCTGTTCGTCAAGAACCTCTGCCTCAAGATCAAGTTCAAGGGCTTTTTCCATTCTGTCGGCAGCAAGATCAATCCACAGAGGGGTTGAATACAGATTGTAGTCTCCGCGGCTAAAATCTGCCCCTTCATAAACAGGAATCTTTACTCCGGCAATGTTACCCCAGCCTTTGCGAATATTTTTTACAGTAACCATATCGGGCCTGAATACATCTTTTTCGCCAAAGACAGAAATCCATTTGCGGAAATCTTCTTCGAGCGCAAGTTTGCGGGCCCTGACAGCCTTAGCCTTTTCATCTATAATACGGATTTCGGACTGTAGCTGCTGTTTTTTGAGAGTAAGAGTCGGAAGATAGCGCTGGTACATTTTAAGCGCATCTTTTTGAGTCTTCTGCTCATTTTTTGTCAGCTTTATCTTTGCCATTAAAATCCCCGTCAGTCAGCAGGCCAGAACTGCTCTACCAGTTCAGACTTAAGTCCGGTTTCCTGTTTTTCAAAACATTCAGCCAGAATCTTCCATCCGTTATCAAGTGCTTCTTCGAGCGGAATATTTACACTAAGATCCATCATCTGCTCTTCGAACTTTGCACCGTATTTAAGGAGTTTTTCATCCCATGCGCTCATGTTGAATCCCATGCTCTTCTTTTCAAGTGTATCCTTGTACTGGGCATAAAGACGAATCATGGCATCCATAAGTGCGCGGTGATCCTTTCTTGTTTTTGAGTTAACCTGCTGCTTAAGGCGTGAAAGAGAACCGAAAGGCTCAATGTGACCGCCCTTAAGATAGAACTGGCCTTCTGTAATGTATCCTGTATTGTCAGGAACAGGATGTGTAACGTCATCACCAGGCATTGTAGTAACTGCAAGAATTGTTACAGAACCCTGGTCAGCAAAGTCAACGGCTTTTTCATAGCGTGATGCAAGCTGTGAATAAAGGTCTCCGGGGTAACCGCGGTTTGAAGGAACCTGTTCCTGTGTAATGGCAATTTCCTTCATTGAGTCAGCAAAGTTTGTCATATCTGTAAGAAGAACAAGAACATCCTTTCCCTGAAGGGCAAACTGCTCTGCTACTGCAAGGGAAAGATCCGGAATCTTCATACATTCTACTGTAGGATCAGCGGCAGTATGAATAAACATAACAGTCTTGCTCAAAGCACCACCTTCTTCAAGAGTCTTCTTAAAGTAAAGGTAGTCATCGTATTTAAGACCCATTCCGCCAAGAACAATAACGTCAGCCTGAGCCTGCATTGCTATGCGTGCAAGAAGCTGGTTGTACGGTTCACCTGAAATTGAAAAAATAGGAATTTTCTGGCTTACAACAAGAGTGTTGAACACGTCAATCATAGGAATATTCGTGCGCATCATTCTGTTGGGAAGAATACGCTTTGAAGGGTTTACAGAAGGTCCGCCGATTGCAACAAGATTGTCTGTCAGCGAAGGACCGTGGTCGCGTGGCTCTGCAGAACCGTTGAAGATTCTTCCAAGAAGATTTTCGCTGAATGAAACACGCATATCGTGTCCCAGAAAGCGGATCTGGTCATTTGTAGCAACACCGCGCCCGCCTGCAAATACCTGCAGTGAAACAAGGTCACCGTCAATTTTGTTTACTTCGGCAAGTGACCGTCCAAAGCGTGTGGTTATCTCTGCAAGTTCGTTAAGTTTTACGCCCTTTGCACGAACTGTAATAACGCTTCCGTTAATGCTCTCTATTTTACTGTATACTTTGTTCATTACTCACCATCCTTAAGAAGGGCCTTTACATCAGAATCTACAGAAGCTCCCTTTTCGGCAAGGATTCCGTCGATTTTCTTTTCTGCATCATAGAAATCCTTTGAACCGAACGTTTTGTAGTTCATATCAATAAAGTTCTGTCTGAGCATGTTAAAGAATCCGCGGGCTTCTTCCTTTTCTGAAATTTTGAATGAAGAGCCAAGAATTGAAATTATCTTGCTGAATACGTACTTCTGGCGGTCAACACCGGTTGCACCTTCAACATCATCAAAACTGTCCTGCTGCATGTAAACGGCATCAAGGAATTCGCTCTTAAGATAAAGAATAAAGTCATCAAGACTTGTTCCTTCTTCACCGACAACCTTCATCATCTGATTGACTTCAGCACCTCTCTTGTAGATTTCGCGTGCATATTCAACCAGGTTTCTGCTGATAATTGATTTATACTTTGACCATGAATCAAGAGGGTCAATAGAAGGATAACGGCGTGCATCGGATCTCTCTCTTGAAAGACCGTGGAATGCACCGACAACCTTAAGTGTAGCCTGTGTAACAGGTTCTTCAAAGTTACCGCCGGCAGGAGAAACTGTTCCACCGATTGTAACAGAACCTACATTGCCGTCCCTTAGGCGTACAATACCCGCACGCTCATAGAAAGAAGCGATTGTAGATTCAAGGTAAGCAGGGAATGCTTCTTCACCCGGAATCTCTTCAAGACGGCCTGACATTTCGCGCATAGCCTGGGCCCAGCGTGATGTAGAGTCAGCAAGAAGAAGAACGTTAAGTCCCATCTGGCGGTAATATTCTGCAAGTGTAACACCCGTATAAACAGAAGCTTCACGGGATGCAACAGGCATTGAAGAAGTATTGCAGATGATAATTGTTCTTTCCATAAGAGAACGGCCCGTTCTGGGGTCCTTGAGTTCGGGGAATTCCTTGAGTGTTTCTACAACTTCACCGGCACGCTCACCGCAGGCAGCAACAATAACAATGTCAACGTCTGCATTGCGGCTGGTTGTATGCTGAAGAACAGTCTTTCCTGCACCGAACGGTCCCGGAATACAGTAAGTACCTCCCTTTGCAACAGGGAAGAATGTATCAATAAGGCGTACCTTTGTAACCATAGGCTCTTCAGGACTCAAACGCTCTGCATAACAGTTTACGGCGCGCTTTACCGGCCACTTGAAACTCATGCAGATATTGTGTGATTTACCCTTTTCGTCAACCAGGGTTGCAATTGTGTCATGAATTTTATAGCTTCCGGCTTTTGCAATCTTTTTTACAGTATAGCTTCCTAGGAAACCGTAGGGAACCTGAATTTTGTGTGTAAAAGGACCTTCTGGAACAGTTCCCACGCTGTCACCGGCAAAAACTACATCACCTTCTTTTGCTGTAGGAGTAAAATCCCACTTTGTATTTTCATCAAGTGCAGAAAGGTAAACACCGCGTTCAAGGAAGTATCCTGAATGTTCTGCAAGAAGAGGAAGCGGATTCTGGAGTCCGTCATAAACCTGACCCAAAAGTCCCGGTCCTACCTCTACGCTAAGAAGATCTCCAGTAAATTCAACATTACAGTCAGTAGAGATTCCGTTTGTCATCTCATAGATCTGCATCTGTGCCGTATTTCCGCGGATTCTGATAACCTCACCTTTAAGGCTCTGTCCTCCGACCTTAACATATCCTACTTCGTTCAGGGAAACTTTTCCGTCGAATTCAACGGAAACCATGTTTCCATTAACGGCAACAACCTTGCCTTTTGTATCTGTCATTTGTCTTCTCCAAGAATCTCATCATAAATTTTATGGTAAGAAGCCAGACCTTCGTCTTTATCAAACTTCTTCATTCTTTCTGCCAGCATAAGCCTAAGCCCGTAATTGTATACGGAATCAGCCGAAAACATATCCAGCGGAGTCATTCTGTCCAGCACGCCCAATCTGTACTGGTTAAGAAACTGTTCGGCTCCTAGCGGATTTTCCATTCCAACAGCGGTTCTTGCAGCCTGAACCACATCACCGTCATTGGGCAACGGAAGATTCTTTGTTTCCTTCTTCATTTTAAGGGCGCGAAGCTGTGCCAAGGCAAGCCTTAAGTTTCTTTCCTTATCATACCAGGCATCCAGAAAAACAGATCCTGTAGGCTTAACTTCAAGAGGAGGTTCCAAAGAAAGGTTTCTGGCTGTTTCTGCAGATTTTGCCGACATAAAGCGCCCGCACAAATCCTTGAAATAGTCCGTTGTTATGGGAAGCTTGTAATTCGCGTCATCACTGGAAGAGAATGCCGGAAGCTGCGCCATAAGATAGTAAAGATGTTCCACTATTTATTGTCCTTTGCGGCGGAAGTTCTTTTTGCGGCTGTTTTTTTAGGGGCAGCCTTTTTAGCTGAAGTCTTCGCAGCAGTTGTTTTTGCAGAAGTTCTTTTTACCGGAGTCTTTTTTTCAGCGGCAGGTTTTATTTTAGGTGCTGCTGCTTCTTTTTCAGAAAAATCTTCTTCTGTTGTCTTTACGCTAAGGGCTGCAACTTTCATAAGCTCAGTCGTGCGCGGATTAAGATATGAACTGAACAGAGAAGCAACTTCTTCTGCACTGAAGTCATAGAATGAACTTCCGTTCTTTGTACCGATTCTGAAGCCTGCAGAAAGTGAAGAATCACCCTTTATCTCAAGGCCCTTTGAAATTCTTGCCTTAAGGGCAGTTCTAAAACCTGTTTCGAGAGCCTTCAAATCTTTTGCAGGGAGAATAACTGAAAGTTCCCCTTCTTCGGGATTTGCAGCCCAGGCTTTTACAGTCTCGGGGACAAGTTTCTTTAACATATCCTTGTCATAGGCCTTTTCTGTTTCTGCATTTACAAGGGCAGAAAGTTCCCTATTTATTCCGTCACGGAAAGAAATAATAAGATTGCGTCCAGCCTGAGTAATGGAATCTTTGCTTGCGGCTTCCATTCTTTCTGTTTCAGACTTTGCATTTCTTATGATAGAGTCAGCCTTTAATTCAGCCTCTTTTATTATAGATGCTGCTTTTTTTTCGGCCTCTGCAATAATTGACCGGGCAGAAACCTCTGCACTAGCCACTCCGTCCTTTTTAATTCTGTCGATTAATTCCTGCAACTGGACGTCCATTATAACCTCCGTATTTTTACTTTTATGGGAAAACCTTTTTAAATATTCGGCTTTCGGAAAAATTCATTCATAAAAAACAGGCCTCCCGTTTTGTTACGAAAGGTCGATCTGTTTATTAGAAACCAAACTTATAGACAGTAGTCTCGTGATAGGGCTTTTCGGGGCGCACTATGCAGCTCGGGAAAGACTCCTTGTTCGGTGCATCAGGGTAAGCTTCTGTTTCAAGACAGACGGCATCATGTACATGGTGAATATGTCCGTTCTTTCCAATCTGTCCTTCAATAAAGTTTGCCGTATATACCTGGCATGCTGGAAGAGTTGTAGAAACAGTCATTGTGCGACCGCTTACAGGATCTTTCATTACGGCAAATTTTCTTACCTTGCCGTCAACCGGGGCATCAATACAGAATGCATGGTCATAGCCGAATTCAGTATTCTTCATGTCCTTTCCGAAAGTTTTTGCCTTGCGAAAGTCAAATGCCGGGGCACTGCTTACGTCAACAAGTTTTCCAGTCGGAATAAGGGCTTTGTCTACTTCAAGGAAGTGGCTGCAGTCAAGCTGAAGTTCCTGATCTTCAATTGTTCCGCCGTCATACCCCTTAAGGTTAAAATATGCATGGTTTGTAAGATTTATTGGAGTTGCTGCATCTGTTTTTGCAGAATAATCAAGGGTAAGTTCATTGTCTTCGTTAAGGGTGTAAACTACCTTAAGCTTAACGTTACCAGGCATTCCCTGTTCACCGGCAGGACTTGTTCTTGTAAATTCAATTCCAATGCCGTTATTGGTTCTGATTTTTTTTGCATTCCAGACTTTTTTTTCGTAACGGTCAAAGCCGCCATGAAGACAGTTTTCACCGTCATTTTTGTCAAGGCTGTATGACTTTCCGTCAAGAGTAAACGAAGCATTGCCTATACGGTTTGCAAATCTGCCTACTACAGTGCCAAAACAGCAAGAACTGCTTGCATAACCGTCCAGAGTTGAACAACCGAGCAGCGCGTCAATACATTTTCCATCTGAAGAAGGAAGCAGAATACTTGTAATAGTGCAACCGTAGTCTGTGGTGGAAAAACTCATTTTACCGTTGGAAACAGTATAAATGTGAATCTTAGTTCCGTCGTACAATGTGCCGAACTTAGCTTTTGATATCCTTAAATTTCCCATACTAAAAATATACTCGCTATCAAATGAAATTTCAAGAATTACTTTCAATATATGAAAAAAAACAGATTAAAATTCAGCGTAATTCCAGTGCAAGTTTTACTTCCTGAATACTGCGACCTGTTTTTGCAACAATTTCAAAAACATTGAACCCCAGCCCTGAAAGTTCTTTGACCTGCTCGTTAAAATCCTTTTTGGGAACAACTGGCTTTTCGGCCATAAAAACTTTGGGTTCAAAAACAGGAACTTTTACAGTAGAATTTGATGAAGATGATGAAACTGCAGCCGGTTTTTCTTCCTGCGCGTTAAAAAGATCTCCCTGTACGCTGTCTTGCGGTCTTGAAGGATAAGGGGAACGTATATCACCGATTGAAGAATTTGAGCGGGTATGCTTTTTTTTGTCGGCAAGTTTTTCCTTAAAGACGACCCCGGCCTGTAGTGAATTGAGTTCCTTCTGCAGAATAAGAAGATGTCTGTCTGCTTCTGCACTTACTGCCTTTATCTGCCTTATGCGGTCATCCATAAGCGTAATGTTTCTGTCTGCATTACGGTTAAGCTCAGTGAGCATTGAATTAAGAGAGTCCCTTGTTTTTTTTATTATGTCTTCAGTAGAAAAAAACCTGTTGAATCTGGAAAGAAGAACAAGCCACATCGCCACGTTGAATATGATAAGAACAGATACGGTAATGAGAATTCCCATGTCTACCCCATTATGTCAATAAAATTTCCGGTACGCGGGTCTTTGAGTTCAGTCTGGCGCGGTTTATCCCCGGCATCCTGTTCATCTTCCTTTTTGTGCTGTTCACCCACATCTGTAAAGTCAGAAGAACCACCGCCTTCATCTTTTATTCCGTCTGCAAAAGAGTCGTCAGAAGGTGTTTTGTTAACGGTACGCGTCTTTGCAAGATCTGCACGTGCTTCTCCTGCAAGGTTCTGCTGTGCTGCAAGCTGGGCCGACTGGTTCTGCATTGCACTGAATTTTCCTATATTGTCCAGCTGGGAATAGATTGTGGAAAGATCAATTGGTTGTATAGCCATCAGCTCCTTCCTCCCCGTCGTTCTGGGACGGGCTGTATTTGTCCATTCTCACAAATCCCTTGTCATAGAAAAAACTGACAGCCTTGTATTCATTGGGCGGTTCCAGAATGGCATCCCTGACCGTAATTTTTACCCCAGGATACACTGTTCCGGAAGCACTTACCCTGCCTACTACCTTGAGTTCATGCAGGTGACTCTGAATATTCTGGATTTCTTCATCCTTGTCACCAATCTGCTGCTTGAGTTCTTCATTTTTGGACTTGAATTCGTTGAGTTTTTCTTCTTTTTCTGCCGGAAGTGAACGCCGTATCTTCTTTTGGTTTTCAAGCGTTTCTATATTGAGTTTAATTTCTTCCTGTTCTTTTTCAAAGTTGGTTTTCATTGCAGAAAGTTCGAGAAGACGCTTTTTGGCTTCGGGGTCAAATCCTACTTCAAGAAGGGTTTCGTTTCCGCCGCCGGCAGAACCTATGTCTTTGGCAAGAATTTCTTCTGTTGCAAAAAGATGGCCGCCTTTTATAGAAGCACGCTTTCCCTTAAGGATAATTTTCTTTTTTGCAGACACTTCACTGTTGATTATACTGTCATTTACGACGACATTTTCACCGGCTTCAACTTTTGCATTCTGAATGAAACGCGCCCAGAGAGTTTTTCCGCAGATGATTTCACCTTCGTCACGGCCCATAACTCCCTGCGAAATAACAATGTCACCGTCGGCTTCAAGATGGCACTTTTCTACGGAACCGTACACTTCTATATTTCCTGCAGCCTTTATGCTGTAACCGTCCTGAACATCACCCTTGCAGACAACAGTACCCATAAAGTCAATGTTACCTGTCTTGCTGCCGACACTTCTGACTTCATAAACCTGCTCAACCGTAATCTTTCCAGAAACCAGCATTACGTGTCCTGCACATTCTGCAACAATGGTGCGTCCATCAGAGTCAAGTTTTACATTCTGTCCGAGGGGAATATTTATGTCCTTTCCGTTCTTTGCTTCGAGGTAGCGTCCCAAAACTGTTTTGCCGCCTTTACCGCGCTGTGGAAGCATTTTTGTGGCAAGAGGCTGCCCGGCCACAACGTTCTGGATAAGATTGAGTTCCTTGAAGTCAACCTGTCCGTTACCTGTTTCCTTAAGTTTGAGCTTTGACCTGTCAGTTTCAAAATTGTATGCAATATAAGCATCGCGGCCGTTTACAGGCTGAATTGCAGATGCCACAACATAAGGCTCGTCATAAACAGGTGTATCTACATAAGCATTTATTCTTTCTTCGTCAATGCCTGCCTGTACACCCTGAATGCGCAGAGCGTTGTGTATATTTTCTGCAGTAATTTCAGAACCCTGAGGCTGCGGGGCAGAAACACATATTGTAGCTTCCATTTCATCCTTTGAAATATCAACCGCAAGAATAGCGTCGCAGGCATCCCGATGATCATAGGAACCAATTTCAGAATACCTGCCGTCAGTTCCATTCGGAGCCATGCACAGGCTTTTTACAAGAGACTCGTCGAATTTTGCACTTTCACAGTAATTTATGACAGAAAGCACATCTTTTTCGGCAACACTCTTTCCCTTTCCGACGGGAGGAACAATTTTAAGGTACAGATGGGAACCAAAGCGGTGAACATAAAATGCGCCGTCAGTATCAACAACAACAGGAGCGATCTCAAGTTCATTGTCGTCAATTCCAAGTTCACCCTGTTCTTCTTTCTTTTGCCGCACAATTTCAGGATTTTCGTAAACAAGGATTTTCCATGGTTTTTTCATAAGACCGATGATTCCAACAGAACCTTTTTCAAGAACTTCATATTCAAGATTGTGCGTTTTTGTTTCGAGCTGAACAGAAGCATCTGCAAGGCATTCTTCAAGAGTGTCGGCCCTGACTTCTATGGCATGGATATTCTTGTCCTCGGTGAGTTTTTTTTTCATAAAAGGACGAATGCCGTCTAATGTAACCAACGCTGGCCTCCGTAAAGCAGGGTCTAGAAAATACCCTTTCTAAGGCTTGTAAGTTTGGCGCGCAACCTGAGGTTTGCCTTTGTGTGAAGCTGGCTTATACGGCTTTCGCTTACATTCAGAACCTGTCCTATTTCCTTAAAGGTAAGATCTTCATGGTAATAAAGAACAATAACCATCTTTTCATTTTTGGGAAGTTCGTTGATAGACTGAATAATTACACGGCGTATTTCTTCGCGCTCTACAATTACATCGGGGTTAAGGCTGTTGGGTGCTTCTATGCTGTCACCAATCGAAATATGCTCGCTGTCATCTCCGGAATACCATACGTCATTAAGTGAAAGCACACTGGTTCCGCTTACCTTCATTACCGTTGTCTGGTACTCGTTTTCTGTCATGTTCATTGACTTTGCAATTTCTGCGTCAGTGGCAGTTCTTCCGAGACGTGCTTCGAGTTCAACAATGGCATCTTCTATTTCTTTTGATTTTTGTCTTACCGAACGCGGAACCCAGTCAAGTTCACGGAGCTCATCAAAAATAGCACCGCGGATTCTTGTTACGGCATAAGTCTTGAACTTAACATTCTTGTCGGGATCAAATTTATTGATGGCGTCCAAAAGTCCAAACTGACCAAACCCGACCAAATCATCAAATTCCACGCTTTCCGGCATGCCTGTAGATACCTTTCCTGCGACATACTTTACAAGAGGCATATACTGCCTTATAAATTTGTCTCGAATCGCTGAGGACTTTGTTTTTTTGAACTCATTCCAAAGTTTTTCTTCTTCTTTTTCGTCTAATCCCAGACTTGCCATTCTCCACACCCTTTTTAAAATGAACCGGCAGTTTTGACCGCCCGTCCGTTATTTTAAATTTACCTATTCTTCTCTCTTTAAAAGCGTTCTTATTGCGCTTGCTATTGTAGTTGCATCGGTTCCTTTTACGGCAGCCTCTGTTTTTGAAGAAACACCTTCGACAGAAGGCAGACTTCCCCCGCCGGCAAATTCCGTATCTTCAAGAACAGAATCATCATATTTACCCTGTTCAGTGCCTGTCGGGGTAAAATCAGGAAGATCTTCTATTTCCTGTACTTCCTGCATCTGTGTCATGGAGGAAGCTGCACCGGCCTGGTTTTCGGCAGCTATCTTTTCGGCAGCACTCTGGCCTGAACCTGCGGCAGTACCTGAATCAGGGCTGCTTTTTGCAACAGGAGCGGCTGTTTGTACAGCAGTAGACGGTTCGGGAACTGAAGTTTCCTCTTCTGAAAGCCTGTGCACGTTGTCAGACACAGAAAAACTCGGCGCATCATTATCCTGGGTAAGATTTTCATCGTCTATTGTAATATCAACGACACTTCCAGCCGGTTTTGAAGGATTTTTGGAAGACTCCTCCAGAACATCAGATACACCGTCATTCAGAAAACGGCTGTCCAGAAAACTGAACACGATTCCCAGAACAGAAAAAACCCCGCCGAACACAAGCGCACGCAATAATGAACTGGAAAATTTTCCTGTTGAGACAATGCTTATAAAAAAAGACAGCACAAAGCCCGCCGTAAACGGAAAAATTATGTTTTTAGGCTTGAGCATGTACAGTCCTCCACGTCTGTCCTATAAGAGTACGGCAAAAAAGCATTACGGTCAAGGTCAATCACTGGTTTTTTTTGAACCCAAGAAATTTCCCGAGAAAATTCATTACGCTAGAACTTTCTACAGGTGCAGTATTTTCTATTCTGCCTACAATATGGCTCAGACAAACAGAAGGCTTTGATGTAGGATTTACTACAAAAAACGGCTTCTGTCTTATAACCGCAGCCTGGACTACAGGATCATCGTAAACGAATCCCAGAAATTCAACCTTGTAATTAAGAAACTGTCCTACAATAGTAATAATTCTTTCTGAAATGCGCTTGCTTTCTTCTGCTGAATGAACCTTGTTTACAAGAAGCTTTATGTTTATCTGCCTGTCTACAAGTTCAGTTGTAATTATCTTGATCATTCCGTATGCATCGGTTATTGCGGTAGGTTCCGGTGTTGTAACTACATAAACCTCATCGGCAGCCGCAACAAACTGAAGAACATTATTTGAAATACCGGCGCCAGTATCGATAATGATTATATCTGCATCTGAAAGGGACGCAAATTCCTTTGCAAAATATTCAAGTTCTTCCTTTGAAAGATTGGCTATCTTTGAAAACCCGTTTGCACCGGCTATAAACTTGATTCCGTATTCAGAGTCAAGAATTATTTCTTTCATTGTCTTCTGGCGGTTTATTACCTGCATGAGATTGTACTGCGGAACTACTCCAAGAAGGACATTTACGTTTGCCATTCCAAGGTCCCCGTCTATAAGAATGACCTTTTTTCCGACTTTTGCGTATGCGATTGCCATATTTACGGCAATATTGGTTTTGCCTACACCGCCTTTTCCGCTTGTAATTGCAATAATTCTTGTCTTATGCTTCGGCGCTTTTTCTGCAACCCTGTTCATAATGTTACGAAGCTCTTTTGCCTGTTCTTCCATATTATTTGCTCCTTGGGTTTGCCCTTCTATCTGTTTTCTATATCGTCCGTCGTTTCGCCGAACTTTTCTCTAAGATGATCCATGTCTACGTTAAAGCCCCTGAGTCCACGCAGAAAACGGATGCGGTTTCCGCGCTCTATTGTGTGCAGAACTTCCTGGCCGCTGGTAATCCAGGCTATGCTCTTGTTCTTTTCTGAAAGCACACTCAGTACGTTGCCGTAAGTTGAAGTTTCGTCACACTTTGTTATTATGACGCTTTTGAAATTAAAGCCTTCATAATTTCTGATGATGTTTTCAAGATCGCGCGCATTTATTCCAGCTACGATTGCAAGATAAACAGTTTCCTGCATGTTTTCTACATTAAGTATTTTTCTCATGCGGGCAATGTTTTCAAAATCGTTGGGACTGTATCCCGAAGTATCTATAAAAATGTAGTCCGCATTCCCGCTGTAATTGCGGTACAGAGTCTGGAGGTCAGAAGAACTTTCGGCCTGGTCTACATTGACGCCTATAATTTCGGCCCAGTGCGACAGCTGTTCAACCGCGGCGACACGCATCGTATCTATTGTAATCATGCGGATTTTTGGAGGAACTGCATCCGGCGAATTGTTCTTTGAAGAAACGGCTATTCTTGCGGCCATTTTTGCAACAGTTGTTGTCTTTCCTACACCGGTTGGTCCTACAATGACAATAACTTTTGGTGTTCTGCGGGAATTGTCACGGTCAATGAGGATTCCTTCACCAATCCAGTCAACAACCAGAGACTGAACTTTTTCAAAATCGTCCAGTTCGTCAAGGCTCAGTTCATTCTTAAGACGCGCACACATTTTTTCTATATAAGTGCGGGTAAATCCGTTGTCATCAAGAAGATCCTGAATTTTTTTTATATTCTTGTGCTCTTCACCGGACATTGTTGCCTGCTTGATGGAGTCAAGATTTTTTGACATGTTCTCTATCTGGTTAAAGAGTTTTTTAAATTGAATGTTGCTTGTGTCAGGAGCATTGTTTAATATTTCTGCCCTGGAACGCATAAAGTCTGCAGAAGAAGGACTGCCGCTGCGCTGCGGTGCTGAATATGCATTGGCGTACTGACCCGAAAGAGACATTCCGTAAGGAGAAGAGCGCAGTTCGGGAAGATTTTCGGCATGATACTTTATCTCGACATAGTCTTTCTGGATACCCAAAAATCCCTTGCGCAAAACAGTACGCATTCCGTCTATGGTATAGTTTTTCCCGTATTTGTCAAAGATTTTCTTAATACATTCATCTCTTGTACGTCCGAGAACCGTTTCTATTATTCCCGGAGGAGTAATACTTTTACTGCTCATTTATTTCTCCTAGAGCCTCAACTTTTATATCAGGACCGGCGGCCATTACTTCACCTATCGAAAGAACTACCAGACCAGGAATTTCTCTTTCCGTTGCCGATTTTACAAGAAGCCTTACTTCGTCAGGGCATAGCACAATGGGAAGAAAATTTCTGTCTCTTACTGCAGATATATATTTTCCCATTGCCGAAATAAAGCGTCTGGCATCTACAGGGTCAAAGGCAACAAACGGCTTTTTACCTGGAACTTCTGCCCTGTGTTCCAGAATCTTCTGTGAAAGTTCCTGCGAAAGGTTCATTACATGAAGCACTTTGTTTTCGTCAACGTACTGGCTGCAGATCTGTGCACCCAAAGCTTCGCGTACCTTTTCTGAAAGTTGCCATATATCGCGCGTAATCTTTCCGTAGTCGCCGAGTGTCTCAAGTATAGTAACCATATTGCGTATGCTCACCTGTTCGGCAAGAAGGTTCTTGAGAACGGCTTCGATTTCACCGTAAGTAAACTTGTGTTCACCGGACATGACTTCGTCAACAACAACAGGATTTGATTCCCTGATTTTTTCGACAATGTTCTTGACTTCCTGGCGGGTAAGAATATTTGCCGCATGCCTTTTTATAAGTTCGGTAAGATGCGTTGCAAGAATTGTGGGAAGATCAATAACGGCATAACCGGCTTTTTCTGCCTCAAGCTTTCTTGACTCGGGAAGCCATATTGCTTCCATACCAAAAGCCGGATCCCGCGTCTGTTCACCTACAATAATTTTGTCTTTCGGAACATTGCCGGTGTTAAGACACATGTAGTAACCTATCTTAAGCCGGCTGCGTCCTACTTCGATTCCCCTTATCTTGAACGAATATTCTTCGGGTTCAAGTTCCATCTGGTCAATGATGTGAATGGGCGGAACTACAAGTCCAAGATCATGCGCTTCTTCACGGCGGATTTTTGTAATGCGCTCAAGGATTTCTGCCCCCTTTTCTTTGTCTACCAGAGGAAACAGCGCGTATCCTATTTCGAGTGAAAGTTCATCCAGTTTGACAACAGGAGACAAATCTTCCGGACCGCCGCCTGTCTGTTTTTTGGAACGGGACTCTGCTTCTGCAGCTTTTTTTGCCACAGCCTGGGTTTCCTGGCTTTTTTTGATGCGCGCGCCGAAAATAACAAGCACAGCACCAATTCCGACAAGATAAAATGTAGAACCGTTATGGAACGCAAACCCAAGAACCGCAAGGGCGGCACCGACAATGCAGTAAATTGTACCGTCAAGCGAGAACTGCTTTTTGAGCTGGTCCGAAAGAAATTCCTCGGAACTGCTTCCTGTAACAAGAAGTCCTGTAGAAAAAGAAAGCAGAAGAGCCGGCAGCTGTGACATAAGACCATCACCAATTGTAAGCTTTGCATAGCTGTTGAGCGCGACCATCGGGGAAAGTCCGGCCATAATTCCGGTAATCATTCCTCCCACAAGATTTACTACTGTAATGAAGATTCCGGCTTTTACGTTGCCGCTTACGAACTTTGAAGAACCGTCCATTGCAGAATAGAAATCTATTTCCTGCCTGAGCTGTGCTATTTTAAGGTTGGCTTCGTCTTCTGTAATTGAGCCTGACTGCATCTGGTTCTGGATTACAAACATCTTGCTGTTCATACTGTCGAGTGTGAATCTTGCAGAAACTTCTGAAACACGGTCGGCACCTTTTGTAACTACAAGAACCTGAACTACAATCAGAATAATAAAAATTATGAAACCGATAATGACATTGTCACCTGCAACGATATTTGCAAAAGCCTGGACCATCTCGCTCTGGCCGGTCATTATTCCCGAAGGAGAAACCGGATTCATAAGAATGTTTCTGGTAGAGGCGACATTTATTGCAAGGCCGAAAAGCGTAACAAGAAGAACAACTCGCGGGAACGAAGAAAAGTCCGCCGCCCGCTTCATGTAAACTACAGTAAGAAGAATTACAAAAGAGACCGCCAGATTGAGCACCATCATAATGTCAATTACAGTCTTTCCCAGCGGAATAAACATGAACATAACGACAACAAGTGCCGCAACCGGCAGAATGTTTGACGTAATAAACGAGAATATTGTTTTTCCTAGAGTTTGTTTTTCCGGCATTGAGTCCCCACCCACCGAATCAACAGTCCAACTGCAGGCAGCAGATTTGTTGCTTCATTAACTATTTTTTATTTTGATTCTTGTCCATATAACCGATCTGTGCATAAACGGTCGCAATGGCGCGAAGATAATCTTGGGGTATTATATCACCAACTTCGGTATCTGTATAGAGACCTCTGGCAAGCGGACGGTTCTCTACAACGGGAACATCATTTTCTGCAGCAATTTTTTTCATTCTCATTGCGGTAAGATCTTCACCTTTTGCAGTAACCTGCGGAGCGTCGGAATTTTCCCTTACCCACTGGAGCGAAACGGCATAATGCGTAGGGTTTGTAATAACCACGTCGGCTTCTTTTACCGCGCGGGGCATACTCTGCTTTAGCATATCACGCTGGGCAGTTTCGAGATGGCTTTTAACTTCGGGGTCTCCTTCCATCTCCTTGAATTCCTGCTTTACTTCCTGCTTTGACATTTTCATGCTTTCCAAAAACTGCCGGCGCTGCACAACATAGTCAACAATGCCTATCGCAAGAAGAACAAGAGCTGTAACAACAAGAAGCTTTGCCGTCATGGAACCAATCTGCCGCAATGCAAGTTCCGGGCCGCCGGTTCTGAGCATGGCAAGCGTATCATCCAGATCGGAACGTATCATTGTCCATGCAATAACAGCAATAAGTACTACTTTAAGAATGGACTTGGCCACATTGAAAAGCCCTTCACGCGAAAAAAGAGTCTTTTTGAAATACTCGCCGAATTTTGGAACGATCTTTGAAAACTTGGGCTCAATAGTTTTTGTAGTAAAAAGAAATCCCCTGTTCTGGACAAGATTAACCGCAACGCCCGCAACAATTCCCGCAATGCTTATAGGAAGAACCATCATTAAAAGATAGCGAAAAAAAATCATATAAAGAGCAGCACCAGAAACATTGTCAGAAGAAGCCCTTGCAAAATAAAACAGAAGTATTTCCCTGAATTTTCTTTCCATCCAGGGTGCTGCAATAATCAGAACAACAATTGCAAAAAGATAAACGACAATTCCGTTAAGTTCCTGACTTTTTGCAACACGCCCCTCTTCACGTGCCTTTCGGAGTTTATACTCTGAAGGTTCCTCTGTGCGCCCTTCGTCTTCGGCGGCAAACCACTGCAGGTCAATCATACACTTCCGCCCAGTTTAAGAAAAAATTTTTCGAGTTCGCGGAAACCTTCTGCAAAACACGACACAAAGAATTCGCACAACTGCGGAACAAGGGTCACAATAATATAGAAAGCCGTAAGAATAAGAATTGGAAAACCTTCTGACAGAAGATTCATCTGCGGTGCGGCTTTTGAAAGAATACCCATCGTTACGTTTATAAGAAAAAGTGTTGCCATAATGGGCAGGGCTATAACAAGCGCATCCCTAAACAAAAGGGTAAGTCCGCGTGTCATAAAAAGTGCAATTGTGTTTCCGCTTTCTATAATAGAAAAAACATTCAGGCTTTTGAAGCTTGTCTCGAGTGCACCGGCAAAAAGTGTTGCAAACCACCTGTTTTGCAAAAAAATAAGCATTGCAACAAAGTTAAGAAACTGTCCCATAAGAGGATTTTCAACCTGGCTCAAAGCATCATAAACTTCACTGGCACTGAATCCCATCTGAAAGGCAAAAAACTGTCCGGCTGTACTGAAGGCAGCAAAAATAATCTGAATAAAAAAACCCATCACAATACCGATGAGCGCTTCCCCAAGAAGAAGAAAAACATATTCAAGGCTAAAGTTCCCTGAAGAGGAAATATATGTTGAATAGGAACTATATGCACCCGAAGCAAGTGACATCCGCGGAAAAATAAAACAAGCCAGACCGCCTGCAAGTGCAATCTTTGCCATTCTTGGAACAGTTTTTGAAGAAAAAAGCGGAAGAGTCATTATAAGCGCAAAGCACCTGGCTGCAACAAGAAGAAAAACGGGCGCTCCAGCAACAATATCATTCAGCATAGATTACAGCCCGGAAAGTCAACCTGTCACACGCGGAATTGCACGCAGAATATCGGCAAAATAATCACCCGCCTGTGAAAGCATCCATGCACCAAGAAGTGCAATTACAAGAAGAATAGTTACAAGCTTCGGAAGAAAAGTAAGAGTCTGTTCCTGAATAGAAGTCGTAGCCTGAAAAATGGCAACAATAAGTCCTATAACAAGGGCCGCACCAAGAACAGGGGCACAGAGTTTAAGAACAAGAAAAATTCCCTGCTGGATAAGCATAAACATTTCGCCGTTACTCATCTATTCCTCCTGCACTACTGAAGAATGGGCCTTATACTGCTGAAAAGATTCTGTGTAAGAAGACCCCAGCCGTCCACAAGAACAAACAAAAGCAACTTGAACGGCATGGAAATCTGTACAGGCGGAAGCATCATCATACCCATACTCATAAGAATACTGGCAACAACCATATCAATTACAATAAAAGGTAGATAAAGCATTATTCCGATTTTAAAGGCAACTGTAAGTTCATTGAGAATATAAGCCGGAATCAGAACGTATGTCGGAACAGTACTCAAATCGTTAGGACGCCCAAGACCGGCCATTTTCATAAACGAACCGATATAGCCGCCGTCGGAAGGCAGCTGCCTGTACATAAACTGGCGCATTGGGGTTTCGGCATTGGTAACGGCCTGTTCCAAAGTAATTGCGTTGTCGGAAAGCGGCTTGAACGAATTGTCATAAACAAGTCTGAACGTAGGCCACATGCAAAAAAGAGTCATGAACAAAGCTATTCCGTTAAGAACTGCCGTAGGAGGAACCTGCTGTAGTGAAAGAGCCCTCTTTATAAAGTCAAGAACAATTGAAAACCGCAAAAAACAGGTCGTAAGAATAAGAATGCTGGGTGCCAGTGTCAGAAGCGTAAGCAAAAGCAGAAGCTGAACGCTGAACGCAACTTCACTTCCAGACCTGGGGGCTGTGGCACTGAAGGTTATATTCGGAAAATCAAGGCCTGTCATGCGCCTGTCCATTTCTGTACGCCCGGATGTACTGCCTTCGGGAAAACCGCTGTTCTGTGAAGACTGGGCAGAAACGGTCATTGAGCACATAAAACCTACAAGAACGGCTGCAAACACGCGCAGCAGATTTTTTCTCATTCTGTTATTCCCCGTCCCTGTTTTTTTCTTCTTTTGGAAGATGTTTACTTCCGAGTGAATCTATCATGTCATCTGTAGAAGAATCAAATACAGAAGCATTTTTTTCTTTTCTTGAACTTGAACCGGGCATAAAAATATCAAGAACTTCGGCAAAATTACGTGGCTTTTTTGAAGAAGTCTTTTTGTCATTATAAAGGTTCATTGCATCAACAAGGTCTTTGTCATCAATTTTGTCTATAAGATTTACACCGGACTCAGAAACGCCCAGCATATAGGCCTTGTCAACAAGAGTTACAATATGAACGGACTTGCCTGGAGACAATGTAACGCCTGCAACATTTCTTAGAAAAGTATCATCATCAGCAGCCGGCGCACCGCTTTTTCTGAGGAATTTAAAAACAAACCAGACAGCGGCCACAACCAGGGCAAGTACCAAAACCATGCGCACCAGTACCCATGCACCTGAAGAAGAAGATTCATTCTGTGCCAAAGCTGAAGTTCCGTTGTAATCAAAAGTAAGGGTCGTCTCATCGGCAGGAACTCTTTCTGCGGAACCTGTCTCCTGCGCAAAACAGAAGGCAAATCCCGACAGAAGAAGCAGAAGTACAATTTTTTTTACATTTTTAACAAAGAAAAATTTCATTGAATTCCGCACCTGCCTTGACTCAGATTGAAGACGCAACATGATCCATTGCCGGAAGAATCTCTGTAACACGTACGCCGAAACTTTCGTCAATAACTACGACTTCTCCTCTGGCTATAGTTTTATGGTTTACAAGAATATCAACAGGTTCACCGGCAAGTTTGTCAAGCTCAATAATTGTTCCTTCGCCGAGTCCAAGTATATCTTTTATTGTCTTTTTGGTGCGGCCAAGTTCTACGGTCATTTCCATGAAAACGTCCATGATAAGACCAATATTGCCCTGCTCGCCACTCGGAACCGACTGCTGGAAGTTGGGGAACTGAAGTGCCTGTACGCTTGGAGGAGTCTGCATCTGCTGCATTCCCATCATTGGCTGCTGCATACCCATCATCGCATTCTGCTGCATTCCCATATTGGGCTGCCCCATTCCCATCATAGCACTCTGCTGCATTCCCATATTGGGCTGCCCCATTCCCATCATAGGATTCTGCTGCATTCCCATATTAGGCTGTCCCATACCCATCATCGCACTCTGCTGCATTCCGGCCGGATTCTGTGCACCCATCATAGGCTGCTGTGAGAAACCTGCCGCAGCTGCCATAGAAGCCGCAGACATGTCAGGAGAAGCAGCCTTCTGTGTTCCGCCTCCAAGAGCCTTTGCCATTCCTTCTGCAACAGAACCGCCGACTGCTTCCCACAAAGTAAAGGGCTCGCCGTCAAGGGTTCCGGAATAAGTAAACAGGGCAAATGTTCCCTGCGGTATTCTGATCATTGCCTTGGGCTGGTTGACTGCTTCTGGCGGGTTTGTTGCAAGACCGGGAAGTTTTCCATCTTTGCTGAGTTCAGTAATTTCTGCACCTGAATGTGAAGATATAACTTCTGAAACAACAGAAAGTCCCATGTCATCAAGGGCAGGATTTTCTTCCTGATTGATAAGTGAAACAAGCTTTGTTGCAAATTCAGTAGACATCAAAAAGAGGTGGTCACCCGTAAGCCCTGCAGAATAGTCGGCCATTACCGCAACAACAACTTCAGGCAGGCGAGCCAAAAGTTCATCCCTTCCAAGTGCGTCAACAGTTGCGCCATCTACAATGACATCTTTCTGTGTCATGCTCTTTATGATTTCTGCCAGTTTTCCCTTCATTCCGTCAGAAAATTTCTGAAGGGTTGCTGTATCTATGTTCGTATCCGGTACAGAGGAAAATGAACCTCCCGAACCGAGACCGCCCATGTCAACACCGGACAACAATGCGTCAATTTCTTCCTGAGATATAGATCCTTCGCTCATATGGTTTCGTCTCCTTCTGGGGTTAATTCCTCAAAGTCTTCATTTTCATGCTCTTCGATTTTGCCTATTATTTGTACGGCCATTTTTTTGCCCACAACTCCGGGCTGGCAGTAGAATTTCTTTTTGCTGCCTACGCTCAGAGTCAGCGGCTCTCCGACCCTAATATTATCAAGTCTTACAACGTCCCCTATGCGCAGTGCAAGAACATCCCTGATGGGAACGTTGATTGAACCTATGTCTGCCACAAGTTCCATTTCTACATCGGCAAGCTTTTCTTTAAGGGTTCCAAGATACTGTGTAGTAGAACTTCTTCTTACCGAACTGAACCAGAACTGCGATGACAGTTTTGAAACAATCGGCTCTATTGTAATGTAAGGAATACATATGTTCATCATTCCTGCTTCCTCACCGATTTTGATTTCGAGGGTTACAAGAATGACCATTTCGTTGGGCGGAACAATCTGCGCAAACTGAGGGTTTGTTTCTATCTGCTGCAGACGCGGTCTGAGGTCAATAACCTGTGTCCACGCTTCCCTCATATTTGCAAGAATTCTTACGATAATACCTTCCATAACGGACTGTTCAATATCTGTAAGGTCACGGTTTACTTTTCCGCCGGTATCTCCCGAGCCGCCAAAAAGACGGTCAATGATTATAAACGTAATTTCAGGCGCAATCTCAAGAACTGCATTACCCTTAAGAGGGTCCATATTGATTACTGCCAGCGTTGTAGGCGTTGGTATGGAACGGATAAATTCCTCGTAGGTAAGCTGGTCAACTGACGCAACATGAACGTGAACAAGTGTACGAAGCTGTGCAGAAAGGCTGGTTGTAGTAAGACGCGCAAAAGTTTCGTGCATATTCGAAACCGTACGTATCTGTTCCTTTGAGAACTTGTCAGGTCTGCGGAAATCATAAATTTTTATTCGACGGGTGTCATTAACCGGCTTATAGTCATCGGCTTCACTGTCACCGGAACTTATAGCCTGAAGCAGCTGGTCAATTTCATCCTGGGAAAGAACTTCGTTCATGCCTTAAATCCACCCTGCATCACTGTTGAACAATATCCTTCGCCGTAAACCTTACGTCGCGGATCCGCGAACTGCTTAAAATATCATCATTTATCTGGTCACGTATCTGCTGGCGCAAAACTTCTTCATTTTGCGGTCTGAGTTCTACAGCAAGTTTTTCAGAGAAAAATCTTCTTAAAAAATCTATAATCTCTATTCTTCTTGCCGTTATTTCTGCAGATGCAGCCTTGTCATCCTTTTTGTAACCAAGTGCAATTGTAACACTTACGCTTGCAGGTACAGGGTCGCTTGTAGAAGTTCTTATCTGGTCAAGTGAAGTATACCAGTCGTAAGTTTCCCTCTGTACCGTATATTCTTCACTGTAGGGAATAACAGTCTGTGACCTACCGCCTTTGTTAAGGACAATGGTTGTAATAACAACAATTGTAACGATAAGAATTACGGCAGCAATTCCGATAAGTATAAACTTCAGAAGCTGGGTAAAAGCACCCTTTGCGCCACTGTTTTTTGTTGCTGTGCCGCCACCAAGGTCTTCTCCACCCAAATCATCAGCTGCGTTTTCATCTGCCATAGATTCCTCCGTATATTATTTAAATCCTTACTTTTTTATCGGTATTTTTAAATTTTACCTTAGCATTGAATTGCAGTCAAACTAAAAATGACCGTCATCCAGAATAATGACATCCACACGGCGGTTGTATGCCCGTCCTTCTTCTGTGTCATTACTGAGTTTTGGCCTTGTGTTGGCATAACCGGCTATTGAAAACTGATTTTCGTCAACGCCAAAGTCGCACAGGTAATGCAGAACATTTGCGGCTCTTGCTGCAGAAAGTTCCCAGTTGCTTGCATAAGGACCTCCTGCCGCAACAGGAGTATTGTCTGTATGTCCCTCTATGCGCCAGCGCTTTCCCTTGACTTCGGGAGCCGAAAAAAACGATGCCAGTTTCATGAGCATATCACGGGATGCTGCTATATTAAGTTCTGCACTGCCGCGCTCAAAGAAAGTGTCCGAAGCAAGCGAAATAATCAGACCGCGTTCGTCACTTGTAATTGTAATTTTGTTTGACTTTACCTCGGGCGCAAAACTGCTTATGGCTTTTTTCATTGCAGGTCCTAAAGCCTTGCCCTTTTCTATAGAAGGAAGAGCACTCACTATATTGCCGAGGTCTGCAAGAGTTCCGGGACTTACAGAGATTCCGCCGCCGGGATTATTGTTTGAAAGCGAAGCTGCGAGTGCTGCCATCTGAACGGCATCTGACTCTGAAGGATCGTAAAGCATAACAAAGAAGCAGAGCATGAGTGTAATCATGTCTCCGTAGGTTCCCTGCCACGCGGTTGATGGTTTTGCAGGCTCTTTCTTTTCTCTTTTTCCCATCTAAAACACCTCAGTCTTTAAGAACGTCAGCCTCAATGGACTTGCGCGTTTTGGGATCAAGATAGGTAAGAAGCTTTTGTGCCAGAATACGCGGGTTGTCTCCCGACTGGATTGAAAGTATTCCCTCAAGAATCATCTCTTTTGAATTCATCTCGCATGAATTCTGCCAGATGAGTTTCGCAGCAAGAGGACCAAACAGCCAGTTTGCAAGCATTGATCCGTAAAGTGTCGTAATAAGGGCAACAGCCATGTTGGGACCAAGAGAACTTTTATCTTCAAGGTTATTCAACATACCGATAAGACCGATAACTGTACCCATCATACCAAAACCAGGAGCGTATCCAGCCCATTGTATAACAATATTTGCCCATTCCATGTGGCGGCTTTCTGCCTGTGCCATTTCGTTTTCAAGGATTGCCCTTATCTGCGAGCCGTCGTTTCCGTCGACCATAAGTCTGAGCCCCTCCTTAAGGAACGGGTCATCAAGATCATCAAGACCTTCTTCAAGGGCAAGGATTCCTTCACGGCGGGCCTTTTCACTCAGTGCAACCATATTCTGCACGGCATTCTTTTCACCGTAATCGTATGTTTTGAAACACCTTCTGATAATACCGAAAATTCCCACAGCCTCATTCATAGGAGCACAAATCCAGAGCGAAAAATAAGATCCTCCGATTGTAACGAATATTGACGGAATATCAATAATACCCATGATGGATCCACCTGAAGTGAAAACACCGACCATCATCATGGCAAGTCCGCCGACGAAACCTATAATTGTTGCTATATCCATTCAACGCTCCTGAACAAATTACCCAAAAACCCTTAGTCATCCTGCGAGTTTATGCCGATTTTTTTACGGTATTCAACTATGCGGGAAATTATCTCTTCGGGGGTTTCCTTTACGACAACACTCTTTCCTGAAAGCATTGTCAGAGTAAGATCCGGCCTGCACTCCATTGTTTCAATCTGATGCGGATTAACCCAATATTTTTTTCCGTTTAGCCGGGTAACTTCTATCATATCTTTATATAATGTACGGTATTGGCATAACCGTCAAGTAGGTTTAGCGCAATTTCCAATTAATTTGTTCAACATAAAATTCTGTTATTAAACGCTGAATATAACAAGAATAATATTGTTTTTACATCAAAATGGGATTAACCTTGAAAATATGAAGAATGAGATATTGATTATTGAAGACGTTCCTGAAATGTCACAGCTTATATGCATGTATCTGGAAAACTCCGGTTTTTCTACAACAGCCTGTGAAAATGCAGAAGCAGCACTTGAAAAGCTTTCTACCGGCTACCTTCCCGACCTTGTACTTCTGGACCTGAATCTTCCCGGAATGAGCGGTTTTGACTTTCTCAAAAAGTTCAGGGGTGAATACAAAGCTTCAATTCCTGTAATAATCGTTTCGGCAAGAGATGCAGATGAAGATATAATTGCCGGTCTTGGTTTCGGAGCGGACGAATTTGTTACAAAGCCGTTCAGTCCCAAAGTTCTTGTGGCAAGGGTACAGGCAAAACTCAGCAGACTGAGCGCAACAGAGGCTACAGTAGAAGAAACGCTCCAGTTTGGCCCGTACATGCTTTTCTGCAACAGTTGCGTACTTAAAAAAGGAAACCAGAAGATTCCTCTTTCTGCAAGGGAATACGATGTTCTGGAATACCTTGTTCGCCATGCAGGAGAGCCTGTAAGTCCCGAAGTAATTTACAACAATGTCTGGAAAACACAGTACGGTGACATAACTGCCGTTGCAGTTTACATCCAGAGACTCAGAAAAAAGATTGAAGACGATCCTTCAAGACCAAGATACATTACAACAATGTTCGGAATGGGATACAGATTCGATAAATGAAAATAAATTCGCAGTTCACGATTCTTATTGCAGGAATTCTATGCCTGCCGCTTCTGTGCATGCTGGTGCTTCCGGTTTACATGTACATGACTTCATCGCAGCGCTACCTTATGCAGAATTACAACGAAATGAGAAACGTGAACCTGCAGAATTTAAGCGACAATGACTGGAACGAGATGAAAAAGCATCTCGAAAACACTCCTCCGAACACGCAGATTTTAATTTACTACAATGACACCGCAATTATTTCCAATATGAAGGAGATAAAAAACGGAGCAAGACTGACCTCTGACAATCTGTTTGACTTTGTTCGTTCAACAAGCGGAATTTTTGACTACCAGTTCCGTGCAATATGTTTTGAAAGAAATGATTCAACAGGAAGGGATAACAACAAAGGTCTTGTCGTAAGCCGCTACCCCATTGCCGGTAACAAAACAAAGCACAAACTGCCATTCTTCTTTCTGCCGATGTTCCTGTGCCTGATTGCATTTGAATCGTTTACAGTAATAATCGTAATTAAAATTTCAAAGTCAATTTCTGTTTCTATTCAGGATCTTGAAAAATCAATGCAGAAAATTGCCGACGGCGAACTTGATACCAAAATAGATATTCCCAAAAAAGGCCGGCGCTCGAACGAAATTACGTCCCTTATGGAAAACCTTGAACGCATGAGGGTTTCACTCAAAGACAATCAGGAAAGGCGCACAAAATTCATAATGGGAATAAGCCACGACCTAAGGACACCGATTGCGCTTATAAAAGGATATACCGAAGCCATAACTGACGGCGTTGTAAGCGACATGGACAGCATTAAAAAAGCACTTTACATAATCCACTCAAAAACCGACCAGTTTGAAAACATGATCAACGACCTTATAAATTACGTTAAACTCAGCAGCACGGACTGGAGAAAAACGCTTGAACCGACAAGCCTTGAAGCCGTAATGAATGATTATGCAAAGAGCCTTGGACTTACTGCAGATGTATACAACAGGGGCATTTTTACTGAAGTCAAAATAGATCCGGAACTAAAAATTCCACTGGACAGAAATCTTTTTAACCGTATGCTGGAAAACCTCTTCAGCAATGCACTGCGATACACAAAGGAAGGTGACTCTATTACCGTAAGCGGTGTACAGACAAAAGATGACGTACGCATAACTGTAGCCGACACCGGATGCGGAATAGCACGCAAAGATCTTGACCACATTTATGACCTTTTCTACAGGGGAACAAGTTCACGCCGCGAAAAAGGATTTGGAATTGGTCTTTCTGTCGTTAAGACAATTGTTGACACAATGGACTGGAAAATTCAGGTTGACTCAGAAGAAGGCGAAGGAACAGTATTTACGATAATTATTCCGCTTTCGCAGCAGAACGAAAAAAAAGCTTTAGTTCAGACTGTATAGCCTCTTCATCATCTGCACTGAATGTCTTTGCACCGGGAATTCCACGCATAAAGGTGTACTGTTTTTTTGCATAGTGCCTGCTGTCGAGTTTTATGCGCTCTTTTATTTGTGCGGTGTTCAGGCCGGGAATAAAAAATTCACTGTACCCTATTGCCTTCATTCCGGGTGAGTCTGCTCCGTAACCTTTTTTTACAAGGGACTGCACTTCATCTTCAAGTCCTTCACTGAACATTTTTTCTACACGCTCATCTATTCTTGAAAAAAGTTCTTCCCTGGGACGGGTTAAAATAATTGTAAGAAAATCATATTGTTTTCTTGGTTCGGACGGAAGAGCAAATGAACTTAACGGACGGCCGCAGGTATAATAGACTTCGAGTGCGCGCAGAATTCTATAGTTGTCATGGGGATTTATTCTTTTTGCTGACACGGGATCTGCGATAGTAAGTTCTGCATATAGGGATTGTGAACCTGCTGATTCAAGACGCTGTTTGAGAGACTGTCTTATTGCAGGGTCGCTTGCAGGAGTTACCGGAAGTCCGAGCAGAAAATTTCTTATATAAAAGCCGGTGCCGCCTGCAAGTACCGGTATTTTTGAACGCGAATATATGTCTTTGCACGCGCGGTCTGCATATTCAATAAACTCGCCTGCCCCAAACTGTTCTGAAGGGTCTGCAACATTTACAAGATGATAGGGAATCTGTTCCATTTCACCGGCGGAAGGTTTTGCGGTTCCGATGTTCATGCCGCGGTAAACGGACTGACTGTCTGCACTGATTATTTCTGCGCGGTCTTTAAAAACAGCAAGGCCGCCCTTACCGAAAGTTTTCTCGATTAAGGCGGTCTTACCGCACGCAGTCGGTGCGAATATTACAACTACCGGTATTTTAGTGTCAGTTCTTGGGCGCATCGATGCGGTACTGGACTTCTCCGGTAAAGAGCTGTCTGGCGGCAAGGCTTACTACCTTTCCGTCGTTCTCGTCTACAAGAGGATCCTTTATCATGGCGAGCTGATACGCACGGCGGCTTGCGGCTACCGTAATTTCGTACATTCCGCCCTTAAACTTTACCAATTCTTCAAGTGGAAATATCATTTTTATTACCCCTCTATATAAGTCTGAATATTATAGCATTTTAAGAAAGATGTGTCTATATGGAAGATGACGCAGAACCAGACGTCATGTTTTGGAAAAGATGCGTCTTATTGTAAAACTTCAATTGAATAATGCATTTACCTTATCCAGAATAAGTTCATCTGCGGGGAGCCATTTTACAGTTTTCAAATTGTCTGCATTCAGCCATTTTGCATCTTCGGCTTCAAGCAAAGTAAGTTTTCCTTCGACAAGTTCACATCTAAAACATTCCATTTTTAAATGGAACTTGGGATAGTCCCATTCAACAGTCTGTATTTTTTCATGAACTTTAATTTTTGAATCAAGTTCTTCATGAATTTCGCGGATTAAAGCTTCTTCTGCTGTTTCAATTTCGTTGCCTGATTCATCGTGCTCGATTTTTCCGCCGGGAAATTCCCACCAGCCTTTGTAGTCTCCATAACCGCGTTGTGTTGCAAAAACTTCTTTTGTTCCTTCATCGGTTGTTCTGAAAATCACAGCTGCACTTACATGAATATTTTTCATTTTGTTTCCTCTTCAATTTATTTTTTTGCAATTCTTTCAAATTCGGCTGTAGAATGGGCATCAACTCCATAAATAACGGGATGATTTTCTGGAACCAGACTCCAGAATTCAGGCCGGAAGTTGTGTGGTTTTTCCATGGAAGAAAGATTTTTTTCCAAAGGAATTTGTGCTTTTACAGCGGCTTCAATCAGTTTTTTTGAAAGTTCTTCTGCCTTAAGATTTTTCTTAAAAATCAAATCCAGCCAGATTCGTACAGAACGACCATTGCCCTCCATAAATGGATGAGCAATATTCATTTCTCCTATTTTAAAATATTTACATATCTTCCATGCTTAAGCCTACAATATTAAATGTAAATCCGCTGACCTCAGATTTTGCAATAGCCTTAAAATTCTCAGTCTTCTTTTCCAATAAATCCATATCAATCTTTTTTGCCTGACGCTTTACTTCATATACATCGCAGGTCTTTTCCAATTCATTTACTGCAATTATATCAATTTCATTTTCGCCTTTACGGTCCCACCAGCCGCCAATTCTTGTAAGCTCCTTTTCCTCGTTTATTTTTGCTGTGAAATACTGTTCCAGTGTTTTTCCTGTGAAAGTTTCATAATCCCGGAGAATTATTTTTTTCAGCAAATCAAGCTGACCAAGTTCAATAAGGCTTTGGTTTTCATTTATAAATCGGAAATAAAAACGTAAATAGCAGTCTGTAATCTGCCATCTGGCATTGCGGCTTTCTGACTTTGAAAAAACAGGTTTAATTGGTTTTATGACATTGAATTTTTCAGCAAGATTTGTAAGATAGGCTCCGGTATTTTTTTGAATTACTGAATCAATTTCATTCTGAGCAGTCAGTCCCCGTGAAATCAATGCAAGAATTGAAAAATAAACTCCGTAGTCTTTTCCAATTTCTGATACAAGAATATCCTTACCGTCAATCAGAAATGGGGAAGTGATACCGGTAACATAGTCAATCATTTTTTCTTTTGTTACGCTGCCGCTTTCCATGAGAAGAAATATATATTTTGCAACTCCACCGGAAAGCATATAAAGGCAAAGAAGATCTTCGCTTGTATATGACGGATTAAAATCAGACAATATCTTTTTGCAGACAGAAGGAGTAAAAGGCTTAAGATTGATTTTTGCCGTAGAACGGCCAAAGAGAGGTTCCTTTGAATCTTCAAAGATTTTTATCATCATTGAATAAACAGAACCGCAAACTATGAGATTTATTTTTGATTGGTCTTTAGCGGCATCCCAGATATTTTGCATCTGGCTGAAAAAAGAAGAATTGATTGATTGCAGATCCTGAAACTCATCAATTACAAGAATAAAATGTTCCTGCTTTGAATAGTTCATAACCTGCTCAAAAAGGTCTGCAAGTTTAGTAATTTTTCCGAATATATTTAATCCAAGACTGTCAGACAAGGCTTTCTGCCACTGCTCACACAAGATGGGCTCTGAACTGCGGCTTGTAAAAAGATAGCAGCTTTTCTTATTGCCGATAAACTTCTTAAGCAATGCAGTTTTACCAATACGGCGGCGACCTGTCATAACAGTGAAATTAGCCGTTTTCATAGAATTAGTTTCTATCTGTTCAAGAGCTTTAAGTTCATCCTTACGGTCATAAAATTTAGACATATCGCCTCCAGTATTTTAATAGTTATTAATATAATGGCTATTAAAATAATAACATACAATATGTTTTTTTTCAATCCTATTTCTCCTTAATTGGCGCAACGTTGTGACTTAAAAGATATGTATTGAAAAGTGTATACAAAAGAAATTGATGCTGTAAAGAGTTCAGCATGACAGAGACTTTTATTAATGGATGAGCTAATAAAGAAAGAAGTCTTGACAGAAAGCTCTTTCAGACAGTATTTTATAATTATGGCTAATTCCGAATCGTAATCGGAATTAGCCAAAGAAATAATTTATGGATTATATCAATAGAGCTGCTGAAAAACTTGCAAAAGAAGCTGTAGAAACTTATAAATCAATTCTCGTTACAGGTGCAAGACAGACTGGAAAATCAACGATGCTTGAAGAACTTTTTCCCGATAGAAAAGTCGTTACTTTTGATGACCAGTTTGCAGAAGACCAGGCAAAAAATAATCCTACAGAATTTATTGACTTGAATCCTCCTCCTGTAACTTATGATGAAGTCCAGTATGTTCCAAGTCTTTTCCGCTATATAAAAATTGCATGTGACGCGTCGAAGGATACAGGCCTTTTTTGTCTGACAGGTTCTCAGCCTTTTAAACTGATGAAGACTGCTTCTGAATCCCTTGCAGGCCGTGTTTCTATAATTGAACTTTCTACACTCTCTTTGCGTGAAATGCAGAAAACAGATTTTGGCCAGTCTTTTGTTCCTACAATGGAATATGTAAAGGCCAGACAAAAGTCTGCAAAAAAGCCAAAGAATATCTGGAGCATAATTCACAGGGGCGGATACCCTGCTTTGCAGAATCCAAAGATGAACTGTGAAAGATTTTTTTCTGACTATATAAAAACTTATCTTGAACGCGATGTACGCGCTCTTTCTGCCGTTCAGGACCTTAACACATTCCGCCGATTTATGATTGCCTGTGCAGCCCGTACCGGCCAGATGCTTAATTATTCAAACATAGCTTCAGAAATTTCCAAGGACGCTGACACTGTAAAAAATTGGATTTCAATTCTTGAAGCTTCAGGTATTATTTATATTCTGGAACCTTACTGTCCTTCTGTACTGAACCGAGCAATCAAGACTCCAAAATTGTACTTCCGTGATACAGGACTTGCATGTTATCTTACACGCTGGCTTACTCCTGAAACACTTGCAAACGGCGCAATGGCCGGTGAAATCTTTGAAACGTATGTAATTTCTGAAATCCTGAAATCTTACTCAAATGCCGGAATAGATTACCACTACTGCGTTTCTTATTACCGTGGAAAAGACAAAAAGGACAGTTCAGAATCTGAGATTGATTTTATCATTGAAAAGGACGGTCTTCTGTATCCTGTAGAAATCAAGAAAACTTCAAAGCCTGCAGCCGATATGACATCCGCATTTACAATTCTGGATAATATTCCCGAAAAAAAACGCGGAACAGGTGCCGTAGTCTGCATGTGTTCTGCGCCAGGACTGCTCAGAGAAAATATTCTTGCAATTCCAGTGTGGTATGTGTAAGGCTAAAAATTTGAACCGTTCCAGCCCCAGTTATAGGTTCCCCGGTATTCCACGTAAACTTTGTCTCCGGGAATGCCAAGTTCGTTTTTGATGGCTTCCTTTTTCTCAGCGGAAACAGGAACTGTGATTTTACTGTCAATAAATGGCATGGGGGATCTCCTTTTGAATTTTATATTGGGCGTTGAATCGGCAAGCGGTCAATACGCTACTCCAAATTGCTACTTTCGGCTTCATTCCTCTCCTCAGATTAGCTTCGGAACGCTTCTCTCTGCTAACGATGAGTGCGAAATAAAGCAGCGAAAAGTTACAAACATATTTCTTTTATGTCAAAATCCTTTAATAAACCTTTGTATTCGCCGGGACATTTGTCATCTTTAATCATATTTTCTAATATTTCTTTTAATCCGTTATTATCTAAAAAAAGATATCGTAAAGTTTGATAAACATTGTAATCTTCTGTTGAATGTCTACGAATTCCCAAGCTATTTATAAATGACCAATAATCAGGAATATTTTTAATCCATTTTTCTGTATCATTAAAATGTTCAGGCTGTTCGTCTATTTCAAGAAGTTTATTCAAAACAGTCTCAATAAAATCCTTTTGGATTTCATAACAAGAACCAAAATATTCACTTTCTTTTGATTCATTATTAATTGGATAAATATCTCTGTAAACAGCGTAAATATCAGCATTTGAAAATGCTTTCTCATCAATTTTATAAAGAATTTTATTTTGCATTTTAAATACATAATACTGGCCCATTAAGTAATTGTTCATATCCATAATTAATCTCCTATATCAATGTTTAATAATTTTATAATTTTAGTGATTTTTGCATCCAAATCATCCAAATCAGCAGCTTTTAATATATCTTTATATTCATCTAAAATTTCATTTATTATTTTTTCAATATTACTATTCATAGTAGGTTCTTCAAGCATATCCCTCAAAAAATTTCTTATGTTTTGAATTTTTTTATCTGAGAAATTTATAGGTTTATTTTTACACTTAGATTTCAAGTCTCTAATCTCTAATTTAATACTTTTAAAGCGCTCTTTTTGCGAAGCATTGGTTGTTAATTTTCTTTTAAAATTGTAAAAGTCTTGAGTTTTTCTTAACACTTCAATTTTGGTATCATTTACTGCATCTGCGACTTTTTTAGTATCAATACATTGTTTAACAGTTAAAATTGTTCCAACAAGTGTAAAAAATGCACTGCCAATAGCAATTATATTTAATTTCCAAGTTTCTATACTTTCAAGAACCGCTATAAAACCTTGTTTTGGATTTTCACATAATTTATCTATTATTTCATTTCCAGTAGGTATAAAAAAAATAAGATAAACAATTACTATAATTATTAACCAAAACCAATACTTTTTCATTTTTGTCCTCTATTAATTTTTACAATTCCTTATACGTTTCTTCAAATTCTTCTTCCAGCCACAATGAAATCTTTTCAGATACATCACGGATTTTGGAAGAACGACCTTTACCTGTTGTAAGCCTTGAAGTAATACATGATTTCGGACTTCAAATGGCGCTTATACAAGAAATAAAAGCCGTGCATAATTGATACCTCTTTGTATACATTTTGTGCACATTGAGCCTTTTTTCTTTAAAATAAAGAAGGGGCAGAACCCACAGGGTTCGACTCCCGTGTTAGCACAGAAAATTGGTTTAAAATAAAAAAAAGCAAGCCTTAATTAGAAAGACTTGCTTTAGAAAAGAGCGGCAGAAGGGAGTCGAACCCTCGTCTCCAGCTTGGAAGGCTGGGGTAATAAGCCGTTATACGACTGCCGCATTCGCTGTTGATGTTTACACTATATATTTTGGTAAAAAAAATGTCAACCGGTTTTTGAAAAAAAAATGAAAAAAATATTTATTTTTTTAAGAATACGGGTTTGTTTATTCACTTAAGGCACAATTAATGGTATAATACTACATATTTTTTTGGAGGATTCTCTATGAACAGCTTCTTCAAACTTCAGGAACGGGGCACAACCGTTTCACGAGAGATTATTGGTGGAATAACAACCTTCCTTGCGATGGCCTATATTCTTGCCCTTAACCCTACTATTCTGGCAGACTCTGGAATGAACTGGGATTCGGTATTCACTGCAACAGCTATTTCTTCTGCAATTGCAACTCTGGTAATGGCATTCTGCGCAAACCTTCCTGTAGCACTTGCACCGGGACTTGGACTCAACGCATTCTTTACCTACACCGTTGTAATAGGAATGGGATGTACCTGGCAGTTTGCTCTTACCGCAGTTCTCCTTGAAGGAATTCTCTTTATAATTCTTTCTGTTTTTGGAATAAGAGAAGCAATCATCAATTCTATTCCAGCCGGAATGAAAAAAGCTGTATCTGTAGGTATAGGTCTTTTTATCACAATCATCGGCTTAAGCAATGCCGGAATCGTCGGAACTGACACCGGAACACTCATCGGCTTTCACAATCTTAACATGGACCACTCCACTGCCCTTGTTGCCGTAATAGGACTTATCATTACAGTTATTCTTTACATAAACAAAGTTCCAGGTTCAATTCTTATAGCAATCGCTGCCACAACAATAATCGGAATTCCGTTTGGAGTAACAAAAGTTCCAGAAGCATGGAAACCGATTTCACTTCCTGCAGCACCGTATTTCTTTAAGTTTGAATTTGCAAATATTCTTTCAGTAAAGTTCCTGGTTGTATTCATTACATTCCTGTTTACCGACTTGTTTGACACTTTGGGAACACTTATGGGAATTGCAGAACAGGCAGACCTTAAAGACGAAGATGGAAACATTTCAAACGCAAGGGGTGCCCTTCTCTCTGATGCAGTCGGAACAGTTGTCGGTGCATGTCTTGGAACTTCAACTGTAACAAGTTTTGTAGAAAGTACTTCAGGTGTTGCCGCAGGAGCACGCACAGGACTTGCATCTGTTGTAACCGCAATTCTTTTTGCACTCTCACTCTTCCTTGGACCTGTATTCGGCCTTATTCCGTCTGCTGCAATTGCACCGGCTCTTATCTTTGTAGGATTTTTGATGATGAAGTCAGTTACTGCAATTGACTTTAACGATCCCACAGAAGGAATCCCGGCTTTTGTTACAATAATGGCAATGCCTTTCTCTTATTCAATTTCAAAGGGAATTTCATGGGGAATCATTGCATACGTTATCTGCAAGATTTCAGGAAAGAAAGCAAAAGATATTTCTGTTGTAACATGGATTCTGGCAGCCGTATTCCTGGCCGAAATTATTTTTGAGTCAGTACGCGGTTAATCAACCTATAAAAGTTTCAGAACGGGTTTTTGTCTTAAGCCTTCGGGTAAAAAACGGAACCTGTTCTGAATGAAAGCAATTAAATTCAGGAATTTATGAGCAATTCAGACGAAAAATACAAGCGCCCGACATGGGACGAATACTTCATGGAAGTGTGCCGCACAATTGCAAAACGCGCAACATGTGACAGGGGACGTTCGGGTTGCGTAATTGCAAAGGATAATCGCATTCTTGTAACAGGCTACGTTGGCAGTCCCGCCGGTCTTCCTCACTGTGATGAAGTAGGTCACTTGATGAGAAGCATGATACACGCAGACGGTTCAATAACGCAACACTGTGTAAGAACCGTACACGCTGAACAGAATGCAATCTGCCAGGCTGCAAAACGCGGCATTCCAATAGACGGAGCGACCGTTTACTGCAAGATGACTCCTTGCCGCACCTGTGCAATGCTTATCATAAACTGCGGAATAAAACGTGTTGTCTGTGAAAAGCATTACCACGATGAAGCAGACTCAATGCAGATGTTCCGCGACGCAGGTATTCACATTGAACACCTGGAAGATTCTGTACAAACTTACGAAAATATGTAAGCCTTACTGAATTCTTGATTCAACCCACAAAAGAACATCTTTTACAATATTGGCGCCGTTTATTTCATTAAGAAGTTCATGGCGCGCATCCCCGTAATAAATAGCGGTTGCGTCTGTAAGCTTAAGTTTTCGTGTATAAATGTCAAAAAGTTTTTCTACAGTTTTTGCATAGTTTCCTACAGGGTCTGCTGTTCCTTCTATAAATAGGACCGAAAGAGACTGTGGTATTTTTTTGAGGTTTGACTTTTTGTGAATAAGTGAAAGTCCTTCAAAAAGATCCCTGAAGAATCCGGTTGTGGGAATAAATGTACAAAAAGGGTCTGCTCTGTACTGCGCAACTGTTTTTGCATCGCGGCTTATCCAGTCAGACTTTGTTGCCGGATTTTTAATGCGCTTGTTGTAGGAACCGAACACAATCTTGTCCAAAAGTTTTGCCACATGACGTTTTCCAAAAAGCATTGTCATGTCGCGGCCAAGATGTTTGGCAAACGCAATGGTCAGCGGTCGAGGGCCGGCCGTTCCGCATAGAATACAGCCGTCCAGATCTGCACCGTATTTTTCTATGACGCACTGTGAAACAAAAGAGCCAAAACTGTGTCCAAAAAGAAAAACCTTTTTTGAAGGCCATCTTTTTTTTGCAAGAAGAATCTCTTCGTGAATATCGTCTGCTACCCTTTCAAAACCTTTTTTTTCTGCAAGAAAACCGAACATTCCGCTTTTGTCCTGCGAGGCAAGTTCCGCTGTTTTTCCGTGGCCGCGGTGGTCTTCTGCATAAAGTGCAATTCCCCTTTTACAGCATTCGGCGGCAAACGATTCATAGCGCGCTGCATGTTCCACCATTCCGTGGCTCAGGACAATCACGGCTTTTGGTTCTGAGTCGGGAAGCCAGCTGTGAAGAACATTTTTGTTGGAATCGGACATTACAATTGTTTCCTGTGCGTATTTCATTTTCTATAAAACCTCATGCATTGTATTCAATTTTTTTATTCAACTATATTCTATTGTAGAATTTTCACTTTATTTTTGCTATAGTATTCTTTATGAAAATAGCCACAATTACAGCAGAAAAAATGGTTTTTGGAGGAGACTGCATTTCCAGAATAGACGGAAAAACGGTTTTTGTACCGCTTGCGGTTCCTGGTGAAAAACTCGAAGTAGAAATTACGCAGGACGCAGGTGACTACTACAAGGCACGCATTCTTAACGTACTTGAACCATCTCCCTACAGAACAATTCCATTCTGCCCGCTTTACGGAAAATGCGGCGGATGCAACATGCAGCATATCACAAATGAATACCAGACTGAACTCAGAAAATCAATACTAAAGGACGCTTTTGCACGAGAAGGCGTTGAAGTTCCCCAAATTGAAGTTGTAAGTGCCGCTCCAACCGGCTACAGATCACGCTTTCAGTTCCACGACGGAGGCTTAATGGAACGGGGCAGCAACAATTCAATAAAACTTACAGCATGCCCCTGCGCAACACCAGAAATAAACCGTTACCTTTCAGAAGTGGCACCCGAAGAAAGACCTGCAGGCCGTGTACATGTATTCGGCTCTTCGCGCATAACATCTATTCCTGAAGGATACGACAAAATAATCATAGCAGACGAACCTTTGGAAAAACAGGTGCAGAAAGAACAGAAGCGCCAGTTGCGTACACCCGGCGGAAGAAAAATTGGCAAATACAAAGAAATAAAAAAACGCTGGGCCGGTGCTGCAGAAAATCCAAGGAACACCTGCTCAGTTAATCTCTGCGGAAAAGAAATTTCTTTTGATGTACTGGGATTTTTCCAGTCAAACCTTGAAGTAACCGAAAAGGCTGTTCCGCTTGTAACGGGAGGACTTTCTGGCAAAAACGTTCTGGACATGTACAGCGGGGCTGGAACATTTTCTGTATTCCTCGCCGACTCTTTTGAAAACGTAACTTTGGTTGAACACAACAAGTCTGCCCTTATCTATGCCGAAAAAAACATGGCCGGAAAACCGCACGAAAGTTTTGGTGTGAGCGGCGACGTGTGGATCAAATATCATGCACAAAACTGCGAACAACGCTTTGGAAAATACGATGCAGTTGTAATTGACCCGCCCAGACAGGGAATGGAAAAGTCGGTCTGCCAGTGGCTTCAGACATCGGAAATTCCGCATATAAGAAGTCTTTCCTGTGACACGGCAACTCACGCACGCGATGCAAAGTTTTTGACAAGGTCCGGCTACAAGCTTGAAAAACTTTTTCTTCTAGACTTTTACCCGCAGACAGGTCATATAGAAAGTCTTGCATGGTTTGAAAAGGATTAACACTTAGCATGAGTCTTAAGAAGTCTACTTTTGTATACAGTTTTTTGCTTTTCTGTACACTTTTTTGCTTATGGGGACAGAATAAGGGTACAGATCTGTCACGCAGGCAGCCAGACTGGGTTGCAGTTCTGGGCGGAAACCTTCTTTGCGAACCGGTACAGACAGAGGCAGGCTATGTTGCAGTGGGTGAAGGAAAGATGCTGCACTCATTTACAGGAGACGGAAAAATTCTCTGGCAGAAAGGCTTTTCAAAAAGACTGTCTCCATTTGTAACAAGTGGTGTCGGCGGAATGCTGTATGTAGTAACAGGCGGCTCAAAACTCGACATGCTCAACCCCGGCGGAACACCGCTATGGACTTCTGACACAGGCTTTAATATAGAAAACGCACCGCTTGCCGGACGCGACGGGCGGGTCTTTGTACGTGGCCGTGATGCACTTGCCTGCTACGGCCTTAACGGAAAGCGGCGCTGGATTCTTAAAATAAAGGGACAGAATATACAGCTTCCTGTCACCACACTCAATGACGGTTCGCTTCTGGTATTTCTGGACAGGACAGCAGAAGGAAACAAATCTGTAGCCATAACTGTAACCCCGTTCGGGGACTCAAGCGAAGAAATTACGTTTGCAGGCAAAGTGATACAGTCTGTACCCTGCAAAGACGGAGCACTTCTTTCTTTTTCTGACTCAAGTCTGGGAATGGTTTCTTCTGACAAAGGAAAGGCTTTTTCGAAGTGGACTCTTCCGTCACAAAAAAGCGGAATAACAGGACCTGCAAAAATTGCGTGCTGCCCCGGTGAAAACAAAGCGTGGGCAGTATGGGGAACACCAGCCACACTCACATTGTTCAGGACGGCCGACGGTACAGTTTCAAGAACATTCACCAGTTCAGTAAGAAGCGCAAAAGAACTCAAAATGTACTCGCCTCTTTCAAAAAGTATTGTTCTTGCCGACGCAAACAGGGCTGCATGTTTTGATGAACAGGGCGAAACCTTGTGGAACATAGACAGACTTCCCCCAAAAGACTGGAACTTTGCGCTGTTTACAGATACAGGATACATTACACTTTGTACCCGCAGCTGGGTCCTTGAAGGATACAGAATAGTCCAGTCACTGTCCTCACAAAAACCAAAAGCACCCAAAAAAAATGTAAGTTCCTACAGGGAATTTTATGACAAAACCCCGCCTAAATCTGACTCGATAACGGGAGCCGCAATAAATGCAGACAAAGCAAAAGAAATAGAGCGTGCTTTTTCAAAGGGAGACTTTGGAGAAAAAGAACACGAATGGCTTGCAGTTTTGGAAGCAGAAATTTCAAAAATGAGAAGCGACTGGCTTTCAGAAAGCTGGGACTACACAGTACAGAAACCTTACTTTAAGGCAAACGTTCCCTACAACGCGACAATACTTTCTTTATGCGCAAAAAGCGGAATCAGCCTTGGCCAGGAAAACATTCCGTCTCTGTTAAAATCATGTGACGACCCGACCGTTATGATTTCTCTGGTACGGTATGCTGCAGAAGCAAAATTTGATCCCGAAGGACAGATTCTCTACACGCTTGACTATATTGCACGCAACAAAGCCCGCTCAGATGACAGCACCCTTTTGTGCGAAATAGCCGCAGCCTGTACACAGATATGTCTCTTTATGGGAAGACCGGCTTTTTTTTCACAGGGACGCGCTCTTCTTACCTACATGATGTACCCGCAGTTCAGCTCAAAAGTAAGGGACACTGCACGCGCCTGCCTTGAACAGATTGCTTCTTCGGGACTTTGACTTTTACCGGACTGCACAAGTCTATTATTGAACGAGATATTTATTTTTGCTACAATAGGAATATTATGAAAAGAGTTTACATTGCGCTGGCAGCATCTGCGCTGCTTTTTAACACGGTTGTCTTTGCACAGGAAGCATTGAAGTCGGCAGAAGAAAATTACTATGACTTTCTTTCACTGCAGGGACTTGTAAAACGCCCATCCTTGAATTACAGAACACTTTCTGATTCTGTCTGGAACGTTTCTCCAAGTACAGAACACGCATGGCTGCTTAACAATCTTGGAACAACATACACACTGCTGGACACATCTGACAGCATGCAAAACGCATTTCTTGACGGCTCTGTAAACGGAATAAAAGCACGCCTTTACGGACCGCAATGGTATAATTCGTACAACACGGCAGCACCCTACGGAATGAACGACGGCGCGCTCTGGCAGGGAAAAGGATACAATACTTCACTTACGGCCGGCGCACGGCTTGAAGCTTACGGACTTGAACTTACGCTTAAACCGCAGTTTGTTTTTTCACAGAACCTTGACTTTGAAATAATGAAGTCACACTCAGACAGCGAATACGGTTACTTCTGGGGATACGGTGAAAAAAACAACGGAGTTGACCTTCCGCAGAGATTCGGTGACGAAGCGTTTTATTACTTTGACTGGGGCGACACCGAAGTACGCTATACATGGAAAAACCTGACGCTTGGTTTTGGAACACAGGCAATTTGGCTTGGACCTGCACAGGTAAACGCGATTCTGCATTCAAACAATGCACCCACCTACCCCAAATTTGACGCCGGTCTTAGAAGAACAGAAATACATATTCCGTGGCTAAACTGGTACATAGGCGACATTGAAGCGCGCATTTGGACAGGAAAACTTACAGAGTCAGACTACTACGACAGTGACGAAAGCAATGACAACAACATGATTCACGGACTTGCACTTGCCTACGCGCCGTCTTTTGTTCCGGGACTTACGCTTTTTGCAAACAGAACCTGTCTTGTAAAATGGGACTGGGAAAATTTAAAATACATTATTCCGGTAGAAGCCAACACCCATGTAGGAGAACAGGGAGCCGGTGAAGACCAGAAGATGTCATTCGGAGCAGACTGGATTTTTGCACCTGTAGGACTGGAAATATACGGTGAACTGGGACTGGATGATTTTGTTCCGAATTCATTTCCAATCGGTTACATAAGATATCCGCTTCATACACTTGTATACACTCTTGGACTTAAGAAAACATTTACTCACAGCGAAGAAAAAAAGATATACGGCGAGTTTACAATGGAAATTAACAGCACTGAAATGTCACAGGACTTTCAGCTTCAGTGGCCGTACAATTTTGGATTCCACCACCAGATTACACAGGGTTACACAAACCGCGGACAATATCTTGCAAACGCAACAGGCTACGGCGGAAACCTTCAGTATATTTCATATTCAGTTTTGTACCCGAAAGGAAAAACAAAGCTGACCGTTGCAAGATGGAATCCCGACAACAATTACATTTACAGTGTAGCAGTTAACTCAGTTGCATCTGATAAAAAAAACAATATTGATCTTAACAAAACACACTTTACGTCATGGAAAGCAAATTTTATTCTTGGACTTGAGTCGGAATATTTTGTAACGCCGAATCTTCTTGTCAATGCAGGAGCTTTATACAATCTGATTATAAATCCGCAGTACCAGAATGATTCAACAAAGCTTCACAACTTTCATTTTGAACTCGGAATAAAATACAATTTCTAGGAAAAGCAGATGGCAAAGTCAATCAAGAAGAATGCATTTTACAGTTTTCTGAAATCCTTTATGACACTGTTCTTCCCGCTTATTACGTTTCCGTATGCGTCAAGAATTCTGGAACCTGAAGGAATAGGAAAAATCAATTTTGCAGGAAACGTAATTTCGTACTTTGCCATGATTGCTGCATTAGGAATTGGTTCTTATGCTACAAGACAGGCTGCAAAAATAAGGGACGATAGAATTGCACTTTCAAAATTCGTTAAAGAAATTTTTTTAATCAACATTGCTTCTACTGTTATTTCATATATTCTGTTTTTTGTTGCAATAATTTATATAAGAAAATTTGATGACTACAGACCACTTCTGTACGTTTGCTCGCTGCAGATTTTTTTTAACACAATCGGATTCAACTGGTTCTACACTGCACTTGAAGAATTTAAATACATAACACTGCGTACAATTTTGTTTCAGATAATCGGAATCGGATTCTTATTCGGTTTTGTAAGAACACGCGGCGATTTAGTTAACTATGCAATTTTCGGAATAATTACCGGTGTTGGTTCAAACATCTGCAATTTTTTTTATCTTAACAAATTCATAGACTGGAAACAGAAAGCAAAACTGGAAATAAAAAAACATCTTAAACCGATTTTCATCTTTTTTGGAATGTCTGTTTCGATTACAGTTTATACAGCGCTTGATTCTGTAATGCTTGGTTTTCTTACAAACGACAAGGAAGTCGGAATTTATTCAGCAGCAACAAAACTGAACAAAATGATTCTTAGTCTTCTCACTGCAGTAATAAGCATTTTACTTCCACGCCTTTCGTATTACTTTGAACAAAAACGAACACAAGAATTCAAATCACTTGTGCAGAAGGGAATCTGTTTTGTAATGCTTCTTTCTTTCCCGATGATTGCAGGTTTAATATTTCTCTCGCCTTCACTGATTGCTCTTTTTTGTGGAAGCGAATACAGTTCTGCAATTATACCCATGAGAATAATCACACCGGTACTTCTCATTATTTCTACAGCCTACATGACAAGCCAGGTTTTGTCTGCAACTGAAAAAGAAAAGTTTTCGCTTGTGTCTTACACATCTGCCGCTGTACTCAATTTGATTTTGAATTTTATTTTCATTCCAAAATTTGGTGCCTCAGGTGCAGCACTGGGAACAGTTTTCGCAGAACTAACCGCAACAACAATTCAAATGATTATTACAAGAAAATATTTTTTTACAAAAAAAACTTTTATCTGCATCATCCAGTCTCTAGCTTCTGTCTGTGTAATGAGCGTGGCAACAATTTTTGTATGCAGTCTGATTGAAAATACAATCCTAAAACTTGCTGCCGGAACACTTACCGGAATTTGTATCTACGCCCTTATGCTTTTGCTTTTAAGAAACGAATATTTTACAGAGATACTTAAGCAGTTAAAAAGTAAAATTATGGGAAGGATGTCAGTTTAGGTAACGTATCTGCGGATTGGGGAAATTTTTGAAACATTAATAAAAAAATAGGAAACAGAATACGTATCTGCCACAGATACATAATTATAAAAATGAGAATTAATTCAGTATAAACATAGGTTGATTTATATCATATTTGTTGGTAAAATTGTTGCGAGGTTAAATCATGTTTCATATAGCTTTTTGCATCAACAATAAATTTACAATGCCGTGCGGCGTTTTTATACTTTCAATTTTGCACTACAATAAGTTCCCGCTTTGCTTTCATGTACTTCACAGAGACCTTACAGAAGAAAATATTGATAAACTTAAACAGACAGTTTCTTCGTATTCAAATGCACAGATAGAATTTCACAAAGTAGATTCCAGTTATGACAGCAAATTAATCGTACGTGAAGGAGAAAGACTTTCTGTAGAAACCTATTACAGATTTTTTATTCCCGAACTTTTGCCGCAGGTAGATAAAGTTTTATATTTGGATTGTGATATGCTCTGCTGTAATGATTTTTCTGATATCTTTAATATTGATATTGAAAATATACCAGAAGCAATGGTAATAGATGAAAAAACAAAAGAAATTTCAAAATACAACAGACTTGATTTGGACTTTTCAAATGACTATTTTAATGCCGGAGTAATGTATATAAATCTGGATTACTGGCGTAAAAATAATGAAACAGAAAAACTTCTTTCCTTTGTCACAAAAAATCCGGAACTCTGTGTATGCCATGACCAGGATGCAGTTAATAAATTACACGAAGGTAAAATTCAATACATGCCTTTAAAATATAATTGTCAGCGTGCATTTTTTAGATATTATTTTTGGGTTAATCCAAAAAAATACCCTGTTTCTTTATATACAACAGACACAATAGAAAAAAAGAGATGGCCGCAGGTAAAAGATGCAATAGAGAACCCAACTTTTGTTCATTTTTCAGGATGCGACAAACCCTGGTTCAAGGAAAGTACTATTCCATATCTAACACAATGGTTGGAATTTCACGACATCTCTGTATGGCAGAATGAAAAGTTCAAAAGCCGTTTTGAATCAAATAAGAAATTGCTGTTTAAAATACACCTAAAAAAGGTTCTGTCTATTTTTAAATTAGCAAAGCCATTCAAAACAAACGATGTTTATCCGGAAGAAGCCTATATAAATACCCCCCCCCACAGCTATACAAATAAATGGATAATATCTAATTACATTAATGCTGCTTACTCCCAAACACATAAGGAATTTGCAGCATGAATAAAAAAAATATATTTTATTCCTTTGTTCTACCTGCTTACAAAATTGAATTTTTACCACAGGCAATTGATAGCATTCTGGAACAAACCTATGATAATTTTGAATTAATAATCGTAAATGATAAATCTCCGGATAAAATATACAATTTAGTAGAAACATATAAGAATCCAAAAATTTCTTATTATGAAAATAAAGAAAACATCGGAGGCAAAAATTTAATAGAACAATGGAATAAATCTCTTTCATATGCAAAGGGTGACTATATTATTATGGCATCTGATGATGATGTGTATGAAAAAGATTTCTTACATGAAATAAATATTCTTCAAAAGAAATATCCGAATTGTTCTGTTTTAAGAGGTCGCACCCAAGCAATTAATGAAAACAATACGATTTTATATACGGATATAGCAGCTCCAGAATTTGTAGATTATGCAAATTTTTTATTACTTGAAAATCATTTAATTTCATGTATAAGCAACTATGTATTCAAAAATGATAACTTTCTTTTTTTGAATTTTCCTTTAGCCTGGTGGAGCGACAGGTTTACAGTAATAAAATATGCGAAAAATGGTGTTGCAATAACAAATAAAATTGTTCATTCCTTTAGGCACTCGACAATACATATATCCGCTAATACAAATACAAAAACAATATATAAGAAAATTCAGGCGTCAAAAATTGCTTTTGACTGGTTAGAAAATGAATTATCAGATATGAAAACAAGCGAATCTCCAATCGAAAAAACTGCATATAAGAACTTTTTTGAATCTAATCATTTTTATTTTATGCATATAGCAAAATTATTGTTCAAATTAAAATTTTATGATATTCTACCAATGTTAATAAGAATAAAAAAAGAAAACTTCATCACACAACGTGAGTTTTTTAAATTATTCTATTTCTATTTTCAAAAAAGACTTTGATTTTTGAGTATAAGGTAGTTTTCATGGAAAAAGAAAATATACTGGTTGTATCTCCATTTTGTGCTTATAAAACGATAAAACATGCAGGCGGTAAAATTCACTATTATTATTTAAAAAAATTAGAACCAAAATTCAATATAACACATATATCAACAGCAAGAATAGATGAAAAAAAAGATATAGAAAATTTTGGAATCCAAGCAAAAAAAATTATTCTTTATAGAAAGAATAATAAAAACTTTGTACAAAAGTTTATCGAAAATTTTCAAAACTATCTAACACAAAGGAACCCCTTAGATAAATATGCGGGTTTTATTCAATATAATCAATTACACTTTTTTTATAAACAAATTAAAGAATTAGCAAGAAAGAAATTTTCTCCAAAATACATAATTCTTGACTGGACACAGGCTATTTTTACTGCAAAAAAAGTAAAAAAATTATTTCCAAAATCTAAATTAATTTGCGTTGAACAAGATGTAACATATTTAAAATATGCAAGATTCGCAGAAAATACAAAAAATGCAATAAAAAAACAAGTTCAACTACTTAAATACAAAAATATAAAAAAAGAAGAATTAAAGGCTCTTACATATGCAGATGAAATTTTGACACTCAATTCTAAAGACTCAGAATTAATAAAAAAAGACATAAAATCCAATAAGAAAATTCGGGTTATAGCACCATTTTTTGATTTATACTCAAATGTTAAAAGAAAAAATATTTCTGACAGAACAATTATATATTTTGGAGCAATGTCAAGACCAGAAAATTATTTGACAGCTATCTGGATAATAAAAAATATATTACCTTCATTAGAATCTATAGATAAACTAATTATTATTGGAAATAATCCTGATCAAACTCTCTCTCAATTCGCTTCTGACAAAGTTGTGATTACCGGTTTTGTAAATGATATAAAACCGTTTCTAGAAAATTCACTATGTTTTGTAGCTCCGATAGTAATGGGTGCTGGAATAAAAATTAAAATTTTGGAAGCTATGTCATCAGGTATTCCTGTGCTAACCAATGAATTAGGTATAGAAGGAATTCCAGCAACAAAAAATCAAGATTATCTATTTTGCAAAACAAAAGATGATTATATAAAATCAATTACTTTACTTGAAAAAGATTCAAACTTCGCATATAAAATTGGGGAAAATGGTAAAAAATTTATAGATAATAATTTTAATTTCGAATTAGATTCGTATATAAAAGGATTTTAAATTTATATGAACATATTTGTAATCATAGTAACATACAACGGAATAAAATGGATAGACAAATGCATAAATAGCGTTCTAAACTCTACCCTTTATGCTAAAA